>Ga0209530_1000003_pt1 | contig 222446 bp, 179 predicted proteins | sample BlaSpr_A8_Ref_O1_FD_187987 | JGI IMG/M metagenome (GOLD analysis project Ga0209530, IMG submission 187987) | Forest soil microbial communities from Thunder Bay, Ontario, Canada - Black Spruce, Ontario site 2_A8_Ref_O1 (SPAdes) (version 2) | ecosystem: Environmental > Terrestrial > Soil >...
AGCCGCAGCCGGGGCTGAATTCTCGGCCGGAGGCGCCGGTTTTTGCGTCTGCGGCTGAGGCTGCACCGGTGGCGCGGGCGTCATCGGACCTTCTTGCGCCGCAGCCGGGCCAACCCCTACCAAGCTGACTATCATCAACGCCGGCGCGGCAAGCCATATCCAACACCCGCCGCCGCATACGCGCACGCCTTGAATCATAAAATACCTCATCGCTTGCAATCTAAAGGATGCGACCCCGAATAAACAAGATGTATCAGCAACTCCGCAACCACCCGGCACCTCACCGTCTATCGCCCTTCACGCCGCGACCAACCCCCAGGCGATGATAAAGAGAAGACGTTACCTGCTAGTGTACGACTACGGCACCCGCGCTCCGCGAGGCCATCTTAGAACGCTATAATTTATGCTTGGGACCTCTCTCCATCGCGCAGCTCCACGTCCCCTCCTCCCTTCGCCGGAAGACTCTGCTCATTATCTCCGTCGCCATGATCGGCCTCGTCGGCGGCCTGTATTTTCTCTCGCGCGCGCTGCTAATGCGCAGCTTCACCAAGCTCGAAGCCAATTTCGCCAGCGAAAATATTCAGCGCGCTTCTAGCGCCCTGACCAACGAAATCGACACCCTCGACCGCACCACCAGTGAATACGGCTCCTGGGACCAAACCTACGCCTTTGTGCACGGCCATAACCCTACCTATACAGCTTCAGAATTTCCATCGACCACTTTTCTTCAGCTAAAAATCAATTTCGTCGCCATCTTTGACCAGCATGGCACGCTGCTCTTCTCCAAAGGATTCGATCCCGAACGTGGCGGCGAAACCTTCCTACCCGTCGGCCTAAAGGACCACCTCAAGCCCGGTTCCAAACTCGTCGACCTCTCCTCGCCGGACAGCCACATCTCGGGCCTGCTGATGTTGCCCGATGGCCCGTCGCTGGTGGACGCGCGTCCCATTCTCATGAGCGACAGCCGCGGCCCGGTCGCCGGCACCATGGTCATGGGCCGCCTGCTCGATACCAACGAACTCGCGCGCCTCGGCTCGGTGACCCACCTGGGCCTGATCGGCCAGCGTGTCGACCAGCCTTCCCTCAGTCCGGATTTTCAAAAAGCCAATCAGGAAATTTCCACGGGCAACACTGTTTCGATTCAGTCGGTGGGCGATAACTCCCTGGCGGCGTACCAACGCATCGACGATATTTACGGAAAACCCGCGCTACTCATTCAAGTCCTGCTGCCCCGCACGATTTACGAGCAAGGCCGCAATAGCCAGCTGCAATTCTTGCTCTTGCTACTCGCCGCAGCCTTGGTTTTCGGCGCGGTCACCCTGTATCTGCTCGAGCGCTTCGTCATTTCCCGCATCGCCAATTTGACCGAAAGCATCACCCAGATCGGCGCCAGTGGAAATCTCTCCGCCCGGCTCCAGGTTTCCGGCCACGACGAACTCGCCTTCCTCGGCACCGCCATCAACGGCATGCTGGAAGACCTGGAAAAATCTCAGATTGACCGCCACGAGGGCCGCACCCGACTCAGCGTCATGATGGAAAAAATGCCGGCCGTCCTCTGGACCACCGACAAAGACCTGCGTTTTACTTCCGGCATGGGCGCCGGCCTGGAAAAACTCGGCGCGCATTCCACCCAGATGACCGGTAAAAGCCTCTTCGAATATTTCCAGACCAACGATCCGGAATTTACTCCGATCGCCGCTCACCGCAAGGCTTTGGCCGGCGAATCCGTCACCTACGAACTCGAATGGCAGAAGCTGGTCTTCGAAACGCACGTCCAACCTTTTCACGGCAGCGAAGGCGAGTTGCTCGGCGTTATTGGTGTCGCCCTCGACATCACCGACCGCAAACATCTAGCCGACCAACTCCGCCAATCCGCGAAATTGCAAGCTGTCGGCGAGCTAGCCGGCGGCGTCGCCCACGATTTCAATAACCTGCTGATGGTGGTCAAGGGCCACGCCGAAATGTTGACCGACCGGCTGGCGAAAATTCCCGCGGATCTTTCAGCTCCCGCCCGCCAGAACGTCGAACAGATTCAGCAAGCCGCCGAACGCGCCACCGGCCTCACCCGCCAGTTGCTCGCCTTCAGCCGCATGCAGGTCCTGCAGCCCCGCGTCATCGATCTCAACGACGCCGTGGCCGGCATGATTCAAATGGTTTCCCGCGTCATCGGCGAAAATATCGAACTCGCGTTCCTGCCCGGCGCCAAACTCGGCCGGGTGAAAGCCGACCCCAGCCAGATCGAGCAAGTCATCCTGAACCTCGTCGTCAACGCCCGCGACGCCATGCCCGAAGGCGGCCGCCTCACCATCGAAACCTTGAATGTCGATCTCGATCGCAACTACGTCCAGCAGCACGCCGTAGTCGAACCCGGCCCCTACGTGATGCTTACCGTCAGCGATACCGGCTCCGGCATTGATCCCGAAACCCAGGCCCGCATCTTCGAACCATTCTTCACCACCAAAACGCAGGGGCGCGGAACCGGGCTGGGACTCGCGACGGTGTACGGTGTTGTAAAGCAAAGCGGCGGCTACATCTGGGTCTACAGCGAAGTGGGCCAGGGCACGACCTTCAAAGTCTATTTGCCTCAGGTGCCCAGCGAAGTGGAAAAATCCGCACCCGAAAAAATCGTCGCCGGACCAGCCCCCGGCACCGAAACAATTTTATTCGTGGAAGACGAAGAAAGCGTGCGCGAACTGGTCAGCGAATACCTGCGCGGCCGCGGTTACACCATTTTAGAAGCGCCGGACGGCGTCCAAGCGCTCGAGCTCGCCGAAAAACACGCGGGCAAAATCCAGTTGCTGATTACCGACGTGGTCATGCCCCGCATCAGCGGCCGCGAACTCGCCACCCGCCTGACCACCGCCCGCGCCGGCCTGAAAGTTCTCTATATCTCGGGCTACACCGACGACAGCATTTTCCGCCACGGCGTGCTCGAAGGCGGCATGTCCTTCCTGCAAAAGCCCTTCAACCTGAAAGCCATCGCCCAGAAAGTCCGCGAAGTTCTCGACGGCGTTCCGGAACACGCCAGCTCCAGCTTGCACTCCGAGAATTACTAACCGCAGGACGCACCAGTGGTGCGGCGCACACTCCAGGCAGGAAAAACTCTACAAAATAATGACCGTCTGACCCGTCAGGTCAAATCGCTTGCGGCAGCGCATGTTCCGGCAAGCCACCAGGTCGTCCATCCGCACCATATATGAACGCGCCTTGGCAAATTTCGCGCGATCGTCGGCGTCGCCTCCCGGTGGCATCGCGTTCTTCTTCGATCGCATCATCCACCGCACCGGAAAAGTTCCTTCTTCCCGGCAGTGCGGGCACACCAGCGTCATCTGTTTCGTTTCGGGCTTTTCGTCGTAGAACCGCTTCTCATCCATCATGGTCTTTAGTCCGCCCGAAGTTCTTATCGAGGTCTCTGCTCAATCTCGTTCATCGTAACGAAGCGCATGCCCGCATCTTTCCACCGCGGCAGCCAATATTCCAAAGCGGCCACTACATGCAGCCGGTTTCCTTGCTGCACGCGGTGATCACCATCGTGCAGCAAAACCATATCCCCACCCCGAGCGCGGCGCAAGCGCTCAATTACCGGTTCCGCGGCTTCGGTTTTCCAATCGCGCGCCGCAATGCTCCACATCGCCACGCCGGCGTTGCCGCGCCGCGCCACCACGCCGTTCAGCAGAGGGTTGCGATATCCGTACGGCGGCCGCATCCATCGCGCCGTTACGCCCGCCGCAGACGAAATCGCTTCGTCGCAACGATCCAATTCATCCGCGATCCCCGCAGAAGTAAGCCAGATTAGCGATGGATGTGTTTCGGTGTGGTTTCCAATCTCGTGCCCGCGCTCGACGATCTCCCGCGCCAGCGCCGGAAAAACGCGCACCTGCCGCCCAATCACGAAAAACGTCGCCTTCACGCCGTACTTCGCCAGCAATTCCAGCAACTGCGGCGTAGCCGAAGGATTTGGCCCATCGTCAAAGGTCAACGCCATCGACCCGCGATCGCCAGTGTGTCGAACGGTTCGCCCGAACAATTGCGATGACGGAGCCGTCGCGCCCCACGCCGATATTCCCGCGATGGCACACGCCCCGCCCGCCACGAACCAAACTGGATTGACCATCATCCTTTAAGATTTTCCCGTACACCGCAATCGCTTGCTGGCAAAACGCGTGTACTTCACGCTGACTTTACAAATCCAAGAGCCACGATTGCATTCCCTCGCGTTTCCAGAATCAATTGCGGCAAAGGCTTCGGCGGCGGTCCCGCCAGCACCCGGCCATCCTGCGCCGAAAAAACTCCTCCGTGGCACGGGCAGTTGAAAACATTCTCCTGCGGCTGAAAAAAAGTTGGGCATCCATGATGCGTGCACAGCCGGCTGAACGCGATATATCGATCCTCCGCCGGTCGCAGCAAAAAACATGGCCGGTCGTTCTGCGGATACGCAAACACCTTCGAACCGCCCACCGGAATTTCGTCGATCTGACCGATGGTCGTTACCGGGTACGCCTGATCTCGGCCACGAAAGAACGCAATCACCGCGGCCGCTGCCGCGACGACGGCACCAATCCCTAAATATTTAGCGAAGCCCCGGCGGCTCACCGGCGGCGCTGAACTTTCCGTAAGATTTTCCGTGGTATGTGGTTCGTGCTGGCTCATATCTAAAAATTGCGCCGCCCGCCTAAGAAGCCAAATGCCCCAACTGCAGCCGCGTCTGCAGCAAACGCAAAATCGTATCGCGCGCGATCATACCCACGATTCTGCCCTCCGAAATCACCGGCATCTGGTTGATGTCTTCACTCTGCATCCGCTGCAGCACGCCCAGCGCCGGTTCCTCCGGCGATGCCGCATGAATCCGCTCGAACGGCATCATCACCGGCTGAATCGAGGTATTGGCCCACTCTTCGCGCGGCACGCTGCGCGCCGAATGCAACGTGACCAGGCCCACCGGTTTTCCCGCGCCGGTCACGATGTGAAACCGCCGCCCGGTGCGCATCACCTCATGCACATAATCATCGATCGAAATGTTGCGCTCCACCGTCGGCACATCCCGGCTCATGATGTCCGCCGCCCTCACGCCGGTCAGCGTGTTGCGCAATTCCACCTGCACGTAACTCTCGCGCGCCGCGCTCAGCAAAAACCAGCCGATGAACGCGGTCCAAACTCCGCCCACCCAGTTCCCGTTGAACGCTTGCCACACGCCGAAGAAGATCAGCAGGTAGGCGAAAAATCTTCCCGCGCCCGAAGCGATCTTTGTCGCCCGGTCGAAATTTCCGGTAATGCCCCAGGCGATCCCCCGCAAAATCCGTCCGCCATCCAGCGGAAATCCGGGCACCAGATTGAACAGCGCCAGCATCAGGTTGATTTCCCACAGCCAGTTGCACGCCGCGAAAACCAACTGATGATTCGGCACCGCGCGCGCCACCAGAAAAAAGCATCCCGCCAGAAATAAACTGGAAAGCGGACCGGCGATGGCGATGTTGAATTCCTGCTTCGCGCTGGAGGGATCCCGCGTGATCCGCGCCAGACCGCCGAAAACAAAAAGCGTGATGGACTCCACCGAAATCTTGTACAGCTTGGCCACCACGCTGTGGCTCAGTTCGTGAAAAATCACCGAAGCAAAAAACAGAATGCTGGTGATGATCCCCAGGGCCCAGTGCTGCTGCTGCGACCAATTCGGATGCATTACCGCGAACTGCTTGCCCAGGGTAATCGTAATCAGCAGGAAAATAATCAGCCAGCTGGGGTGCACATAAATCGGAATCCCCAACACGCGCCCCAACCGGAATCCGCTGGGCGCCGTCCCCGCCTGCCCCAGCCTCACCCGCGGATCACCCTGGTTCGGCCCCGGCCCACCAGCCGAATTCCGTCCCGCATCGCTCACCGGCGAACTCCCGCGCCCCTCTTGTGCCCCAGCTTCGTCGTCTTTCTGCCCCCAAGCCATCGCTGAACCTCAATCGGTCCGTAACCGACCAGCCACAAAGGTGCCGCAAGCCCATCCGACACGTCTCCGTGTCCTCCCGCGTTTCTCTGCGTCCTCTGTGTTAAGTCTTTCCGAATTCTATCAGTTCTATCCACCTTTCGCGCGAAACCGAGACTTCCTTAGCCGCATCCTAATCGCGACAATCTGCGTGGAGATTTCCACACCGTCCAAAACGCCCCACGCCGTTTTTCAATCCGCCCGGAATCAGCTGTCGCTTCCACCATCATCGCCACTCGTAAGTCGCTGAAAATAATGGCCCGGTTTTAGCCAGCTCGGCTGCCTATCGATCCCCAAAGTCTGGCCATCCTCCTGCATTCGCTAAGTACGCGGTGCAGCAAGCCAACGATAAACCCCGCGAGCATTGATCGATAGAAGGAGAAAGGGCCATGGAAAGCACTCTCGGATTCGCCGGACTTGCCGGAGCAATTTTCGTTTCGTTCGCAGTCGCCCTGGGCCTCGAGTGGGCCAGTCTGGTTTTGCTCATGAAAATGATGCCCGCTCGCGCCACTCACCAGTCGCTGGCGGAAAGAGTCTCATCCGTTTCCGACGCCCGGACGCACAGCGGCCTGCACCGGAAAGCGGCCTGAGCCGGCAGCTCGAATGGCTGGGCGATTTTCTGCCGCGCCCTAGGATTTACGTTGCACCGGTGGTCACTGTTCCAAAAGTCGACCAACGGGAAGGAGAATCGCCATGCTGTTCTTGCGCTTTCTGCTCTTCGTCATCAGTTTCGGCTTTGTCGGCATCGCCATCGCCATCGTGCTCTACGACGTCTACCTCGCCTTCGAACTCGACCGCCTCCTGCGCCGCACCAACGATTCCCCGCCGAGGTCATCACCAACAACGTCGCCCGCATCGTCCGACGCCGAAGTTCAAGCCAGCGCCGTCCCTCCGCCCCAAACTCCAGGCGCCACCTACCTGCGCCGGCGCACCGGCCCGCGGCGCGCCATCCGCTGGGCCGCGGCTGCGAAATTACTCGCCATCGCCGCCGCCCTCAGCCTCTTCGGCAAAAGCATTCTCGTCGTGCCCGACGGCCACGCCGCCGTGCTCGTCAGCCAAATCTCCGGCGTCCGCCCCGGCACCCTCTACGCCGGAACGCACCTCGTCACTCCGCTCGTCGAACGCGCCGAACTCTACGACATCCGTGACCAAGTTTTCTCCACCGCCGCCACCGACAACACCCGCGACAAAACCAGGGAAGTCCTCACGGTCGAAGCCCGGGAAGGCCTCTCGGTCGGCGTCGCCGTCACCGTGCGCTACCGCCTCGACCCGCGCCATCTCGATTACATCCAGGCCAATCTGCCGCAGCCCATCGACGACCAGATCGTCGCGCCCGTCGTTACCAGCGTGTTCCGCGAACTTGGCCCCAACTACGTCGTCCGCGACGTCTTCTCCACCAAGCGCGAAGAATTTCGCGCGCAGGCCACCCAGCTCATCACCGCGCGCCTGGCCCAGGATCAAATCGTCGTCAAAGAAGTCCTGCTCCGTAAAATCCAGCTCCCCGAAGAATATTCTGCCGGCCTCCAGGGCCTGCTCCTCAAAGAACAGGAAGACGATCGCGTGACCGTCGACCAGAGCATCGAGCAGAAAAAAGTGAAGATTGCCGAATCCCAAGCCGAAGCCCTGAAAGTCCGTCAGATCAAGCACTCCGAAGCCGACGCCCGCACCCGTGTGCTCATGGCTCAGGCCGAATCCGATTCCATGCAGTACACGCTTCCGCTGAAACAAAAACAAATCGAACAATCCAAACTCGAAGCTGAAGCCCGCAAGCAAACCACCATCCTCGATGCCGACGCCGCCGCCCAGGCGCGCCTGAAAACCGCCGACGCTGAAGCTCAGGCCAAAGTGATCGACAGCAAAGCCGAACAGCAGCGCCGCGTCTTTCTCGCCGCAGCTCAAAACGAAGAAACCGTAAAGGGGGCGGAAGCTGCGGCCCAAGCCAAAGTCATCGACGGCAAAGCCGAAAAAGAACGCCAGGCGCTGCTCGCCGATGCTGACGCCAACCAGATCCGCGTCACCTCCCAGGCCGACGCCGAAAAATTGCAGCTCGAAGCCGCCGCGCTCAAAACCAATCCCCTGCTGGTCCAGCTCACCGTCGCCCAACGCCTCAGCGACCGCGTCCAAATCATGATGGTCCCCAACGACGGCAAATTTTTCTTCACCAACGACGTAATGAAATCCGCCCAGGCCATCACCAATATGCCCGGCGCCGCGAACGGCAAATGATAATCGCTAATCAAGGATCCGAGCGCGACGCTCTTCGTCAGGGCCCGGCTTCAGCCGTGCCCAAAACCAACGCAGCTCGCGCGGCTTTAGCCACTGAGGGCCGCTGTTTTTTAGGGGGTCGGAGCTTTAGCTCCGACCCTCGCCGCCCGACTCAAACTGGGGCTTTAGCCCCTGAGGAAACGCATTGAAAAACTCGCACCATCGAAATTCCCGGACAAACATTTCTCGCGGCCTGCCCCGCGAAAAATCGTTTGCCTCCGGGAGTAACGCCGGCAAAAACCCTTGCGGGTGGCTCCGGCTGGCTCCAAACGCAATGCTTCGTTACCCCGCAGTCTCCGGTTCGATTCGTAGACGCCGGGCGCACCGCCGCAGCGAAGCATCCGCCACGTGCCAGCCCCAGCCACCCAGCCGGCCGCCGCAAACAGGTATGCTAAGATGACGAATCGCGAACGCTTTCCACAATTCGCGCACTCGAACACTGATGCAGTCCCGCCCCAGCCTCCATCTCGCCGCTCGAATCGCTTTTCTCGCTTTTCTTTTTCTTCCGCGGACCGCTCACGCCCAGGCCGCAGCTGCCTTTCCTCAGTCATGGAATGACGCTGTGACCCAACTTGCCGACCAAGTCGCCGCCGCAGTAAGCGCCTCTACTCCCGTCACGCTCGACGTAAAAAATATTTCTGGGCTCGACCCTTCCGATGCCAACCGGATCGTCGCCGCTTTCCAAGGCGAATTGCGGCGCCACAGTCTTGGTCTCGCTTCCGCTGGCTCACTCGCCGGGCGAACCACCGTTCCGTTGCGTCTCACCCTCTCTGAATCCGCCGACGCCTACCTCTGGGCGATCCAAATTTTCAACAACGCTCGCGATCCCATTTCCTTTTCGACCGGCCTCGTCTCGGTATCCAAAGAAAATACCGTCGCGAACGGAATCAACCAGCCGTTCTTGTCCCTCGATGAACGCTTGGTCTGGAAGCAGCCTGACAAATTTCTCGATTTCGCAATCGTAAGAGACGCAACGGTGGGCGACGCTGCGCTCGCGATCCTCGAAACCAAGCGCTTGGCCGACTATAAATTGTCCGGCGCGGACTGGCTGCTCTCCCACGAAAGCCCGATTCCCCAGACCGGGTTTCCTTCGCGAGACCCTGGCGGCCGCATCGACCTGAAAGAACATTCCATCGCTGTCGCGGAAATCCGCTGCACCGGCGATCCCGATCTCAGCGCGAAAATAAGCTGCACCAAATTAAATCCGCCCCCGCTGGCCATCGCTCACACGGACGTCTCCGGTTTTGCCGGCACCGTTGGCGCAATCCTCCCTGGAACGTGCGGCAGCGCGACGCCAGCTCTAATCAGCGGGATTGGTGATTGGACCCAGTCCGATTCAATTCAGGGCTACCTTCTCAACGCCACCACATCCGGACCGCCCGAGAGTCGATCTGGAAACGCGATCGAATTTGACGGCCCCGTGCTGTCGGTGCAAGCAGATCCCGAAACCAGCACCGCGCGTGCCGTGGTCCACAATCTCAAAACTGGAAACTACGAGGCTTACATTGTTACGGCGACTTGCAGTCATTAGCCTCGGCCTCGCTGTGCTCTTCGCGGCGATCCCCGCCCGAACCTCGCGCCCTCCGCGTTACGGCGGAACTCTGCGCGTCGAACTGGGCGCCATCGTCGCCTCGCTCGACCCCGCGACCGCTTCGGATGGAACATCCCAAGCATCGGCAGCGAAAACTCAAATCGATGCGCTGATTTACGCGAATCAAAATCTCGACGGCACCTCTACCGGCACTCCTGGCACCGGACCCTTCGCTCTTTCCTCCTGGCTACCGGGCAAATCCGCCACTCTGAAAGCAAACGACAAATTCCCCCAGGGCCGCCCGTTCGTCGACGCGATCGAAATCACGTTGGGCCGTGCCTTTCGCGACCGCCTGCTCGATCTCGAATTGAACAAAACCGATCTCACCGAAATTCCTCCGCAGGATGCGCGCCACGCCGCCGAACGCGGCGTCCGCCTCAGCCAATCGCCGCCTGACGAATTGCTGGCTCTCGTCTTCTCCGAAAATCGCGCCATCTCGGCCACCGAAACACACCCGCGCCAAGCGCTCTCCCTCTCCATCGATCGCGCCGCGATCGTCACCTTCCTTCTGCAGAAAACCGGCGAACCCACCGGCGCCCTGCTGCCGCAATGGTCCAGCGGCACCTCCTTCTTGTTCTCGACGTCCGCCGATCTCCCGCGCGCCAAGGAACTTCTCGCGCAAATCGCGCCTGCCCCCAAGTTCGTGTTGGGATATGATTCCGCTGACCCGCTGGAACAAAGTGTCGCGGAGCGAATTGCTGTGAACGCCAAAGAAGCCGGCCTGATGGTTACCGCCGTGGGCGCGCCGCCCTCGCCATCAACCACAAAAACTGATTCCACTCCCGACGCCCGCTTGATGCGTGTCCCGCTGCGCGCGTCCCAACCCGCGGTCGCGCTGAACCGTTTACTTCGTGACCTCAATTCCTATGCGCCCGGCATCGCCACCAGCGCCGCGCTTTCCGAATCCGCTTCGCCGCAAATAATCTACAATCGCGAGCGCGAAATCCTGGACGCCTTTCGCATCGTCCCGCTGGTCTGGATTCCTCAGGTTTACGGTCTCAGCCCTCGCGTGCGAAACTGGACTCCGCCGGGCCCGGGACAAACCTGGCCGCTGGCGGATGTTTGGCTCGATAGCCCGGAGACCAATACCACGAGCCCTCATATAAAGGATCCCGAGTGACGTTTCGTTCCAAGCTGTTTTTGAATTTCATGATCGCGCTGCTCCTCGCGGTCGGCCTGGTCGCCGCCGGAGTCACCATCGTCACCCGCCGCGTGTTCGATCAGCTCAACGGCCAGCACACCGATGCCATGGTCCAGCAGTTTCAGCGCGAATTCGAGCGCCGCGGCCAGGACGTCGCCCACCGCATCAAAGCCATCGCCGAAGAAGAAGCCACCACCCGCATGGCCGTCGACCTCAGCCGCCCCAATGCCGACGTTTCCGTTTACGTCCACGACGCCCGCGGCGTTTCCAGCTCGCATCAACTTAATTTTCTCGATTTCGTCGGCAACGACGGCTCCATCATCTCGTCCGAGGAATATCCCGCCCGCTTCGGTTACAAACTCTCCTGGGTCACCCAACCCGATGATTGGGCCGCCCGCGGCGCTTTCTTAATGAAGGTTGAAACCGATCAGGGCCCGGCGCTGGGCTTGATGGCCGTCTCCACCGTTCGCGTCGGCGACCGCGACCTCTACGTCGTCGGCGGCGAGCGTCTCGGCAAGGAATTTCTTAGCTCGCTCGTTTTGCCCGCCGATATGCGCGCCCTGCTCTATCTGAATCTCGCCTCCGAGTTTCAGGAACCCAACCTCATCGACATTAACGGCCCCGCGCCCGACGCCGACCGTTTCCAGCCATTGGTCGAAAAAATCGAAGCCGATCCGGTCGAGCAAACCGAAAAAATCAGCTGGGGTTTCGATCCCTCGAATGCCGAGGTTTTCAAAGCGCTGCCGCAGGTCGGCCGCCAAAAAGAATTGCTCGGCGTCTTGTTCGTAGGCAGCTCGCAGCGCACCGTCGTCTCGCTCGAACGTCGCATCCGCTGGCTGGCGCTGGGCGTCGCCGCCGTCGGCGTCCTGCTCGGCCTGTTACTCAGCTGGTGGGGCGCCGCGCGCGTCACCCGCCCGGTGCAGAAACTCGTCGCCGCCGCGCGCGAAGTCTCCCATGGAAATTGGGGCAGCCGGGTCGAGGTTCATGGCCACGACGAAATCGCCCAACTCTCCAAATCCTTTAACCAGATGACCGGCCAGCTCGTCGAGCAGCGCGAAAAACTGGTGCAGGTCGAACGCGTCGCCGCCTGGCGCGAACTCGCCCGCCGCCTCGCGCATGAACTCAAAAATCCGCTGTTCCCGCTGCAAACCACCGTCGAAAATCTGCAGCGCGCCCGCGAGCAGAATTCGCCGCAATTCGACGAAGTTTTCCGGGAATCCACCGGCATCATGCTCGGCGAAATCGATAACCTGAAAGCCATCGTCAGCCGCTTCAGTGATTTCGCGAAAATGCCTCAGCCCGAACTCGCGCCCGTGAATCTCAACGACATCGCGCGCAACGTCGTAAAACTTTTTGAAGCTCAATTCGGCGCCGTCGGCCGTCCGCCGATCACTCCCGAATTGCATCTCCAGGAAAATCTTCCGATCATTCAGGCTGACGCCACGCTGCTGCATCGCGCCATCGAAAATCTGATCCTCAACGCGATGGACGCCATGCCCGCAGGCGGCGTGCTCATGCTGCGCACCCAGACCATCGAGCACGGCGTCTCGCTCGAAGTTTCCGACACCGGCTCAGGTCTGACTCCCGAGGAATCCGAACGCATTTTCACTCCCTATTACACCTCCAAGCAGCACGGCTCCGGCCTCGGCCTCGCCATCGTGCAGGCCATCGTCGCCGATCATGGCGGCCGCATCTCGGTTGAAAGCGAATCGGGCGTGGGCACGAGTTTCCACCTCGACTTGCCTTCCAGCCCGCCGCACAAGCCGCAAGTATTTCCCATGGTCTTCGAGAAGAAAGAAGTCGAGGCGTAATTTCCGTGACCGCCAAAGCGAATATCTTGGTCATCGATGACGATGCCAATACGCTCGCTTCGCTCGCCCGCGCCTTTCGTCTCGCCGGTCACGACGCCACCGTCTGCGACAGTGCCGTACGCGCCCTCGAACTGGCCAAAGCCGACCGCTTCGACCTGATTCTTTCCGACGTGGTCATGCCCGGGCGCGACGGCATCGCCCTGCTCGAAGATTTCAAAGCCGCCGGGATTAATTCCACCATCGTGATGATGTCCGGCCAGGCCTCGATCGAAATGGCAGTGAAAGCCACCCGACTCGGCGCCAGCGATTTCCTGGAGAAGCCGATCTCCACCGATAAATTGCTGCTGACCGTCGAAAACGTCCTGCGCCTGAAACATCTCGAAGAGGAAAATCGCGACTTGAAAAAACGCCTGGGCCGCCATCACATCGTCTGGGCCAGTCCCGCGATGAAAGAAGTCATGGCCCAGGTGGAGCAAGTCGCCGCCAGCGAAACCCGCGTCTGCATTCGCGGCGAAACCGGAACCGGCAAAGAGCTGGTCGCCCGCACCCTGCACGAAAAAAGTCCGCGCCGCGCCGGTCCCTTCATTTCGCTGAATTGCGCGGCGGTTCCCTCCGAACTGATGGAAACCGAGCTCTTCGGGCACGAAAAAGGCTCGTTCACCGGAGCCGCTTCCCGCCACACTGGAAAATTTGAACAGGCCCACCACGGCACGCTCTTTCTCGACGAAATCGGCGATATGCCGATGACCATGCAGGCCAAATTATTGCGCGTGCTGGAAGAAGGCGAAATCGAGCGGGTCGGCGGCGATAAACCCTTCACCGTGGACGTTCGCGTGGTTGTTGCTACCCATCGCAATCTCGAAGAACAGGTTCGGCAAGGAACCTTCCGCGAAGATCTCTATCATCGCGTCTTCGTTTTTCCCCTCGCGCTACCTCCGCTGCGCGAACGCCGTGAAGATATTCGCGTGCTCGCTGAGCACTTCATCAAGCAGCTCGACGAACAGAATCACTGGAAGTCGCGCACCCTTTCTTCCGAAGCGGTCGCCGAACTCGAGCGCTACCCGTGGCCCGGCAATGTCCGCGAGCTGCGCAACGTCATCGAACGCGTGCTGCTTTTCGAAAATAAAGACGAAATTCAGCCGGCCACCATCCAGCGCGCTCTTCCGCAATCCACCGTTTCTGCCAGCGCTGCCAGCAACCCGCAACTCGCCGGCGCCCTCGTCCGCGGCATCCTGTCCCAACGCGTCGAAGCCTTCGAACGCGAAACGCTACTTGCAGTCCTGAAACAAAATCACCACCACATGACCAACACCGCCAAAGCCCTCGGCCTCGAACGCAGCCACCTCTACAAAAAATGCCAGCAACTCGGCATCGACCTCCGCGCCATCCGCCAATCCGAATAGCTAAGGATTTCCGAATCGCGAACAGGATCAAAGCATCTCCGGGCTCCCTACAACCACTTCCACAGCGCCTACCGCGAACGCGGTGCCGGATACTTCAAAGCCTTAGCGCCAACCCCCTCGGTCACCTGCACCACAGTGTCCGCCGGAACATCCTTCATCTCCTGCACATATCCGCTCGGCCAGCGCACAATCAAAGTGTCGACCTTCTCATGCGCCCCTAAACCAAAAAAAACCCGTGGATCCTGCGCCGAGCAATAACTCATCCCGCCCTTCACCTGATCGTAGCTCGAAAAATCGCCGGCCCGCACCCGAATCGCCGCGCCAATGCCATCGCGGTTCGACGTCACCCCAATCAGCTTCACCGCCAGCCAGTGATTCCCTTTGGCGTCCGGCGAACTCCCGCCTTCGTTGCGGAAAAGCTGTGCGTCTTCCCCATTATTGCTGACCAGAAAATCCTGCCAACCGTCGTTGTCGTAATCGCCCACCGCGAGCCCCCGCCCCACATGCTTCGCCCGAAAATCTTTCCCCTCCGTGCGTGTCACGTCCACAAACCGCGCCTCGCCCATGTTCCGGTACAGCGTCTTTTCCTCTTCATACGTTACTTCCGGATGATGCAGCGGAATGTCGTCGAGAATATGCCCGTTGATCACCAGCAAATCGCGCCAGCCATCGTTATCAAAATCGAAAAATCGCGCCCCAAAAGAACTGTTCAGAATATTGGTCTGTCCCACTCCGGACGCGATCGTGAAATCCGTGAAAGTTCCGTCGCCGTTATTGCGGTACATCCGGTTCAACTCGAAATCCAGGTGGCTGACAAAAAGGTACAGCAGCCCGTTGTTCATCACGTCTGCCGCATCCGCGCTCATTCCCGCTTCGGCGCGCCCGTCTTCGCTGAAACCAACATTCGCTTTGCGCGTCGCATCGCGAAAGGTCCCGTCACCATTGTTCAGGTACAAAAAATTCCGCTGCGTATCGTTGGCGATGAAAATATCCGGCCAGCCATCGCCATCCAGATCGGCCAGCACCACTGCCAGGCTCTTCCCGTCGGTATTGGTCAGCCCTGCTTTTTCCGTTACATCCGTGAATGTGCCGTCGCCATTGTTGTGGTACAGCTTCGCTGCGCTGCCCTTGAATTTATCCGGATGGCAATAATCGCGATGCCCGGGTGGTTCCTCGCCGCATGCCTCGGGATGATCTTCGTCGTACTGCACGTAATTAGTGACCAGCAGGTCTAACTTTCCGTCGTGATCGTAATCGAACCATCCGGCCGCCGTGGCCCAAGCGCCATCGTCGCCCACTCCCGCCTTGGCGGTCACGTCCGTAAACGTGCCATCCCGGTTGTTGTGCAGCAGAACCGAATGGCGGTACCCCGTCATATAGATGTCCGGAAATCCGTCGTTGTCATAGTCCGCAACCGCCGCCCCGAAGAAGAAGGTGCCATCGGTGTGAATTTTGCTCTCCGCTGTCACGTCGGTGAACGTTCCGTCGCGATTATTGCGGTACAGCGCCGGCTGCGGAGCCGAATCGGGATGAAAAAACGGCGTGAGACCGCTATTCACGAAGAATGCGTCGAGGTAACCATCATTGTTGTAATCGATCCAGGCCACGCCCGGCCCCATCGTTTCTAAATACAGTTTTTGGGGTGACGCTGCGCGCTCATGGTGAAAATGTATGCCCGCTTCGCTGGTCACGTCGCGGAATTGCACGTGATAAGGATTAATCACGTCGCTCCGGCGTCGCAGCGTAATCCCATCTTCATCTTTGTGGGCCTGCGTTGGCGATTCCGGCGCGCTGTCGCTTCCCGCCTGCGCCGGTCCCGCACTCGACTGCGTACTCCCCGGCCCGCGCATATCCTGCAACACCACCGCAAAGGTGTGCCGAAGTAGCCCCGCCGACGTGTCTGCCGTTCCGACCGTCAGCACAGCAGCAACGAGAATTAACAACCGATATCGGCGCGTGAGAGAGTTGCGGCGTTCCATTTCGACACGAATGTTAACAAAATCTCCTGGTGGCCGCTTCCGCCGCTTCTTCAGCTTCGTGTAACGCATTTCCGTTCACGATTTTTTCCGCTCCGCCGATTTCAGCTTTAGGAATATTTAATTTCAGCTCTGTGGAAATCTTTTTTCTCGTTCGAGTTTCGTATTGACCCGTCAGCAACGAAGTTATAACGTGCTTTCATTCAATTGCATGGGGTGGGCCTAGCCCAAATGAATTTTTCGGTTTTACAAAAAACCGGGTGTGATTTTTCTATTCGTTTTGGTTCAGCTCAGGTCGCGGAAAATTCCTCCGCCTGCCCAAACGAACGCTCTAGACTCATTTGGAAGCGTTTCGCGCTGTTTCTGTTGCTCGCCATCCCTGCTCTGTTGTCCATTATTCCCACCGCGCGAGCCGGAAATCGTTCTTCAGCTTCCGTGCCGTCCCCCGCCGCCGGACCCCAAAAAGTCATCATCGATACCGACCCCGGCACCGATGACGCCATCGCCATCATGCTCGCGCTCACTTCTCCCGAACTTGACGTACGCGCCCTTACCGTCGTCCCCGGTAACGTGGAAGCGAAACAAGGTCTGGAGAATGCGCTCAAGCTGGCTTCGCTCGCCAATCGCTGCGATATCGCCATCGCCGGCGGCGCGCAGCACCCGCTGTTTCAAAAACTCATCACTGCCCAGTTCTGGCATGGCGCCAACGGTTTCGCCAACGTCGACCTCCCGCCCACAAAATGTAAAACCGACCCGCGTTTCGCCCCGGATCTGATCATTCAGATGATCCACGACCATCCCCACCAGATCACTCTGCTGCCCATCGGCCCGCTCACCAATATCGCCCTCGCCTTGCTCAAGGATCCTTCCATCGTCCCCCTGGTCAAGGAAGTCATCATCATGGGCGGCTCAATTTCTGGCGGCAACGTCAACGCCGCCGCCGAAGCCAACATCTTCAACGACCCGGAAGCCGCGCAGATTGTTTTTCAGGCTGGCTGGCCGCTGACCATGGTCGGCCTCGATGTCGGCGACAAAACTCTCTACGGCCACGCGCAGCTCGACCAACTTTCCAAGACCCACGGCCCGCTCAACGATTTCGCCGTACAGGTTTTGACCTTCCTGCTTGGCCTCGAAGCCAAATATGGAAGCGGCGGCGGTACGCCAATGTACGACCCGCTGGCCATTGGTGAAGCCATCGACTCGTCGATTCTCACCAAGACCGCGATGCATGTGGATGTCGAAACACGCGGCGACTACACCCGCGGCGAAACCGTAGCCAATCGCCGCGGCGGCATCGAACGCAATGTCTTGCACGGCGATCATTACGAAATCGAAGGCCTCGATCCGGTGAAAGCCAATGCCAACGTCGCCACTGCCGTCGACGCCGAAAAGTTTTTTCAGCTCTTGAACTCGCGGCTAAAAGGAAAATAGTTCCATCGATTTTGATTTCGCTTTGCGCGGAAACCACCGGTTTCTGCAGGGGGGAGTGAACCATGAGGAGTAAATTTCTTTTCGCGGTGCTAGCGTGTCTGTGCCTTCTGATTTTTTCTCCAGCGTCGCACGCCCAGGCCAACGGCAGCTTTTCCGGAACCGTCCTCGATAAATCCGGAGCAAATGTCGTCGGGGCTAAAATTACCGCCACCTCCCAAGGCACCGGCCTCTCGCGTGACGGCATCTCCGACGACGCCGGCCATTACTTGATCCCGCTGCTGCCGGTCGGCCTCTACACCTTGCACGTCGAATTCACCGGCTTTCAACCGACCGACACCAAGGACCTGCGGCTGCAGGTTGACGAAGCGCGCGAAGTTGATTTCACTCTGGCGCCCTCCTCGGTGACCTCCACCGTCGAAGTTTCCGCGGCCGAAGTCGCCGTGGAAACCACCAACGCTTCGCTGGGCCAGGTCATCACCGCCCAGCAGGTGACCCAACTTCCCCTGAACGGCCGCGATTTCGTGCAATTGGCCACCCTGACCCCCGGCACCACCGCGGAAACCAATACCAGCAGCTTTTTCAACGGCGCTGCCAGCAGCGAAGTTTCGGCCCGCGGCTCCTTCTCCCTGTCGGTCGGCGGCTCGCGCCCCAATAGCACCGACTGGCTGCTCGACGGCATGGACAACAACGAGTTGACCGCCGGCGGTATCGCCATTCTCTCGTCCATCGATTCCATTCAGGAATTCAAGGTGCTGACCTACGACTATTCGGCGGAATATGGCTATCGCGCGGGACCTACCGTGCTGGTCACGACCAAAGCCGGCAGCAACGAATTCCACGGCTCGCTGTTCGAATTCTTCCGCAATACTTCACTCGACGCCAAAAGCTACTTCGCCATCTTGCCGGAAAAATTTAACCTTAACCAGTTCGGCGGCTCCCTCGGCGGTCCGATTCGCAAGAACAAAACCTTCTTCTTTCTCGACGGCGAACAGAAGTATCAACGCAAGGGCATCACTTTTACCGGTCTGGTTCCCTCCGTCGCGAATCGCACCGGCGACTTTTCGTCGGATGCGCTGGGGAACCCGCTGCCGGTTCCGGTGAATGGTCAGCCCGTTCCCGCCGGCGCGATCGTCAACCCCAACGTTTCCAGCACCACCTTCTTCCAGTGCAGTCCGAGCGGCGTCCCGCTGCCGGCGCTCGCGAATGGCAGCCAGCCCCTCGGGACGGCCTGCAATAAAATTCCTTCCAACTTGATCAATCCCATTTCCGCGCAAATGATCAATCTGTACCCCCTCCCGAATACCGTAAATCAGGGCAGTTTCTTTAACTTCGTCAACGAGCCCGTCCGCGAGCTTGACGAAACGAAGTTTGATATCCGCCTCGATAACAGTTTCTCCGCCACCGACAACTTTTATGCTCGCTTCAGCTACGACCAGGCCAACTCCGTGGTCCCCGGCGGAGGCGGCCCCGGCTCCTTCGCCGAAGCGAACGCCTTCGGCAGCAACCAGATCATCATCAACCATGGCCGCAACGTCACCTTGTCCGAAACCCACGTTTTTTCGCCCAACACCGTGAACCAGATCAGCGGCGGTTATAACCGCATTTTCGATTACATCAGCTCGCAGGGAACCGGAACCTGTACCGCCGCCATAATCGGTATTCCCGGCGCCAACCTGGATTGCAACGCCGCGAACGTCTGCGCCCCTCAAGGCATCAGTTGCGGCCTCACTTCCACTCAGTTCGACGGCGGATTTTGGGCCTTGGGCGATCGCGGCTTTGCGCCCTTCATCGGCGGCACCAACGTTTTTGCCCTCAACGATTCACTCGACATGATCCGCGGCAAGCACGACATCAAAGTCGGCTTGGGCATTCGCGCCAATCAAATGAACACTAGAACCGAGGGTTTCCAGGACGGTTACTGGGTCGTGACCGGACTGTGGACCGGCAACCCGGAATCGGACTTTCTGCTCGGTCTGCCCAGCCTCGCCATCCATGACCAGACCTTCGACGGCAGCACCATCGGCCGCCGCTGGAAAACTTTCCGCCCCTTCGTGCAGGACGATTGGCGCGTCACCCCCAACCTCACCGTCAATCTCGGGCTCGCTTGGAACTTGACTTCGCCCATTTCGGAAGTCGCCAATCGCCAGGCCGACTTCAATCCGGCCAACGGTACGTTTCTAATCGCCGGCAATACCCCCTTCGGCCCCAACGACGGAAAATGGGTCGGCATCAATTACGATAAGGGTGCGCTCGAACCCCGCATCGGCGTCGCCTGGAAACCCCGTGGCAGCGACCGCATGGTCGTCCGCGCCGGATACGCTATCGTCCATGACGGGTCATGGAGTCAGGGCGCGCAGGGCTTGTGGCAGAACCCGCCTTATTACGCTGAGTCGGATCGTTTCGCCTTTGGCGGCAACTGCACTTTCGCGACGGCTGCTTGCGCAGGTATCCCGGGCAACACGCCGTCCGCAATTAGCTTGTCTGATGGTTTTCAAATCTTCACCGGACCACCCAATCCGGCCGACTTTACCGGAACGATTCAGGCTCAAAACCTGAACTTCAAGCTCGGCATGGTTCAGCAGTACAACGCCACCGTCGAACGCGAGGTCCCGGGCCAGATCTTGATTACCGCCGCCTACGTTGGCTCGCACGGCACCCACATTCTAATCGACGGCAATAACCTGAACGTATCCACTCCCGACGCTTGCGGCGGCGTGGTCCCCGGCTACACCTTGGGTTGCGGTGCCAACGGTGCGGCTCTCCCCATCCCGTATCCCGCGTTTGAATTTTCGACGATTTCGAATATTTCGGATCAGGGCCGCTACAGCTACAACAGTTTTCAGGTTAAGGCCGAAACCAAGAGTTCCCGGCACGGCCTCTACGCTTTGATCGCCTACACCTATGCGCATACCTATGACAACGGCCTTTCGGACGGCCTGGGCAGCAGCATCGGTGCCACGTACTACCCGCTGCCGAACTGGAACCGTCTCGATTGGGCTCTGTCTCAGATCAACCTGAACAACGACTTCACTGCCAGCGTCATTTACGATCTGCCGTTCGGCCGAGGGAAGCACTTTGGCAGTGAGTGGAACGGAGCCCTCAACACGCTTCTCGGGAACTGGCAGGCGACCACCATCGTCAAAATCACGTCCGGATTTCCCGTGTTTGTGGTTAATAGCGATAACGGGTCGGGCGTAAATTTCGAAAACAACGGAAACAGCTTGAGCCGCCCGGACATCGTTGGTAACCCCAACCAGGCCGGATCCTTCGCCGCCAATCCGGGCTGCACCGGGCCAACTCGCGTGCACACCCCGTCGAGTTGGTTCAATCCTTGCGCGTTTGTCCCGGCGGCGGACGGAGAACTCGGCGACGCCTCTCGTACGCCGCTTTCCGGACCGGATTTCGTGAATACCGACTTTTCGCTGATCAAACAGTTCCGGTTGCCTTGGGAAGGCCTGGGCCTGAGTTTCCGGGCGGAATTCTTCAACCTCTTTAATCACGCCCAATTCGCCCTGCCGGTTTCGTCGATCGGTTATGCGGATATCAGCGCAACGGGCTTTGGGTCCATCAGCTCAACCGTCAATAACCCGCGTCTCGTTCAATTTGCGCTCAAACTAACCTTCTAACCCGTGCCTCTGACGGGTCGACCACAGCCCGAAGCGGAGCGGCTCACCGGAAACTCGGTGAGCCGCCCCGCTTCAGAACCCAACCGAAGGCGCTTCCTTCAGGCCCTCGCTGGAACCGTTGCAGCCCAATTCCTGATTCCCTCGCGCGCATCCCGCGCGGCAGCTCCAACCAATCCCCAGGCCCCGACCATGACCCTGCACAAACCGCCTTCCGCCGCATCCAACCTCCGTTGGCCCCAACCCATCGGCAGCCCCGTGCTCGATAGCCTGCGCCCAGTCATAGAACATTCCCGCGACGTGAAAACGAATCTTCCCAAGCTCATCGAAGTCGCCCAGTGGATGGCCTACGAAGAACTTCCGGTCCCGCAATATTCCATTCCCTTCGCCGCCGATTCCGGCAACGCCTCTCAGGCCATCGACTTCACCCTGGTCGCGGTCACCATCGATTTCGCCTTCACCGATTTTCAAAATCACACCAAATTCCAGGTCGACTACGCCGGCACGCACTACTCTGATTCCGACGCCCTCTTCGCCTGCATGAAGCGCGCCCTCGACGAAGGCACCCCGATCCTCGATGGCGCCTATCTCGCCACCATCACCCGAGCCCAACTCGCCCACGCCTTCCGCGGCAATATCGAACTACCCTTGCTCGATGAGCGCGTCGAAATGCTCCATCAGGCCGGACAAATTCTGCAGGCCAAATATGGCGGCCGTTATCACAATTTCATCAACGATTGTTCTCCGCGCTGCTATGACAAGGGCAATGGCATCGTCGAGCGCCTCACCGCCGAAATCCCGCGCTTCCACGATTCCAGCCCCTACGACGGCCACGAAATCAAGATCGACAAGCTGGCGCAACTCGGCGTCTGGATCATGTACTGCAATTTCCGCAAAAGCGGCGCGTTCCAGCTCGACGACACCGAAAAGCTCACCGCCTTCGCCGATTACATCGTGCCCGCCGCGCTCCGCGTCATGAACATCCTCGAATATTCGCCCGCGCTCGATCACGCCATCAAGACCTATCAGTTGATCCCGCGCGATTCGACCCAGGAAGTGGAAATCCGCGCGCATACTTTGTACGCCACTGCCCTGTTGCGCGAGGAAATAAACAAAATACGTCCGCCGGACATGCAGACCATCATTCCGCAGATCGATGCGCGCCTGTGGTTGCCCTACCACACCACCTTCTGGCCCCATCATCTGACGCGCACCATCATGTATTGAATCGGGTTAGACGCTGGCGTCGTGTACCATTGAATTACTATGACGAGTGTGTTATCATGAATCGGGACATCATTTACGGCTGGCTGGGAGGCCACATGGTTCGACGGCAGCGCCGCACGGCCCTCCTTGATCCCGCCTCCGCCGCGCTTTCTAATCGACAGTATTCCGGCCGTGGCGGACGCCAACATTCCCGGTCACCCGCGCAGCGCGCCTCAACCGTTTCTGCCACCCGCCACACCCCATTTCTAATCCGCTATGCGCAATTAGAAATCAACGTAAACCATTCAAAACAAACGCTAGCTCCGATTTTTAATCCGCAAATGAGACGGGAATATGTTTAGCCAAAAACGCGTCAGATTCGCTTCACGCCTCAGCCTGTTTTCCGCCTTTTCGCTCAACCGTTTTCGTTTCGCTATGGTTTCCAACCGCACCAGACCCCAATTCAAAAAACCGGACAACCCCATGAAAACAAAAGTCATGACATTTTCTAACCGCAACAATAATTTGCATTGTGGCGCTCTCGCCGCCCTGATGTTCTCGCTCTTGTTCTTGGTCGCATTCCTTCCGCTGTCCGCCTCCGCTCAGCAATCGCCCGCCGCCCCCGGATCCCGCAAAGTCATCATCGATCAGGACGCCTCCGGCCCCGGCGGCTCCGACATGCAGGCCATCCTCTCCCTGGTCCAATCACCCGACACTGACGTCCTCGGCATCACCGTCGTCACCGGCGACGCTTGGCTCGCCGAAGAAGTCCAACACACCCTGCGCCTGATGGAAATTGTCGGCCGCACCGATATTCCGGTCGTGCCAGGCGCCGCCTTCCCGCTCGTCAATTCCAAGGAATACATCGGTCGCTGGGAAACCATGCACGGCAAGATCATTTATCAGGGCGCCTGGAATTTCGCCGCCGGCCACGCCGTTCACGGCCCCTGGGAAATTCCGACGATGGCCGAAGGCGCGCCCACCACCAAACCGGCCGATGAAGACGCCGCGCACTTCCTGATCCGCATGGTTCACAAATACCCGCACGAAGTAACCATTGTCGCCGCCGGACCGCTCACCAACCTCGCGCTCGCCCAGGCCATCGATCCCCAATTCGCTTCGCTCGCCAAAGAGCTGGTCATAATGGGCAGCAGCCTCAACCCCCAGACCGACGATCCCGAATTCACCATCACTCCCCGCCGCGAATTCAACCTCTGGTTCGACCCCGAAGCCTCCTCGCGCGTCTTCCATTCCGATTGGGCCCGCGTCATCGTCACCACTGTCGATATTTCCATCAAAACTCAGATGACCAAGGAGCTCATCGCCGAGATCGCCAAGGGCCAATATCCCGCCGGCATCTATACCGCCAAATACGCCCAGCCGGGTTATCTTTGGGACGAACTCGCCGCCGTCGCCTGGCTCGATCCTTCGGTCATCACCAAAACGCACAAAGTCTACATGGACGTCTCCACCGACCACGGCGCTTCCTACGGCGACACGCTCATCTGGGTCAACGACACCCGCCCCCATTTGGGCGAACGCGAAGTCGAAATTCAGGACGATCTGAATACCGAAAAGTTCTACCGCGACTTCGTCGAACTGATGACTCGCGCCACTCCCAAAGCTCATGACGCCAAATAATCGCGGCATGTTTTTCATTTTTGGCCGAATTTCGCGGTGGAGGGTTTGTCCTTGACTCCCTTCGCGCGTGGAACTATAAGCTCCTTCAGCATGTCGGCCCCTTCTCCGTGTCCCAGCCATCGGCGCACTGTCTTCGTTTCCCGCACTGAAATCGAAATGGTCCAAAGGAACGTCACTCCCATGTTTTATAAATTTGCGCTGTCGCTCGCTGTTCTGGCTTTGTTTGCTATTCCCTCCACCGCGCAATCCCGCCGCAAAGTCATCATCGATCAGGACGCGCGCGGTCCGGCCACCACCGATCAGCAAGCCATCTTGATGTTCCTGCAATCGGCCAACGTCGAAACCCTCGGCATCACCGTCGTCAGCGGCGACATGTGGCGCGACGAAGAAGTCGCTCACACGCTGCGCATGCTGGAACTCACCGGCCACACCGATATTCCGGTCGTCCCCGGCGCCATTTACCCGCTGATCAATCGCCTGGAATTGATCGACCGCTGGGAGGCGCTCTACGGCAAAGTCCAATACCAGGGCGCCTGGAATGGGCACAAGCCCGGCATGGGCATGAATTCGCCCTGGCGCGGCAAATACCACACGCCGGACGTGGTTCCCGATTTGATTGAAGGAAACCCCACCCTCAAGCCTGCCGCAGAAGACGCCGCCCATTTCATCATTCGCATGGTTCACCAGTATCCGCACCAAGTCACGATTTACGCCGGCGGGCCGCTCACCAACATCGCCCAGGCCATCAGCATCGACCCGCAAGTCTCCGAACTGGCCCAGGAACTCGTGGTCATGGGCGGCGCGATCATGGGCGTCTATCCCGGCGGGCCGCCCACTCAACCGCGCCGTGAGTTCAACTTTTGGTGGGATCCGGAAGCCGTACACATGGTGCTCACCGCGCCGTGGCCCAGGATCACCGTCACTACCGTGGATATTTCGGTAAAGGTCCGCACGACCAAAGCCTACATCGCGGAAATTGCCAAAATTCAAACCCCCACCGCGCAATACGTGGGCAAATACGGCGACGAAGAATTCATGTGGGACGAACTGGCCGTGGCCGGCTGGCTCGACCCCAGCATCATCACCAAGCAATCGAAGTACTTTATGGACATCGATATTTCACATACCGCGAATTACGGCAGCGTGCTGTTATGGGATGAACCTGACCATCCCGGATTGGGCGAACAGCAGGTCAACGTTCCGGAAGAGCTGGATAAAGAAAAATTCCTGAAAATGTTCGTCGACTTGATGGCGCTGCCTTCCGCCGCACACCCGTCGTCGCACTAGAATTAGAAAAGGGGCTTATGGCTGCGAATGCAGAAGTGGTGGGGATTGGCAGTTGCACCGTGGATTATTTTGCGATCGTGCCGCGCCTGCTCGCGGCCGAAGAAAAGATTAACGCCACTCGCATGGAAATCCACGCCGGCGGCGTGACCGCCAATAATCTCACGCAGGTCGCCCGCCTGGGCGCCAGCACCGGCTGGCTCGGCCTGATCGGTGACGACGAAAACGGTCGCATCATCCAGAAAGCCTTTTCCGACGATCACATGGACGTTTCCGGGATCGAAATCGTGAAAGGCGAGCTTTCCTCGCTCACCTGGATTCCCGTCGATGCCTCGGGTGAGCGCTGCATCTATATGTTCCCCAACGTCACCGGCAAGATTACCGAATTGCAGGTCGCCACTCATTTCGGATCGCACATCAAGGCGGCCAAGCATTTCCACACCGAAGCTTCGCAGCTTCCGATTCTCCCGGTGAAAGCGGCCATGCACATTGCGCACGATGCCAAGGTGCGGGTGATTTTTGATTTGGATGTCTCCCCGGCGTTTTTCTGCGCTGCCGGTCTCGGAACGCAGGAAGAGCTGACTGCAGCGCTAACTCTGGTGGATGTCTTGAAGCCCTGCAAGGCCGCCGCGCGCGAACTGACTGGCGAAGGCGATTACGAAAAGATCGCCAAGGCACTGCTGCGGCTCGGGCCCAACCTGGTGGCGATCACGCTCGGCGCGGATGGCTGTCTGATCGCGACTCCCAAGGAACTGGTGCACGTCCCGGCGTACAAAGTAGACGTGGTCGATACCACCGGAGCGGGCGACGCCTTCATGGGTGGTCTGTCTTACGGTCTGCTGCAAAATTGGGATCTGAAACGCGTGGGATCGTTCGCCAACGCCTGCGCGGCCCTGTGCTGCACCAAAGTTGGCGCACGCGCCATGTCCAAGTACGCCGAAGTCGCGGCGTTTATCGAACGGAACCAGGCCAAATCCGGAGCCGCCTAAAAACAAAGGAAATCAATGTTCACACCACTCACCTTCGGCACCGCGCTCCTGATGATGATCATCTCCGCCATCTGCTGGGGTTCGTGGGCCAACACCTTCAAAGGCGTGAAAAACTACCGCTTCGAACTTTTCTACTGGGATTACGCCGTGGGGATATTTGTCACATCGCTGATCCTGGCGTTGACCATGGGCTCGACCGGCAACGACGCTTCGAGCTTCATCAATAATGTTCGCGCCGCGGATCTCTCGAATATCGGGTGGGCACTGCTGGCTGGAGTAATTTTCAACCTGGCCAACCTTCTCCTCGTCGCTGCCATCGACATGGCCGGACTTGCCACCGCGTTCCCCGTGGCCATCGGCATAGCCCTTGTGGTCGGAACCGTACTGAGTTTCGTGCAACAACAAAAAGGCAATGTCGCCATGCTGGCCGCGGGCGTCCTCTGCGCGGTGGTCGCCGTGATTCTCGACGGCAAAGCCTACGGCGAAATCAGCGGCGAAAAAGCGGTGTCGCACAAAAGCATCGTCACCTGCATCGTTTCCGGCGTGCTGATGGGCCTGTGGGCGCCATTTTCCACCCGCGCACTCACTCATGGGCACGCGCTGGGTCCTTACAGCATCGCCGTCTTTCTCACCGGCGGCGCGCTGCTTTCCTGTTTTGTGTGGAATGTGTACTTCATGAAAAAGCCGCTGGTCGGCGAGCCCGTCGCGTTCAGCGGCCTTTTTCACGGGCCCGCCAGCGGCCACTTGCTGGGCCTGCTCGGCGGCGCCATCTGGGCCACCGGCACCGTTTTCAATCTGGTTGCCGGAAATTTTACCGGCGTAGCCATCTCCTACGCCATCGGCCAGTCCGCCCCCATGGTCGCCGCCCTCTGGGGCATTTTTGCCTGGAAGGAATTTGCCGGCGCGAACAAGCGCTCGCAAGCCTACCTGGCGATGATGTTCATTTTCTATATGCTCGCCATTCTGCTCATCGCCCGAGCCAACACCGCCGGCTAGTTCCGCGTTACGGCGATGCGAATTGAAATCTTACGCGATCGGCGGCGGACGGAATCCACCCGTGACTTGTTCGATTTTCGCGGCGACCGCCAGCACCGCTTCATCCTCCCACGGACGACCGACCACCTGCACTCCAATGGGCAGTCCTTCGGGAGATTTCGCCGCCGGCACCACCGCCGCCGGATTTCCCAGCAGGTTGAACCACTGCGAATAGCTCATCGCTTTCAAGTATTCCACCCGGCGCCCCTGTACCAACCACTCGCGTTCGCCGTGCCGAAACGCCGGCACCGCGCACGCCGGGCAAAGCAGGATCGGAAACTTCTCCATCTGCTCCAGCAGCTTCCCCCGCAAGGCGTCGCGGCCGATCATCGTATTCATCCACTCCTGACCGTCAAGCGCAGGTTGTTTAGCCACATGCTCGCGCCACGCGCGATGCATCGGGCTCAATTCGCTCTCGCGCCCGCGCACCGTGGGTTCAAACGCGGTCTGCACCGCGCGGCCAAACAGATTCCACCACAACTGCCAGACTCGCTCCAGATTCTGCGGCCGCCATGCCTCCACCTGGAATCCTTGTTGCCGCAAAGCCTCTGCAGCCGCGCGCACCGCAACCGCGGTTTCCGGCGTGACCGGAGTTACGCCGTCGTCCTCGAAGTATCCGACGCGCAGCTTCCTAATCTCGCCGTCGCTCCACTCGCGCAGCGCTACCGGCGCGGACGCGGGATCTTGCGGGTCATGGCCCGCCATCACCTCGAACAAACACTGAACATCGGCGATGGTACGGGCCATCGGTCCAACCACTCCCAGTTGCGCGAATGGTCCGGCCGACACCGGATAGTGGCCGGTGGAAGGAATGCGCCCGGGCGTGGGCTTCAGTCCGCAAATGCCCACGAAGTGCGCGGGGATTCGGATCGAGCCCCCGCCATCGCTGCCCACTCCGCCCGCCGAACATCCGGCGGCAATAACCGCCGCTTCGCCTCCGCTCGAGCCGCCTGGCGTCCGCGTCACATCCCACGGGTTGTTGGTGCGCCCGTACAACGAATTATCGGTTTCGTAGGACATCAAGAATTCCGGCACGTTGGTATTACCCAAAAGTATTGCCCCAGCCGCGCGCAGCCGCGCGACCAACGGCGCGTCCTCACTCGCCACGTAATTCTTGCGGAGCGCGCTGCCGCACTCGCAGAGCCAGCCGGCAACTTCCACCGAACTTTTCATCGAAAGCGGCACGCCAAACAAAGGTCCGAAAGAATCGCCAGCCGAATTCTTGGCGAGGGCCGCTTCCGCCGCACGCGCCTGCTGGCGCGCGCCAGCCGCGTCAACGTAAACGTAGGCATTCAGCTTCGGATTAAGCTGTTCAATGCGGGCCAGGTGTACTTCGACCAACTCGACCGGCGAGATTTGGCGCGAACGCACCAATTCAGCCATTTCGACCAACGATTTGTAGGAGATTTCACTCAACGAAGCGTCCTCACCATATTTCAGCACGCGAATGAGTCGCGGGAGTCTAGCATGGCCGGACCGCGCAATCCGGCGGCCGCCTGGCCTAATGCAAAAATACTATTGACGGGCCACGGTGCCCACCGCAGACTTCTTCTTCGCACGCGACGAGCGATTCATTTTTCGAGCTTCGAAGCGTGATGGGTGTGCCCGGGCTCAGTTCCTAACATGAAGCGACTCATTCACCTCTTCCTCGCAATCCTGTTTCTCACCGCGGCGTACGTGTACGCGTGGCCTTCGGCCAATGTGCCGTATTTCGCGGCGATTGTCATTCATCTGGTTACCGGAATTATATTTTTGATTCTGCTGACCTTCGGACTCTCGCCCATACTCCGCCATTCCCCGGTGGCGTCGCGGATTGGCTGGATTCTGCTGGCCTTTGGCGGCGTGCTCGGAATCGTTTTGGTTTTTACCGGCACGCGGCGCGCGGAGTGGCCTCTGCTGTACATTCATATTGGAGCGTGCGTGACGGGCGGAGCCATGCTTTTTTCCGGCTGGGCCGGCAGACGCGGCTGGCTCGCGAACGGAATTCCCGCTGGCGTGGTCCGCAGCGCGATCTGTGTGATTGCGGCGGCGCTGATTGCGTCTGGCGCGTCCTGGCTGCGCACCGTTCCGTGGGAACGGTCGCACCACATCGAAAATCCGGCCATCGCTCCCGCGGCGATGAACAACGAAGGCGACGGACCGCAAGGCCCCTATTTTCCGAGCTCCGCGCAGACTTCCGATGGCGGGCACATTCCGGCGAATTATTTCATGGAGTCGGATTCCTGCCAGCGCTGCCATGCGGACATCTATAAACAATGGAAAAGCTCGGCGCATCACTTCTCGTCTTTCAATAATCAGTGGTACCGCAAAAGCATCGAGTACATGCAGGACACGATCGGGGTGAAACCATCGAAATGGTGCGCGGGCTGCCACGATCCGGCGCTGCTCTACAGCGGGATGTTCGACCGGCCGATCCGCGAAGTGGAAGATACCCCGGCGGGGCAGGCGGGACTCGGCTGCATGATGTGCCATTCGATCTCGCAAGTGAAAAGCACCATGGGGCAGGCGGATTTTCTGCTGGAGTATCCGGCGTTGCACAAAATGGCGGCGAGCAAGAATCCGCTAGTAGTGCGCCTGCATGATTTTCTGACGGAACTGAATCCAGAACCGCATCGGCGAGTATTTTTGAAGCCGTTCATGCGCACGCAGACGGCGGAATTTTGCTCAAGCTGCCACAAGGTGCATCTGGATGTGCCGGTGAACCACTATCGCTGGGTGCGCGGGTTCAACGATTACGACAACTGGCAAGCGAGCGGTGTTTCGTTTCAAGGCGCGCGGTCTTTTTACTATCCGGCGAAGGGGCAGAACTGCGCGGACTGCCATATGCCGCTAAAGCCATCGGACGACGCGGGAAGTTTCGCGCCCAAGCCTGCGGGGATCGGAGGCTGGTTCGCAAGTTTGGTCGCTTCGGCGAAAAACGGTTCGATCCATTCCCACAGTTTCGTGGCCGCGAACACCGCGTTGCCTTTTGCCAATGATGACAAGGTGCACCTGGACGAAACGGAGAAGTTCCTTACCGACCGTGAAGTGAGCGTGGATATTTTTGCACTCTCGCCGGAAAAGCGTGCCGGCGGAAAATCTTCCGAGACTGGTGAGCAAGCAATTGCTGGTGCGGGAGCCGCCGCGGTGACCACTACGAATCCGCCGGCGCCGTCTTTGCAAACTACTTTTGCGGTGGGCGAAGAGGCGGAGAGTTCCGTTCCGGTGAACGAATCGCCGGAATCGGCCACGCCAGTGGCGCTGCTAACCGGGCCCTTGAACAGAGTCACGGCCGCGGTGCGCCGCAACGGGACCTATCGCGTGAATGTGGTGGTGCGAACCCGCAAGCTGGGACACTTCTTCCCGGGCGGGACCGTGGATGCGTTTGACTGCTGGGTCGAATTGACCGCACGCGATGATAAGGGTCAAACCATCTTTTCCAGCGGTGAAGTGGAAGACGAGGGCAAAGGTCCTGTGGATCCGAGTGCGCATTTCTACCGCTCACTGCAAATCGATGCGCACGGAAATCCGATCAACAAGCGGAATGCCTGGGCCACGCGCGCGGTCGTGTATGTTCACCTGATTCCGCCCGGGGCTGCCGACACGATTCACTACCGGCTGCAGATCCCGGCGAGCGCCGAAGGGCACATTCACCTCGACGCGAAAGTGAATTACCGAAAATTCGCGTGGTTCGGGACGCAGTTCGCGTTCGCCGGTGTGCGCAAGGCGGATCAGCCGGCCGACGCGTTGGCACCGAGCTACGACGATTCGCATTACGAATTTACCGGTGACCCGAAGGATCTTCCCGGTGGCGCGAAAGGTATTCCCAATCTGCCAGTCGTGGTGATGGCCGAAAACAAAGTCGACTTGCAGGTGCTTCCGGCGGCCGCGGCCGAACCCGCGCCAAATGTAGTTTTGAATGGCGACGACTGGACGCGCTGGAACGATTTTGGAATTGGGTTGCTTTTGCAGGGTGATTTGACCGGAGCGGCGGGCGCGTTTGAAAAGATTACCGAAATTAATCCAAAGAATCCGGACGGCTGGGTAAATATCGGCCGAGTGCGGGTGCAGGAAGGAAATTTGCCGGCGGCGAAGGACGCTCTGGACCGCGCGCTGGCGCTGAGCCCCGATCTGGCGCGCGCGCACTTTTTCTACGCGCGGGTTTTGCGGCAGCAGGGGCAATATGACGCGGCAATTCCCCATCTGCAGCAGGTGCTGTCACAGTATCCGCGAGATCGCGTGGTGCGGGACGACCTGGGACGAATTTATTTCCTGCAACGGCGATACAACGACGCGCTGCGAGAATTTAGCGCCACGATCGCTATCGATCCGGAAGATCTGGAAGCGAATTACAATTTGATGCTCACTTATACGGGCCTGGGCCAGCCGCAGCAGGCTGCGGAGTTTCAGACGCGCTATTTGCGTTTTAAGGCTGACGAATCGGCGCAGACTCTTACGGGCCCGTATTTGCGCGCACACGAGCTTGACAATAACGAACGCCAGCCGATACACGAGCATGTTTCGGCCGCGCCGCAAAAAGCAAAATCTGAACCGCGGATCACGAAGAACGCTGGTGTCGCAAGGCCCTGCAAGCCCGGCGTCGCAAACTGTGGGGCCCCGATTGCCGTCGCCCAAATCCATGCAGAATCAAAGGTCCACGAATAGTGCCCGCCGTAAACAAGAAACGACCCAACCCTATTTCGCTTTTTGGATACCTGCTACTCGTTGCCGTTCTGGCGGTGCTTGGCGTTCGCGGAGAGACCAAGCCGACGCAGAACCGCGCGGCCACAGTGCTCTCGGCGACTCATTTTGAAGACATCACGCGCGCGGCCGGAATTCACTTCACGCATAACAGCGGGGCGATCGGAAGAAAGTGGCTGCCGGAAACGATGGGGCCGGGCGTCGCATTCATCGACTACGATAACGACGGCTGGCAGGACATTCTGCTGGTTAACGGAGCCGACTGGCCGGGGCACGTGCGCAAACGCAGCACCCTCGCGCTATACCATAACAACCAAAACGGGACGTTCACCGACGTCACGCAAAAGGCCGGGCTTGCGGTGGAAATGTATGGCATGGGTGTGGCCATCGGCGACTACGATAACGACGGCTACGACGATATTTTCATTACCACGCTGGGGCAGAATCATCTTTTTCACAACAACGGCAACGGGACGTTCACCGATGTGACCAAGCAGGCTGGGTTGTGGGGACCAAACGAATTCGGCACCAGCGCTGCTTGGGTGGATTACGATCGCGACGGAAAGCTCGATTTGGTCGTCGCGAATTACGTGCAGTGGTCGCCCGCGACGGATATTTCCTGCGAGCTGGATGGCAAGACCAAATCGTATTGCACGCCCGAATCGTATAAGGGCACCTCGGTGCGGCTCTGGCACAACCGCGGCGACGGGACGTTTGAGGACGCGACGCAGAAAGCGGGACTGTATGACATCACTTCCAAGAGCCTCGGGATCGCGGTTTTTGATGCGAATCAAGACGGCTGGCCGGATATCCTGATCAGCAACGACACGCAGCCCAACAAGCTTTACGTCAACAATGGTAACGGGACGTTTACGGAAAAAGGCGTGGCGTCGGGAATCGCCTACAACGAGGACGGCATTGCGCGCGCGGGGATGGGAGTGGACGCTGCCGATTATGACCGCTCGGGCGCGGCCAGCGTGGTGATTACCAATTTTTCAAACCAGATGCTGGCGCTATATCACAACGAACGCAACGGGTTGTTTGTGGACGAGGCACCGAAGTCGGATGTGGGCCACGCTTCCCTGTTGACGCTTGGGTTTGGTTGTTTTTTCTTCGATTACGACCTGGACGGCTGGCCAGATCTGTACATTGCGAACGGCCACATCGAAGACGCGATCGAGCGAGTGCAGCCGCGGGTGCACTTCGCCGAACCACCGCATCTTTTCCGGAATCTCACCGGCGGAAAATTTCAGGAAGTCACGCAATCGATGGGCGTGGCGTTTGCGTCGCCAAGAGTGGCGCGCGGAGCGGCCTACGGCGACATCAACAACAATGGCGCGCTGGATGTGCTGGTGGCAACCAATGGCGGGCCGGCGACGCTTTTCCGGAACGTGGGGACGACGAATCACAGCCTGCGCATCAAGCTTATCGGCACGAAATCGAATCGCGACGGCATCGGCAGCGACGTTCGCGTTACCGCGGGCACGGATGTGCAGACAGAAACTTTGCGGAGTGGCTCAAGCTACCTTTCCTCCAGTGAACTGATTCTTACGTTCGGGCTCGCCTCGCACACTCAGGCTGAGGCGATCGAAATCCGTTGGCCCAGCGGGCAAGTAGACAATTTTAAAAACATCGCGGCCGACCAGATCATCACGGTCAAAGAAAAAGAAGGCATCGCTGCGGCAAAGCCCCTGGCAAAACGGTAGAATACCCGCGAGGCTTCTTCGAATGCAGAAATGGAAGGCGGGGTTGGCGGCGACGCTTTTTGCCGGCATCGTGGCGTCGGCGATGGTCGGCGCGAGCCAACCGCGACAGGAAGCCCATCCGCAGAACCGGCCGGCCAAGAAAGCGGACGCGGCTCCCCCGGACCCAGAGCAGAGAGCCGACCCCCGCGCTGAAATCACCCGCGAAAATAATTTTGGCGTGGCACTGATGAACCGCCAGCAGTTCGAAAAAGCGCTGGGAAAATTTCAGCGCGCCTGCATCCTGGATCCCGAGACCGATCTGGGATGCGTGAACATGGGCATTGCGTTCCTAAACATGCAGCGTTTCGACGAAGCGCGCGCCATCCTGGAAAAATCGGCGCAACGCGAGCCGCGCAATCCGCGGGTGTGGTTCAACCTGGGGCTGCTGGAAAAAGCGGGCGGGAACGCGACAGCGGCGATCGATGATTTTCAAAAAGTAGCGGGGCTGGATTCTTACGATGCCGACACGCAATATTTCTTGGGTTTGATTTATTCGCAACAACAGCAATACGACAAGGCGATGGTCGCGTTTCGCAAAGCGATCAGCCTGAACCCGTTTCAGGTTTCTGCGGAGTTCGGCCTGGCGCAGGCTCTGCAGCGGAGCGGCGATACGGCCGGCGCAAAACAGCATTTCGACAAGTTCCAGCACATGACTTCGGAGAAGCTGGGCAAGCCGATCAGCTTCATCTACGGTGAGCAGGGAAAATATTCGTTGGCCGCGATCATGCAGCCTGCACCGGAACCGGTGCCGCCGGCCATGCCTGTCCATTTTGTGAACGTAACTCCGGCGTCCGGCTTGCCGATGCGCGGAGAATCGGCACAGACGGTCGCGGCGGCGGAAACGCCAGCTGCTTCCCCTGCAGGCGGAAACACGCCGCGAACCAACGTTAGACCGCGGCACGCGCCGGTGAAAAAGAACCGTGCGGATTCGCTGGCGCGCTTTCTGGGCAGTGGCGCGTGCATCATCGATTACGACGGCGATGGCAAGCCGGACATTTTTTTGGTCGATAGCGACGGCAAGGGCAATTCGGCGTTATTCCGCAATCTGGGCGGCGGACATTTTGTAAACGTCACGCGCGAGGCCAAACTCGATTTTCGCGGCCAGGGGATGGGCTGCGCGGTCGGAGATTACGATAACGACGGAAAGCCGGATCTGGCGGTGAGCATGGACGGGCGCGTTCTGCTTTTTCACAATGAGGGCAATCGCACGTTCAAGGACGTAACGCAGGAATCCGGGATTTTCACCACCGGCCTGGCGCTTGGTTTGACTTTTATTGATTACGATCACGATGGCGACCTCGACCTTTACGTAACTCGATTTAATGACTTTCCCTTTGCTAATCCAACGGAGGCTTTTTCGTTCCCGATGGACGCGGCTCCGGCTGGGAACGTACTGTGGCGCAACAACGGAAACGGCACGTTCACGGATTGGACCAGCGAGACGGCGCTCGGCGGCGATGCGCCATCGGTGGGGGCGATCGGCAGTGACATCAACAACGACCGCGCCATCGATTTTGTGGTGACCGGCTGGCGGAAATCGCCGGTGGCTTATCTCAATCCGCGCGAAGGCGCGTTCAAGGCGACGACGCCGTGGTCGAGCGACATGCCGGCACCGACGGCGGGCGTGGTCGCGCTCGATTTCAACAAAGATGGCTGGATGGACTTGGCCTTTACGCATTGGGGATCGCCAGGGCTGAGTTTGTGGCGCAATGTGGACGGAAAATCGTTTGATCGTGTGCCACTGCCGGATCTGGACTGGATGCGCGGCTGGGGCGTCGCGCCGATTGACTATGACAACGATGGCTGGATCGATCTGGTTGCGGTGGGCGAGAATTTCGCGGGCGAAGGGCGCATAGTTTTGTTGCGAAACGAGGGGGCGGCGGGCTTTCGCGACGTTACGGCATCGACGGGGCTGGATAAAATCGTGCTGCACAATCCGCGCGCGGTGATCGCGTTTGATTTTGACGGCGATGGGGCCACTGATCTGCTGATCACTCAAAATGGACTTCCGCCGGTTTTGCTGAAGAATGACGGCGGAAACGGCTACAACTGGATTCGCATCGGGTTGAAAGGCGAGAACGACAATAAGACGGCGATTGGAACCAAAGTGGAGATGTTTGCCGGCGCGCTGCAACAGAAATGGGAAATTCCTGGAGCTTCTGGATATCTGGGGCAAGGTCCGGCGTCGATCGTGGCCGGTTTGGGCGTGGAGCGCAGCGCGGATGTAATCCGTTTACTGTGGCCCACCGGAGTTTTGCAGGACGAATTGGAAACCCCCGCGCACAAGGATGCGGCTTTCACCGAAATTGACCGCCGTGGAAGTTCCTGCCCGATTGTTTTCGTCTGGAACGGCACCAAATTCGAATTTCTGGCGGACATGATCGGTCCCGGGATCGTCGGGCATTGGACCGGACCGAATCAGCGCAACACTCCGGCGCCTGAAGAATATTTCAAAGTGACCGGGTCGCTGGTGCAGCCGCAGGATGGACTCATCCATTTCAAAATGCTGGAGCCGATGGAAGAGCTGGATTATCTGGATCGGGTGCGTTTGATCGCGATTGATCATCCGGTGGAGGTCGAAGTGTATCCTGATGCGCGATTCGCCAGCGGGCCGCCATTCCCGAAGTACAAGGTGATCGCGAGTAGTGAGGCGCATGCTCCCGCTGGAGCGTGGGACGATCACAACCGGAATATTCTGCCGCTGCTGAAGGAGCGAGACCGCAAATACGTGACGAATTTTGGCGAAGCGCCGTACGCGGGATTTGCGGCGATGCACTGGATCGAACTGGACCTGGGTGACTGGGATCCGTCGCGACCGCTGCGATTGTTGATGGATGGTTTTACCGACTATTTCAGCGCCAGTTCGATGTACGCGGCGTGGCAAGCCGGCATCACTCCGGTGCCGCCGTTTGTGGAAACGCAGGACGACGCCGGGAAGTGGCAGATGGTCATCGCCGACATGGGGTTCCCGGCAGGATTGTCGCGAACCATGATTGCGGACCTAACCGGCAAGATTCCGCCGGGCACGCGGTTCATCCGCATCAGTACAAATTTGAAAATCTACTGGGACCGCATTCGCGTCGATAACTCGCCAACGGATCTGCAGTTCACACAAACTGAAGTGCCGCTGGCGAAGGCTAACCTGGCGTTTCGAGGTTACCCGCGGGTGGTGGAAGGCAATCCAAAGAACGATCTGACTTACGTGTATGAAGACGTGAGCGCCACGGGGCCGTATTCGCGGCAAATTGGAAATTACACGCGGTACGGAGACGTTTCCGAGCTGGTCAACAAGTCCGACGAGAAATATGTGATTTTTGGTTCGGGGGATGAAGTTTCGGTGGATTTTGACGCGACTCACTTGCCGGATATTCCGAATGGCTGGATTCGCGATTATTTTCTGTACGCGGACGGCTTCGCCAAGGATATGGATTTTTATGCGGCGCACGGCGATACGGTGGCGCCTCTGCCGTTCCACACTCCAGTGCCGTACCCGTATCCCGCGGGCGTGGCGTATCCCGAGGATCAGACGCACATACAGTACATGCTCGAATACAACACGCGGGGAGTGGCGGGACCGGCGGTGGATAATTTCCGGTTCAACTATCCGGAACCGGAAAAATAGCGGCAGGTGTTGCGTTCGCCGATCCAGGGCTGACGCACGCCGGGCGATTACTTGAATGGCCGCGATGGCCATGATAATTTTGTTCTTTCCACGAAATCACTAGAATTGTTACGTGACGATGTCGTTGTCTAATTCAAACGGCCAAAATCCGGAAATTCCAAATCAACCGCGACCCGCGTCTGTGCGCGAGCCTGTCTTCTGGCGGGTTGAGGGCAGCCTGCTGAATCTCACCGCGGTCCGCCCGGTCGGATTTTTTGCCTGGAACTCGCAGAGTTTTCTGCAGCGCTGGAGCCGCCGCGGTTCGATGGCGGCACTGGCGTTGGCCCGGCCATTTCTGTATGTGACGAATCGGGAATTCGCCACGCGCTTGCTGCATACGGTACTGCGCGGAGTGAGCCGCGATCGCCTGGATTTGCTGGGGGAGGAGTTTTTCGAATATTTTCTGAAGCCGCGATTAAAGCAGCGCGGCGTGGCGCTGCTTAACGAATCGATCGCGGAAGGCAGCGACATCGTGCTGGTTAGTCAGGGACTCGAGCACATCATGCGTCCGCTGGCCAAGCATCTGGGCGTGAAGCGGATCGTGGCCAACCGGCTCGACTTCCGCGATGGCAAAGCGACGGGACGACTACTCGATCCAGTGATTCGCCCGCGCGGCCTTTTCGCGCGATTTACCGGCGGACAGCCGAATGGCTTGGTGCCCCGCGAAAAACTTATTTCTGTTCTTGGATTCGAGAAGAATCCGGCAATTCTGGAAGCTGCGATTCAATCCGCCGAACGTCCCAGCCCTAAAGTGACTAAACCCGTAGTTCATTTTGATTCAGGCGCTGGGCGAAAATCGTTATCCGTCCGCCATACGCTGGCCGGAAAACATATTCTGCTGATTGGCGCGACGGGGTTCATCGGAAAAGTGTGGCTGGCCAACCTGCTTACCGATTTGCCGGAGATTGGCCTCATTTATTTGCTGGTACGGCACAACCGGGCGTCGACTTCGGTGGAACGTTACCAGCGAGCGCTGGAAGAATCGCCGGTGTTCGAGAAGCTGGCGCAAAGGCATGGCGATGGTTTCGCGGCATTTCTCCGCGAGCGAATTGAAGTGGTCGACGGCGACGTGAGCAAGCCCGGTCTCGGACTGGCGCCGAACCTGCGCCAGCGCCTCGCGCGATCGCTCGATGTGATCGTAAATAGCTCCGGTCTTACGGACTTTAATCCTGATATTCGCGACGCACTGGCGACCAACGTGCGCGCCACGGCGTACACCCTCGATTTTCTGCGCGAATGCGAGCATGCCGGGTTGCTGCATCTCTCCACGTGTTACGTGGTGGGACAGCGCGATGGCCGAGTGATGGAGGAATTACCGCACAACTACACTCCGCGCGGCTTAGCCGGGTACGACGCAGCTCAGGAATGGCAGCGCCTGGAAACACTGGTTCGCGATACGGAAGCGCGCGCGGAATCACCCGAAGTTACCGAAGAGCTGCGAGTGGCGGCACAGAAAAAGGAGCATGCAGCCAGAGATTTGCACGGGGCCGCGCTGGAAAATCAAATCCGTAAGAACCGAGTACGCTGGCTGCGGCAAACGCTCACCGATGCGGGCGCGGATCGCGCCCTCGAACTCGGCTGGCCCAATACTTATACTTACACGAAGAGCCTTTCGGAATCCTTGATTCGAAATTTTCTAGATGCGAATCCTGCGGCGGCGGTGGCCGTGGTGCGTCCGGCAATCGTGGAATCATCGCTGGAAAAACCCTTTCTGGGATGGAACGAAGGGATCAATACTTCCGCTTCGCTTTCGTACCTGCTCGGCACTTTTTTCCGGCAGCTGCCGACCAACGAAGCAAAGTGCCTGGACATTATTCCGGTCGATCTGGTGACGCGAGGGATGACGTTGATTTCGGCCGCACTGATCGAGCGGAGACACGCCGAGGTCTATCATCTGGCCACTTCGGTGGCGAATGCCTGCAACATGGGGCGTTCGATCGAACTCACCGGCCTGGGGCATCGCAAATTCTACCGGGCGCAGGACGACCTGGAGAATCGCCTGCGATTGAAGTTCGATGCGATTCCAGTTTCGAAGGCGCGTTACGAAAAGCTTTCGGCGCCGGCACAAAAAGCGATCGTGGAGACCATCAACCGCACGGCGGAGCCATTTTCATCGAAGCCACCTTTGGCGCGAGCGCAACGGGAACTCGAGAAAGTCATCAAGCTGATTTCGCTTTTCGAGCCGTTCATCCTGCACAACGACCATATTTTTGAAGCCGCCAACATCGAAAGATTATCGGCGGCGCTGGCGGAAAACGAACAAGCCGATTTTGGTTACGACGCGCGGGCGCTGGATTGGTGGGATTACTGGATCAATGTGCACATTCCGGCGCTACGCAAGTGGTGTTATCCTCTCATCGAAGGACGCCAGCTCCCGGCTCGCCCGAAGCGTTCGGTTCCGCTTATGGCTCCCAGCGCAGAGGTCGCGACGAAGGTCGCGGGTGCGGCTCCGGCCACAACGTCCTGACACTCAATCACTGTGCCTATTCTCCTTACAGGATCCACCGGTTATATCGGCGCGCATATTACGTCGAATCTGCTTACCGGCCATTCCGATTCGCTGAATTTGCTGGTGCGCGCCCGCGACGAGCATGAGGCGCGCGAGCGGCTGTGGCGTTCCCTGCAGCTCCATCTGGATTTCGAGAGATTCGAGTCGTTTTTGAATTCGCGGATTCGAATTTTCCGCGGCGATTTGACCGATCCGCATTTTGGACTGGCCGATGACGACTATGCGGAGCTGGTGCGCTCGACCGATTCGATCATCCACTGCGCCGCGTCGTTGAACCGCAAATCGGAAAAAAGCTGCCTGAACGTCAATCTGCGCGGAACGCTGGAAGTGATTCAGCTGGCGTCGCGGGCGCGCGATCAACATGGATTGCGCCGCTTCAGCCACGTCAGCACGGTGGCGGTCGCGGGGCAGCGGGCCAACGAAGTGGTGCAGGAAGATACGGCGATCGATTGGAACCGCTCGGACTACGATCCCTACGCGCGAACAAAAAAATTCTGCGAGCACATGGTTCGGCAGCTGCTGCCGGACGTGTCGCGGACGATTTTTCGGCCAAGTATCGTGCTCGGAGATAGCCGGCGACCGGAGACGAACCAGTTCGACATGGTCCGCGCTTTTGTATTTCTGGCGGGTCTACCGGCGCTTCCCTTCCGGCCTACGGATCGCATCGATATTGTTCCGGTGGACTTTGTGGCGGACGCGGTCGCGACGCTGCATCAGAAGGAAAAGCCCTTGCACGATATTTACCATTTGTCGTCCGGCACCGGCGCCGAGACCTTCGAGCAGCTGACCGATGCGTTGTCGGAAGCGCAGGGAAAGCGCGGTCCGAAATTCGTTCCGGCGTTTGAGAAGCCGACTTCGCAAATGGTGAACGCGCTGGCAGGGCGCGCCGGAAAGATCGGCGGAATTGCCACGCTGCTGAAGGTTTTTCTTCCGTACCTGGTTTGGAACACGGTTTTCGACAACACGCGGGCGGTGGAAGAAATGGGCCGGCAACCGGCGCCATTTTCACAGTACTCGTTTCCGCTGCTGCGATTTAGCCGTGAAAATCATTTTGTATATAAATATCGCGACTGGCCGGCGCCGAATCCATCCGCTTTGGCCGCGCGGCAAGCCCGCTCGGCGCAGGATATTTCCCGATGACGGATCTGCTACTGGAAGGTTGGGTCAGCGGGCTCATCGAGCTGAACAAGTTCGAATACATGCTCGGCGCCGGGCAAGCGTGGCGGCCCGGCGAAAAATTAAAGCTGCTCTTCGCGGGCTACAACGGCACGCGCAACACGGGATCGGACGTGCGCGTGGAAGAAATGATCCGGCAGGTGCGGCGGATCCTCGGCAACGAAAATTTGGCGCTGAGCGTGATGTCGCAGAATTTCGACCGAACGCGCGGTTATTTCGGCGACGCCAAGCAAGTGCATTTGCCCGATGTTTTTCCGCCCTTTCTTCATTCCGAAGTGAGAAAAAACGACGGGGTGGTGGCTTGCGAAGGCTCGATGTTCAAAAGCAAGTTTGCGAACGCGCTGACCACCATGATGATCGGGACGTTGGGGATCGCATCGGCGCAAAATAAATTGAGCATCGCTTACGGCGCGGAAGCCGGCGACATGGATACGCTGGTGCAGAAAATGTGCAGCCGGTACTGCCGCGACTCGTTGGTGATTACGCGCAACGTGGAGTCGCAAGCCGTGCTCGGGAAACTTGGTGTTCCTACCGAACTGGGGACGGACACGGCGTGGACGTTCGAACCGCTGGGGCGGGAGTATGGGCTCAAGGCACTGCGCGATGCGGGTTGGGATGGGCAAACGCCCGTGCTCGCCGTGTGCCCGATCAATCCGTTCTGGTGGCCGGTCACGGCGTCGCTGGTGAAGTGGGCGGCGCATTCGGTCGCGGGCGCTTACAAGGACAGCTACTACCGCACAATTTACTTTCATAAATCCGGGCCGGCGGTGACCGCAGCGTATGAAAAATATTTAGCCGCGATGGCGGCTGGCGTTGAAGGCTATCGCGAATCACGCAAGGTTTTTCCGGTGATGATCGCGATGGAGATGCTGGACCGCGACGCGTGCAAGCGGGTAGCGCAACGGCTGGGCGGTGCTCCGGTATTTGGGTCCGACCAGTTCAACATGTTCGAACTGGTGAGCATTCTGCGCACGACCGATCGGATATTGTCTTCGCGCTACCATGCGATTGTGACTTCCATGCCGGCGGGGATTCCATCGGCGGGCGTGACCATGGACGAACGCATTCGCAACCTGATGCGCGAGCGCGGCCACGAACATTTGTTGATGCGGGTGGACGACGCGGACCTGGCGGATAGAATCGTGATGGCGCTCAATGCGCTGGACTCCGAAACCGACGCGATTCGCGATGGCATGGAAGGCACCGTCGCGCGCAACCTGCAGATGATGGCGCGGATGGGGACCTATTTTGAAGAGCAAGTGGCGAAGCGTTATCCCGAATTTCCGATTCGCACTGGCGTACTGGGATGGGAGAAATATCTTCCGCCGCTCAGTCCCAATCTGGTGAAATTGCTCGAAACGCAAAGTGGAGTTTTAGCTTCCTGAAAGCTGATGGCGGCTCCGGCATGACTTTCCTCGAGACCATCTTCGAACGGCTGCAGCGCACTCCGGATTCCATGGTGGCTAGTGAGATTCGCGAAGGGGCGGCACATCCCGTGTCCGCACGCGAGTTGTTGGCCATGGTGCAGCAGGCCCGGCAATTTCTGCGCGCGCGCGGTATGAAGAAAACCGACCGCTGCGCAGTCTTGGCTTCGAACAGCGTGGGCTGGATCGCGTTGGACTTGGCGCTGATGGCGGAAGGCGTTGTGGTTGTCCCGCTGTATTCGCGGCAGGCCACGGCCGAGCTGGTGCATATGATGCTCGATGCGCTGCCGCTGCGGATTTTCTGCATGAACGCGGGAGTGGCGGCGGAAATCAAGAAGCTCTGGCCCGGCGCTCCGCATATTTCGTTGATCGATACTGTTTTCGTGGGTGAAGCGGGCGCGCAGTCTCCGCCGATCCATCACGAGGACGGCGACCTGATCACTATCATTTACACTTCGGGAACGTCGGGCGAGCCGAAAGGCGTGATGCTGAATGCCGGGAACGTGACGTTCATGCTGGGAGCGACCAACGCGCGGCTGGATCAGTTGGTGGGGCCGCAAAGCGAGCCGGAGAAAGTTTTTCATTATTTGCCGTTTTCGTTTGCGGCGTCGTGGATTGCGATGCTCTCGTTCGTATCGCGGAACAGCGCACTTTCCCTCTCTACTGACCTAACCAAACTGGCGGATGAATTGAAGATCGCGTCGCCGAATTATTTTCTGAACGTGCCGACGCTGCTGGAGCGCGTACGCAGGACCATCCAGGAAACGATTCAGAAACGCGGGACATTTGCGGCGACGGTTTTTTCGAAGGCGCAGGATGCGTATGGCCGAAGGAGCAGCAGTCAGGGCAGTTTTGCGGATACTTTCTGGCTGGCGCTGGCGAATCGCTTTATGTTTCCGACGATTCGCGCGGGTATCGGCCCGAGCTTGAAAGGATTGATCTGCGGTTCGGCGCCGCTCTCGATGGAGACCCAGCAATTTTTTATGATGTTGGGTATTCCGGTTCTGCAGGCTTACGGCCTGACGGAAACTACGGCGATTTGCACCATGGACGACCCGCATCGCGTGGTAGCCGGATGCGTGGGCGTGGCGGTGCCGGGTACGGAAATGAAGATCTCCGATGATGGAGAAATTCTGGCGCGGGGGCCACACATTTTTCCGGGATATTGGAAGCGTCCGGCGGAAAGCGCGCAGGCGCTGGAAGGCGGGTGGTTTCATACCGGAGATCAGGGCGAAGTCGACGCGACCGGAAACTGGCGAATTACTGGCCGGGTGAGAAATATAATCATCCTGAATTCCGGCCACAAGGTTCCGCCGGAACCGCTGGAATCGGCGCTGACCCAAATCTTGCCCGAGGCCGAACAGGTCGTCCTGATCGGCAATCGGCGAAGTTTTTTGGCGGCGCTGGTGGCCGTGAGTTCCGGCAATGGGACGAATGAAGCGAACGTGCAGGCGGCGATTGAGCGCATGAACGCGGACCAGCCCCATTACAAGCAAATTCGGGCGTTCAGGATTGTGCCGGAGCCGTTCGGAATCGAGAGCGGTCTGCTCACCTCGAACGGAAAGCTGAAACGCGACGCCATCGCAGAGCGTTATGCGGCGGAGATTGAAGCGATGTACGCCAAGAAAACCGAATGAAGACTTTCCAGGGTAAAACTCTTTCGTGGAATTGGACTGATGGCGTTATCGAGCTGACCCTCGACCGTGCGCCCTGCAATGAAATTGGCTCGGCGACGCTTCCGGAATTGGGGCGGTTTGTTGAAGCGCTGGCCAAGCTACAAAATGAATCCCATGCGCTGATTATTTCCAGCGCAAGAAAAGAAGGTTTTTGCGCCGGGGCGGATCTCCGGGAGTTGTACCGCGAATCGCAGCCACTGGCCCCGAACGAACGCGGAGCCCGTCTGCGGGATTTTCTGGAACGCATTCACCGGGTGATGAATGCGATTGATTCCGTGCCGTTGACCACAATCGCGGCAATTCAAGGCATTGCGTTCGGCGGCGGATTTGAACTGGCGCTGGTTTGCGATTTGATCATCGCCGACAAGACGGCAAGGTTTTGTTTTCCCGAGCTTAGGCTTGGGTTGATTCCGGGCTTTGGCGGGATTCCTCGATTGAGGCGCGACCTGGGCAACGCGGTGCTCCGCGATTTGCTGCTTACGGGCCGCAGTATCAACGCTACCAAGGCGCAGGCGGTGGGGCTGGTCAGCCAGGTGGTCGCCGAAGGAGATGCTCTGCGGATTGCGCGTTCCACGGCAGCGCAATTGAAGAAGTTTGATCGCGAGACGGCGGCCGCTGCGAAAAAATTCATCAAGCCGATTCCGTTCGACGAGTTGCGGCGCGAGATTGAGATATTTTGTGAGCTGTTCGAGCGTCCGGCGGTGAGAGAGGGCTTGCGAAAATTCGTCGAGAGTACGGACGCGTTGCCCTACTTGCCTTAGGCGCGAATTCGCGGGTTTGTTGCTGATTTGTGGCAAAATACGAACAGATGAGCACATTACAAGACACTACCAATGAAGTGCTGGCTCTGGCATCGACACATTTCAAGGTGCCGCGCGAACAATTGACGCCGGACGACGATTTTTTCAAGAAGCTCGGAATCAACAGCCTGCAGGCGCTCGATTTGTTGACACGCATCGAGCAGCATTTTCACATCGAATTACCGGATTACGAACTGCAGGGCGTCAGCGATTTCCGGACCCTGGCTGAGCGCATTCAATCCCGCCTGTAATGCTGGACCTTCGCCAATACAATTCACTGGGTGACGCACTGCGTGCGGCACTGGAAACCTGGCCGGACGAAACCTGCCTGATCGAGGCCGATCGCGAGCGGGAAAATCTACGCCTGACCTATCGCCAGTTCAAACAATCGGCCCTGCCATTGGCTCGCGCGATCCAGGATGCCGGGTTCGTAAGCGGAACCCGGGCCGCGATCATCATGACCAATCAGTCGAAGTGGCTGATTTCCGCCTACGCGATTTTCTTCGGTGGCGGCGTGCTGGTTCCATTGGACTACAAACTGACGGCAGCGGAGCAGATCAAGCTGCTGCAACATTCCGGGGCCGAGTTTCTGGTTGTTGAATATTATTTGTGGCGGGCCCTCACGCAGGCGGAGGGCTTCAACGAGCTTCGCACGCGGGTCGTGCTGGTTACCGAGGCTCCCAAGGATGCGGAACTGGGTGGCGCGAAACGGTGGGAGGAATTTGCGGAGACTCGTGAGCCGGTTTTTGTGGCGCGTGAACGCAAAGATCAGGCTTGTATCGTCTATTCCTCGGGGACGGGCGGGCGGCCCAAGGGCTGCGTACTGACGCACGAAAATTATCTGGAACAATGCGTGGCGCTGACTTCGCTCTATCCGTTTTGGCCGGGCGTGCGTTACTTGAGCATTCTTCCGACGAACCATGCGATCGATTTCATGGTGGGGTTCATCGGTCCATTCACCTGCGGGGCCACGGTGGTGCATTTGCGGACCTTGCGTCCTGAATACATTCGCGAAGCCTTCACCAAATATCAGATTACGTATATGGCGCTGGTGCCGATGGTGCTGAAAAACCTGGAAAAGGGTTTGCGGCAGCGATTCGCGGATTTGCCGAAGGCGAGGCGCACGGTGCTGAACGGTCTGATCGGGGTGAATCGGACTCTCACGCGCCGGCGGCCACGATTGAAATTAAGCCGGACGTTGCTGCCGCAGGTACACCAGGCGTTTGGCGGCGGGCTACGCGCGTTTTTTGTGGGTGGAGCTTTTACTGAGCCGGCCACCTTGCAATTTTTTTATGATCTTGGAATTCAAGTTGGGAACGGATACGGCTGCACCGAAGCGGGAACGGCGATCACCTTGAATGATTTCAGGCCGTTTCGCGCGGACACCGTTGGAAAACCATTGCCCGGCATGGAAGTAAAAATCGTGAATCCAGACTCCGAGGGCATCGGCGAAGTGGCGGTGCGCAGCAAAACGCTGATGTCGGAGTATCTCGATGACCCGGAGATGACGGCGGAGACGATCGTGAATGGCTGGCTGGTTCCGGGCGACTTGGGCCGCATTGACGCGGCCGGACATCTGCAACTTTTCGGCCGCAAGAAGAACATGATCGTCACCGAAGAGGGCAAGAATATTTATCCGGAAGATATCGAAACCTATTTCGAAGGATTGCCGGTCAAGGAATTCTGCGTTTTTGCAGCGAATTATCTGTGGCCGGCGCGGACCATGGTTGGGGAGCAACTCGTACTGGTCGTGCATCCGGATCCCGGGCAACCGATCACGCCCGAACTTGTCTCACGTATCGCGGAGCGCAACCGCCGCCTGACGAATTACAAACGCGTCAGCGGGTATCTCGAATGGGATCGGGATTTTCCGCTTACCGCCTCGATGAAAATCAAACGAATCGAGCTTGCGGAACAAATCGGGAAATCGGTGGAACGTTCGGCCGTGGAGTCTCTCTAAGGCTTTGTGACCGCATCCAGGGAATGCAAACTTCTGTGACCGAGCGATTTCTGGCCATCGTGAATCCCGCTGCCGGAGGCGGCAAGAGCGGACGGCTCGCCGCGACGACACTCGATCGGGTTCGGCAACTGGGAATCAACCTCGAGGTCCGCGAAACCAGCGGTGCTGGCCAGGCCACCGAAATTGCGCGTGCGGAGTATCGGGCTGGAAGGCACAATTTTTTGGCGGTCGGCGGCGACGGCACGTCGTACGAGATCATCAACGGGCTTTTCCCGGAGGCTCTGGCGGGTGAACGGCCCGCGCTTGGGTTCCTGCCACTAGGGACGGGAAATTCCTTTCTGCGGGACTTCACCGCTCAGGGTGTACAGAACACGATTGACGCACTGCGCGCGAGCCGGCGCCGCGCTAGCGACGTGATTCGTTTGCGCCACAGCGCGGGCGAATTGTATTACCTGAATTTGCTGAGCCTGGGCTTCCCCGCGGAAGTAGGCGAGACGGCAAACCGGCGATTTAAACGCTGGGGCGAACTCGGATATATTTTCGCAGTTTTGCGGCATGTCATCAATTTAGAGCACGGGGCGTTTCCACACCGGCTTGATGATTCGGCAGATTGGAATCGCAGCCGCAATTTGTTTTTGACCTTCAGCAACAGCAAATTTACCGGCGGGAAAATGATGATTGCGCCGAAGGCCGATCCGGCGGATGGCCTGATCGAATATGTGCGCTGGGGGCCGATCGGGCGGGCTGGATTGCTGATGACTTTGCCGCGATTGTTTACCGGGACGCATATCGATCATCCGCTCGCGGCTCGCGCCGGAGTGAAGCGAGTCGAATTCGAACTCGACGGTCCGGTCAACGTGATGGTCGACGGCGAGAGTTTGCACCTGCAGTGCCAGTCGCTCGAAATCCTTCCCGCCGCGCTGGACGTCATCGTATGAGGAAGGCGTATCTCACGATTCGTTCGGCGATTCTTTGGGCGATCAGCGGCATACACTTTGCGGTGGTATGCACCTTTCTAATTGTGTTGGCGATTTTCGTCGATTCGCGGAAGAACGATCTGCCGCAGCGGCTCTTCTTCCGGAACATCATGCGGCTGGCCGGCGCACGACTGGAGATCCACCGGGCGCCGGGATTCGACGCCGCGAAGACCAGCCTGTTTATTTGTAACCATGTAAATCTTTTTGATCCTTTTGTGATTTATTCGGCGATTCCACAGTTTCTGCGCGGCTTCGAGCTGGAATCGCACTTCAAGATTCCGGTATATGGCTGGATGATGGGGCGTTTCGGAAACATTCCAGTGCCGGACGCGCCAAGCCGCGAAGGCTTGGAAACGATGCGCGAACGAGCCAAGGCTGCCTTCGATTCGGGAATCAGTTTGATTGCTTTTGCGGAAGGGTCACGAACTCGCGACGGCCACGTACAGGAATTCAAGAAGGGGATTTTTGGATTGGCGCAGAAATTCGGAATTCCGATCGTGCCGATAAGCGTGGTTGGTTCGTACCAATTTTTCCAGACCGGCAACTGGATGCTGTTCCCTCGAAAAATTACCGTATATCTGCATGCCACAATCGAAACGAAAGACATCGGACGAAGTGAGGTGGATGATTTGAGGCAGCGGGTACAGGACATCGTGGCGAAACCAGTGGAAGACGATCTACTTCAGAATCCGGTCGAAAAGATTTAGCTGTTTTAAAAAGACTGCGAGGCTCCGGCCTCGGGGAGCGAACGCCCCGCACGAAGTTCCTGCCAGGTGTAGACCACGCGGTGAACGACCGTAATCGTCGAGATCATGGCCACAACCCAAAGTACTTGTGCCATGCGGTTAAAAACCCCACCCATGATTAACAGCACCAGACGCTCTGGCCGCTCCATAAATCCAACTTTGCACGAGGGGATTAACGATTCCGCGCGCGCGCGCGAATAGCTGACCATAAAAGAACTGGCCATGGCCACGGCGGCGAGGGCCATGTAAAACGAACGGCCGATCAGCGTGTAATGCACCACCAAGCCCATATACAGGGCGAGGTCGGCGTACCGGTCGAGCGTGGAATCGAGAAACGCGCCGAAGGCCGTGACGCGCCCGACCAGCCGCGCCACCTGACCGTCGGCCATATCCAGAAACGCGGCCAGAAACAAGACCGCCGCCGCCTGACGAAATCGACCCATGGCGAACAACGCGGCCGCCCAGGAATTCACGGCGAGACCGAGGAAGGTGAACATATTCGGCGTGAGGCCGGTGGCAGCGAGACCCCGGACGACATGGCGCAGTAGCCAACCGCCACCTTCGCCGATCCAGTAGGTTATCGGCTTGCTTCGTTGTTGTGGATCACTTTCCATCACGGAAAATCATACTCCTAAACTTGAGATCTGGGACGTCGATACCGTTCGTTAACGGGCCGACGCGAGCATCTCCGGAACTTTTCCGGAGTAATGCAGTTTCGGCTCGGTCAGCGCCTGAACCTCTTCTGGAGTGAACCCAGGCGCGACTTCGCGCAGTTGCAAACCGTCGGGCGTAACATCAATCACGGCCAAATCGGTGACGATGGTGTCCACACATTCCACGGCGGTCAACGGGTAGTCGCAGCGCTTGACGATTTTGCGCGCGCCATCCTTCGAAGTGTGCTCCATGGTGACGATCAGCCGGCGAGCACCCACCGCGATATCCATGGCGCCGCCTATGCCGCCGGCACCCTTGGCACCGGGGACGCGCCAGTTCGCCAGATCGCCTTTCTCCGAAACTTGCAGGCCGCCAAGCATGCAAACATCGAGATGGCCGCCGCGGGTCATGACGTGGGCGGCTTCTTGAGCGAAAAATGACGCGCCGGGAATCAACGTGACCGGAACCTTCATGGCGTCGACCAGATCGAAATCTTCTTCGCCTTTCTTCGCGCGCGGGCCCATGCCCAGAATTCCGTTCTCGCTGTGGAAGTAAATGGTGATGCCCTTGGGAACGTAGGCCGCCGTCAGATTCGGAATTCCCCAGCCGAGGTTCACGCAGGCACCGTCGGGCAGTTCCAATGCTGCGCGCTGCGCGATTTGCTCGCGGGTGAGCCTGGGTTTAGACATAGCGAAGTCCCTGCACGACGACGATGCGGTGGACAAAAATAAATGGCGTGACGATCGCTTCGGGATCAAGCGAACCTACTTCCACGATTTCCTCAACTTCGACCAGGGTCGTCTTTGCGGCCGTGGCCATAACTGGATTGAAATTGCGCGCGCCTTTGCGAAACACCAGATTTCCCAACGCGTCAGCGCGATGCGCTTTGATGAAGGCATAATCCGCGCCGATGGATTCCTCGAGAATATGGCGTTTACCACGAATCACTCGTTCCTCTTTGCCTTTGGCGACGTCGGTGCCGACGCCAACCGGCGAGAAAAACGCGGGGATGCCCGCACCGTGGGCACGCATTCGTTCGCAAAGTATTCCTTGTGGCACCAGCTCCAGTTCAACTTCCCCTTTGTCGAATTGTTCCTGAAAGTAGGTAGCTCCCGGGCCGGGAAAGGCGGCGGTGACCCGTCGAATCTGGCGATTTTTAAATAAAATACCCAGCTCGCCATCGCCGGTGCCGCAGTTGTTGCTGATTACGCTGAGGTTCTTTGCGCCCTTCCGCGCCAACCCTTGGATCAGATTATTCGGAAAGCCCGCACCACCAAAACCGCCAAACATGATCGACGCGCCGTCTCGAATATCGGCGACGATCTCGTCAACGGTGGAGAAGATTTTGCTTTTGCGTGTCATAGATAATTGCAAAGCGGATCGTGCGGGCGTTTAGATGGGCGCAATGACAAAACGCAGAGGACACTCATTTACTTAGAGATTTTAACACGAGGGGCGCGTGGCCGAATCGGAGTAGTGAGCAATCGCAGTCCGCCGTAGCGGAAGATATCTGCGGAATCGATTTAACGGGCTACATCAACGAGGTAGGCAGGGTATCCGGATAAGTCCCAGCGCCGTGAGCGCTCCCTGCTGGAGTGCCCAACCGCAGAATCTTTTTGGAAATCTTGAGCAGCAAACCAAACGGGCCCCACATGGTTTCGCGAAGCACGGCGGCCTTGCGGATGGTCTCGGTTACACGCCAGGTGCATACGGTGCCGGCCGGAAAGAAGGCGAGTTCTCCCGGGCCGATGCGACGTTCGACGCCATCTTGACCGGTGATGAAGGCCTCGCCCGAGATGATTACGACGGTTTCATCCTGGCTGTAGCGCCATTGGAATTGGCCGGGGGTGCAATCCCAGACGATAACATTCGAGGTGTTGTCACGGCTGGTCGCCAGCTTGTTACTGCGGGCGGTAGGGTCACCGCTGATGATCCACTCGGGCCGAATCGGTTCAGGGCGCAACTCCACATGCTGCGGTTTGACCATCAAAATTGGCTTAGCCATTTTCCTCAATTCGACATCCCGCAGCCGAAGCGAATTTCTCCAAAAAATGCGCCGATGCGACGGAATACTTCGCGATCAGCTAAGAACAAACCGAGTTCGGACTCCCCAAAAAGGCGGTCCCTTTTAGACAGAGACTACGGTCTGGTGGAATTCGCTGGACACTTCCCCACCCGCACCTGTGGCCCGTCCCTCGGCCGATGCCCGATTCACAACCCAATAATGTGGGTAGCAGGCGGTCGAAGCGATGGACCGCTCGATTCATTTTTTGATAGGACTAAAGTACTAGGTCATCTTGACGTTATGAAAACGGGGCTCTAATAGAGGGATGCCGGAAGGCTTTCGAGCTCCGGCGAAGGTGCGGCAAAACCAAGTTTCGCGCGTGATAGAATACGCCGGTGAGCGTTCGCACGCAGTATGACCGTTGGCACGAAGAACGTACCGGGCCAGCGCAACATCAGGAAGATTCACCGTGGCATCGGATCGTTCGTGAGTACCTTCCGGCTGTTCAGGACAAACGAGTTCTGGAGATTGCCTGCGGGCGCGGAGGATTCACCAGGGATCTAGCCGCTTCGGGCGCTCGCGCGGTTGGTGCGGATTTTTCATACTCTGCTTTGAAAATTGCGCAGAAAGGAGTTACGTCCGCGTCGCTGGCTCAAGCCGACGCAACGAAACTGCCGTTTCTGGCCGAGTCTTTTGACATCGTAGTCTCTTGCGAAACGATTGAACATCTTCCCGATCCGTTATCTGGGCTCTCGGAGATGGCCAGAGTATGCCGTCCGGGCGGGTTACTCTATCTGACCACACCCAATTACTTCAATTTGATGGGGCTGTATCGAGTTTATGACTCGGTCCTGGGGCGCCCACAACGCTCGGAAGAATCGCAGCCGTACGACACAGTTTAGAATTTCCCTGAGGTCCGACGCCTGGTGCGACGGGCGGGGTGGGAGATCTTGCGTACCGACGGGACTGTGCATCAGGTTCCGTTTCCAGGACGGGCGCCGATCACGCTGAAAATTGCCGAAGGAAGTCGGCGACTGCGCCGCAGTCTCGCCATTTTCGCACTTCATCAGTTCGTCATGGCTCGGAAACCCTGACCACATTTGACCGGCGCGCAAACAGTTTCACATTGCATCCGGCCAGAGCGGCACTAGTGGGCTGACCAGCGCAGAAGCGCAAAGCCAGCTTCAAACAGTCGGGCCGAATTCCATGCCTGACACGGCCCTTCACCCTCTGCGCAGGGCGCTCGATAAACTGTGGGCTCCGGTTCCGTGGATGCTTGAGGCTGCAATTGTCCTTCAATTGGTTTTGCACAAATTTACCGAGGCCGCGATTATCGCGGCGCTTCTGCTATTCAATGCTGCGCTCGGCTTTTTTCAGGAAGGGAAAGCGCAGGCAACACTGGCGGCCCTGAAGTCACGTCTTGCTTTCTCTGCCTCAGTTCGTCGTGATGGTGCATGGAAAATCATACCCTCCGCAGAACTTGTCCCCGGCGATCTTGTTAAGCTCTCGCTCGGAGCGGTGGTAGCGGCGGACGTCACAATTCTGGACGGATCGGTTCTCATCGATCAATCCATGCTGACCGGTGAATCCGTGCCGGTCGAGATGGGCTTCGGAGCGCAGACCTACGCAGGAGCGCTTGTTCGCCGGGGCGAAGCCACCGCCAAGGTAATCCAAACCGGGTCGCGAACCAAGTTCGGGCACACGGCGGAGTTGGTGCGCACTGCGCACGTGGTCAGTTCCCAGCAAAAGACCGTTCTGCGTGTGGTGCGCAATCTCGCGCTCTTCAATGGTGTGATCATCGTAGGTTTGATAATTTATGCGAACCTTCGCGGAATGGGATGGAGCGAAATTGTCCCGCTGGTGCTCACGGCGGTGTTAGCGGCCATCCCCGTAGCGCTACCGGCAACCTTTACGGTCGCTACCGCGCTCGGGGCTAAGTCTCTCGCGAAGCTAGGCGTGCTGCCCACGCGGCTCTCCGCCGTGGACGAAGCAGGAACGATGGAGGTCCTGTGTACCGACAAGACGGGCACTTTGACTCGCAACGAATTGTCGGTGAGCAACGTTCGGCCAATGGCAGGCTTCACGGAAGCGCACGTCCTGGCGTTGGCGACCCTGGCCAGTGCAGATGGCGGCGAGGACCCTGTGGACGCTGCAGTTCGAATAGCTGCTAAACAGAAGAGCGAACAAAATGCACCGAAGCTCCTCAAATTCACGCCTTTCGATCCCGCCAAAAAAATGTCCGAGGCGAGCGCCACAGCCGTAGCCGGCGAGAGTTTGCGAATCGTGAAAGGCGCGTACGGCACGGTCATGGCGCTCGTGCAACCACCGTCCGCAGTATTCACACCTGGGGCAGGATCGAGCGCAGCCGATGAACTCGAGAAACAAGGTTTCCGAGTTCTCGCCGTTGCAGCGGGCCCCGCCGGCAAGGCCCTCCAACTTATCGGACTCCTCGCCCTCAGCGATCCGCCCCGGCCTGACGCCAGTGCTCTCATCGCGGAGTTAGGAGCCTTGGGAGTTCGCACCATTATGGTAACGGGCGATGCGCCCGCCACTGCCGCGATCGTCGCTCACGCCGTCGGACTCGATGGGCCCATTTGTCCGCCCGGGCCGCTTCCCGTTGATGTGCGCCCCGAACAGTTCGCCGTTTTCGCGGGCGTCTTTCCGGAGGCAAAATATGCCCTAGTAAAGGCCTTCCAGAAAACCGGTCACACCGTGGGTATGTGCGGAGACGGAGCCAACGATGCCCCCGCCCTTCGCCAGGCGCAGATGGGCGTTGCAGTCTCCACAGCAACAGACGTGGCCAAGTCGGCCGCGGGAATCGTGCTGACTACGGCCGGACTCGGCGGTATTGTCTCCGCAGTCAAGGAAGGCCGTTCGGCATTCCAGCGCATCCTCACCTACACGCTGAACTCCGTCGCCAAGAAGGTCGTAAACGTACTGTTCCTTACGGTGGGGCTGATCATCACCGGGCACGCCGTGCTTACGCCGATGCTCATGGTAATTCTCATGGTTACCGGCGATTTTCTCGGAATGTCCGTGACCACGGACAACGTCCGGCAGTCAGCGAAACCGAACTCCTGGCAGATCGGCAAACTAACATTGGCCAGCTGTATTGTAGGGATCTGTCTTCTCGGATTCTGCACTGGCGCTCTGCTCGTAGGTCAATTCCGGCTGGGGCTCGATACTGCGGGAATTCAGACTCTGGCGACGATCACTCTTGTGTTTGCCGGCGAGGCCACGCTGTACTCTCTTCGCGAACGTCAGCACTTGTGGAGTTCGCGTCCTGGCACATGGGTCATTGTCGCCTCGATAGGCGATATCTTGATCATCTCCACATTGGCAATTCGGGGTATAGCCATGCGCCCTCTGCCAGTTGCAGTTGTCGCTTCCACGCTTGTGTCGGCGGTACTATTTGCGTTCTTGGTGGATCTGGGTCAAAGTTCCCGTTTTTCGGCGTTTGCACATTGCTTGAAGTCTTGCCGCTCGCGGGCGGCCTGCCATCGTCAGAGACGTCTGATTGCGGGCCCAGGTCGAGGCCCGCTGCAACGGTATCTCGGTTGAGGATTATCGATACTTGGAAAAGTTTAGCGGGGGACGCGGAGGTCGGGCGCTCACTGCCATGGAGTCGGCGGTATCTCTACCCGGCGACTTCATCGTTTCTAATTTGAGTCTCCGCAGTCCCTCCGCCGCTTGCTGCAGGGCTCGTCGTTCCCGCTGCTCGTAGCCGTTGCCGATTGCGGAATGACTGATCTGCTGTCCGCGAGCGATGAGAATTGTTTCTGCTGCAATGATTCGTTCGTGGAGATTCCGCACGTCGGTTTCGCCAAACGCGTCTTGATACACCTTTTCCCATGCGTAGATTTCGCCCATGACAACTCCGTGGCCTGGATTTCGATAATCGCTCAACTATATTTTTTATTCGGATGTTCTGCCGGTGCAGATGGCGTGGCCGCAGGAGCAATCGATGTCCGGCGTCCTTTCCATGGCTTCGCATTGGGTACTACAGTATTTGCCTGACGTTGGAACGCACGAGCAAACGGGGTGTGCACACTTCTCGGCTTTCGCAGTAGTCATTTCTTTCCTCCCAAGTTCGGATCAACAGCCGATGATCCCAGACCCGATCTTAGACGCCGCGAAGAAGAGTTTCTGTCTCATAGAGAACATCTTTGGATTTCGGTCGCGGAGTGGCATCCGCAGATATGCACGCTAATTCGTCGGCTTCGTCGCGGGTACTCGCGCGCCATTTCGCGCCGGCGGCGCCCGCGAGAAAATCTTAGCCCGCATCGAGACGTCAATCCGCGCCTTCAGGCGCAAACCCTGTCCCCCGCGGAACGTCGTCATGTCTTTTCTGCATGCGCAGGCGGAGGCGATCAAACGTCAGATAAACGACCGGCGTTGTGTATAGCGTAAGCATCTGGCTCACGATCAAACCTCCCACAATCGTAATGCCCAGGGGCTTGCGGAGTTCGGACCCTGTGCCGGTCCCCAGGGCCAATGGCAAAGCACCGAACAGAGCGGCCATCGTGGTCATCAGGATCGGACGAAAGCGAAGCTTACATGCTTCAAATATGGCGTCGGCTGTGTTCTTTCCTTCCTCGCGCTCGGCCTGCAGCGCAAAATCGATCATCATGATGGCGTTCTTTTTGACGATGCCGATCAGCAGCACGATGCCGATGATCGAAATAATATTCAGATCCTCTTTGAAGAGCATCAGAGCCAGCATCGCGCCCACGCTTGCCGGCGGCAAACTCGAGATGATCGTCAGCGGATGGACCAGGCTTTCGTACAGAATTCCGAGAACGATATATACAGCCAGCAAGGCCGCCAGGATTAGCACGGGTTCCGTACTCAGCGATTGTTGATAGGCGAGCAGTGTGCCCGCGAAAAAACCTTGGATCGTGGAAGGTGTGCCAAGCCGCTGTTGCATTTGTCCGATGCGCGCAGTGGCGTCGCTCAAAGACATGCCATCGGCCAGGTTGAACGAAGTCGTTACCGAAGGAAACAATCCCGTGTGGTTTACCGCCAGAGGCGTCGTGTTGGTCTGATTCGTGGCAACCGTGAGCAGGGGAATGCTGCCGCCGTTGCCGCCTGTCCGCAGATAGATGTCTTTTAATCCTTCCGGACTTTGCCAATACTGCGGAGCGACTTCCAGCACCACGTAATACTGGTTCAACTGTGTGTAGATGACGGACACTTCCGATTGGCCGAACGCGCTGTACAGCGTCGAATCCAGCGACTGCGCCGTAAATCCGAGTTTGGCCGCGGTGACGCGGTCATAGGTCATCATTTCGTCGAGCCCGCCATTTTGCTGATCCGAACTCACGTCCTGAAATCCGGGCAGACGCTTCATCTGCGCGAGCAGGACAGGTCCCCACTTGGACAGATCCTGTTCGTTGTCGGATTGGATCGTGTATTGATACATCGCGTTGCCTGAACGCCCGCCAATGCGCAGATCCTGCGCGGCCTGCAGGAATGTTGAAGCCACGGGCAGACGGTTCAACTGCCCGCGCAGACGGTCGATGATTTGCGCGGCGCTGACTTTTCGCACCGCGAGCGGCTTGAGCGCGATATAGACGGACCCGGTGTTTGTCGCCCCATTGCCGCCGGTAAACGCAATGACATTCGCGACCGCCGGGTCGTTCTTAATCACGCCCACGACCTGCTGAATCGAGCTATTCATCGCCGGGAACGAAGAATCTTGCGGCCCCTGCAGCCCGCCAGTGATTGCTCCGGTGTCCTGCTCCGGGAAAAATCCCTTCGGTATCTTGATGATCAGCCCCACATTCAGCGCGATGGTGAAGACCAGCACGATCAGCGTCGGCGCGGGATTATCCAAAACCCACCGCAGAGTGCGCTCATACAACGACAGTAGCCAGTCAAAAGTCTTTTCGCTGGCCGTGTAGAGGCGTCCGTGCTTTTGTGTGCGCTCGCTCTTCAAAAGGTAGGCGCACATCATCGGCGTCGCGGTCAGCGAAATGATCATGGATACGACGATGGCGGTCGAGAGCGTGACGGCAAACTCGCGGAACAGCCGGCCTACGATTCCTCCCATGAGCAACAGCGGGATAAAGACCGCCACCAGCGAAACGCTGATGGAGAATACGGTGAAGCCGATCTCTTCCGCGCCTTTCAGTGCTGCCTCCAGGGGCTTCATCCCACTTTCCAGATGCCGCGTGACGTTCTCCATCACGACGATGGCGTCATCCACCACAAATCCGGTCGAAATCGTCAGCGCCATCAGTGAGAGATTGTCAAGGCTGTAGCCGAACGCGTACATCACCGCAAACGTGCCAAGCAGCGATACCGGCACGGCCACGCCGGGAATCAACGTCGAGCGGCCATTGCGCAGAAAGATGAACACCACGACGATGACCAGCACGATCGAAATGACTAAAGTCTTTTCCACGTCGCTGATCGAGGCTCTGATGGTCGTAGTGCGGTCGAGAACGATGGTTATATCCATACCAAGCGAAATGGACGCCTTGATCGACGGTAGTTGCGCTTGTATGTTGTCCACCGTCTGGATGATGTTGGCCCCGGGCTGGCGGAAGATGATCAGCATCACCGCGCGCTGTCCGTTCAGATACCCGGCCGCGCGTACGTTCTGCACGGAATCGGTCACCTCGGCGACGTCGGACAGCCGCACGGCCGCGCCGTTGCTGTAGCCCAAGATGAGCGGCTTGTAATCCGCCGCCTGCGAAATTTGATCGTTCGCAAGGATGTCCGCGGTCACGATTCCGTCGGAGATCTTGCCTTTGGGTTGGTCGGCGTTCTGCAGGCTCAATACAGATTGCAAATTTGCCAGGGTAAGCCCGTAACTCGCCAGTTGCGTGGGATTTGCGTCGACGCGCACGGATGGGAGTGCGCCACCTCCGGGACTGACCTGTCCCACGCCCTGTATCTGCGACAGCTTTTGCTGGATAACCGTGGAAGCTTCGTCATACAACTTCGCCGGGCCGTATTTGTCCGACGTAAGCCCCAGGATCATGATTGGCGCATCCGCGGGGTTGACCTTGCGGTACGTCGGATTGGAGGGCAGATTGGTGGGCAGATACGATCGCGCGCTATTAATGGCGGCCTCGACGTCACGCGCCGCGCCGTCAATGTTCCGGCTCAGGTCAAATTGAATTGTGACCGACGTGCTGCCCAGCGAGCTTGCGGAGGTCATCTCCGTCACGCCCGCGATATGGCCGAATTGGCGCTCCAGCGGAGTGGCGACCGACGAAGCCATAATATCCGCGCTGCCTCCCGGCAGGCTCGCGCTGACGGAAATTGTTGGAAAATCCACTTGGGGTAGAGGCGACACCGGCAGCACCTCGAACGCAATCGCCCCGGTGATCGCGATCGCCACTGTGAGCAGCGTCGTCGCCACCGGCCGGTGAATGAAGGGCGCCGAAATATTCACGTTTGTCCCGCAGGCTCTGGATTGTTTCCCGTTTCGGATTTGTGCGCGAAGCGATGCGCGAGATTGTCAAAGAAGATATAAATCACGGGCGTGGTGTAGAGCGTGAGCGCTTGGCTCAGCAGCAGACCGCCTACCATCGCGATTCCCAGTGGTTTGCGTAATTCCGACCCGATTCCGGTTCCCAGCGCTAGCGGCAGCCCCGCCAGCAGCGCAGCCATCGTGGTCATCATAATGGGACGGAAGCGGAGCTGGCAGGCCTCGTAGATGGCGTCCGTCGCGCTTTTTCCATGGTTGCGCTCGGCGTCCAGCGCGAAGTCAACAATCATGATGCCGTTTTTTTTCACGATGCCAATCAGCAGGATGATTCCGATCAGTGCCACCACGCTCAAATCCTGGCGAAACAGAATCAGCGCGAGCAATGCGCCAACTCCAGCGGATGGCAACGTGGACAGAATCGTGATGGGATGCACAAAACTTTCATACAGAACGCCGAGCACGATGTACACGGCCACCAGCGCGGCCAGAATCAGCAGCGGTTCATTCGACAGCGAGTTGGTAAACGACGCTGCTGTGCCTTGAAAACCGGCCTGCAGGCTCGCCGGCATGTGCATGTCCTTCTGTGCTTTGTCGACTGCCGTAATCGCGTTGCCGAGCGCGGCATTCCGCGCGAGATTAAACGACACAGTGATCGCCGGAAACTGGCCTTGGTGCGTAACAGCGAGCGGCTCCGTCGTCTTCACGAACTGAGAGAAAGTGTTCAGCGGCACGGCATTACTCATGGCCGAGCTGGTGGCTCCCGCCGAGCTTGCCCCCTTGCTCGACGTGGCAGTGGATGCGCTCGCCGAAAGCGCGTCCGTGGGAGGCGCAAGCGTATTTGCCGAAGGCGTGTACAGCGCCGAAGTCGTCAGCGCGTTGGAGCCCGCCGCAGCCGAACCGGATGCCGCGAACGAGGAAGAAGCCGCAGTTCCGCTTTGGCCGGACGAGGAATTCGACTGAATGTAGATATGATTCAGATTGCTGGGGTCTTGCTGAAACTGTGGCACGCTCTCCAGAACAACGTGGTACTGGTTCACCTGCGTGTACATCGTGTTGATTTGCCGCTGGCCGAACGCGTCATAGAGGGTGTTATCGATTGTCGATGGCGCGATCCCCAGCCGCGAAGCGCTCACTCGATCGATCATCAGGGTTACGGCGAGTCCTCCCAACTGCTGATCCGTCGCAACATCTTCCAGTTCGGGCAATTGCTTGAGCCGCTCGACGAAGCGGTTCGTCCACTCATTTAGTTCATTCACGTCCGGATCTTCGAGCGTGTATTGATATTGCGTGCGGCTCACCCGGTCATCGACGGTAATGTTCTGCACGGGCTCCATGAACAGCTGTATGCCCTGAACCTTGTTCAAGTTTGGCTTGAGTCTGCGAATTACCTCCGACGCGCTGATTTTCCGCTGGTCGAGCGGTTTCAGATTGATCGACATCCGGCCGCTGTTGATCGTCGTGTTGGTGCCGTCCGCGCCGATGAACGACGACAGGCTTTCCACCGCCGGGTCGGCCAGCACCACCTTGGCGAGTTCTTGCTGCTTCTGCGCCATGGCCTTGGTGCCAATCGCCTGCGGCGCTTGCGAGATTCCCTGGATTACGCCGGTGTCCTGCACCGGGAAAAATCCTTTGGGAATCACGATGTAAAGAAAAACCGTCAGCACCATGGTGACTGCCGCGACGATCAGCGTAATCGTCTGATATCCCAGGACGAACTTCAGCGTGCGTCCGTAAAACGCGATCATGCGTTCGAAAACGCGTTCCGACGCTTGATAAAAACGTCCCTGTTGCTCTTTGGGAGTGTGCCGCAGAATCCGCGCGCTCATCATCGGGGTGAGCGTCAGCGAGACGACTGCCGAGAAGATGATGGTCACCGCCAGCGTCACGGCAAATTCGCGAAACAAACGCCCCACCACGTCGCCCATGAATAGCAGGGGAATCAGCACGGCGATGAGCGATACGGTTAATGACAGAATTGTGAAGCCGATTTGCTCCGCGCCTTTGAGCGCCGCTTGCATTGGCGGTTCGCCCTGTTCGATGTAGCGCGAGATGTTCTCAATCATGACGATGGCGTCGTCCACCACGAAACCGGTAGAGATGGTCAGCGCCATCAGCGATAAGTTATCCAGGCTGTAGCCCAGAACGAACATCACTCCAAATGTGCCCACCAGCGAGAGTGGCACGGCCACGCTGGGAATGATGGTGGCCCGCAGGCTGCGCAGGAAGATGAAGATCACGATCACCACCAGCACGATCGTCAGCATCAACTCAAACTCGACGTCAGAAACGGACGCTTCGATCGCGGTGGTCAGATCGGTCAAGATGGTCACCTGGATGCTCTTGGGCAGGTTGACCTGCAGTTGCGGCAGCAATTGCTTGATGCCCTTGACCACGCTGATGGTGTTGGCTCCTGGCTGGCGTTGCACGTTCACGATTACCGCGGGAGTCTGATTCATCCACGCCGCCTGGTCGTTGTTCTCGATTCCATCCACGATTTGCGCTACGTCCGTCAGCATCACCGGCGCGCCGTTGCGATAGGCCACGACCACGCTTCTGTAATCCTTGCTGCTCACCAGCTGATCGTTCGCGTCGATCTGGTAATCCTGGCTCGCCCCGTCGAAATTGCCCTTGGCTGCGTTTACGCTGGCCTGGGTCAACGCGGTCCGCACATCCTCCAAGTTGATCCCATAGGATGACAACTGCGTGGGGTTGGCTTGAATGCGCACGGCAGGCTTTTGACCGCCGCTGATCGTTACCAACCCGACTCCATTGAGCTGCGAAATCTTGGGCACCAGCCGCGTGTCCACCAGGTCCTCGACCTGCGAAAGCGGCACCGAAGTCGAGGTGATGGCCAGTGTAAGTACCGGGGCATCGGCTGGGTTCGTCTTACTGTAAATTGGCGGCGAGGGCAGGTTGGACGGCAGAAGGCTTTGCGACGCGTTTATGGCGGACTGGACTTCTTCTTCGGCTACGTCGATGTCCAGACTCAGGTTGAATTGCAAGACGACCACCGAAGTCCCGCCGGAACTTGTCGAAGTCATCTGGCTCAGGCCCTGCATTTCGCCGAACTGCCGCTCCAGCGGAGCTGTAACCGTCGTCGCCATCACATCCGGGCTGGCACCGGGATAAAACGTAAGCACCTGAATCGTCGGATAGTCGACCTCCGGCAGCGCGGACACCGGCAGTTGAATGTACCCAACAATTCCGACCAGGAAGATTGCGGCCATCAGCAAAGCGGTTGCGACAGGCCGCTGGATAAATGGACGGGAAGGATTCACGGCACGTTGCTTCCGCTCGTGTCCGCTGGGGCGGGCGTGGTTGAAATGACCACCTTGGCGTTACTCTGCAACTTATCGAAGCCGCTGTTCGCCACAACGTCGCCCGGGTTGACGCCGTCTACCTGCGTCATTCCCGCGTCGGTGACTCCCGGTTTGACGCTGCGCATCTGGGCCACGTTGTTTTGAATCACGTAAACAAACGAAGCTTGCCCATTTTGTTGTATGGCCGACGCCGGAATCAGCGTCACTCCTTGTAGCGTGTTCACCAGCAGCCGTGTGTTCACGAACTCATTGGGGAACAGGGCATTGTCCTTGTTCGCGAATAACGACCGCCCTTTCACCGTTCCGGTAGTCGTATCGATCTGATTGTCGATCGCCACAAGCTGGCCGCTTGCAATCTTCGTCTGCGCCGTTCGATCGAAAGCATCGACGGAAAGTTTGGCTCCCTTTCGCAGGCGCGCTTCGACTGGCCCCAGACTGTCTTCCGCGATCGTGAAAATTACGGTTATGGGTTGTAGCTGCGTGATAACGACGAGCGTTTGAGTTCCGGCGGATTGCACCACGTTTCCCGGATCCACCAGCCGTAACCCGACCTGGCCGCTGATGGGAGCCGTGATGTGGCAGTAGTCCAGTTGCACCTGATCAAACTGAACCGCGCCCCAGTCATTCTTCACGGTACCTTGATCCTGCAATACGATCTTTTCTTGGTCGGCCATCTGTTGTTCCGCAATCGCGTTGCGAGCCAACGCGGCGCGGTAGCGGTCAAGGTCCATCTGCGCTTGCGCGAGAACGTTCTCATCTCGCTCCAGCGCCCCTTGGGCCTGCAACAGCGTTGCGGCGTACGGACGCGGATCGATGTCAACCAGCGGATCGCCTTTGTGCACCAGCTGGCTTTCTTTATAGGACACCGTGACGATCAACCCATTCACCTGGCTGGTGATGGAATCGGTGTAGACCGGAGTGACCGTACCGATTGCGTCAAGGTAAACGCCAATATCGCCCTTCTCGGCCGTGGCGCTCGTGATAGTCACCGCCGCGCTCGCCGCACGGCGTGCGGCAGCCGCGGCTTTTTCCTTGGCCTCGTGGTGGCGCCAAAGCATGACTCCTCCGACGATCAAGATCACGGCAATGGCAAGAAGCCACACCCACCAGTACCGTCTTTTTCGAGAGGGATGTTCGGGGAGCGAATCCGGGGTCTTAGGGGTTGTCACCATAATTGACAGTTTCTGGTTGTACCACGGTCTTGCCCTTTTTAGGTGTTCCCTTCGATACAGGCGGCTGCGGATACTCTCGATTCGTCGCGCGATGAATGGCTTGTGGCACGATGACCACGACGCGGGAGAACATCCGGAACCGCCGGCGCTGCTTGCGCGGAGGCCGGCTGATGACGTTGCGTGAGCAGTTCTGAACACGTCCACTATCTCAACAACGTTCGCAAACTCACGGGCAAACTACTTGCGTCGCTCGTCCCCCTCTCGCGGCGAAACCGGTCTCGCGCTGTAAATCAGACGACAACAGGCTACCGCTAGGTTTCAATTATTCGTTCAGATTGGCTGCATGCCTTCGCATCACTGCGAGGGGCTCTTCGGTTTTCTGAGTAGGGAGAATCCAATCTGGGTTCCAAATCCCAAAACCTTTCCCAGATGAATATTAAGCAGGGACAAGGGTTCGAGATAGCGCGCATTTGCAAGTAGGCCCGCGTCCACGGCGTCGAATCCAAGTGTCATGATGAGCTCCCGGACACCAGCCTTCGCCTGCGGATCATCACCTGCAAAGAAAACCGTAACGGCACGTCCACCGATTTGCGTGTTCTGCGCCGCATAGACCTCCGCAAAGATCGCGTTGAATGCCTTGACCACGGTGGCTGAAGGAAACTGCCGCGCGATCTCTTCCCCTCCAGAATCGGTGTGCCCGATGGTGAGGGCGCGGTGATCGGGAGTAATTGGATTCGTGACGTTGACGGCCAAATTGGACGGGTGGAACAACAATTCTGTTGGGAAGTGCTTTATAATCCATTACGCGCACTTCATGTCGGGGCGTAGCGCAGCCTGGTAGCGCGCCTGCCTTGGGCGCACGACACTCGACTCCAACAACTCCACCCATCATTTATAACTACTAACGTTTCCAACAACTCGGGGAATCTGCTTTTCGCTCAAAAGTAACCCGAATGGAATGAAAACGTTGGATTCTGGCACAATTTTGGCACACAAAGGAATCATGCGACAAAGATGGGTCGCACAATTCCCTAACCTTGTTGGGGAGAAGTTGTGGTTGGACCAATGTCTCGATTCCTCGGTACTTATTGACATATACCGAGTATTTGGCACACTGATTCACACCATGGAATCTAAATCAAAGCGCATCCTCGGTCTGGCTACGAAGCAGCAGATCATTCGCTCCAAGGACGCATCCGCTCTCGGGGTTCCGCGAAACTATCTCTCTCGCTTCGTTCAAAAGGGACTGCTCAAAAAGGTGGGCCGAGGTCTCTATACTTCAACTTCATCTCCGATCACGGAACACCGATCGCTCCTAGAAGCATCCTACAGAGTTCCCAAAGGGGTAATTTGCCTCCTCTCTGCCCTCCAATTTCATAAGTTCACGACGCAGGCACCGCACCAGATCTGGATGGCAATTGATGTTAAAGCATGGACCCCGCAGATCACTGCGCCAGCAATCCGATTCGTGCGCATGTCAGGGACTGCCCTTCACTTCGGCGCAAAGGAATATCCAGTTCACGGCGGAAGCCTGAAGGTCTACACGCCGGCAAAAACAGTGGCCGATTGCTTTAAGTTTCGCCACAAGATCGGCATGGACGTGGCCCTGGAAGCTCTCAGGGAATGTCGCCGCCGCAAGAGAGCGTCCATGGATGAGCTTTGGGCAGCGGCCAAAGCGTGCCGCGTCGCGAACATCATGCGTCCCTACCTGGAGTCGCTCTAATTGCCTGATTCAAAAATCAAAAACCTTCCGGCCTCGATTCGGCAGAAACTGCTGAATCTCGCCCAGGAACGAAACGACGATTTCGGACTCGTACTCACCAAGTACGGCCTCGAACGGATGTTGTTCCGACTCAGCAAATCCAAGTACCGGGATACATTTATCCTGAAGGGCGCGCTGCTCTTCGAACTCTGGACCAAGGATTATCGCGCGACGCGTGACGCTGATTTTCTGGCAAAAGGCGACAATTCCCGTGAACGGTTCATTCGCATCTTCCAGGAAATATCAGCCATTGAAGTCCAGGATGATGGGTTGCGTTTCGATCCGAAAACGGTGAAGGCGGAACGCATCAAAGAGGACGAAGGCCTGCGAGTCACTCTTACGGCATTTCTGGACAAGGCCCAAATTCCCATTCAAATCGACAGCGGATTCGGCGACGTCATCAGCCCCGGCCCCATCGAGAGCGAATATCCGACCCTACTTAATCTCCCAGCTCCTCGCCTGCTGACTTACCCTCGCGAAACCGTCGTGTCGGAGAAACTCGAAGCAATGGTCAAACTCGGCATTGCGAACAGCCGGATGAAAGATTTTCATGACCTGCACAGTCCTTCAAAGACATTTGAATTTAACGGGAAAGCACTCGTCGATGCTGTCCGCGCGACCTTTGAGCGGCGTGGAACCGCCTGGCCGGACGGAGGTACACCGTTCGCGTTTACGCCCGAATTCTACCAAGATGAAACAAGATCAAGCAGTGGAAGGCTTTCGGCAGCAAGAACAAGCCGCGCGTTCAAGAAATCGAACTCAAAACCCTCATGACGCGCTTGTCCGCATTTCTTCGGCCAATTATTAAGTCAGCTCAAGCTGAACAGGAATTCGACAGCAGGTGGACCTCCGCTCGTGAATGGCGATCGTTCTCTCGCGGCGAATAGGCTTCGATCTCGTTGCGTCATCGCGCACAGATTCACGCCGCTGCGGTCTGGATTCCTACCTTCTGCACGTCCAAGCTCCTGAGAACACGGAGCATCGGGCTCAGGAATTTCAAAAGCAGCGCTGGGCAAACTACAGAAACGGGCGGGAGCGACCCCACTTTTTCGGCTTTCAGCCGCCCAAAAAGTTTTTCGGGGTCGCTCCCGCCCGTTGGTTCCGACGAGCAACGTCACACAGCAGCGATGCACCCCCAGCAGGGCTACCTCTCACGTATTCAGTCCCAGCCAACGACACGGCCACGCGGTTCTGCACAAACCTTGTAACAGGGCCCGAACGACGGGCCCACGGAAAGGAGAAGGATCGAAATGCCAATTCTGAAAGCGCCACCCAAACTCATTCGAAACGCAACGATTCAGGTCCGCGTAGAGGAGGAAGTCGATCTCAAATTACGAAAGTATGCTGAGTACATCGGTTCCACGCCGGCGTTCGTTGTCGCCGAGTCACTCAAACTGCTTTTCCATAAGGACACGGAATTCCGTGAATGGTTCGCGCATCATGACGAGGTACCAGGTCCTTCGAAGGACGACGAACTGACCAAGAAAGACGAGTCTCATACATCACGGGGCAACGAAACATTGTTCAGCAACGAAACGCGGCGAACAGCAAATAAATAGCCGAGACTTGAACTTCTTACTCCCCCGGAAATTAAAAGCAGAGGAGAGGGCCATGGAAGTGCAAATCCCGCACGAAAACGGCCGGCCTGTCGAGCGTCACTACGCGGTGGATGAAGTGGCGGAGATGTGGCACCTAAGCCCTGATAAAGTCCGCGATCTGTTCGAGCATGAACCGGGCGTACTTGTAATCGGAGATCCGTCCCCTCGTCACAAAAGGCGGTATCGCACGCTTCGTATTCCGCAGATGGTATTAAACCGCGTTCACACGCGACTGGCCGTGAGGCCGACGCCTTCTTAGAGTCACGATATGCTCACGCTTTATCGCCGTCATCGAAGAAGCTGTAAGCACCGCGCGAAAGGACGAAAGCATCGTCATTGCCAATGTCCGATTTGGGTAGACGGCTACCTCTCTGGGACGGAAGTACGAGAATCCCTCAGGGTCCGTGACTGGCAGCAGGCCCAGGAGATAATCCGCGGTTGGGAGATCGAAGATCGTCGCACCTCGCGTCCGATGCGAAAGACACTCTCTGACTGCTGGCAGAAATTTCTGGTCGATATTGAAGCCCGAAAACTCCACGAGTCAACAATAAGAAAGTACAGACTGCTACAGCGGCAGATGCAGGAGTTCGCTGTGAGCAAAGGACTGCAATTTATTGACGAATTTGACTTGTCGACGCTCAGTGCGTTTAGGTCGCACTGGAAAGACGGTCCACGCTCAAGCGCAAAGAAGCTAGAGCGCATGCGCGCATTTCTTTGGTTTGTGCAAAGACGGAATTGGATTCTTAACAACCCGGCAATAGAACTAAAAGCACCGAAGGTCACTCTCTGTCCGACCTTGCCATTCAGTAACGAAGAGGTGCATCGAATTCTTGTCGCCACAGACCAGTACAGAAATGAAATGCCAAGTCATGGAGTTGAGAACGGTAGGCGCATTCGAGGCTTAGTGCTATTGCTTCGATACAGCGGTATGCGAATTGGAGATGCGGTGAATTTGAATATCGAACGCCTAAAAGGCAACCGCGTTTTTCTATAAAGACTGGCGTTCCCGTGAATACAGTCCTTCCTGATTTTGTCGTGTCCGCGCTCGCGGCGACGCCAAGAGTGACCGAGAAATTCTTCTTTTGGAGCGGCAGCGGGAAACTGGAGAGCATTGTGCGGAGCTGGCAGACACGCTTACGCAAACTGTTCAAGCTGGCAAATATACAGGACGGACACGCCCACCGATTCCGTGACACGTTCGCAGTCGAATTGCTCCTCGCCGGTGTGCCAATCGAAAGGGTGTCAGTTCTACTTGGCCACCAAAGCGTGCGGATCACTGAAAAGCACTACGCTCCGTGGGTACGTGCGCGACAAGAGCAATTAGAGGCTGATTTGAAGCGCGCGTGGAGCCGGGACCCACTCGTACTCTCTCAAGGCGAGGGACACGGAGAACGATGTTCCCGTAACTAACCTAGTTCCTACGGGAAATGATGGTGCCCGGGGTGGGGGTCGAACCCACATGCCCCGTGAGGGACAGCAGATTTTAAGTCTGCCGCGTATGCCATTCCGCCACCCGGGCGTCGCGCGGAAAACACCAGAAATGAAAGGTTAGCATGAGGCTTGGCTGGAAGGCACGCGCTCGGCTGAGAGAAATTCGCACTGGCCGGCAGGCAACATTGCCACGGTGGTGATAGGCTGGGCCGCGGTAACCCTGGAGGCGAGGCGTGCCATGCGCAAACCGATTGTAGTGGTGGGCAGCATCAATCTGGATTTGGTCGCGACCGCCGATCATGTGCCCTTACCCGGCGAGACGCTGACCGGCAAGTCGTTCAATACCTTTCACGGTGGCAAGGGAGCGAACCAGGCGGTGGGCGTAGGGCGACTGGGATTTCCGGTCAGCATGGTTGCAAAGGTGGGGGATGACGCGTTTGGAACGGAATTGAAGGCGTCGCTGCGAAAGGCGAAAGTCGAAGTGAAGGCGGTCAAGACGGTCACCGGTTCTTCCGGCGTCGCACTCATCAATATTGGTAGCGACGGGCAAAATAATATTGTGGTCGTTCCGGGTGCCAACGGAAAATTGCTGCCGAAGGATATTTCGGCAAATTCTGGGCTATTGCGAAAAGCAGGGATGATCCTGGCTCAGCTGGAGATTCCCTTGATTACGCTGGAGACGCTGGCGGTATTTGCGCATCGCAACAAGATTCCGTTGATGCTGGATCCAGCGCCAGCGCGGGAATTGCCCGGGGGAGTGTTGCAGGCGGTGAGCTGGATCACCCCGAATGAAAGTGAAGCACGCATCTTGTGCGGGCTGGCGCCGAACGAGGCGGTAACTCCGCGGACAGCAGCGCGCTGCGCCGATCTGCTGTTGGCCCGCGGACCAAAGAATGTCGTGATCAAAATGGGTGCGCAGGGCGCTTATATTGCCACAGCCGACGGCGCGCGCCAGATGGTCCCGTCATTTACAGTGAAAGCGGTGGATACTACGGCGGCTGGCGACGCGTTCAACGCCGGTTTTGCGGTGAGTCTACTGCGTGGCAAAGAGCCGCGCGAGGCGGCGCGGTATGCATCCGCGGTGGCTGCCATTTCAGTAACCAGAAATGGCGCGCAGCCTTCGATGCCGTCCGCCCGCGATGTGGAGCGATTTTTGAAATCACAGGATTAGTGACAGGCCCCCAAGATCTGCGCATCCGTTAGCTGGCGAGTTGGCCGGGCAGCGGCTTTTTCTGGAGACAGTACAAGACCAGTTCCACCCGTGTCGAAACCCCGAGCTTGTCGAATATCTTGAACAAATAATTTCGGGCGACTACCAGCTGGCGCGGGGCTGGACCTCACGGGCGGTCGTGCTCACCAGCTACGCGGTTGTTCTGTTTTTGGCCGCGGCGGGGTTGGCGACGCTGGGAATGGGCAGCGCGAGGGTGACTGCTTGTCTCATCGCAGGCGCGATTGCAGCGGTACTCGCGAGAATCGACCGATTCCGTGCCGGATCGCCGCAGGCTCAGCGGAGCCACGCACCTGTCGGCGACGAATTTCTGACCTCGAAACGAGGCGAGCAGATGAACAGTCTTAGGTAGTGGAAGACGTCGAAATCGTGCGCGTCGTTCGGCGATTTCGTTCCTTAGACGTGGAAGCTTTCAACACGCTGCCAAGTTGCACCAGCAACCTCCGCAGTTTGGCCCGCTCTTCGAGCTCCATATCCACCACTTCGAAGGCTCTGGCTTGGGTATTTGCGTCGCGTACGATGGCCTGAACCTTTACCGGCTTTTGCGAGGTGGTCAGGCGCAGGGTAACGATGCTTCCCGGATGCAGACTTTGCTCCGAGAAGGCCACGCCGCCGCCCAGCGCGAGTTCGGGAATATCGAGCTGGCAGTTTTCCTTCAGGTTTGTCGTGGTCGCGGTTACGTGCTGCTCGAGGCGCAGGCGCGGATAGCGGCGCTGCCGGATAGCCGGCGATTCTGGATCGGCTTCGAGCGGCTCGATGGAGAACTCGGCGACGCTCAAACCGCTGCGCGGAACGAAATGCCGCACCCATTCCGGATCAATCTTGATCATGGATTGAGAAGCTACGAGACGGAGCTCGCTGGGACTGGCCCACCGAAACGCGCGGCGGCCTTCCGCGATTTTACGCAAAATCGACTCGGCGCCGGCGGTACGCAGGCGGCCCAGAGCTTCAATGGCTTTGAGCCTCAGGTAGTCCGTGCCATCCTTCGGCAGATCGCCTTCGGCGAGCCGCAGCAGGCGCATATCCGCATCCTGCTCGCCGCTCATTCCGATTTCGTCAACGGCGAGCGGACGCACCAGAGGATCAAGGGCATCGAAAATCTGCAAGAGCAAGTGTCCACGATCCGCGGAGCCGCTGCCGGAGATCTGGCGGACGACGCGGTCGTGGGCCGAACGCTTCCACTCCGCCATGCGGCCGGGAAGGATTTGCTCGACCGATTCCGCATCAACGCGTACCAGGAGCCCCAGTGCCTGGATGGCTTCATTGGGTCCGCCGGAGCGAAGCTGCTCGCGCAAATGATCCACCGCTTCGGGGCCCAGCGAGTTCATGACTCCGAGGAGCAGGTCGCAGTCCTCGCGGAAGCCGGAGCGGCTGAAGCGACCGGCGACGTGTTGAGACGCAATCAGCGGCATTCTACGCAATAAATCGGTAAGCCCCGATGGCACGTTGCCTTTTCTCAGGGCTTCTTCCAGGAACTCCGGCAAGCGGTCTTCGATTCCGATGCGCGGGCGAAGATTCTTGCCCACACCCGGGCGCTCGGTTTCCACATAATCGACGAGTTCCACGGCGCGCTGGATCGCAGGATAAGAGCGGTTGTCGGTGGCTTCCTGCGAAAGGCGCACGAAAGCGGCACCGACCAGGCTCTGTAATTCTGAATCTTGTTCCTCGGCCAGCTGTACACCGACCAGGCGAATGGTGCTCAGCAAAAGGCGTTCGTCACCTTTCGCAAAGGTGGCCGCGAGTTCAGCTAGCCCGGTTGCAGTCTGCCGACGGGTCGCGGTTGATTTATTGGTGATGCAATTCGCATAGTTGGTCAGAATTCTTTCGGCTTCGTCATTCTTGCCGGCAGCCATCAACTGCTCGATATATTCACGTACCTGAACGGCCGGGACGCACCAGGCTTCCGCTGACTCCAGCACGCCTTTACGTTTTTCTTCGGGGATCTGCGACCAGAACTGCTGGGCCAGCATATCCACGTGCGATTGCACGTTGATGCCGTGGCGCGCCATTTTTTCTTCGTACACGCCGAGGATCTTGCGCAGACCGTCGAGTTCCGTGCTCATTTCGTCCAGAACCTGGCGGACCGCGTTCACTTCGATGTCGCCATGCTCGTAGCTTTCCATCGCAAAACGAACGGCGATGTGCTCGGCCAACTTCAAGAGCATGGGTTTGTCTGCAACTTCCGACGGCGCTTGAGACGCCAAAGCCGACAAGGCCTGGCTGACCGTAAAGCGGGCGCGACGCGGAAGAGTGGAAAGCCGCGATTGAAAGGCCGCTGCTTCAAGTTTGTCCTTGGGAGATTCAGTGGTCCTGGCAATCTGCCCCAGCATTTGCAAAATACCTTTGAGTTCGTCTTCGTGAATCGACATCAGTCCGGTTTCGACCGCCATGGAACCGGCGCCACTACGAGCATCGCGGCTGCCGCGAATTGCCGCGGTCGCATTGCCCCAGCGGCCAGCTGAGCCACTGCCGGAATCGGCACCGGGACCTGCAGGATCGTTCCACACTCGAGCGCTGGAGCCGCCGGGACCACGTTTGCCGGAATCTTGAGGTGCGCCGGAACCACCGCGGGTTCCCTCTCCGAGCGGCACGCCCGGAGCGTAGCCCAGACCGCGTCCGCCGCCGTTCGTGCCGCGATTGCCGCCACCGGTTGGAACTCCGTTGCCGCCTTCGCCGCCTTCTTCCGTAAATCCACCGCCTGCCGCTACACCTGAAATCGAATTGCCGCCTTTTGACTTCTTGCCACCTTTACCTCGCCGTCCTTGCGATGCGTTCGCGTCATCATTCTTGTTGAACCAGAAACCCGCCGCGTCCGGTGCAAGGGGCGCGCCCCCTTCCGTTCCCTCGCCGATAATGTTCCAAGTGCTCGGAGCCGAGCCGCCACCCGAGCCTGAGCTCGAACCTGATGCGGCGCCAACGTCGTCGCCACCGCCCGCAAATCCTGCACCAGGTCCCTGTGCGAGATTCGCTGAGCCTTCCACGTACACCGGATTCCCGCCGCCGCCGTTAGATGGAAAGTCGCGAATTACTTCCGCGTTTTCCATCTCATATACCGTTTGGCCTGTATCTGCATCGCCGGAGGCGTAACCACGCCCTCCGTTTCCGCCTTGACCACTACCATTGCCGTACCCAAATCCACCGCCGCCCGGACCGAATCCCTCGCCGCCGTTACCGTTGCCGCCGCTACCAGATCCATCTCCCGATCCGCCCGAACCTTCGCCATTCCCGCCGCTGCCGTCGCCAGCGCCGCGGCCACGATTTCCCTTCTTGCCTTCCGCCGCCATGATCAGTTGCAGCAATTTCTCCGGATCACTGAAAAGCTCGTCCGTTTTCTCCTGACTCATGCCAACGGTGTGTGCCGCGATTTGCTGCGCGACAGTCGAGCGAGCAACCGCTGAATCCGCGGGCACAAAGCACACTTCGTTCACATGGATGTGCGGGTCGCCTTGGAGGGCTGCTTTCAACTGTTCGGCGAGCTGGGTTGGCTTGGTGCCGGTTCCAGTGGGAAATCCGCGAACAAAACGGGCTAGACTGCCCTGGGTTACCTGGGGAGCAAAGTGAATGCTGGCAATGCCCGCAGCGGAAAGCATTTGAGCAAATCCGCGCTCGGCGGCGGCGGATTCGAGCGGTGTACCATCCAGGAGCAGTTGGTCTCCGGAGACGGCGAGCAATACCCCTGCTTCGTTTTCCGTGCCGGAACCGAGCGCGGTATGCAGCTCTTGCCACGCGGTGGCATATTGTTTGGCGGTGCGCGGATGACCAAAGTCGTACATTCGTGCAAACTTGAGGAGGATGTTTAGACTGCGCACGAATGCGCGGGCCGCAGCTGGCCGAGTATTGGCGTTCATAAAAGTGTATGGGGCTGGAGCCCCGCCTCTGCATGCAAATATGAGGTTTAGGTGCTGCGCGGGCAATGGTACAGGTGCGCTACTTAGTACTACCCCCTGGTTTGGGGTGTTGCTGGGCGGAAGGTTCTAGGACGAATTAGGGGCGGAAACGCTTCTGCAGCCAGGCTTCCAACTCGTTGACCCGCCCGAGGATAGTGAGGGCGCCGAGTCGTTTTAATGTGGCGCCACGCTGGCGCCGCTCTTCGCCGTCGCGCGGTAAAACTCCGATAAAAGGCACCTTGGCGGCTTTTGCGGCCAAAGCGTCGTCGACGGTATCGCCCAAATATAGAGCGGTGGACGGATCGCGGCCCGCCAGGATTTTGAGCAGGCCATCCGGAGCGGGTTTGGGACGCTTGGCCCGTTCGACGGTCATGATTTCGCTGAAGAGCTTCCGGACTTTGTTGCGATCGAGGGTGTAATCCATCTCGCGGTAGTAGCGGCCGGTGAAAATCGCTAGTTCTGATCGGCGGCCCAGCCTTCGGAGAGCAGCCGGAGACAAGAGCCAGCGTTCGCCGAGGACGAAGCCGTTGCCATTTTTTCCCCAGTAGAGTTGCTGAAACTTTCTTTTGATTTGTTTGAAGGCAACGTTGAAACCGAGTTCCTGCACCCAGGTGGTGCAGAGTATCCAATCGTCATTGAACCCGGGGCGATTTTTCCAGGAATGGAACTCGCGCACGGTGATTGGTTTTTGGGTGAAGAACCGTACGGTTTCAATGGCGGTGCGATGAAACGATTGGCGCGTGTCGACCAGGACGCCGTCGACGTCGAAAACGATGATAGCGGGATAAGCTGATTTTGAAGCCGCGCGGGTGCGAGTGGTTTTGTTTTTCGTTTTTGGCCGGCGGTTGCGGGAATTAGGAATTGGAGTTGCCCGATTCTTCATCGTCCGGATCTTCCAGGGAATGCTTGGACGGGTCCGGTTCGGTCTCGGTCGCGTCTTCGGTTTCCACGCCGGAATTCAGCGAATCGGAGGACCAGCCTTCGCCCGCGACGGGATCTGGAAGTCCGACACCGGCGATGGATTCCGCAACTGGTTTGACGTCCGCAACCGGAGAAATTGCCACGGCGGCCGCTACTTTCGGAGTAGATGCCGCGACCGGCGGGGCGCTGGCTGCGGCAGCCGCTTCCGCGGCCCTCAAGGTTTCCAGCCGCACCTGCAAAACTTCGGCGAGCAGCTCCACGATTTTTTTCGCGCCCGCGCCGGCGGGATCCCTGGCCGGGTTGTAGGCTGTGATTTCAATAGCAGCGAGATTTTTCTGTTGGGCGAAAACCAGTAAAGCCTGACGAACGTCATCGAACGACAACCCGTTCGCGCTGGGATAATTTGTAGCGGCGAAATCTGAAATTACGTCGACGTCAAGGTGCAAAACAAATTCGTTGCCGCTGCCGCGAATGCGCTCGACCGCGAGCTTGGCGCTGTCGCTTGGGCCGTGACGCTTTACATCTGCCACTAGATAGCGACGCAGCGGCGAAGTCGCCAGCACCGTTTCTTCCGGCGGGTCGAGCCGCGAGACGCCGAACAGTGCGAGATCGGGCTCTCGCACCAGAAAAGGCTCACTCCAAAAACGAACCAGCTCGGGCGCGCCGCGTCCAGTCAAATGCGAAACCACCATGCCGTCGAGGCAGCCCGAGGGAGTGGTAGCGGGAGTGTTGAGGTCCGCATCCGCGTCCATATAAATCATGCCGACGTGGCGGAAATAACGGCGCGCACCCGCAACAGTGGCCAACGCGATCGAACAATCTCCGCTCAAAATCACCGGAAGCGCGCCGGACTTCACGGCTTGCTCCACGCGCGGTTTCAAGGTTTCGATCGATTTCAGAACGGCCGGAATATTGCGTGCGCGAGGGCTTTCGGTATCTGGTTTGAAAACTTGGGATGGGTCGTCGCCGAGATCGACTACTTCATAGCCGACCGAACGCAAACGGTCAATCAATCCCGCGGCGCGTAATGCAGCTGGTGCGCCTTCGCTTCCGGCGGACATCGCAGCCGCGCTGGTGGGCGCTCCCAGCAAAGCAATTTTGTTCGATTGGCGGACGATTTTTACCGCCACTCAGCCGCTCCTTGGCGCAAATGCTCGTCTCCGGATGGCAATGTTCTTAACGGGCCCCTTGTCTGGCCGCCAGTTCTGGCGGCAGCGTGAAGCGAACGTCTTCGCGAATCAAATCGAGGTCCCGATGATTAGTAAAACCAAAGCTAGAAAGCCGCTGGCTGACCTGCTCGACGAGAATTTCCGGCGCCGACGCGCCAGCGGTGAGGCCCAGGGTCTTTACGCCGTCGAGCCAGGAGGCGTCGATGTCATTCGCGTCTTCGATCAGGCGGGACGCTACTCCAGCGCGAATTGCAACTTCTACGAGGCGGTTCGAATTCGAGCTATTCGCCGAGCCCACCACCAAAATCAGTTCGACCTCGTGGGTCAGAGCTTCCACCGCTTCCTGACGGTTCTGGGTGGCGTAGCAAATATCGTCCGAGGCCGGGCCGACGATCGCCGGGAATCTTTGGCGCAGCCGCGCCACGATTTCCTGGGTGTCATACAGCGAAAGCGTCGTCTGAGTCAGAAAGGCCAACTTCGCAGGATCGGGCACGACGAGCTGATCCACTTCTTCCACGTTGCCCACAATAATTGTGCGGTCCGGCGCTTCTCCAGAGGTGCCGACGATTTCCTGATGATCGCGGTGTCCGATCAGAATTAAAGTGCGGCCTTCGCGCGCGAATTTCAACGCTTCCAGGTGTACTTTGGTCACCAGCGGGCAGGTCGCATCGACGACGCGCAATTGCCGCTCTTTGGCCTCTACGCGGACCTTCGGCGGCACACCATGCGCGCTGAAAACCAATACAGATCCCACCGGAACTTCTTCGATGGTCTCGACAAAAATTGCGCCGCGCCGCCGCAGCTGATCGACGACGTACCGATTGTGAACAATCTCATGATGCACGTAAACGGGATTGCCGTAGGCCTCCAGCGCCAGTTCGACGATGTCGACGGCGCGAACGACGCCGGCGCAAAATCCGCGTGGGCGCACGCGCACTAGTGTCTTGGCGCCGTGATTGGTTCCGTGAATGGTAGTCAGCGTCAAAGCAATCTCCGGGAAGCCCTTTTATTTTACCTGAACCATTGGTTCCCGGCTACTTCGTTCGCTTTTGTTGTGCTGCGTGAGATTGGCGATTACTTCTGCGTGGACAGCAGACTACGACGGATTCGTGGCGCCTGGACGATTGGGGGGGTAGCCGGAACTCAGGAGGCAGTCAAACAATAACCCGGTCATCTCGAAAGACCTTGCAGATCAGGCCGCGTAGACCAAGGCCACCGTCTCCGCGACTCCGGTGGGGTCTTCGGCCACACGAACTCAGTTACTGTGCGGATTCCGAGCGTGGAGTGCGAAAAGGCTTTCTGCTGGTTTCTTCCAGGCTGGCGTAGCCGCGACGCGCCGAATTCGAAATTACGCGAATCCCCGCCTCGGCAAAATCCAGTCCACGCTCGCCCAGCGCGCCCAAAGCGTAGACGGTTAGAGCGATGCAGAAGAAAACGGCAAATCCCATGCCAAACAGCAGTTCGGCGGCGAGCAACTCGCGAACGAAATAAATCTGCAGCACGAAAAAAATCGCGAAGATCGTAAGCATCCCCTTACGGACTTTCGCCTTTTCCGCGATTCGCTTCAGCGCCAACCCGATTGTTTCAATGTGACGTTTCATGGCCCTCGTTGACCTTCACCTTAGTAGATGCAAGGGCAGACCCACTTGGACCACTTGTAACTGGTTGATAGGAAAAGGGGTGAAACGAGCGCGGATTTGGGGATGCAGGAAAAAGGGAAAAGTGATTTCCTTCAAGACGAACAGAATGGCCAGCTATGAGAACAAGGAAGCGACGTTTTTTGTCAGAGTGAAAAATAAATTTTTCGTGAGTGCGATTCCAAGGCGAAAGTCCCCGAAAACGAGACTCTTCGCTCTATTTTTGTGCGGATAAAACTGTAGGTGCGGCTTTTCGGAAATTGCGTCTCGGCGATGCGTGAACTTAGCGCCCTTCGAAAGGATATTTATCCTGCGCCAGTACGGCGTCCGCGATCCGACGGCGAATCGCGATGGTGTTTACCGGCGCATGCTTCGCGAATCGGCGCAGAACCGCGAGTTGCGTGGTAAGGGTGTCGCCGTCGGCGCAGCCCGCCAACGCGACGCGCGCGTCTTTTTCCACTCGATCCATCGCGTCGTAAATAAACGCCCTTGTTGCATCGCCCATCAACGCGGCGGCGGAGCTTTTTGCGGCAGCGGCTTTCTGGGTGCGGCGCAGGCAGGATTCCATGCCGTACACGTCCATCACGATGTTCGCGAGCGACGCCATGATTTCTTGTTCTTCTCCTAGTTTTTCGCGGAATTTTTGCATCGCGGTGCCGGAAGCCATCAGGAAAATCTTCTTGGCCTGCTCGACCGACTTTTCTTCTTCGGCGAATTCGCCTGACGGGCCTTCCTCGAACGACGGGCCGGCGAGAATTTCCTCCTGCAACTTCATTCCGGCAGGAATCAAGGGCAGCACGCCCGCCATCGCGCGCTTCATCAGCATCTGCACGATCAGCATGCGGTTAATTTCGTTGGTGCCTTCGAAAATGCGATTGACGCGGCTGTCGCGATAGGCGCGCGCCACCGGATAGTCTTCATGGAAGCCGTAGCCGCCAAAAATCTGCACGGCTTCGTCGACGCAGAAGTCGAGCACTTCGCTGCCGCCCACTTTGCTGATGGAGCTTTCGATGGCGTATTCTTCGAGCACCTGCATCGACTGTTTGGTTTTATCCGCACTGGCTTCCGAACTCGAGACGGCGGCTTCGATGACGCCGGCCGTGCGATAGACTTCCGATTCGATAGCGAAGATTCGAATGGCCATTTCGCCCAGCTTGCCTTTGATCAGTCCGAAGTCGGCGAGGTGCTTGCCGAAGGCCGCGCGCTCCTTGGCATATTTTGAAGAGGTGGCGAGAACGTCCTTACCGGCGCCGAGGCAAAATGCACCCAGTCCAAAACGTCCGGCGTTCAGGGTGTTAAATGCGACCACGTGGCCGCGGCCCGGCTCGTGCAACAGATTTTCTTTCGGCACGGGCGAATTCTCAAAGAAGAGCGGCGTGGTCGAGCTGCCCTTGATGCCCATCTTTTTTTCTTCCGCGCCAGCGGTGAATCCGGGCGTGCCGCGCTCCACGATGAAGCAGGAGAATTTTTCCCCATCGATTTTCGCGAAGACGATGTAGATATCGGCAAAGCCACCGTTGGTGATCCACATCTTCTGGCCATTCAAAATGTAATTCTTGCCATCGGGCGACAACACCGCGCGGGTACGCGAGGCCAGCGAATCAGACCCGGCCTGCGGCTCCGACAGGCAATAGCTCGAGAGGAGTTCTCCGGAAGCAATCTTCGGCAGATATTTCTTCTTCTGCTCCTCGGTGCCGAAATACACGATGGGCACCGTGCCGATGCCGGAGTGGCCGCCGTGCGAGACCGCAAATGAACCGTAGGTGGCGAGCTTCTCGGCCAAAATTGTCGCCGAGATTTTATCGAGGCCCGCGCCGCCGTAAGCCTCCGGAATTCCGCCGCCGAGCAAACCGATTTCGCCCGCTTTCTTCAGCGCGGTGACCATCGGCCGGTTGTCTTTGTGGGCTTCGAGCTCTGGAATCGCGGGGATCACCTCTTTCTGCATGAATTCTTCGGCCGTCTGGCCGATCAGGCGCTGGTCGTCCGTCAAATCCGCGGGAGTAAAAACATCCTCATGCGAGGTCTTGGTGATCAGAAAAGAGCCGCCACGGTTGAGCGCTTGGGAAACGGGTGCGGTTGCCATGATGCTTCCTCCAGAAATTCGACGATCAAGACGATTCTCTCGCGCCGGCACGCGGCGCACAATGGCTCGCCAGAACAGGACCTGAGAATGCCTGGAATCGCAAAATGCAAGTTTCTAACAAATGTTACAGGCAATCATTTTACCGGAAAGCCTCCCGATTGCAACTGCGAAATACAGGATCAAGCCGGCCATGACTGGCGGCGTTTTTTTGGTGGCTCGCTGCCCCGCGGGACCGGGTGCTGCTAGAATCCTGTGCGGAAGTAGGAGGCACGAATGCCACATCCCGTCGTTCATTTCGAAATTGGCTGTAAGGACAGCAAGAAAACTCAGGAATTCTACAAAACCCTGTTTGACTGGAAAATCACCGAAGCAGGGCCGGCGGCGATGATTGATGCTGGCGGCGGCCCAACCGGGCATATCAGTGCGCTGGGCCACGAGCCGCACCACTACACGATTTTTTACGTGGAAGTTGACGACGTGCAGGCGTATCTCGATCGCGCCCAGAAGCTCGGCGCCAAGACGCTGGTCCCTCCGGTTCCCATTCCCACCGGCACGTTTGCCTGGCTGCAGGATCCGGAAGGCAACACCATCGGCTTGTGGAAACCGGCCACGAAGTAGGCAGGAAAATCATCGACAGGAGTTATCGACATGAATTCATTTGCGGCCCTTCCTCGGATTGTGGCAGCAGTGATGGTTTTTCTTTGGCCAGCTGTGGCTCCGCAGAATCAGGACAAGGCTTCGTCGACCACTGCTGCTCAAAAAGAGCCCGTCCCAACTCCCGGCCCGGAAATGGAGCAACTAAAATTTCTGCGCGGTTATTGGCGATACGTTTCAACCTACGACAAAACAACCTTCTATCCGAACGGCGGAAAAGGCAGTGGGACTTACATCACTACCGAAGGGCCGGGCGGATTTTCGCAGATCGCGGAATTCAGCGGAATCAGCCCCGACGGACGAGAATCTGGTCATGAAGTGACCACCTGGGACCCCGAGGAGCACGTCTACAAGAGTTATGTATTCGGAAATAATTTCCCAGGGTGCATCGTACGCACCGGGCATTGGGATGGGACTACCTTGATTTTCGACGCGGATTTCGTGCTGGCCGGAGCGAAACTACACCTGCAATCGTCCACGGTGGAAAATTCCGATGGCACCGTGACCATTGTGGAGAAATTTGGGGTGGATGGCGGCGAGCTGAAGCCGACACTGACCCTGAAAGCCACCCGCGAAAAAATCTAAGCGACGCGCTCGAAAATCCCAGCGGCGCCCATCCCTCCGCCGACGCACATCGTCACCATTCCATACCGCGCTTTGCGCCGTTCCAACTCGCGCAGAATCGTGGCGGTCAGTTTCGCACCGGTGCAGCCCAACGGATGCCCCAAAGCGATTGCGCCGCCATTCACGTTCACGCGCGACGGATCGATGCCCGCCACCTTCATCACGCTCAGCGCTTGCGCGGCGAACGCTTCGTTGAGTTCGATCACGTCGATTTGATCGAGCGTCAGTCCGGCGAGTTTCAAGACCTTGGGGATCGCAAAAACAGGACCGATACCCATTTCTTCGGGAGGACATCCAGCTACCGCGAAGGCCACAAAGCGAGCCATCGGTTTCAGGCCCAGGGCCTTGGCGCGTTCCGCACTCATCACCACGGACGCGGCCGCGCCATCGCTGGTCTGCGAACTATTTCCGGCCGTAACGACGCCCCGCGCATGGAACGCAGGTTTTAGTTTCGCCAGCGCCTCCACGGAAGTATCGGCCCGTGGGCCTTCATCGGTATCGAACGAAGTCTTGACGGTTTTGGGCTTGGTGCCGCTGTTGGAACCATTACCGGCCGCGGCCTCCATCACGTTGTAACTGACTGCGACTGGGACGATTTCGTCCTTGAATTTTCCGGCAGCAATCGCGGCGATCGCTTTCTGATGGCTGGCGTAGGAAAATTCGTCCGCTTGCTCACGGGTAATTCCATATTTCTTGGCGAGGTTTTCCGCGGTGAGCCCCATGTTCAAGTATGTATCCGGATAATTTTCGACCAGCCAAGGATTGGGCGAAACTTTATTCCCACCCATCGGCAACATGGACATCGACTCGGTGCCGCCCGCGACGGCGACTTCGCCCTGCCCGGCCATGATTCTTTGCGCCGCGATGGCAATGGCTTGCAGCCCTGAAGAGCAGAAACGATTGATGGTCATCGCTGCGGATTCCACCGGGAGTCCGGCGCGCAGTGACGCAATACGCGCGACATTCATGCCTTGCTCGCCTTCCGGCATGGCGCAGCCGATCACCACGTCTTCCACTTCTTTGGGATCGAGGCCTTTGGCTTGCGCCACGGCTTCTTTAATCACAATGGCGCCAAGATCGTCGGGCCGCGTAGTGCGCAGCGTTCCCTTAGCGGATTTTCCCACCGCGGTTCTGACCGAACTGACAATCACAGCGTCATGCATGAGTTCACCTCAGGCGGCATCGCGCAATTCATTCAAGTATCTGATTGCGAGACTATATTGGATGCAGTTGGCGGAAAAAAGCAACAGCGCGGGGTGATCCGCGCTGTTGAGACGACATAAGTCGAAGGCGGCTTTAACGGCTGAACTTGATGGTCACCAGCATTTGCACCGCGATGGGCTGTCCATCCAGCTTCGATGGTTCATATTTCCAGCGTTTCAGGGCATCCAGCGCAGCCTCCCTTAACATAAGCGGACCGGATACCACGTGCATATCCACCACGCTGCCCTTCTGATCGATGGTGGTCTTGATGACGACGTCGCCGCCGATCCCCGCCTGTTTCGCGTTTTGCGGATATATGGGCAGTGCTCTGGAGATTAGCCGGGGTTCTGCGACTTTTCCGCCGGTCACCACCGGGCCCTCGGGGCGAATCTCCGGCGCCGCAGGCGCGGCCATGCTTGAGGAAGAAATGACTCCGGGTAGCGCGTTACCGTTGGAGCTGTCCACGGCGGAGCCTGCGTCTAGCGCGGGAGCCGCGACTTGCTCCGCGGAGTCGGTACGCTGTGCGGTGAGTGGATGCGCATCAGCGACCGATCCACCGAGGATCGCCGCGATCTTGTTCACCGGAGCTTTGGCTGCGACGGGCGATTTGCCGGCGTTCGATGAGCTGGCGCTAACGGTCACGGCGGGCGCACCGGAAGGAACGGCAGTTGCCACCGGACCGCTAACCACGGACTGCGATGCGGAATTCTGTAAAGCGGTCTGTTCCGCCGCGACTTGTTGGGACTGTGCGGTAGGCTGGGACGGTGAGCTGGCCTTCGTCTGCGAGCGGAAGTAGAGTCCGCCGCCGATCACGACCGCGAGCAGCAAGCAGACGCAGACCGCGATCATCATAAAGTTACTCGAGCGTGGCGCTGCCTGAGCTTCTTCGGTTGAATCCAGCGCGCTCTCCAGCCGCGTCGCTGAGGAGGAGCGGGCCGCGCCGAAACTTGCGCCACCGCTAAGACTACCGAAGACGGCGCGTGAACTTTCCGCCGGCTTTTCCTCGACCGCGGGAGCTTGCTCTTCAATGCCCGCGGCTGCGGTGGCAGAGATGGCCGACGAGCTCGCCACTGGGGCAACTTCATCGCCGCGAAGTTCGCTCAGGGTTAATTGCGCAGCGGGCGCCGGAGCGCTGGCATCTGGGAACGGCAAAACGCCGCTGAGTTGCGGTGCAACGTCCTCTTCCAAAGGTATCCGGCTCTGCAAGTTCTCGATCTTGGGAAGTTCAATTTTAGGAAGCTCGAGCGCTGGAGCTTCTGCGACTGGCGCCGGCCGAACCGGCGCGACGGGCTTTGAAGACAAACCGGCGCTACCGGCTTTGAGGGTCGAGGTTAGGTCGGCAGCAGGCTGCACTTCTTCTTGCGTGCCGATCCAGACAAATGGCGTTTCTTGTTTCGGAGCCGGAGGCGCGGGCGGCGGCGGAACGTACGTCGACTGGTTGACCCGGGGCGCGACCGCCGGAGGCGGAGGTGGCGGCGGCACAAATGTGGGTGGCGGCAGCGGCGCCGGTGTCACTTGTGCGACTGGAGCATTAACAATCGGCGCGGCGGTAGGCGCGACCGGTGGCGGAGCAATCACCGGAGAGACCGCGGGCGTGCTCAAGACTGGTTGTACTTCTTTCACCGGCATAACGACCGGAGGCGGAGCCGGAACCACGACGGGCGGTTTCGGCGCCGGTGCGGACACCACCGGAGCAGGAATTACCGGCGAACTGGAAACGGCCGGAGGAGCTGCCGCAACCGGAGCGACCGGACTGCCTGCAGAAAATTGCACTCCCCAATAGCCTTCCTGTTTATGAGTGAATTCAACTTCCACGTAGCCCTGCATGTTGGTGAAGGTTCGAACTTTCACCACGCGGCAGATGGCGTCCTGGCGGGTCTTCAGATTGGTGACGACGAGCATCTGTCCGACGGTTACGGCGGTGGACATGCGGATGACGCTGCCCTGCGGGAAGACAATCATGGTGCTGGTTTGTTCTTCAAATGGCTCGGTGCGCGGCGCAGAGCCAGCCGGCGCATCACTGACGCGCGAACCGTGGACTTTTACTGGGATTTCTACAGAGCGTGCGTCGGCTCGCAACTGACCGCCCGCAGCGGGAGTAATCGGCTTGGCTTGCGGCGCAGCAGGGCGAGGCGATGCGACTTCGCTCGCGGATCCTGCAAGTTCGACGGAATCTTTTGTGAGTGGTGCCATGGTCGTTAGCGGCAGTACGCCTTCCCCCAAGAAATTAGTGAAAACACCTGTTAAAGATGGATTTTCGAGGGCTATGCCAAATTGCGGAATGGTACTTCGGTACTGTGGGTGGACCTTTTGCGCACACGGCTGCGGCGAGAAGAAAAAGCGAAGTCATCACACAGGAATAACTTTGGCGGAATTCACGCGAGGGTTCTCGACGAGTTAAAGAAAGTTTAATTCAATCCGCCAGGCGGCGGATCATTGTCGCGCAGGGCGCGGTGTCGGTCGCTATTGTGTCGGCTTTGGCCGTTTGCGATATTGCTCGTAGAAATCCGAATGGCGGTTGGCCAAGCTGGTCAGTTGCCCTTTGATGAAAAGATATTTCACCTGGGTCTGAATTTCGAGTGGATCGCCATTGGTCACGATCACGTTGCCTAACTTCCCGGCTTCGAGCGTACCCAACTGATCGCCGAGGCCGAAAATCTGGGCGGCATTCAGCATCACTGCCTTCAGGGCTTCATCATGCGGCAATCCATATGCAACCGAAGCGCCCGCATATTGGGGCAACCGGCGTGAGAAGGACGTCCCGAAGCTGGAAAACGCGAACGGAATTCCTGCCGCGAATAATTCCGACGGCTGAGTCATGGGCTTGTCGTATGGCGTGTCTTCTTTGTCCGGAATTCGTTCGGTCGGCCCTAAAATTATCGGGATTTTCTTTTCCTTCAGCAGGTCTTTTACTTTCCAGGCTTCGGCGCCACTGCCCAAAATCATTTTCAGATTTTGCTTGGTGCAGAATTCCACTGCGTTGCGAATATCGCGCTCGTCATCCGCAATAACCAGCACCGGCAATTTGCCTTGCACCACCGGCACCAATGATTCCAGCTTCAAATCACGTTCATATAACGCGGGCGAACCTTTTTCCTTGGCTTGGGCATAATGCCGCGCGCGATTGAGCCAGTCGCTCAGCTCGTTGACGGATTTGTCGTACTCCTTCTTCGCATCGGAATACGCCTTCTCCTTGATGCTGAAGGTTGCGAAGTCGAAGGTGCGCGTTTGAATCGACGGCCAGTTGATGACCATCGCCACCGAGCGATTGAGCTGCATGTCTTCCATCGTCCAACCCGCAAGGTTGAATGCGGAGGCTTGTCCGGTGATGAGTCCGCCGCCCTGCGCATCAAAACCCGCCGTTCCCGGTGCGGCGATTACTTCGGTGATGCCGCTGGCGCGTGTAACCGGAATGTAAGCACTCGCCGGATTCACGGCGGTGGCGGCGACGAGTTCGGGGTTGTAGTTACCCAGTTCGGTGACATCCAGCGTCGCGCTGACCTGACTGATTTCGCCGAGCCCAATTTGGGTAGCGGCGTCGAACATCCCTGGATAGACTTCGAGTCCGGTGGCGTCGATCACTTGCGCGCCGGCGGGTATTTCGATATTCGCGCCGACGGCGGCGATTTTCCCGTCGCGAATTACGACTGTCCCATTTTCAATCGGCGCTCCGGCCAAGGTGAAAACCTTCCCGCCTTTGATCGCATACGCCGCAGGTTTCGCGTTCTGGCCCAACGACGCGGTCGAAAGCAAAACGCAACCCAGCAGCGCAACGCAGAACCGTTGAATTATCGGTGTCCGGTTCACAGGGCACCTCCGGCAACGGCGCTCGCACTACCATTCGCGTCTTGCGGGGGTTTCTTTTTCGGGTCTGGCTTCTTTTTTGCGTCGGGCTTGGCTCCGGCTTTGTCGCCGGCCTTTTTGTCTTCGTCTTTCTTTTCTTCTGCGGCTTTCTTTTCTTTCGCGAGCAGATCCTGTTTTTCTTTTTCCAGGGCCGCGCGGCCGGCCAGATCTTTCTGGCGGTCGAAGTAAACCTGTCCGTCGATGAGGGTCTGCTGGGCGACGGCGTAGACGCTCAGCGGATCGTGATTGTAAATAACCAGATCCGCATCCTTGCCCACTTCGATGGAGCCTACGCGCTTGTCGATTCCAAGCTGAATGGCCGGATTGATCGTGATCATTTTCAACGCGTCGTTTGCAGTCATCCCGCCGTATTTCATACTCTTGGCCGCTTCCTGATTGAGTTGCCGGGCCTCTTGCGCGTCATCAGAGTTGATGGAGACTACCACTCCGCGCTCGGTCATCAGCGCTGCGTTGTACGGAATCGCGTCGTATGCTTCGACTTTGTAGCCCCACCAATCGGAGAAGGTGGACCCGCCCGCTCCAGAGGCCGCAATTTCGTCGGCGATTTTGTAGCCTTCCAACACATGCTGAAACGTCCGCACCTTGAAACCAAATTCCTTGGCCACACGCATCAGCATCAGAATCTCATCCGCGCGGTAGCAGTGCGAATGAACGTAGCGCTTGCCTTCCATCACTTCCACCAGCGGCTGCAGCTGTTCGTTGCGGCGCGGCGCCACCAAACCTTGTTCTCCCGCTGCCCGGCGCGCGTTGTAGTCGTCCCATTGCTTCTTGTATTCGGTGGCTTCGATGAATGCCTGACGGATCACTTCTTCCACGCCCAGCCGTGTAGCGGGATAACGCGGCGGAATTCCGGGAGGAGGAGTGAACCCGGAACGCTTCGGATTTTCGCCAAGAGCAAATTTAATTCCAGGAAGCGCGCCTTCGAACGGCAGCGCGCTCGCGGGTTTGCCCCAACGCAGCTTGATGACAATCGTCTGGCCGCCAATGGGATTGGCGCTGCCGTGCAAAATATTTGCGCTGGTCACGCCGCCCGCGAGGTCATCGTAGATGCTGATGTCTTCGGGATTCAGGACGTCCGCGATATTAGCCATGGACGAAACCGCGGGCCCGCCTTCGTTGACGCTGCCGTCGACCGCAATGTGCGAGTGGCAATCGATGATGCCGGGAATCACGTATTGTCCAGTGGCATCGATCACGGCGACGCCGTCCGGCGCTTTCAAATCCTTCCCTACCGCGGCGATTTTGCCGTCGCGAATCAAAATGCCTCCGTGTTCGATGTTCCCTTGCGTTACGGTGAAGATTGTCGCGTTCTGAATAAAAATTGTGGACGGATTCTGGGCCGAAGCCGGCCACGCGCCCATTCCCGCGAATATGAATACGATGGCGATCAAGAGGACGCGCTTCATCGGCCCACTCCTTCCACACCTGCGTATCGTCCGGCCTTCACTGCTTCCTCATCGCCAGGCTTTTTGTCTCCGCCTTTATCCGGTGGCGTCTCTTCTTCGTGGATTTCGAACCAGCGGCCATCGACGAATACGTGCTTCACTTTCGTTTTCTCGTTGAAAATGTCGCCATCGGTGACTACCAGATTTGCAATCTTGCCCGGAACGATGCTGCCCATGCGGTCGCCTAGTCCCAGAATGTCTGCGGAATCGGCGGTGAAAGCGCGCAGTGCCGCGTCCGGCGAAAGCCCGGCGTCGATCGCTTTTTTCGCGCTTTTCATAATGTCCTTTGGCCCGGACAAGCCACCTGAATAAAAACCAAACTTCACACCAGCTTTCACCAATGCCGCAGGTGTGCCGGGGGCGCGATCACGAAACCGCAATTCTCGCAAAGTCTGCTCGCCCTCCGGATCCGCATCTTTGCCGCGTTCGGGCCATTTCAGGTTCACCAGCACCGGCATTTTGGCGGAGGCTAGTGCATCGGCCACTTCATAAGCCTGCTGACCGCCGTATAAAACCGCGCGAATTTTCCATTCATTCGCCAACTTGAGCGCGCGCAAGAGTTGCTGCGAATTATTGGCCGGCAACATCACGATCTCGCTGCGCTTCTCAGCTTCGCTCATGACCACTTCAGTGCGGTCGTACGACGGCCTTTCGTATTTGGCGGGATTCGATTCGTAGGCGGGCTCGGCCTGCGAATACCACGCGGTGTCGTCGTACACCTGGCGCACGTAAGCGATCGTGCCCATCAACGAATCGGGGAAGCCGAAAAATCCGCCTACGGGTTTGAAGGAAATCGGCACCGAGGCGTAGACGCGCACGACGTAATCGCCTGCGCGATCGCCGGCCAGATTCAGAACTGCAGCTTGACCGGGAAGAATTCCGCCTTCGGGGACGGTCAGCGTGGTAGTGAAACCGGCGCTGCGCCAGGTCTCGATGCGCTTGTCGTCGGTCTTGATTTCATCGGCAACGACCCGCCACGGCGAAGTTCCGGGCCGCCCTTCCGGGCCCAGAACTGCTCCGGCTGGTTTGCCTTTTCCATCGGTGCCGTCGTCAGAAATTCCGACGGTGGTGCCGGCGTCGATCAGCCCGGGATAAACGGTCAATCCTTTGCCGTCGATGACCCAAGCCTCGGGAGGAATCGTGACGCTGGCGCCCACGGCTTGAATCAGGCCTTTGGCGACGACGACGGTTCCGTTTTCGATCGGCGGTCCGGCGACCGGCACTACGCGGGCGTGGGTAATCGCGAAATAGCGAGGCTCGCCGCCTTCGCCGCGGGCCGTAAAAGTCACGCCCACCGCAACAAGCGCGACACTCGAGGCGATCGCGGCCCACCAGAACCTGCGACGTGTGAAACGGGGCGAACGACAAGTTCCGGCACGAAGTTTCATTTCACACCCCTCAGTTCAGCAAAGAAAGATCGGCGAAGTACCGGCGGCGAACCTGCAGCCAAAAAGAAAGCGCTCGATGCTATCGACAGACGGACCCGAAATCAAGCGAGCCGCACGATATCCTGTGTTTTTCTTGGCACACACATCCCGCGTGAGTCCTCAGACGCTCAAAAATGAATTGGGTTACCACCAAAAAAATAAAAAGGGCCCGCCGCCCGAAAATGCCGGGTCAGCGAGCCCTTTGGAGATGCGGTACAGAGGCCGCGCTTAGAACTGATCGAGGAATATACCGTTCGCGACGCGAGTCGAGTCGGTATCGATAAACAGCGCGGTGGTTGGGCTCACAAGATAATAAGTGATACTGAATGGCCCGCTGCCGGTCGACAGCACTGCGGTTCCGCGATTGCCAGCCGGCGTGCCGAAGGTGCTTTTCGCCGGGTTGATCGGCAAAGTGACCGGACCCGACGCGCCGCTGTTCAGGTCCAGAGTTCCGCTGTTGATAACCGGAGCTCCAGAATTGGTCGCGAGTACGACTTCGCCGGTAGCGTCTTGCTCAAACGAGAAGGTCTTTTGCTTGTTTGAGGCGACACCCGTTAGATTCGTCGCAAACGCGCCGGTCAAGTTCGTAGGCGGCGAACTCTGCTGGTATGCAGTGCCGGTTGAGCCGTCGGTGTTGGTGTCAATCTGCACCAGCAACGCAGTGTTGATACTCGTGGTGTAGGCTCCGAATTCAATGGTCCCCTTCGAGTTAGTGATGCTCAGGGTGAAGCGGCCAGGTACATTGCCGGAAGCCAAGGAATTCGTGTAGGTGCCGCCGGTAATGGCCGTCGCAACTTGCGAACCGCCGGAAGTATTGATGTCGAGCAAACCACTTGTGATGCTGCTATTGGTGGCGTTGGTGGTCAAACCAAATACTCCGCCGATCACATAGGGATTGAAATTATTTCCGCCGGAGCTGCCGCCCGCGGTAAACGCGATTCCGCTGGCCAAAGCCGTGGGACTCGCCGGAGCGCTGTAAATCTGCCCGAAGAGCAGAGGAGTCGTGACGGTGCTGTCAGTTTCCACCATGACCGCGTGAGTCTGGTCGATCATGTAAAACGAGAAATTGATCGGCGCGGTGGTGGTCGTAATGGTATTGAGCGTCGTGCTGCTCATCGAAAGTGTTCCGCGGCCATTCGCATCGATGGCCGTGGTGTAGAAACCGCTGAGCGTGACGTCGTTGGTAAATACGGCGGGATCGAAAGCCGCGTCCACAATGTCTTGCGTGTTGGTGGGAGCGTTCGTCGGGCTCACCGGAATGCTGCCGCCGTTCGCCGTGAATGCGCCGGCACCAAACATCGGTACGAGTGTTGGATCCAGTCCGGAATAGCTGAAGACGTAGTTGCCGGCGAGTGATCCGGTGAACGAGCTCGTATTCTGAGCATCGATTGTGCCGCTGCCAGTCGCCAATGTATCGAACTCAATCACCAAACCATGTTGATTGGTGGTCAGGACAAACTGCAGGGTCAACGAGGTGATCGACGGAGTGTTGCTCGAGGTCATAGTGATAGTCATGCTTCCGCGGCCATCTTGAGGATTGATCGTGTACTGTCCACCGGTGATCGCCGTCGCCGGGGAAATTCCGAAGTCGAATGTGGAAATATCGACTTCGCCTCCGGTAATGTTTCCGGTGTTCTGATTCGAAGCGCCGGAAGTGGAGATGCTGCCGACGAGATTAAATGGTCCCCCTTGAGCAATCGCGCTGGGGAAGGCCGAACCGGAATACTGTATGGCGTACTGACCCGTGGATCCATTGCTGGTGAACGAGGCCGACGAATACTGAATGGTTGCGCTGGTGGTTCCGGTATCCGTGCCGCTGAGCGCCGTGATCACCGCAGCCTGCCCCGGCGGCGGAGACAGCGGAGCCGTGAACATTCCGGTCGGGCTAATCGTGCCGTGGCACGGCGTGGTTGCGTTATTTCCAGAAGGCACTGAACAATCGCCGCCGGGAATGCCGTTTACCTGCCAGGTAATGCTGCCAACCGGATTGCCGGCGGCAGTTGCAGTAAATGCTTGCGAGGCACCCGCTGGGACGATGGGGCCGCTGGGTGAAATCTGGAGAGTCTGGGACGCAGTCACGTTCACGATTGCGCTGCCGGTAGAGCCTTGTGACATGGCCATGACCGTGTCGGGCGTCGCTGGAACTGACATTGGAGCGGTATACACGCCAGTGCTCGAATCAATTGTTCCGGCGCCCGTCACCGACCAGGTCACCGTGGCTGGAGTCGTGCCGCCCACCACATTGGCGGTAAAGGTTTGCATTTGGCCGACCGCCACGCTGGGATTCGACGGCGAGACCGTCACTGTGACCGGGCCCGTAGAATTGCCGCTGCTGCTGCAGCCGACCACACCAAAAATGGTTAGAATTGCTACTGCGATTGGAGCAAACAACCTGTGGCTGGTTCGCATTTCAGTTCTCCATTCCCTACGGTCAATTTCGATTTTTACAAGATTGCGGAGTTGCGACGCGACAGACAAATCCTGTTGAATTTACACACTTCAGAAAGTTTAAAACTGGTTAACTCCGGTTACTCCTGTCCCTGCACTTGATTACCGTCGTTGCTGAAATTGGTTCCAATTTAAATAAGCGCTACTGCCTATGGACCTGGGGGACCCTGATTCGGCTTAAGCTCGTCACCATCGAATCCCTGGGCCATTCACATCCCCGAGACTTAGATACAAAATCATGGGGATAGGTTTCACCGTGGCTTACAAACACCCAACCCGCCACAAAGTTGCTCGATTCGATTCTCAATGCAGCAAGGTGGAACCGAAAATCAGCGGCTAGTTCCGCAGCGGCTTGCCCGTTTTCAGAGTGAACGCCATCCGCTCCTGAGTTTTTCGCTCTCCACACAAGCTGACAAACGCTTCGCGTTCCAGGTCCAGCATGTATTGTTCGGATACCGTTTGCGGCGCGGTGATGCTGCCGCCCGCCAGGATGAACGCCAGCTTGCGTGCCACCACGGCGTCATATTCGCTGGCATATTCGCCGCGCACCAGCATATGAATTCCCAATTTCGCCACCGCCAGAAATTCCTCGCCCAACACTCGAATTTCTGCCGGGGCAGGCGCGTGATACCCGGCTCGCACCATCGCCAGTGCGGTTTGCTTCGCATCGGCCACCAATCGATCGCGGTTCATCGAGAGTTGGTCCGCAGCGCGCAGAAATCCCATGTCGCGCGCTTCTTCCGCGCTGGTGGAAACGCGCGCGGTGGCGACGTTCTGGAAGATCGGCCGCAGCGCGTGGACCAGATCGCTGGCGTCACCGCTCGAAGCGTGTTCATTCGCGCGAATCGCCATTTCCTTGGTGCCGCCGCCTCCGGGAATCAGTCCTACTCCGACTTCGACCAGGCCCATGTAGGTCTCCGCCGCGGCTTGAATGCGCGCCGAGTGCAACGGAATTTCGCAACCGCCGCCCAGCGACAGGCCAAAGGGCGCGGCGACCACCGGGCGCGGGGCGTACTTGATGGCCATGTTCACGCGCTGGAACTGGCGCACCGCCATGTTCAGTTCATCCCATTCGCCTTCTTGCGCGCCCATCAGCACCATCATCAAATTGGCGCCTACTGAAAAATTCGAAGCTTGATTGGCGATGACCATCGCTTCGAATTCGGTGTCTAGTTTTTTCACTCCGGCATGCAACATGGCCACCAGATCGCCGCCGATGGCGTTCATCTTCGAATGGAACTCGCAGCAGATCACGCCATCACCCAAATCGATCAAGCTCGCACCCGAGTTTTTCTGAACCACGGGCGTGCGTTCTTTCAGCGACTTGAGAATTATGATGCCGCTCGGCTCTTCCACTGGCTTCATCGTCCCCGAGGGAAAGTCAAAATACTTCGCGTGGCCTTTTTCCGATTCGTAGAATGATTTTCCTGGCGACGCCAGTACTTTTTCTACCAGCGGCGGCACCTTCTTGCCTTCCGCTTGCAGCGCCTTGGCCATGCGCTCGACTCCAATCGCGTCCCACATTTCGAAGGGGCCGAGTTCCCAGGCAAATCCCCAACGAATGGCGCGATCCACATCCACCACGTTATTGGCGATCTCCGGCATCAGGCGCGCGGCGTACAAACAGGTTTCGCTCAGTACGTTCCAGATGAATTTGGCCGCTTTGTCGCCGCCTTTACCCGCGAGCGCCGGCGCCACCAGCGCACGCACGCGTTCGCGCGTGTCTTCGATTGCCTTTCCGGCTTCGATGGATCCGAATTTCGCTTTCTGCCGCGCCCGGTATTCCATCTTCTGCCAGTCCAGCGTCAGAATTTCCTTTCCGCCGGAGGCGCGATCTTTCTTGTAGAAACCGCCGCCGGTTTTATCGCCGAGCCAGCCGCGCTTCATCATTTCTTCCACGAACGCGGGAATTCGATAGGTCTCGCGCTTCTCATCGTTCGCGGCGGTTTCGTAAATGTTGCGAACCACATGCACCAAAATGTCGAGCCCAACCAGATCGCCGGTGCGGAACGTCGCGGATTTAGGCTGGCCGATCGCCGGGCCGGTGCAGGTATCCACTTCTTCGATGGTCATATCCAGCGCTTGCATCTGGTGCAGCGCATTTAGCATGGAAAAGGTGCCGATGCGGTTGGCGATAAAGTTCGGCGTATCTTTCGCGCGGACCACGCCTTTGCCCAAGCGCAAATCGCAGGTTTCATCCAGCAACTGCAAAACTTCCAATTTCGTTTTCGGCCCGGCGATCAGTTCGACCAGCTTCATGTAGCGCGGAGGATTGAAGAAATGCGTGCCGGCCCAGTGCTGCTGAAAATCTTCGGAGCGGCCTTCGGCGATCAGGTGAATGGGCAGGCCCGAAGTGTTGGAAGTGACGATCGTCCCGGGTTTGCGCAGCGCTTCGACTTTCGCCAGCAAATTCCGTTTAATCTCCAAATTCTCCGCGACCACCTCGATAATCCAATCGACTTCCGCGCACCAAGCGAGGTTGTCTTCGAAATTCCCAGGCGTAACCAGACGCGCAGTTTCTGGAGTAAAAAAAGCGGCCGGCTTCGATTTCTTCGCGCCTTCCAGTCCGGCCAGCACGATGCGATTACGCACGGCCGGGCTTTCCAGCGTGAGCCCTTTGCGCTTTTCCTCGGCATTCGCCTCGGACGGAACAATGTCAAGCAGGTAGCAAGGGATCCCGGCGTTGGCAAAATGCGCGGCGATGCGCGCTCCCATGGTCCCCGCACCCAGAACCGCTGCTTTTTCTATTCGACACTTCATCACTCACCTCAACCCGCAAAAAGGCGGCAAGCGAGGTTACAAAAGCAGTACCTGACGGTCAACCTTAAACGCGGCGTTGCACCATTGTGAGTTAGAGTAATTCTAGGGTCAGGTTCGGTAAAGACCGGCTGGGTGGGCATGAGCACTACAAAATGGCTCGGAAAAGCGATCCGGGGCCTGCGCTCGTTTGCGTATAACGTCGAGGGGCAGAGGCCCAAGGTCGGCCTCGCGTTGGGCGGCGGCTTTGCGCGCGGTATTGCGCACATCGGAGTGCTGCGCGCTCTGGAAGAGAATGAAATTCCGATCGATTTGATCGCCGGCACCAGCGTCGGCGCGTTGATCGCCGCAGCCTACGCCAGCGGCACTTCGCTCGACGACATGGCGCATCAAGCCAGCTCGACTCGCTTCCGCGATTTCGGCCGCTGGACGCTCTCGCGCATGGGCATGGCTTCTAACGATCGCTTGGAAGACTTTCTGTCGCGCATGGCCACCGCGCGATCGTTTCACGAAATGCGGATTCCGCTGGCAATCGTCGCCACCGATTTGCTGAAAGGCGAATCCGTGCACTTTCGAACCGGCGAGATCGGGCCAGCCCTGCGCGCTTCCTGCGCTTATCCGGGCTTATTTTTGCCGGTTGAATATCGCGGCCATTTTCTGGTGGATGGTTTCCTCACTGAACAGGTTCCGGCTCCGGCGCTGCGCGAAATGGGCGCGGAAGTCATCATCTCGGTGCATTTGGAACCGGGGTTGCTTGATACTAAACCGCGCAACACGATTGAGGTGATTAGCCGTTCGTTCTCGATCATTCAAACGAAAGCGATCCAGTCCTGGCGAGGAATGACGGATGTACTGCTGGAGCCCGATGTGCACCACATTCTGTGGGACGAATTCCCGAAATCGCCGCAGATGATTATTGCGGGCGAGGACTGCGTGCGCGCCGCAATGCCACAAATCAGGGCCCTACTCAGCCGGAGTCCGAACCCAACCGATTCGCAAGACGCGTTATCACGAAGCTCGGGTTAGACGCAACGCGACTGCTGGGCGGCCCCGAAACGCCTGCTAACCATCGCTGCAAGCCTCCGTCCAAGTTTGGGTGAGGAGCCGAATTCCTCCGGCGATGACCGCTGCAACGCCCCAATCATACGCCGGGAGACTTCGGCTCTTCCGCCATCATTCGAGTCGGGATTTTCGGGTGCCTTAAGGACGGCCGCAGTTGATCAGCGCGGATTTATTTCTTGAAGTTCAATTTTTACCGGTTTTCCGTTTCCCTTACCACGTTTCGTAAACCACTCACTCATCGCCGCTGCCAGGCGCTCCGGCTCAATCGATAATCCAGCCTCCAGGCTTCCTTCCCCGGTCGGCAGGGTGTCGTCAAATTCCTGCGAGCCGGTAAAATTCCGCATGCAGAAGCTATCGAGCCATTCCAGCGGAGCGGGCTTGCGCTCGTCGCCGATAATCGTTTCCGCCCGCAATTTTCGCGCGTACATGCCGAATGAGTATAGCACCCGTTTAGAATCAACGATTTACGCGGCTTTGGGAACAGCGGTGTTTCTTGCATTTCCGCCCCGGCTGGCCTAGACTTTTTGGGTACCTGAATAAACTTTTATGGGAAGTATAAGTTTTAGTCGCATTTCAGGTATTGGCAGTGCGGCATTCGCCCGCCCGCCGCGCAACGCTCCCCGCGTTGAAATTTCTTGGAGGTTCGGTGGCTACCCCAGTCGAGCAGTGGGTTGATGAATGTGCGCGCCTGATGAAACCGGCAAAAACCGTCTGGTGTGACGGCTCGCAAGCGGAGAACGATCGTCTGGTCGATGAAATGCTTCGCGACGGAACGTACGTTGCGCTCAACGAAAAAACGCATCAGCGCTGCTATCTTCACCGCAGCAACCCCAACGATGTGGCACGCACGGAAAATCTTACTTTCATTTGTACGCGTACCAAAGACGCGGCTGGACCTACCAATAATTGGATGGCGCCGCAAGAAGCGAAAGACAAAGTCCGCCCGCTATTCGACGGCGCGATGAAGAACCGTACCATGTACGTGATCCCGTACATTCTGGGGCCCGAGAAATCTCCTTACAGTAAGGTCGGCGTGGAAGTCACCGACTCGCCCTACGTCGTGGCCAGCATGCGCATCATGTCCCGCATGGGGACGGCTGCACTCCACCGTCTAGGAAGCTCGGATGATTTTGTGCCGGGAATGCATTCGCTGGGCGATTTGAGTCCGGACCGCCGTTTCATTCTGCACTTCCCTGAAGAAAAACTGATTTGGAGCGTGGGTTCCGGATACGGCGGCAACGCACTGCTGGGCAAAAAATGTTTTGCGTTACGCATCGCCAGCTTTATGGCGCGCGAACAAGGTTGGATGGCGGAGCACATGTTGCTGCTCGGGCTGGAAGGTCCATCCGGCAAGACGACGTACATGGCAGCCGCGTTTCCCAGTGCGTGCGGCAAAACAAATCTCGCCATGATGGTTTCGTCGCTGGAAAAAGAAGGCTACCGAGTCAAGACCATCGGCGACGATATCGCCTGGATGCATGTGGCGAAAGACGGCACGCTGCGCGCGGTGAACGCCGAAGCAGGATTTTTCGGCGTGGCGCCCGGCACGAATCTTAAAACCAATCCGAACATGATGACTGCGTTCGACCACGACACAATTTTCACCAATACCGCGATGACTGCGGTTTCCCGCGAGCCCTGGTGGGAAGGGATTGGAACCGAGCCGCACGAGGACCTGATCGACTGGAAAGGCCAGAAGTGGACGCCGGGCAGCGGGCCGGCGGCGCATCCGAATTCGCGTTATACCGTCGCGGCTGACCAGTCGCCCTCGATTTCTTCGCATTGGGAAGACCCCGAAGGAATTCCCATTTCCGCGATTATTTTCGGCGGACGCCGGGCCAAGCTGGCGCCCCTGGTCTACGAAGCGCGGGACTGGAATCACGGCGTTTTCGTTGGAGCTACCATGGCATCGGAAACGACTGCTGCCGCCACCGGCGCCGTGGGAGTTTCGCGTCGCGATCCGATGGCCATGATCCCTTTCTGTGGCTACAACATGGCCGATTATTTCCAGCACTGGCTGGACATGGGCCCGAAAATTAAAAACGCGCCGAAAATTTTCCACGTGAATTGGTTCCGCAAGGATTCCAACGGAAAATTCCTGTGGCCCGGATTCGGCGAAAATGTTCGGGTGCTGAAGTGGATCGCCGATCGGATTGAGGGACGCGCCGCCGCAACCGATACGCCAATTGGCTTTGTGCCAACTCCTTCTTCGTTGACACTGGACGGCATGAACATTTCCCGCGAAAGCCTCGATGAGCTGCTCAGCGTGAATTCGAGCGATTGGGCCCAGGAAACGGAAGCGACTGCAAAATTCTTCGAAATTTTCGGTGATCGCCTGCCGCAGGAGATTACCAATCAACAGAAAGCTCTGTCTGACCGCCTGGCCCGCACCACTGTGGCGGCAAAATAACTTCGCCAGTTAACCACCGGTCTTTTTCGCGTACCCGCTGCAGATGAGCACCGGCAGTGCCGGGTATTTTCGAAATTCGGGGTTCACTGCGGCCAACTCGCACAAATAAAATATCGACCCTCGCTCCGTTTGGACGCGTCGCGCGTACGCGCAATCCAGGCACAACCCCACACGATTTCTTTCGTGCTTTTCTTGATCTTCGGCTCTCACTCGCCGAGCATAACATTCCACGCTTCCCCCGCGTTTGCCCGGCACGATAGAATCCTGCTCATGACCAAACCCAATTTCATCGCCGTACTCATTCTCGCGATCGGCGCAGTAGTGGCTGTTGCAGGATTTTCCTTGCGGTCGAACGCCACGAATATATCGCAATCGCAGGCTACTCCGGGTATGACCAAGCTGGTCGTAGCCCCGGATCTTTCCGCTCGGGTGGCGAAATTTAAACCAGTGCACATGCCGTTCAATTCCCAGGGCCTAAGCGCACGTGAAATAAAAATGGTCAAGAAGCTTGTGGATGCGTCGGGCCTTCTCGATTGCATCTACTGGCGGCAGAGCGATCCGGAAGGATTGAAATTGTATTTGTCGCTGGCCAATAGTGATGACCCGCAAGACCAGCTGCTGCGGCGTTATCTGAAAATCAACGGTAGCCGCTTCGATTTGATCGACAACGAAGCGCCGTTTGTCGGTACCGAACCGGCCCCGCCCGGCCGCGGCTTTTACAATGGAATGTCGATGGAAGAGATCAAGGCTTATCTGAAGAAGGATCCGACGGCCAAAGATGCGGTCTATTCTCCGTACACCATCGTGCAACCAAGTTCACCGGATAAGAGCGCGACATTTTCAACTTTTGCGTTCGTGCCTTACTACGAGGCTTTCGCCAGATTCCTGCAGCCCGCCGCGAAGGACCTGCGCGAAGCCGCCGACCTGAGCGAGGATCCCGCGTTCGCCAAATTTCTGCGCCTACGCGCCGATGCCCTGCTGAACGATGACTACTATGCCAGCGACATCGCCTGGCTTGATCTCGAAAATCCGAAATTCGATGTGGTTTTCGCGCCGTACGAAACCTACACCGACTCGCTATTGGGTGTGAAGACCACCTACGGGGCGTCAGTCATGATTCGCAACGACGCGGAAAGCCAGAAGCTGGCGCTCTATCAGAAATACGTTCCGGACCTGCAGGAAGCCCTGCCGCTTCCCGCTGCTGATCTTCCTTCCAAGCGCGGCAAGCAATCTCCGATGGAAGTCGTCGACTCGCCGTATCGCGCCGGCGATTTGCTGCACGGTTACCAGGCCGTCGCGGATAATCTGCCGAACGATCCACGCATTCATGAAGCGAAAGGTTCAAGAAAGATATTCTGGAAGAATTTCATGGACGCGCGAGTGAACTACATCATCCTGCCGCTGGCGCAGCGCACCATGCGCGCTGATCAGGCCGCGATGGCCAGCGGCGATGGCTACCTGGCGGACACGATCATGCACGAAATCTCGCACGGCCTGGGCCCGGCGTATGCGTACACCGCCGCGGGCAAAATCGAGATCAATAAGGCGCTGGGCGCTTCGTATTCCGCGCTGGAAGAATCGAAGGCCGACGTGGTCGGGGAATATTGCTACGCGTGGCTGGTCGGCCACGGCGTAATTCCGAAGGAAAAACAGAATCAAACTTACGCGTCGTATGTGGCGGGCATTTTTCGCACGGTACGCTTCGGAGTAGCCGAAGCTCACGGTGCGGGGGAAATCATGCAATTCAATTATTTAGTCGAGCAGAGCGCGATCCGTCGCGATGCGGACACCGGCGTGTACGTAATTGAATTCGAGAAGATGCCCGCAGCTATCGCGTCGCTCGCCAAAGAATTGCTGGAGCAGGAAGCCACGGGCGATCGCGCTCGCACCGACGCGTGGTTTAAGAAGTATGGCACGATGCCTTATGAACTCGGGGATCTACTGGCGAAAGCAAATGATATTCCGGTGGACGTCGACCCTGCATTCGATTTCCATCCTCTCGTCCACTAATTGTTTTCGATGCGGCGAGAACTTCAGTTCTTGCAGCCTGTCTCGAAACTTGCCGCTACAGAATCGTCTGGATTTCCGGATCGATGGAGATATGGGTTTGCTGAAATCCGTTGATGACGATTGGCGCGTCCGCGCCTGCGGCGGCCGCATTGCGAAAGTGAAAGAACCGGCTGATGTGGTAATCCTCGTCGAGAAAATCAAAAACGCGCTCGGTCTCATCAGGCGGTATGCCCATCGACGCGATGGACACGAACTTTCCAAACCCTCCCGCCGCCGCGAGATATTTTTTCACTACTTCTGGCAAGCGCATGGTCATATCCAGACGTACGCTCCGGATTCACCGTACGGCACATTCATATAGAAAATGTTGGCCTCGGCGATTTTCTCGAACGTTGAAAACAACTTCTCAGCGCCATGTTTCGCGCAAAAAGCTTCGCCGGGCGCCGACGCGATCTGTTCCACCTCGTCCAGCGTGGTCACCTGCTCGCGTGAAAACCACAGCCAGGTGGCGGCGTGCCCGCAAACCTGGCACGCGCCGCTATTCTGCACCAGTCGGCCGGCGATTGCATCCGCAACCTCCGGCGCGAGGCCGGCCGCTGCGAAATCTTCTTGCTCGACGAAAAAATATTGGGTCAGCAATTCCGGATCGGGTTCGAACGCAATTACCCGGCCTCCATACTCGACCATATCGAGCGCGGCTGTTTCAGCCAGGCAGTCGCGGCACAGCGTAACTTCGGGGCGCACTACATCACGCCGCTTCCGCCGCTTGCCGAGCAGAAAAACGATGTCTGGCACCAGGGTCGCGATCCAATCGCATTCGCTGGCCAGGTGGATGCACTCGGCTGGCGTGCCCTTCAGCCAGGACCACCAATTCCGGCTGCGCGGCAAAAATTCTAGGTGCGGGTACGCTTCGTCGTAAGAAATATTCGCCAACTTTTATTCCGCCTTTACCACTAAGAAGCAAATGTTAGCAGACGGTGAATCGCGCGGTCGAGCCTTGTCCGGCCCGCGCTTGGTTCCGTGCACGCGGTTCGGCTATGATAACTGCCGAAGATTTATGGTCATCGCTATTTTGAGTTCATCGCGCTAGCGCAAACAGGAGGAAGAAGAATGGCACTTACGGTTGGAGCGGCAGCTCCCGATTTCACCCTGCGAGATCAGAGTCAAAAAGAAGTGAAGCTGTCCGACTATCAAGGCAAGAAAAATGTGGTCGTGGTGTTTTATCCGCTCGATTGGAGCCCGACCTGCACCAACGAGCACGTCTGCTTTGTGAACGACATGAAGAATTTCGAAAAACTCGACGCTCAGGTGTTGGGTATTAGCGTGGATAGCGTGTGGTCGCACAAGGCCTTCGCCGAAAAAATGGGAATTCACTATCCGCTGCTTGCCGATTTTCAGCCACGCGGCGCCGTCGGCGACAAGTTCGGCGTGTATCTCGCGGATAAGGGCATCACCGGACGCGCCATCGCGATTATCGACAAATCCGGAAAAGTCGCCTGGTTCAAAAATTACGACATTCCCACGTTGCCGGATCTCAAAGAAGTTTCCGATGCACTCGCCAAAGTGAAGTAACTACCGCGACTTCGAAAAATCGCTATTCAAACGGACTTCGCTTGTCCCGGCGGAGTCCGTTTTGTTTTTGTGGAAGCGCAAGTACCGGCGCTCGTTACGGTTTCTTGGCAAACGAGCGCACATAGTCGACCAGGTGCCAGCGCTGTTCGTCAGTCATAGTTCCCCGAAAAGCAGGCATGGGCTTGTGGCCTTCCGTGATCATCCAAAATAACTCACCGTCGGTTTGCAAACCCAGCGCATGGGCCTCTCCAAAATCTGCCGGCGCAACGGAAAGCCGCTCGGCGCGTTCGCCTTTGCCGTCGCCATCCACGCCGTGACAGCTTTGACAGTGGGCGCGATAATCGACCTGAGCGCCGGATAGCGCTTCCGGCGTGGCCGGAAACGGATTCTGGAGTTTTTTCGCGCGCGCCCGGTCGCTCCAATCGCTAAACGAATAAAGAACCGTGCCCCCGGCAATTACCACAATGAAAAAGACCGCGAAGATTCCCAGGAGGGTCGACTTCGAGCGGCCACTGGGTGGGTGTTGAAGGTTTTTTGGGGAAGCCATGTTTCAAGAATATCGAAATCCTGCTATCGAGGCTGCGTTTTATCCCTTGCTCGAAAACTATTCTAGCGTCCGGGATGAAGAGCCCGAACGACGGAGATCGCGACAATGACCAGCATCAGTACCACGTAGACGCGAAGGCACCACAGCAAAACGCGGGTTCTCAGCGAAAGACGCTGCCGCCCAAAATGCGTCCGGCGCTTGGCCGCGACTACTTGGTCGACCTCGAGCATAGACAAAACGGCACGAGGATCCTTCAGCGTGATTTGTTTGGAATCCGGCGCGGTCTCGTCAACTTCCCGATGACTCTCGGCGGCTCTGGCGTAATCTGAATTCAACTCCGGCTCCTCGGTGTGTGTTCGCGTATTCAAACGCACTCCGGCTTCATTATTTAGCCGCCCAGCCATTTCGGAAATACCGTCGCCAAGCCAAAGCCCAGCCCGGCACAAATCAAGAGAATCGTGACGGTGACACCCGCTACATTAGCCCAGAAACCGTTCACATGTTCGCCCATGACCTCGGGATCGTTGACAAGCAGCAGCAAAAAAGCCAACGCCGGCGGCATGGCCAGGACGGCGATCACGTTCACCGTTAACACCACAAATTCGAGCGGAAATCTTGGCAGCAAAACCAATGCGGCCGCGGCGGATGCCGAGCCCAATAGTGTGAGGTAGAACGGCCACGCCTCGCGCAGCGGACGATTCAAGCTGTGCCCAGTTTGCAGAACTTCACCGAAGGCATACGCCGACGAAGTGGAGATCGCAATCGCCGCAACAATTCCCGCTTCGAATATTCCCAGGGCAAACAAAGCAGCGCCGAGGTGGCCGATCAGAGGTTCCAGCGCTTCCGCGAATTGCGCCCCTTGAAAATCTGCGGCGTTGATTCCGTGATGGAAGAGCGGAGTCGTCGCGAGAATGGCGGCGATCGCAAATACCGCCGCGAGCAATGCGCCCAACGCCGTGTCAAAGCGGCCGGCGTTGATGTCGCGCGGCTGCATGCCTTTGTCCACGACCGCGCTCTGCTGGAAGAAAAGCATCCAGGGCGTGACGGTCGCGCCAATCGTCGCCAGGATCATCACCAGAATTTCGTAACGGTTGCCGTGCGGCAAAGGCATCCAGGTAACCATCGCGTGACCGACTGCGTGCCAATCCGGACGCGCCAGAATCGCCGCCGGAATGAACAGGCCGTTGAAGATCGCCAGGCTCAGCGTGATCCGTTCCCAGGTCCAATATCGTCCAGTGGTAATTGCCGCCACCACAATCAGCAATGCCCCGCCCACCGCAATCGATGGCCGAACGCCGAAGAAACCCAAGCCGGCGCGCACGCCGATGAATTCGGTGATCAACGTCAGAAAATTTCCAAGCACCAGATCGCCCATGGAGAAGAAGCCCCAGAATTTTCCGAAGCGGTCGAATATCAATTCGGCGTGGCCCCGGTGGGTAACGGCGCCCAAACGCACCGTCATTTCCTGCACGATGAAGCCCATGACAAAGGTAAGCACGACGAAGGGAATGAAAAAACCTATACCGAAGCGGGAACCGTCCGCGGAATAAGAAAGCATGCTGGGAGCATCGTTTTCGCCCAGGAAAACCAACACTCCCGGTCCGACCAGCAGCCAAAGCAGCCGAACATTCGCAATTTTTTTGAAGCGCCCGCCTTTTGATCGCGCACGCGCTACTTCCCAGCGGTCACGCGCGCGGTCCACGTCTTCGTGGGTCAGAAGATTGGCCAGCTCGGGTGCGGCGGGGGACGCGACGGCAGACTGGGTGGTCGGATGAGCCGTTTCGCCGATGGATTCAGTCAGATGGGCCTTGGAATCGTCCACGGGTTAACCTTGTTAAACTATAGACATAAACTACGCTTAACCCCGGCCCGAGTCAATTCCATAGAGTGGAAATGGACCAAAATGTGCGAACACATTTCGGCGCTTTGCTATAGTTGTGAGGAGTTCCCAAGGAGAAAGCTCTTATGTCCGAACCAACCAATCCGAATCAGCCCAACCAGCAACAGGTCCAGATCAAAGCCGATGAAAAGGAATTGCTGGGTCAATACGCGAATTTGGCCATCATTCATCACAACGGTGAAGAATTCACACTGAACTTTATTTATTTATTTCCGAGTGTTCCACAGGGAAAGCTGGTGTCGAGCATTATCCTTAGTCCGGGGCACGCCAAACGCATGCTGGCAGCACTAAAAGAAAATGTGGCGCGGTTTGAATCTCAGTTCGGCACGCTGCCAGAGGGATCCGGCGGCCCGATTCCCGACACAAAATTCGTACAATGAAAACCGGGATTAGTTGGCGAAACCGTCGGCGACAACCCATTGGCCCGAGGGCTCCAGAAATTCCAAGCCGACGGCGAAGCCTGCTTTCGGAACGAGTTGGCAGTAGGCGACCCGGGCCATCGCGCGGAAAGAACCGGTCAGAGTCGCGATGGTCAATTGGTCCCCGGTTTTCCAGCGGCGAGTGCTGAGCACGCGAGCGCCGCGTGAGCTGACATTTTCGGTGAAGGTGGATTCGGTGCCGGGTTGCGCGGGATGCCCGGAAATTTGCACTCCCACTTCCATCGGAATCCGCGTCTCCCGGCGCGGACCGGCGGCAAGTTTCGGGCCCCTCATCCCGAATCGCATTCTGTTCTTCCTTTTTACAAGCAAGCCGCTATATGCCCGAATCGAAATTTCTTCTGGCCCTTGCCTTTCATGTGATACAGCCCGCGATCGGCGGCGCTGAGTAATTTTTCGATGTTCGTGCCGTCGGCTGGGAATACCGCCAGTCCGACGCTCACGGTGATGGGCGGCTCGTGACCGTCGCTCCTCAATTCCTCGCAGATGCGCGCGGCTACCTGGCCTGCCTCTTCGGATCCGGATTCCGGAAGGATTAAGGCGAATTCGTCGCCGCCGAATCTTGCCGGGGTGTCAATGGTCCGGCTGCTATGGCGCAAAGCCACGCCCAGCCGCTTGATCGCCCGGCTGCCTACCAAGTGTCCGAACTTGTCGTTAATTTTTTTCAGGCCATCCAAATCGAAAAGCAGAACGGCAAAGTTTCGGCCGGTGCGTTTGGAGCGCTGAATCTCCGTTTCCATTACTTCCAGAAGTTTCCGGTGATTGGCTAGGCCGGTCAGAGAATCGGAAGCCGCCAAGCGGCTGACTTGGTCGAAAAGTTTTGCGTTGTCCAGCAGCGTGCCGCCGAGAACCACTACGTAGCTCATCACCATCAGCGAGTGCGCCGTCTCGTAAGCGGCATCGAGGTGATGCTGCGAAGCGCTCATGGTGACGTGGCACAGCACGTTCAGGCCGGCAGCGATAAAAAGCGCCCGGTCCAGATATGCCCCTTCGCGGTGCAGCCGCTGGGCGTAGCCGATCGCGGCGATCAGGTAAATCAGGGCCGGCAACAAATCCCAAGGCCGCGCAATGATCGCACCGGGCAGAATGCGAGGGGAATGCGGCAGCATGAAGTAAAAGACGCTGGTGAGATACGCAACCGCTCCGACCACCAGAGTGGCGCCGGCCATTTCCTTGGCCGGATCGCGCGAGATCGGCAGGCGTTTTTCCACAGCGAGCGCCGCGATCAAAAGAATGCCGAGCAGTGTCCGTCCCGCGAGCCAACCCACGGAAATTTGATTTCCCGGAGTCGGGGTGACCAGTATGCCGCGATAAAACGTCATGCTGGTTCCCGCCTCTACCAGGCCTGCCAGGACGAATCCAAACGCGAGAATCAATGAGATGCGATCGTGGGTTCCGCGGAAGCGGACCAATGCGTTCGCCGCGAAAGTGAAGGCGATCAGGCTTCCGCCCATTTGCAAATAAGTGTCGAGAAGCGGATCAGCTATATAGCTGGATGAGTGGAGCGCCCACAAAAAGACGAGGTACAGCCCGATACCGATCGACCAGAGGACGACGAGACGGAAATTATGAACCCCTGCCCAAAAACGACCCACAAAGCCCCCAATTGGCCCCAATACCCCGTGAAGTGCAGTGCAAGGCGATTGCCGAACTCAGGAGTGGTTCTAGTACTAGATAAGTGGCTTCTAGTAAATCACTTCCAAATTGAACAAGGCTCGGCGACTCCAGTCGCCGAGCCTTCGGCTTCGAAGGAGTGGGTAAATTAGTTACCGCTTGAGGTAGGGACTACCCAGTTGGAATTTAAGACTTGGCTGGAGGAGGCGGCAACTCATGCGCTTGTACGGTGCTCTGAAAACCCGATTTCTTGTGGCTACCATCACAGAACGGCTTGCGCTCCGAAGCGCCGCAGCGGCAAAGTCCGACCTTGGTACGCCCGCCCAAACCGTAGGCGTGGCCGTCTTGATCCACCATATCCACCACACCGTCAATCAACAACGGTCCATTATTTACTACCGTCACTTTTACATCCGCCATCCGATCCTCCGATCGAAACTGTTTCAATTTTTTGCGAGCCTGCGTCAATTGCTTTCATGCGCCGCACCGACCAAATCTCTGGTGGAAGCAAGCCAGCTCGGTTACTGCACTTTAATACTTGGGAACCGACGGATCTACTTCGTCGGACCACGCAAGGATACCACCCTTCAAGTTCAATACCTTGCGAAAGCCTGCGCGCTGCAGAAATTCCACGGCTTCGGCCGAACGTTTGCCGCTGCGGCAATGCGCCACAATCTCTCGCGAGCTATCGAGTTCGCTGGCGCGTTTGGAGAGATCACCGAGCGGAATCAAGTGGCCGCCAAGATTGCAAATCTGATATTCGTGCGGTTCGCGCACGTCGAGGATGTACAGATCGTCGCCGCGGTCGAGACGGGTCTTCAGTTCGCGCGGCGTGATCTCCGGCACCGAAGTTTGCGGGGCCGGCGCTTCTTCTCCACGCACGCCGCAGAATTCGGCATAGTCGATCAACTTGGTGATGGTCGGATGCGTGCCGCACATCGGGCAGTCCGGATTCTTGCGCAGTTTCAATTCCCGGAAACGCATGGCCAGCGCATCGAATAGCAGCAGCCGTCCGATCAGCGATTCGCCTTTGCCAATAATTAGTTTCAGAGTTTCAGCGGTCTGGATAGATCCAACAATTCCCGGCAACACACCCAGCACACCGCCCTCGGCGCAAGACGGCACCAGCCCGGGAGGAGGCGGCTCGGGATACAAGCAGCGGTAGCAGGGCCCATTCGGATCGCCGAAAATCGTGATCTGCCCTTCGAATCGAAAAATTGAGCCGTAAACATTCGGCTTCTTTAGCAACACGCTGGCGTCGTTCACCAAGTAGCGCGTGGGGAAATTATCCGTGCCATCGACGATGATGTCGTAGTCCTTCAGAATATCCAACGCGTTGTCACTCGAGAGATGCGTATCGAACGTATCAATTTGAATGTCCGGATTCAGGCCACGCAAACGATCGGCAGCGGCTTCAATTTTCGGACGGCCGACATCTTTAGTACTGAACAAAACCTGACGCTGCAAGTTGCTGTCGTCGACCCGGTCAAAATCGACTAAGCCGATTCGCCCGACGCCCGCCGCCGCGAGATATAACCCCAGGGGCGCGCCAAGTCCGCCCGTGCCGATGCACAAAACTTTGGCCTGCTTGAGCTTCAACTGCCCGTCCATGCCGACTTCGGGCATGATTAAGTGGCGGCTGTAGCGTTCGATTTCTTTTTTGGTCAGCGTGACCGGCGCATTTTCTGGCTGCGCGGTCGCCGCTATTTCCGATTTCGTGGCCATAAAAATCTCCCGATTTAATTCTGGCGCCCGCCGGCAATGGACGGCACGATGCTCACGGTGTCACCGTCACGCACCGGCGTTTGATCTTTTTGCGCATAACGAATGTCTTCGTCATTCACATAGACGTTCACAAAGCTGCGCAGTTTGCCGTCGTCCGAATAGAGATGCTTTTTCAGATCCCCGTGCTTGTCGGTCAAGCCCTTCAACGCCTCGCCGACCGTCTTCGCCGAGACTTCGACGCTTTCCTGCTTTCCCGCATACGCCCGTAAAGGGGTGGGAATCATTACTTTCACGGCCATGAAGTCTCCTTGCTCTGGATCGCGCCCGGAAAATGCGAGCGCCAATTGTGCCACATCAGACCAGATTAGATGCGCGGGGACTGCGCTGGAGATTCAATCACTTCGGGGTCGTAGGCGGCGCGGTCGTCCTGCAATCGCCAGGAACTCATTTCCCGCGGCATCCCGGATTGCACGCTGACGATAATGTAGCTGTACCAGGGCCAGGCGTGCTCGCGATCAAATTCGCTGGGGCGCGCCGAGGCGTCGGGATGGGAATGATACCAGCCGATCAATTCGAGCTTTTTCTCGGCCGCCGTTTTTTCGGCGAGCTGCACATCGCCCGGGGTGACCTCAAAACGATTGCGCGGAGAATCGTCGCGGCGATTTGCGAGCGCCAGCAGGCCCAGCACCTCGCGGCGGCCATCGACGTCCCGGCCCAAAATGGCGCCACAACACTCGTGCGGATATGTTTCCATTCCGTGGGCTTGAATTTTAGCCGCCAGCTGGCTGGGAACCTTCAATACGTACCCGCTCATTCCTCGCTCCAAAATTTTTCGCTCAAATATTTATCCGCGGCGTCGGGGAACACGGTAACGATGACCGCCGCCTGGCCCGCCGGTAAACGCCGGGCCACGTCCATTGACGCCCATAACGCGCCGGCCGCGCTTACACCCGCCAGCAGCCCTTCCTCGCGCGCCAGACGCTTCGCCAGTTTTTGCGCGTCTTCGGTTTGCACCGCGAGGTCTTCATCCGCGAGAGTTGGGTCGTAAATTTTAGGCACAAGCGCCGTGGCCATGTGCTTCAAGCCTTCCAGGCCATGGAAGCCAGAATCCGGCTGGAAGCTGATACAGCGAATCGTAGGATTCAATTCCTTCAGCCGACGCGTGGTCCCCACGAATGTTCCGCTGGTGCCCAGCCCCGCCACAAAGTGAGTGATTCGTCCGCCGGTTTGGTCCCAAATTTCGGGCCCGGTGGTTTCGTAGTGCGCATTCGGATTCGCCGGGTTGCTGTACTGATCCGGGTAGAAATATTTATCCGGTTCGGCCGCATACAGCTCGCGTACTCGGCGAATCGCGCCGTCGGTGCCTTCATCGCCGGGCGTGTAAACAATTTCGGCGCCGTAGGCTTGCAGGATCTGTTTACGTTCGGGCGAGGCACTGGTGGGCAAAAACAATTTCACGGGATAGCCTAATGACGCGCCAACCATCGCGTAGGCAATGCCCGTATTCCCGCTGGTCGCGTCGAGAATCGTTTTGCCGGGACGCAGCGCGCCGCGTTTCTCTCCATCGCGGATCATTGCGTATGCGGCGCGATCTTTTACCGAGCCGCCCGGATTGAACCATTCCGCCTTGGCAAAGAATTCGACGTTCGGAAATTCCCGAACCGCGCGCTCGATTCGCAGCAACGGTGTGTTGCCGATCTGATCCAGCAGGCGTTCGCCCCGGCGAGCAATGGTCGCGGGCTGATTGAGAGTCAATCCAGTTTTGTTTGCCGTGGTCAATGTTATCTGGGCTTGCGGAGCGCGCGCCAAACCCCAAAATCGCTCCGAATCTTGTGTCGCTACTTGTTCCCACTATTGTAGATGCTTAGGGAAGTCGAACATATTCAATAAATCAGGCGGCTCCGCCGCCTCCGCCATTTTTGTCTTTACAGATGGCACCGCCAATCCCTATCCTTGTCGAGCCATGTGGTATATCAACAAACTGTTCGTTCAGCCACAGATCGAATCCCTTTCGGGCAAAGGTTTCTTGGTCCGCAATTCTGGCGGGGTGGTGCGCATTGAGAAATACGATTGCGGCGCCGAACTGCGCAAGACGCCCGAATCGAAATTCCAGATGACCGAAGCTCCCTGCATCATGATGCAAGGCCAGTTCACCGCACTGTGGGACGCCGGCTACCAAAAATTCCTGCTGGGGCATGAAGGCAAAAAGTTTCCAGCCCAAAGGCAGCAGTTAGTTGACTTGCGCAAATTTAACGAAGAATTGCGCACCGCGCTCGAGGTTCCGACCTATTACAACGAAGCGCTCGGATCGACCTGCCTGATGAGCGTGTACGATCGGGTGAAAGGCCGCCCCGGAGCGATCCCCGACGAAAGCGTCGGCGCGGAAGAAAAGTCCGGCCACTAACGATTTACCGCGTTTTCTTCCCCCCGTTCTAATTTCTGCACCGTCTGGCGCGCTTGCTGACCAGCGCGGCGCATGATACATCGAAGTGCGAGGTGAACCGCGTGGCGCAAATTGTCGCTTTCGTAGACGACTTATTTTTTCAGGCAAAAATCCTGGAGACCGCCAAGCACGTCGGCGTCGAGGTGCGTACCTGTACCACTCCGGAGGCGTTGCTGTCGGAGATCGCCAAACACTCGCCCGCACTGGTTGTCGTGGATTTGAATGCGCGGAACAAACCACTGGAAGCCATCAAGCAGGTTCGCGCCGTTTCCAGCACCTTGCCCTTAACTTGTTTTCTCTCGCACGTGCAAGTGGAACTGGCCGAGCAAGCGCGCGCGGCGGGTTGCACCGACGTGATGCCACGCTCGAAATTCACGCAGCATCTGGCAACCATCCTGGCCCACGCGAAATCCCACTCCTGACATGCAAACTGTTTCGAATTTTCTAATTCGCGCCGTCGCCGCGCTCAGCCTGGCTCTCTTATTTTTCGGCGCATTGCCCGCACGCGCACAAGAAACCGGCGAACCCGATTCCGCTGCGGCCCTCTCGGACGCGCTGGCCGCTGCCTGCCGGGCGGATCAGACGCAATTCTCGGCTTTCTTGGCTGGCGATAATCCCGCGGCCTTTCGTGCTCTTCCGGCCACTCAACGCAGCGAATTCATCAAACGCATTTCGCTTTCCGATCTGCCCGGCAAGCCGCTGATTTCCTCCGACGGCAACGGCCACGTCGTGCTGCACTGCCGCGCGCCGAACACCACCGTCGAGTATCGATTTGGCGCTCCGCGGGTGCGCGAAAATCTGGCGTTCATTACCGTGCAGGTGGTCGATTCGGAGGAAACGGAATTTGGTCTGATTCGCGAAAAAGCCGGCTGGAAATTGCTCTCACTCGGCTTGGTCCTCTTCGATATCCCGCAACTTTCAAAACAGTGGGCCCAAGCCGATTTGCAGGCCAGCGAAGAAGCGACGGTCGCTACCCTGCGCAGCCTCTCCGAAGCGGTGCAAACTTATTTTCGCGCCTTCGGCAAGCTGCCCGAATACCTTGCAGAACTAGGACCCGCACCGAAGGACCAAATTTCCCCGGAGCAAGCCTCGCTGATCAGCGCCGAACTCGCCAAGGGAGCTACCGGCGGCTACGATTACCGTTACCGCATCGTTCCGGACATCAGCGGAAATGACACCGCGTTCGAACTTGCCGCGACGCCAAAACCCTACGGCACTGCGGGACGCCGCTCGTTTTTTCTAGACGCCACCGGGAAAGTTCACGGTGACGACAAACATGGCGCCGTGGCCACGGCCGAAGATCCGCTCATCGCCGGCGAGCGGGCGGCGGCCGAAAAGTCGGAGTGACATCCCGCACCCTCAGGTATAATGCCGCCAGTTTTATCGCTGGACCCAATGCGCTCGCCTGGCGCGCATTGCGCTCGCAAATTTTCCGCACGTGGTTTGCGCCCAAGAGGGACACGGATGTCTCAGTCGAAAGTATTAGCTGACCAGCTTTATTCCGGAGAAGGCGTCGCCGCTGATCTGGTCCGCATCGCCACCGCGAATATTCTCCTGACACTTTGCGCGCACATTGTTATTCCACTGCCTTTCACGCCCGTGCCAATCACCGGGCAGACGTTCGGAGTTTTGCTGGTCGCAGTCCTGCTCGGCGCACGACGCAGTGCGCTGGCCGTGGTTCTGTATCTTCTAGAAGGCGCGGCCGGACTTCCCGTGTTTCAACCTCTCGGCCTTCCTGGAATCGCACGCTTCGTGGGTCCTACCGCAGGTTATCTGGTGGCGTATCCGTTCGCAGCCTTCGCCACCGGATGGCTGGTCGAGCGCGGCGCAACCGTCACGCTGCCTCGCGGATTCAAATCGCAGCCGACTGCCGCGCCGCTGGTGGGCGCTCTGCTTTGCGGCGAGGCAATTATTTTCCTCGGGGGATGCACGTGGCTCGCGCTCGGCATGCACTTCGGCTGGCCCACGGCATTTCAGAGTGGCGCATTGCCTTTTTTCCCCGGCGAAATTATAAAAATGGCTTTGATCGTCGCGCTGTTGGGTGGCTTTTCGCTGTTGCGTCACGAATCGTAAATTCTCGAATTCCATTTTCGCATTTCGATGCCGATGCAAACCGCCCCTCAAAAATTAAGTCCCGAAGAGTCCCTGCGCACGGCGAATACGAACTTCTACGCCGCCTTCGAATCGTTGGACCTGGCGCAAATGGAAGCGGTCTGGGCCCACGACGACGATGTGTCTTGCGTGCACGCCGGTTCGGAACTGCTCGTGGGATGGGAAGAGGTTCGCGACCGCTGGTCGCGAATCTTCGCCAATGCTAAACGAGTACGAGTCGCACTGAGCTGTGTTTGGCTGCGTGTCGAAGGTAATGCCGGCTGGGTGGTATGCACCGAGCGGGTGACCACCGCATTCTCCGACGGTTTTGACGACGCCCGCGTGCAAGCCACCAATATTTTCGTACGCCACGAAGAAGGATGGCTGCTGGTGGCTCGCCATGCTTCCCCGCTGACTTCCTCCACGCGCACACCGGTACAGTAGAGCCTCGTGGGAAATTCCCGTAATATGAGTGCGGGTGTTGCCTTGGATTTCGTGCCGCGCAAATGTGCGGCCGCAACGGAGAAATCTTGCTAAATAGAACGGTTTTGTTCGCTATCACTCTTGTAATCGCGACATTTCCGGCCGCAGCGCAAACTCCGCCTCCCGCGCAACCGCAAGCAGGACAGGCCGACGATTCCTCCTCGACCGCCGCGGCCGGGCAGAAAATTATTCATCAGCTGGTGGCCGGCGAATTTTCGAAAATTGAAGCGATGTACGACGATCGAATGAGCGCGGCGCTCCCACCCGGAAAACTCGCGGAGAGCTGGCCCAGCTTGATCCAGCAGGTAGGCCAATTCCAATCGATCACCGACACCCAAACGATCCGGGTACAGGGCCTCGAAGTTGTGAAGCTGGAGTGTAAATTTGCCAATGCCACCTTGGACGCGACGGTGGCGTTCGATCCCGACGGCAGAATCGCTGGCCTGGGTTTCCGTCCGCATCAGGACAACGAAGCACCGTGGAGTGCGCCGGCCTATGCCAAGCCCGGCTCCTTCACCGAGTTGCCGTTGACGCTGGTGAATGGGCCATTCGAATTGCCCGGCACACTGACCATCCCCAAAGGCGACGGTCCGTTTCCCGCAGTCGTTTTGGTGGCAGGTTCGGGCCCGCACGATCAAGACGAAACGATCGGACCCAACAAAGGATTCAAGGATCTCGCCTTCGGCCTGGCCAGCAAAGGCGTGGCGGTGTTTCGTTACACCAAGCGCACCGAAAAATACGGAGATAAGAGCACCGACGATCCCACCAAGCTGACGGTCGACGACGAAGTGATCAGTGATGCGCGCGCGGCCATCGCCTTGGTCGCGAAGCAACCGAAAATAAATCCAAAACAAGTTTTCCTGCTGGGCCATAGCCTCGGCGCCTATCTCGCTCCCCGCATCGCCGCCGGTGATTCGCAGATCGCCGGAATCGCCATCCTGGGCGCCAACACCCAGCCGATCGAACAGGTCATCGTAGAACAAATCCATTATCTTGCGGGAAAGAGCGGCGCGCCAGCCGACCAATCCGCCAAACAAATCGCGGATGTGGAAGCGGCCGCGAAGCAAATCGAGAGCCCCGACTTGAAACCGAACGACCCTGTTTCGCTGCTGGGCTCGACAACCCACGGCGCCTACTGGCTGGACCTGCGTGGCTATGATCCGGTGAAAACCGCGTCGCTGCTGAAAATACCGATCTTGATCCTGCAGGGTGGGCGCGATTATCAAGTAACCAACGCGAATTTTGAGGAATGGAATAAGTGGCTCGCCAAGCGCAAGAACGTAACGCTAAAAGTTTTTCCCGATCTCAATCACTTGTTCATGGCCGGCCAGGGCGTGTCGACTCCGGCGGAATACGGAAATCCAAATCACGTTTCGGAAGACGTGATTAATACGGTGGCGATGTGGGTCCTCCCGGGAGAAAGTCCGGGTCGCTTGATTCAGAAGCCGTAGCTTTCTGACCGCTCGCACCACCTCCGGAGCCGGTTTCGCTTTTTGTCACCCTGTACGGCCTCGCTCGCCCTGTGTTATCCTCGGTCTGCAGTTATTCGGCGCTCACGCCGGACGACGTTCTCACCTCAGTACCCTTCACCGCAGCGGGCACGACGAGCCAGCAGAATCGTCTTCCCAGCCCGGCCGCGGTAGGTGAACGTTTCCTGTGAGCCAGGCGGACCAAAAATGTCCACACCGGCAGCTTCACCAAAAACGACGGAAATCAAGCTGGCGCACTCTCCAGACAGCGACGACGCTTTCATGTTCTATGCGCTCGCTACCGGCAAGGTGCGCTTGCCCGGCGTAAAATTCACGCACGTGCTCTCCGATATCGAATCGTTGAACCAGGCCGCCAAGAAAGAAGTCTACGACGTCACGGCCATCAGCTTTTTCGCCTACCCGTTCGTCGCCGACAAGTACGTGTTGATGGATTGCGGCGCGAGTTTCGGCGAAGGCTACGGCCCTATTGTCGTCGCCGGCCATCCCATCAAGAAAAACGATCTCGCTGGACGAAAAATCGCGATCCCCGGCACGCTGACCACTTCGTACCTCGCCTTAAAACTGTACGAGCCGAATGTGGAAGTCGTCACCATGCCGTTCGACAAAATTCTCGGCGCGGTACAGAACAAGGAAGTCGAAGCGGGATTGTTAATTCACGAGGGCCAGTTGCTCTTCTCGCAAGTCGGCCTGCACAAAGTGGTGGATTTGGGCCAATGGTGGCAAGAACAAACCGGCTTGCCGCTCCCCTTGGGCGCGAACGCCATTCGCCGCTCGCTGGGCGAGGACATGGGCCGTCAGGTTTCGCGTATCATTCGCGAGAGCGTTTCGTACGCGCTCGATCATCGCGAGCCGGCTCTGGATTACGCGTTGCAGTTTGCGCGCGATATGGATCCGGTCCTGGCCGACAAGTTTGTCGGCATGTACGTGAATAAATGGACCTTGGACTACGGCGAGGAAGGCCGCCGCGCCGTTCGCGAATTGCTCGCGCGCGGAGCCGACGCCGGAATGGTGCCGAAAAACGTTCCCATCGAATTTTTGAGCAGTGCCATGGTGAGTGAAACGCCTTCAAGAATTGCCTAACGCCAATATCTTCGCTTCGTAGTTCGCTGCCCGGCGGGAGTTTCCCCGCTTCCCGGTGCAGTCCCATTCTTGCGCAAGTGTATGTGTCGCCGTTCGGGCCGACGTCCTTACCTCACGCAGGGCTTTTGGCACACGCTCCCGGCGTTGCCAGCAATGCATCAAATGATTCGGGTAGACTGAGAATAAGATGAGAGACCTAATCCAGCAGGGCCTGGCCCTTCGCGAGTTGCTCCGGGAACGAATTCTGGTTCTCGATGGCGCCATGGGCACCATGCTGCAACAGGAAAATCTCACTGCGGCGGATTTCGGCGGCCCGCACCTCGAAGGCTGCAATGAAAATCTGGTCATCACCCGTCCGGACGTAGTCCTCGGCATTCACCGCAAATACCTGGAAGCCGGCTCAGACATCATCGAGACGAATTCCTTCGGTAGCGCACCGGTGGTTCTCGCGGAATACGGCTTGGGCGAATTCTCCCGGAAAATCAGCCGCATCGCTTCGGAACTCGCGCGGCAACCCGCCGACGAATTCTCCAAGCCAGGAAGGCCGCGCTTCGTGGCCGGCTCGATGGGTCCCACCACCAAGGCCATCAGCGTGACCGGTGGCATCACTTTCGAGCAGCTGCGAAATAATTATTACGAGCAGGCCGCCGGCTTGATCGAAGGCGGCGCCGACGTGCTGCTGCTGGAAACTTGCCAGGACACCCGCAACATCAAAGCCGGCGCGCTGGCCATTCAGGATTTGGCGCGCGAATTGGGCATGCCGATTCCGTTGATGATTTCGGTGACCATCGAGGCGATGGGCACCATGCTCGCCGGCCAGGGAATTGAACCGTTGTGGGCGTCACTCGATCACATCGACCTGATTTCGCTGGGCCTGAATTGCGCCACCGGCCCGGAATTCATGACCGACCATTTGCGCACGCTGCAATCGCTGACCAATCGTTATGTCTCCTGCTATCCGAACGCCGGGCTGCCCAATGAAGAGGGCCTATACGGCGAGACGCCGAAATCCTTGTCTGAGCAGCTCGAGCGCTTCGCCGATCGCGGTTGGCTGAACATGGTCGGCGGCTGCTGCGGCACCACTGAAAAACACATTCGCGCCATTGCCCAGATGGCGGAGGGGAAGAAGCCGCGCCGACCAGCTGAGCCGAATCATCGTGCCGTGTATTCCGGCATCGAGTTAATCGAAGCTGAAGAAAGCACGCGACCGCTGATCGTCGGCGAGCGCACCAACGTAATCGGCTCACGCCTTTTTAAAAACCTGGTCGCAGCCGAGCAATGGGAAGAAGCCACCGAAATCGCCCGGCGCCAGGTCAAAAGCGGCGCGCACATCGTCGACGTCTGCCTGCAAAGCACTGATCGTGAAGAGCTGCAGGATATCCCGCCGTTCTATGAACAGCTGATCCGCAAAATCAAAGCGCCGATCATGATCGACACCACCGACCCGCGCGGCGTGGAACTAGCGCTCACCTATTGCCAGGGAAAGAGCATCATTAATTCGATCAACCTCGAAGACGGCGAAGAAAAATTTGAACTCATCTGCCCGTTGGCGCGCTCGTACGGCGCTGCCGTCGTCGTGGGCTGCATTGATGAAGACCCGGTCCAGGCCCAGGCATTCACTCGCCAGCGCAAACTCGAAGTCGCCCAACGCTCGTACGACTTATTGACTGGGAAATTCGGCATTCACTCCGAGAATATCGTTTTCGATCCGTTGGTCTTCCCCTGCGCCACTGGCGACAAGAATTATATTGGCGGCGCGGTGGAAACCATCGAAGGCATCCGCCTGATCAAACAGAACATTCCGTTTGTCCGCACGATTCTGGGAATTTCGAATGTCTCCTTTGGATTGCCAGCCGGGGCGCGCGAAGTCGTCAATTCCGTCTTCCTTTATCACTGCACCAAAGCGGGCCTTGATCTGGCGATCGTAAATGCCGAGCGAATCGAACGCTTCGGTTCGATTCCGGAAAACGAGCGCAAGCTCGCCGAGGCTTTGTTATTTAACACGCCCCCAGCGGAAGTCCCCGAAGGCCATCCCGACGCCGCCGATCTGCGCGGAGCTCCGGCCGACTGGCGCGAACAATCGCCGGAGCAAAAAGCGGCGATCAATCAGTTTCACATCGCCGCTATTGCTGAGCATTTTCGTGGCGCCGGCACCCGCAAAAAGGAAAAAGCCGCCGATCTTCCGCTCGACCAGCGCCTCTCCAATTACATCATCGAAGGCTCGAAAGACGGCCTGATCGACGATCTAAATACAAAACTCGCCGAACACGTTCCGCCTCTCGACGTCATCAACGGGCCGTTGATGGCGGGGATGGGCGAAGTGGGCCGGCTTTTCAACAACAATGAGCTGATTGTCGCGGAGGTCCTGCAGTCCGCCGAAGCGATGAAAGCGGCGGTTGGCCACCTCGAACAATTCATGGAGAAGGCCGACACCGAAAAGCGCGCCAAAGTGATGCTCGCCACGGTAAAAGGCGACGTGCACGATATCGGCAAGAATCTGGTCGAGATCATTCTCAAGAACAACGGCTACGATGTGATCAATCTGGGCATCAAAGTTCCGCCCGAAGAATTGATTCGCGCGCACCGCGAACACCAACCGGACGCGATTGGCCTCTCGGGTTTACTGGTGAAAAGCGCGCAGCAAATGGTGATTACCGCTTCCGACTTGCGGGAAGCCGGCATCACCGTCCCGCTGCTGGTCGGCGGCGCGGCCCTCTCCGATAAATTTACGCGGCTGAAAATCGCGCCGCAGTACGGCACCGCCGTCTGCTACGCCAAAGACGCGATGACCGGCCTGCGCCTGATGAATGAACTCAGCGATCCAAGCCAGCGCGAAGGCGTGATGGAATCGCATACCCATGTGGGCGTGGCGGTCCTTGACGAACCGGCGTCAGCCCCGCTGCAGCCCGCGGGCGAGGAGCGCTCGCCACGTATTCGGCCCGATTGGCTGATTCCGGGAGTCGCCTATCTTGATCGCAAGGTTCGCCGAGTGCCGGACCTGAACGAAGTCTGGAGCTACATCAATCCTTACATGCTGTTTGGCCGCCACTTGGGCTTCCGGGGAAATTTCGAAAAAGCGCTAGCCGACCGCGACACTCGCGCGCTCGAACTGCACCAGACGATTGAAGACGTAAAGCGCGAAGCGGCCAGTTACATGAAAGTTTCGGCGGTCTGGCGATTCTTCGAAGCCGAGCGTCGCGGAAATTCCATCGCACTGTTTGCCCCCGGCGAAAAATCGGCGGTCCATACATTTCACTTTCAGCGCCAGCGCGTCGCCGACAAACTTTGCCTCAGCGATTATGTACTCGAGCCCAAGGGAACCGCACGCGATCACGTGGCGCTTTTCGTGGTTACCGCCGGCGCTGGCATTCGCGAAAAATCGGAAGCCGCAAAATCCGAAGGGCGCTATCTGTTCTCGCACGGACTGCAGGCGCTGGCCATTGAATCGGCCGAGGCCTGCGCCGAATGGCTGCACCGCCGCATTCGCGAAGACTGGGGCTTCCCCGACCCGGACACCACGACCATGCCGGATCGTTTTACCTCACGCTACCGCGGCAAGCGTTACAGCTTCGGCTATCCAGCTTGCCCGAACCTCGACGATCAAGCTGGTCTTTGGATGTTGCTGCGCCCTGAAGAAATCGGCGTGCACTTGACGGAAGGAATGATGATGGATCCGGAAGCCAGCGTCAGCGCACTGGTTTTTCACCATCCGGACTGCACGTATTTTTCAGTCGGCGATCAGCCCGAAACGCCGTAGCGATCCCGAGTCGAGCCTTACTCGAACGCGTCGCTCGCCCGATGATGCGGCGCCCTAACGAATCGGTGCCATCTCCGCCACTTGTGCGGTAGCCAGCGGCAGACGAATTCGAAACGCAGTGCCCTTGCCCATTTCAGTCTCGTACGTCAGCGTTCCGCCGTGTTTGTCCACCACCACCGCGCGGGCCAGCGCTAGGCCCTGGCCCGTCCCTTTGCCTACCTCTTTGGTGGTGCGGAACGGATCGAAAATTTTGCTGCGAACGGCTTCGGGTATGCCCGCCCCTGAATCGGTGACGGAGATCTCAACCCAGTCGCCATCGGCACGGGTGGCAACTCGAATCTTGCCCTTCGATCCGATGTCTTTCACCACATCCCTGATCGCATGAGCCGCATTGATGGGTAGGTTAAGAAAAACCTGGTTGAGATCCAGTTGCGCGAGTCTTAGCGCCTCTTCGGTAGGCGCTGAACAACACAATTTTTCCGTGTGTATCCCGGATGACGACCAGGTTGAAACCTAGAAGACACTTTCCCTGTACCGGAAAAATCGCCCGAAGCTTGACGCACTTCCCGGTTTCGTCTAACGTCCTTCAATCGCTTAACGCTACCGAGGCCGCCGGAATGGGTTCCGCTTCCCCCCACATCAGACTTTCGAGCACGGGCGGCTACCCGCGTCTCAGCGACAGTCCGGAATCACGCCTGTTGGAGCGCACCGCCGTTTCTTTCGGTCGTGGCGAACGGACCAGTGCGGATTTACTCGACGCCCAAAATACAGTTACGCGACACGTCATCGCCGAGCAGGTCCGGGCCGGTCTGGAAATCGTTACCGATGGCCTCATCCGCTGGAACGATCCCGTCTCGCACTTTGCCGGCAAACTGGACAACGTCGCCTTGCAGGATTCGTTCCCTTTCCTCGGCACGGCGAAACTTTTTCGCCAGCCGATTTTTTTGGGCAAGCCGGTGCGGCGCGGCGCGATGGTCGTTGACGAATACAGTTTCGCCCGCAACGCGCTCGGTCACCTTCGCACTCCTCCGGGAAAGGCCGGGAAGCTCGCGGTCAAGCCGGTCTTGACTGGTCCGTACACGCTGGCAAAACTCTCGGCTGCCGAAGGGCGCCCTACCAACGGCGCCGGCAGTCACCGTACCTCGCTCGAAGATCGGGTTATCGCTTACGCGGAAATTATTGCCCTGGAGATTGCGGCTTTGGTGCAGTCCGGAGCGCACCTGATCCAGATCGATGAACCCGCGATTCTGGCGCATCCCGAAGATTGGCCCGTTTTTGCTTCCGCCATCGCCGTTCTTTTGGCGTCGAGGGACAAGGTTCGTAGTGCTGGACGAAAACTGGATCTCGCGCTCTATACCTATTTCGGGGACGCATCATCACTGTACGAAAAGTTCGTGGCTCTTCCGTTTGACGTTCTGGGCTTCGATTTCATCTCCAGCGCCACGTTGCTGGAAACCATCGTCTCCGCCGGTTCGCCCAAGTCACTCGCGCTCGGTCTCATCGACGGGTGCAAACCACAGATCGAGAACTCCGCCTTGGTGGCCAAGCAGATCGACCGCCTCCTGCCCAGAATCAGTGGCAACCAAATCTTCCTGGGGACTTCCTGCGGCTTGGACAGCTTGGCCGCTCCGGTCGCCTTTGCCAAACTTGCGCTCCTTACTTCCGTCCTGGCCGAAATATCGGGATCGCCAAAGTTGTAGTTCTGCCTCACAGTTTCATTCGCCCAAGCACAACCTTTACCTTCCGCATACTCATCCAATCAGCAATTATCCAATTCACTTCACTGGCCCTGGTTCATGCTGGTACAGCATTTCAGCGTGATAGCCTCTCCTCATGACCCACGAAAATACCCGTTTCACGCCCCAAGTTCCAACGATGTCACCTGCCGCCGATCTGTATCTGCCTCTGCCGCTTCCTGCAAGTTCTCGGCGGGCAGCAATTCAAGGCCTGTCTGGCCACGTGCGGCAGATGCAGCGAAGGAACGAAGGAATCTCCCGATGGCTGCTGTTTGCCGTGCTGGGTGGGGCCGTCGTTGCATTCGCCATGGTTCGGCTCGCCATACGCTAGATCGGAAGCTCCGGCAGGCCATGCTCATGCTCTTTTCGGAATTCTAAATCCACATAATTAGAAAATATTTAATCGACGCGCCGATTCGCTGGTGTTAGTATCCCCGCGATGGCCAGCCCGATTGCGGACCGCGTTCCCGAGCGCGGTCTGGATGTTGATCCGATAAAGGTGGTTTCGTCCTCCGCCGCACCGGTCCCTCTAAATCTTCTCCACGGCCCCGATCCTTCGATTGACATGCTCGGCTTGCCGAAATCGTATCCTCAACTCGGTCGCTGGGTCGCTCTTGCCATACTCACCGGCGCTATCGCCGCCTTCCTGCTCGTGGCCCTGGCCGATCACTAGGTACACTCGCTGTACTTCCGCAGGTTTCACTACCAGCACGCGCCGGTTCAGCCAATTTTATTTTTTCGCCTCAGGTTGCAGCGCGGTTTTCCAGGGTGTTAGCATCTTGAGAATGTCCTCCGAATTTGAAAGAAATCGGCAAGAGCGAAATCGCCCGGCGCCTGATGGGTCTCAGGATTTCGAGGGCGAATTTGAACCCTTCGAGACTCGCGAGCCCAATGCCGCGCCGCGCGGTCTCATGCGCAAGCGGCGCCATCCGATCTTTTGGATTCTTTTGGCGCTGCTTCTCGGTGGGTTCATCGCTTTGGTGCTCTCAGCTCTCGTTACTGACTAGCGTCTTTGGTCCGCGCCTTGATTTTGCTCTTTGAATCGCCTAAATTCGCCGGACATGAAAGTCCGCCATCGGCTTGTCGGTTTGCTCCTGCTGTCTCTGCTGTTGATCGCTATTATTTCCGCGACAATAAACGCCCAGCAAAAATCGACGCCTGCACCGCCTCGCGAGTACTCCGCCTCATCTGCTGCTCAAGGCAAAGAAAGTGAATGGGTCAAATCGCCGGTCCGAGCCGCCAAGGGCATGGTCGTGAGTGATGAGCTGTTGGCCTCCGCTGCAGGCGTCGAAATCCTGAAGCGTGGCGGCAACGCTGTGGACGCGGCGGTTGCCGTTGCCTTTGCCCTCGCGGTGGTCGAACCTCAGGCGGGCAACATCGGCGGCGGTGGTTTCATGCTCGTCCGGCTGAAGGATGGCCAATCGCACTTCGTGGATTATCGCGAAATCGCGCCGAAGAGTTCATCCCGGGACATGTATTCCGCGGCGGCAACGCCTGCCGAAAAAGATGCTTCGGTGGTGGGTTGGAAAGCTGCGGGCGTTCCCGGCACAGTCGCCGGCCTCGCGCTCGCCCTGAAAACGTACGGTACGAAAAAATTGCCGGAGGTTATGGAGCCCGCGATCGAATTGGCCGAAGTCGGATTTCCCGTCGACGCCAGGCTGGCCTCGCAACTGAAGAACGAAAGCGACACATTGGAGCGTTTCTCGGCGACCAAACGTATTTTCTTGAAAGACGGCTCGTTCTACGAAAAAGGTGAACTGCTGCGCCAGCCCGAGCTGGCCGCCACGCTCCGCCGCATCGCCAGGAAAGGACCGAACGAGTTCTATCAGGGCAAGACCGCTCAGAACCTCGCCAAGGAAATGCAAAAGAACGGTGGACTCATTACTCTCGACGATTTAGCCGCCTATCAGGCAAAAATCCGCGATCCTCTGGTTGCCACTTACAAATCCGGCGGCCACGACTGGCAGGTGATCACCAGCCCTCCGCCCAGTTCCGGTGGAGTAGCCGTCATTGAGGAAATGAACATCCTCGCGCCGATTGAATTGAAGGGCTGGGATGACGCCCAATCCGTGCACTGGGTTATCGAAGCCATGCGCCGAGCCTTCGCCGACCGCGCCGAATTTCTGGCCGATCCCGATTTTGCGATAATTCCGGTGCGCGGCCTGACTTCCGTCTGCTATGCGGATGTTCTGCGTCACTCCATCGATGCGACGCGCGCGTCGGAAAGCAAATCGGCGAAAGCCGGAGACCCAGCGCCATTTGAGAATCAACGATCGGACGGATCGTGTCCCGCTGTGACCGGAGGACGCGCCGCAGACGATTCCCATGACGCAGAATTGCGCGCACTCGCCGAAGCCGCGCATGGTGGGCACACCACGCACTTCTCCGTCGTCGACGCCGCCGGCAATGCCGTAGCCAACACCTACACCCTCAACGACAGTTTCGGTTCAGGCGTCACCACCAACGACGGTTATCTCTTGAACGATGAGATGGACGATTTCACCGCGCATCCCGGTTCGCCCAACATGTTCGGCCTGATGCAGTCAGAAGCGAACACCATTGCCCCGGGCAAACGTCCGCTTAGTTCGATGACTCCCACGATCCTGCTGCGTGACGGCCAACTGAGTTTCGTCACCGGTTCGCCGGGCGGGCCCACCATCATTTCTGCGGTGCTCTTGACCGTCCTGAACTGGATGCGGCTCGGCATGGACGCGCAGTCGGCCATCAATGCGCCGCGTTTCCATCAGCAATGGCTACCTGATTTCGTGGGTGCAGAACCGATCTTTTCCGACGCGGTCGAGAAAGATCTGGAATCGCGCGGCTACAAGTTATTTCCGACGCGCGCGTGGATTGGACAGGTGGAGGCGATCGGGATCGACGCGAACAGCGGCGAGCGCTTGGGCGCCGCGGACCAGCGTCGCAAGGGCTCCGCGCTCGGGTACTAGGACCGGATACACGAGATTCATCCTCGTCCTATCTGTACCACTATGAGCAGTTTACGAAAGTGAAGTGGACCGCACATTTGCAAACAAGCCATTCAACCTGCTAGGCTATCGCCGCCCATGACCCACGAAAAAAATGCGGCGAAGCCTATGACTCGGCAGTCTCAAATGCCGTTCACTCATCCGCGTCTTGCACATATTTCAGATAGCTCAACGGATCAAATTTCAGCATTTCTAACCGCAACACGGCCGCATTCAAAAAACGCCGTAACTATCAGTAGAAACTGCTACATAGCATTTTCTAACCGCAACATAAATCCCGGTGTTGCGGTCAGAAAAACGGCGCCAAATATCTCCTTCCAAGGAACGATATTTGCCGCAGATTATGTCTGCACCACGCGCAATTCCGGCCGGACGGCAGGCTTTTGATGGAGCGCATACTTTCCACCTACCGCTTCCTTCATCAGCAACTGAACAATGCGCTTCTTGCTGAAATCGCCGCCGCTGGCTTCACCTCGGTCGAAGTTTTCTGCGCGCCACATCATTTCAATTACAGCAATTCTCAAGCGGTGCGCGAACTCGGCGACAGTCTGCGCGAGCACAAACTAACCTTGCACTCGCTGCACTCGCCCACCGAGCGCGACCTCTCGCCCGGCCGCGAAAGTGGCGTGCCGCTTTCCATTTCCGAGCCGGAACGAATTCGCCGCTTGGACGCCGTGGACGAAATTAAGCGCACGCTCGAAGTCAGCGAAAAGGTTCCCTGCAAATATTTGATCCAACACATGGGCCAAGGCCGCCAGGCGGCGGATCCGCGCAAACTCGATGCCGCCTTTACCTCGCTCGAAAATCTTTCGATGTTCGCCAAAGCGCGCGGCGTGACCATTGCCCTAGAAAACACGCCCAGCGAATTAGGCTCGCCCTCGGTCCTGCACAAATTTCTCGTCGACACCCATCTCCACGATCTAAAGCTGTGTTTCGACATTGGTCACGCCCACCTGGACGAAGGCGTCGCTCCCGGGTTTGAAGCCATGCGCGATCATCTGGTCTCTTCGCACATTCACGATAATCATGGCGACAAGGATGAGCATTTGCTGCCCTTCGCCGGAACCATCGAATGGGATGCCGCGCTTCGCAGCTTCGTCGACGCGCCCCAAACGATTGCCATGGTGTTCGAAATCAAAGGCCAGGGCGCTACACCGCCGTCTCTGGATGAAATCCGTGCGGCCGCGGACCAAGTCGAGAAGAAGCTCGCCACCATGCAAAAAGGTTCAAAGCAGCACCAGGGATAAAGTTCGAAGGGACCGCAATCGACACCACTCATGACCGAAACGGCACAAACACCCAATCCAATTACCACCATCGAGCAGGCCGGAGCGCAGGCCGGCGGCACCGTCACAATTCGCGGCTGGCTCTATAACATGCGCGAATCCGGCAAACTGCTGTTCCCCATTTTTCGCGACGGCACTGGCACCATGCAGGGAGTGGTATCGCTGAAGGAGCAGCCGGAAGTTTTCGCCGCGCTAAAAGGTCTGCCTCAGGAATCCAGCGTGGTCGTCACCGGCTCAGTCCGCACCGAACCTCGCGCTCCCGGCGGTTTTGAGCTGGGCGTCACCGGCCTCGAGATTATTCAGCGAGTGCCCGATTCCGCTCCGTATCCGATCCAATTGAAAGAACATGGCGTCGACTTCCTTCTCGATCGCCGGCACCTGTGGATTCGCACGCCTCGTCAGGCTGCGATTTTGCGAATCCGCGCCGAAGCGCAGCGCGCCGCCAGAAATTACATGGACGCCCAGGGTTACACCCAGACCGACGCGCCGATTTTTACTCCCGCCGCGTGCGAAGGCACCACCACTCTCTTCGAAGTGAACTACATCGACGATCAGAAAGCCTACCTGACTCAATCCGGCCAGCTCTACGTCGAGGCTCTTGCCGCTGCCCTCGGCAAGGTTTACACCTTCGGCCCCACCTTTCGCGCGGAGAAATCCAAGACGCGCCGGCACCTGACCGAATTTTGGATGCTTGAGCCCGAAGCCGCCTACGCGCACCTGGAAGACATGATTCAGCTGGCCGAAGGCTTGGTCAGTTCCGTCGTGCAGTCCGTCGCTAAAAATCGCACGCGCGAGCTGGCGCTGATTGAGCGCGACGTCAAAGCGCTCGAAAAGATCGTCCCGCCTTTTCCGCGCATCACCTACGACGACGCGATCAAGGTTCTCCAAAAAGCCGGCCACCCCGCCAAATGGGGAGACGACCTCGGCGGCGACGAAGAAACCATCATCTCGAAGGAATTCGACCGGCCAGTAGTGATCCACCGCTATCCGACAGCCATGAAGGCGTTTTACATGGCCACCGACCCGGCGCGTCCGGAGCTTTCGCTCAGCTTCGATATGATTGCGCCAGAAGGCTACGGCGAAATCATCGGCGGCGGCGAGCGCTTGGCGGACTACGACACCCTGGTTGAGCGCTTGCGGGCCCACAACCTGCCCGAGGAATCGTTCCAGTGGTATCTGGACCTGCGGCGCTTCGGCAGCGTTCCCCACTCCGGCTTTGGCCTGGGCCTGGAACGCACCGTGGCCTGGATATGCGGAACCGAGCACATTCGCGAAGTCATCCCCTTCCCACGGATGCTCTATCGCGTCTATCCTTGATGTTCCTTCTCGCTGCACAGGGTCAAAAGCTGAAAATTTATGCCTGACAAAATACGCATCATCGGCGTACCGATGGACTTGGGCGCGAGCCGCCGGGGCGTCGACATGGGCCCCTCTGCGCTGCGCGTGGCCGGTTTGCAGGCTCGCCTGAGGCAACTCGGCCGCCACGTGGAAGATATTGGCAACGTTTCCGTGCCACAGCCGGAAGAGCAGCCCTACGGCGAAAAACGCGCGCGCTACCTGGACGAAATCGCCAGCGCCTGCAAGGGCCTGGCTGACGCTGTAAAGAAGTCCTTGGACGAAGATTTCACCCCGCTGGTTCTCGGCGGCGATCATTCCGTTGCGGTCGGAACCACCGCCGGCACCGCCGCCCATTTTCACAAGAAATCAAAGCGCATTGGCGTGATCTGGCTGGACGCGCACGGCGACATGAATACGCCGGAGTCTTCGCCCTCAGGCAACGTCCACGGTATGCCGCTCGCGTCGATCATGGGTTACGGGCCGCCCGAACTCACCGATCTCGCGGGCGTCAAGCCGATGGTCGAACCACGAAATGTTGCACTGGTGGGAATTCGCGAGCTCGACGCCAAGGAGCGCCGCCTGGTTAAGGAATCTGGCGTGCACATTTTCACCATGCGCGATATTGACGAGCGCGGCATGCGCGAAGTGATGGCCGATGCGCTGCGATTTGCTGGCGACGATACTGCCGGAATTTCGGTCAGCCTCGATATGGATTTTGTGGACCCCGGTGACGCGCCCGGAGTGGGTACGCCGGTGCGCGGCGGAGTTACGTACCGCGAAGCGCATTTGGCTCTTGAAATGATCGCGGACAGCAAACTCCTCGAATCGTTCGAACTGGTCGAAATTAATCCGGTGATTGATGTCCACAACACCACCGCGGCTCTCGGCGTGGAGCTCGTTCTCTCCGGCCTCGGCAAAAAGATTCTCTAGACCAATGACTATAGCGATCAGGCCCACAATCGAGGCGCTTTCGTCATGACCTCTGCGAAACGTCTGCGTGTAGGTATTTTGTTCGGCGGCCGTTCCGGCGAACATGAAGTGTCTCTCGCATCCGCCGCCTCTGTAATTCGAGCCCTCAATCCTGAAAAATATGAAGCCGTGCCTATCGGCATTGCTAAAGATGGGCGTTGGTTGGTCGGTGGCGGCGCGCTGAAATTGCTGGCCGACGTTTTGAAATCAGGCGACCGCGTCGTATTGCCTCCCGACCCGACCGCGGGGTCGCTCGTTCCTCTGGGGGGTGGTTCGGGCCAGTCCAGTGTCTCGGTGGATGTGATCTTCCCGGTTCTGCACGGAACGTTTGGCGAAGACGGTACCGTTCAAGGCCTGCTCGATCTGGCCGGGCTGCCTTACGTCGGCGCCGGGGTTTTGGCTTCGGCGGTCGGCATGGATAAAGATGTGCAAAAGCGGCTTTTCGAGCAGGCGGGCCTGCCGATCGTGCCGTTCGTCGCCGTGCGCCGCGCCGAATGGGAAGAGGATTGCGAACTCGTGTCGCGCACCCTGCGCAAGAAGTTCAAATTTCCTTTCTTCGTTAAGCCCGCAACGCTCGGCTCGTCGGTCGGCATGTCGCGGGTCAAAACTGCCAAGGAAATCGGTCCGGCCATGGATCTGGCGGCGGAGTTCGCTTTGAAGATCATCGTTGAACGAGCGGTATCGGCCCGCGAGATCGAAGTGTCCGTTCTCGGCAACGACGACGTCGAAGCGTCAATCCCTGGCGAAATCATTCCGCATCGGGAATTCTACGACTACACCGCGAAATATCTGGAGCAAGGTACTCGGCTCGAAATTCCGGCCAAGCTTTCCAAGAAACAGGTGACCACTTTTCAGGAATACGCCGTCCGCGCCTTCCGCGCCATCGACGGTACCGGCATGTCGCGCTGCGACTTTTTCCTCGAACGCCGCACCAACAAAATCTTTATCAACGAGCTGAACACCATCCCCGGTTTCACCTCCATTAGCATGTATCCGAAACTCTGGGAAGCGTCTGGCCTGCCTTACACCAAACTGATCGACCGCTTGATCGAACTTGCCCTCGAACTTCACGCCGAAAAGGCGCGGACGAAGTATTCGATTGAACTGCCGAGTGGCTCCTCCGGCGCCCTGGATGCCTAGAACCATCACCTGAAACAAACTTTTCTTGGCTGCGTAATACAAGGTGAGAGCTACAGCCTTGACGATTCGCGCTGCGGCACTTAAACTAACTGTTTAGTTGAACTTAATGACTCGCCACAAACTCAACCCCGAACAATCCGGAACCGCCCGGCGAATACTCGCGGCGGCAGAGCACCAATTCGCGGCTCAGGGCATGGCCGGCGCGCGCACCGACGAAATTGCCTCCGCGGCGCACGCCAACAAGGCCATGCTCTACTACTATTTCGGCGATAAGCGCCGCCTACATCGTGCGGTCCTGGAGAACCTTTTTCGCCAGCTCCGTGCCGGAGTCTACGCCCCGGCGGCCCGCTCGACTCAGTCGCCCCACAAACGCCTACTGGAATTCATCAGCAGCTATTTTGATTTTCTGGCGTCACATCCAAATTACCCGCGCTTGGTGCAGCGCGAAGCGATGGAAGCGACCAAAGATTTCGAATGGATCGTACAAGAACATCTTAGGCCGTCACACAATTCCCTGGTTCGAACCCTGGAAGAAGGCATTCGCCAGGGCGAATTCCGGAGTGTGGACACCCACCAGACCGCTTTCACGATCATGGGCATGACTACTTCTTACTTCGCAGCCGCTCCGATTCTCAGCCACGTGGCCGGGCATGACCTGATGGCGCCCAAGGCTTTGATCTCCCGAAAACGTTCAGTGCTCGATTTTATAAATCACGGACTATTGCGCTCCAAAGTGAGATCTCGATGACCGGAAAAAAGTTTATGGGCCTGCTGCTGGTGATCTTCACCATCACGGCGATCGGATATTTTCTGACCATGCCGCGCGGGAACGATATTCCGCTGACGGGCGTAATCGATGGCAACGAATACATCGTGAGCCCGCAGATGACGGGACGCATCGTGAATTTGACCGTCGATGAAGGCTCGGTGGTAAAGAAAGGCGATTTGATCGCCGAACTGGACGACAAGGAGCTTGAAGCGAGTTTGGCCGCGGCCAAGGCCAATGTCGCGAGCCTCGACGCGCAGGTCACGGAAGCGAATCACAATTATTCTTGGACCAGCAATCAGACCGACGCGTCGGTCAGTGAAGCGCAAGCCCGCGTCACTTCGGCCAAAGCGCAGCTCGAACCGGCCCACGCACAATTGTGGCGGGATGAAAACGACCTGAAGCGTATGCAGCAGCTTTTCGATAAGGGCGAAGTCTCGGCGCAAGAGCGCGATCACGCCGAAGCCGCGGTACGAATTTCCAGAGCGAACGTCTCGGCGCTGGAGCAAGCCGTCAATGCTTACGTCGCGACGGTCGATGTGGCGCAAGCGAATCGCCAGCAGGTGCCAGCGCGCAAGAGCGCCGTCTCGACCATGATGGCCCAGATGGAACAGGCTCGCGCGTCTGAAGCGCAGATGACCACGCAACTGGGCTACACCAAAATTTATGCGCCAATCGACGGGATTGTTTCGGTGCGCGTCGCGAAACAAGGAGAGGTGGTTTCGATTGGCTCGCCCATCGTAGTCGTCGTCGATATCAATCACCTGTGGGTACGCGCCAGCGTCGAGGAGTCCTACGCCGATGCCATCAAGTTCGGCCAAAAGCTGACGGTGGAGCTGCCTTCGGGAAACACAATTGAGGGGTCGGTATTTTTCAAGGGCGCGGAAAATGAATTTGCCACCCAGCGCGACGTAAGCCGGACGAAACGCGACATCAAAACATTTGCCATCAAGGTGGCGGTTCCTAATCCGGAAGGCCGTCTGTTTACTGGAATGACAGCGATTGTCCTGCTGCCGCGGCCGGCGAAACCGAGCTGGTTTTCGAGGGCGGGCGTGTAGTGGCGCCCGACCCCACAAACGCGATCGAAGTCGAGCACCTCACCAAAAAGTTCGGCGAGCTCGTGGCCGTGAACGACATTAATTTCAACGTGGCTCACCGCGAGATTTTTGGGCTGCTCGGGCCCAACGGCGCGGGCAAAACTACCCTGATCCGCATGATGACGACGCTTACGCCGCCGACTTCCGGCACAGCGCGAATCGCCGGACACGATATTCGGATCGACGCCGACGGGGTCCGTTTCGCGATGGGCGTAATCCCCCAGGCGCTTACCTCAGACCCCGAACTGACCGCGACCGAAAATATTCTGATCCACGCCAAGCTGTACGGCGTGCCGCGCACGCACCGCGACCAGCTGATCCATGATCTGCTTGTGTCGGTCGACCTGTTGAAATTCAAAGACGCCTTGGTGCGGACATTTTCCGGCGGCATGCGCCGGCGGCTCGAAATCGCGCGGGGCTTAGTCCATTCGCCCAAAATTCTATTTCTCGATGAGCCCACCACTGGCCTCGACCCTGTTTCACGAACCAACGTGTGGCAATTGATTCGGCGGCTCTGCGACAGCTCCGATATGACCATCCTACTGACAACGCACTACATGGATGAGGCCGACAAACTGTGCGACCGCATCGCAATTGTGGACCATGGCAAGCTGGCCGCGCTGGATACGCCGACCAAATTAAAAGACAGTGTTCCGGGCAATGACACGGTCGAGGCAGAATTTGGCAGTGTGCCACCGGACTGGAATTCGCAGCTGCAGAAATTAGCGCACGCGACGGATGTCAGCCAACGCGATGGCGCGATCCATATTGTTTCGAACGATGGGCCAGCGACGGTAGCGGCGCTGATGGATTTGGCTCGCGCGAAAAATATTCAGGTTAAGAAAGTCAGCGTGCAAAGCACGACCTTGGACGATGTGTTCCTGCACTACACCGGAAACGATCTGCGCGATACGGCAAAACAAGGAGTGGGGCTCGATGTCAGCCATCTCTACCGTTAGAGATTTTGCGTTGACTCGTCCCGGGGTGGGCGTTCGATGAACTTCGGGCGAATTTGGGCGCTCATTGAACGCGACCTGCGCAAATTCTTCCGCAGCCCGGCGCTGATGATGACCTCGATGGTTTTTCCGCTACTGCAATTGGTGGTGCTGGGCTATGCCTTTGGCGGGAAGGTGGTGGGCGTACGCGTCGCCGTGGTCGATCTGGACCACTCGACCGAATCCCTCAAAGTTCGCGAGATGTTCGACGGAATTGCCACCGGCCCGAAGACTTTCAAAATCGTGCAGTACGATTCCCTTTCCGACGCGACTCACGCTCTGCAAACCGGGCAGGTTCGCGGGCTGATTGTCATCCCGCACGATTTTTCCCGGCGCTTTTATCAGCGCAATCGACCCAAGATCGCATTCACCGAAGACAACACCGACCAGTTCATTTCGAGCGCCATTTTTGAACGCTTGCAACAAATGGTGCAGGACCTCAACACCCCGGATGTTGCGCCACGGCTGCCCGGCAGCATCGGACTCGACACGGTCGAAATTTATCCCTACGTTCCCTACATTCAGTATCTGCTGGCCGGATCCATCGCGCTTTCCGTATTCGTGGTGGCCATGATCGGCGGCGGCATCACCTTCATTGATGACAAGTCGCGCGGGCTGCACGAAGGCTATCTGGTCACGCCCATCAAAAAATCCGAACTGGTGTTCGGCCTGATCGGCGCCGGCACGATCAAAGGGCTGATGGCCGGCATGGTGCTGACGATCATCGGCGGAATGATCGCCGGATTGCCAAATCTTTGGGAACCCGCGAGGCTATTTTATCTGGCAATGGTGGTCGCGACGGCGGCGCTGGCCATGATGAGCTTCATGTTCTTTCTGATGGTGCGCGTCGATGATCCCCTGGTCCCGCGCGCGATCTTTGGAGTCCTGAACACGTTGCTCTTTTTCCCGTCGGGCGCGGTTTACCCCATCGAAGCGTTCCCCTGGTGGCTGAAATGGGTCTCGGTTATCGACCCGTTCACTTACACGGTCCACGCCCTGCGCAATCTGACGCTCAAGAGCACTGGCATTGAAGGAATTTACAAAGACGTGTTAGTTTTACTATGCATCGCCGGAATCATGACTACGGGGTGCATCATGCTGTTCAAACGGCAGCTGTAGTTTCGGCAGAATTGCGAGGAGATGGCGTGGCACTTTTCGATACCGCAGCGGAACACCCACCCGACCGAATACGCCGTTACGTCGTCACCACGCTGGTATTTATCGCGCTGTTGGTCACGGCGAGTTGGTACTTGATGCGATTTCACACCGAAAAGCGGACCGCCCGGCATTTTATGGATACGGTGGTGGCGGGAAATATGGAAGAGGCATACCGCCTCTGGAAACCTTCGCCGTCATATTCCTACAAGGATTTTCTGGATGATTGGGGGCCCCAGGGTTATTACGGCCCGGTTCGTAGCTACCGCATAGAAGATACGCAGCATGTGAAAAACGGCTCGGGATTGGTGGTGGTAATGGACGTAAGCCCGTTCAGCCCGTATCCCGAGCGTGACGATGCAGTGAAGCAAAACAAAACTCAAGAAGCGCGCTTGTGGGTCGAATTTTCCGATCAGTCGCTGAGCTTCCCGCCTTAGGGTTCCTATGGATTAAATGGTTCGCTTTCTCTTAGATTGCAGACTCACCGAGACCAGCAGGAGAAATCAGTAGTGCCCTCAGCCGACTCGACTCCATCCCCGCCGCTGTTCCAGCGCTTCTTCGCTTTTATCGGATATTTAATTTTCAGCATTATTTTGGCCGCGGCCGTTTTGGAGTTGGGCGCATTTGGAATTTGGACGCTTTCGCACGGCGCGCGCCCGAACCGCCAGGAAAAATTGGGCAGCGCCAGCCCGGCCTACGCTGATTTTCCGTGGGCTGCAGAATTTTGGAAAGAGGAAGCGCAGCGGAGAAAGCTTCACAACGGCGGATACGTGCCGTTTCGAATTTGGGGTACACCGGAATTCCACGGGAAATACGTCAATAACGATAAATATCAGTTTGGAGTTGTGCGCCGGAACATTGACAACCTGAGTGCGGACTGCAAGAACCAACCGATCACGGATATCTGGATGTTCGGCGGCTCGACGCTATATGGTTCCGGAGTTCCCGACTGGGCGACAATTTCTTCCCTGCTGGCCACCGAACTGAATAAAACTCCGAAGCGCTGCGTCGCGATTACCAATTTCGGTACGGAGGCCTACAACTCAAATCAAGAACTCTTGCTGCTTCTTGAGCAATTGAAAGCGGGTCGACGCCCCGATGTGGTGATCCTTTACGATGGCGTGAACGACTCTTACACCGGAGTCTATCAGCCGGGAATCGCGACGGCTCATATGCAATACACGCAGATCAGCGCCCGCGTCGAAAGCAAACTGGTGGGAAAGCTGGAATTTTTGCGGCATTCATACGCGTTGCAGCTGGCTCGCCGCCTGGCGCTCTTCAAGCAGAAACAAGATCCGAAGGCAATGGAAGCCGAAACGAAATTGAAAGCGATGCAGACGCTGGACAATTATGAGGCGAACTTGCGCATGGTACGGGCACTCGCTGGAATCTATCACTTTCAGGTTTACGCTTTCTGGCAGCCGTCGCTGGCGTACGGGAGCAAACCAATCGTTCCGTACGAAGCTGAGTTAATTCGCGTGGATACCAATAGCCCGGATGGCAGCGCCCTGAAACCGATGCGTTTTGCTTATCAGGAAGCGGAGCGGCGCGCCGCGGCGAATAGCGATTTTGTTTTTTTGGGGAATATTTTGGATTCGGAACAAGAGCCGCTTTATCTCGACGAATGGCACCTGGGCCCTAAAGGAAACGAGTTGATCGCCCAAGCGATCGCCAATAAATTGCCGGCGAATTTTGCCAGCAGCACATCAGCGCAATAAGCCGTCAGCCGTTTTGCGCCTACCTCCCGCCGCTTGATTCTTTTTGAGGCGTCTGTTCCGACTATCCTTCGAGCAATTCCGCACACGCCGCACGCACTTCATCCACTGATATAGCAGCGACGGGGCGCGAGTCATGAATCAAAATGGCTTTGTCGCCGCGCGGATGTTCGAACTGCGCACCGGTGGTGACGACGCGACTCTTCGCGTGTAACGGCCGCCATTGCACGGGATCGGTAAGGCTAAAAATTGCGACCGTGGGGCGCTGTAGGGCGGAAGCGATATGCGCCGGGCCAGAGTCGTTGCCCAAGAACAGACGCGCCGACGAGACCAAAGCAATCAGTTCACGAACGTCGAGGTTGTCAGCAATGATGGCGCGGCCTTGCATCTCAGCACGAATTTCCTGAGCAAACATCTTCTCTTGCGCGCTATAGTTCACGACACTTGCGATTCCATATCTGGCGCGCAGCCAGCCCGCGAGTTCGGCGAACTTCGCAACCGGCCAGCGCATTTCGGCAAGTCGCGCGCCCGGCTGTAAAACCGCATAGGCCTGGTCGCTTCCAATTCCGTTGGCCGCGAGTTTCCTGGCCACCGAATCGCGAGCGTCGGCCTGCGCAAACACTTCAGTTGGCGGAATGGGACCTCGTGGCAAGCCGGTCCAATAAAATTGAGACATCCGATGTTCCACGGTATGAACGCTGGAGCGCCCGTAGAATTCCCGAGCCTCCGGTACCTGCACGTTGTAAAGAAACGAATATTGATGATCCTTCCATCCAACGCGGGCCGGTGAGCCGGATGCTCCCGTGAGCAGTGCGCTGCGTGGACCGCCATGCTGATTGAATACCGCGGAGAATCGGCGACGGCGAATTTGCAATGCCGTGGTGCTCAAAACCACGGAAGAAATAATCTCGTCGACAGATGGATTGCCTTCAAAGGCTGCGGCAAAACGAGGCTCAACAAGCACGGAGATTCGCAGATCCGGACGCCAGGTTTTCAGCGCAGCGACGGCCGGCGTTTCCAAGACCAAGTCACCCAGCGAGCGCAGCCGAACAATCAGAATCCGCGAATCTGCGGGCAGGGTGGGAAGCAAAGAGGATGGATCGCTTTCGTATGCAACCTGGTGCGCGATTGGGGACTGGCTCGGTTTCACTGCGGAACGCGGCAAATTATTCGGCGTCGATGCGTGCTTCGTCGATCAGCATGACTGGAATATCTTCGCGAATAGGATAAACGCGGTGGCACGAAGAGCACTTCAACCCATTTTTATCGTTGGTCAACTTCACCGGAGTTTTGTCCAGCGGGCAAACCAAAATATCCAGAAGTTCTTGAGAAACCGGCATCAAATTCCTCCCAGCGCACTGTAGCAGAGCGAGTCGTCAATCGGCAACTTGTGGTGTCGCGATAGCTGCCGAATTCTTCACCGGTGAAGGCACGGACTGAAGTGGGCTCTCGATTTTCAGGCTCAGCCTGCACTTCCATTCTGAGCCCTGCGAAAGTTCGACCGGCCATACGGCGATAATTTGCGAGCCCTGATAAATTCGCTCGAAACCGTCTTCCGATTCCGAGACGGTCTCGATGGGCGTGATCCAAAACTCTTGGGCTGCGGCAGCGGCCAGCGTCACGCGGATTCCCTGCCATTCATCGACAACCCGCAGGTCCGAGGCCGCAACATGCGCGCCCCACCGCAAGGGATAGCGGGTCCCGGCCATTTCGAAATACCGGTCCGGAGCCGAGGGGGCGAGAAAATTCAGTACCGACTCCATCCCGACGTAAACGGATGCGGTGCCCGGGGCCGTGCGGCGCAACGTCAGATCGCAGGTGACATTGAATCCGCGATCGGTGCGCTCGAAGGTGAACGTCTTTTCCGCAGGCCAGTCCACACTTTTTTCAGACACGAAAGTCACCTGTACTGGTGATATTAGCGAAGTTCGATAGCTACCGCTCGCGAGCGCAGCGTCTTCGTCCAACTTCACATTGCCCGCATCTTCATAGGTTTTGTTGCGCCCGAAAAGCAGGAGCCGGAAACAGTTACGCGGCCAGCGGTCATATTGCAGCCAGCGCTCCAGGCCGTCCTCTTTGGTGCGGGTTTGCTCATGAATCGAAGTAGCGCCCTGCGATTTGTTGGCGTGAAGATTCTTGATGTTGGCGTGATAAGACTCGCGGCGGCGGGCCAGAGAATTGATGACCGCGGTATTCGATTGCCGGCAATCGATCGCGCAGATGGTCGCGCCGTCGGCGGGATTCAGCAAGGCTGCGTAGCGATCGGAAGTGAAGTAAATTTCATCGTGGCCATCGCCGTTAAAATCAATCGCAGTCGAATCTTCATACTGGCGCGTACGATGGGTCAGGCCGTCGGCGATTGTCTCGGCTTCGACCAACGAACGCCAGAGCGCAGTGCGCAGATGGGGAGAATACAACCCGCCAAAGACTCCGTGCCAATACGGGTCATTGCACTGCGCGCGTAGCACCAGAGTCTTGGCCCGTTCGCGAGCCTCCAGGAACGACAGTTCGCGGCGACGGCTGGCGTCTAGCGCGCGGACTTTGTGCGACACGTGCAACATCTTCTTGTGCAATAAGTTCGATTCCAAATATTTCGAAAAGAAATTCCTCCAGATACCGCCGCGCAGGAAGGGCAAAGCGTCGCCGCGCGACGCGAACTCGGCGATCAGGGAGTGATAACGGTTTCGCGCGGGTGTCGGAAGCGACCATTCCATCATTTCGGTGTAAGACGCGGTAGGCAGGTCCGCGCGGCCCAACGGCGCATGGGACGCTACAGCCTCGCCCGGCGTGACCATTTCGAGCCAGTCGGAATTTTTCTCCAAGGCCGAGAAGAAATTCTCGAGCCACTGATCCTGGTAGCACAACTTATAGGTGCCCGGCCACACGCCGAATTTTTCGAGATCGTCGCCCATTGCTGCGTAACCATTGGGATGGGTCGCGGCGGCCGCCCGTAAAAAATCGACGGTCTCCGCGGGCGAGCGAAACGGAATCAGATAGCGAAGCGCTTTCAATCCGGGGACGACTTTGACCGTGTGCCCTTGATCCTCGGCGAGGTAGTGGCCGTGCATCTGATCTAATTCAAAACCGGCGCCGAGAAAATGATTGTCGTCGACCAGCGTGTAGCCCACGCCGGAAGGGGCCAGCGACGAGGGAAGCTGCGGTTCCCAAACACGTTCGGCGAGCCACGCTCCACGGGGGCGACGACCGAAGTGTTTTTCGACGTAGTCGGCCAGCCGGACGATCTGCTCATGGCGGTCTTCGGGCGGTATCACGACCAGGATGGGTTCGTAGTATCCCCCGCCGACCATTTCGATTTGGCCCGTTTTCACCATGGCGCGAAGCCGTTCGAAATATTCAGGGTGCGAGTGTTCCAGCAATTCGAGCAGCGAGCCCGTGAAGTGCAAACCAATACGGATGGAGGGGTGGCGCGACAAGACGTCGATGAAGGGCAAATAGGATTGCTGATAGGCGCGTTCGATCACGTCATCGAAATTTCCGACTGGCTGGTGCGCATGCATGAGCAAAACGAATTGAAATCTCGGCACTCGAAACCTCGTCGACGCATTTATAGGATAACCCGATTATTGCGAAGTTCACACACAGCGAATCCGGTGGTCCGGAAGTGAGATGCTTAGGACGGTGGAATTGTTTCAGTCGATCCGCTTCGCGCCCGCCGTCAGCGAGATGGCTACGGGCGGCAAATTGCGGAATTTACGGCCGAAGCGCCGGCAAATGCAGTAAGCCGTTCGGCCAGGCGCTTCATCGCCGATTCTGCCGCCGCGTCCGGGGATTTCTCGGGGATGTAGATGACAATGACAGCGTTCTTCGCCGATTCAGTGATCATGCTCCTGGTTGAATCACTGATGGGACTGCCAAAGGGGCCCGCCGGATCGCCGAGGACTGGCCGGCCTTCCAGGTTCCAGGTTTTCTTGCCGATGCCCTCATAGCTTTCTCCGGGCAAGCCATGACGGAGGACCACCGGTTCATCGATTCGCGAACGGTCGTAGCACCCCAGCGGCCAACCGGTTTCAATGGATACGAGATTACTGACGTCCACCACGTTCGATACGCGATAGAGGCCCTTGCCTTGCACGACTCGACGCAGCAACGCTTCCGAGGCTGGCCGATATTTGGACGGATCCATTCCCCAACTGCGAAACAACCCTCGTATCGCGCGAATGGGCTCTGCTTCCGCGAGGCTCTCGAGCGTGAATTCTTTTTGCTTGTGGACGCATACTTCGTCCAGCAATTTAGTTAAATCCGGGTGAAGGGCTTCGACCGTGACGCGGTGGCTTTCCACGATCCCGAGTTTGACTCCGGGCAATTTAATTTCAATGTCCATGTTTCCCTGATTCTTCAGGCCAGCGCGGTCTTCTCTTCCCGCAACTGTCTGTGCGCCCAGATTGAGCGGGCCCGTTCCAACCCGACCGTAACATTCTCGCAGATATTTTCTTCTCCGACACATTCATGGAATTCCGCGTCCTTGATCATCTGCTGCGGTTGCTGCCTGGCCCCGCAGAAGACAATGGCGCGGCCGGACGCCCGCACCTGCGCCACCAGATTTTCCAGGGCTTGCAGACCGGTCGCATCCAGCGCGGTCATATTGCGGAGCCGAATGACCACGATGTCGGGCAGTTGTGGAATTTGAGAAATGATTTCGTCGATCTTGTCGGTCGCTCCAAAGAGGAATGGGCCGTGAATACGGAAAATGGCGACGTAGGGCGGAATTTCCTTGTGCTGCAGAATATGAACATGGCCTTCCTTTAGATATTGTTCGGTGACGCGCGTTACGGTGGTCGTCTCCGTGACTTTCCGGATGTAGACCAACGCCGCCAGGATCATGCCGGCCTCCACGGCAACGGTGAGGTCAGCAAAAACCGTAAGTAGAAAGGTGACGAGCCAAGTGGCGATCTCGAGTGGCGACAGCCGGAGCAGCGCCGGAATTTCCCGCCACTCGCCCATGTTGTACGACACCACGAAGAGAATCGCCGCCAGTACGCAGAGTGGTATGAACCTGGCATACGGCGCGGCGAACAGAATCACGGCGAGCAGCGTGAGCGAGTGAACCATGCCGGCAACGGGAGTTGTCGCTCCGGACCGGATGTTGGTCGCAGTACGGGCTATGGCGCCAGTGGCTGGAAGTCCGCCGAACAGCGGTGAGGCGCAATTGGCGATGCCCTGCGCGATGAGTTCGACGTTGGGATTGTGCTTCGTATTGCTCATGCGGTCGGAGACGACGGCTGACATCAACGATTCAATGGCGCCCAGCATAGCGACGGTGATCGCCGGCGCGACCAGCGGACGCATCAGATCAAAATGAAATACAGGAACGGCTAGATGCGGAAGTCCGGAAGGAATCCCGTGGAACCGGCTTCCGATGGTTTCCACGGGCAGCTTGAAAATCACTACGAGCAGCGTACCGACCACCAGGGCGACGATGTAACCGGGGATTTTTTTCACGTAACGCATGAACAAAATGATGATGACGAGCGAAAGACACGCGAGTGCGGTAGCGGCCGGAGAGAATGTGCGGAAATTTCGCGCGAGAACTTCGAGGCGAGCGGCAAATTCGCCCGGCACCTTGTCGACGTTGAGGCCGAAGAAATCTTTGATCTGCGTACTGCCGATAATGACCGCGATGCCGTTGGTGAACCCGACGACTACCGGGCGCGGAATGAATTTGACGGCGGTCCCGAGGCCCGTAACGCCGAGAAAAACCAGCATCAATCCCGCCATCAGGGTACACAGGTACAGACCGTCGAGCCCGTACTTCGCCACGATGCCATACACCACGACGACAAAAGCACCAGTCGGGCCGCCGATCTGCGTGTTTGAGCCGCCGAGCGCCGAAATCAAAAATCCGGCCACAATCGCGGTGTAGATCCCAGCTTGAGGCGCAACGCCGGAAGCGATGGCGAAAGCCATCGACAGGGGCAACGCCACGAGACCCACGGTGATTCCAGCGACAACGTCGGAAGCGAATCTATGGGTATTGTAATTCCGGAGACACTGAATCGATCGTGGAAGCCAGTCCTTCATTTCGGGAGCTTTCGATTCGTTCACCGCGTGAGGCGGCATCGCGGAACGATACTCCAGTATCGGACAACTAGGGCGGCACGTTAGAAGTTTCAGTCCAAAGGTTGAGCACGGAAGCAATAGAGCCAGGACTAGGTCCCGCCCTGCGCGTTAGTGCGCTGAGAGTTTCTAGGTCGCGGGATCGACCACGATTTTGCCCGTCATAGTCTTGTGTTTGGAGCCGCAGTCTTTGCAACAGCTGAAGGTATAAGTTCCCGGCTCGGTAGCTTCGATCAGGATCGGAACCATCTGTCCTTTTTTTACTTTGTAGCAGTCTTCGCCGAACAGAAACGACAGCCCAGGAGGAGTGTTGGCTTTGGCGCCGTCGGGAAAGGGATTTACGCGAACCCCGAGTTCCTCGGTGCCACCAGTCACATCCAATTCGACTTTTTCGTTCACCTTCAGATGGATCAGCTGGGGCGCGAAGGTGAAATCCTTCGTCGATACGGTCACGACTCGCGCGGGGCGATTGGCCGGGGAGTGCGGCGGATTCGGGGTAACGGCATCCGGCGGTTCTTGCGCCAGCGCCGGTCTTACGAGCACAAACGCAAGAGCAGCGAGAATCACAATGTTACTCAAAACCTTACCGATGATTTTCACGTCTAGCCCTCCGGGTGAACTGGACCCAACAGCTGCGTTCTTGCCAATCAGATTCTACCAGTGATCCGCGGCGCCTGCCCGGAAGCCCCCACGAACATTGACAGTGCGGAAGCGATGTGGAACGCTGATTTCGACGGAAGATGGAGCCAGGGACCGGTTCGCGGCATCGAATCGAACGGCAACAAAGAGAAGGAGCAACAGTGGCGATTGAACGCGAAACCATCATGGAAGCGATCCGGCAGTGCTACGACCCGGAGATTCCCATCAATATTGTCGACCTCGGGCTGATCTACGACGTAGCCAGCGACGAGGCCGGGAATGTGACCGTAAGAATGACACTCACCACACCGGATTGCCCATCGGCGCAGGCCATCCCGGAGCAAGTCCGCTCAAAGGTCGCAGCGGTCGAAGCGGTCAACGATGTGAAAGTCGATATTGTCTGGGAGCCAGCCTGGAATCCGAGCATGATCAGCGCCAGCGGAAAAGCGGCGTTGGGGCTGGAAGTCTAGGCACTGCCCGAAAAAACAAGAGGCGGCCGATCGGGCCGCCTCTCTGCACTTTTCCATTCTTTAACTCGAACCGTCCGGAACGCCGTTACGCCTTCTTGTTCTTAAACCAGTCCGCATTCACTGGCGTATAGCTGGTCCACTTCTCCGGCAGGTCTTCCAGCGCGAAGATGGCGGTCACCGGGCACACCGGGACGCACGCGCCGCAATCAATACACTCGTCAGGATGGATATAGAGCTGTTTTTCGGCTTCGAAGCCCGCTTCGTCCTTGCGCGGGTGAATACAATCCACCGGGCAAACGTCCACGCAGGCAGTGTCTTTCGTACCGATACAGGGCTCCGCGATTACATACGCCATTTCAACGTCTCCTCGGTCGAGGGGTATCAGAAGTGATTCGAGCCTTCTGCAGGCAATCCAGATACGCGATTCCTGAATAATTTTTATATCATTATTGATAAGCGGGCACAAGCGGGCCGCGTCTAACGGTGCGTAGCCGGGGCTGAGTTGCTGCGAGTATAATCTAAGCGACGGACAGCGAATTGAGGAGCAAAATGCAGAGTAATTTGGGCCTTCGAGGAGTTTCGGCAGTTGCGGTTGTGGCGATTCTCATGCTGGGCGTGGTGCTGCCAGGACACAGCCAGTCGACAGCTGGCAAAAATGCGCCAGCCGCGCACTCCGGCAAAAGCGCAGCAACGGCCGACCCGGCCTTGATCGATCTTAGCGGGTATCAGCAGGTTCTGGCCAAATACCATGGCAAAGCGCTGGTGGTGAATTTCTGGGCGACCTGGTGCGAGCCATGCCGCGACGAGTACCCCATGATTGTCGAATTGGCGAAGCAGTTTAAGCCGCAGGGCGTGGAAGTGGTAGGCGTCGACATGGACGATGACTCCGACATGAATCTGGTACGGCGGTTCATCGCTCGAATGCAGCCCGGCTTTCCTAACTACCGGCAGAAAACTGGAATCGATCTGGATAAATTTTATGATGGAGTAAACCCACAGTGGAAAGGAACCATGCCGCAGACCATGTTCTACGGGAAAGATGGCAACGTGGTCGGATTTTTCCTGGGGAGCCGGCCGCGAGCGCAATTTGAGCAGGCTTTCCGGGCGACGCTGGGCGGATCGGCTAACTCGGGAACGCCTGGTGGCGCGAAGTAACAGATTTTCTGCAGTTTCCTTACCTTCACTTGCAAATTTATAGGAGCCCTCATGTTGCAGACGCGCGGAAACAAGATTACGTGGCTGGGACACGCCGCTTTTCGAATCGAAACGCCCAGCGGAAAAATAATGCTGATCGATCCCTGGGTGCTGAGCAATCCGATGTGCCCGGAGAAGGATAAGAAATTCGAGCGCATCGATACCATGCTGGTGACCCACGGGCACTTCGACCACATCGCGGATGCCGTGGAGTTAGGAAAGAAGTTCAAACCGCAAATCGTGGGAATTTATGAATTGTGCGTGTGGCTGGAATCGAAAGGCGTGACGAGCACCAACGGCATGAATAAAGGCGGGACGCAGAAGGTCGGCGAAATCGAAGTGACCATGGTCAACGCCGTCCATTCCTGTGGAATCAAGGACGGCGACCAGATTATTTACGGCGGCGAGGCTTGCGGTTACATCATTCGCTTGCCGGGCGGGTTGACCATATATCACGCAGGCGACACGGCCGTCTTCACCGACATGAAAATCATTCGAGACCTGTACGCGCCGGACCTTGCAATGTTACCGATCGGCGATCACTACACCATGGGACCGCGCGAAGCGGCGCTGGCGATTCGACTGCTCAATGTGCGCCACGTGATTCCCATGCATTTTGGGACCTTTCCACCTCTCGTGGGCCGGCCCGACCAGCTTCGGCAACTCACTCAGGACATCAACGGTCTCGAAATTCACGAGCTGAAGCCCGGCGAGACATTGAATGAATCGAATGCGCAAGCAGCTTCGCGTCAATCGGCGCACTAAGACTGACAAGGAGTATGCATGGCGAACATTCTGACTCCAGCGGTCGAAAAGTATCTTGCTGAAGTTGTTCCGCCACGAGATGCAGTGGTGGCCGATATGGAACGGTACGCGCGCGAACACAACGTGCCGATCATCGGACCCGAATGTGGGCGACTGCTGTATCTACTGACGCAAATTTCCGGAGCAAAGCGAATCTTCGAAATGGGATCGGCCATCGGCTATTCAGCGGTTTGGTTCGCGCGAGCGGCCGGACCACAGGCGGAAGTCTATTTCACCGACAGCGATCCGAAGAACGTGGATCTTGCCAAGGAAAATTTCCGGAAGGCTGGGCTCACAGACCGGGTCCACATTTTGCTGGGCGACGCGGTGGAGCTGATCGATACGGTTTCTGGCGAGTTTGACATCATTCTGATCGACGTGTTCAAGCGCCAATATCCCGCGGCGCTGAAAAAGTCGCTGCCGCGCCTGAAGCACGGTGGGCTGGTGATCGCCGATAACGTGCTATGGTCCGGAAAAGTAACGGAACCGGCGAAGGATGACGACACGCGAGGCGTCGTCGAATTCAATAAAATGGTCTACAGCTCCAGCGAGTTGTTTCCGGTGATCGTGCCTTTGCGCGACGGCGTGGCGGTCTGCTGCAAGGCGTGATTCCACCTCGCGGCGATCAGAATCTTAAAAAAACGATGGCTGACATTGCGCTAGTTGGTTACTGGCGGCGCAGCCGGCGCCGGAGCGTCTGGAGCCGGAACCGAAAGCGGCTGAGCCAGTTTGAAATGAAGCCGGGTCTCGGCGGGCAACACGATATCTTTCTTGCCGGTGAAGGCGGCGCCCGCAGTACCCGCACCACCGCCGGCCAACGCGCCGATCGCCGCGCCCTTTCCGCCGCCGGCCACCGCTCCAAGGATCGCGCCGAAAGCCGCGCCGCCGCCCGCTCCTACTGCAGTTCTCTTCCCTCGGTTTTTGCCGACGTCTTCGATTTCGTTGGTCTGCATCGGATAGCGCGTTCCATCGATGCGGACCGAATCGATCACGAGCTGAAGTAGCGCGTTGCCTTTGAACTTTCCAGCGGATTGAGCAGTTACGACCGTTCCGCCTACTTTGGTTCCAACTGGTAAAACAACCCATGTCCCGCTGGTTACTGGAACCGCCAGCGACGCGGCAAATGGATCGCCATTGTTGGCGGTTTGTGAATTCACGGTTTGATCCAAGGTCACGGTGATTGTGGTGCCCGCGGGTATCACAATGGGCGGCGGGGGAGGTGGCGGCGGCAAAGGCGCCGGAGCGGGGGCTGCAGGTGCGTTAGTCGATGCGCCGTTGCTGGCGCTATTGGAGCCGGAAGGGCTGGAGGGCGACGCGGAGTTCGACGATTCCGGAGTCGCTGCGGGTTTGCTGCCGCATCCGGCTACGGCCAGCAGTAAGGACAGCAAAGATAGCGGCAAGAATCGGGTGACGGTGGTAGTTCGCATGAAGTGCTCCTAAACCAGAAGTGCGCGGAGGACGAGGCCCGCGGACGGGTATTCTAAGTCGGAAAACACGGAATCTCAATCAGAGCTTGCGGGACGGGCTGAGAAAAACAGATGCGGCAAGGAGAGTGGTGTTTATTTTTGCGCGCTATTTCCGGAACGGGGCAAAAGGCTGCGCAGGAAGAAGGTGACATTCGCCGGCCGCTCGGCGAGCCGGCGCATGAAGTACGGAAACCAATCCGTACCGAACGGAATATAAACCCGCACGCGATAGCCGTCGCCGACCAGCTGATTCTGCAAATCGGTGCGAATCCCGTAGAGCATCTGAAATTCGAATTTATCACTGCGAATGTTATTTTCGCGCGCGAAATTCTTGGTGGCCTCGATCATCGCTGGATCGTGCGTGGCGATACCGTGATAGATGCCGCTAGGCAGCAGGAGTTTCATCAGTTTGATGTAGTTCTCGTCGACGTCAGACTTCTTGGGGAACGCGACATCCGCCGGTTCTTTGTATGCGCCTTTGCAAAGGCGCATGCGGCAGCCGACGGCCAGCAAATCTTTCACGTCCTGCTCGGCGCGGTAGAGATAAGCCTGCATTACGGTACCAACCGCTGAATATTCCGCGCGAACCCGCTTGGTCATATCGACTGTACGCTGCGTATACGGCGAACCTTCCATATCGATCCGCACAAAATTTCCCAAGGCGGAGGCGTGTTCAACGATGCCCTCGAGCAACTCCTGGCAAAGGCTCTCGCTGAGGTCAAGGCCCAGCTGGGTGAGTTTCAGGGAGACGTTGGCGTCCAACCGCTCACGGGCGATGCGGTCGAACATGTCGCGGTATCCGGCGGCAGCGACGCGCGCCCCGGCTTCGTCAGAAACGTTTTCGCCAAGTAGGTCGAGGCTGGCGAGCCGAAAGGTGCGGTTCACTTCGGCGGCTGCGGCGAGGGCGTCATCCAACGTTTCGCCGGCCACAAAACGCCGCGCTACTCGGCGGCTCACGCCGTTGTTGATAATGAATGGAGCGAGACGCTTGTTTTCAGAAAGGCGCAGCAGAAATTCGCGCATTAGCGAACCAAATCCCTGGGCGTGCTCTCGTATTGTTCGGAAGGCGATAACATCGACGAGAAAGTATGCCGGAAAGCCGAGGCTGGCGTCAGCCTTTGTGTCCGGAGAGGAACCGTTCGGCCTCAATGGCGGCCATGCAACCGGAACCGGCAGCGGTGATGGCCTGGCGGTAGTTGTGATCCTGCACGTCGCCGGCGGCGAACACCCCTTCGATGTTGGTCTTCGGCCCATCGTGGGTGGTGAGGTATCCGTCGGCGTTCATGTCCAGTTGGCCTTTGAAGATTTTGGTGTTGGGATCGTGGCCGATGGCGACGAATACTCCGGAAGTTTCGATCTCTTGGGTCTCTTGCGTTTCGATATTGCGGACGCGGACCCTCTCGACGCTTTTGGCGGTTACGTCGTTGATTTCCTCGATGTAGTACGGCGTCATGAATTTGATTTTTTCGTTCGCGTGGGCTCGGTCCAGCATGATCTTGGTGGCGCGAAATTCATTGCGGCGATGGAGCAAGGTGACCGTCTTGGCGAATTTGGTCAGGAAGGTGGCCTCTTCCATGGCCGTGTCCCCGCCCCCGACGACGACAATGTCTTTGCCACGGAAGAAGAAACCGTCGCAGGTGGCGCAAGTCGAAACTCCATGGCCCAGCAAATGTTTTTCGGAATCGATACCGAGCATGCGCGCGGAAGCGCCCGCCGCGATGATCAAGGTCTCGGTCTGGTAGGTTTCGTTTCCGGCGGTGATCGTAAAGGGCCGCTTGCTGAGGTCAGCAGCAGTGACAGCGCCCGCGCGAAACTCTGTGCCGAAACGTTGGGCCTGCTTACGGGCGTTCTCAATCAGTTCCGGTCCCAGGATGCCGTCGGGAAATCCAGGGAAGTTCTCGACCATCGTGGTCAACGCGAGCTGGCCGCCAGGCTCATAGCCATCTAGCACCACGGGGGCCAAATCCGCGCGCGCCGCATAGATTGCCGCCGTCAAACCGGCGCACCCGCTGCCGATGATGAGAACCTTGTGCACTGATTTATACCTCGCTGATTGGATGAGCATTGAGCTTGCGTCGATGCAGGACCGAATCTCAGATTATATCATCCCGCGGGCGCAAGATTAATTCTTGGCGGCGTTCGCCGGCGTGCTGGCGACAAAGCCGAATTGCCAGAGGTTTGTCATCTCCCGCATAATTCTGTCTGGGACACAAATGGCTTCCGCGATCAATCCGTTTCGATTACTGAGCGAGTTCATCGTCTTCCTGCTTGGCGCACTGCTGATTGTGCTGGCCTTCTCCGGGCGGGTTGGATTGCCCACGCGCCCTGCCGCGTTGATCGCCCTGGGAGCATTTTTTGTGTATTGGGGCGTTCGCGCTGGGATCAAGCCCGAACCGGGGTTGCGGCCGTACGAGTCGAGAACTCGCGCGATCTCACTGGCTCTCGTTGGTTTTTCCATTCTCGCTATGCTGATGGTTCCGCTACGGCTCGCGCCGTTGATGTTGGGCGTGGCCGGCGTGATTCTGGTGTTTCGCGGATTGCTGGGCGCGGTGTTTTCGTTGCGTCGAGGCTGACATCGCGGGCGAGCGAAAAATCCGATAAATAAGAAATCTTGGAATTGGCTTGCCCCCAAGGCCAGTTGCGGATAATCTCCCCGCAAGCTTTCGGCCCCGTTTTCATAATTACACCCAGCATTAAACGGCACGACAAACTCTGGGATTGAGGAGATCGACTGGTGCTAAAGGAATTCAAAGAATTTGCAATGAAAGGCAACGTACTGGACCTGGCGGTCGGTTTCATTATCGGCGCGGCGTTCGGAAAAATCGTGACGTCGCTGGTGACCGACATCATCATGCCGCCATTCGGATTGATTCTCGGCAAGGTCGATTTTTCGAATCTGTTCATCAACATCTCCGGAAAAACCTATGGGTCGCTGGCGGAGGCGAAGCAGGCCGGAGCAGCCACGATCAACTACGGAATTTTCCTAAATAACGTGGTGGACTTCATCATCGTCGCGTTCGCCATTTTCATTCTGGTGCGCATGGTCAATCGCTGGAATAAGCCCGTCCCGGTGGCGGCCGATCCCACCAAGGAATGCCCGTACTGCGCATCGAAGATTCCGGCGAAGGCGACTCGCTGCCCGAACTGCACTTCGGAACTGCGCGCCTAGAGCCGGTTTAAGAATTACGGAAGTTTGCGGAGGCTCTAAGGAATTGCCCGGCCGGTTTACAACTGGCCGGGCAATTTTTTTGGATCGTCGGAAGATTCCAAGCGATTCCCGTGAATCGAGTGGACGTGTTGCTGCAGTCGCGCCAGAACGTCCGCTTCCTGCCCCTGATCCAGTTCCCGCTCGACTTCGCCTAGAGCGAAATGAACGATGTCGTGATGATGGATTTCCTCGCCAGGGAGTTTGTCGCTGAGCTGTAACCAGATTCGGTGCAGCAGATCGATTTCATTTGGCGTGAGCCGCGGAGCGTGGGGACCAAGATAAAAAATCTGTTCCTGGCCGGAGGGCGCAAAGATTTCCAGCGTCACCCGCGGCCGCGGCTCCGGCATGCGTTCCCAGGTAAGGCCGATCGCGCGCGCCTGTTCGATCACTGGCATCTTCGACGAACTTCCGGCCACGATGGTGCTGGATTGCAGGTTCATGGAAGTCCGCAGAATGCCTTCCCAAAGATCGTTGGCGGCCGCCACGGCCAAACGTACCGGCTTGCCTTCCTTTTCCGCGAGCGCCAGAACTTTGGTGAAAAGGAGCTGTTCGATAGTGCTGAAGAGCTGATCCGGCGCTAACTCGTATTCGCCGGACGCTGCGCGCCGCAGCAAGCGTACATGAAGGACGACAATCTCGGCTTCTTTTTGGCGCACGCGTCGCAGCGCTGCCTCAAGGTGATACAGAGAATAGTAAGTGCTCACCGGCACCAGGATGTTTCCCGGAGCCACGCCAACGCTGGTCGGCGTGAGTTCCGCTTCCTGCGCCAAATTGAACTGATCCAGCTCCACGTGTGCGGCGCCGGCAGCGTGCACCCTCATGCGATGTTCGGAATATTCGAAAACACAGAACAGCAAAACAGTGAACGTGATCCCGGCAATGGTCGCGGATGGTTTGGTGAACAAATTGATGATCGCGATAGCAAGCAGCGTCAGCGTGATTAGCCCGAGGCCAACCGGGATTTCCTTACCAAAAATAACCGGGTTCATCGGGACGCGATATTCGCGGTCCTGCGGGTGGGTGTAGCGCAACACCAGCACCGCGACGCCTTTCATGGAGAAACTCCAAATCACCCCGAAGGCGTAGAGGTTGCCGAGAAACGTAACATCGCCACGGCTGATGATAATGGTCAGAATCTGAAACACGACGACCATGTTAATCAGGCGATGCGTGGTGCCGAATCGAGGGTGCGGGTGGCGGAACCACTCGGTAAGAACTCCATCTTCGGACACGCGATTCAACACGCCGTTGGAGCCGACGATGGCTGTGTTCACCGCCCCGGCCAGAATCAAAGTGCCCACAACCACCACAAAAACGTGGAACGCCAGCTTTACCGTCGGGCTGCCCACCAGATTCATCGAGAGGCCGCCAATCAGGTTCTCGGTGAAGTTGCCGCGGATGTCGTCGGGGATAATCATTACCGCAAAGAACGAAACCAGCGAGGTGAAGACCAGGCTGTAAATGAAGATGACCAGGCCAGCTTTTTTCAGGTTCTTGAGCTTGGGGTGCTCGATTTCGCGATAGACCTGCGCGAGAGATTCTTCGCCGCTCATGGCCAGCACCGAATGGCCCAAGCCGACGAAGATGATGATCAGCGTGAGAGTGTGGGCCCAGTGATAACCGTCCAGCCAGCCCAGCGAACCTTTATCGAGCTTCATGTTGCTGGCATTGGGGAACGGTGGCAGGTGCCAGCCGGTGCGCACCCACAGGGTGTAAACGCACCAGGTGATGAGCATCACGACCATGATGGTGGTGAGCTCCATGATGCGGAGCGCCTTACCGCTCGATTCCGGCACACCCTTAATATTCTCCCACCAGAAATACAGGGTGATGATGACGGCGACTGACGCGGCCGTCGCGTTCACATTCATGTGGTAATTGATGTGCGCGTAGGCGAAGAGTTCGTTGATGACGCCGACCAGATATTGCCCAGCCGAAACGCCGCTGATTGGGCCGGTCAGCACGTAGTCGAACATCAGAGCCGAAACAGAGAATTTGGCAAGCGTTCCGCCGAGGGCTTCCTTGACCACGCGGTACACGCCGCCGCGCACGAACATGCTGCAGCTTTCGACGTAAACCGCGCGCACGGCGTACGAGAACAGCATGATGCCCAGGATGAACCACGGTGCGGTTTTGCCGATGAACTGCTCCGCTTCACCGCCGGCGTAATAGGCCGACGACGCCAGGTCGTTGAGTACGATAGCCGCGGCACGCCAGAACGAAATGAAGGCAAGCATCGCCGTAGTAGCGACAAGTACCTTTGCTACGGGACGCACGCGGCCTGGCGTAAATGTGGGACCTGTCGAGTTCGATGCCATATACTAAGTTAGGTGCGGGTAAGAACTATACGTTGAAACACCGGCAGAATGAAAGCCTCCAAACATATCGAAACTGACGACGTAACGCTGGAAAGTTGGATTATCCGGCAGCTTCGGCCGATTTGTTCCGGAATTCTCGAGCACACGCTTCGCAAGGACAGATCTCGCGGAGATGGCCGAAACTGAAGATGCCGGTCGCGTGGCTATCCGAGAATTGGATTTGAATTGCGTAGTTCCCCACCGGCGTCGCAGCCTGCGCGGTGACCCGTGGCTTGTACATCGGAAGCACGGCCGAGACCTTGGCGGCCGGACCCGCCTTTGCTTTCTGCTCACGTTCGTCGTTGCACATGGCACAGGGGCAGGAATCGCGCAGATACGGAAAATCGTAATGGCTCGTGTGGGCATCGGCCCAGGTGATATCGACACCTGCCCCGGTGGAAATGTGAACTTTCAGGCTGGTTGGCTTTTTTCGGACGTCGAGTGGAATCGGCATGGAAATTCGATGGCCCCATAGCTACTCAAAAATTCAAAGGAGACGCAAAACTTCGCCTCCAGTGTCCCATATTTTGGATTCTCACGGGATTGCGTGGACTAGACGTCAGTCCGGTGGCTATCGGCGTTGAGAGCCCACCGGCGCCAGTTGAGGAACCAGGTGCCCGTGAGAGAAATCGATACGGCGATCGGCGAGCGAGCCGATGCTTGGTGCATGGGTCACCATCAAGATCGTGCGGCCTTCGGTGTGAAGTTCGCGGAGCAGATCGAGCACGATTTTTTCGTTCGCTTCATCGAGGTTGCCGGTAGGTTCGTCGGCCAGGATTAATTTTGGGTGGTTGATCAGCGCCCGCGCGACGGCTACACGTTGTTGTTCACCGCCGGACAACTGCGTCGGTAAATGTTCGAGGCGATCGCCAAGGCCGACTCGTTCCAGGGCCTGCTGCGCTTCCCTCTCATCTGTCGTGCTATGAAAATATTGGGCCAGCATAACGTTTTCGAGCGCGGTAAGGTACGACACCAGATGAAACTGCTGGAATACGAAGCCAATTTTCTCCGCACGGAAACGCGTCAGCCCCGCTTCGTCTAAGCGGCCGACGTCAACACCATCGACAATCGTTCGACCGCTCGTCGGGGTGTCGAGCCCGCCTAGAATATTGATCAGCGTGGTTTTGCCCGAACCCGACGGGCCCATGATTGCGATCCATTCGCCTTCTTGAATTTCGAACGAAACGCCATCGAGCGCGCACACTTTGCCAAATTCTTTGCGCAGGTTTTCGATTTGGACGACGGTGGCCACCAGGCTTTATTCTCCGCGCAAGATAATCGCAGGCTTCACTTCGCCGAGCATGCGCAAAGGCAACGCGCCGGCCATGGCCACGAGGGTCATCAGGATAATAGTGATTGGAAAAATCTGCCACTGCGGTGTCACCGCTGTATCAAAAACCCGTAAGCCCATCCAGTACGACAGACCCACCCCCAAGACCCCGCCCAACAATCCTCCTGCTGCGCCCAACAATCCGACTTCGGCAACAAAAAGGCTCACGATGCGCGTGATCGAGCCACCCAGCGCCTTCATCAACCCAACGTCTGCGCGGCGCTCCATGGCCAGCGCGGCCATCGTCGCCAGCACGCAGAGCGCGGTGAGCGCGAGAATGAGAATGATCATGGAAATAATCAGCAGACGAATCCGGCCGAGCAGCTCTCCTTCCGCTTCGGTCACCTTGCGAATCGGGTGAACCTGAAATTGCGGCAGTGCCGCACTAAGCCGGCTGGCTGTGGTCGCAATCAATTTTGGCGTGCCGCTCACGCTCAGTTGAACCACACTCACCTTGTCCGGCAAGTCGGCGAGGGTTTGCAGCGAGTCGAGGCTCATGAACACTTGATTGTCGTCTGCGGCGCCGGAATCGAGAATCCCAGAAATTTTGCATTGCGACGTGCGAGTGAGATATTGCAGCTGCAACGAACCGCCCGTCACCAGGTGCAATTCCCTTGCTGCGTTTCGACCCGCCAAACACTGCCCAGCATCGGCGCGCGAAGAAATCCATCCGCCGTTCATCTTCCATGAGGGGTTCAAGTTTTGAAGCTGGTCGAGCCAGGTGCCCACCGCGACGACTTGTGTTTCGCCGACGCGAGCGATTACGTAGGCAAACGGCGCGAACGCTACCTTCGCGGTCGCGACCCGCTGCACTTGGCCCATTACGGCGTCTTCATTCATCAGCGCCGAATTCGTGAGCGTGGATTCCGCGGCCGACTCCGTGGTCTTGGGAGCGATGATGATATTGGCGCCTAGTGTGCGGAATTGCTGGGTTAGCTGGTATTCGACGCCGAAATCCAGATTCAGCAAGCCGGAAATAACCGCCGCGCCGCTGACCAGCGCGAGAATGGCGACCGTCAAACGCGCGCGGCTGCCGCGCAGCAATCGAAATACGAGACGCCAGAACACTACTGGCCCCGCAATATGAGCGACGGACGCAGATGCGCCGCGCGCCGCAACGGTATCAGGCTCCCAACCAGCGCCACGATGGAGGCGAGGCCGAGAACGATGGGCACTAGAACGAATTGGGGAGTTGCAGGAGTGCCGAAGACACTGTTTCCCAAAACGTGAGCGAGCCCCGCACCAAAAATGAAACCAACCGTGCCGCCGAAAATTGCCAGCATTAACTGCTCAAGTAGAAAAAGTCCAGTCACCGCAAAATTGCTGGCGCCCAGAGCTTTCATCACGCCGATTTCCGAGCGCCGTTCCAGCACCGTCGTCGCGGAGGTGGCGGCCACGGCCAGGGCCGCGGCGATCAATGCTGCCAACGTGACAATCCAAAGCAAAGTGCTGACGCGTGACAGAACGCGGCCTTCAGTTTCGGCCACACGGCGAATCGCGCGCACGTCGGTTCTGGGCAAAACCGTCTTGATCTGAAAACTGATCGACGAAATATACGGCGAACAAAACCAGCGGTCGTATTCGGTTGGGGTGAGTTGAATGTTTTTGTCGTTCTGGGCCATTTCGCCGCGCTCGGCCAAGGCGTCGGCGGGCTTGGTCAGCGCGCTTACGAATAAGGAGCGGAATTCACCGGGGTGGCCGGAAAGTTTTTGCGCGACTGACAAGGGCACCAGTACGGAATTGTCTCCCGCGTCTCCAGTGGAGACGATTCCGGTGATCGTCAGAGGAATCTTAGTGCCGCGGCCGTCATCCTTCACGACGTTGATCGTGCCGCCGATCTTAAATTCCGCGGGGTGTTTCGCCGCCAACGCCGCGCCCACGACGCATTCAGCCGCGCCGTCTTGAAACCAACCCCCGTCAATCTTCCACCACGGGTGCGTGATGCTTAGGCCAGTCTTGAACGTGGTTCCATCAGGCACCGGCACGCCGTGTTCGAACCAGGTGCCGATCACGGTCACAGCTCCGCCGGCCTCGGCGACCGATGCCGGAACATCCAGAAAGGGCGTGAAACCTTCAATATTGTGGCGCCAGAAAATTGTTTTTAGCTTGCCGAGGTCCGCTTCCTGCAGGTAAGCGCCTTCATTTACCGGGCGATAATCCACGCCACCAATTTCTACGGGAAGCGTATCGGAGTGAGGCGTTACCAGCAGATTCGCGCCAAAATTTCGAAACTCACGTGCGAGGCGGTCGCCGACTTCCAGCGCGATCGTGAGCGTAGCGGTAGCCACCGCCATGCCAACAACCAGGGCAGCGCCAGTCAGAATCTTGCGTCGTGGATTGCGCGTGAAGGATTCCCTTACCAGGCGGGCCAGCATTGCGTCAGGAGTGAATCTTGGAGGCCGCGTCGCCAATCGCGGAAAGATCCACGACCACTGCGCCCGCCTCCACGTGAGATTTCACCGCGATGGGGTTGCAGCCGCCGGATTCGCCAATCGACGGAATATAAATCGCCGCGCCGCACGTGCGGCAAATGATGCTCTGGCCTTCCTGGCGGTAACCGGCAGGGCCGCAAATCTGGCAGGCATCGAGCGCTGTGGCGTAATCGCCGTTCGGCTTGTGAATCACGATGAACCGGATCACGCTGCCGTTCACATCGGCGGAGTAAAAATGCAAACTGGCGTCGGACAGATCGGTCAGCGGAATACGGACCAGGTTGTCCTGAGCGACCAACGGCTTCGAGGGCGCGGGAGCCGCAGCGACCTTGCCGTAGACATACTCGCCTGCGAAGGAAAGCACTACGCCGATGCAAAGCAGCGCCGCAGCGAAGCTCCACACCCGCTGGCGGCGGAAGGCATGTTCGCGCATCCGGCGCTCGGCCGAATTCCCTTCCGCGTCAGCAACCGGCGCTTTGGAACTGAACCACTCGCGTAACACCACGAGTGCGGCAGCGCCAAGGATCACGACGAAAAAGAAAACTTCATTGCGCACGATCGGGCCAATCGTGGACATTTCCGTCTTGCTGGACGGAATCCACATGGCTTCGCTCAATTCATGAATGCCGGTGAGCGCCAACTGAAACGCGACGATCATCAAAATGGCGCTGGTCGCCTTGAAAAAACGATGCAGAGGAATGCGCAGCGTTCCCTGGAAGAAAAACAGTCCAACCGCGATCGCGATGGCAATTCCGATGGCCGTACCGATCCAAACCTGCACTCCGGCGCTGGAGAGTTCAACGGCGCGCAGAATCAAAATCAATTCGGCGCCTTCACGCACCACCATCATGAAAACGAAAAAGCCAATCGCCCAGCCCGCGGCCCGTGTAGATTTTTGGGCATATGACTCCACGCGCTGCTCGATTTCCTTCTTCAAATGGCGTGCGGCCCGGTTCATCCAAATAATCATGGAGACTACGAGCGCCGAGGCCACCAGCATCAACAGGCCTTCAAACCCGTCTTCACTCACCTGCCACCGCTGCAGTAATATGGCCGCAACAAAGCTGGCTGCAGCCGCAAGCAAAACGCCGACCCAGACATAGCTGCTGAGGGCACGGCGGCCAGTACGGTTAAGGTAGACGAGGACAATGCCGACAACCAGGGCGGCTTCGACACCTTCACGAAGAGAGAGCAGCAGAGCAGAGAGCATAGGATTGCTAGTTGCAAACCAGTATCAACTAGAAATTTAAGTGTAACGCCAGCCCCCGGTGAAATCAAGCGAATTCAACTTGTTCCGCGCCCCTGCTCACGTTTCCGGTAGACTACCATCTCATACTTTATGGCTTTCTTTTCGCATTCGCCGCAGGCGCGAACTGGCGCGAACCACCCTGGCGTTATCGTGATCGCCATGGCGTTGTCGCTGGCTTTACTCTCTGCTGACGGCATGGCTTTTGGCGCTCGATTGCCGCGGCCGCAAGAGGATGCGGAGGCGCCTCCGCCATCAGCTCCTCCCAAGAAACCGGTAAAGACCGTTCCCAATCCAGTGATGGCGCCCGCCGGTTCGATGCCGCCCGCGAAAGCCGATCAAAAAAAAGGTAAGGAAGCCTACAAGAAGGGGTTGAAGGCCGAGGGGGACGGCGACTGGGCGACCGCCTTCGAGGCGTATTCCGACGCGGTCAACTTTGATGCTACGGTCATCGCCTACGGCCTGCACCAGGCGATTGCAAAAAGCCACGTGGTCCAGGCCAAGATCGAGGCGGCGGAAAAGGCGGCGGTCGCCGGAGATCTGACGGCGGCCCTACGTTCGCTGCGCGAAGCGCGGGAACTCGATCCTTCGAATCAGGTCCTGGCCGAGCGCCTGGCGCAAATGGATGCCTTGCGCCCGAGGGCCGGAGTCCAAACCGTCGCTGAACGCCAACTCGCGCCGCCGGTTCGGCTGGATCACCTGCCAGGAACGCAAAATCTTCAACTTCGGGGCCAGACCCAAAGCGCTTACGAAGAGATTGCGAAAAAATTCGGCGTCGAGGTGGCGTTTGATGTCGACCTGCGACAAGTGCCGGTAAAGTTCGAATTGAACGATGTGGACTTCGTCACCGCGATGAGGGTCATGGGCCAGGCTACCGGAACTTTCTGGCGGCCGCTGACAGCCCATCTTTTTTTTGTGGCCTCGGATACCGCGCAAAAACGAAAAGATTATGACGTTTCGATCGCGCGCACCGTGCTGCTCCCGAATTCCGACAGCGACGAGCAGATGACCGAAATCGCCAGGCTGGTTCGCGAGGTGGCCGGGATCACCCGGACTCAACTGGACACCAAGAGCCGGACGATTACCATGCGGGCTGCTCCGCAAGCGATGGCCGTTGCCGCCGGCATCATCGACGATCTGGAGCGTCCGGCGCCGGAACTGGTGCTAGAAATCGAAGTGCTCGAAATCGATAAGACCCACCAGCGCGATTTAGGCATTGTGGGGCCACAAACTGCGCAAGTTTTTTCGATCCCGTCAAATGTGGCGCGCGAGCTGACGGACGGCACCACCTCGATCGCCACGATCATTACCCAAATTTTCGGAACCTCGACGTTGCCGGCGTTCCTGGCATTCGGGGGAGGAATCACGACTTTTCTTTATACCCTTCCGGACGTAGCACTGAATTTCTCGGATTTCCTGTCCACGGTCCGTTCGGGGCGAAAAATGCTGCTGCGCGCGGAAGACGGAAAGCCGGCGACATTCTTCATCGGCGAACGCGTTCCGGTTTCCCTGGCGCAATACTCGTCGAGTTTGGGAAGCAGCGCGCAAACCAGCGCAGTCAGCGGCGGGTCGCCCGCCAATCTGGAGGTTTCGTTCCTGACCACGGGCGTAAACCCGGACTACGTAGCGACGGCCGATCTGAACAATGACGGTTTTCAAGACGTGATCGTCGCGAATTTCACGGCTGGAACGCTCTCTATATTTTTGGGCGTTGGCGACGGAACTTTTAACCTTCCGACCACGGTGACGGTCGGGGCCGGCCCGGCGTGGGTCGTGACCGGAAACTTTCATCTCACCTCGGACACCAGCGACAACGTGGACATACTGGTGGCCAACGAAAATGCCAACACGCTGAGCCTGCTGCTGGGCAACGGCGACGGCACGTTTCAGCCGGCGCAGACCATTACCACGGGTCATCTGCCGAGCTCGATCGCGGTGGCCGATTTCAACAATGACGGTCTTTCCGATTTGGCGGTAGTGAACCAGGGCGATAACACGATCGGCATTTATCTGCGCAACACCGACGGAACTTTTAAGCCGCCCACGCTGATTGCGACCGGCATGAAGCCAACCTCGATCGTGGCTGGAGCCTTCAATCCGAATTCCAATGCGATCATCGATCTGGCCATCACCAACTCGGCGGAAAACACGCTCGAAACTTATATTGGCAAGGGAGACGGAACGTTCTTCAGCCCGATCAAGTACGCGACCGGGGTGACCCCGGTTTTCGTCGCGCTCGCGGACGTGAACGCCGATCAGGTTCTCGATCTGATCGTCGCGGATAGTGGAACCGTGGCCAGCGGTACCAATACCGTGATCAACAGCGTTTCGGTCTTCCTGGGGAATGGCGACGGAACTTTCGGAACCTCCACCACCGCCAGATTGGATTTTCCGGCCGGCACCAATCCGACTTCGATTGCCATCGCCGATTTTAACGCCGATGGCATCCCCGATATGGCCGTCACCGCCACCGGAGACAATGCGCTCGCGGTCCTGATCGGTGTAGGTGGCGGCATTTTTTCGCCTCCCATCGAGCTGCCGTTGCAAACCAGCCCCGGTTCGGCCGCAACCGCCGACTTCAATGGCGACGGTCTGCCCGATGTGGCCGTGACCAATTTTGGTTCGAACAGCGTGGCCATCGTGCTCGATTCGGCCGCGCTTTTTGGCGTTTCTACTGGCGGGGCCGGAACACAATTTCCAAACGCGGAATATATCGATGTGGGCTTAAAAGTGAAGGCTACTCCGCGGGTCCACCATGACGATGAAGTTTCGCTGGCGCTGGAGTTCACTCTGAGCAGCCTGGCTGGCACCATGCTGAACAACATTCCGGTGGTCGATAATCAGGAAATTCATCAAAATGTGCGGATGAGAATCGACGAACCCACCGTCGTCGCCGGATACATTTCTCCGCAGACTACTACCTCGGAAAACGGTGAGCCGGGACTCAATGAAATTCCGGTGGTGGGCGCGTCCACGACGATCCAGACGGAATACACCCAATTGATAATCATGATCACGCCGCGTCTGGTGGAATTTTCGCCGCATAAAGAGCACGTGATCTATGCGGGACGCGGACAAATCCAAGGATTTGGTTCGGCCGGTCCTACAATTCAGGAGCGCCGCGGTTTCGCGCCGCAGCCCCAAGCACAACCGCAGCCCCAACCGGAGCAGCCGCCTCCTCAACCCGCTCCTGCCCCAGAGCCTACGCAGCAGGCACCGCAACCAGCGCCGCCGCAACCGCAGCCCCAGCCGGACAATAATCCTCCGCCCGTGAATCCGCCCGATTAGATCAGACCTGGGATCGATTTTCGGCGGCCCAACTTGCGTGTCGATGATCAAGTTAGGGAATGGCTTCCAGAACTAAAATCGGTTGGTAGGTGCGGGGCACCACGGGTTCGGCAATCGCAATCAATTGGCCTTGTTGGCTGAACACGCGCAGGCGCGCCGGCTTCCATTCGCCAGAATCGAGTTCGGAGGTAGCGCCTTGCGGCGCGGTCGAGCGGCCCGGTTGAATTTGCGCCAGGGAGAGATTGAATTTCGCGCCGTGGCGGATGCGCCGCTCGATAATCGGCAGCACCGTGGCGCTGGGGAGATCGGGTAATACGTTTTCCAGGCGTAACACATGGCCCTGCAGCTTGCCCGCTTTAGCATCGCGATCCAGATCTTGGAGCGTTACGGCTTGATCGATCGTGAATTCACCCACGGCGGTGCGCGTAATTTCTGAAAGGTGCGCACCCGCTCCGTGCATCCTGCCGAGGTCCAGCGCCAGCGAACGAATATAGGTTCCCGCGCCACACTCGACGTCGAACCGCGCAGTGGAGCCTTCCACGCCTTTCAGCTTGAATTCGAAAACTTCCACATCGGCCGGTTCGAGATTCACCGGCTTATTTTTTCGCGCCAATTGATGGGCCGAGCGGCCGCCAATTTTTTTGGCCGAATAGGCGGGCGGAACCTGCTGAATCTTGCCGACGAATTGCAGCGCATGAGCTTCGATCTCTTCGGCTTTCAGCGTTGGCGCGGAATCCGGACCGAGCGCTTCGCCGTCAGCGTCGTAGGTGTCCGTTTCAAATCCAAAACGCATAGCGCAGCTGTAACGTTTGCGGCGACCGGAATAGAAACGCGCCAAGCGCGTGGCGCGCCCCAGAGCCAGAACCAACACGCCCGTGGCCAAAGGATCGAGCGTCCCGAGGTGCCCGATGCCGCGAAAACCGACGATGCGGCGCACGTACTCGACCACGTCGTGCGAGGTTTTCCCGGAAGGCTTGTTGACCACGATGAGGCCGTCAAAGGGCGGCTGTTTGGGTGGACGCGGCATAAATGATTTGGAATTTCAGCGGCGGCAAACTAGCAGCAAGGCGAGTTGGCGGAACAGCACGAAGCCGGCGCGGACGCTACAGAGCCTCCGGAGTTTTTGCTTTGCGCAAGAGGCTCTCGATGCGGTTTCCGATTTCTTCTGTTTGGTCCAGCATAAAAATAACCTCGGGAGCGCGGCGCAAATGCAGGCGGTCGACCAATTCATGGCGGACGAAACCGGTCGCGGCTTGCAACCCGGCCAGCGTGGTAGCACGCTCGGCCTCGTCGCCGCTCAGGCTCACGAACACGCGAATAGTGCGCATGCCCGCGCCCAGGCGGACTTCGGTGACCAGCACCGGAGCGGCCAGGCGCGGGTCCTTCAATTCCCCGGCGAGCATCAAGCTCACTTCGTTGCGAACTTCTTCGGCAATCCGTTCACTGCGATGACCCGCGTGATGCCCTTGAGACTTCATGATTCTTCCCCGTCTTCGTAGTAATCAATTTGCTGCGATACCAGATCGCGGCCCAGCACGCGTTCGGATTCCGCGGCGATATCCGCCAGCGATTTTTCCAGGTGGCCCGAATCGCCCGAAATCGAAACCACACCGACGCGCGAACGCTGCCAGGTTTCCTGGTGGGCCAATTCCGCAACGGCCACGTTGAAATGAGCACGCAGCCGGTCTTTCAGACTGCGGAGCACCTGTCGCTTGTCTTTGAGAGACTGCGCATCAAGGATGTGAATTTCGAGGGTGAGGAGGCCTATCGGCATTTCCATCCCACAACGCGAGCGACGCAGGATTCGCACGCGAGCCCAAAAAATCAATCGCCGAAAATCACGCCGGCCGCATTGCAGCGCCGGCCGGAATCGAAAAGTCTAGCTGTGCGACGCTTCGGCGCGCTCCGGTTGGCGCTGGGTGCGCACCGAGGGAGCTCCCATATCGGGCGCCGCGCTCTTCTCGATCGAGAAACATTCCAGCAGATCGCCGACCTTCACGTCGGCAAAATTCGCGATGCCGATGCCACACTCAAAACCGGTGCGAACCTCTTTTACGTCTTCCTTGAAACGCTTCAGCGAATTGATCTTGCCGGTGAAAACCACGGCCGCTTCACGAATCACGCGCACTTCCGCGTCACGTTTCATGATGCCTTCGAGCACCGAGCAACCGGCGATGGTGCCTACGCCCTTGACCCGGAACGTATCGCGGACCTGCGCGCGCCCGAGATGATGTTCCTTGATGACCGGCGAGAGCAAGCCCTGCATGGCCCTAGTCAATTCGTCGAGCAATTCGTAAATGATGGTGTACCGGCGAATGTCCACGTTCTCGCGCTGTGCCAGCTCTTCGGCTTTGCGTTCCGGCTTCACGTTGAACGCGACAATGACCGCGCCCGAAGTGGAAGCGAGCAGAACGTCCGATTCGTTGACGGCACCGACGCTGGCATGCAGCACTTTCAACTTGACTAGATCGGTCGAGAGCCGCGGCAACATTTCGTTTAGAACTTCCACCGAACCTTGCACGTCCGCCTTTACGACCACCGGAAGTTCCTTCACTTCACCGGCGCGCAACTGCTCGTGCAATTGATCGAGCGTCAGGCGGCCGCTGGCCGATTTGGCGAGCGAAGCGTCGCGCTGCTTGCCCTGGCGATATTCGACGATGTGCCGCGCCTTAGCTTCGTCCGCGACCTGGAACTGGTCGCCGGCGTCGGGTACGCCCTGCAATCCGAGAACTTCGACGGGCGTGGCCGGACCGGCCTGCTTGATGGCCGCGCCGTGATCGTCAAACATCGCGCGGACTTTCCCGTAAACCGCCCCGACGATGAAGACGTCGCCGACGTGCAGGGTGCCGTTCTGCACTAGAACGGTTGCCACCGGGCCGCGGCCCTTGTCGACGCGCGATTCGAGAACCGTACCGCTGGCCGGAATACCCGGATCAGCTTTCAACTCGCGCAAATCGCCGACCAGCAGAATCATTTCGAGCAGCTTGTCGATATTCTTTTTGGCTTTGGCCGAAACTTCGACCATCACCGTCTCGCCGCCCCATTCTTCCGGCATCAAGCCCTTGTCGCTGAGCTGGCGCTTTACGCGTTCGGGCTGTGCGTCACCCTTGTCGATTTTGTTGATCGCGACAATGATGGGCACGTTCGCGGCGCGAGCGTGCGAAATCGCCTCTTCGGTTTGCGGCATCACGCCGTCATCGGCTCCGACCACCAGCACCACGATGTCGGTCACTTTCGCGCCGCGCGCACGCATGCGGGTGAACGCTTCGTGACCCGGCGTATCGATGAACACAATGCGCTTGCCGTTGGCGTGCGCTTCGTACGCGCCAATGTGTTGCGTGATGCCTCCGGCTTCGCCGCCGGCCACATCTTCCGAACGAATCGCGTCGAGCAAACTGGTTTTGCCGTGGTCGACGTGACCCATGACGGTGACGACGGGAGCGCGCGGCACTTCATTGCCGGTGCGCGTTTCTTTGACTTTTTCTTCTTCGACGATCTGCTCTTCGAACGAAACAACTTTTACGATGCCGCTAAACGCTTCAGCGAGACTTGTCGCCGTGGCCACGTCGAGAGCCTGGTTGATGCTGGCGAAAATGCCGCGGTCGAGCAGCGTCTTCAGCAATTCTTTGGCGCGAACGTCGAGCTTCTCGGCGAGTTCGCGGACGGTGATGCCTTCGGTAACGGTAACCTCACGCGGTTCACGCTTTACCGCCTCTACCGGTTGAACGGCAGTAGCGCGACCACCCGGACCGGCACCGGAACGTGGACGCACCGGATGCAGTTTGCGTTCGCCCTCGGCGTAACGCTTTTCGATAAGTGGACGACCGCCACGCGCCGCAGGTTTGCGCGCGTACAGCGGTTTGCCCGGTTCGGCTTTCGGCACGCCAGCGCCTGGGCGCTGACCGCCTACGGGAGCTTTGTTGTCGCGGCCGCCGGGGCCGCCAGCGCCAGGGCGCTGCGGAAAGCGCGACGGAGGCCCGCCAGGCCGACCGCCTTGGCCAGGGGCTCCGCCGGGGCGACCTTGCGGCACTCCGGCCGGACGATAGGATTGCGGGGCACCCGCGGGGCGCATGCCTTGCGGCGCGCCAGGACGCTGACCGGGGCCAGAAGGTCGCGGCGTCGCGGGCGGGTACCTTTGCGTAGACGGGGCCGAACCAGCCGGGCGCGGAGCGCCGGGTGCCGACGGACGCAAGGGCTGACCCGGGCGCGGCATGGATGTACTGAGCGGGCCGGTAGGCCGAGAAGTCTGAGTGGTAGCGGATGAGCCTGTGGGGACAGGGGGAGCAGGCCGAGGCGCCGTACCAGAGGGCGATGCGGCAACCGGAACATGCGTTGCGGCGGTAGCTCCGGGTGCGGCTGGACGCGTCGGCACAGCTGGCCGCGCGGCTGGCGGCGTAGCGCCCGCAGTCGGCGCGACTCCCGGTCGCGCTACGCTCGCCGGCGCAGTGGCCGACACGGGCGCGGCCGGCTTCGCCGCTATCGGAGCCGCAGCGGTTACCGGCGCAGCGGTCGGAGCCGCAGCCGGTTTCGGCGCAGGCTTTTTCGCCGCGGTAGTCTTCGCGGACTTCTCGGCTTCGGCCGCTTCTTCAGCCGCCGCCAGATCGCGAAAGTGCTTGCGCACCCGCTCGGCGTGCACGAGATCGATCGAGCTCGAGTGCGTCTTCTTTTCGGTGACGCCGGCTTCTGGGAGGTACTCGATCAGGACTTTCGCCTTGATCTCGAGTTCTCTGGCCAGTTCGTTGATCCGGACTTGATTGGAATCTGCCATTCGCCTCTTGTCTGAACTGCGACTACGTACCTCGGTACGGCCGCGATACTACGCGCGAAAATGTTCAAAACTTGCTTACGGCTTTTCCGCGCCTTCCACTGAATCGCCGATCTCTTCTTCCCGCACGTCCTCGGTGGCCTCGGCCGTGGCTTCATCGAGCGCCGCAGCTTCGGCTTGAACGGTTCCTTCTTCGGGGACTACGTCAGCCGCAGCTTCGTGCTCGCCACTCGCCGCCACTTCGCTCTCCGCTTCTTCCGTAGCTTCGTCGAGCAACGCGGCTTCAGTTTCCACCGTACCGGTATCGGGCGCTCCACCTTCGTTCAAATCTTCAGCGGTGGTGGCCCCACTGGTCGCCGCCGTTTCCAGCGCTTCGAAATAGGCGGCGACGGATTGATGGATCTTCTCCACCATTTTCTCGCCGATGCCCGGAATTTCGACGAGTTGTTCCGGAGTCATGTCGGCCAATTTCTCGATCGACGTTATGCCGGCAGCCTCGAGCTTCTCAATCGTCTTCGGTCCGACATTCACCAGCTCCGTCAGCGGGGTTCCCGGCGCAGTCAGGGCGGCCATCTGCGCTTCAATTTCTACGCGCTTTTCTTCCTCGCTCTTGATGTCGATGTTCCAGCCGATCAGCTTGCTGGCCAGGCGCACGTTCTGGCCTTTCTTGCCGATCGCCAAAGACAACTGCGTATCTTCGACAATCACTTCGAGTCGCTTTTCTTCCGGATCGACGATCTGCACTCGCGTTACTTTCGCCGGGCTCAGGGCTTTCTGCGCGAATGCGACGGTCTCCTCGTTCCAGGGAATGATGTCGATTTTTTCACCGCGCAGTTCGCGGATGATGGATTGGACGCGCATGCCCTTCATACCGACGCAAGCGCCGACCGGGTCGACATCCTTGTCCCGGCTTTCCACGGCGATTTTGGTGCGCTCGCCCGCCTCGCGCGCTACCGCGCGAATCTGCACCGTACCGTCGTAAATTTCCGGAACTTCCATTTCAAACAAACGCTGCACCAAGGCCGGATCGGCGCGGGAAACCACCACCTGTGGGCCTTTGGCCGCGCGCTCCACCGCGCGAATCGTTACGCGCAAACGGTCGCCCACGTTGTAGGCCTCGAGACGGGACTGTTCGCGCTTGGGCAGCCGCGCTTCGGTGCGTCCCATGTCCACGATGATGTCCGGGCCTTCCATGCGTTTCACGACGCTATTGATCAGCTCGCCGACCCGCGTGTGAAACTCGTTGTAGATCGTGTCGCGCTCGGCTTCGCGAACTTTTTGCAGAATAACTTGCTTGGCCGTCTGCGCCGCGATGCGGCCCAGCACATCCGTCGGCTTGCCCTGAGTGATCTCGCCACCGATTTCAATTTCGGGCATGCGCTTGCGCGCGTCGTTCAGGGAAATTTCGCGTATGGGGTCGACGACTTCGTCGACTACTGTGTGCACCGAGAAAACGTCAACCTGGCCGGTGTCCGGATTGAACTTCGAACGGAGTTCTTCTTCGGTGCGATAGAATTTTCGCGCCGCCACCACCATCGCATCTTCAATTGCGGCGACGATGATCTCCGGTTCAATGTGCTTTTCCCGGCTGATCAGCTCGATCTGCTGGTACAGCTGACTCGCCATTTGAGTTTCTCCCGTACAAAATTCGATAAAAGTATGAATGCTTTAAGAACGACCGCCCATCTACCCGGCCCGCGCTACAGTTCGACAACTAAGTTCGCCTTCTTGATCCCGGCATAGGGGATCTCAATTTGCTTTTCCTGATCTTTGCTGCGCTGCGTTACTTTCACCATGCCATCCGCGTACCCCGCCAGGCGACCTTCCAGAAATGCCTGTTTGTTCACTGGATCCGCCAACCAAATCTTGGCCAGCCGTCCGACGAAGCGTTCATAGTCCGCCGGCTTGATTAATTTCCGGTCAAGACCCGGTGAACTGATTTCCAGCGTATATGCCGGACCGGGCACTAACTCCTCGACGTCGAGGATCACACTTAACTGCTCGCTGACCTGCTGGCAGTCGTTATGACTGACACCAAGGTCATCCGGGTTCTGCGGGCCGGGCAGCCGGTCGATGTAGACACGGAGCAAACGCTCCTTGCCTATCTTCCATTCTACGTCGAAAACGTCGAGGCCGAGCGATACCGCCACGCGCTGCGCTGCCTCTCGAATCTTGCCCAGTTCCATTCTATTCCAAGCGCGACAGTTAGCTGCATCCGGCGAGAACTCCCGGAGGCGCCCCAAGCGGCAGAGCCGCCAAAAATGTCGCCTCCAACAAAAAAGTGGGCTCGCGCCCACTGGCTCTTGCGACCTGTCTGGAAGCACCACAGTATAATTTCTCAGCGCCAAAAACGCAAGAACAGCTCGAGGCCAACCCCAAGTCCTGTTAAATCCGTGATTTCCGCGACGTTTGAAGCTAAGAACAGTCTCCCAGAACGACTTTGCAGGAAAGGGCCAATGTGTATATTCTCGGTACGTTCCCGCCGCTTCACCCAGGAGGTTGCCATGGGAAGCCGGTGCCTGTTCACTGCTTTTCTCGGTTTGCTGATTCTAGCGATGTTCCAGCCCGCCGTAATGCTGTTCTCCCAGCAAAAAATGGACTCTATCCAGCGCGCGCAGAGCGAGCAGATTTTGCGTGATGCCTACGATAACGTTAAGAAACACTATTACGATTCGAAGTATCACGGGCTCGACCTGGACGCCCGCTATCACGATTTTGACGCCAGGGTAAAAAATGCTCCGAACCTCGGCCAGGCTTTCCGCATGGTCGCGGCATTTCTTGACGGATTAAATGACTCCCACACTTTCTTTGAGCCGCCGTCGCGAACCTCCCGGACTGAGGATGGTTATCAGCTGCGAATATATGGTGACAACTGCTTCGTAGTGGCGGTTCGGCCGGGAACCGACGCGGAGGCCAAAGTGCATATCGGCGATCAAGTGCTGACTTACAACAATTACAACGTAAATCGGGCGGATAAGTGGAAGATGGAATACTACTTCAAAGCCTTGGCGCCCCAGCCAGCGTCCGTCCTGGAGCTCCGCGACCCTGCCGGACAAGAACGAAAAGTAACCGTCGATGCCAAGGTGCGCGAATTGAAAAAAGTCATGGATCTGACAGGAGCCAACAGTGGCGGCGATATGTGGGATCTGGTGCGCGAAGGGGAGAACAGCAATCGGATCATGCGCCAACGCTGGGTGAATGTGAGCGACGTTATGATTTGGAAGATGCCGATATTCTTTCTGGAAGATACGGAAGTAGATCACATATTCGCCGAAGCCAGGAAACATCGAGCGCTGATAATTGATCTGCGCGGAAATCCCGGAGGCGCGGTCGTCACCCTGGAACGCATCATCAGCGACATGTTCGAAGGCGAAGTGAAGGTGGCGGATCGCATCGGGCGCAAAGATCTGAAGCCCGAGATAGCGAAAGCCCACGGAGGCGACAAGTTTTCCGGAAAAGTCATCGTAATTCTGGATAGTGGATCAGCCTCGGCCGCTGAACTATTGGCGCGGGTAATTCAGCTCGAGAAGCGAGGAACGGCCATCGGTGATCGTTCCTCCGGAGCAGTGATGGAGTCGTTGCGTTATCCGGCCTCTCAGGGCGTGGACACTAAAATCTTTTACGGGTTTTCCATTACGGAAGCCGACTTGATCATGAAAGATGGGAAAAGTCTGGAGCACGTCGGGGTCACGCCCGACGAAACGGTCCTGCCCACCGCCAAAGATCTCGCGCGCGGATGGGATCCGGTATTATCGCGCGCCGCGGAACTCGCGGGGGTGACTCTCGAACCTGCTGCGGCCGGAAAATTATTCCCGATCGAGTGGATGCCAAACTGAATCCGTCCGCCCCAAAACAACCCGCCCCGGGATTACTCCCGAGGCGTTCGACGTTCGGAAAACTGATTCTACAGATCGAAAAAGCGTTTACTGCTGAGGTGCCGCTGGTTTAGCAGCAGCCGGCGCGCGCGGCGTGGTGGATTTCGGCGTCGCGGTGGTGGCTGCCTTCGCCGGGTAAGTCTGGTCAAACAGGCGAATGATTTCCTGGGTCACGTCGGTCGAATTCGCCGCGAAAATCACGGGGGAGCTTTGGCCGGAGCGATCAAGGATGATCGAGTAGCCGTTGTCGCGCGAATACTTGTTCAGCACGTCGATCATCCGGCGGCCGATGCGATCCACAACCTCGCGTTGGGCTTCGTTGAAATCGTCCTGCGCGTCCTGCGAACGGCGTTGGTAGGTGCGCTGGAGCTGTTCGCCTTCGCGGCCGAGCCGGGCCTTTTCATCGTCGCTCAACGTGGTTTGCCCGGTACGCAACCTGGTCTGAATATCTTCCATTTGTTTCTGCATATTCGTCAGTTCGGTCTGGCGAGGCGCGAACTGCGATTGCAATTCTGCCGCTGCTTGCTTTCCTTCAGCCGTGCTGGTAATCGCAACTTGCACGTCAATCACGCCAATCTTGCCGGCGGACGCTGGTGCCGCCTGAGCCCACATGGCCGCTGGTGACATCAATACAGCCGCCAGGGCGGGTACTGCCAATCGAATCTTCATTCTCACTCCTTCATCAGGTTAACGGTTAGATAGTCAAACATTTAATCATCAAACAAATCGCAGATTATAGCGTTCCTCGTGGAAATTGGTCAATTCCTTTTGAGTCTCGCCACCTTTGAACGGAACCAAAGCCGATAGGTCTTAGATGCAACCCTGCAGAAAGTCGTTGTTTTGCGCCATCGCGCCGCTCGTTTCTAATTCGGAAGCGGTATCAGCAAAATCCGGTTGTTAACCTGATCCACCTCGACCACCAGGTTGAGTCGCAAATCGATCCCCACGGCCTTCACCCCGACTACTACCGCGGAAGATGGCACCAAGCTTCCAGCCGCCAATACGCTCTGCACCTGGGGCGTCGGACAACTCGTACCGCCGCCTGGCGGGCACACGTAGTCGATGACCGAGATGGTGCTGGTTCCGGAATTCGCCGTCACGATGGCGCTGGTGTTGTAATTGTAATCAAGCGATGTGGGATTGATGCTGGCGGCGATCGAAGAAAGAACGGTCGATCCCGGGTTCACTACCAAAACATTGTTGCTGCCACTGTCCGTCGCCAGAAATACCTGATTCGCCGGATCGAAAGTGACATCGGTAGGCAAGTCCAGATTGCTGACCCGGGGTAGCAACGTTCCCGCCGAGGACAGAAAATCCAACGCGCTGGTGCCAGCGCCCGTAGCTTGATTTAGTCCCGCGGCGGTCGCCACTACGGTAATACTCTGCGTAGTATCGCTGGCCAAGCTCGGATCAACCGCCACACCAAGCGGCAGATAATCAATTTGAGTGGTGCTCGCACCTGCAACCGAACCCGTAGCGGCATCTGCGATTGAAATTTCGCCAAGAAACCCTTCGGGATTCGTGGTCCCCTCGGACAAGGTGAACACGGCGAGAGCGGTGTCCGGGTTAATCGTAGCCCCGATTGGCAGAATACAATCGGCGCATAGCGGTACGGTGATGGGCGGGTTAAATACTCCGTTTAAACCGACTTCGTCCAAGACCGTTGCGGTGTTCGATGCGTTGTTCACCACGAACGCCAACCCCAGCCTCGGAAGTACGGCAACGCCGAAGGGGCTCGCCCCAGTCAAGAATGAGGTGGGCGACTGGGGATTGAGCAGCGATCCATCCAGCAGGTTAACCACCGAAATGCTTCCACTACCGGAATTGGTCACGACGACCTGATCCCGCACGTTATCGACCGCCACAGCCACCGGAGAATTTCCGACGGTCACCGGTTGAATCACGTTGAGATGCGCCACATTCGAAATTGCCGATGCGGAATTCTGGACGTAAACCACGTAGCCGCGGGCTCCGGAAAGCATCGAGGCCGATACGGACGCGGTGAGTTCCCTGCTGCTGACGAAGGTCGTCGGAACTGTTGTCCCGTCCAATACGATCTTGGAGGCCGCGGTAAATCCGCCTCCAACAATCGAAAGTGTTAAGCCGGCGTTCGGCGTCTGCACATAAGTTGTGGCCGGACTCGACTCGACGATTTGCAGGGGGTTAACGGTAGAAGTGCTCAGCGGCACGACCGAAACCGTGTTGTTCCCGGAATTCGCCACGTAAGCGGTGTCGGTGATCGCATCGATCGCCACACTTTGCGGCGCATTGAGACCTAACAGGGTTTGCAAAACGATCCCATTCGCCGCGTCGATCACGTACGCGCTGCCATTGTCATTCACCGCAATTCCAATATTGTCGAGCGGATTCACAGCCGCGGCCACGAAGCCCGAAATATTCACCGCGGCCCCATTCTGTGTAGCCAGCACCGTTTTGACCGTTTGGTCTAGCAGGCTGAAGGTCGACAGGCTGTCCGTGACTCCTCCCGTCTGCAGAATTCCCCCGTCGGGATCGGCAAACAGGGCCTGATGGGTTTCGGAATTTATAGCCACGCCTTGAATCGTAGAGGAAATCGTAATATTTGCGATCACTGAAGGCGCGCGCAAAGGGTCAGTCCCCGGATCGCTGCTGGAAGCATTGTGCCCAAGGTCGACGATGTTGATGATTCCCTGCCCGCCCGGTGTCGCGATGGCCCAGTTCAACCGGGGATCCACTGCGACCGATGGGAACGTGGCGGTGCTGAACAATGTGAAAGTCCCGCCGACGCTTTGCACAAAGGTTGGAACGCCATTCGTAAAGTCGACAATTTCCGCGGTGTTGCTCTGCTGTATCGCCACCAATCCACGATGAGTCAAAGAATTGATTCCGATGGCCCAGGGCACGGGTGCCGGGTTCGGCGCAGTGTTGGGATTAGGCAAATTTAGGGTGGTCACTGCAAGCGTGGTCAGGTTGATGACCGAAATCGTGTTGTCCGCACTATTCGTTACCGCTGCGATGTGGTCGGGCAACTGATCGTCGATCGCTACGCTGGTGGGAGCAGTTCCTACCGGAACGGGCGAACCGGGAACCGCCGTTTTCGTCGCGAGATTAATGATACTGACGTTGTTGGAACCCTTGTTCGCGACGACGGCTAGGCCCAACCCTTGATCGATCGCAATCGACTGCGGCGCCGTGCCCACCGCGAACGAAGATTGCGGCGCGGTGGGAATGGAATTGGAAGACGGTTCAACCGAAATATTCAACGCCGAGGCGGCCGGATTCGGGGCCACCACATCGCCATTCCGCACGATCAAAGGATACAAACCGGGGCCTGGCACCGCGCCGCTGGCGATATTGGCCGTCAATTGCCGGCTGCTAGTGAACGTCGTCGCGAGAGTTTGCCCGTTGAAAGACGTGGTGGTCGGTGAGTTCGGCGAAAAATATCCGCCAATCAAACTCAGGTTTGCGCTGGTTCCTGATGGCGTCACGGTGTTGGGCAGAGTAGCCAGCAGGATCGGCTGGGTCGGCACAATTGTTAAACCTTGCGGTCCAGGCAGGGTATTGGAAGTGCTCCCATCCTGGGTCTGCACCACAATCGCTACCGGAGTTGGGCCGGGCCCTACCAACAAATTTGCTGGAATCGTAGCTCGCAGCAACTCTGCGCTGATGAATACGGTCGGCACTGGAGTGAGCGGATTTCCGGCCAGGACCGTGCTGGTGGTCAGAAAGTTGGTCCCGGACAAATAGACATCCTGCTGAACTGAACCTTCGCCTACCGTGTTCGGCGACATCGAGGTCAGCGTCGGATCGGCAGCACCGGCGATGGTGACGGTCGCCTGTCCTTCCTTCGAAGGGTCTGCGGCTGAAACCGCGGTGACCGTTATTGCGCCGGATGGAGCGACCGTCGGTGCAAAGTATTCGCCAGCCGTGCAGTTCGCTGGCAGTGAAGTGCTGGGACAAATGAATCCGTCAGCCGTGGATCCACCCGCGACTCCGTTCACTTCCCAAGTCACGTTCGAGCCACTGGCCGTGCCGCCATTCACGCTGGCCAGAAACTGCTGGTGCTCGCCAACAGCGAGTGACGCCGAGCTTGGCGTCACCGTCACACCAATGCCGGAACTGATGGTTACCGCGGTCGTGGCAAATGCGGTCGATTGGATGGTGCTGGTCGCTACCACCAAAAATCCGTTGGTCGGCGGCAAGGTCGCGGGGGCGGTATATAAACCTCCCGGAGTGTTATTTGCACCGGTGGTGATGGTTCCGTATCCCGCAGGCAGCTGAGTCTGTCCAGTTGCGGCCGGACTGCAGACCGTGGGCTGCAAGTTGGTCGGCGAAGGCGGCAGGCAAATCTGCCAGGTTACCGTGGTGGTCGCCGCGCCAGTCACCGACGCGCTGAATTGCACCGGTTTGCCGAGCAGGATGGTCGGATTAACCGGGAACACCGTGATTCCGACCGGAGTCGAATTGCCGCCGCATCCCGAAATAATTGTCATCCAGGCGCCCAATAGGGCCACCGTACCAGTCTTAAAAATATTACGCATTTCTTTCATCCTCTCCACGTTTCGGCGAACCGACGCTGTGCGTTCGCCCTGCCCAGATTACTTTTTGTAATGATTCCCTATTAAGAATTAGAAAGTCTTGCCGACCGTAAAGCGGAACGTGTGGGCCGGCTCCAGCAGGCCCGCCGGAATTTTTTGTTGCGCGGCGGCCACGTCCAGCATCAACTGCGGAACAATTTGGGTCTGTAGCACGCCGGGGGGCAGTTCGTTTTTGACTGCGTCGGTCAAATCGTACCCTCCGGTTGCGCCGGTGATGGTGCTGTTCAACCGCAGGTAATTGTAAGCGTAATAGACGCGGAAAGGAGCATTCACGATCGGCAGAATCACGTCGAGCTCGACTCCGGCCGAGGTGCGCGGACGGTAATTGGTGCCGCCCAAAATCGGCAGTTGGCTGGCAATTTTCAAATTCGGAAAATCCGGGTTCGGAAATCCCTGCTGAAATTTCGCGAGCGCTTCCGAATCCAGGGAGAGCTGCGATTTCCGCAAGATGGTGTTGAATCCGATGTCGTTGAACAGCACCAGGGTAACCGGTCCGGCGATCGGAATTCGATATTCCAAATTGTTGACGTTTTGAAAATCCCCGCCAGGTCGCGTCGGGAAGAATTCCAGCGTGGGCACGGTCAACGTCCGAATCGCGGGCCGGCCGTTGTTGAGGTTTCGGGGGTCGACATAGGACACGGTCGCGGTAGTGGAGAACGGAATCTCCACAAAAGGCGAAATCGTGTAGAAATTGAATCCGCGAACGTCGTTTTCGCCGCCCAGATAATAGCGGCTGTTGGGCGGAATGTTTTTCCCACCGTAGCCGGTGATCATTCCACTCTGGAATTTCACACCGATCACGTTGCGCCGCTTGTTGACCGGATGAAAATAGGTCGTGACGAACGAGTTGGTGATGGTATTGACGTTGCCCTGCAGCGGGCCACCTTCAAATCCGAGCCCATAGTAAAAGCTTTTTCCGCTGGTCGGATTTTGCGGATTGTTCACTGTGCTATAGGAAATCGTCGGTGTGATCTTGCTCGAAACGATTCCATTCAGCGCCGAGGGTCCGGCGAGGCTGGTGAACTGAATGCTTTCAAATAGCAATTGCGCAGAGGTGCTGAAGGTTTGAATGTTCGTCGTTGAATAGCCGTAAGTGATGCCAATGCGCGTAAAGGAAAACTTGCGCAGCGGGTAACTCGCAAACACCGTCACTCCTTTGGAGTTCGTGGTGTAGTTTTCCTGCAATGCCGGATTCAGTGCGATTTCCTGCCCCAGTTGGATACCGAGCTGCTTGGCCTGGTTGTAATCGAATTTGTTGGTGAAAATAGTGAAGCCGGTGGCGATGGGCCGGTCGAAAAGATATGGCTCTGTGAAACTGAACTGAACGTTGCGCTGGAAGCTGCCGATCTGAGCGGAAAGGGACAGCGTTTCGCCGAGCCCTAGGAAATTATTGGTGCTGTACGAGGCGCCCACGAAGGTTCCGGCGATCCCGCTGATGCCGCCGGAAAAACTGATGGACTGCTTTCCTTTTTCCTTGAGCTTCAGGCGAATGTCCACCGTTCCGGCTTTCACGTTGCGTTTCAGTTCGGCGTTTTCCGGCTTGATGGTGTCGAAATAGTTGAGTTGGTTCAAACGGAGCAGGCTGAGTTCCCACAGCCGGTTGTTGAAGACCTGGCCTTCGTCGAGCAGGATCTCGCGGCGAATGACTTTGTCGCGCGTGGTGGTGTTTCCCGAAAATTCGATGCGCCGCACAAAGAACTGCTTCTGTTGGTCGAACTCCATCGTGAGGTTGACGATTTTTTTCTGATTGTCGATATCGGTCAGCGGGGTTGCAACGAAATCGATGTAACCGTATTCACCGTATAGTTTTTTATAGTTCTCCAGCGCCTTGCGGATCTTTTCCGAGGAAAAAATATCGCCTTCTTTCAAGGGAAAAGCTCGCGCCAGGAGTTCGGACTTAAATACCAGCCCTTGATCGAGATCCGCGCTTTTGAAGTTCAGCTTGCCCATATGGAACTGATCGCCTTCTTCAATGGTGATGGTGATGTCGGCGCGCTTTCCATTTTTGGAGCCAATCAGCGGCAAGGGCCCGAGGCCGCCGTGGACGTCGTCGACGATAGTGACGACCGGGTCGCTGACTCTGACCTTAAAATAACCGTGATCCTGATAGATGCCGGTGATGCCAACGCCAAGATCTTCGTCGAGCTTGGCTTTATCGTAGGTCTTGCTCAACACCGGAATTTCGGTGATGTATAGCGGAATCGCATAGGGACGATCATTGCGCATCGAACGAAGCAGCTTGCGGTCCGAAAAGGCCTTGGCGCCCACAAATTTTATCTGGCCAACCTTAACTTTGGGGCCTTCGTCGATATTGAAAACCAGTTTCACGGCGTTGGTCGCGGCGATTCGTTCGTAGGTCGGCTTGACGGTAGCGAATTGGCGGCCATGTTCGGCCAGCAGGCCTTTGATTACCACTTCAGCGCGCTTGATTTTGGTAGGATCGAACTGGCTTTCCACCGAAAGCCCTACCTTCTTGTCTTTGAACGCGTCCAAAATGTCCGATTCGGTGATCGACTTGTTTCCTTTGTACTCAATTCGACGAATGATCGGACGTTCTTGCACGTAAAACACGATGATTTTTCCGTTGGCTTGGTCCGGACTGTCTTCCACTTCCAGTCGGATGTCCTCAAAAAACTGGGTATTCCACAAAGCTTGAAAGTCGCGGCGTACCGCTTCTTCGTTATAGGGATCGCCAGGACGCGAAAAAATGCGAGCGAGCAGCGTATCCCGCTGGATGCGGCGATTTCCAATGAATTCTATGCGTTGAATGATGTATTGCTGTCCCCCGGGTGTTTGCTGCGGCATAGCGAGCAGCGGTTCGGCGAATGAAACCAGCAATAAATACACAACGGAAAGAAATTGGAGTGTACGCAGAGAAATTTTCACGCTCGCGGCCATCATCAAGGCCGCAGTATCCCGCCCAAAATTTTGTGCTCCCCCGCCGGACCGCTCCCTGCCCGGCTTGCGCGTAGGATTCCTAGTGGGCCACTGGGGTTGCTTCTACGACCGGACGGAAGCCCAAGCCCTCGGCGCCGAGAAAAATCTCGAGCGTCGCCGGCCGTTGCAATCCACCCTGGATCAAAGCTTCCGACAGCGGGTCTTCGACGTATTTCTGTAACGCGCGCCGGAGCGGCCGCGCGCCATAATTTCGGTCACTGCAGGTTTTCTCAAGGATCCACTGACGTGCTTCCGGCGTCACCACGATTTGTACCTGACGATGGATCAGTGTTTCGTTGATTTGTCCTACCAGCAGATCGATGATACGCAACAAATCCGCATCGGTGAGTGAATTGAACAAAATCACTTCGTCCAGACGGTTGAGGAATTCGGGATTGAAGACCCGCCTCACTTCCGTCATCACCATGTCGTCCTGGCTCTTCGCTACCGCGTCGAGTTCCTTGGACGCAAATCCCAGGCCGCTTTGCTTCTGCAACTGCCGCGCGCCCAGGTTCGATGTCAGAATAATGATGGTGTTGCGAAAATCGACTGTGTTCCCCAGACCGTCCGTCAATTGACCATCCTCAAAAACTTGCAGCAGGATGTTGTACACGTCTGGGTGAGCTTTTTCAATCTCATCCAGAAGAATTACGGAATAGGGCGTCCGGCGGACGCGTTCCGTCAATTGACCACCTTCTTCATAGCCAACGTATCCTGGAGGCGCGCCGATCAGTTTCGAAATGGAATGTTTCTCCATGTACTCGGACATATCGAAACGAATCAGCGATTTTTCACTGCCGAACAAAAATTCGGCCAGGCGGCGAGCGACTTCCGTTTTGCCCACGCCCGTCGGCCCGAGGAACAAGAAGCATCCCACCGGACGTCCCGGAGCCTTCAGGCCCGCGCGGCTGCGACGGATCGCCCGGGCCAGCGCCGTTATCGACTTATCCTGGCTAATCACGCGGCGGTGCAATTCCTCTTCAATGCGCAGCAACTTCTGCTGCTCATCTTCCTTAATCGCCGAAACCTGAATACCGGTCCAGCGCGCGACGACTTCTTCGATGTCTTCGCGTGAAACGATGCCCGTCGATGAATCGTCAATTTTTAGCTTCTCGCGCAGAACGCGCAGGTGTTCCTTCTCCTTGCGCTCTTCCTCGGAGTAGAAACGAGCCTTCTCGAACTCATGGTTCGCGATCGCCGTCTCCATGCGGTGCGTGATGAATTTCACGCGCTTCTGCACTTCGGAGACTTCGTCCGGCAGCATCGCCTGCCGCAACTTCACCCGTGAACCCGATTCATCGAGCAGGTCGATGGCTTTGTCCGGGAGGAAACGATCCGGGATGTATCGGTTTGAGAGATACACCGCATATTGGATCGCTTCGTCGGTGTAACTGACGGCGTGGAATTTTTCGTAGCGGTCGCGCACACCCTGCAGCACGCGAATCGCTTCTTCTTCGTTCGGCGCGCCAACCTTTACTGCTTGAAAGCGGCGTTCGAGCGAGCGGTCCTTCTCCACCGATTTGCGATATTCACCGGGAGTCGTCGCGCCGATGCACTGAATTTCGCCGCGGCTCAACGCCGGCTTCAAGATGTTGGCTGCGTCAAGCGAGCCTTCCGCCGACCCGGCGCCGACCAACGTATGCAATTCGTCGATGAAGACGATCGCGTTCTGGCTCTCCATCAATTCCTTCATGATGGTCTTGAGCCGCTCTTCAAATTGGCCGCGGTACTTCGTTCCGGCCACGATTAACGAAAGATCGAGCGAGAGAATGCGTTTATCCGCCAGAAACGGCGGTACGTCGCCGTCCGAAATGCGTTGAGCCAAGCCTTCCACAATCGCGGTTTTACCCACGCCGGGTTCTCCGATCAGCACCGGATTATTCTTGGTCCGCCGGCACAGGATCTGAATGGCGCGCTCGAGCTCGCGATCCCGTCCTACCAGCGGATCGAGTTGCCCCTCCATCGCCGCCTGAGTCAAATCGCGGCTGAATTCGGCAAGCAACGACGCTTCTTTTGGTCGGTTCACTGGCACCTTCTCCCCCGCGCTGCGACCGAGTTCTTCGCGCACGGTTGAAAGACGCAATCCCCGCTCAAGCAAAATCTCCGCGCCGAAAGACTTCTCTTCGCGGAGCACGCCCAACAATAAATGCTCGGTGCCGACGTGCTTGTGGCCCAGCCGCTCGGCTTCTTCCGCTGCGAAATTCAAAATGCGTTTGCATTCCTGACTCAGCGGAACTTCCACCGAAGTGGAGATGCGTTCGCGCACGGTGATGCGCGCTTCGATTTCCTTCCGGATGGATTCGATGGAGCCATGTGAGCGCAGGAAGCGGTTAGCGAGGGCTTTGTCCTCGCGCAGCAATCCCAGCAGCAGATGCTCCGTCTCGATATAGGGGCTGCCGTACTGGCTCGCCTCATATCGTGCAAAAAATATTACGCGCCTAGCTTTCTCTGTATAGCGTTCGAACACGGTTCACCCAAGGTCTTCCAGGGTTTGCATCGCGCCATCCGCCATACGGCCGAGAGGGGCAGCGGACTGGGCAAGCAATACCCCGGCCGGCGTTAGCTTCCCATGCTCCAGAATCAGAGCGCGGTCGGCACGCCGGGCTAATGAATTGTTGTGAGTTGCCAGGATTGACGTTAAACGGTGAGACTGATGAAGACGGTACATAAGTTCGAAAACACTTTCGGCGCTCTGCTGATCGAGGTCGCCGGTAGGTTCGTCGGCGATAAGCAACGTCGGGCCGTTGACCAGAGCTCGTGCGATGGCCACCCGCTGTTGTTCGCCCCCGGATAACTGCCCCCCACGCTGCCCGGCCCGGTCCGCCAGCCCTACTTCACCGAGCCAGTCTTTTGCGGTTCGAAGCGCTTGCGCCAAGGAGGTGCCCCGAACCAGCAGCGGCATCGCTACGTTTTCCGCCGCGGTGAAATCCGGCAGCAAATGGTGCCGCTGCCAGACGAAACCGACGGCGCGATTGCGATATTCCGCCACATTTTTTTCAGCGAGATCGTGTAGCGAATCTCCGGCGAAGTATACTGCACCACTCGTTGGGGTGTCCAGCGCGGCCAGCAGGTGCAGCAACGTGCTTTTCCCCGCTCCAGACGGCCCGACAATCGCGATCATTTCGCCGCGGATGACTTCGAGGTCAATTCCATCGAGAGGAACGATTTGCTGATCGCCGGAACGGTACACTTTACGAAGATTCGCCGCGCGCAGAATTTCGGTGTTATTGGTGGCGGCTCCTTTTGGTAGCGAGTCGTCAAGAAGAGCGGTCCCGGAAGTGACTTGCATCTGCATGCCAGGAACTAGATCTCTTTCACTTTAGATGCCGAATGCACCAAAGTGTATGTCCTTTTCTTACATGCAACTAAGATTTCCCGAAGCTGCACCGGGGCCCGGGGAACCCACAAAAGTTCTCTTTATTGCCGTACTATTACCCGCCGAAGGTAAGCTGCCAACCTTGGTTTCAGGCGCCTGCCGCCAGCAGATCGCGTTTTGTGGTTCGCTAGAATTTTGCTCCAGGCACAATTCTAACACGGTCTGTGTTTCCGCAAAAATTCGCGGGCTCCTAACGAGAAATACGCGGGCTCTGGGGAGGGGCGACACCGAATCTTCAGATTTCCGATTTACGGCGGCCGCCCGGAGGGTTATTGGCGCGGTCTAGCCGTGGCCGCCAGCGCCGGTTAGCTCGCGCACGATCGAGCCTACGAATGATTTGGCGTCGCCAAACAGCATCAACGTTTTGTCCAGGTAGTAGAGCGGATTATCAATACCGGCGAAGCCTGGGCTCATCCCGCGCTTGATCACCATCACGGTGCGCGCCTTGTCCACATCCAGGATCGGCATGCCAAAAATCGGGCTGGAAGCATCGGCGCGGGCGGCCGGATTAGTCACGTCGTTCGCGCCAATTACGAGAGCCACATCCGTCTGCGGAAATTCGCCGTTGATCTCGTCCATGTCCAGCAGCTTGTCGTACGGAATGTCCGCTTCAGCCAGCAGGACGTTCATGTGCCCGGGCATGCGGCCGGCGACCGGATGGATCGCGAACTTTACGTCTACACCGCGTTTGCTTAACGCGTCATAAAGTTCACGAACTTTGTGCTGCGCTTGCGCCACGGCCATTCCGTATCCCGGAACGATAACCACTTTATTAGCGGCGCCCAAAATCGCAGCAGCTTCTTCCGCGGTGGCGCTATGTACTGGACGGGCCTCTTCCGTGGCCGCTCCAGCAGCTTGCTCCTGCCCGAACGCGCCGAACAGCACGTTGGTGAACGAGCGGTTCATCGCCTTCGACATATTCACCGAAAGAATGAAACCGGAAGCGCCATCGAGAGCGCCGGCGATGATCAGCAATTTGCTGTCGAGCACGAAGCCCATGGCGGCCGCCGAAAGTCCGGCGTAAGAATTCAATAGCGAGATGACCGTCGGCATATCGGCGCCGCCGATAGGAATAATCATTAGCACGCCAAAAATCAGCGGAATCGCAATCATCAACGGAAAGAGATTGATGTGGCTGGGGTCATGTACCAGGTACGCGGCCAACCCAACGGCGACCGCAAGAAATCCGAGGTTCACGAAGTTCTGGCCTTTATAGGTGATGGGCCGTTGCGGCAGCCACTCTTGCAGCTTTCCAGCAGCCATTAAGCTGCCGGTGAACGTGAGGCCGCCGAGAATCACCTCCATGGAGAGCACGCCCATCATGAATCGCGGGACATTCGGTGCGCGCAAATAAAACTCGGCGGTTCCGACCAGCGTCACGCACAGCGCCCCAAAAGCGTGGCTGAGTGCCGTCCGCTGCGGCACCGCGGTCATGTGAACTTTGCCCAGCGGTACGCCGATGATCGAGCCCAGAACCAGTGCGATCAGGATCCATTTGTAATCCACGATGCCGCGGTTCAGGAGCGTGCCACCGATGGCCAGCGCCATGCCAATTTCACCGGCGCGCACTCCACGCCGAGCCGTCACTGGCGACTTCATCCAGACCAGCGAAAGGATGAACAGCGCCGTAGCGATCAGGTAGGTAATTTCGATAAATGTGTCGGTTCCGATCCAGGGTGTCATTATTTTTTAGGGCCGCTGGCCTTGAACATTTTGAGCATGCGGTCGGTAATCAGAAATCCGCCGACTACGTTACTGGTCGCAGCCACGATCGCGATGGTTCCTAAGATGGTGGCGAGGGTGCTTTTATGCTCGCCGGCCAGAATAATCGCGCCGACCACGGCGATGGCGTCGAGAGCGTTGGTCAGCGACATCAGCGGAGTGTGCAGCAGCGGCGTAATGTTGCGTATGACTTCAAAACCTATGAATCCGGCCAGCATGAAAACGTAAAGGCTGGTCAGCAAATCCATCTTCATGATTCTTTCTCCTGAGACGCGGCGGCTAATGCGGGCAGCGCATAGAATTCGCGCAGCCGCTGATTGACGATCTCGCCGCCGACCGTCAACAACGTGTCTCGAATAATTTCGTCAGACGTATCGAGCCGCAGCTTGCCATCTTTGAACATATACAAAAGAAACGCGGACACATTGCGCGCGTACATCTGGCTGGCGTGGTATGGGACCTCGCTGGCGAAATTATAGACGCCAATGATGGTGACCCCATGGGCCACGATGGTGTCGCCTGGCTTGGTGAGTTCGCAATTCCCGCCGCGCTCGGAAGCCAAATCCACAATCACCGAGCCCGGCGCCATGCCTTTGACCATGTCGGCGGTGATAAGAATCGGCGATTTTTTCCCAGGTATCACCGCAGTAGTGATCACCACGTCGCTTTCGGCTACGACCCTGGTCAGCAATTCGCGCTGGCGGGCGTAAAACTGTTCGTCTTGCGCGCGCCCGTAACCGCGCGCGTCTTGAGCGTCCTTCGCTTCAATGGGAAGTTCGACAAATCGCCCGCCAAGGCTTTGCACTTGTTCTTTCGCCGCCGGACGCATGTCGTACGCCGAAGTTACCGCGCCCAAACGGCGCGCCGTGGCGATAGCTTGCAACCCTGCAACGCCCGCGCCGATGATAAAAACGCGCGAAGGCGTGATCGTTCCGGCTGCGGTCGTCAGCATGGGGAAAATTCGAGGCAGGGTGTCCGCTGCCGTTAGCACGGCTTTGTAGCCGCAAATCGTGCCCATCGAAGAGAGGGCATCCATGCTTTGCGCGCGGGTGGTTCGCGGGATCAACTCGACTGAGAGTGCGGTGACGCCGCGCTCGGCAATCTGTTGGATGGTTTTTAGTTCGCCGAGTGGGCGCAGAAAACCGACCAGCACCTGGTCGCGCCGCAGCAAGGCTAAATCCGCTTCGCCGGTCTTGTCGTTTGATCCGTAGCACAACACCTGCACCACAATATCGGACAGGCGAAAAACCTCGGCGCGGTCTGCGAAAACTTTTGCCCCTTTCGCGGTGTAGCTCGCGTCGGGATATCCGGCTTCATTGCCCGCTCCGGCTTGCACCACCACTTCGAAGCCGCCCTTCGTCAGAATGGGCACGGCTGCGGGCACGATGGCGACGCGTCGCTCTCCAGGATAAATTTCGCGCGGGACGCCGACGATCATGAAACTTTCCTCCGAGAATCAAACCGTGAATTCGGCCGGAGCGATGATTCGCTAACGCTTCCGGTAGAACTCAAAACCCCGGCAGCATACCACGATGCGCCAGAAAATTTGGTTCAGCAGTTTAGATCTCTGTTGGACGCACAAGCGGCGTGGGTATGTGCCCAAAATTACTCGAAACGAAGGATCTCGACCGGCAGAATCCGGGCGGCAGATTGGGCTGGCAGGATGGTCGCGGCGATGCTGATCGCGAGCGCCGCAGCTGCGATCCAGACGGCGTCGGCAGCGTTGGTGTGAAACGGCACGTAGGGGATGGCATAGACTTCCGGATTCAAGTGAATCAGCCGCCACTTATTCGCAATTCCCGCAAAGCTGTAACCGAGGATCAGGCCCAAAACCGTTCCGGCGATGCTGACCACCAACCCCTGCAGGATAAAGACTTTTCGGATTTGCTGCCGGCGCGCGCCCATGGCCATCAGCACCGCGACATCCCGCGCCCGATCCGTTACGGTCATGGTCAGTACCACGAGAATATTCAGTCCCGCAACGAAAGTGATGAGGCCGATGAACAGAGCGGTGACCAGTTTTTCGAGGCTCAACGCCCGAAACAGCGCCCGATTTTCGTCCATCCAGGTCGAGGTGGTGAACCCCGGCCCAGCGCGCTTCAGCAAATCGTCGGCGATCGCGCTGGCGTCGTCCATCCGCGTCACTCGAAATTCCAGCAGGCTCACCACATCGCCAATTCCGGAAAGCGACTGCGCGGAAGGCAGATTCACAAATCCCCAATTCGCATCGTAATCGTAAAATCCGGAATTGAAGATCCCAGTCACCCGAAAGCGCCGGGAGCGCGGCATCATGCCCAGTGGCGTTAGGTTTCCCTGAGGACTGGTCAGCGTCACGTAATCGCCGGCGGAAATTTCCAAATCGTTGGCCAGCATATACCCGACGAGCACCGCCGGAATGCCGTCGGCATCGGGCGCGAAATTCGCCGAGCCAGCTTCGATTTGATGCAGCGCTTCGCTGGCTTGCAATTCGAGTTGGGGATCGACGCCCTTCAACACGATGCCGCGAGCGTGGCCGCCGGAAGAAAGCAGCACGGTGGCATAGATCGCCGGTTCAATCGACCGCACGCCGGGTGCGGCGCTCAGTTCCGAGATCAATGGTCGATAGTCGGGAATGCCGTTGGGGCCGATGGGCTTTAAGTTGATGTGGGCAGTGACGCTAAGCAACCGGTCGCGAATCGCTTGGCGAAAACCGGTGTTCATGGACAGCGCGATGACTAGGGTGGTCACGCCCGCGGCCACGCCTACGATCGCCAGCAGCGTCACGATGCGCAGTACCACGGGCCGGTTCGGCGATCTCAAATACCGCAGCGCCACCAGCCATTCGAACGTCATTTTTTTGCGCCGTCTGCGGCGGAATTGGGTTTGTTTGCTGCTCCCGGGGCCGGAATCTCTTCAGCCGCAGGTTCGCCCGATTCGGCGCGCAACAGCGGGAAAAGAACCACTTCGCGAATCGCGTGCGAGTCGGTGAGGAGCATGACGAGGCGGTCAATACCGATGCCTTCGCCAGCGGTGGGCGGCAGCCCATGCGATAGGGCGCGAATGTAATCAACGTCGACTTCCTTGGGCGCTTCGTGACCGCCTTTCTCCACTTGCGCGCGAAAACGATTCTCCTGGTCGATCGGATCGTTCAGCTCGGAGAAGCCGTTGGCGACCTCCATGCCGGCGATGAACAGTTCGAATCGTTCGGCGATGGATGGATCATCCGCGCGAGTTTTGGAAAGCGGCGAAATCTCGATTGGAAAGTCGTAAATGAAAGTCGGCTGCACCAAATGCGGTTCGGCCACCGCTTCGAAAAGCTCCCCAATCAATTCCCCAGCCGAAAGTTTTCCGACATTCAGAATAGGATCGATGTTCTGCGCGCGGGCGTAAACATTGAAGCGTTCGGCGATCGCCAGCGGGCCGCCCGCCGCGGCTAATTCCGCACTCGTGGGCGCAGGTCTGGCGGCAGCCGGCCAGAATTTCACAATCGCGTCGCGCATTGACAGCCGTTCGAAATGGCCAAAGTCGATCTCGGTCTCTTCGTACTTGAATTTCGTCGAGCCGCAGATTTTTTCCGCCAGGCTTCGGAATAGTTCTTCCGTCATATCCATCAGCTCGCGGTAGTCGCTGTACGCCTGGTAGAACTCCAGCATGGTGAATTCCTGCAAATGGATGGCGTCAATACCTTCGTTGCGAAAGTTGCGGTTGATTTCATAGACGCGATCCAGCCCGCCAACCACCAGGCGCTTCAAATAGAGTTCCGGCGCAATCCGCAGATACAGCTTCATGTCCAGCGTGTTGTGATGGGTGATGAATGGCCGCGCCGTAGCTCCGCCCAGAATCGGATGCATCATCGGCGTTTCCACTTCGGAATAATTTCGAGCGTCGAAAAAGTGGCGAATCTCGCGAATAATCTGCGCCCGCCGAATGAAAACTTCGCGGGCCTTTTCATTCACGATCAGATCCAGGTACCGCCGCCGGTAACGCAGCTCCACGTCCGCCAAACCGTGCCACTTTTCGGGCAGCGGCAGCAGTGATTTGGTGAGCAATTCGAGCTTGTCGACCTTCACCGAAAGCTCATTCGTTTTGGTACGGAACAAATGTCCCGTAACACCCACAAAGTCCCCTAAATCCATCAACTTAAAAAGCTTGTAGGCCTCTTCGCCCACGATATCCTGACGCACGTAAAGCTGCAGCCGCGCGCCATCTCCAGCGATGTGGGCGAACGCCGCTTTACCATGCGGCCGCAAGGCCACGATCCGGCCCGGCACACTCACCGTGACCCGGGAGGATTCCAATTCCTCCACCGTGCTTCCCGCGTACTTTTCCAGAATTTCCTTTGGCGTGTGCGTCCACGCAAATTTGCGAGGGTAGGCTGGATGTCCCAGGGCTTCAATGTCCTTCAGATTCTGGCGGCGCTGCTGATATTGATCTAGTGGTTCAAATTCCAAAGAGTCATCCCTTTCAACGATTGGGCCGTTTTCTCGAGCGCGGATCACGAGCAACGCGGCGGTTCGGTGAGTCGGACGCGAGTATAGCGGCCCTCTTCGGCGAGCGTCAAGAAAAGGCGGAAAAACCGCTAGCTCAAAACCAGTGGTATACTCCGGGTTCTTACCTGGGGGTAGTGTGTTTTCTGAGCGAAAGAAAACCTCTCATTCCACCAAAGCCACCGTCTCCGAGGATTGGATCGCCGCCCTCCCGCGCGAGAAAATGCAGCTTTTCCACACCGTGGTCCGTGGCTGGGAATCTTCCTACGCTATGGTCAGCATTTCTCTGAGCGAATCCGTTTCGCTGCGCTCACGGGGAGAACTGGTCGGCGCCCGCCAGCAAGTGGTGGTATGTGATGAACTGTTGGCCAGGAGCGCCGTCGTGCTGATCGAAGGGTGCCAGGCCATTTCCCATCGCGGCCGCCGCATCAGCAACGTGCCGCAAGTCCTGCCCCTGAACACCGAATTTTTCAAAGGCCAGACCGCCCAGAGCGCCGCATCGTGGAACGAATTCCTGCATCGGGTGCTCTTCGCCGACCGTTCCCGGTTCCTGCAGAAACTAAAAATACTTTCGGAGACATTGGAGAATATCGCGGGCGTGTTTCATTTGGAGACAGCCGACCTCGCATCGGGACGGGCAGTAAATCCAAATGAGAGTTGGAAGACGCTTGAAAGCCATCATTACGACTTCAATACTTGCCTGCGCGAGGCCGAGGTCTTATTGAAATCTTTCCTACGCGCATTGCCTGCGGATCAGGTCGCGGATTTTGCGGCCGAGATGGACGTAGCGCCATCGGCGGACAAAGTGAAGAAATTCAGGACGGCTGGCACGCTCGCCCATCCGGAATACCGGCATCGCTCCGCAATTGCGTAGATTTGCCGCACGGGAACAAGGCAGATCGTTGCTATCCAGTTAACCGACAACCTCACTGGACGTTTGCCCGGAATCCGATGACAATATCCTTTGGTCCAGTTCGCCGAATCCGATTCTGCATAGGGTTCCGCGAACTTCCAGCCGCGCCAATGACCACTAATGCGCAGGCAGAATCATAAAGTACAACTCAGGGAGCCGAGGGCGCATCGGAACTAAGAATGCGTCCAAACGGGTAGCGTGGCCCGAACGAGACGAACAGATATTCCCGGCGAAATGCCGGAGGCGGAAGCGATTCGATTGGCCCAGCAAGGTAACGCCCCGGCCTTCGAGCGTTTATATCGCCTGCATAACAGACGGGTTTACTCGCTATGCCTTCGAATGGTAAGCAACACGGCAGAGGCCGAAGACCTGACGCAAGAGGCGTTTCTTCAGCTTTTCCGGAAGATTGCGACCTTTCGAGGCGAATCGGCGTTTTCCACCTGGCTGCACCGGCTGGCAGTCAATGTCGTCCTGATGCGCTTACGGAAGAAGTCCGGTACCGAAGCGTCTCTGGACGAGATGACCGAACCGGACGACGAATCGGGCGGACCGCGACGGGATTTCGGCGGCCCGGATTTGCGGCTCAGCGGTTCCATCGACCGGGTGAATTTGCAGCGGGCCGTCGAGCAATTGCCTCCGGGTTACAAGTCGGTCTTCGTGCTTCACGACGTGCAGGGTTATGAGCACAACGAGATCGCGAAGATTATGGAATGTTCCATCGGCAACTCGAAATCGCAGTTGCATAAAGCCAGAATGAGGCTTCGCGAGTTGCTGCACGAAGCGTTGCGAGACAAGGCCAGGGAAGATCGAAAAGCCGCCAGCGAAGGTTCCGGCGGCGAGGACTAAGCAATGGCTACCAATGGCTGTAAGAACTTTTTGGGCCGACTAGATTCGTGGATCGAAGGCGAACGTCCGGCCGAAGCCAAGGCCCATCTTCGAGACTGCGCGTCCTGCCAGACAGTCATCGAAGACCTCAGCGCCATTCAAATTGAAGCGCGCTCATGGAATCAACTGGAATCGGAAGCGCCCGAGCGGGTTTGGACCGCGCTGCGTGCGCAACTGGAGCAGGAAGGGCTGATCCGCGCGGAGCAGCCCGAGCGCGAAGTCACGCCCGTGGCGACTTCCCCCGCCGATTGGTTCGGCGCCTTCTTTGCTCGAATTCCCCGGCCCGTGCTGGCTGGCGCCTATCTTGCGATTCTGATAGCACTCGGTTTTGCGCTCAGCGGCCCGGTAAACCAACCCTCCAATGAAGCGAAATGGCTGGAAGGTACGCGGGTAGTCTCCTCCCCGATCAGCGCCCAGCTCGACAGCTTCGAGCAGAGCAGCCTCGCGAATCGCGATCTCAATCCTGCTATAACGGCTTCGCTCCATCAAAATTTGGCCATCGTTGACAACTACATTTCGTTGTGTGAAAAAAGTGTGCAAGAGGAACCAGAGAATGAAGTAGCGCGGGACTATCTATATTCGGCGTATAAGCAGAAGGCAGACCTGCTGGCGCAGATCGGCGAACGCGGAGAAAACGTCCAATGAGCACGGGTTATCTGGTTCCCACACATCGCAAACTCAAGACGCAGTTCAAAAAACGCTTTAAAACCGCAGGCGTGCTGGCCGTGCCCGGACTTTTATTGTGCAGCGCCGTTTCCGCCGGACCCATTCGCCACGAACAGCATTTTAAAGTCGCCGCCCACCCGATCATTACCATCCATAATCCCGAAGGCTTAATCACCGTGAAAGCCTGGACCAAAGCGGAGGTCATGGTCATCTCCATGCCCGCCAGCACCGCCGTGGAAGTGGACGCCGAGCAAATGGGCAATCGCGTGGACGTTACCACTCGCGCACTTTCCGATTCGGTGGCGCCCGCCGACATGAAGGCTGATTTCCAGATCAATGTTCCGGAAGATGCGGAACTGCAGATTCATAACGACGCCGGCTCGGTGAATGTCTCCAACGTGACCGGTGATATGAATGTCGAAACCGTTGCGGCCGGTGTGGACTTGGAAGATACATCCGGATACTTGACCGTGAAAACTGTTGGCGGCGGATTCCAGTGCCTGCGTTGTGCGGGGCGAATCGAGGTTTCCTCGATCAGCGGCAGTTTTAAGCTAATCGATTTGAAGAGTACGCATGTGTGGGCCCAAACCTCGACCGGGAATATTCTCTTCAACGGTCAATTTCTACCCAACGGAACATATTCACTGAAAAACTACAGCGGCATCATCGAAGTTCGCTTCTCGCCGGCGGATTCCTTCGACATGAGCGCCACTTCGCTCAAGGGCAAAGTGAACAACGAGGCCAAGCTAACGCCTTCCACTCACGAGCATCATTTCATGCCGCGCTGGGGCAACGCGCTATTCGGCACGTTCAACCAGGGCCGCGCAAAAGTCGAATTGACTTCTTTTGATGGAACAATCAACATCCTCAAGCGTGACTGATTTTTCACTCCACCTCGCATCGCATTGCAGAACCAATGGCAACTGAACCACGGTCTCGCGCGATCGTTTGCCTGACCGGCTTTATGGGCACCGGGAAATCCACCGTCGCTCGGCTGCTGGCCCGCCAGATTGGTTGGCAGCACGTGGACCTCGACAAACGCATCGTCGAATTCGCGAATCAAACCATCCCTGAAATTTTCTCCAAGCGTGGCGAGGCCGAGTTCCGCCAAATCGAGCGCGAGCAACTGGCTCGCATTCTGGGAGAAGCGACCGAGCAGCAGAAGTCGCGCCTGGTTTCGCTGGGCGGCGGCACCACCGCGCAGCCCCAAACTCTGGCTTTGCTGCGGCAGGCCGGCGCGGTTTTGATCTGGTTGCACTGTCCGGTCGACGATCTACTGAAACGCATTGCGCACATCCCGGATCGTCCGCTATTCCGCGATGCAGCTAGTTTCCGTAAACTTTACGAGGAAAGGTTGCCGTTCTACGAGCTCGCGGAGTATCGCGTGGAGTCGAACGTCGAGCCCTTGCGGGTGGTTGAACAAATCCTAGCGCTGGGAATTTTTCCAAAGGTGGTTGCATGAGTTTGATTTTCACGGAGCGGAAAATGCCAGAGTCGTTTCATTTATTTGGCTTGGGCGCCGCGTTAGCCTCGGTACTGGCCGGCATTTTGGTCCTCGGCAGCCCACTCCGAGCTCCCTTCAGCGTTGCCGCAGCCGCCAACAAGCTCCCGCCCCTGGTTGCCGACAAAGGGAAGTTCAAAATTATGGTCAACGGGCAAGCCGTGGGAAAAGAGGAATTCGAAATCGCCCCCGCCGGCGCAGATTGGACCGCGCACGCCATTTCCGAGCTTCAAACCCCGCAGGGAGTCACCAAGGTGAACGGTACCCTGACCGTTCATCCGGATGGAACGCCGGTGCACTACGACTGGTCCACCCAGGGCTTAAAAAAAGCTTCGTCGACCATCGCTTTCAGCGGAACCGGCGCGAGCGTTGAATTGCATATCGAAGGCGCGCGGCCCTTCGCCCAGGATTTTACGTTCAATACCCCGTTGGTCAGCGTGCTGGACAACAACCTCTACCACCAATATGAACTGCTGGCGCGCCTGTACGACCGCGAGGCCAAGGGTTCGCAGACATTTTCCGTGCTGGTGCCGCAGGAAATGACGCCGGGAAGCGTAACCGTGGACTCGTTAGGCAAACAGGACGCCGGAGGAAAGCAGCTCGAAGAATTGCGGGTGCGCACCGAAGACAATGAAATTGATTTGTACCTGGACGGACAAAAATTGATGCGGCTGGTCGCACCTGCGGCCAACGCCGAGATTGTCCGCGACGAAAAGTAGCCTCGAAAAACAAAAAAGGCCCGGAACACCGGGCCTTTCTGCCTTTCACTTGTGAGTTTGATCCGGAATGAACTAAACGCCGGGCGATTGCAGCAACCGAATCCCGCCGTTGACCGTGCGCACCGAAATTTCCCCGCCGCCCGTTCCCAATTTCGTCTTGAATGAGTGCGGTGCCACGGTTCCCGCGCCGCGCGGACGGGCCAGTTCGGAGTAGACGTCGCCATTCATGCTGAGGACTTTCAAATCGGCCCTAGCTCCAGCCGGAAGGCCCAGCAGCACCGACCCATTCACGGTCTCCAGATTCATCGGTCCGCCCGCCATCAGTTCCCGCAATTCGAGGCGGATGTCTCCGTTGGTCGTCTTCTCACTGAAGCGCCCGGAACTATTCGACACTTCGACGTCGCCATTCACCGAGCGCAGCTCCCCACCGCCTTCCACGCCGCGAACGATCACGCTGCCGTTCACCGTTCCGACGCTGCCGAGCAGGACGCGATACGGAACGTGAACGTGATATTCGACCGCAACTTCCGCGCCTTCACCTTTGGGATAACGGGTATGCACTGCAATCTGTCCGGGAGTGCTGTTGTCCACTTCAATTTTCACCTGCTGGACGTCACGCGCTTCACTCGTGCCGGTCTTCACCGCGCTGACTTCCACCTCGTCGCGGTCCCAGCCGTCAACGTGCACCGAGCCATTCACGTTTTCGAGCACGAAACTGCCGCCCTTGGTCAACGGGTAGACGTGATGGAAGGTTTCGTCGTAGGCAAAGCTGCTGCCGCACACGCTGGCCAATGCCGCCAACAGCAGCAGTCCACGCAACGCAGCAAGCAATATGGGTAGAGCCGAATCTAGTCGGTTCCGGCTTACTGAAGTTTTCACCTGAAATTGCGATCGCATGTTACGCCCCCTTCTAGTGCCGCTCCCGCCCGTTGGACCTTCAGCCGCTTCTAGTCGGCCGGGTTCCGTTTACTATCGGCAAGCGCTACCGGAAAATTGGGAGCGCCTGATGTATTAACGTTGCTGCGGCAGGTTTTGTAACTGCCGCGCGTCCTGAAACAGCTTCAATTGAAACGCCAGCTTCTGCTGCAACTGCTCCATTTGCTGCTTGTACAACTCCAATTGCTTGGCCGTGTCGCTCAGGATGACCCGAATATTCCCACCCACCGTCTGCAGGCGGATCACTTCCCCGCCGCCGTTCAGCGAGCCTTCTGCTCGCAACGGTCCGCCACCGGAGGAATTGTCTCGCCGGTAGGTCGTCGCGAACGCGGGATCGAAAGAAACCTGATGCTCGTCGCCGGACTGCACCTGGGCGTCAATGGTGACTGGAAGCTGCCGCGGAATGTAGACCACGATGTCTCCCGCTCCCGAATGAAATTCGCACTGGCTTGGCGATTTGACCGGCGTCACGAACCAGGCGGTAATCGCGCCGCTGCCGGTCGAAGCTTCCACCGCGCTATCCACCTGGGTCAGATAAATACTGCCACCCACGGTTTCCAGATTGGTCGGCCCCGAGACGCGTACCACTCGAATTCCCCCGCCACCGTTTTTGGCCTTCACCAGGCCAGAAGTCTCGCCCACTTCGATCTGCCCGCCAACGGTATCGGCAAATAGTTCGCTGCCGGAGTGCTCCACAAATATGTTGCCGCCGCCGGTGGAAAGATGCGCCGGCCCGTGTATCGACTCCGCTCGAATGTGGCCGCCGTTGGTGTGCAAAGTAGCGCTGCCGGAAATGGCGCCGGCGGTGATGTGCCCGCCGCCCGAAATTGCGGTCAGATCCCCGGTCACGTTCTTCAACGTCAGGTGTCCGCCCGCCGTTTCGAGATGCGCCGAACCACCGATATTCCCGGCAATGATCGTTCCTCCGGAAGTGACCAGCGAGGCGCGCCCGTTGATATCGTCAGCCTGGATATTTCCGCCGCCGGTAGTTATATCTACGTTGTAGTTCTTGGGAATGTTCAACTCGACCGTGACCCACAGTCGGCCACTCGATTGGCGGCCAAAGGATTGCCCCCGGAAATAGACCCCTTCCGGAGTTTCCCGGGCGGTGGTGGTAAATTCCCGGAGGAGCCGCTGCGCGTCTTTTTCAGAGGAACTTACTTCGAGGCGGACCCGGTAATCGATCTTCCCGGAGTCGGTGGTTCTTAGCACCACGTTCCCGAGGTCCAAAACAACTTTCAGCCTTTGTCCCTCATGCGTCGCGACCATTCCATTGCTTTCGGAAATCAGTCTGGAACCGTCGGCGGATTGGCGTACCTGACTATCTTTTCCGTCAGCCGCCACCCGTGACGGCAACGACAAGTAAATCGCGGTCAAGCTAAGAATGAATCCAGTGAGGAACAGAACAATGAGCGCACTCGTAGTGTGCCCTGCGCGGAGGAGGGAGCCGTGAGCTGGCTTTTCAGCGGGCATGATTAGAATTTCTGCCGTGGACCCAGATCGCGAATCACCGCCGCACTTTGCAGCCGAATGTACACGCTGGGATCTTTCTTGATCAACTCGCGCAGCACGGCCAGCAGATGGTCATCCGAATCAACTTCGCCTTTGGCCGCCATATCGCGCAATTCGTTAATCGCTTCCACCCGCACACCGGGATTTTGATCGTCGACCAGCGCATCCAGCAGCGTTTGGCGGACCTGATTCTGAGGCTCAGCCCCGTCCAACGCTTCCACCGCTTTCAGCCGTACCGCCGCGTTGTGATCGGTGTGCACTGCCCGGCAAAGCGCGGAGCGAACTTCGGGATCGTTATTGCGAATGCGCAACAGATCGATGGCATCCAAGCGAACGTCGGGATCGTTGCGCTGGCTGTCCTGCAGCACATGAATCAGCATGTGCTTCACGTTATCGTTATCCACGGTTCCGGAGACGGTCATCGGCTGCTGCAGGTTCAATTGCAATTGAACCTGGGGAGGCTGATTGTCTCCCGCCGGAAGAACGTTGATGCCGGCCACATCGGCGCGGTGCAGATCGAGCGAACTGATTGCCGAATTCGATAAACCGGAGTCAGACGTGGAATCGACAGGTTGCACGGCAGAGAGTACTACACCCGAATTCTGATTCGAAGCAACAGCCGAAGGGTTATGACGCAGCAGGCGCGGCCCGAACAATCCAACCGCGAAACCGATAATCAAAAGGAATGCAGCACTCCAAGCCGGCTGGGGAGCAAGCCAACTCGCGGGCAGGAAAGATCCGGTGAGGCGGCGCAACCAGCTGCGCTCTTCCTGCTGGTCGAGCGAATCAAACAGCTCGGCGCGGCAGCTCGCCAGAAAATTGGCATCGGGTTCGGAGCGATGGGAAGCGAGAAGTGCTAGGACTTCACTTTCCTGCTGGAAAGCCGTGCGGCAGCCTTCACACGACTGGATGTGTTTTTGCATTTCTTCCGATTCGGGCGATTCCAGCTCGCCTGCGGCCAGCAGCGAAAGCTTAATTTCAAACTCGCCGCATGCCGTGCTGCTCAACCCGTCGGATTCCTCTTGATACATTCGATGTGGCCTCTTCGATCTCGATTAACGCATGCATTCCAGGCTCGCGCGTAATTTTCGCGTCGCCCGGAACAACGAATTCTTTACTGTTTCTTCAGACGTGCCCAGCATGTCGCCGATAGCACGCAATTTTAATCCTTGATAGTGCTTCATTTCAAAAACCATTCTTTCACGGGGCGAGAGCCGATTCAACGCCGTCGCGATGTGCTCGCCCAATTCCTGTCCCAGTAGATTCCGTTCGGGATTCGCCGCGGCGCGCGCTTCCGGTTGACGATCGAAAAAGTCGCGCGTCGTGCTTTCCGAATCTTCCGGGACCGGCGCCTGATCTTCCTTGCGGCTGGTGCGGCGGCGCAAATGGTCCAGCGCCACGTTGGTGACAATCCGATACAGCCACGTATAAAAACTGCACTCAAAACGAAAACGATGCAGGTTCTTGTAGACCCGCATAAAAGCTTCCTGGTAAATGTCGCGCGCGTCTTCCGCGCGATGCACCAGATTCAGCGCCAGGCGCAACACCTCGCGATCGTAACGCCGCACGAGCTCCTCGAACGCCAGACGGTCGCCCGCCTGCGCCGTTCGCACGAGCCCGTGCTCTTCTTGAACTTTGGCTGCCGCTGCAAGGCGCGCATCCGAATCCAGCGCGACGCTCATCCCCATGGTGTCAACCGCAGGCCGAGTTCCGCTTCCAGTTATTCCGCCATTGCCGGAAGCTTGAGTTGCCCGGTTCCCAGTACCAAATGTATCTGCAGAGTTCATGAGAATAGACGGGTCCGTTGGTCGAAGGTGAGCATCGTCAGACGGTGTTTTCCCAGTATCGGACATTTGCCCTGTGATTCCACAGCATTCTGTGATGCCGAATCGCTTTAAGGCGTTGTGTCGGCTCGAGTTAGCCGCACGCCACCAAATGCTGCTTGGAATCAAATCCAGAGTAATGCACTCGCCACGCCAAAGTAGTTCTAGGACGTTCGCGGCGGGCGCGCCAAAGCGCGTTCTTGGGCGGAGGCGAGCGTCCGCCGCCCAGCGATGATATAAAAGTGACGCGCTGCTCCTCCGCGCCAGAAATTCTCTTGCCCGTTGCCCTCGAAAACTCGGTGAAATATCTGCGCGGGGTCGGACCCCATCGCGCCGCGATTCTGGAGGAGCGCGGCATCCTGACCGTTGGCGACCTGCTGGGCTATCTTCCCTTCCGCTACGAAGACCGCATCCGCTTTACCCCCATCGACCAGCTTATTCCCGGTCAAGTGCATACCATTTTTGCTGAGGTCGCGGACGGCGGCAGCACCGTGCGGTTCGCGCGAGCGCGCAGATCCATTTTTCACCTTTCGGTTCGCGACACCACCGGAGTGGTTCATGCGCGGTTCTTCCACGGCGGATATCTCGAAGGAAAATTGAAGCAGGGCCAGAAAGTCGTGCTGCACGGAAAAGTGGAGCAGGATCTGTATCGTTTCGGCCGCAAGGAAATGGTCAACCCGCAGATGGAATTGGTCGGCGACCTCGAAGGCTCCGCCGCGGATTCCACCGAAGTCGGCCGCATCGTGCCGATTTACGAAGCGCTCGGCGGAATCAGCTCGCGCATGTTGCGCCGCATCATCTATGGCGTGCTCCTCAATTTTGAGGGCGACATCCCCGATGCGCTGCCGCTGGAAATTCTGGAACGTTATCGCTTCCCCTCTCGCCGCGACGCGGTGCTTCAGGCCCATTTCCCTTCCAAAGACGAAAATGTCGAACTCCTGAATCAATTCCGCAGCCCGGCGCAGATCCGCCTGATTTTTGAGGATTTTTTCTACTACCAGCTGGCGCTCGCGCTGCAGCGAAACAGTGCGCACCACCAGCGCGGAATCGCCATGCGCATTCGAGAAGAAAAAGTGCGGGAGGCTTTGAAGCGGATCTTGCCCTTCAAACCCACGGGTGCGCAGAAACGCGTCCTGGTGGAAATCGCCAGCGACTTGGAAAAATCGTACCCTATGCACCGCTTGCTGGAAGGCGATGTCGGCAGCGGCAAGACCATCGTCGCCCTGGAAGCTGCGACCATCGCGATCGAAAATGGCTATCAGGTGGCCCTGATGGCGCCCACGGAAATCCTCGCGGCGCAGCATTATTTTTCCGCCAGCCGCATTTTCAAGGGTGTAGGCTACGGCGTCGAATTGATCGTCAGCGGCCGCAAGCAGTCGGTGAAAAACGAAGCACTGGCGCGCGCGGAAAGCGGCGAAGCGCAAATCGTGGTGGGTACGCACGCACTGATCGAAAATCCGGTGGCGTTCAAGAAGCTGGGACTGGTCATCATCGACGAGCAACACCGCTTCGGCGTCCTGCAACGAAAAAGATTGATGGATAAAGGCGCGTCGCCCCACGTACTGGTCATGACCGCCACACCGATTCCGCGCACCTTGGCACTGACGCTGTACGGCGATCTCGAAATTTCGGTGATCGACGAAATGCCGCCGGGGCGCACGCCGATCGAAACTCGCTGGGCCGACGAAAGCAAACTCGCCGGCGTATGGCAGTTTGTCGGCCGCGAAATCGCTGCTGGCCGGCAGGCGTATGTGGTCTATCCGGTGATTGAAGAATCGAAGCAAGAGCTAAAAGCGGCTACCGCGGAGTATGAGCGTCTGGCGAAAACAGTGTTCTCTCAGCTTCGCGTGGGCTTGCTGCACGGGCGCTTGAAAAATGAAGAAAAAGAAGCGGTGATGGAGAAGTTCCGCAAAAACGAAATTCAAATTCTGGTGGCCACTACGGTGATCGAAGTGGGCGTCGACGTTCCCAACGCCACGGTGATGGTGGTCGAGCACGCCGATCGCTTTGGTTTGGCGCAACTGCATCAACTCCGGGGCAGAATCGGCCGCGGCACCGCCAAGTCCTATTGCATCCTGGTCGCGCGCAAAAAAATCACCGGCGAGGCCCTCGCGCGAATCGAAACTATGGTCGCCACGTCCAACGGATTTGAGATCGCCGAGCAGGATTTGAAGCAGCGCGGGCCCGGCGAATTTTTCGGCACCCGCCAGCACGGCGATGCGGCATTTTCGGTAGCCCAGCCGCTGCGCGATCGTGAGATTCTGGAGCTCGCGCGCCGCGAAGCATTTGCCTTGGCCGAAAAACCAGAACGCGCCGCGGAAGTTATTGCGAAACTCGAAGCGCTGAGTCCGGCTTGGCGAAAACGCTATCATCTGGCATCAGTGGGATAAATCATGCGTGTGATTGCCGGTAAATATCGCAGCCGCGTGTTAAAAGGGCCCGGTGTGCTGAAACTTCGGCCGACCAGCGACCGCTTGCGCGAAACGTTCTTCAATGTTCTCGGCCCGGCAATTGAAAGCTCGCTCTTCATCGACGCATTCGCCGGCACCGGCGCCATGGGCATCGAAGCCCTCAGCCGGGGCGCCTCCGAGGCAATTTTTTTGGAATCGTATGGCAAAGCGGTGCAGCTCATTCAACGGAATCTCGAATCTCTCGAAATTCGAAATGCGGAGTTGATTCATGCCGATGTGATCGCCGGCCTGGAAAAAATCGCCACCCGCCGCGTGGTCGCGGATTTTATCTTCGTCGACCCGCCCTACGAAAAAACCCAGGAATACGCGCGCGTTCTGGATTTCCTCGATGGCTCCGATCTCATCGCTCCGCGCGGCGTGGTCATCGTGGAACACTATTTCAAGACCACCCTTCCGATGCGGTTCGATCGGCTGGAACGAGCCCGCGTCCTGGAGCAGGGCGACGCATCTTTGAGTTTCTTTCGCCTGGCAGCCGCAGCCTAGCCTCAGCGCATCCTACTCCGTCGGGTATAATGTCCGGACCTTTATGCAACCTGTAATGCAGCGTGAGCGAGAACCGGAGCCAGTGGCCGAACAATTCGTCGAACTGCCGTCACACTCGCGGCTGCCTCGGCTGGACCTCGGCGTGGACTGGGGCTCGCCCTGGACCGAATTTCGTTCGAGCCTGCGAAATTATTTTGATGGCTCGAAGGCGCCAAGCCCCGCGGACTTGCCAGCCGATTCGGATTTGCGCGTCGAATGGATCGAAAACAAAGTTCCGGGCAAAGCCTTTGGCGGCTCCGTTCTCTGGCACGTCGCCCTGGTCGGCTTGCTCTTCCTGCCCATTTGGCATTTTCTGGAAAGCAAACCATCTGATCTCGAGCTGCCCCGAATTGAACTGACCTGGACCAACCCGCAGGATTTGCCGCCGATTTCGCTACCAGGCAACGCGCCGAAACCGAGTCCCAAAGGCGATCCGGCAAAACCGTTGCCGGAAAAAGGCGCTGATGCCTTTCATCCTCGGCAAACCATTCTTTCGGAGCCCGTGCGCGTAAACCATCCGCGGCAGACGTTGATTCAGCCGGATGCGCCGCCCACCCCGCCCAAGATTGAGACGCCGTTGCCGAACATCGCGGAATGGGCGGCCGCGCCGGCGCCACCAAAACCGATGCTGCGCATGGGTTCCGCGGCGGCGCCGCAACGGCAGAACCGCGTCACCAAGGATTTGGCGGCGCCAGACGTCACGAATCAGGAAAAAACTCCCGCTGAACTGAATATCGCCGCTGCTCCGGTGGTCAATCCGCAGCCACGCCTGGCGATGAGCGCCACGTCCAAAGCGGCCGAACGGCAAACGAAACAAACCGATTACGGCGCCGCCCCGGAAGTTGGCGCCGCCTCCGGCGATGCAAGTTTGCATCGCTTGATCGCAATTTCGGCGAATCCCGGACCACCGGCGCCCGAAGTCAGCGTTCCGCAGGGAAATTTGTCCGCGCGCGTCGCGATTTCGCCGGACGGAAAGCAGCCGGGTAGTCCCGGCGGCGTTGAACACGGATCGAACGAAAATGGCGGAGCAGCAGGCGGAGAATCCAGCATCGGCGGCAGCGGAAAGAATTCCGCATCGAATGGCGCAGGGTTGCCTGCCGCGGTGAGTATAAGCGGTGGCTCGCACTCAACCGGAGGCATTGCTCCGGCAGGACGTTCAAATAATAAGTTTGTGCTCAAGCCGCTTGATTCGGCGAATGCGCCTCCGGTCGCGCACAAAGGCCCCTCGGTGATCGGACCGATCGATCCGAATCTCGCTCCGGAAAAAATTCTCTCCGGCAAAGAGGTCTACACCCTGCACATCAACATGCCCAACCTGACCAGCTTCAGCGGAAGCTGGATCATGAATTTCGCGCAGATGGACGAAGGCGATCAGCCGTACAACAAGCCCAAGGGGAATTTGTCCGGCCCCGAGCCCGAACGCAAAGTCGATCCGAAGTATCCGCAGACCCTGATCAAGGAAAAAGTCGACGGCGAAGTAATTCTCTACGCGATCATCCGCAAGGATGGAACGGTGGATAGCATTCAACTTGTGCGAGGCATCGATCCGCAGTTGGATAAAAATTCGATGGAAGCTTTGTCGCGATGGGTCTTCCGGCCTGGCGCGAGGGACGGCAAGCCTGTGGACCTCGAAGCGGTGGTCCACATTCCTTTCCATTTCCGCCGCCCCGATCAATAAAACGCGCAGCTTTGAAATGACGATGCTAGAAGTGCGAGCGTAGTTCCCGAAAGCTCGTCAGGATGAGCAGTTTGCCAGTACCGCTTTCGAGCTCGGCGTGTTCCAGGTGCCAGGTGTTCGAGTGCGGCACGAATACGGCGTTGAGTCCGATCTGCAGCGCCGGATTGATGTCGCTGCGCGGACTGTTCCCCACCATCCATCCGTGACTTTTCACAATTTTAAATTGCTCGATCATGCGTTCGTATACCGCGGCATCTTTTTCGATAACGATTTCGATTGCGTCGAAATAAGACTGCAGGCCGGAACGCTCCACCTTCGCCGCTTGCTCCGCTGCTTCTCCTTTGGTCAACAGCACCAACCGATGATGCTTGGCCAGGTAAGCGAGGGTTTCGGGGACACCGTCCATAATGTGCGGTGGCGTCGCCTCGAGCTCCACGGCCAGGCGCTCGATTTCCTGCACGATCTCGCGGCGGGCCGCATTGCCGGCCAGCTTCAGGTAGGTCTCTTCTAGCGAACGGCGGAAGCTCCGCACTCCATAACCGTGCTGGCGAATATTTCGCTTCTCGGTTTCATTCAGGATGTGGCGGATGTATTCGCGGGTGTAGCCTAGATGTTCCAGTTGGGTAATAAAGTGGTCGATCGACTTCTCAAAGAAAATATTATTTTCCCAGAGTGTATCGTCTGCGTCGATTAACAGCGTCTGACGTGCCATGCGTTCGGTCTGAACTCCGTCTCTTTTAGGATCGCTATGCTCTGCCGTTGCTTACGGGTTAGCGGCCTTACGCGTACCGGTCGCCAGCTTCTCTAGAATCGCCCGAGCCGTCTTCTGAACTTCGCCAAAAGTATTCAGGTAATCCTGAAATTCTCGGTTCAATTCGAGTGCGGTGATTGGATCGAGCTTGTTCCGCAAGATCATATCGCGCAAATGAACGGGATGTGGAAGCACCGCGTCGTCGCGCAATTCATCGAGCGCCAAATTCGGGTCGTAGTGATACATGCGTCCCCCTTTGCGGCGGAGTTTCAATTTTACTCTGTTTCGGCGAGTCCGTCAGGTAGTGGCGGGTAAAAATTCGTAGCGATCGATGCGCGCGGCGATTCCGCGATTTTTGTCCTGGGGCTCGACGCGCAGAACGCGGGCGTAACAGCGGATGTGGACGTCACCGGCGAGCGTGATTTGCTGCGGAAGCGTAAGAACAAATTCGATAGAGGCGCCTGCTTCGAGGCCGCCGTCGGTCGTAAAGTACAGCCCGCGAAAACTTACGTCGCGAGTCTCGCCCTGTTTTTCGAGAAGATTGTCGTCCTTCGAGAAGCGGACCTTCAGCGGCAGCATCATCGAGAATCGCCGCGCGGCACGTCGTTCAACGGCGTTGTCCATCGACCCTCCCGCCCTGGACTGGATCTGCATTGGCGCCACGCTACCACTGCTGTGGCCTGCGTGCAATGGGATTAAAAATCCGGACGCCGTAGCGCGAGTACAGCTTTCGCCGGTTTGACGTCGTCGGCTGGTACCGCTACGATAGGCCGCAGTGAGTCAGGTCGCCGCCAATCCCTTCGTCGAAATGCGCAAGCATCCGCGCGCCCAATTGGGTATGGGGGCTCGAATTCGCTGGCGCGGCCCGCTGGGTATGCGTATGGAAGTCACCCGCACGATCGACGTGTCACGCGACGGAGTCCGGGTCCCACGCAGCGAAGCCTGCGAAATTGGTTCTCGGGTCTGGGTGACATTCCCGTTCGACTCCAGTCCTTCTGCGGCAGCCCAGCCGGAGACTCCGGCTCGGGTGGTGCGCGTGGAGCAGAATTCACAGCGGGGTTATGACGTCTCGCTGCAACTGGAATTGCCGCCACGAAATGGGGAACGCCCCAAAAGCCAGGAACGACGAAGCTGTTCGCGCATTACCTTCGCAATTCCCATGTTCGTGCGGGTGGCGGGCTCGCCGTGGCCTGAAGAATCGATGACGCACGACATTTCGCGTGCGGGAGCACGCTTCGAATCGGCGCACATGTACCACAAGGGAGACACGATTCTGGCCAAGATCCCGTGGGGCGAATGGGAACGCGCCGGAGAAATGCGCGCGCGGGTCGTTAGAGTGGAAGCCGCACCGGTTAACCCGGGACCCGCGCCGCAGTCCGACCCAGCAATCGGGCAAAGCGGAATGCTCAGTTTTATCTCGGTGTGCTGGGATGTCCAACCGAAGGTCTGACGATTCCGCACAAGATTCGCAGGAAATCTGATACCCAACGGTGATTTTGTCGTTGGCCTAGCATGAATTCATGACCGAGATATTTCATCGTAGTATTTTCATCGATGGTCCCGCAGGCCGTCTGGAATCTTTGCTGTGGACCTCCGCGTCGGAGAATCCGACGCTCGCGGCAGTGGTCTGTCATCCCCATCCACTTTTCTCCGGGACCATGCACAACAAAGTTGTGTATCAGACCGCGAAGGCCCTGCACCTCCGGGGGATTCCCGTGCTGCGGTTTAATTTTCGCGGGACGGGTTTGAGTGAAGGGGTGCACGACGACGGCAAAGGCGAGCGCGACGATGTCCGGGCGGCGTTGGACTACCTGGCGGGACAGTATGCCGAGAGCAATTTGCTCCTTGCGGGATTCAGCTTCGGATCGTGGGTCGGATTGCGAGTGGGTTGCAACGACGCGCGGGTGACCGATCTGATTGGACTGGGGATCCCGGCGAATCGCTCGGGCATGAAATATTTGGCCGAGTGCGAGAAACCGAAACTTTTCGTGCAAGGCGGAAACGACGAATTCGGCTCGCGCGAAAATATCGAAGCGTTGTTCGCGACCGTGCCGGAGCCGAAGCGGCTGGTGATCGTGGAAGGCGCCGATCATTTCTTCACCGGACAGCTCGACCAGGTGGCCCGTGCGATCAACGATTGGCTGGACGCGCGCCATCCGAAAGAGGCGGACAATTTAGGCTGAGCCTTTCTCCCCGCGCTAGTGCTTGGCCTCGAATAACTTTAAAAATTGTTCGCGCGATGCCGGCTCGACAGAAACGAGTTGCGTGTTGGCCTTCACGTGCTGCACGTTGCTCATGCCTACCAATGCGGTCGTCAATCCCGGCACCGACCTGGCGAACTGCAAGGCGAGTGAGGAATTGTCCTGAAGACCCAGCGCCGCGCGGATGAACGGCGGCAAATTTTTGGTGAGTTGGCCTTGTAACAAGGCGGCGCTGGTGATCAGCGCGATATTCAGGGCCCGCGCGGCTTGAACCATCGGCACTAATTTTCCGTCGATCATCTGGTTCGGGCGAGTCAGGGCCTCCGGCATCGCGATATTGAACGGCAGCTGCACGAACCGAAAATGGTGGTCATCGCCGGCAACGTCGCGAGCAATGTCCGCCATCTCCTTCAACGAAAGATAACCGTTGGCCTCGGGGGCGTCGCGGAACGAATTCCAGGTGGCTAACCCGTAGGCGCGAATTGCTTTCGAAGCTACCGAGGATTCGAGGAATAGGAACGCTTCGCGAATCCGCGCACGAAAAACCTCAGGAGAAACTTCGCTCAGCTGCGTTTCGGGATTGTGCAGGTAGAAGACATCGATGGTCGCGACGCCCAAGTTCCGGCGGCTGCGTTCTAATTGGTCCGAGAGATAACCGGGCGCCATGCAGTGGCAGCCGGCGGCAATGTCGTCAGCGGTAAAAATACCGCGTTCCAGAAATTCGCGCGAGAAATAGGAATTTGGATCGGCGGGCATTTCGCCGTCGGGCGTCAAGAAACCAGCTTTGGTGCAGAGCACAATTTCGTCGCGCGAGTAACCTTTGGCAAAAAGGTCTTTTAACGCCGCGCCGATGGCGCGTTCACTGCGTTGAAAACGGTAATTGATCGCGGAATCGACGACGTTGATGCCGCTCTCGACCGCCGTAACCACTGCGTCGGTGTAGGCACGATCAGTTGAATCGTCGGGCTCTCCGAGGTAGGTTCCGATTCCGATGGAAGAAAGAACGAGGCCGCCGCGAATCTCGCGAAAATGGCCCGCGGCCGAACGCCCTTGAAATCGCGCGGCGTACCGCAGGCTTCCATCCGCCGTCGCGGAGCCTGTTTTTCGCTCTTCACCGCCTGGTGCCGTTGACGACATTCACTTCCCTCTTCGATTCGGAAATACGAACAAACGCGGAGTATACCAGACGATACGCCGCACCAAGCGAGGCGAGACGTTCACGAAACACCTCGCGCAGCGACTTCTTCCGGAGCTTCGGCAGCGACCAATCCCTGGGCGTCGAGCAGTTGATGGGCTTCGAAGCGCAGCGACGGTAAACGCCGCAGAAAATATATTGCGCCAGCGACGGCGCCGACGCCGCCAATGGCGACGGTTAGCGGCGCTCCAATCCAATCGGCAAATAATCCCGACAACAGCGAGCCAATGGGGGCCATGCCCATGAACATCATGGTGTACATGGCCATGGCGCGGCCGCGCAATTCGTCGGGAACCATGGCCTGGATCAAAGTGTTGGAGCTGGACATCTGCAGCATGACGCCGTAGCCGACCGGGACCAACAAAACTACGGATAGCCAGAAGATTTTCGAGAACGCAAAAAGAATCAACGAAACGCCGAAGGCCATGGCGGCGAACCCGACAACGGTGCCCAGGCCTTTAACGCCGCGACGGCTGGCGAGGGTCAATGCGCCGAGCAATGCGCCAACTCCCGCAGAGCCCATCAGGATTCCCAGACCGTGCGCGCCACGATGCAGAATTTGATCGGCAAAAATCGGCATGAGCACGGAATACGGAACGGCGACAAGGCTGACGATTCCGATCAGCGTGATCAAGGCCAAAATCGGCGCGGTACGTTGGATGTAGCGAAAGCCTTCGGCGATGTGCTCGAAGGGAGAGGTGCCGGCGGGCACTGGGCGGTATGGCGGCAGCTTCATCATCAGCAGGCCCGCAATCACCGCGATGTAGCTGGCTCCGTTGGCGAAGAAGCACCAGCCTTCGCCGATGCGCGAGACTAGAATTCCAGCGATGGCCGGGCCGATGACGCGCGCGCCATTGAACATGGAAGAATTCAACGCGATCGCATTCATCAAATCGTCGCGCGAAACCATTTCGATGAGGAAGGATTGGCGTCCGGGAATATCGAAGGCATTCACGGCGCCGAGGAGTGCGGCGAGCGTGATGATTTCCCAGGTTTTTACGATGTGCAATAAGGTCAGCGCGGCGAGAACGAAGGCGAGCAGCATGGAAGCCACTTGGGTGCCGATGACGATTTTTTGGCGATTCCAGCGATCGGCAGCTAAGCCGCCCAGCGGAGACAGAATAAAAATCGGAATCTGTCCAGCGAATCCGACGACGCCTAGGAGCAGCGAGGAACCGGTGATGCGATAGACCAGCCAAGCCTGGGCGATGGTTTGCATCCACGTGCCGATCAGCGAGATCAGTTGGCCGCTGAAGAACAGCCGAAAATTGCGGTGGCGCAGCGAGCGGACCATGTCGCGAAAACGCGAGCGAGGTGATGGATCCGGGCTATTGGCAGCGATGGGAGCGCGTGCGGCCATCATTAGAAGTGTACGACGCAAGAGCGCCGATGCGGATTGGAATTGATAGTCATGGCTGCGGCGGTTGCGATGGCGACGGAGGAATTAAATTTTTCTCATGTGGATTGAGAAGCCGCGCACAGGCGCGCAAGATCCGCCGATAGGGCCAGTCGCCGGTGCGAAACAGAATTTCGCCGTCGCGCGGCTTGGAATAAAACCACCGAGAAACCAAAGAGAGATGTTCAGAAAGAAATGGGGGAGCACGGCGCAGGCCGTATTGCTCGCGCCAGGCGTCGGACGTGCTTTTTCTTTCGGCCGGGGCTAAATCGGGTTGCGGGCCGTCGAACAGGCCTCGTTGTGCGTCAATGTTCGGCTCGGCAATTTCCTGTGGCGTAGGTTGCGCTGTCTTCTCAACGGGAAGCTGCGTGGACCCGGCGGTGACAGCATCGAGCGGTTCGAAGGCGGCGCGCAGCGTGGCTTCAACGGACCGCGGCTCGCTGACTTCGCCGAAATGAAGGTGAAACGGATCGACGAGTGTGCCGCGATGCAGTGGGAACACGGCTATAGATTGGGGATCGGCGCCGCGCTGCAAAATCACGGCGTCGAGATCCTCGACGCGTCGAACGATATCCGGAATACCGCGCAAGGCTTGGTCGACTTTTTCGAGGCGCTTGTGGAGCGCGGCGGCACGCTCGAAATCGAGCGCTTCGCTGGCGGCTTCGCGCTCGTGTTCGAGACGCGCGGCCAAGACCGCGCCTTGCCCCGAGAGGCCTTCGAGCAAGTAGCCGACTTCGCGGTCGTACTCCTCCTGGGTGCAACCCGCGAAACACGGCGCCAGGCACATTTTCATTTCGGAATAAATGCAGCCAGGAAAATTGGGGTCGCGGCGAATTTTGATCTGACAGCGACGGGTTTTGAAGAGATCGAGGAAGCCTTCGCTGAAATCTTCAGCGAAACGGCGTGACGGGAACGGACCAAAGTAAAAACCTTCGTCGGCGCGAATCTGGCGCGTGACATAACAGCGCGGGTAGGAATTTCGGAGATTTACTTTCAGCATGGCCGGAGGCCGAATACGCGCAAGGGTCCGATAGCGTTGGGGAAAGAGCGAGCGCGCAATTTGGTAATGAAGCAAAGACTGTTCGAATTTCGAGCCGGTCACGCTGTAGCGAATATTTCCCACGACTTCGCGCAAGTTGAGGCGTTTCGATTGAGCTTCGGGGGTGGCCAGCAGTCGTTCGGCGGCGCGACGAATGTCCGCGGTTCGCGCCAGATAGGGCTCGGCTTTCGGGGCTTTCATTTCGAGCAGGATCACGCCCGGCCGGGCCGGAAGCGCCGCGAAAAAGTCGGCATCGAACTCCGGGAAGAAAGGTAAGCCGCAATCCAGCTCCAGCATGGGGTCAAGAATACAACGAGGATCGGCGCCGGGAGAAATTCCTGGGCCAATCGCAACGTAACCGCAACAAGGGTTAATTGTTGCGGCTAGAATTTGGAACCAGTTTTGTTTTGAATAGATTGCAGCGATTTCTAATAAAAAGTTGTTGCGGTTAGAAAATCGCCGGGAGAATGCCGAGGACCGGAAATTGGTGCTTACTGCGCTGCCCGCCAGCATCGGAAGCCGCAGGGCAGAAATTTGGATTCGCGCAACACTTCAGCCCCGGCATCACACTAGTAACTCCTTTGTCAATACGATTTCAGGACCCAGGAGGCGATGACCAGGCGCTGAATCTCGCTGGTGCCCTCGTAGATTTCGGTGATGCGGGCGTCGCGATAATTGCGTTCGACGGGATATTCGCGGCTGTAACCGTTGCCGCCGTGAATCTGAATCGCCTTGTGGGTTAGGCGCGTGGACATTTCGCTCGAAAATAGCTTGGCCATGGAGGCTTCCATGGAAAATCGCTGGCCGGCGTCCTGCTTCCAGGCGGCGCGTCGCGCGAGCAAGCGCGCGGCGTCAATTTCGGTGGACATATCCGCAAGCATGAATTGGATGGCCTGAAAATCGGCGATGGGGTGGCCGAAGGCCTGGCGCTGCTTGGCATAGGCGAGGGCGGCTTCGAAAGCGCCCTGGGCGATGCCGATGGCTTGGGCGGCGATGCCTATGCGGCCGCCATCGAGCGTGGCGAGCGCAATTTTGTAGCCTTCACCTTCCTTGCCGATGCGATTCGATTCGGGAACTTCGCAATCGCTGAAAGCAAGTTCGGTGCAGGCGGTAGCGTTGATGCCGAGTTTTTTTTCTTCTTTGCCGACCGAGAAACCAGGAGTGCCCTTCTCGACGACGAGCGCGGTGATGCCTTTCTCGCCCTTTTCCGGTTGGGTGTTGACGTAGACGATGGCGGCGTCGGCGGCGCCGCCGTTGGTGATCCAGGCTTTGGTGCCGTTAATGTTGTACTTGCCGTTTTTCAAGACGGCTCTGGTGGCGAGCGCGGCGGCATTGGAACCAGCTTGCGGCTCGGTGAGGGCGAAGCAGCCGATTTTTTCGCCACGGGCGTAAGGGACGAGGAACTTCTTTTTCTGATCTTCGGTGCCGAAGTGATGGATTGGGGCACCGTACAAAGAATTTTGGGCGGAGAGAATTACGCCGGTGGAGGCACAGACGCGGGAGATTTCTTCAATCACAATGGCGTAGCTGATGTGGTCCATGCCCGCGCCGCCTTGGGCTTCGGGGATGGCGACGCCGGTGAGGCCAAGTTCGGCGGCTTTTTGGAAAAGCTCGCGGGGAAACTTGCCTTTCTCGTCGTTCTCGCGCGCGAGGGGTTTTACTTCGGCTTCGGCGAAATCGCGGACGCTTTTTTGGAGGAGTTTTTGTTCTTCGGTTAGTTCGAGGTTCAAGGGAGCTCCGGATAATTGCGGCTGTTTATTGTAGCGCCGGTGGACGTGGAGAGGAAAGTGAGACGGAAGGCGAAGGACGGGCGATTCGAGAGGAAGCACGGTTGTCGGTCGTAGCGCGTAAGACGCAGATCCCTCGCGGCGCTTCGGGATTACAAGTTTTTAGAGTGGGCGGTAAGCAGTCTTAGGGTAGAAGACCAGCGAGGCGAACGTTTCGATCACGAATGCATTTCGATGCCTAGGCGAGGGCGGCGTGGAGTTTTTGGTAGGTGGTGGACAGATCTTCGGGTTCGACGCGAGTTTCGGCTACTACGGTCATGAAGTTGGAATCGCCGGACCAGCGCGGGAGGACATGGAGGTGGAGGTGGCCGGTGACGCCGGCGCCAGCGGCGCGGCCGAGGTTCATGCCAAGATTGTAGCCTTGGGGGTGATAGGTTTTTTCCAAGGCGAGTTGGACGCGTTGGGCCAACACCATCATCTCGGCGAGCGTGCCGGGTTCGACGGCAGGCAGGTCCGCGGAATGCTGGTAGGGGACGATCATGACGTGGCCGGAGGTATAGGGGTAGCGGTTGAGGATTACGAAATTTTTGGCGCCGCGAAAAACGATCAGCGCTTCGGGATCGTTGTTCATGGCGACGGCGGCGCAAAAAACGCAGCCTTCATCTTTGGTGGCGTCGGCGATGTAGCGGTACCGCCACGGCGTCCACAAATAATCCATGCGCTAGCTCTGGGGACCGTGGGGTTCGTGCGAGCCGTGGGCGTGAGCCGGACGCGGATTGTTGACGTAGTCTTTCAGCTCCTTGCTCGGCTTGAAGTACGGAATTTTTTTCGGCGGGACTTCGACCTTGGCGCCGGTTTTCGGGTTACGTCCCGTGCGGCCGCGGCGCTGGCGGGTGCGGAAACTACCAAAGCCGCGAATCTCGATCTTATCGTCGGACTGCAAGGCCGCGATGATGCTTTCAAAGATGGTCTCGACCACCGCTTCGGATTCCTTGCGCGGCAGTTCGGTGACGCGGGTGACCTCTTCGACGAGTTCCGCCTTGGTCATGGTGTGTTCTTTGATGGCGTGCTCTCCGGCAGGGTCTGCCATGTTGAGAGTCTCCTATTTATGAAAAATCTATGAAACGGGTGCCGCAGCGCGCTGGGCGGGGCAACGCATGTCCTTGGATATCATCAATCTAGCGCAAGGTAAATGACTTTCGTGAGGAAAATCCGACTTCCCCGGACGCCCCGTGCCGGAGAATCGAATAGGCGTTCACACTGAGCTGACAGTTCGCGCTATCAGGCAGACTGCAATTTCGCTTTGATCGCGTCACCGATGGTCGCGGTGGGCGAAGATTTCGGCGAGCGGGTGACGGCGGACTTAAAGGTTTCAATTTCCTGCCGTTCGACCTGCTTTTGCGCCGCGCGATAGCTCAGGCTGATCTTGTGTTGCTCGGGTTCGAGCCGCAAAACTTTGAAATCGTATTCGTTGCCGGTGACGAGGACGGCGGTAACCCTCGCGCCGCGAGCGGCTTTGGCTTGCTGCGGAGCCGCGTCGCGTCTGCCTTTGTCACGGTCACCTTTGGGGCGGCGTTCTTCGATTTCGGAAACGTGGCAGAGACCTTCGATGCCTTCAGCTAATTCGACGAAGGCGCCGAAGTCGGTGGTGCGGGCGACTTTGCCTTTAATGATTTCGCCGATTTTGTGTTCGGCAAACCAGTTGGCCCAAATGTCCTTCAATTGCTTGATGCCGAGCGAGAGGCGGCGATTTTCGGAATCGACTTTCAGGACTTTGGCTTCGACCGTGTCGCCCTTCTTGAATTTTTCACTGGGATGCTTGATGCGTTCGGTCCAGCTGACGTCGCTGATGTGGATCAAGCCTTCCATGCCCTCTTCGATTTCGACGAACGCCCCGAAATCGGCGAGGTTGCGGATGCGCCCGGTGACGATGGTGCCGACCGGATATTTTTCAGCGGCGGCGCCCCAGGGATCGGAGAGGGTCTGTTTCAAACCAAGCGAAATGCGGCGCTGATCGGTTTTGACTTCGAGGACGACTACGTCGACTTCGTCGCCGGCTTTGACGACTTTCGAAGGATGCTTGGTGCGCTTGGACCAGCTCATTTCGCTGACGTGAACCAGGCCTTCGACGCCGGGCTCGATCTGCACAAACGCGCCGTAATCGGTGACGCCGACAACTTTGCCTTGCACGCGGGTGCCGACCGGGAACCGCTCCGGCACGGTGGCCCATGGATCGGGCAACAATTGTTTGCGGCCGAGCGAAATGCGCTGCTTGTCCTTATCGAATTTCAGTATCTGGACTTCGAGGTCGTCGCCGGCTTTGACGATCGACGACGGATGCGGGACGCGGCCCCAGACGAGATCGCTAACGTGGAGCAGGCCGTCCATGCCGCCGAGATCGACGAAAACGCCGTAGTCGGTGACGTTTTTCACCTTGCCGGTAACCACGGTGCCTTCGGCGAGCGAACCCATCAGCGTATCGCGCTTGGATTTCTGATCTTCTTCTAGAATGGCGCGGCGGCTGACGACGACGTTGCCGCGTTTGCGATTCAACTTCAGGACGCGAACTTTGATTTCTTTATCTTTCCAGGCGTCGAGATCGTGCACCGGGCGCAATTCAATTTGCGAGGCCGGCAGGAACGAGCGGACGCCAATTTCGACGACGAGGCCGCCCTTGATGCGTTCGGTAACTTTGCCGGTTATGGTGGTGTGCTCTTTGTAGGCCTTTTCGATCCGTTCCCAAACGCGGCGGCGATGCGCGCGGGTGTGGGACAAGAGGACATAGCCATCTTTCTGCGCGTGCAGACGCTCGACTTCGATGGTTTGACCTTTGCCAAATTCGATAGGGCTGCCGGATTCGAGAAATTCCTGCGCAGGGACCAGGCCTTCGAATTTTCCGCCGACGTCGACGATTACACCGGCGTCGGTGACGGCGATCACGTGGCCGTCGAAAATTTCGCCTTCGGGAACGACCGGCTCAGGAGCGTCGAATTGCTTCATCAGCTGGTCCATCGTTTCGTTGCTCTCGCCGGCTTCGGCGGTCGCGTCAGGCGTTGCCGAACCGGGAATGTCTACCGTCGCAATCTCGATTGAGCCAGTTTCGGTGGGCGCGGCCTCAGCGGTTGAGGCCACGGGCGTCTCGTCGGCGGTGACGGGAGCGAGCGCCTGAGTGGGCGCATCGTGAGAAACAGGGCATACCACCGGCGCAGCGGCTGCGACCACGGGTGCTTCCTCGATAGTTGCCGAATGTTGGCGCGCAGAACCATCTGCGCTTGCCACACTCGCGGAAACTTCAGGAGTTTCGGTACGTGCTTCGGACGCGCGCGCTACGGCAGTGGCGGCGCCAGCGGTGGCCGATCCAGCCGACGCGGCAATTCGGGAATCAGCGCTCGCTGAGGAATTTTCGGCGGACGAGTCGTGCTCTACAGCTTCTGCAGACGCGGTTGAATGATTTGGGTCGAGTTCGGGTGACATGGGGAGCGGCCTCCGTGCGGATTCGTGCCCTGTTTGCCGATAGTTCGATTATCGGTTACTCCACCCGCTGGGTTTGGAGCAATGAAGGGGATAGAACGCCCACGCTCGAGCGTTTCTAACAGGAGGATGATACCCGCCCGATTCGCGGGTTGTCAACCAAACCATGGTTTGGAGCGGGCGGCGTGTTTCAGCCCTTGTGGAAAAAGTTCGACGAAGAAATTTAGGAGTTTCAGGAGCGGACGCGGCCGGCATGGCGAATTTCCTTGCGGTAGTCGGGCGCGTGGATCTCGAGAGTGCGGCACATTTCGTAGAGGCGGGAGCGGATGCGTTTGCCGACGCGTTCGGTGAGGGAATCTTCGACGGTGGGGCTGCGCATGCCGGCGACGCGCTGCGGTTGCAGCGACGGATTGGCGCTGACCGCATCCGTATCGAGAAAATTCGTGGTGAGCAGGGTGACGCGTTTTTCGTTGTAGCGGGTGTTGAGGACATGCCCGACCGTTTCGAGCGCCCAGGGAGAAGGCTTGCTGGATCCGACGTCATCGAGGACTAGGATTTCGGTTTTCAGCACCGGTTCGAGGACGCTCATTTCGGTGGCTTGATTTTCGGGGTTGTAGCTATCCTGGATAGCTTTCAGAAGTTCGCGGTAATCGTAGAATAGGCCGGTGTGGCCGCGCAGGACGATTGTTTTCAGGGCCGATACGGCGAGATGGGTTTTGCCCACACCGCAGGGACCCATCAGCAGGATGCCGTGCTCGCTTTGCATGCCGGGGACGGGAGAATATTCCTGGGCGAAACGCTGCACGAACATTTTGGCCTGGTTCAGGCTGCGATTGTAGGCGGCTAATTGCTCGCGGGTGACATTTTCGATTTCATTGTCGGTCTCGTAATTTTCAAAATCACAATGGCGGTAGCGTTCGGGGACGCGGGCGCGCTGCAGGGCGCGTTCGGTACGATCGCCGGTGGTGCACTCGCACGGGACGGCCCAGACCATTTTGGGTTCGCCTTGCGATGGAGCACCCGGGCGGTCAGTGGCGAGTGGTTGCGCGCCTTTTTCGGTGCGCTCGACTACTTTCCATCCGCTGCCCTGACAGTGAGGACAATCTGGCTGCGCCATGAAGGAAGAATAAGCGCGGTGGGAGGAGAGCGCAAGCGGGGGCGCTTGTGCATAATTTTTCGCGGTGTGGAAATTGAAAGCGACGACTATTTATTTCTGGACGCGAATGGCCTGGCGCGGCACGGTGCGGATGATGGCGTTGCGCGATTTGAGCTGATCGGTGGTGTTGAAGTTGCGGGCCATTTCGTTACGAACGAAGTGGGTGAAAGCTTCCATTTGCGATTGCATTTGGGACATTTTGTCGCGCATGTTGAGAATAATTTCGATGCCGGCGAGATTGACGCCGAGTTCGCGGGTGAGATTGAGGATGACTTCGAGGCGTTCGAGATCTTCGTCGGTGTAGAGGCGCGTGTTGCCCTGGGAGCGCGAGGGCTTCAGCAGGCCGACACGCTCATAGAGGCGGAGCGTTTGCGGGTGCAGTTTGTAGATCTCCGCGACCGCGCTGATCATGTAACCGGCTTTGGCTTTCTTTCTTGTTTTGGCGACCATGCTGCGATTTCCTTTTGCTTTGAAACCTTAAGTCAAAATCTGCCCGGCTGGAGCCGGCCGCTACAGGTGCCATAACTGAAATCAACGCGACGGCTTAGACCGTCGCTTTTTCGAAGATTTCGCGACGCGGATCTTCGGGATCGAGCTTGCTGAGTTCCTTCAATAGATTGCGAACGCGTTCGTCTTCAGGCTTCGGGACAATAATTTGGACTTCGATAATTTGATCGCCGCGTTTCCCTGCTTGCCGAACCGAAGGCGCGCCTTTTTCGCGTAGCCGCAGTTTCTTGCCGCTATTGGTGCCGGGCGGAATGCGGACCTGCGAGCGCCCGTCGATGGTGGGAACTTCCACTTTGGCGCCTAGCGAAGCTTCGGTGACGGTGATGGGCACGACGGAATACAAATCGTCGCCGCGGCGGTCGAAAAATGGGTGCGGCTCGACTTTCATGACGATATAGAGATCGCCCGGAGGGCCGCTATGCAAGCCGGCGTTGCCGCGTCCCGCGACGCGCACGCGTGAACCGGTTTGCGCACCGGGAGGAATGCGGACGTCGATCGATTCAACTTTCGGCACGCGGCCATCGCCGTTGCAATTCTTGCAAACGGTGTGGAGCTTACCGGTGCCGCCGCAGCGCTGGCAGGCGACCTGGAATTTCATTTTGCCACTGACCTGGGTGACCCGGCCGGAACCGCCGCAACCCGGACAGTTTTTTTCGTCGCCCGGCTGCACGCCCGATCCGTGGCAGGCGGTGCAGGTGTCCAACCGTGTGAAACTTATTTTTTTCACGGCGCCTTTCATGGCTTCGGCAAAAGTGATGTCGATCTGAAATTCGAGGTCGGTGCCTTCTTCACGCTCGTGGCTAGGTTGCGCGCCGCCGCCCTGGCCGCGGAAAACCTGGCTGAAGAGATCGCGGAAACTGGTTCCTCCGCCGGAACCCGCGCCGCCGCCAAAATCGAATCCGCCGAAATCAAAGTGAACGTCATCGGGGGCGTTGCCGCCGTAACCGCCCGAACCCGGAGGCGGAGGTCCGCCCTGACCCGGCGTGTTGAAACCGAACTGGTCGTACATCTGGCGTTTTTTGGTGTCGGAAAGGACTTCATAGGCTTCCTGAATCTGTTTGAATTTTTCTTCGGCCGATTTGTCGCCGGGATTCAGGTCGGGGTGGTATTTGCGCGCGAGTTTGCGATAGGCGGCCCGGATGTCTTTCACCAGCGCCTTGCGCGCGACTCCGAGGAGATCGTAATAATCTTGTTTGGTCGTGGTAGCCATTGGTTAGTGTGCCGATAAATCTACGACTTTAAGAAATTGTTCAGAAGCCGCAACGACTATTGCCTCGAATTAACGCCTGAGAGAGCGCGTCATGGATCAGATCCTTCGTCGCTGCGCTCCTCCGAATGACGGCGAAAAACAACAGGGGCGGATCCCAGACCCGCCCCTGCTCGAAACCGCTACGCGGTCTTAGTTTGGTTTTTTAGAGTCATCCACATCCACGAACTCGGCGTCGACTACGTCGCCTTGTGGCGGAGTGTTGTTGGCACCTGCGCCGCCGGCTTGACTGCCGCTGTCCGCACTGGCACCTGCTGCCGCGCCGGAAGCTTGCTGGGCCTTGTACATCGTCTCGGCGATGTGGTGCGAGGCTTTGGTCAAGCTATCGACGGCAGCGTTCATTTTGTCAACATCGCTGCCGCTGAGCGCGGTGCGCGCTTCGGCAATCGCGTCTTCGGCGGATTTCACGTCCGATTCGGCGAGTTTGTCGCGGTTATCCTTCACGACTTTCTCGGTCTGGTAGACCAGATTGTCGAGACGGTTGCGCGCTTCCACTTCGGCCAGCTTGGCTTTGTCTTCAGCCGCATGGGAATCAGCTTCCTTCTTCATGCGATCGGCTTCTTCCTTGCTCAAGCCGCTGGAGGCAGTGATGGTGATCTTCTGTTCTTTTTGCGTGGCGTTGTCCTTCGCCGCGACATTCAAGATGCCGTTAGCGTCGATGTCAAACGTCACTTCGATTTGCGGCACGCCGCGCGGAGCGGGAGGAATTCCAACAAGTTGGAATTTCCCCAGCGTTCGATTTCCGCTGGCTACCGGGCGTTCGCCTTGCAGCACGTGGATTTCGACCGAGGGCTGATTGTCGGCAGCCGTCGAGAACGTTTCCGATTTGCGGGTCGGAATGGTCGTGTTGCGTTGAATCAGCACAGTCATTACGCCACCCTGGGTTTCGACGCCCAACGACAGCGGAGTGACATCGAGCAGCAAAATGTCTTTTACTTCGCCGCCCAGCACGCCGCCCTGAATGGCCGCGCCGACCGCAACCACTTCATCCGGGTTTACGCCCTTGTGTGGCTCTTTGCCGTTGAAGAGGCCCTTGACGATTTCCACGACGCGCGGAATGCGGGTCGAGCCGCCAACGAGCACCACTTCATCGATTTTGTCCGCCGAGATTCCGGCGTCGCTCAAGGCCTGCTTCACCGGACCAACCGTGCGCTGCAACAAGTCTTCCATCAATTGCTCGAGCTTGGCGCGGGTCAGCTTCAGGGCCAAATGCTTCGGGCCGGAGGCATCGGCAGTGACGAAAGGAAGATTGATCTCCGTCTCCATCAATTGAGACAGCTCAACTTTCGCTTTTTCCGCCGCCTCCTTCAGGCGCTGAATGGCCATGCGATCCTTGCTAAGATCGATGCCCTGCTCTTTCTTGAATTCCGTAACGATCCATTCCATCACGCGCTGGTCGATATCATCGCCGCCCAGGTGCGTGTCGCCGTTGGTGGACTTCACTTCGACCACGCCTTCGCCAACTTCGAGGATGGAAATATCGAAGGTACCGCCGCCCAAGTCGTACACGGCGATGGTCTCTTCTTTCTTCTTGTCCAGTCCGTAGGCCAGAGCGGCCGCGGTGGGCTCGTTAATGATGCGCAGAACTTCGAGACCCGCGATTTCGCCGGCCTGTTTGGTCGCCTGGCGCTGGCTGTCGTTGAAATAGGCCGGAACGGTGATGACGGCTTTGGTTACTTTTTCGCCGAGGAAATCTTCGGCGGCAGTCTTCAATTTTTGCAGAATCATGGCCGAGATTTCCGGCGGGCTGTAGCTCTTGCCGGCGATTTCGACGCGGGCGTCGTCGTGCGGACCTTTGACCACCTTATAAGGGACGCGCTTGGCTTCTTCCTGCACTTCGTCGTAACGGCGACCCATAAACCGCTTGATCGAATACACCGTGTTTTCGGGATTCGTAATCGACTGGCGCTTAGCCACCTGGCCCACCAGGCGCTCGCCGCCCTTAGTAATCGCGACTACGGAAGGGGTGGTACGGGCTCCTTCCTGATTCGGGATTACCGTCGGCTCGCCCCCCTGCATTACGGCCACGACCGAATTGGTCGTGCCCAGGTCAATACCGATAATCTTACTCATGGATAGCGCTCCTATAACGTCTAACGGGTAGTGCCGGGAGACGTCAGCTTTGAACAGGCCACATACTATACCTTGAGCGTATCATTGTCAACAATCTTGTGTACGCATATGTCATTTATAATCAGCGGATTAAGCTCGCATTTCAATTTTTCTTCAATTTTCGCGCCTTTCCACCAGCAGAACCATCTAGGAAAGTTAAGGGTTAGACAGCAAACCAATACACTTCCGATCCCGTCCTATATGACTCGCATGCGCTTGTGTTTTTCAGAATGAAAGAAGCTCGCTGTCACCGAGGCTGAGTCTCGTGGTAAAAGTCAGGGTACAATGTTGAGTCTTTTTCGCAGGTAAAATGTCCGGGAGGCGGGGTTGAATTCTCTACCATTATCAAGTACTGATCGCGGGGGCTCTTTCAGGATGCCACTCGCGGTACTGATTCTTGGGGCGGCTGCGCTCTGTGCGCCAACCCTTCGAGCGCAAGGGACCGCAGCGCCGGTCGCAACTGCGACGGCGAAACCCAAGGCGGCGAAGCCGCACGCAGCGCCGGATGCGGCGGCATCGGCGACGCCGGTGAAAACTTTTGGGAACAAGAACGCGCCGATCACCATGGAAGTTTTCAGCGACTACCAGTGCCCGTCCTGCGCGAATTTCTACGAGCAGACGCTGAAGCCGTTGCTAGGACCAGATGGCTATGTCGCCGCCGGGAAAGTTTATCTGGTGCACCGCGACTTCCCACTGGAGATGCATCCATATTCAGCGATTGCGGCGCGATGGGCAAACGCGGCGGCGAAGATCGGCAGATTTCAGGACGTAGATGCGGCCTTGTGGGATAACCAGGGCTCGTGGTCCGCGGATGGCAATATTGAAAAGTTCGTGGCAGCCGCGCTGAGCCCTGCCGATTTCAAGCGCGTGCAAGCTTTGCTGAAACCTTGCAGTGCTGTCGCGCCAAAATCGAAGGCCGATCGTTCCGCGCCAGCGGCAGATCTTGGCTGCAGCGTTGATCCCTACATCGTGCAGGATATTGGGCTCGGCTATTCGGTCCCGGTTCAGGCCACGCCTACATTCGTGATTATCTACAAAGGACAGAAATATCCGGCGTCATCGGGATTCGTGACCTATCCGATTTTGAAACAGTTTTTTGATTCGCTGTTGAGCCAGTAACTGAAACCCCGATGACTACGACTACACGCGGATCAATTGGATGGGTTCTACTGCTGGTAGGGCGGCTGGCGCTGGCTGGAATTTTTCTTTTTGCGGCCTACGCCAAAATGAAACCGCAGGCGGCCACCGGCTGGTCGTTGGGAACGATCAAGACGTCTTTGTCCATGTTCGCGATGCAGGTTGACTCCTACCAGCTGTTGACTCCGCGGTTGGTGAGTCCGGCCGCGCATCTTCTTCCTCCTTTCGAGCTGTTTCTGGGAGTGTGGCTCCTTAGCGAAGTGCTGCTTCGCTATTCGGCCATGGTGACCACTCTGCTGATGGGACTTTTTTTCGCGACCCAAGTAAGAACCTATCGAATGGGCCTGGAAATCAACTGCGGCTGTTTCGGTCCGGGCGAGCGACTGGGACCAAAAACGCTTCTGCACGACGGTTCGTTTCTGGCGCTGGCGATTGCGGTAACCGTCGGAGCTTTCGTCATCAACCGTCGCAAACGAGCCGTTTCCGTGGATCCGGTTTCAGCTTCGGCAATTTCCACTGCGCAGCATGCGGAGTAGTTTTCTTTCTGTTTAGTATGGATCTTCCCATACCGCATTTGTACCCCACGATATAGAATGTCGCGTTTGTTTCCGGAGGACAGAGATGAATCGTTGGTCGCGCATGCTTAGCGTTGCGGTGCTGGTTGGTGTAATGGGCGCGGCGATCATGCTGAGTGCTCCGGGCGCAGCGGCCCAGGCGACGGCTGCGGCCAAGAAGGAGCTCACGCTCGACCGGCTGTTCAGTCCTCCGTTTTTGGGCGGACGGACAACCCAAGGGATTGAGTGGGCGCCGGACGGGAAACGATTCTCATACCTCGAGCGAAAGAATTCCGACATCGAGTTGTGGGCGATGGACGCGGCGACCGGCGAACGCAAGGTGCTGGTCAATGCGGAGACACTGAAGTCGGTGACGCAGCCGGAGAAGGCGAAAACCACGCAAGCGACGGGGCTGGGGCGGGTGCAGGCGGACAATTATCAGTGGGCACCGGATTCCGGGTCGCTGCTTTTTATTGGCACGAGCAGCATGGTGCTGCTGGATTTGAAGACGATGCAAGCCACGCCGGTGGTTTCGAGCGAAGCTGAAATCGAAGATCCGAAATTTTCGCCGGATGGGAAGTGGATCAGTTTTTCGCGCAACGCCAATCTGTTTGCGGTGAACCTGGCGAGCGGTGAAACCAAGACGCTGACGACCGGGGGAAGCGAAGAAGTTTTGAAAGGCAAGCTGGATTGGGTGTATCCGGAGGAGCTAGACACGCGAACCGCGTATTGGTGGTCGCCGGATTCTTCGAAGATTGCCTACTACGAGATGGATGAACGGCCGGTGACGCGCTATCCGATTATGGATATGAGTTCGCCAACGGGCGGAACGGAATACACGCGCTATCCACAAGCGGGCGAAGCGAATCCCATCGTTCGAGTCGGAGTGGTGCCGGTAACGGGCGGCGAAACGAAGTGGATGGATACGGGCGCGAATACCGACGTGTATCTGGCGCGGGTGAACTGGCTGCCGGACAGCAAGCGAGTGGCGATCCAGCGCTTGAACCGGGGGCAAAATCAGCTCGATTTGCTTTTTTGCGATGTATCGACCGGCGCATCGACGACGGCGCTGACCGAGACCGACAAGTATTGGATCAACATCAGCGACGATCTTTATTTTTTCTCGGACAATAAGCGGTTCCTGTGGTCCAGCGAGCGCACCGGCTACCGGCATTTCTATATTTACGACAATTTCGGCAAACAAATGATGCAACTGACCAGCGGCGACTGGGGGATTTCGGATCTGGGCGGTTTTGGGCCCGGAGCGGCAAATCATCCGGCGGTTGACGAAAAGCACGGCTACATTTATTTCATCACGAACAAAGATGATGTACGCGAGACAAATCTGTACCGGGTCTCATTAAACGACAAGAGTCTGACGCGGATCACGAAAAATGCCGGCAGCAATACGGCGAGAATCTCGCCGGACCTTGCTTCGTTCGTCAGCGCTTATTCCAACGCGAACGCGCCGACACGCCAGGATCTGTGCCGGATGGACGGGACGCGGATCGCCGTGATCAACGATGGCAAGGATCCGGAGCTGGCGGAATACAACCTTACTCCGGTGGAATTTGTGGAAGTGACCGCCGACGATGGGACCAAGCTAAACGCTTCGATCATCAAGCCGGTGAATTTCGACGCAGCGAAGAAATATCCGGTGCTGATCAATGTGTACGGCGGACCGCATGTGCAGATGGTGCAGAACGACTGGGCCGGACTGAGCTATTTGTGGCACGAAGTTCTGGCGCAGAAGGGCTACATTATTTTCACGCTGGATAATCGCGGATCGTGGGGACGGGGCCACGCCTTCGAGACGCCGATTTATCATCAGATGGGAAAAATTGAATTGCAGGATCAGGTGGCGGGCGTGAAATACCTGAAGTCGCTGGGTTACGTGGACCCGGCGCGAATCGGAATTACGGGCGGGAGCTACGGCGGTTACATTACGCTCGAAGCGCTGTTCAACGCGGCGGACGCTTTCAAGATGGGAGTTTCCGACGCGCCGGTCACGGACTGGAAGCTGTACGACACGATTTATACCGAGCGCTACATGGGCCGGCCGCAGGACAACGCGGAGGGATACAAGAATTCCTCGCCGGTGAATCAAGCAGCGGGCCTGAAGGGCAAGCTGATGCTGGCGCACGGCACGGGGGACGATAACGTGCACTTCGCAAATTCCGTGGCGTTGCTGAACGCGTTGATCGATTCGGGGCAATATCCGGACCAGCTGATGGTTTTTCCCGGGCGAGGACACGGGATCAGCGACGCGGCGGCGCGAGTGCTGGAGATGCAGCGAACGACGGAGTTCATTCTCAATAATCTTTAATGCACAGGGTGAAAAGCACTGCTTGTGAGCCACCCGTTTCCACTATAATAGGCGCTCTGGAACACCTTGCCGGCTGGGCGTCAACGCCAAGGCCTTATGCAGCTCATGCGAAAAATAATTCGAGAGTACTCGTCAAAACTGTTTTTCACCGCTAGCATCGCGGCTGCCGTTGGGATCTTGCCGAACGCCACACTGGCGCAGAGCCAGTCACCCGCAAAATCCTCGGCTCCGGTGATGGAGGCCGATCCTTCGGCGAAGGTGCTGGAGAGCGGATATCGGCATTTGTACGAATTGAATTTCGATGCGGGACGGAAAGATTTTCAGGCCTATCAAAAGATGCGTCCCGACGATCCGCTGGGAAAAGCGTCAGAAGCGGCCAGCTATTTGTTTGAGCAATTCAACCAGAAGGGCGTGCTGACCTCGGAATTTTTCCTGAACGACGAAAAATTCCTGGGCGGAGTGGAAGGTTCGGCGGCCGCGAACAAAAACTCGGCATTTCTGGAAGCCAACAACGCGGCGCGGGAACAAGCGAAGGCGCGAATCAAGGCGAATCCAAAAGATCTGCACGGCCTGCTGGTGCTGACCATCACCGACGGAATGGAGTCCGACTACGACGCGATCATCATCAAGAAGCAATTGGAAGGCTTGACGATGATGCGCCACGCCGAGGCGGAAGCGAATGCCGTGCTGGCGATCGATCCGAACGAGCAGGACGCGAATGTCGCGTTGGGCATGAGCAACTACGTGATCGGATCTTTACCCAGCTACAAAAGGGTGTTTGTGTGGTTTGGCGGTTTGCACGGCGATCGTACGCGCGGGATGGAGCAGATGCAGTCGGCCGCGGAGCACGGACACTATCTACAGCCATTCGCGAAAGTGATGCTGGCGCTGGCTTACGAGCGCGAACACAAACCGGAACGCGCCAAGGAATTGCTGGCCGAACTCGCGACGGAATATCCCAATAATCCGGTTTTTGCGCGGGAGCTGGCGCTGGTGAACAATCCTTCCTGCTGCAAGAACTAACGCGATTGGGGCTGCAGCCCCGCCCTTCCAGTCAGCCACAGATTTACATTCCACAGCTAATATTTGACGCGGACGCGGTAAGTCAGTTTTGACGTGCCGTCTTTCACTACGGGAACGTCGAAACCCACCGTTCGGGCGTCGAGCTTGTTCGAAGTGAAATTCGAATTCACAATTTCCCAGTCGCCGCCCAGGGGTTCACGGACTTCCACCGTCACGGGGACGTCTTTGTGATTTCGCAGCGTAATCTCATACTCCATTTCATAAAGGTTGCTGGCCAGTTTCTTGTAGTCCGTTTGTTTGCGTTCGCAAACGACGTCGAAGGCATCACCGACGTAGATTCTTAGCGTTTCATCCTTTGGGGTGTGCCGTATGGTGTCTTCGCCGATGAACTGGATTCCACCTTTGGAGTCGGCCTGGTAAACGCGCACCGTGCCCGCCGGCAGCGGCATGCCGAGACCGCTCTTTTCTTCGTTCTTGAATTGATAGGTGACTTTCACGGGTTGAGGCGCGGGGATACCCAGGCTTTGCGGATTCCGGTAGTAATACGTTTGACCTTCGGTGACCAGGTGTTTTTCGACCGGAACGCCGGTGCCGGTGAGCAGACTGATTTGTTTCGATTCGTTGTTCTGGATAGAAGTGCGGCGACCGAGAGAGTAGAGGTGATACTCGGAGATGCCTTCCTGGGTGAATTGCGGAGCGGCCTTGGGCATGGCTACGGCACCAGCGACCGCCATCTCCATTCTTCCGTTCATTGGCGGGGATACCTGATGAATCTCGCCAGCGACAAGCTGGAGCTTGGCGTTTTGATATGAGGCGCCGCTGTTGTTGTTTAGAGTGACCCAACCATCGAGATCGGCGGTTTTTTCGTCGCGGGTGACGGTAAGGACGTAATCCGCGCTCCAGCTCATATTGCCGGTGAGATAGGAAGCTTCGACTTTTTGTGAGGCGACGCCACGGTTGTCGAGGGTCCAGATCAGCGTTGGGCGGCTGTAGAAATTTCCGGGCAGCTCCGGAAAGCGATACGAATCGGAATTCATGCCCGTGACTATTTCGTTTCCAATTTTCCAGACGGGGCCATTGTTATTGGCGAGCAGGGTGGCTTTGGTTTCGACCCATTTGGTCGAGCCCGCATCCTGCTCGGCGCGGACCAGGGTGACTTCTTTACCAACGTATTTCTGCAGGAGCTTCTGAGGATCGAGCAAATCGTATTCGTAGTTTTGTTCGACCACGCTTAGTTTGGCGTCGTCAGTTAGCGAACGAAAATGGACGGTCGCAGGGTTGATCGACGCGGCGACGTCTTCGAAGCGCAGCGGGAAGATTCCCGGGGCGAGGCGAATCTGGCGTACGTCGCGTACCAGCGCGATGTTCGAGTTGTAAACCGTGACGGCGATTTCGGTCTGGTCTTTTTCGGTAGTGGTCAGCGCTTCGGTTTTGGCGGAGTCGGCGCTTTGCGGCGTCTGCGCCGCTGCAGTTCGGGCGTGACCGGTCAGCAAGAACGACGCGAGAGCAACAGGTAGGGCGAACTTCATGATGAGTTTTCGTGGGTTTCGGATCATCGGCTGGCTCCTCGGAGAAGCGATTGATTCTAGGGTTAGGATGCGGGTAGCCCTATGGTTAGGCACCGCCGGGGAGGTTTCGTAACCCGGTCACGCGCGGCGCGGGGTTCCGCAAAACCCCGGGAGCCTGTGCGTTTTCGCTGACTCGCGCATCCAAGTTACCGGCGCGGTTGATTTTGCACTTGCGCGTCGTGGTTTTCTCAAAAATCCTGCCGCTGGGTCGCGCGGTGTACAATGGGGCTCCATCATGAAATTCCGATCTGCGGGCGTGTTTCTATTGGCCGCCGCGACTTCATTGGGTTCCAGTGCTTTCGCGGCTGAGACTTCGGAAATTGCTTGCAGCTCGACCACTCCTTGCCCTTGCTCTTCAGCTTCCGCGATTCTGACGAATGCCTCGATTCAATCCGCGCCGCCACAAGCTAGCGCTTCGCAATCCATGGGCTCGATGAACATGGGCGATATGGGCGGAATGATGGATATGAATCATCCCGCGACGTTAATCGATGAAATCCTGCATCACGCCAGCGCCGGAACCAGTGCGGAGCCGAATTCGACGCCACACGAAATGCTGATGACCCGAAAAGGCGCGTGGATGTTGATGTTTCATGGTGGATTGTCGGTGAACGCGCAGCAGCAGACCGGTCCGCGCGGAGCGGACAAAGTTTTCAGCACGAGTTGGTTTATGCCGATGGCGCAGAGACAGCTGGGTCCGGGCACTTTTACCGCGCGCGCCATGTTCAGCCTGGAGCCGGCCACGATCAGCGGCGAGCGTTACCCGGAACTTTTCCAGGTTGGTGAGACGGCCTACGGGAAGCCGATCGTCGACGGCCAGCACCCGCACAATTTATTCATGGAACTGGCGGCACTGTACGACATCCGAATCGGCGAGCACGCACTGTTTTCGATGTACGCCGCGCCGGTGGGCGATCCGGCCATCGGGCCGGAGGCGTTTCCGCACCGGCCTTCCGCGAGCGAAGACCCGCTCGCGCCTCTGGGACATCACCTGCAGGATTCCACGCACATTGCGTACGACGTGTTGACCATGGGGTTCACTTACAAAACCGCACGCGTCGAGGTTTCGGGTTTTCATGGCCGTGAGCCAGGTGAAGATCGCTGGACGATTTCCGCGGGCGCGCTGGACTCCTGGGCCACGCGGTTGACAATTAATCCGGCACAAAATTGGAGCGCGCAATATTCGATCACGCGGTTGCACAGTCCAGAGTCGCTATTCCCCGACGAGGATCAACTGCGCATGACCGCGTCGGTGAGTTACAACCGGCCATTGCGCAGCGACGAGTGGGGCAACTGGGCGACGATGCTGCTGTGGGGACGGAATAGCACGATTCCCGGCGGCGAAGTTTTCAATAGTTATCTGGCGGAAAGCACGGTGCGGTTTGTGCGGCACAATTTTGCGTGGACGCGAATCGAAAACGTGGATCGCACGAATCTATTACTGCTCGGCGAAAATCCGTTGCCGCCCGGATTCGAGGAGCATTTTCTGGCGCGGGTGCAGGCCTACACCTTCGGTTACGATCACGAATGGAATTTCATTCCGCACGTGTCGTCGGCGTTTGGCGGGCAATACACGTTGTATTCCGCGCCGGCATTTCTGGATCCGGTGTACGGTGCGCATCCGATGGGCGTGATGCTGATTGTCCGCCTCCGCGCGATCAGTTCGACCAGCAAGTAAGGATACCTGTGGGTGCGAGTGCGAAACTGAATTCCTAGTGCTTGCTTCTCCTGAAGAGATTCGCAATATTGGCCGCGCAATCGTTGATGCTATACTTCTACGCGCAGGCCGCTGCAGTCAAAGCCATTTGAAATTCCCGCGGAGAGGTGCTGGAGTGGCCGAACAGGGCTGCCTGCTAAGCAGTTATCCCGACAAAATCGGGATCGGGGGTTCGAATCCCCCCCTCTCCGCC
>Ga0209530_1000004_pt1 | contig 196862 bp, 158 predicted proteins | sample BlaSpr_A8_Ref_O1_FD_187987 | JGI IMG/M metagenome (GOLD analysis project Ga0209530, IMG submission 187987) | Forest soil microbial communities from Thunder Bay, Ontario, Canada - Black Spruce, Ontario site 2_A8_Ref_O1 (SPAdes) (version 2) | ecosystem: Environmental > Terrestrial > Soil >...
GGGAAAAGCCCGAGTCGCTGCCGCACGGAAACTCGGGATTCGGTTGTGGATCATGTTGCGAGATCAGATTGATTACCAAGAGTTCTGTCGTCGTGGACACGCGCAACGACACAAAGCGCGGCGAATGCGAAGCTCAATTTCCGGAAGTTGTTGAAAATATGGTAGGCCCGAACGGGCTCGAACCGTTGACCTCCACCGTGTCAAGGTGGCGCTCTAGCCAACTGAGCTACGGGCCTACTGACTGGTCACAATCTTAGCATACGAGGCGCGCGGCGACGCGGGCTACATCACTTACTGAGTCTTGACCACTTCGCCGCCTTTCATCACGAATTGGACGTTTTCCAGCACGCGCACATTCGTCAGCGGGTCGCCCTGCACGGCAATAATGTCGGCAAATTTCCGCGGTTCGAGCGTGCCGACGCGATCGGCCCAGCCGATTAAGTCGGAAGCGTTCAGCGTTGCAGCCTGAATGGCTTGCAAGGGCGACATGCCCATTTCCACCATTTTGCCGAATTCGTGAGCGTTTAATCCGTGCGGGTAGACGGCGGCATCGGTACCAAACGCAACTTTCACACCCGATTTGAAAGCGTGCGAAAGGTTTTGCTGGGCGATGGGCAGAACGAGCTTGGCCTTCTCGATCATGTTCGGCGTGAGGCCCAGCAGTTGCACGTTTTCGATCAGCCAATCTTCCAGATACACGGTCGGAACCAGGTAGGTTCCGCGCTCTTTCATCAAGGCAATATCCTCATCATTGATGTAGCTGCCATGTTCGATCGAATCGACGCCGGCGAGAACCGCGTACTTAATTCCGCCGGCACCGTGCGCGTGCGCGGCGACCTTGCGGCCCAGCCCGTGCGCGGTATCGACGATGGCTTTCATCTCTTCCGGGCTGTACTGCGCCAGCGCGGGATTGTCTCCTTCCGAAAGCACTCCTCCGGTGGCCATAAATTTGATTACGTCGGCGCCGTATTTAATATTTTCGCGAACTTTTTTGGTGACGCCATCGACGCCGTCGGCCACCCCGTCAGACGACCAATCGAATTGCGGCGCAAGGAAATTTTCATCGCCGTGGCCGCCGGTGATGCTGAGGGGAGGGCCAGACACGAGCATGCGCGGGCCGGGGACATCGCCCGCCTTGATGGCGTCGCGCAACGCGATGTCGGAATAGCCGCTCGCCCCTACGTTGCGGACGGTAGTGAAACCGGCTTCGAGGGTGACGCGAGCGTTGCGGGCGCCGGTGAGAGCTTGGCGCGGATACGAAAGATGCAGGCCCGCCGGGCCGGAATCGCGGGGCGTCATGGTGAGGTGCGTGTGGCAATCGATCAGGCCAGGCAATACCGTGGACTGCGATAGATCGATGATTTTTGTGTCCGGCGGCAGTTTGCCGGTCATCTCGGCCGCGTTTCCGATGGCCTTGATGCGGTCGCCTTCGATCCAGACGATTTGATCACTGGCGTACGTGCCGGTGCGAACGTCGAGGACTTTGCCAGCGCGAATCGCGACTTCGGTTGGGGAATTGGGCTTCACCTGCCCCGCGCAGAGTGCGGTCGACATAAAAATCAACACGATCAAACGCAGCCAAGTCTTCATCTCGTTTCCCCCACGATACGCAATTTGTCTTCGACGGATTTGCCACCGGTTCAGCGACGCGGAATTGTATAGCGAATGCCGCAAATTTCTGGATTCTTTTCTTCAAGCTTCCGCGAAAGAACTTTCCGAAATATTTTGCATCCAAAGATTGACAGGCGAAACCGCTGCTGTATGATTATGCAAGGAGATGCATAAAACTGCATAGCGCTACGATGCCGGCACATAAACGATTTCGACAAGGGCAAATCCTAAAAGTTCTGGCGGCGGAGCCCGTGGCCAGCCAGGACGAATTGCGCCGCCAGCTGATTCACCTGGGCCTGCGGGTGACGCAGGCGACCTTGTCGCGAGACCTGCGCGAGCTTCATCTGGTGAAAACGACGGAAGGCTATAAGCCGCTGTCGAGTGCGGCAGTGAAGGAATCGCCTGTGGTCTCACGCCTGGCCCGAGCGGTTAATTCGTTCTTGCTCGATATCCGCCCAGCGCAAAACATGTTGGTCTTGAAAACGCCTCCGGGCGGCGCGCAGCCGCTGGCGGCAGCCGTGGATTCCGAACGCTGGAAGGAAGTGGCCGGCACGCTGGCCGGTGACGATACGGTTCTGATCATTACTCCTTCGATGAAAGCGCGCGCGTCCGTGCAGAAACGGATCGAGGAGATGGTCGGTGAGTGAACCTTTACAAGTTGCGGTGGTGGGGGCCACGGGTTACGCGGGATTCGAACTCGCCCGGCTTTTGCTTCGCCATCCGAACGTGCAGAAGCCAACATTTTATTTGCGCGGCACGCATGCCGACGTTCGTTGCCTCACCGAACTGTATCCGCAGCTGCGCGGCTTGGGCGACGCGCCTTGCAAGCCGCTATCCGTAGATGCGATTGCCAAGAGTGAGGCGGATGTCGTCTTTCTTTCGACGCCGCACGAAGCGTCGCAGGAGCTTGTTCCGGCGCTACTGACCGCAAATCCGGATTTGCGGCTGGTGGATCTCAGTGGTGCATTTCGTTTCCGCGATGGAGAAACATTGGAGCGTTGGTACAAACTGAAGCCTTCCGACGTTGGCGCGCAGGCAGAGGCGGTCTATGGTCTTCCCGAGTTGTATGCCGATGCGCTTCCCGAAGCTCGGTTAGTCGCGAACCCCGGTTGCTATGCAACTTCGGTGATTCTTGGCCTGCGTCCGTTGGTCGAAGCGGGCTGGATCGATCTGTCGCGCGGGATTGTCTGCGACTGCAAATCCGGAGTGAGCGGGGCAGGCAAAGAACCGAAGCGGGAAACACATTTTGTCGAAGTTAACGAAAATTTCCGCGCCTACCGGGTACATTCCCATCAGCACACGCCGGAAATCGCGGAGCACGCGGGACTGGCGTTGAAAGATTTTGTATTCACAACGCACCTGCTGCCGGTCGAACGCGGGATTCTTTCAACGTTATATGTCTCGCTGGCGGGAACCCGGAAGGTGGGCGACATCGAAGCGTTGTACCGGAAATTCTATGCGTCGCGCCCGATGGTTCGAATTTTGCCTTCGGGGCAGCTTCCCGAACTGCAGCACGTGACGCACACGAATTTCTGCGACCTCGGATTCGCGCTCGATCCGAGCGGCGAGAGACTGGTCATCGTTTCGTGCCTCGACAATCTGGGCAAGGGCGCAGCTGGTCAAGCAGTTCAAAACATGAACGGGATGTGGGGCTTTCCCGAAACGGCAGGTTTACTGTGAGATTCGTAATCAAAATTGCTGGCGCGCTTCTGGAACGCGAGGAAACGGTGCACACCCTCGCACGCCAGATCAGCGAACTGGCCCGTGACGGCCACGAGTTGCTGGTGATTCACGGCGGCGGAAAAATATTTACGGCAACCCTGGCGCGTATGGGAATCACCAGCCAGTTCGTCAACGGCTTGCGGGTGACCGATCGCGAAATACGCGACGCCGCCATCATGGTTTTTGGCGGACTGCTGAACAAGCGCCTCGCCGGCGCAATTTCTTTGGCCGGGCAACCGGCGGTGGGCATCAGCGCGAGCGATGCGGCGTGTTTTCTGGCCGAGCCGATGCAACTGGACGAACGGGAAGGGGGCTTGGGATTTGTCGGCTACCTAACTGGCGTAAACCTCGATTTTCTGCGTTCGCTATGGCGCGCTTCGCTGGTTCCGGTTGCTTGTTGCCTGGGGCTCGGCGCCGACGGAGAAATCTACAACATCAATGCCGACCACATGGCGGCCGCGGCGGCGGAATTTATTCAGGCCGATCGCCTGATTTTCCTGACCGACGTGGAAGGTGTGCTGGATGGCGCAAAAGTGTTGCGCGTCATCGGCGGCGGTGAGATCGAAGAATTGATTCGCCATAACAAAGTTTCGGGCGGGATGATTCTGAAACTCGAAGCGGCCAAGCGCGCACTGGCGGCGGGAATTTCTGAAGTACGGATTGTCGGCGGCACGTTGCCCGAAGCGCTGGCTTCCGCGATTAGCGGATCAGCTTCCCACGGCACGCGGGTGCTGCCTCTAATTCATTCCTCGGCGGCCGCAACACACGGAGCCACGCCGGTACAATGAAAAAATCAACAGCAGCAGCGCGCCGACAGTCTGCCGCGGAGCAAATCCGCGCTGATGAATCGCGCTACCTTATTAATACCTATCGCCGCCCGGCGATCGTTTTCACGCGGGGGCGTGGCTGCCGGCTCTACGATTCCGAAGGCCGCGAGTATCTGGATTTTCTGGGTGGCATTGCGGTCAACGCTTTGGGCCACGCGCATCGTGATCTGGTGCGGGTGATTCGCCGCGAGGCAGGACGCGCGATCCACCTGTCGAATCTTTTCCAGAATCCGTTTCAGGGGCCGCTGGCACGGAAGCTAGCGGAATGGTCTGGCCTCGATCGCGTTTTCTTTACGAACAGCGGCACCGAAGCGATGGACGGAGTGCTTAAGCTGGCGCGAGCGTACGCGCACGCCAGGTCCGCCAGCGGCAGCACGGCCAAGAAAATTCGGATCCTGGCTCTCGAAAATTCGTTCCATGGCCGAACTTTCGGCGCCGTTTCGATCACTTATCCGGAAAAATATCGCGAGCCTTTTGCTCCGCTGGTGCCCGGCGTGGAATTTGTGAAGTTCAATGATGTCGCCGACCTCGAGCGCAAATTCGACGATACGGTGTGCGCCATCGTTCTGGAAACGATTCAGGGCGAAGGCGGGATTTTTCCGGTCAGCGAGGAATTCTGGAATCGCGCTCGGGCGCTGGCTACGCAGCACGACGCCGCGATGATCGCGGACGAAATTCAGTGCGGCCTGGGCCGCACCGGCCGATATTTTGCGTATCAGCGGTTTGCGTCAGGGCCCGATGCGGTAACGATCGCCAAGCCACTGGCCGGCGGATTGCCACTTGGCGCAATTATCGCGAACGAGCAGTTCGCGTCTGCATTTACGCCGGGAATGCACGGCACCACCTTCGGAGGCGGGCCCTTGATTTGTGCGGCTGCTCTGCAGGTGTTGACCGTCATCGAGAAGCGGAACTTGCTGGAGAACGTGCGTGAACGCGGCGAGCAATTGCGGGCGGGCCTGGAAAAATTGGCGGCGCGTTTCAATTTTATCCGCGAGATACGAGGGGAAGGCTTGATTGTCGGCGTCGATCTTTCGATTGACGGGGGGCCAATCGTCAGCGAGGCGCTGCGTCAAGGTCTGATCATCAACTGCACTCATGAGCACATCATCCGGTTGCTTCCCGCATTTATTGTGACCCGAGCAGAGGTCACCGAGTTTCTGACGAAGTTTGCGAATGTTTTGGAAGTTGTCTCCACCGCTGCAAGTTCTACCACTCAAACCGAATCTGCAACGCGGAAGCAGCCCGCAACACGGGCTGCAGCGAGGTAAACATGAACGCAACGGCAACATCGCCGGCAATTCGAACCAATGATCTCCTGACCGGGATGGAGTGGAGTCCGGCGCAAACGCGCGAGCTGCTCCACCTCGCTGCGGACGTGAAGGCGCGTCCGGATCGCTACCGTGGAGCCTTGGCCGGACGCTTTCTGGCGCTGATTTTTGAAAAGCCTTCGCTGCGCACACGGGTCTCGTTTGAAGTGGGTATCGCGAGTCTCGGCGGCGGCTCGGTTTTTCTGGATCACACCGTTTCGCATCTTGGCGAACGTGAGCCCGTGGGTGACGTGGCGAAGAGTTTGTCGCGTTGGGTGAACGGTATTGTGGCGCGCGTCTTCAAGCAAGAATCGCTGAGTCAGTTGGCTGACAATTCGAATGTGCCAGTGATCAACGCGCTTTCGGATCTCTACCATCCGTGCCAGGGATTCGCGGATTTCTTCACGCTGGAAGAGCGGTTTGGCAATTTGCGCGGGCTGAAAATCGCGTACGTCGGCGATGGCAATAATATGTGTCACTCGCTGCTCAGCATCGGCTCGCGCACCGGCGCGCATATCCGCGTCGCGACGCCGCCGGGCTACGAGCCGGACCCGAGCGTGGTCTCCGAGGCCAAGCGTATGGCTCGCGAGACCCGTGGAAAAATTGAGTTGCTGCACTCGCCCGAAGAAGCGGTGGCGGATACGCAGGCGATCTACACCGATGTGTGGACCAGCATGGGGCAAGAAGATGAATCAGCATCGCGCGCGGCGGCCTTCGCGGACTACCAGGTAAATGACAAGTTGTTTTCCCACGCAGCGGCAGACGCGATCTTTATGCATTGCCTTCCCGCTCATCGCAGAGCAGAGGTTACGGCGGAGGTTATGGATTCGCCGCGATCCATCGTCTTCGAACAAGCCGAAAATCGCCTGCATATGCAGAAAGCGATTTTGCTTACGCTACTCAACTAAATTGCCCTACAAAAACAGATTCGTGCTCGCGTAACAATTCGAAATCATCATGCCTATAGAGGAGATACCTTTGCCAAAGAAAGTCGTGCTGGCCTATTCCGGAGGTTTGGACACCTCGATCATCATTCCCTGGCTCAAGGAAAATTATGACGGCTGCGAAGTGATCGCCATGATTGGCGATCTGGGCCAGCAAGAAGACCTGGAGGCCGCGCGCAAGAAGGCGCTGGCCACTGGCGCCAGCTCGGCGTATGTCGAAGATCTTCGCGAAGAGTTCATCACGCAATACATTTGGCCGACATTGCGCGCCGGTGCCGTTTACGAACATAAATATTTGCTCGGCACCTCTTTCGCGCGGCCCTTACTGGCGCAACGTCAGGTTCAATTGGCGAAACAATTGGGCGCTGACGCGGTGGCGCATGGCTGCACCGGAAAGGGCAACGATCAGGTGCGCTTTGAGTTGGCCGCGAAAGCGCTTGCGCCGGATTTGAAAATTATTGCTCCCTGGCGCGAATGGAGCATCGTCTCGCGCGAGGAGGCTATTGCCTACGCGCAGAGTCACAACATTCCGGTGGAGCAAACCAAGAAAAATATTTACAGCCGGGATCGTAATATTTGGCACCTGAGCCACGAAGGCGGCGTACTGGAAGATCCGGCCAACGCTCCCGATGAAGCGATGTGGCAATGGGTGGTGGCTCCCGAAAAGGCCGCGGAAAAACCGACTACGGTCGAAATTGGGTTCGAAGGTGGCACACCAGTTTCTGTCGACGGTAAAAATCTGGGCGCGATGGCACTGCTTAATAAATTGAACGAGATCGCGGCGGCCAACGGCGTTGGCCGGATGGACATCGTCGAAAATCGGCTGGTAGGAATAAAATCTCGGGGAGCATACGAAACTCCCGGCGGCACTTTGCTGGTTACTGCTCACCGCGAACTGGAATCTCTCGCGCTGGATCGCGAAACCGCGCATTACCAGCAACAATTGGCTTTGCGTTACGCTGAAATGGTTTACTACGGCATGTGGTTTACTCCTTTGCGAGAATCGCTTGACGCGTTCTTTACCGCGTCGCAAAAGCGAGTCACCGGATCGGTTGCGCTCACGCTTTGTCGCGGAAACGTCACCATCGCTTCGCGACGCTCGCCGTATTCGCTGTACCGCACCAATCTCGCCAGCTTCACCATGACCGGCTATAACCCAAAAGACGCGGAAGGCTTCATCAATCTTTTCGCGCTGCCGATCACGGTGCCGCAAGAGGCGCAAGTGCCCCAAACTGAAAAAACCACGCAGAAGGCCCGCGCCTGATGACCGCTCCCGGTCCTCAAAAAATGTGGGGAGGCCGGTTCGAGCGCGGACCCGACGCGTTGTTCTACGAGTTTGAACGCTCGTGGAGTTTCGATCGCCGTTTGCTGCCCCAGGAACTCGCACTCGATCGTGCCTGGGCGCGAGCTATCACCACAGCTGAAATCCTCACGACCAAAGAATGTGCGGCGATTATTGAGGCGCTCGATCAAATTGAAAAGCGCGCGCAAACCGATCTGGCCTGGCTTGATTCGTCGCCAGCGGAAGACGTGCATCATTTCGCCGAGACCGCGTTGATCGAAAAGCTGGGGCCGCTCGGCGCCAAGCTGCACACCGGCCGCAGCCGCAATGAAATGGTGGCGACGGAATTTCGGATGTATGTGAAGCAGGCTGCCGGGGAAATCATTTCCACAGTTGGTTTGCTCGAAGCTGCGTTTGCCGAGCAGGCCGAGAAAAACCTTGGAGTTCCCATGCCGGGCACCACTCACATGCAGCACGCCCAGCCGTTGCTGCTCTCGCACTGGTTGCTGGCGCATGGAGAAGCGTTTGATCGTGACGCGGAAAGGTTTTTGGCGGCGGCAAAAAGCGCGGATGCTTGCCCACTCGGCTCCGGCGCGCTGGCGGGATGTGCGTTTCCGTTGGATCGCAACGCACTCGCGCAGGATCTCGGATTTCCCCGGATCACTGCAAATAGCCTGGATGCGGTCAGTGACCGCGATTTCGCGCTCGAGTATCTTTTTGCGCTGTCTGCACTGGCCATGCATTTGTCCCGGTTGGCGGAAGATTTCGTTTTGTTTGCGACTCCCGAGTTTGCGTTCATCGAATTGCCGGATGAGTTTTCCACGGGCAGCAGCCTGATGCCCCAAAAAAAGAACCCCGATGCCTGGGAGTTGATCCGCGGGAAAACGGGCCGGATTTATGGCGCGCTGATTACCGTGCTCACGACCTGCAAGGGTCTGCCCTCGAGCTACCAGCGCGATTTGCAGGAAGACAAGGAAGCGTTGTTCACCGCGCACGATCAGGCCCTGGCCATGACGCGAATCGCGGCGGCAACGTTGGGTGCAACCCGCTTCCGCGAGGACAAACTTCGTGAATCGGCTTCGGATCCTGCGCTGGTGGCCACTGAAATCGCGGACTACCTGGTGAATCACGGCGTGCCATTTCGCGAGGCGCATGAAATCGTGGGAAAAGTGCTGCGCGCCGCGGAACAGGAAGAAAAGACGGTTCGCGATATGCCGCTCGCGCGCCTGAAAACATTTTCGCCAGCCTTCGGCGACGATTTGGGCACGATGCTTACGCTTGATTCGGCGCTCGCGCGCCGCAACATTCCCGGCGGTACAGCGCCCACTGCTGTTCGCGCGGCACTCGATGAATTCAAGGCGCGGCTCAGTTCACGCGCGAAGATTTCATGAAATCCCAACAATCGAAGCTGCCGAACCAAACATCCGCATCGCGGCGCATTTCGAATGCGGACGTTCCGCGCGGTTTCGCGTATTCCTCCATGGCGTGCGGCCTGAAAAAATCCGGATTGGACTTGGGACTAATCGTCAGCGAAACGCCGGCTACCGCCGCGGCCGTTTTCACCACCAACCGGGTCAAGGCCGCCCCGGTCATCACCTCGCAGCTCCATCTGAAGAAGTCCCGAACGGAGATGCGCGGCGTCGTCGTGAATTCCGGAAACGCGAACTGCTGCACAGGTTCGGAAGGATTCACCGCCGCTACGGCAACGACGCTCAAGGTCGCTAAAGAATTAGGAAAGCTTCGTCCGACGCAAATTATGGTTTGTTCCACGGGCGTTATCGGGGTTCCGCTGCGATGGCAGAAAATAGTTAACGCGGTACCGAAGCTGGTTCGCGCCCGCGGAAACAACGCGCGTGCGTTCACCGAGTTTACGCGCGCGATTATGACCACTGACAGCCGTCCAAAAAGTGCGTGGGCCAAATTTCGCCTCGGGGGCAAAGAGGTGCGCATTCTCGGATGCACGAAAGGCGCGGGAATGATTCAGCCCAAAATGGCAACCATGCTCGCTTTTCTGGCTACCGACGCTTCGGTTTCTCCGGCGTTACTCGCGCGGGCGCTGCGATCAGTCGTGAATGGTACATTCAACGCCATCACTGTGGATGGCGACACGTCCACGAATGATACGGTGACGCTGCTGGCGAATGGAGAATCCGGCGCGCGCAAAATTACGCGAGAAGATGCAGCGTACAAGAATTTCTGCGGGGCGCTCGAGGAAGTCTGCAAATCGCTCGCCTTGCAAATTGTGGCCGATGGCGAAGGCGCCCAACGGGTGATCGAAATCGAAGTGCGCGGAGCGCCGTCCGATGCCGCGGCCATTCAGATCGCGCGCACCATCGCGAATTCTCCATTGGTCAAGACGGCTTTTGCCGGCGCGGATCCCAATTGGGGCAGGATTATCGCGGCCGCGGGCCGCTCCGGCGTCAAATTTGAATCCAATCGCGTGGACATCCATCTGGCTGGTCTTCCGGTTTGCCGCCACGGCCGCGAACACGCTTTCGACGAGCGCGTCGCGCATCGCAAGATGTTGGCATCGTTTGTTCCGGTCGGCGTCAATTTGAATTCGGGCGCCGGGACAGCACGCATGTGGACCTGCGATTTCACGACGGAATATATTCACATCAACGCGAGCTACCGCACGTAGTTCGAAATCAGAAAACGCAGTGAAATTGCGCTGAAATATCGTCACCCGCAAAAACTCCCGCCGAAGCCCTTCTGAAACTCCCAGTTGTTGACTGTCCAAGGCAATAAGAACAAGATGCTGCCAGTTGCTGGAGCGCTCGCTTCAGACCGGGTAGGGCCCATCGCCAGATGGAGTCCCGCGGCCGAAATCCTGCTTCTTCAGCTTCTCAATGGCGCCCTGGTGTGGATCAGGAGCCCAAGGAGCACGGTCCATGAAGAAACTGTATCTCGGCAATTTGCCATTCAAGGCTACTGAAGAGCAAATTGCAGCGATGTTCGCGGAGATCGGAGTGCAACCCGATCAGCTCACGCTTTTACGGGACCGCTTTACCGATCAGCCGCGCGGTTTCGGGTTCGCGGAAATTGCCAATGATGCCGACGCGGTGAAGGCGATTGAAGCGTTGAACGGAAAAGATTTTCTGGGACGCGCGTTAGTGGTGAATGAAGCACGACCGCAGGAAGGTGGAGGCGGAGGTGGTCGCGGAGGCCGTGGTGGGCAAGGCGGAAGCGGCGGCGGACGCGGCGGACAAGGCGGCGGAGGCAATCGCGGTGGTCGCGGCGGAGGATATGGCGGAGGCGGCGGCCGCGATCGATAGTGTTGCGGAGTGTCTGCATGCAAAAGAGGCGCGACGTGCTCGCTCCTCTTTTTTTTGCACTTGGAAATTTCCAGGGAGTTTAAGGCGTTTTGAATGCGACTCGCGAATTTAGCCGACGGCGATTTGGGAGTTGTGCCGGCCAGCCTTCATCGGCACTTCTGAAACTTCCACGCGGCCGGATTTGTATTCGTATTTCAGCAGCGAAGCAGTGCGGATTCCCCTGAAGGTCAACTCGTTGACGTCAAGTTTTTCTTCGGCCCTTGCCAAGTCTTCCGGTGAAGCGTACAGCGCGGGCTGGCGCGGAAGAAACATCGGACAGCAATCATGAAAAGGTTCGGCGGAAATGGGGTACGTGCCGATTTTTCTGGCCGCAACGATGATGTCTTCTTTGTCGGTTCCCACCAGCGGGCGAAAAACAACCATCTTCGATGCGGCGTCCACGGCGACCATATTATGCATAGTTTGCGATGCGACCTGGCCGAGACTGTCGCCGGTGACCAGCGCGAGCGAACGATCACGCCGGGCGAAAGCTTCGGCAATTCGCAACATCATGCGCCGGTACAAGAGCACCCGGAATTCCTCCGGCGCGCTGCTCGCAATTTCGCGCTGAATCGGTTCAAAAGGCACTCGATATAATTTCGCGTGGGTCTGGTACGGCACCAACTGTTTAACCAGTTCGCCCGCGACATAGGCCGATGATTCGCCGGGCTGTACGCCGGCACCATAAAAATGCACGAAAGTCAGATGAGCGCCGCGCTTCATCATTTGATACGCAGCAACCGCGGAGTCGAATCCTCCGGAAAGAAGGCAAGTCAGGCGGCCAGCCGTATTGGCGGGCAGGCCTCCGGCACCAGGAATTTTGCGTGCGTAAACGAGAGCGATACCCCGCATGATTTCGATGTAGCAGGTCAGCTCCGGATCTTTCAGCCGGACACGCACCTCGCGATTCTGCGCGCGCAGACGATCGAGAATATATTTTCCAACCGCCGCTTCCGTTTCCACGCTGGATAACGGGAAGGATTTGTCACTGCGCTTTGCACGCACCGCAAAATTGAAAAATCGAAGAACTTCGACCTGCTTCCAGGCTGTTTCGCAAAGAACTTCCATCGCTCGGTCAGTAGGTTGGGCAATTGCATAAAAGGCAATTCCCAAAACGCGATCGATTCTGGCGGAAATCTCGGGAAGCGCGGAAGAATCGTCAATCCAAACCAGCATGCGATCGCCCAGCGGCTCGATACGATTTACGGGAAGCCCTTGTAGCGCGAGTCGCAACGAGGTGTGCAGCTTGCGCAGGAAAAATCGGCGGTTCCGGCCCTTCAGCCAGACTTCGTGGTAGTGGACGACGATAACTGGATTGCTCATATCAGGCGCACGCGGGCGACAAAGTGAATCGGCGTACCAAAAGTATAACACCGCGAACGCCCGCCCCGCCGTTGGTGGAACCGACTCGCCGACGGCCGGGCGGCGGTCCTCCTATCCAATAACTTTATCGATACACGAGGTTTTCTGAGGCGACTTTCGAACGACAATGGAGTTACTATCTGCTCCACTCGAATCCTGAGCAGCTCGCCGCTAAACGAGTCTCGGGGCGCGGCAATGTTCACGCGAAATTCGAGTTACCGAAAGTGCGATGCCAGCATCCAATAGCGTGACCGGGACTGACGAACCCGGGGCATTGGGGGGAATATGTGGAATCGACGGGACTGGGATGATTTTGCCGCCATTGTAGGAAAGCGCTGGAGCGCGCACCGGCCTCCGCGCCCGGTGGATCTCTCGCGACGCAATCGGCTGGTTCCCACGGAAGGTTATAGTTTGGCTGAATTGGATGATGCCGGGTTGAGCATTGAGCAAGCAGAGTATCTGGGATTGCCGGTGGATGCCGGCCGCGTCGGTTCCTATGGACCGAATGTTACGACGCTGCGGGAGTTTTATCGCGCGAGCCGCTCGCGATTTTAATTTTTGCACTTTTCCTTGCTGCGTTCCCGCTGTTACCGCTATAAATTCGTGTGAAATTTCGGCTCATTCATGCAGAATCGCATAGAAATCCGCTTTCATTTGCCTGCGAGCTGCGTCGAAAAGCGGTAGAAACCTTTTTCCCTGCGCTTGCGTATCATCCGGTGCCCAATCAAGGAGATGTCTCGATGAAGAAGTTCGCGCTGATCCTCGCCGCCCTGTTGTTCTTCTTTGCCCGACCTTCGCTCGCTCAAGATGAAAAGCCGCTGCTCCTCCGCCAGCCTACCGTGAATCGCACCGACATCGCGTTTATGTACGGCGACGATTTGTGGAAAGTCAGCCGCGATGGCGGCGAGGCGATTCGTCTGACGGCGGGTCCGGGCATCAAGCGCGGCCCGCACTTTTCTCCCGATGGGCGATGGATCGCGTTTACCGGCGAGTACGACGGCAAGCTGAACGTCTACGTCCTGGCTGCGAGTGGCGGCACGCCGCGGCGTCTCACGTTTGATTCCGGGCCGGACGTGGTGTCGGGCTGGACGCCGGACGGGAAAAATATTTTATTTTCATCGCCGCGTGACGGCTTTGCGAACAATACGCAGGCGCTCTTCACCGTTCCGGCGGAAGGTGGATTCCCCGTCAAGGTTCCGCTGCCTCTTGGTTGGGAAGGCTCGTATTCACCTGACGGGCAATTCTTGGCGTATCGGCCGACGCCAAGTCCCTTTGGAAACTGGAGTCACTATCGCGGCGGCACGTCGCCACGGATCTGGATCGCAAACCTTGCGGATTCCAGTGTCGTGAAATTGCCGCATGAAGATTGGAACGATTTCAATCCGATGTGGATCGGGGATACGGTTTATTTTCTATCCGATCGCAACGGTGCGAACGCTCTGTTTGCCTATGACCTGAAATCGAAAGCTGATACGCAAGTGCTCGAAAATAGCGGCATGCCCATTAAATCTGCCGAGGCCGGTCCCGGCGCGATCGTTTACGAGCAATTCGGGTCGCTACATCTTTATGACCTTGCATCGCATTCCGAGAAGCCAGTGAGGGTGCAGATCAATGCGGATCTGGTCCAAGTTCGGCCACACTTCGAAAAAGTAATGAAGCAGATTAATAATGCGGCGATTTCACCGACCGGCGTGCGCGCGGTTTTTGAAGCGCACGGCGAAATTCTTACGGTTCCTGGAGACAAGGGCGATATCCGCAACATCACGAATTCCCCCGGCGTGGCCGATCGCGACCCGGCCTGGTCTCCTGACGGAAAATGGATCGCTTATTTTTCCGACGAGTCAGGTGAGTACGCTTTGCACCTGCGTTCGCAGGATGGCCTGGGCGAAGTCCGAAAAATCAATCTGGGCAGCGCGCCATCTTTCTTTAACGGGCCGACCTGGTCGCCGGACAGCAAGAAAATCGCTTACACCGATAAGCGCCTCAATTTTTGGTTTGTGGATCTCGACAAGCCCACACCCGTGAAGGTTGATACAGATTATTACCAATCGGTTGGTTTGAGCCCGGCGTGGTCGCCGGACAATCGCTGGATCGTTTACACCAAGATCCTGCCCAACCATTTCCGTGCAGTTTTCGTGTATTCGCTCGATTCCGGGAAATCGACCCAGATCACCGACGGCATGAGCGATTCGCAGTTTGCTGTGTTCGATCAAAACGGAAAATATATTTATTTCGCGGCAAGTACGAACGTGGGGCCGACCGTCGGCGGACTGGATATGTCGTCGGATGGCAAGGAAGTTACCCGCAACATTTATGTGACTGTGCTGCGCAAGGATTTGCCTTCGCCACTGGCTCCGGAGAGCGACGAGGAAAAAACCGACGCGGACAAAAATAAGGATGACGCCGATAAAGCGAAAGACGACAAGGGCGGCAAAGATTCGGAGAAGGGCAAAGATAAGAGTAAAGAGCCGGTGAAAGTGACGATCGATTTCGACAATATCAGCCAGCGAATTCTGGCCCTGCCGCTTCCACCCAAAGACTACGCGGCGGTCGTAGCCGGCAAAACCGGAGAGCTATTTGTCGCGGACCTTCCCGCGGGTGCCGATCCTCAGGCGCCGCCTGCGATGACCGTTTCCAAGTTTGATCTCGGCAAGCGCAAGACCGAGCAAATCGTCGCGGGAGTTCAGAACTTCGCCATTTCGTTCAATGGCGAGAAAATTCTGTACCAGCAGGGCGACAACTGGTCGATCGCTCCCACTGCGGCGGCGGTAAAGCCCGGCGACGGGCAACTGAAAGTTGAGAATATGCAGGTCTGGGTCGAGCCGCGCGCCGAATGGAAGCAGATGTTCAACGAAATTTGGCGGATCGAACGCGACTTTCTGTACGACCCGCATGCTCACGGCGTAAATCTCACCGCGCTCTCCAAACAGTATTCGGCGTATCTCGACGGCATCGCGACGCGGGACGATTTGAATTACCTGTTCGGGCAAATGCTGAGCCAAATCAACATCGGACACATGTTCGTCGGCGGCGGGGATATTCCGGAAGTACAACCGCTCGAAGTCGGCTATCTCGGCGCGGATTACAAAATCGAGAATGGCCGGTACCGCTTCGCGCGCGTATTCAACGGCGAAAACTGGAATCCGCAGCTGCATGCTCCGCTCACCCAGCCGGGCGTAAATGTCGTGGCGGGCGATTATTTGTTGGCCGTGAATGGACGCGACGTGAAAACCGCAGACGATGTGGATAGCTATTTCCAAGAAACCGCCGGAAAGCAATCGGTACTGAAGGTTGGACCAAATCCCGACGGCTCCGGTTCGCGGGATGTGACTGTGGTTCCGGTGCCGGACGAAAGAGGGCTGCGCAATCGCGCGTGGATGGAAGACAACCTGCGCACCGTCGACAAACTGAGCGGCGGCAAGCTGGCTTACGTCTATCTGCCCGACACCGGCGCGGGTGGCTTCACCAATTTCAACCGCTACTATTTTGCGCAGCTCGGAAAACAAGGGGCGGTGATCGACGAACGCTTCAATTCCGGAGGTCAGGCCGCCGACTACATCATCCAGTACATGCAGCGGAAAGTTTGGAACTACTGGATGTCCCGCGAGGGCGCCGATTATTCGACGCCGCTCAGCGGCATCTATGGTCCGAAAGCGATGATCACTAATGAATTCGCAGGTTCGGGTGGCGACGCACTTCCCTGGTATTTCCGCCATGTCGGTCTGGGTCCGCTGATTGGCAAACGCACTTGGGGTGGACTGGTTGGCATCGGCGGATATCCCAATCTGATCGACAACGGTTTCGTCACTGCGCCGCGGTTTGCTTTCTTCACGCTCGACGGCACTTGGGAAGTGGAGAATCATGGCGTGCAGCCGGACATCGACCTTGAACTTGATCCGGCCGAATGGCGGCAAGGCCACGACGCGCAGCTGGAGAAAGCCATCGCGGTAGTGATGGACGAGCTGTCGAAGAATCCGCCGCAACCGGTCAAGCGTCCGGCGTATCCGGATTATGCAAAGTACTCTACGGCCCACTAGAACTGGGCGTTTCTCGGACCTAGATCTCAAAGAGGCAGGTTCAGACAACCTGCCTGTTAAATTCCTAGCTGCACGTCGTGGAACTTCTTTGGTGCCCACACTTGAGCGGGCAAAGCCGTTGCAGTCTCGCGTCTGACACTTTAAGGTATAAATTCCTAAAAATTTCAGGGGAAGCCATCGTGAAAAAGAAAATTCGAGTCATCCAATACGGGATTGGTCCCATCGGCGCGTCCATTGTCCGTCTGATGCGCCAGAAAAATTCGCTCGAAATCGTCGGCGCGATCGATACGGACGCGATAAAGGTGGGCCGTGATCTCGGGGAAGTCGTTGGCGCGTCCGACGCGCCGTGGGGCGTACTCGTTTCCGCTGATGCTGCTTCGGTGCTGGCTAAGCCGGCTGACGTCGTGGTGCACTCGACCTCTTCGTACCTGACCAGCGTGATGGATCAGTTGCTGGCCTGCCTTGGCGCCGGCTTGTGCATCGTATCCACCTGCGAAGAACTCGCGTATCCCTTCCGCAAGCACCCGCAACTTTCGAAAACGCTCGACGAGGCGGCGAAAGAAGAAGGCGTGGCCCTGTTGGGCACCGGCGTGAATCCGGGTTTTGTTATGGACAAGTTGCCGCTCACGCTCAGCGCCGTCTCGCAGTGGGTCGATTGGGTTAGCGCGGTCCGCATCGTGGACGCTTCGAAACGCCGGTTGCCGCTGCAGAAAAAAATCGGAGCGGGCATGACGCCCGATGAATTCCGCGCGCAGGTGGCGGCGGGCGTGATCAAGCATCATGGATTGCCGGAATCGATCGCCATGGTGGCGGATGGCCTGGGATTTTCGCTCGACGATATTTCCGAAACGATCGAGCCGATGATCGCGGAGGAAGTGATCAAAACGGAATTCCTGGAGGTTGAGCCCGGGCAGGTCGCCGGCGTTCATCAGGTGGGTCGCGGCACAGCGGCCGGCCAGGAAAAAATATTCATGGAATTGAAAATGTACGTTGGTGCGAAGAATCCGGCCGATACCGTGGTGCTGAACGGCGACCCGAATCTCACCCTCACCATTCCGGGCGGGACCCACGGAGATGTGGCCACCGCAGCGGTGGTGGTGAACGCGATCCCGTCGATACTGGCGGCGAACGCCGGATTACGAACCTCGCGCGACTTGCCGCTTAGCTTTTTCCCGGGGAACGCAGTCGGCTAAGACGCGCGCTTCGCTTTGGCATCCCAAAAGCGCATGATGCCCGCGTAATCCGGATCGTCGCTCGAAGAATCTTTTACCGTTGTATATGTCCCATATGCGGCCGCGGCTGCCGGCAGCGTGACGCCGTGTTCCCGAGCCATTTCGAGCGCGAGTCGTAGATCCTTTTGCATCAGCCGCAACGGGAAGCTCGCTTTGTATTCATGCTTGAGCATCAACGGCGCTTTGATGTCGAGAAGCGCCGTGCGTCCCATGCTCGATTGCAACACTTCCACCAATCGTTCGCCTTCCACGCCCGCCGCCGTGACCACCGCGAGCGCTTCGGCCAGCGCGTCAACCTGCATCGCCAAAATTAAATTCATCCCGAGCTTCACCGTTTGGCCTGCGCCGTTGGGTCCGAGCAGGAAAAATTTCTTGCCCAGAACATCCAGGACCGGCTTGGCCCGATCAAAGGCTTTCGCATCTCCGCCAATCATGTAGAGTAATTCGCCCTTCTCCGCGCCCCAATTACCGCCGGTGACCGGCGCATCCAGAAATTCCACGCCGCGATTCGCACAAACTTTGGCCACCCGGCGCGCCAAATCGGGAGACACCGTGCTGGAATCAATGTAGAGACTACCGCGGCGCAGCCCTTCGATCGCTCCGTTCGCGCCCCACAGCACCTCTTCCAATGCGGCCGGGTCGCTGACGATGGTGATCAGGACATCGGCTTGCAGTGCTACTGCGCGCGGATTCGCCGCCAGCTTTGCTCCTTGCTTGACCAGTGATTCCGCTTTCGATGCCGTTCGATTCCACACCGTCACCGGAAATCCAGCTTTCACCAGGTTCGAGGCCATCGGCCCACCCATCAAACCCAGTCCAATGAATCCGATTGTTGGTTTCATTTTGGCCTCCCGTACAGATTAGATATGTGCCCGTTTGAAAAAGGTGCGCGCAAATCCGAAGATTTGGCCCCAAAGAAAATTGGGCGAACTACACCAAAGAAAATTCCACCCGATGCCGGAATGGATCAATTCTCTCCGCCCGCACGTGCACCAGATCGCCCAGGCGAAAGACCTTTTTGGATCCGGCGCCCCGCGATCCGCGGTAAGGCTCAGTGACGATGGTGTGGTCCCGCTCGCGGTAGATGCAGCGCTGCCCGGTAAAATCTTCCAGACGATCGATGCTGACCAGACCTTCGACAAATATTTCGACCAACTCCACGAAGAATCCGAACTTTTGCACCGAAATGATGAGGGCTTGGTACTCTTCGCCGAGGTGGCTCTCCATGAATTGAGCCGTCTTCCATTCCATTAGCTCGCGCTCGGCCGAATCGGCGCGACGCTCCGCTTCGGAACTTTGCGCCGCGATTTCCTGCAGTTCGACGCGGCGGTAAGGCCCCAGAGCGGCGATCGACTTTTCCTCACCGCGTTTGTCTGGAATCGACGCACGCAATGGCGCAACATCAGGATTCTCCAGCGCCCATTTTAGCGCGCGGTGAACGATCAGGTCCGGGTAGCGGCGAATCGGCGAAGTAAAATGCGTGTATTCCTGCGTGGCCAGTGCGAAATGCCCCAGGACGTCCGCCGCGTAACGCGCCTGCTTGAGCGAGCGCAACATCAGGTAGGAGAGAATTCGCTCTTCCGGTTTTCCGGCAATTTTTTCGGTGAGCCGCTGGTAATGGTGCGGGCGAATATCCACTTCATCGGCGGCCGGCGTAGTCACGCTCATGGCCCGCATGCGCCCTTTTCCCGCACGGCCGGCGCGGGATTGTGGCTTTACCTGGCCATGCCGGACAACCACGCGCCGTTCGGCCAGGTCCTCGACTCCCAGCGAGTACCCGAACGCGTGCGCCACTTCCTCGAATTCCAGTACTTTCTTAGGATCCGGCTTCTCGTGCACGCGATGCAACGAAGCGACGCCGCGGTATTCCAGATATTGGGCGACCGCTTGATTCGCGGCGAGCATGAATTCCTCGATCAGACGATGGGCGATATTCCGTTCACTACGGACGATGCTCAACATTCGTCCCGAATCGTCGAACTCGATCACCGGTTCGGGAAGGTCAAAATCGATCGAGCCGCGGCCATGGCGGCGCTTGTTGAGAATCAGGGCTAGTTCTTTCATCCGCCGAAATCCGTCTGCAATATTCTGGTAGCGGCGAACCATTCCCGGATCGCCTTCCAATACTTTGTTGACGTTGGTGTAGGTCATCCGTTCCACGGAACGAATGACTCCGGGGAAAAACTCCGCCAGTTGCAGGTTTCCGGTCGAATCCAGGCGCATTACGACGCTCATCACTAAGCGGTCGACATTCGGATTCAGCGAGCAGATTCCGTTCGATAGTTCTTCCGGCAGCATGGGAACAGCACGGTTCGGAAAATACACCGAGGTCGCGCGGAGGCGCGCTTCGCGATCTAGGCGCGAGCCCCGGTCGACGTAATGGGCCACATCCGCGATATGCACCTGCAATTCATAATTTCCGTCCGGAAGCTGCGTCACCAGCACCGCGTCATCGAAATCGCGCGCGGTCTCTCCGTCGATCGTGACGATGGGCAAATTGCGAAAGTCGCGTCTTTCGCGCAAATCCGCTTCACGGACCTGCTGCGGTTTGGAGCGAGCTTCGGCCAGGACTTCATCGTCAAAAATGTGCGGCAAATGATGCTTGCGAATGATGATTTCGATGTCGACGCCGATTTCGCCCGGGCGGCCGACGATTTCGATCACCCGTCCGGTCGGCGCCAGGCCGCCTTTCGGGAATCGGATCATTTCCACATTTACAACGGCTCCATCCAGCTCGGGCAAATGTGTTCTGCTTCTGGCCGGCGACGATTCGGTCATCCCGAGTTTTTCGCGAAGCGCCGGCGTCAGCTCTTCGCCGGGAGGAATGGCGATTTCATGATGGAGCCGGGTGTCGTAGGGCAGCACGACGTTTCCGTGAGGACCATAGCGAAACAATCCGACGACCGTCGGATGTTCGCGCTTCACGATTTGTACGACGCGGCCTTCGGCGCGTCCGTCGGCGCGGCGGTGGGAGATGCGCGCCAGCACGCGATCGCCGTGCATGGCGTCACCCAGGCCATCACGCCCAATGAAAAGATCGCCTTCCACGCGCGGCATCGGCGTGTCTGGCACTAGAAACGCGTAACCATCGCGGTGCGCGACGATGCGGCCCGAAACAAGATTCGGATCTTTTCCGCGACTGATCGAAACTGCGTCGTTGCCCGGCGAGGCAGCGTTTTGTGGCGGCGCCTCGCCAGCGGTGGAAACACGTGCCGCGCGCGCTTCGCGTTTCGCCGCGGCGGCTCGGCCGGAAGCCTCATTGCGCGCTTGCTTCACGCCCGCCAATTGAAAACGTCCGCCATGAATTTCTTCCACGTCGCCGCGCTTTTTTAGTTTTTGCAGCACCCGCGGAAGAAATCGGCGCCCGTGATGCTTCAGGCCCATCCCGTGCGCGATGTGGCGCACGCTGGAAGGCTGGGACAACGTTGCCAGATAGGCCAGGACCAGTTCAGGAGTGACTTCGTCGGAGATGGTTGGCTCGCGCGGCTCGTCGGAATGGCGCTGGCTGGGTGTCATGGGTCACGAACAGGCTATCGGATTTGCGAGAATGTAGCAAAGAGTCTTCGGAATTGCGTGAGAAGGAAATGTGACGTGACGGTCGGCGGTTTCCGCATGAATTCGGCGTCTATTCTTGGGGCACTTCCGTTACCGGAAAATCGAGTACGACGATTTTGCCGTCGGGTTCGCGTTCCAACCCGGGCGCGTAGTCACCGAGCACCTCGCGCCGCCACCAATTTCCTGTGGCATGTTTTGTCTTTAGGTCGGTGAACCAGTATTGATAGATGACGGCTCGGACTTGCTTCGGCGGGGCCTCCGCGAATGGATTTTCAGTGAAGAGAGCCAGAACATCGGGATCATTTTTCAGCAGACGCTCTTCGGTCCAGACCACAAAGCGGTACTCGCGCCAGGAGCCGAGGGAAGCGAACCATAGATTCCATTCGAAGCGCGGCTGATAGGGCGCATAAATTCCGGGAGCGCGATCGATCGCTTGCGGCTTGTAGCGAAAAGGATACGCGATCCAGTTCTTGCCATCGTTAGAACCCTGGAATTCGATTTCGTAACGCTCATGAGTCATCACTTCAAAAAGGCCGTAGCGGTTGGCGATTCGGAACGGATCCAGCCAACGTACGGGCGCCTCCGGAATGGGTACCGAAGGCGCGAGCTTGAAAAGGAGCTGGGCCGTGGCTGAATAAAAGATCAGTCCGAGACAGACGGCTGACATCAACATCCCAGCGGCCGACATGATCTTGCGCCATTCGAAACTAGGCCCCGTCCGGTCCGAAGCGGCGTCAACCGTCACGTTCACCTGACCACGAGCAATGAACAATTGCACGCGCCTCGGTAACAGCCATTCCATCGTGCGGTCATCGAGCAGCAGAATCCCGAGTAGCAATACCAGATAGTTCAGGAAGGTGTAATTTGCGGTCAAAAGGATCGAAATCTCAAACGGAGTAACGATGCAGGCGCAAGCAATCCTCCACCGTCGCGGAAGAAACAGCATCCAGACGATCAGCGTTTCCGTCAGCAGCGTGTAGGCCGTGGCGGAAGCGTGGAACCAGTGCGGAAGATGTTGCACATACCAGCCGATCCAAGTAGGCAGCGGGCCGTTCTGGTAATAATCGTCCATGGCCCTCAGAGTGCGCCACGAAACGTCGCCACTCGCGAGTTTGCCCACGCCTGATTCGAAGTAAATCCGAAACCATTCCCATTGCAGCAGAAATAAACTGGCGCGGGATGGGGGATTCGAAGAGCCCAGGGCAGGGCGCAAACCCGGCGGCGCGAAAAACAGCGCGATGAAACCGGCTTCGAGCAGCATGCCATCCGACTGATAGCTGGAAAAGTCCTGCGCAACGCTGATGAAGGAAAGGAAGAAAACGAAACACAACGCCAGCGAAACACGGGGCCAGAGATTCAATATAGCCAGCGCCGCCGCGATCAGACCTCCCCAGCAAAGCGCCATCAAGGCGTGATTTCCCGCCCCGAACCACAGCAAACTCGGCGCAAACCAGAAGCGCTTCCCATGCAACGAGGCCGTTACGAGTTGGAGGTAATCGACGGCGGGCAGAATGCCGTTCGGGCCGATCAAACCCTTGATCTGAAAATACAGGGAATAGAAGGCGGAAAAATAAATCAGACCCAATCCACGCAGAAAGATCCACCGCGGCCACAAATGCCCCGGCTGGTCGGCTGTCGCTGGTCGCGCGCCTAAGAACCAGTTAACAACACGGGTAAAGATATTGTCCATCGGCTGCGATTGTACAAAGACCGGCGCGCTGTGGCCAAAATTTACCTAAGTGCTTTAGTCGCTGACGGGATGGCGTGTTTTCTGATTGCGCACATTCCTTGCCGTCATCGGCGGCAAAGGGTAAGCCTAACGGTATCCTTGGAATCGCGCAGTTCGTAGTCCCTTCCTCTACACGCACCTGCTGGTATTTTCGCAATGGTTGTAAGTCGGACCACCGCCCTGGTTCGAATTAATTCGAATTGCCGGAGGCGGTTCCCATGTTGCTCAAGTCGCTCAAGTTGCTGAAAAGCCCGCGTTTTTCCACGACAGCGGTGATGATTGGTGCCCTGATTGTGATGTCGAGCTGTGCGGGCTACATCCGTCAGAACCAGACCACACTGACCTCGATCGACGTGGCGGCGGCCAACATGACTTTGGCGGTCGGCGCGACCCAGCAAGCGACCGCCACGGGACACTACAGCGACGGCACAACCCAGGACCTTACCGCCAGCGCTGCGTGGAGCTCTCAAAATACGAGCGTTGCCACCGTAAGTGGCGCAGGCTTAGTCACGGCAAAAATGGCGGGCACTACACTCATCACGGCCTCATCCGGAACCGTCAGCGGTTCCATGACCTTTACCGTCGCGGCAACGACTCTGAAATCCCTGGCCGTCACACCAGCGAATCCGACTCTGGCCAAGAACGCCACGCAACAATTTACGGCTACTGGAACTTTCAGCGATGGCAGCACCCAGAATCTCAGCAGTTCCGTGGCTTGGTCCTCAGCAACACCGGCGGTCGCGACGATTTCCTCCACCGGTCTGGCCACCGCGGTTGGCGCTGGCATGTCGATGATCCAAGCGATCTCGGGCGCCGTCACCGGTTCCACCATTCTCAGCGTGACCGGCCCCACGCTGTCGTCGATCGCGGTGACGCCCGCGAATCCGAGTATCACGAAGGGCGCCACCGAGCAGTTTACGGCCACCGGAACGTACAGCGACAATTCCACGCAGAACATCACCAACTCGGTCAGTTGGTTTTCTCTCACGACGGGCGTTGCCACCATTTCCAGCGCCGGTCTGGCGAAAGGTGTTGGCGCGGGCTCATCGACGATTCAAGCTACATCGGGCGCGATAACCGGCTCCACCGTGCTGAACATTTCGGCAGCCACGCTGACATCGATCGCGGTGACGCCGGCCAATCCATCGATCGCTAAGGGCGCGACCCAACAGTTCACGGCCACCGGCACATTTTCAGATGCAAGTACGCAGAACATCACCGGCTCGGTCACGTGGACTTCGTTAACGGCCAGCGCTGCCACCATCTCCAGCGCCGGCCTGGCGAAAGGCGTGGGCGTAGGCTCGTCGACCATTCAGGCTGCGTCGGGCGCGGTGACCGGCTCTACTGTTTTGAATGTTTCGGCGGCTACGCTTAATTCGATCGCGGTGACCCCGCCCAATCCTTCGATCGGCACGGGCGCAACGCAACAATTCACCGCAACTGGTACATTTTCAGATGCGAGCACCCAGAATTTAACCAGCTCGGTGACGTGGACGTCTTTAAAAACCGCGGTCGCCACAATTTCGGCTTCCGGACTGGCGTCCGGCGTGACTGCTGGTTCGGCCACAATTCAAGCCGCGTCCGGTTCAATCACCGGTACAACTACGCTCACGGTAAGCGCGGTCGCGCCAACTTTGAGCTCTATTGCGGTGACGCCCGCAAATCCGTCCATTCCAAACGGCGCAACGCAGCAATTTACCGCCACCGGAACCTACAGCGACGCGAGTACGAAAAATATAACCTCAACTGTTACGTGGAGTTCCTTGAGCACCGGAGTAGCCACAATCAGCAGCGCCGGTCTGGCCGCCGCGGTTGGAACTGGTACGAGCACCATTCAGGCCGCGCTTGGTGCGGTGAATGGGTCTACGGTCCTTACGGTCACGGCCAGCACGTCGACGCTCCAGGTTCTGGTGGTCAGTCCGCAGAATCCACTGATCACCGACGCCGGCACCACGCAAGCTTTCACCGCGACGGGCCATTATTCCGATGGCACCACGCAAAATTTGACGAACACCGCGACTTGGACTTCTTCCAATACCGGCGTGGCAACGGTGAACTCGAGTGGTTCGGCAACCAGCGTTTCACTGCCGGCCGGACAACTCGCGGGTTACACGTCCATCGCGGCGTCCTTGAATGGGATATCAGGGGTTTCGATTCTCAGCGTTTCTAATCACACGACAAACGCCAGTGGATTCGCCGGCGTCTTCACCCAGCACAACGACAATTTGCGAACAGGCCTAAATCAGAACGAAACCGTACTAACGCCTACCGTAGTGAAGTCCACCACAGCTTTCGGCAAGAAATTTTCGCAGGCGGTTGACGGCTACGTGTACGCGCAGCCGCTCTACGAACCGGGAGTGACCATCGGCGGCGCGGTGCACAACGTCGTGATCGTGGCCACTGAGAATGACAGCCTGTACGCGTTTGATGCCGACGGCAACACCGGAGCAAATGCCAATCCGTTGTGGAAGGCGAATCTGATTGACACCTCCCACGGTGCCGCCGTGGGTGCGGCTCCGGTCACCAATAGCCAGGTGGGCTGCGGGGATCTGGTGCCGATAATCGGAATCACCAGCACGCCGGTGATCGATCCCAGCACCGGAACGATCTACGTCGAGACCAAATCGAGTGAGGGGGCCAATTATCCTCACCGGCTACACGCCATCGACATCACTACCGGCAACGAAAAATTCTCAGGCCCGACCACGATTTCCGCGAGCGTCAGTGTCCCGGGGGGTACTGTTACTTTCGACGGATTGCATCACCTGAATCGCCCCGGCTTGTTGTGGCTCAACGGCGTGATCTATCTGGCGTACGCGTCGCATTGTGACAACACGCCGTACCACGGCTGGCTGTTCGCTTACAGTGCTGCAACCCTGACGCAGCAAGCCGCGTACCTGACCACTCCAGAGGCGACCTCAAACGGAGGCCTGGCCGGATTCTGGATGTCCGGCGCCGGAGTCGCTGCGGATTCCAACGCGAATATTTTTATCACTACCGGTAACGGAGACTTCGACACCACCAACATTCCCGCCACGCTGCTCGGCGACAGTGTTCTGAAACTATTCTTCAATGGTTCGTCTATTTCACTTTCCGATTACTTCACTCCCTACAATCAAGGGTCGCTTGACGGTGGCGACACCGACCTCGGTTCGGGTGGCGCGCTGGTGCTGCCGGATCAGCCCGGATCGACCCCTCATGAATTGATCCAGGTGGGAAAATCGGGAACGATTTATGTGATCAATCGCGACCAATTTACAACCGGAAATCTGCACTACTGCATAACCAATTGCAACAACACGGACGCCCAAATCGCGCAAGAGGTGCAAGGCGCGGTCGGCGGCCTGTGGAGTATTCCCGCGTATTGGAATGGAACCGTCTATTTCCAGGGAGCCGGCGACTCGCTTAAATCTTTCGTGCTGACCAACGGAGTCTTCCCTACCTCCGCCACGGCCAGCACCACTTCCACCGTGGGCTATCCCGGCGCCACTCCTTCGATTTCCTCCTCTGGAAATTCGAACGGAATCGTATGGGAAATCGGCGGCAGCGGGCTGCTCGCTTTCGATCCGGCCAACGCGCTGGCGCCGCTTTATAACGGCTCGAGTCAGGGGGTCTCTGCCGGACCCCACGTGAAATTTTCGACGCCGACCATCGCGAACGGCAAGGTGTACGTCGGCACGCAGACAGAGCTCGACGTGTACGGCACGTTGCCCTAGGAACTTCGCTGGTTTTTGTCGGATTTATTTTGATTTGGCGGGAACGCCGTTGGATGGCTTCCCGTTCGATCGCAATATCGCGGGAATCTTCAGAAAACGAGGTACCGCCGGAATTTCGTTCAGTCCTTCGCGTCCCTCGGCAAAACCGATCAGGAATTCCTGGGCGTTGAAATGAAAGCCGTTCTTGGTATGGCGCATGGCGCGCGGATCGTTGGATCGCACGTAGTTGCCGTCCTCCAGCAAAATCCGAGTTTTGTCGGTATCGGCGAGGTAGGGCTCAACCACCTCGGTGACCACCTGATTGCATAACACCGGGTTTTTCAGGTGAAACATTACTTCGACGCGCTCGTAAATGTTACGGCGCATCCAATCCGCGCTGCCCAGATACACTTCCGGCTTGCCGCCATTTCCAAAGACGAAAATGCGACTGTGTTCCAGAAACCTGCCGATTACACTGCGCACGCGAATCCGGCTGCTGATCCCGCGAACACCGGGCCGCAAGGCGCATCCGCCGCGGACGATCAGTTCAATATTGACTCCGGCTTGTGATGCGCGGTAAAGGGCTGCGATGATTTTCTCGTCCAGCAGCGAGTTTACTTTCGCAAAGATAAAAGATTTCTTGCCGGCGCGGGCGTGCTCCGCTTCGCGGTCGATCAAATGTTCGCAGTTTTTCCCCAGATTCAGTGGCGCCACGAAGAGCGGCGTGTAATTCGGACGCTCCGAATACGCAGTCAAGTAATTAAAAACCTGGTGCACCGAGTGTGTGATGTGCGGATCACTGGTTAGAAGGCTCAGGTCCGTATAAAAGCGCGCGGTTGACGGGTTGTAATTGCCAGTGCCCATGTGCGCGTATTGCCGGATTTGTCCATCAGCTTCCCGTCGCGCAATCAGCATCAATTTGCAATGAGTCTTCAAACCAACCACGCCGTGGAATACCTGCACGCCCGCTTCTTGCAAATTTCGCGACCAGCGAATATTGGAAGCTTCATCGAAGCGGGCTTTCAACTCCACCACTACCGCGACTTCTTTTCTAGCCGCGGCGTCGATCAGCGCGCGCACAATCGGCGAGTTATCGCTGGTGCGGTAGAGCGTCTGCTTGATGGACAGCACGTCTGGATCTTTGGCCGCGCTCTCGATGAATCGCACCACCGCGGAATACGAGTCGTATGGATGGTGCAGCAGGATTTCCCGCTTGCGAACCTGTTCAAAAATCGCGGAGGCCCCCGATTTCAGCGCCAATTCCCGCGGGACGAAAGGACGGAACTTCAAATCCGGCCGCGCCACCTGATCGTAAAGATAGGAAACGCGCGTAAGGTTTGGCGGTCCGTCGACCCGAAATATCTGCCAGGGCTCCAGCCGGAAATTCAGGACCAAGCGGTCGATGATTTCCTGATTCGCGCTGGCCTCAATTTCCAGGCGCACCGCTTCGCCTTTGCGGCGACGGTGCAACTGGGCGTCGACCGAATCCATGATGCTGCGCGATTCCTCTTCTTCCATGTACAGGTTGCTGTTGCGAGTGACGCGGAATCCGGCCGCGGAAAGCACCTCGTACCCATGGTAAAGGCGGTCGGCGAAGGCCTGGATGACATCCGAGAGGAAAACGTACTTCACTGCCCCGTTGTCCGAAGGCAGCAGCACCAGCCGGGGAAGCGCACGCGGCACAGTGACCACGCCCAGATATGGAACAACCCCGCGCCGCTTCCGGCGCAGCAAAAAGGCCAGGCACAGCGCCTTGTTCAACACATGCGGAAAAGGATGAGCGGGGTCCACGGTGACCGGGGTCAAGAGCGGTTCGATCGATTTCCGGTAAAACGATTCGATGTACTCTCGATCCGCTGCGTTCAGATCTTTCAGGGTAACGATGCGGATCGATTCCTCGGCCAGAGCCGGTACCAGCTCATCCCGCCAGCAATCGTATTGCGATTTCACGAATTCGTGAATTTTGGCGGCCAGTTCGGTCAGGACTTGCGGCGGCGTGCGGCCATCGGGGCCGGGGTCAACCGCCTTGCCGTGTTCCACCTGCTGCAGAATTCCGGCGACGCGTACTTCCACGAATTCGTCCAGGTTGCTGGCGGTGATGGCCAGAAACTTCAAACGCTCTAGGAGCGGATTGTTCTGATCGCGCGCCTCTTCCAGCACTCGTTCGTTGAATTGCAGCCAGGAAAAGTGCCGGTTGAGAAAATATTGCGGTTCGGTCAGTTGGTGGGTTGCCATTTTCGCCTTGAAACCTAACGCACGCGTGTTACAGCTATGTTACCGGATTTCACTGGTACGAACCTATATCGTCGCAGCTGCCGGCGGGCTCCAGTCAGGATTTCATGCTAAAATTTTAGGGTTGACGCCTGCGAGTTGAAGCTTCCTGGTCTGGCATCCTCCGCATTATCGAGGCACGATTCTGCGGCGCCGCGGTTTTGGGTTTGGCTTTCAGGGCGATGCGGCGGGCGCGTCTAAATCTAAAATGTTAAAAATAAAGCAGATCAAAATCATATTGTGGATCAACCGGGAACGTCGGCACCCTCAAGTCGATAGCCGCTCTTTGGGTGCTTGTGGGTCCTGCGCCGAATGAAGTCATTTTCCGAATTGCATCTGAAGACCTATATTCTGATCTTTTTTATCGTAATTTTCGCTCCAACCGGCAACGTCCTTCTCAGCAAGGGCATGAAGACCGTTGGCGATGTGGCCATCCACAGCCCAACAGAGTTTTTCCAGCTGGCCGTTCGGGTTCTGACGTCCCCGTTCATCTGGCTGGGTATCGGTTTCCTGCTTTTGTTTTTCGTCTCTTATCTTCTGGTGTTGTCCTGGGCCGACTACAGCTTTGTGCAACCCGCTTCGGCGAGCTCCTTTGCCGTAGTCGCTTTGTTGGGGCATTTTGCATTGAAGGAACCGATTTCGCCCACGCACTGGCTGGGAATCATCGTTATATCCTTAGGGGTGCTGACCGTGGGAAATACCCACCCGCGCACGACGGAGCAAAAGTAATGAGTCTGGGTTGGGAAGCAGTGCTCTTGCTTTTGATCGTGGTCGCCGGCACCAGCGGCGAGCTCTGTGTGACCCGCGCAATGAAAACGATAGGCGAGGTGAAGGATTTCCGTCCAGCGTCGCTCGTACGTGTGCTGATCCGCGCCGTTCAAGTTCCGTGGATGTGGCTGGGCATCACGCTCATGGCTGTGGCGTTTTTCGCGTTACTGGGTGCGCTATCCATCGAAAACGTGAGTTTCGTGGTCCCGGTCACCGCTCTCAGTTACGCCGCCGGCGCATTCGGTGGCGAGATTTTTCTGGGCGAGCGGGTTTCGCGCCGCCGCTGGGTCGGGGTAGCGCTCGTTTGCGTGGGCGTCACGCTGGTCTTCATCGGCAGAAAATAGCCAAATTTTCGATTTTGGCGCATTATGTTGGGGAAATTTGCGGCGTATTCAAGTCGTTTGATTCGTTGTAGATGATAAGTTCGACTTTGATACGATTGGATTGAAGGATAACTCGGGGCACGCGTAGGCATTTTTTCTTCATATTGGTTAACAATTTGCTGCACTGACTGGTCGGCGGCGAGCATCGAACTTTTGCGAAAACGGGATGGGAGAAACCATGAAGATAGCAGTCCTCGGGGGCGACGGTTACTGCGGGTGGGCTACGGCCCTTTATTTGTCCAAGCAAGGCCACACGGTGGCGATCGTCGATAACTTTATCCGACGCCAGTGGGATCATGAACTGGGCGCTCAGACGCTCACTCCGATCGCGCCGTTAAATGAACGGCTCAAGGTCTGGAAGAAAATCACGGGCCATTCCATCGACTCCTACGTCGGGGACATCACCGACTACGAATTCTTGTGCTCGGTGATTAAGCGCTTTGAGCCCGAAGCCGTCATCCACTTCGCGGAACAGCGCTCGGCTCCCTATTCCATGATTGACCAGCGCCATGCGGTCTTCACCCAGACGAACAACGTGGTCGGAACCTTGAATCTGCTGTTTGCGCTGCGCGAATTTCAGCCCGATTGCCATTTGATCAAACTCGGCACCATGGGCGAGTACGGCACGCCGAACATCGACATCGAAGAAGGCTACATCACGATCGAGCACAATGGCCGCAAGGACGTGCTGCCCTTCCCGAAACAGCCTGGCTCCTTCTATCACCTGTCCAAAGTCCACGACAGCCACAACATGATGTTCGCGTGCAAAGCCTGGAACCTACGCGCCACGGATTTGAATCAGGGTGTGGTGTACGGCACGGTGACGGACGAAGTCTCGCTGGATGATGCGCTGATCAACCGTTTCGATTACGACGAGGTTTTCGGGACGGTGCTGAACCGCTTCTGCGTGGAAGCCGTGATTGGACATCCGCTGACGGTTTACGGCACCGGCGGCCAGCAACGAGGTTTCCTCGACATTCGCGACACCGTGCGTTGCCTGGAATTGGCCTGCCTGAATCCGGCAGCGCCCGGGGAGTGTCGCGTTTACAACCAATTTACCGAGCGATTTTCAATTTTGGAGCTGGCTGAAATCGTTCAGAAAGCCTCGGCAAAAATTGGCCTCCACGTCGAAATAACCCACCTCCCCGATCCGCGAGTCGAAGCGCAAGAGCACTACTACAACGCAAAACATTCCAAATTGGTCGATCTCGGCCTACAGCCCCACTTGCTGTCGGACGCGCTACTCGATTCGCTGCTAAAGGTCGCCGTGAAGTATAAGGATCGCGTAGACGAGTCGCTGATCATGCCCCGCGTGAATTGGCGGCAGACCCACAACGATCACTCGCACACACCGCAGAATGGAAACGGAAATGGCGACAAGCCGGCGCGAGCGGCTCAACCAGCCGTGGCCGGCTCGCAGCGCCGCACGCGTTAAGTACTGACGTCGGGGAACCTGGGAGTTAAGGTCGCTCCCAGGCTCCGGAGTTTGCCGACCGAAACACCGCTTCGATTACCGCCATATTCGCGATGCCGTCTTCAATCGAGACCGGAACATCGCCTAATCCCAGCACGGCACGCGAGAACACATCCCCCTGAATCGTGTATTGATTGGTCAGCGGAATCGTCTCGGTCACGATGCCGCTTCCGTGTACATCGCGGCCATCATCGATGAAAATCCGGGTCTCTTTATCCAGCGGCGCGTTGAACGGAATCTCGATTTCGATTCGTCCCTTGGTCCCAAAGATTTGCATGCGCTGGTAATGGACCATTTGCGTGCTGCAGGTGAATGTCGCCGGCCCGGAAGGAAAATCCAGGATCGCCGAAGCTAGCCGGTCGGTCTTGAAGTCGGGATCCTTTTCGATCAGCCCTACCACGCGCGTAGGCTCTTCTCCAAAAATAAACCGCGAGGTGGTGATCGGATAGCACCCGATATCCATCATCGCCCCGCCACCGATGTCGGCCATATTCCTGACGTTCGCCGGATCCCGGTTGAAGTAGCTGAACGCCCCGCTAATGGCTTTTAGTTCTCCGATCTTTCTCGCTTGAACCAATTCGCGCGCGCGCAACCATTGCGGATGGGTGCGCACCATGAATGCTTCGCCCATTTTCACGCCTGCACGCTTCTGCGCCGCGAGCAAGGTCTTGGCCTCCGCCACCGTCATGCTGAGCGGCTTCTCACACAATACGTGCTTCCCCGCTTCCGCCGCCTTGATCGACCACAGCACGTGCAAATGGTTGGGCAAAGGGTTGTAGATCGCTTCGATCTCGGGGTCCGCCAAAAGTTCCTCGTAGGATCCATACGCTTTGGCAATCCCCAGACTCCGCGCGGCTTCCTGCGCTTTCTTTAAATCGCGCGAAGCGATCCCGGTCACCTCGCTCCACTCACTTTGCTGCATCGCGGGAATCACTTTTTTCAGCGCGATATTCGCCGCCCCCAACACACCCCATTTCACTTTGCGCTGATTGGCCATCGGTCATCCTCCGAGACGCACCATCATCTATCAGGCGCAGCTCCGCACCAAAAGAAATCAGAAAACGCAGCGTTTGTCGGATTGGCGCTAAAGCACTTCGCTAAGACTTGGTCAACCTGATTATATTTGGTGCCCGAAAGAGGACTCGAACCTCCACTCCCTTGCGAGAACTAGCTCCTGAAGCTAGCGCGTCTGCCAATTCCGCCATTCGGGCACTGCTTGCAGCAAGTTACGAGGCTCGACTATCTTGACGCCTGCCCCGAAGTTTGTCAACGCAGCACAGCGCGATCATCAAAACTTGACGGCTGGGGCCGGCAGTTCTAAATTGTCAGCGTATTGTGGCGGGTTACGTGGTTAAAGGAGAGCAAATCGAATGGCCAGCGCCCGCGCAATGATCGAGCGACGCCGCTCCAGCCGCGTCCTGATTCGAATTCCGGTGCAGCTTTTCACCAATGATATCCACGGCGAGCCGGTCGACCGACTGGCGGAGGCTATTGCAGTCAGCCGGAATGGCGCGTTGATTCGCGGCACGTTTGAGCCAGTTCTCGGTTCACGTATCGAGGTGCTGAACGGCCTTTCCCAAGAGATCCAGGAATTTCGGGTGATCCGCGTAACCCGCGGCGAGGAATCTGGGATCTTCGAACTAGGCCTCGAAATGCTCTACCCTACCCGGAGTTTCTGGGGTGTCCAGTTCCCCGACGAGACCCTCTAGCGGTTGACGTAGGCAATTCCAAAAGTGGTATACTCCGCGAAAGTAAGCCCTGAAAACGAGCCCGTTCGGGCCAATGCTCTGTAAGTTCCCAAGGCCTGTGGGCGTTGGAGGAGCCATGCCGGAAATTCACGGCCCACTGCTCGATGTATTGGTGGTCTGGGGAGTCGTTACCGCGGTCCTGGTTATTCTGCTGGTGTATCGCGGCACGCTGGAAGTTCGCGAAGACGATCAGATCTTTCTGGACAGTGCCGGCGACTCCATGGCCCAGGAGCAACGCGTAATTGTTGCTCGGATCGAGAGACTTGCCCTCCCAATCAAAATGTTGATCATCACTTCGATTGTGTTGCTGATTGCTGCCGGCGGTTTCTTCCTGTACGACGGATATCAGAGGTTCTAGGGTCGTTCGTCGGAGCTGGATCGAAATTGTGTCGCGATCCGGCCCGGCTATGAATCCCGTTAGTCCTGCGGTGCCCGTGTATTTTCGCGCGGAGTCTGGCTTAACAAATTCACAAATAGCCGATATGCTCCTGGAACTCCCGCGGGCAATTCCCGAAAAAACGAAATCCCGGTGTAGATATAGACGCCCTTGCCGTCGCGCGCGTAGAGTAGCGCTCCGTTCGCTTCGGGCTCGCCCGGATCTTTGAATCCGAGGACCGGGGTGTATTTCGGATCAAAACGCCCCCAGAAATAAAGTCCGCGCTCCTGGACCCAACCGTCGAAATCCGCGAGCGTCACTTTGTTGGGAGAATTTAGCAGCGGATTATCCGGCGCGAGAAATCTTACTGGTGAATTGGCGTCGGTTACCCGTGAGGTCGAATCGGGCATCGTGGCCGGAAACGGGGCGGGCATTTCCTTGTTCCAGGCAAAATCTCGCTGATATTGAACAAGCAGCGTCCCGCCTCGTTTCACATAATCCAGCAGCCGGGAATTGGAGCGCATCAAGTCCGGACGCAGCTCATACGCGCGAATTCCGACCGTGATTGCGTCGTATTGATCGAGTTCACCGAACGCGAGGGTGACATCGTCCAGCAGGTCGACGCGAATTCCAATTTGCCGCAGAATCTCGGGCAGCGTGTCGTTGTCTGCGGCGATGTAGCCGATATGCAGACCGGCCGGCACGTTCAGATTCAACACATGGACGGTGGCGTCGGCCGGTTCGCTCCAATCTCGCGTCGGAAGAGTAGGGATCGGTGCAAGCGACGTGCGAAAAGTTTCGCTGCCAATCTGCGCATATGGGTGTAGCACGTAAGGTCCGGCGGCAACTCCGCTGGGCGGCTCAACCACAAATTGGACGAGTTGGTCGCCAGCGGCCGAGAATTCCAATGGTCCGGTAAGTTTGGGCGTCTGAATTTTCCACCCCTGCGGCTGGTCGACGCCGATCGTAACTTTCGTGGGCTTCGAGCCGTGATAACGGACGCGCGCCAGGAGGTTCAGCGGCGTACCGGCCCGTTCCTGCGGCATCATCAGTTGCTGCGGATCCAGCGTGAGCGTCACCAGCGGAATCAACTCGAGCGGGTAGGTGAGGATTCCGGTGGTCGAAGCCTCCACTGAGTTGATCGTGCGCTCGATCCGAAATGAATAGCCATCGACAGTCACCGGCAGGTTTAGCTGGATCAAAGGCGGCGGGAACGGAAGTATTCGGTCGCCGGGTGATGAGGGCGGTTTTGCGCCGGCCGGGATGGCCACCTGAAATTTCGCGTCGTCGCTGGTCGCTTTGGATTCTGCCGGCGTAATCGTCCAACCCGCCGGAACGAGAAAGCTGGACGCATCCAAAGTCCATTTGGCGGGAACCACGGGCGCGCCACCGATGGTCACCTCAACCGTGAAATTCTCTCCAGCCACAAGTTCGTGGCGATCGGCTTGGGTATCGATGGGAATCGCCAGGTCGTCGGCGAGCGCGCGATCGATTTTTGCGCTGACGCAGGCAAGCTCCCACTCCGCGGCCTTCGCATCGTCTCCGGGCTGTTTCGCGACTTGCTCTCGCAAAGACTTGATGCTTTTCCCCGCTGCCGCCAGCGAACTTGCCGCCGCTCCGCGGTCTACTTGCGCGATGGACTTAGCTGCGGCCGCGAGATGCTCGTCGGCCCTAGACAAAACTGGCGCCATCACGCTTTGTAAACTCCCAAATTGGGCGCCCAGAGAAGAAAGCGGCTCGGCGAGTAACTTGCCGTCGAACTTCCCGAGTTCACCTTTCGCATTTTCGGCTACAAGATAAATCGGCCGCCGGAAAAAAGGATTGCCAAAAAACGCCGGGGTGCCTTGCGAGCGGTGCTGGGCGTGACCTTCCATTCCAATTTCGACGTAACTCTTTCCCCATAACGGCGAGGTCTTATTCACCGGCAGCTCAATCGCGTCGGCGGTCTGCTCGCGCGCCAGTCTCAAGTCCAATTTTGCTTTCCATGGCGAGAGACCTGCGGCGATTTGTTCGGGATACATTTTGGGATCAGCGGCGGCCACGACTGCCTGCGGCGTGAGAATTCCGCTGGCTTGATGATGTCCGTGCCCCGAATGAACTCCGCCCCAACCGTTGATGACCACGTCCGGACGGTAAGTGCGAATCACTCGCACCATGTCCTCGAGCGCCAAGCCGTCCCACACTTTCATCGCCTGCTCTGGACTTTTCAAATATCCGGTGTCTTGCGCGCGGGTAAAAAACTGCCGCACGCCGTAATGGCTTCCCGCGGCGAGTAACTCTTCGGTGCGAATCACGCCCAATTGGCCGCCTTGCTCCGGGCCAATCGCGTTCTGGCCGCCCTGTCCTCGAGTGATGGTCAACAAGGCCACGTCGGCATTTAACCCGTGCGACAGGTAGGCCAGCAGGCTCGACCATTCGTCGTCGGGATGCGCGGTAACGAAAAGAATCCGGGTGGTGACTCGCGATTTGTTGATGGCTTCGACTGTTTCGGGAAGCGATTGGGCGGCGGCCGACGGAGCAAACGAGAGCGCCGTCCACGCCAAGAGAATCGCTGCCACAAATCGCATCGCGAAAATTTTCGCTTCAGTCACCGAAGAGTCTCCTTGTCTTAACTTGCCACGTCCGTTTGCTCGAAGGGCCATTGGCCCAGCATTCGCGCTCGTCCCATATAGACCAGCAAACCCACGGTCATGGCCCCGAGCGAACTGATAATCGGACGGAGTCCTGTGGAAAGAAAAATCCCGAGCCAGCCAGCAATCGCCAGTAACACCGGCACGGGGTAAAGCCACATCCGAAACGGCCAGCGTTCCGCTTTCCATTTTCGATGCAACAGCATCAACCCGCAAGCCTGCCCCACAAATTGGATGAGGCAGCGCATAGCCAGGATGGCGCGGATCACTGAAAAAAGATCAAAGAAGAGACAGATAATCGCGGAGGTCAGGCCCAGTGCAATCAACGAAATATATGGAAAATGCTTGGTCGGATGCACGCGCGCAAAGATGGAAAAAAAGTTTCCGTCCAGCGCCGCCGCGTAAGGAACGCGAGAATATCCCAGCGTCGCCGAAAAAATTGAACCGAACGCGAGCACCAAAATGAGGCCGGTGCCGAGCGCCGCCCAATTCAACCCAAATGTTCTCTCGACAAACAGGCTGACTAAAAATGGCGAGTTTTGCGCTTCCTGCCACGGAATCACGCTCAGAATGCTGGTCTGCATGGCGAAATACAAAATAGCGATCCCGATGATCGAAATGAAAATCGCCCGCGGAATGTTTTTCTCCGGCTCTTTCATTTCGCCGCCCAGATTGCAGACATTGTAGTAACCCAGGTAGCAGTAAACGGATTGCACGCTGGCTACGCCCAGCCCCAGAAAGAAAACGCGCGACATGTTCCAAGTGCCCGCCGGATAAGTGAATACCCGGCTGGCATCGAAATGCGTGACGCCTCCGTAGATCAGCCACAAAATCGTACCCAGCACGATGATCCACAGGGCCGTCGAGATTTTTCCGATGGTGGTGATGCGGCGATACAGCAGAAGCACGACGATCGCAATCAGGATGAGCGCCACGATGCGGTTGTAATTGACACCAGACAAATGACCGCCGAGCCATTGGGTCAGGCCCGGAATTTTTCCCACGACATATTTCGAGTAGTCCGCGAATCCCAGCGCGCCGGAGGAAATGCTGAGCGGCGCCTGAAACAGGGTCTGCCAGATAAAAAGAAACGACATCAATCGCCCGAAACGGTTCGCGCCGTAAGCTTCCCGCAGAAATACGTAGCTTCCGCCGGCCTGCGGCATGGCTGCGCCCAATTCCGCCCACACGCAACCGTCAAGCAGCGCCAGCGTGGCTCCTGCCACCCAGGCCAGCAAACATTGCGGCCCGCCCATCGCGTGAATGATGAACGGGATCACGATGAACGGACCGATCCCGACCATGAACGTCATGTTCAGGGCGGTCGCCTCGACCAGCCCCAAGCCGCGTTCGAGTTTTTCGTTTTCGGCCAACGTTCAGGATCCTTAGGTTCAATGGCAAAAGAACCGCAAGCATAACAAGAAATCGCTCCTACTTATCGTCAGGTCACTGGTAGCTCAACAAAGTTCAGAACGGGTCCTTTCGCGGCGAAATTCCGTGGCAGTATCGGAATGAAATGATTCTTCGATACCTGCGGTTTCTCCCGTGGCGTTTATACCTGCTGGCCGGCGCTCTCGCGCTCCTGGTTTCAAGTCCGTTGGCCGCTCGTAGCTCCCAATTGCCTCCCGAAGAAGCGAAAGCGATGGAAAAAATCTACGCAGGCGATACCCAGGGCGCGCTCGCAATTCTGCGCACGTTGCAAACGTTGCAACCGGAAAATCCTCTGCCCGTTTTGCTCGAAGCCGAAGCGCGTTGGTGGCAAATCTTTTGCCAGAATTCTTCGGTGAAATACGGAATGATCGACGCCTGGAAACGCGGGAAGAGACCTGAGGACGAAGCCTATCTGGCGCTCGCGGATCGAGTCATCGCCCTGTCGCTAACGCAACTGGCGAGATCCAATTCCGCTGAAATGCACTTTTACGCCGGCAGCGGCTATGCGTTAAAGGCCAGGCTCTTTGCGCTGGAGGGTGAAGGCCGGGCGATCGCTCGCACCGGCGTTGCGGCTCGCACGGAGTTTCTGCGCGCGCTGGAAATCGATCCAAACTACGCCGATGCCACGGCCGGCCTGGGCCTTTATAACTACTACGTTGACTCGCTCTCGTCCGCGGTGAAGGTTCTGCGGTTTTTTATGGGCATTCCCGGAGGCGATCGCAACGAAGGGATCCGCCAAATGCAGGTGGGCATCGATCGCGGCGTGCTGAGCCCCATCCCGATGCGTTTTTACCTGGCGAAAAACCTTCGCAACTTTGACCGTCAGTATGAACAAGCCGCTGCGATCGCCGAACCACTGACGGTGCGTTATCCGCAAAACTCAGTTTTTCAACTGCTCCTCGGAAATCTAAATACGGAATTGGGGCGAACGGAAAAGGCGGCCCAATATTTTCACGCGGCGACGCACGATTCCCTGATGCATGAAAACTGTTTCGATTGTTCCACCTGCGATGTGCGCGTGCGCGAAATCGCCAGATCGTTTCTCACCGAACCGCATTAGCTATTCAACAAGTTAGAACGGTATTTTTCGAAGGAGTGGAAAAGATTAGATCGATCTAGCGGCGGGCGGCTTGCTCTTGCTCGAACGCGTGATACGAGGAACGGACCAGCGGGCCGGCCTCAACATGCTTGATTCCCATCGCTTCGCCCAGGCTTTTGAATTCGGCGAATTCGTCAGGATGAACATAGCGTTCGATCGGCAAATGTTCCGGCGTAGGCTGCATGTACTGGCCCAGAGTCAAAATGTGGGTGCCTTGCGCCGCGATGTCCTGCATCGCCGCCACGGTCTCTTCCTTGGTTTCACCGAGTCCCAACATCATCCCCGTCTTGGTCGGCAACCCTAGCATCATAGCGCCGGCCCGCCGCAACAATTCCAGAGACCGCTCGTAGAGCGCCCCTTTGCGTACCTGGCGGTAAAGCCGGGGAACCGTTTCCATGTTGTGATTCAGCACGTCGGGCTTGGCGGCCATCAAGGTGCCGAGCGCGTCCCAGTTTCCGCGAAAATCCGGAATCAAAACTTCCACCCGGCATCCCGGGACGCGTTCGCGAATCCGTGTAATCGTGCGCGCGAAAATTTCCGCGCCACCATCGGGCTGGTCGTCCCGATTGACGGAGGTCACTACTGCATAGCGCAATCCCATCCGCTCGACCGCTTCGGCCACGCGCTCGGGTTCGTCTTGCTCCGGCGGCCCGAGGGGTTTGCCGCTGGGCACCGCGCAAAACCCGCAGGCGCGGGTGCAAATGTTGCCCAGAATCATGAACGTCGCGGTGCGATGTTCCCAACATTCGCCCATGTTCGGGCAGCGCGCGCTCTCGCAGACGGTGTGCAGATCGAGCGTACGCATGATCCGTTTCAATTCCTGATAATTCGGGCCGCCGCCAAACCGAACGCGCAGCCATGAGGGCCGCGGGTGCGCCGAGGGCGGTGGAACGGCGCCATTCGAAAGGATGGTGAAGGGAGTGGCCATGTCTCTTAGGGTCTACAGTCAATTGTATGCGGCATACGAACTCGAATCAATCTCGGTGTAAGGTCCAAAAACCCTCTCAAGTATTGAGCGGCGAAGCCGATACGTACCCTAGGAATCGAATAGCCTACGCGGCGTTCTCTGAATCGAAACGCCGGTTGCCGCTGATTTGGTGGGACTTCCGATCGCGGGAAGGGGCATTGAAATGTCGTTCGTTGGGCTGGCACTGAGCAGAACGGATAGCGTCCGTCAGGAATTCGCCCAGGAACCTGCTCCCAATCGAATCCCGACTTCCCGAGCCCCAGATGCCGCCTACCCAGCCTCCAATCCGAGTGCCGTTCCGTCCGATCTCCCCGAGGACACGGTAACCATCTCTAACCCGCTGTTGCGCACTTCGCAAAATCAATCAGCAAAGGGTGGCGTCTTCGGCGTTGAAAATTCCGCAGCGCCCGAGACTTCGAGCGCTGCCGCTGGCCACTACGACCTCTTGAACGCCAAATCCAATTCAAACCCAAGCGCCGTGAGTTCCGCGCAAGTCAAAGCCGATGGAACGCCCAAAACATCGAAAGCGGTAGCGGCTCAGGCGTCCTCCGTTACTGCGCAAGAACAGTTGCAGCAGCTCGATCGCACTCTGCAGCAACTGGGCATCAACCCGGAGAGCGTCAGCCTCATTCGTCGCGTGGAATTACTTCGCCTGGCCGATAATCCCGCTGCCTTGCAACAATATTTCCAGCCGTCGTTCGCCCCGTCCGCGGGACTCAGCGCTCCATCCAGTACCACAGTTCAATCCGTTTCCGCCCCGCTGGCCGCAAGTGCTTCTAATACTTCGCCATACGTGCCGGCGACGACTCAATTCCCGAACTCAACCGCCGCCGGATCTCACCTCAGCGTTTCGGCATAATCCCTACCCCCAGCTAACTTGATCAAAAGTCACACCGTAACGCGTCTTTGTTGTATTCATACAACACCGTCGATAAACTAGAAGTTGACCTATCCATAAGCTGCTGATTACATTACAGAAACGTAGGCTACGTCTGGCCACCAGTTTGCAACCAAGACAGCTCCTGGGCGAATGTCTTACCAACTCACAATTCAACGTCCCGTACAGACTTCGGGAGTCGGCCTCCATACGGCGGTCCGCAGCAACTTGCGGCTGGTTCCGGCGCCCGCAGATACGGGGATAGTGTTTCGCCGAGTCGACCTCGACAATTTCGAGATCGAAGCGCACGTCCGTAACGTGGCGCGGGTTAGCTATGCGACCAGCCTGATGCGGCAAGGCGTCTTGCTCTCGACCACCGAGCACCTGCTTGCCGCGTTGTATTCCTGTGGCGTCGACAACGTCTATGTTGAAATCGACGCGCTGGAGCTGCCGATTCTCGATGGCTCCTCGAAACCGTTTATCGAATTGCTGGCCCAGGCCGGCATTCGAAAGCTTCGTCGCCAGCGCCGCTACATCCGGGTAGTAAAGCCTCTGGAATTTTCCGACGGCGACCGCCGTATCGGAATTTATCCCGCCGACGAATTTCGCGTGCACTGCTTCGTCGACTACGCTCACCCCGCGGTGGGGCCGCAGGAAGTGGAAATGGTGGTCGATCGCGAATCATTCAGCCGCGAGCTGGCTCCGGCGCGTACTTTTGGATTTATGAAGGATTTTTCCGGGCTTCAAGCCATGGGTTTGATCCGCGGCGGCTCCATAGAAAATGCGATTGTCCTGGATCAGGACAGCATCCTTAATGGCCCGTTACGATTTGCGGATGAATTTGGGCGCCACAAAGCGCTGGATTTAATTGGAGATCTTGCGCTGGTGGGGCGTCCGCTAAAGGCACGCATCGTCGCGCACAAAGCCGGCCACGCCTTACACACCCAACTCGTCACGCGTTTGCTGGCGGATCGTACGTTGTGGATGGAAACGACGGAGAAGACCGATTCCGCAGCTCCCGAGTTGCTGCCGGTTACGTCCGAGACTTTGCAGACCTGACCACTCCAATCCTGGTTAGCTCGCCCGGGCTTCCACTCGTTCGTAACGCAAAACGAAAAACGGAAAAATTGCCCGTGTCTTGAATCCGAGCTTTTCATACACCCGTATCGCTCCCGCGTTATCTTCCCGGACATGGAGCATCGGAATTTCTCCACGCTCCAGAATTTTTTGCGCGAGTGCCGATATCAGAATTCGCGCGTATCCATGGCCCTGAAAGTCGGGATGGGTACACACCGCGCTCACTTCGGTGTAGCCCGGCAGTTTCTGACGTTCGCCGGCCATCGCCGCGAGCCGCCCCTGCTGGTGAATCCCCAGATAAAGTCCTAGCTCCTGCGTGCGCGTGCCGAATGGCCCGGGATTCGTCAACTTGGTAAGCGCCACCATCTCATTGCTATTAGCCTCCGATAAGTCATCGATGACCACAACGTTATCGGATTCCAGGCGCGGCGCTTCGCACACCATCTGAACCAGATTGGACGTGTGAATTGTCCTCCAGCCCGAAGGAATTGAAACCGGCTCGAAGCAGAATAACGCCGCAACATCTCCCTTGGTGATTCGGGAGAGCGCGGCGAACGCGGCCGCACCGTGATTTTTCACACCGGCTAACGCCGTCACTTCGGGCGGGTACCGCCGCGCAAGGTCGTCACCCTCCGCAAGGTACGCTTGTCGCGTGGTCAGCGAGGCCCAGATCGAATTGTCGAGAATGTGCACTTTGCTGCCCCGGACGAATCACTTTTCCAGTCGATACTGATGCACAGACATTGGCGCACCGGACGCAGGAGCGCTATCCGTTTTTAGCGTTCAAATCCTTGCAGGTTCACTGTAGCGGCGGGCTATCAGCGGTGGCTATGCCCTCGGTCGAGTATCGGATCACGCCCGTCTGGTCCGTGTAGAATCGTCTTCGCCCGCTCGACTCCTGCTGTAGGGGCTCGGCCGTTACTTCAAAAGCCGGAACTCCGGCGAACGTGCATCCCTTCGCTTGAGCGGACGCCGAAACCGCCGGAGGCGGGCCATCGTCGGGCAGTTTTGGCGTGTACGTAAAAACGTAGCCCAATCTTTGGCGCGTTCTCACCAATGCGTCGTTCACGAGCCCGGCGTGATCGCAGGTCCGCGCAGCGCCAGTGCCGCCCAGCACTTCAAAACTGGCCGGGAATCCATTGTCAAATTGGGTCGCATAAGTAAACGCGCCAGTATCGATGGTGCGAAGCGTGCCGATCGCGGACGATTCGTTGGCCGCGATCCGCGCGCGCAACAAATTCGGAATCGCAATCGCCGCGATAATCAGAATAAACGGAATAACCGCAATCCCAAGGTATCCCAGCACCAAACCAGCCGTCGCGATTCCGGCTCCGCCAAGCCGACCCGCGGACTTGCGTATCTCCGAATGCGCCAGGTGGCCCAGAATCACGGCGGCGATCGAGCCTAGGAAAAATCCGAAAATTCCGCAGACCAGGCTAGCGATCGCTTTGCCGCTGGTCGGAGGTTTGCCTATCACCGGTTGCGCCGCCGCCGTCGATGGAATCGACGCAGCCGCACCGGAAACAGTTCCGGCCGCGAGCGAATCTCCACATCCGGCACAATATTTCGCCTGGTCTGGATTTGCCGTGCCACAGCGTGGACAGAACATCGCGTCACCTCACTACCTACTTGCAATATAGCTTCGGAGTTCGCCTAACGCCAAGGTCCAGTTTGGTATCCTCGCGCACGCAACGCGCTTCCCTGATTCGTTTGCTAAAGGCATGTCGGAAAGCGACAATGTGGACAATATGGCCGCTAAAGATACCGCAATTGTGATTCTCGCCGCCGGAAAAGGCACGCGCATGCGTTCCGAACTCGCGAAGGTGCTACATCGCGCCGGCGGACGACCGCTCCTCGAACATGTGGTGCGCGCGTGCCAACCGTTGAAGCCGGCGCAATTGCTCGCGGTCGTCGGTCATCAGGCAGCGGAAGTCAGCGCCGTGGCCGAAGCACTGGGCGCCGAAACGGTGCTTCAACAGCCGCAGCGCGGGACAGGTCACGCTCTCCAGATCGCCCGTCGAAAAATTCGCAAGTCCGCAAAAATAGTCATCGTCGTGCCGGGCGACGCGCCGTTGCTGCGGCCCCAAACGCTCGCGGCTCTTCTGGATACGCACTGGCGCGGCGAAGCGGCCGCCACGATTCTCAGCGCTGAACTCAGCGACCCGACGGACTATGGCCGCGTCGTTCGAGATTCCGAAGGCCGTGTGCAGGCGATCGTCGAGGAAAAAGCCGCAACGCTGGACCAGCGCGCTATCCGGGAAGTGAATTCCAGCATTTATTGCTTTACGCTGGCCAAACTTTGGCCCTGCTTGAACGCACTGCGCCCCAATAACGCGCACCGCGAACTTTATCTCACGGACGCGATCGCTTTGCTGCGCGAGCGCAACGAGCGCGTGCTGGCCCAAATTGCCCCGGACGCCAATGAAATTCTGGGCTGCAACACCCGCGCCGGGCTCGCCGACGTTGACCGGATTTTTCGCGCGCGAAAAGCCGCCGCGATTATGGACGCTGGCGCCACCATCTACCTGCCCGAAACCGTCGTCATCGATCCCGAAGTCGTGGTCGGCACCGATACGGTGATCGAGCCGGGCGTGCAGCTTCTAGGCGCTACCCGGGTTGGCGCGCGGTGCCTGATTCGCACCGGCGGTGTCCTGTATAACGCTCATCTGAGCGACGACGTAGTCGTCGAAGCCCACTCCACGATTCACTCCAGTCGGCTCGCAGCCCGCGTGACCGTTGGGCCGTTTGCGCGACTCCGTCCAGGGTCCGACCTCCGCGCCCACGTTCATATCGGAAATTTTGTCGAAGTGAAAAATTCGGTTGTACACGAAGGCGCGAAAGCCGGCCATCTTACTTACCTCGGAGATGCCACGATCGGCCGCGAAGCGAATATCGGCGCGGGCACGATCACCTGCAACTACGACGGCGTGACCAAGCACCACACCTCCATTGGAGACCGGGTATTCATCGGCAGCGACAGCGCCCTGGTTGCGCCGGTGCGCATCGGCGCGGGTGCGTATGTCGCCGCGGGATCGACGATCACCGAAAATGTCCCGGCTGACGCTTTGGCGATTGCGCGCGGGAGGCAGAGCACCAAACGTGGTTGGGCAGCGAAACGAAGGCGCGAACTTCAGCGCGCGACGAAGCCGAAACGGCGGGTGAAGGCGCGCAAGTCGGGAAGGCGGCGCGGCCGGTAGGTCTTTTATTTCGTCATTCGATAATAGGCCATCGATGCCTGCGCGCCCAACCAGCGAAACGGCTCGTTGGGCAAATAAAAGAGTCTGTGATTCACAAACGGAAGATCCTTCCAGGCGTCGCCCGCTCCGCGCTCTAAGTCCGCGATGATGCGGCCAAAAAGCGAGGTCATATTCACACCGTGGCCGCTGTAACCCAGGCCGTAATAAATATTCTTGAATTTTCCGGTGCAGCCGACCGACGGGGAAAAATCGATCGAGCAATCGACCAGCCCGCTCCAGGTGGTTTCGAACGAAACTCCCGCGAGCGTCGGAAAAATCCGGACCAGCTCTTCCTGTAGTTTGGCGAACCGCGAACTGCTTTGCGGCGAATCGCGCATGCCATCGTTAAACGAATAATCCGAAATTCCTCCTCCGATGTGGATGCGATTGTCGCGGGTAAGCCCCAGGTAATGCACCAGCGTGCGGCTGTCGGAGAACGGTATGCGTTTGCGCCAGCCGATTTGTTCCAAAGTAGCTTGCGGCAGGGGAGCCGTGATTCCCACATAATTGTGGATGGGAGCGATACGGTTGCGAAAATAGCCGAGCTGCGAGGTGTAGGCGTTGGTCGCCAAAACCAGTGACTTCGCGCGAACGGTCTGGCCGCTTTGGGTCGAGATTCGATGCGTGGCGCCCTCTTCAATCCGTGTTACCGGCGTGTTCTCATAAATCCGGGCGCCGCTCGTTTCGGCGATCGTTTTGAAGGCGTGCACTAGCTTCATCGGATGGAGCTGACCGCTGTTCGGATCGTAAAACGCGCCCTCATAAATGCGCGTTCCTACCGCGATTGCGGTTTGTTCTTTGTCCCAAAACTCGACGGGAATGCCTAAGGTTTGGGCCTTCTCCACGTAGGCCTTGCAGTCCGCCACGTCCGACGCGGTATTCGAGACTTGCAGCGAACCGTTCGTATCGATTTCGAAATCGACGCCGGTCGCTGCGGGCAGCGACTTCAGAAACCGGATATTTTCGGAGGTGAGCTCGTAGATTTTCTTATCCATCGCCGGGTCGGGACTCAGGTTCATGTAGCGGTCGGCGGTCATATTCAAAAGCATCGCGCCATTTCGACCGGACGCGCCGTTCCCGCAACCCACGGCTTCCAGCACGACCACGGATTTCGACGGTGAGTTCTGTCGAATAAAATACGCGGTGGAAAGCCCGGTAAATCCGCCGCCGATGATGGCCACGTCCACCTCGATATCTTCGGCCAGTGGTGGATTTGGCGGCGCCTGGCTTTGAGCCCAATAGCTATGGTTCGGCTCGAAACGCATTTCCTCGTGCCAGATCCGCGGCGACAGCTCGTTCAGAGCCACCGCGCCCGTGACGACGCCAGCTCCAGCCCAAGCGGAAGTTTGGAGAAACGAGCGTCGATTTGATTTCGCCATGGATCGTGGTGGAACGAGTGGTGCAAGGGTATGCGATAGCTCTAAGGATACGCAAGAAGCTGGGGCGAAACGCTGATTGGCTCGCAGCGAAAATCACGGACGAAATTCCGATATGCTAAAATATGAGCCGGGAGATTCCTGCCAATGAAATTTGGAGTGGTCCAGTTTCCCGGTTCCAATTGCGACGATGACGCTTTTCAGGCGATCCGGATGGTCATCGGCCAGCCCGTCGAATTCATCTGGCACCAATCCGAAGATCTGGCCGGCTGCGATGCCGTTATCCTGCCCGGTGGTTTCGCGTTCGGCGACTACCTGCGCACCGGCGCGATCGCCCGTTTTTCTCCCGTGATGAAGTCGGTGGACCGCTTCGCGCGCTCCGGCGGCCTGGTGTTGGGCATCTGCAACGGTTTCCAGATTTTGCTCGAAGCAGGGTTGCTACCCGGGGCCATGATGCGCAACCAGGGGCTGCGCTTTCTCTGCCGCCAGGTACACATTCGGGTGGAACGTACGGATACGCCGTTTACTTGCGCCGCTGAGCCGGGCCAGGTTTTGGAGATTCCCGTCGCGCATATGGACGGCAATTATTTTTGTGAATCGGGCACGCTGGCGGAACTTGAACGCAATAATCAGATAATTTTTCATTACGTCACACCCAGCGGCCACGACGCGGCACCGGGCGACCGCGAAGCGAATCCGAACGGCTCGCTGCAGGCCATCGCTGGAATCTGCAGCCGTGAACGAAACGTGCTGGGCTTGATGCCGCATCCGGAGCGCGCCGTGGAATCGCCGCTTGGTTCGGCGGATGGCCTGGTGATTCTCCGCTCCATGGTGCAAACGCTGGCCGGGAAATCCGTAAAGAATCCGGAACATGCGCCGCAAAACACTCCGGCTGCTGTTCGGGTTTAGGTTTTTCTTGTTCCAAACCAAAAATGATCGATACCGAGATTAAAGTCACTCCCCAAATCGCCGCCGAACACGGTTTGACTCTTGGCGAGTACGCGCGTACGCAGAAAATACTGGGACGCGATCCGAATTTCACTGAGCTGGGAATTTTCAGCGTGATGTGGAGCGAGCACTGCTCCTACAAATCGTCGCGGGTGCATCTGAAACGCCTGCCGACGACCGGGACGCATGTGGTGCAGGGCCCGGGCGAAAATGCGGGCGTGGTGGATATCGGCGACGGGTTGGTCGCGGTGTTCAAGATCGAATCGCACAATCATCCCAGCTTCGTCGAACCTTTTCAGGGCGCAGCCACCGGGGTGGGCGGGATCCTCCGCGATATTTTCACCATGGGCGCGCGGCCCATTGCGGTGCTCGATTCGCTGCGTTTTGGACCGGTCAGCGCCGGCCCCGGAGCGGGAGAGGCAACCCCGGAAGGTATCGCGCGCAACCGCCACATTCTCGATGGAGTGATTCGCGGCATTGGGTTTTACGGAAATTGTTTCGGCGTCCCCACGGTAGGCGGCGAAATTGTATTTGAACCTTGCTATTCGAATAATCCGCTGGTGAATGCGCTGGCGCTGGGCATTTGCCGCCGCGATGAATTATTTTTTGCCAAAGCGCAGGGTGCGGGCAATCCGGTTATTTATGTCGGCGCGAAAACCGGGCGCGACGGAATTCACGGCGCGTCTTTGCTGGCGTCGGCGGAATTCAGCGAAGAATCGCAGCAGAAACGACCGAACGTGCAGGTTGGCGATCCATTTCTCGAAAAACTTCTCCTTGAAGCTTGCCTCGAAGCGATGCGCACCGGCGCCGTCGTCGCGATCCAGGACATGGGCGCGGCCGGCCTGACCAGTTCCAGTTCGGAGATGGCCTCGCGGGGCGGCCTGGGAATTGAAATCGATCTGGCGCGCGTGCCGCAGCGCGAAACCGGCATGACGCCATACGAAATTATGCTCAGCGAGTCGCAAGAAAGAATGCTGTTGGTCGCGGAGCGTGGGCGCGAGCGGGAAGTCTTCGACGTGTTTCACAAGTGGGGACTCGACGCGGTAGAGATTGGCAAAGTCACTGAAGATGGAATTTTGCGTGTGCTGAATCATGGCGCGGTTGCCGCCGAAATTCCGGCGCACGCCATCGCCGAAGAAGGTCCTCGTTACGAGCGGCCAATTGCGAAGGCGGCTGCCCCGAGCTTGAGTGAGGCGGCGGCGCAGACTGCACGATTCAAATTTGCCGCAACAGGCACCGATCTCTCCGCCAATTTCCGGAAGCTGCTGGCCTCGCCGACGATCGCGTCAAAAAAATGGGTGACTGGCCAATACGATTCGATGGTGCGGACGAATACGCGGTTTGGACCCGGAGCCGGCGATGCAGCGGTGCTGCGGCTGAAAGAATCGAAGCGCGCCTTGGCGCTAGCCACGGATGGGAACGGACGCTGGGGCTTTCTTGCGCCGCGCCTGGGAGCGATGCACGCGGTGGTGGAAGCGGCGCGCAACGTGGCCTGTTCCGGCGCGTTGCCGATCGCGGCGACGAATTGCCTGAATTTCGGCAATCCGGAAAAACCAGAAGTGATGTGGCAATTTACCGAAGCGATCGACGGCATCGCGGAAGCGTGCCGCGCGCTTGAAACTCCGATTACCGGCGGCAACGTCAGCTTCTATAACGAAACTTTGGGCAAGCCGATCTATCCGACGCCAATTCTGGGCGTTCTGGGGCTGATGGAAAACGCCGATGATGCGCTCGGTTCCGCTTTCCGCAAGGAAGGCGACGCAATTTTGTTGCTCGATGGAAAAGTCGGTAGTGAAGCAGCGGATGCCGCGAACGTCGCCGTCGAGTTCGCGTCGAGCGAATACGCCAAAACACTTCAAGGAGTCGTCGCGGGCGCGCCACCGGCGGTTGATCTTGCGGCGGAAAAGCGGCTGATCGATTGCCTGGCGAACCTGGCTAGCGAACGCGTGATTTCGTCGGCGCACGATGTAAGCGATGGCGGCTTGGCGGTCACGCTGGCGGAATCCTGCTTCGACACCGCTGGCCTTTCGGCGGACATAACGATTTCGGCGCGAGCATCTGCTGAACCAGCCGAGTCCGCGCTATTCGGCGAACGGGGAGCCCGCGTGGTGGTCACCGCCGCCGCTGCTTCGCTTGCCCGCATCAATCAGATTGCGGCACAATACAAGGTGTCGGTGCAGCCCATCGGCACAGTCGTCCGCAGCGAATTTCGCATCCAATATAACGGCTCTCCCGTGATACAAGGCTCTGTCGAATCTTTCCAGCAGCCCTGGAGCGACTCTCTGCAAAAAGCGATCGAAATCGAATGAGCTGCAAAACGCACACCATAGAAGACGACCACTTTCACGATCACTGCGGCGTGTTTGGCATTTTGGGCCACGCCGAAGCCGCGAAAATGACTTACCTGGGACTGTACGCGCTGCAACATCGCGGACAGGAATCGGCGGGCATCGCCTCGTCCGATGGCGTGCAGTTGCACGTCCACAAATCGATGGGCCACGTGCAGGAAATTTTCACTCCTGCGGTGATCAGCAAATTGTCCGGCGAATCCGCGATCGGCCATACGCGGTATTCCACGGCGGGCGATACGGTGCTGACCAACGCGCAGCCGGTGGTGATCGATTGCAACAAGGGCAAACTGGCGCTGGGCCACAACGGCAACCTGACCAACGCGATCGAACTGCGCAAAAAGCTGGAACATCGCGGGTCAATTTTCCAGACCACCAGCGATACCGAAGTCATCGTTCACTTGATCGCCCGCAGCAATGCGCGAAATCTTTCCGGCGCTATCGCTGATGCTCTGAACCAGGTCGAAGGCGCGTATTCGCTGCTGCTGCTGACTCCCGACGAGATTTTCGCGATTCGCGATCCGCGCGGCTTCCGGCCGCTGGCGATTGGACGGCTGAACGGCTCCTGGGTGGCGGCTTCGGAAACCTGCGCGTTCGATTTGATCGATGCGGAATACGTGCGCGACGTGGAACCGGGCGAAATGGTCCGCATTTCGCGCAGCGGCTTGGAATCGATCCGCTTCGCCCCGGAAAAACAAAACCAATTTTGCATTTTCGAGCACGTTTATTTTTCGCGGCCGGACAGCGTCGTTTTTGGCAAGCCCGTCAACGAAACCCGTGAACGCCTGGGCCGTTTGCTGGCGCAGGAACATCCGGTGGAAGCGGACATCGTGGTGCCAGTGCCTGATTCGGGCGTGCCGGCTGCTGTCGGCTACGCGGCGGAATCCGGAATTCCCTTCCGCATGGGCCTGATTCGCAATCACTATGTGGGCCGCACGTTTATCGAACCCAGCCAGGCCATCCGCGATTTTGGAGTGAAGCTGAAACTGAACCCGATACGTCGAATGATCGAGGGAAAACGGGTGATTCTGGTCGACGATTCGATTGTGCGCGGCACCACCAGCCGCAAGATTGTGCGCCTGGTGCGCGAAGCCGGCGCCACCGAAGTACACGTGCGCATCAGCTGCCCGCCGACGATTTCGCCCTGCTATTACGGGGTAGACACTCCGCGGCGCGAGGAACTGATCGCCGCGAATAACTCCGTCGAGGAAATTCGCCAGTATCTCGGCGCCGATTCACTGGGTTACGTCTCATTGCCCTCGTTGCGCGCTGCGGTGCAAGACACCAAGGGAAATTTCTGCACCTCGTGTTACACCGGCAGTTATCCGACCGAGTTGGTCCAACTGGAAGTGGAGGCTCATCGTGAAAGCTGACGCCGACGCGATCGCGGTCGAGCAGGCCATCGAAACCCCGGCGCCGGCGCCGGCCACGACCAGCGACAAGGTCTGGCGCGAAGTCGTCTCCTGGTTCTGGGTCATCATGGCGTTCCTGTTCATCGAAGGCACGTTAGTGCAGGCCCGCGTGATTCCCAGCGGCTCGATGGAACGCACCGTACTGATCGGCGATCACCTGATTGTCAGCCGGATCGGCTACGACGCGGGAATTCCTTTCACCGCCTGGCATGTGCCGCTGTGGCGCGAACCGAAGCGGCAGCAAATTATCGTGTTTCGCGCCCCGCTGCCGGAGCAGGGCTTTCCAGATTTCATCAAACGCTGTATTGGGCTGCCGGGCGACACCATCGAGATCAAGCAGGGCGTGGTTTACGTGAATGGTCAGGCGCTGAGCGAGCCGTATCGCGCCGATCCTCCGAATCCGCAGGAAAATCGCGGGCCCTACAAAGTTCCCGCCGGCCAATATTTCATGATGGGCGACAATCGCGAAAACTCGTATGACAGCCGCTACTGGGGATTTGTGCCGCGCGAAAATATTATCGGCACGCCGGTATTGATATATATGTCGATCGACGCGCCCGAAGAAGTCTGGGAACCGGGGCACGTCGGCGAGCGTTTTAGCACCTATCTGAGCACGCTGATCCATCCAGGCGAAATTCGCTGGAAGCGATTGTTCCATCTGTTTTAGGTTCTCGATCACGAATCCGCGAAGCTGCGTAAATCTCTCCGGAAAGCAGAACTGAATACATGAAGTATGCCGATGCTGGGGTAAATATCACCGTCGCGGATCAGGCCAAGCGGCGCATTGCGGCTATGGCTGGAAAAACTTTTCGGCGTGGCGTGTTGGCGCCGATTGGCGGCTTCGGAGCGCTTTTTCAATTGGATCGCAAGCGCTGGCGTAGTCCGATTCTCGTTTCGAGCGCGGATGGCGTCGGCACCAAACTGAAAATCGCATTCGCCACCGGAATTCATTCCGGGGTCGGCGCGGACATTCTGAATCATTGCGTCAACGACATCCTGACCCAGGGCGCCGAGCCGCTTTTTTTCCTCGATTATCTGGCCATGGGCAAACTCGACACCACCATTATCGAACAGGTGATTGACGGCATGAGCCGCGCCGCGAAACGCGCGGGCTGTTCGCTGATTGGCGGTGAGACCGCGGAGATGCCGGATTTCTATCCGCCCGGAGAATACGATCTGGCCGGATTTATCGTCGGCGCCGTTGAAGAAAAAATGCGACTGGACCCGCGGCGCGTGCGCCCGGGCGACGCGCTGATTGCGCTTCCTTCCAGTGGGCTGCACACCAATGGATATTCGCTGGCGCGCAAGCTGATTTTCGCCGAAGCCAAACTCAAGCCAGATACGTATGTGGCCGAGGTGAGCAACAAAATCGGAGCCGAGCTGCTGAGACCTCACCGACCCTACTGGCCGTTGCTGAAAAATATTATGGCCAAGGGTTGGGTCACGTCGATGGCGCACATTACGGGCGGCGGTATCACCGGCAACCTGCCGCGGGCCTTACCCGCCAAGGTACAGGCAGTGATCGACCTGGATTCCTGGCCGGTGCTGCCGGTGTTCCGTTACCTGGCGCGGTTGGGAAAAATCGAGCGCGACGAATTGCTGCAGACCTTCAACATGGGCGTGGGCATGATTCTGGTGGTTCCGGCGGCGAACGTTTCGCGGGTCGAATCCGAATTGAAACGGCGCCGCGAGAAATTCTATCTGATCGGTCGCATTGAACGCGCCCTGCGCGGCAAGCCGCGCGTGAACTATACGGGACAGCTGGGACTCTAAACCACGCGGCGTACCTGACTTGGATAAATCTGAGGGATTTGCATGGACGCGATGTCCGCGGGCCTGAAAGTCGGCGATCGAGCTCCGGACTTTTCGGTCCAGGATTCGGCCGGGGTGTTGCGGACTCTCGGTGATCTGACCGCTTCGGAACCGCGCGTATTCGTTTTCTATCGTGGACACTGGTGACCCTATTGTCTTGGCCAGTTGGCCGAGTATCGCGAGCTCTACGGCGAGATTCGCAAGGCCAGAGCGGATGTAGCCGCCGTCGCGGTTGACCCTCCCCATAGTTCTGCAGCCGTTCGTCAGCGACTCGCGTTGCCGTTTCCTATTTTGTGCGACTCGCAGCGAGCTATCGTCAAAGCTTGGGGCGTTTTCAACGCTGAAGAAAGGGGCGGAATCGCGATTCCGGCGGTCTTCGTCGTCGATCGCAGTGGAATTGTGCGATTCGCTTCGGTGGACTCGATGACCGCGCGTATTTCAGCGAAAGATATCCTCGGCTATTTGCAGGCAGGAATGCCGAATGCGACGGTCAACCCGCCGCGAACGAGTCTCAGGTTGCAACTCGGGAACCTCTTCCGCGCAGTGCACAATGCCATCAAGTCTCGCATTCGCTCGCCGCAAAAATCGTAGCCTGCCCGTTTTGCAGCGGTTTGGAACTGTGCTAATTTCGGGCGTCATGAAAAAAAGAATTGGCGTCTTACTTTCGGGGCGCGGCTCGAATTTCGAAGCATTGGCGGATAGCATCGACGCCGGACGCCTGCCGAACGCGGAAATCGCCATCGTACTCAGTAATCGCGAAGGCGCACCAGGAATTGAGAAGGCGCGCACGCGCGGGCTCACGACGCAGGTAATTCCGTCGAAAGGCCTCGAGCGCGAACCTTATGACCGCCTGGTAGTCGCCGCCTTGCGCGAGAAAAAAGTAGAGCTGGTCTGCCTCGCGGGATACATGCGGCTGCTTTCGCCGCATTTCGTCGCGGCGTTTCCCCAACACATACTGAATATCCATCCTTCGCTGCTGCCAGCCTTCCCTGGGTTGGAATCGCAGCGCCAGGCCATCGAGCACGGGGCGAAATTCGCCGGCTGCACGGTGCATTTTGTGGATGAAAATTTGGATGCCGGGCCGATCGTGATGCAGGCCTGCGTGCCGATCGAAGATGCGGACACTCCGGAAGTGCTGTCCGAACGCATATTGCGGCAGGAGCACCGCATTTACACGGAAGCGGTGAGGATTGTGCTGGAAGGGCGGTATCGTATGGACGGGCGTCGTGTGCTCATCCAACCGTAAAGATCTGGAGAAAAACTTGGGGTCGTCAAAATTTAAGCCGGTGGACGAGCAGCTCGCGTGCCTGAAAAAGGGCGCGGCGGAAATTATTCGCGAAGAGGAGTTGAAGGCCAAGCTCGAGCAATCGTTCAAGACCGGAAAACCGCTGCGGGTGTATCTGGGAGTGGATCCGACGGCCCCCGATATTCATCTGGGCCACACCGTGGTATTGCGAAAACTGAAGGCGTTTCAGGATATGGGCCACACCGCCATTTTCCTGATTGGCGATTTTTCGGCGATGATCGGCGACCCTACGGGCCAATCGGAGACGCGACCGCCGCTGAATCGCGAGCAGGTCGACAAGAACGCGGAAACGTACCTGCAGCAGGTTTTCAAAATTCTCGACAAGAGCAAAACCGAAGTTCGCTATAACAACGAATGGCTTGGGAAGCTCACCAGCCAGGAAGTGGTGCAGCTCTGCGCGCACTACCGCCTGGCGCGAATGTTGGAACGCGAAGATTTCCGGTCGCGCCTCGATTCCAATCTGCCGATTTCCGTGCACGAATTGCTTTACCCGCTGCTAACCGCCTACGACGCGGTCTCGCTGAAGTCCGACGTGGAACTCGGCGCCACCGAGCAGAAATTCAATCTGCTGGTGCACCGTGAAATCCAGCGCGAGTACGGATTGCCGGCGCAGGTCATCATGACCATGCCGATCCTGGTGGGTCTCGACGGCGAACGGAAAATGTCCAAGAGCTTGGGAAATTACATCGGAATCACCGATCCTCCGGGACAAATGTTCGGGAAATTAATGTCGGTTTCCGACCAACTGATGTGGTCGTACTACGAGTTGCTCACCGATTTTGGCAGCCCGGTCATTGTGCGGCTGCGCGAAGAGGTCACCATGGGCGTGCTGCATCCCATGGACGCAAAGATGCAAATGGCTCATACGATTGTGGCTGGATTTCACGGCGAGGACGCCGCGCGCGAAGCCTCCGACGAATTCCGCCTGGTCTACCGCGACCGTAAAGCCCCGACCGATATGCCGGAGATGAAATTAGCCTGGGGCACGCGCCCGCTGCATTTGGTGCTGACCGAAACGGGTCTGGCGACTTCCCGCAGCGAAGCCGAGCGCCTGATTAAAGCTGGCGCGGTGGAAGTGAACGGCGAAATCGAAAAAGATATAAAGCGAACGATCTTGTTGAATCCCGGGGATATGTTGGCGCTGCGAGTGGGGAAAAAACGATTCTTGCGCGTTAACGGAACCTAGCACAGCAGCCTGCGCCGGTTATACCTGCATCAAAACCAGCGAAACGTCGTCAGTAGGCGGTCCGTCGCGCCATTCGGCAACTCGATCGAGGATTCCCTGTTTCATCTGGTGGAAAGGCAGCAACGAAGTCTCGCGCACAAATTTCTGTACGCCCTCCACGCCCAGCATGTTCCCGTTCGAATCGAAAACGTCGGTAATTCCGTCGGTATACAGCACCACGCGGTCGCCATGTTGCAGGTCCACGTCCAGCGTGACCTCCGGTCCCACCGCTTCGGGCAGAGCGCCGAGGACCATGCTGCGCGATTCCAGCAAGCGGGGCTCTTCGCCGTCGCGCACAATCATTCCCGGAGGATGTCCTGCTCCGGCGAAAACCATGCGGCGTCCGCCGCGGTCGATGCGTGCCGCAGCCACCGTGAAAAAGAAAACCGAACTGCCGATGTTGTGCATGACGAAGCGATTCAGATGGCGCAACATCACGTCCAGCCCCGCACCAGAACGAAGCTGGGTCATCATTTCGGTATAAATGCGATTCGCGACTAACGCGGATCCGATGCCGTGTCCGGACACGTCGCACACCAGCAAATTCAAGTGGTCTTCATCCAGAGCGCTGACCAAACCAAAATCTCCACCGATCGTGCGCACCGGATGATAGAAAGTCTCGACGTCCACACCGCCCCAGACGATCGATTTGGGCGCCAAGCTCTGCTGCACGCGCGCGGCCAGCGTCAGGTCTTCCTGAATTTCCTGGTAACGCTCCTCCAGCTCGCGGTTCGCGGTTCGTAATTCCTGCTGGACGCGTTTGACGTCGGAAATATCGGTGAAAGTGACGATCGAATAGCGGCGGCCTTCCGGATCCTCCACGGCCCGCGCGCTGATAATGACCGGCAAGCGGCTACCGTCCTTGCAGGGCAAAACAAATTCGAACCGGTTCTTGCCTTCGCGGAAGTTGCGTTCGCGCTGCTCGTTGATGAAATCGGCCTCGTCCTTGGTGTAGACGTTGTAAATATCCAAGCCGACAAATTCTTCCCGGGAGCGGCCGCTCATCTCTTCGAGGTTGGAATTCGCGAACACAATGGCCTGGCACTCATCGGTAATGAGCACACCTTCGTTCAAGCTCTCGAGAATGCCTTCAATTTGCAGCAGCCAATCTGGTTGTTCGACTTCCACCGACATCCCCTTACCCGCCCCGCACGCGATGCGTATCTTACCCGCATCGATTGCACAATAAAAATAGATTTGGCCCGTTGCTGCGATATTGGATTCAGCAAGGCGCTGCCAGGCTCCACGTTTTTATGAAGCAAAGCGGGGTACGGGAACGTATCATCAGTAAGGCCTTCCGCGCTGAGGGGCGAAAGGAACGATCTGCGTCCCGATGGCGACGACTGAAACTCCAATTCGCCTACCGCCCGGACCGAAGGGCACGCCCCTGTTCGGGCTGGCTTTTCAGGTGTTGCGCGATCCCTTGGCCACGCTGGTGCGCCTGGCTCGCCAATACGGCGACATCGTCTGCATCCGCGTCTTCAAACAGTATCGAATCCTGCTGAACCTTCCGGAATACATCGAGCAAGTCTCCATCGTGCAGCATGCGAAATTCCACAAAAGTACGCTGACCAAAGACGTGACTGAACGCTTACTCGGGCAGGGCCTGCTGATTAGCGAAGGTGATTTTTGGCGAAGGCAGCGACGCCTGGCGCAGCCCGCGTTTCACCGCAGCCGCATCGTGGAGTACGGCGCGACCATGGTGGAGTGCGCCGACAAACATTCCAGCGCCTGGCGCGACGGCGAAGTGCGGGACATGGCGCAGGAAATGATGGCGATGACGCTGGACATCGCGGTGCGCACACTATTCGGCACCACGCTATCGGGTCAGGCGGCTAACGTCGGACATTCTCTCGGTTTTCTGATGCGCTACTCGCTGCGCAAAGCGCGCTCGCCCTTGAAAGTTCCGGAAAGCTGGCCAACGCCAAATAACCGGCGCGCGCAGCGTGAAACCGAATTTCTCGATTCGCTGGTGTACCGGATCATCGCCGAACGCCAAAAAGAAGAAGCCTCCGGCGCGCCCAATCCGCACAACGATCTGCTGGCCATGCTGATGAGCGCCATGGATGAAGACGGCACCCAAATGACGCCGAAGCAGCTTCGCGATGAAACCATGACGTTGTTCTTGGCTGGACACGAGACCACTGCGCTGACGCTTTCGTGGACGTGGTATTTGCTCGGCGAAAATCCGCAGGCGGAAGCCCGGCTGTATGAGGAATTGCGTGAGGTGTTAGGCGGGCGCGCGCCGCAGGTCGCCGATCTCGAACGTCTTCCCTATTTGAAAGCAGTAATCAGCGAGGTTCTGCGGCTTTATCCTGCGGCGTACACGATCGCGCGCACGTCGATCGCGCCATGCACCATCGGCGGCTACGATTTCCCGGTCGATACCACTTTTGTGATGTCGCAATGGGTGATGCATCGCGACGCCCGGTATTTCGACGACCCCGAGGCGTTTCGGCCGGAGCGCTGGCTCGATGGTCTGGAGAATCGCCTGCCTGCGGGCGCTTATTTTCCGTTTGGCGACGGGCCGCGGCGTTGCATCGGCCAGGGTTTTGCGTTGCTCGAACTGGGACTGGTCGTGGCCCGGGTTGCACAGCACTTCCGCTTCAAATTAGTGCGGGGGCATCCGGTGGTGCCGGAGCCGCTGGTTACGCTGCGCGCGAAATATGGAATCAAAATGACAATTCACGCCCGCCCGTAAAATCTCTACTTCACCCACTCCGCCTGCCCGCCATTGGACCAGGGATTATACGTCAGCGCAAAACGAATACGATCCGGAATAGCCGGGTGCGAATAGAACATCACCACGTCAATCGGATTCGGTTCGGGATTCGATAAATCCACTTCCCCCAAAATCTGGAACGCCTGCGCGGCGACTTGCGACGAATCCGGCGTCAATCCGTGCGTCACTTCCAGGCCGTACTGATCGGCCTGGTGCTCATCATGGCGGCTGAATGCGCTGCTAATTGGTCCGGCAATGAACGCGAAAATGGATAACAGCAATAGCAGGGTCGGCAGCGACGCGAGATCATCGACTCTGCGAATGCCCCACGCGGTTCCCCATCGACCCAGCACCCAGCCAATGGTCCGAAACGCCAGGTAAAACAGGATGAAGAGGAGCACGAAGGCGAACGCCAGGCCCTTCCAGATGTGGTTGAGAACGTAGTGGCCCATTTCGTGGCCAGCGACGAAAACAATCTGCGGCGTGGTCATCTTCGCAATGGTGTTGTCCCACACCACAATTCTTTTCGACGCGCCGATCCCGGTCACGTACGCGTTAAGCTCGGTGGTTTTTTCGCCCGCGCCCATCCAGAACATTCGTTCCGGTGGAATATCCTGTCCCGCGCGCTGGACCATCTTCTCCAGGCTGGCAGTCAAAGCCGGATCCTTCTGCTGCAGCGATTCGAATTTATGGAACATCGGATCGATAATCAGCGGCTGCAGAAACACCAGCAGCGCGGCGATCGGCATCGAGACCAGCCAGAAATAAAACCACCAACGGCGCGGACTTTTGCGGATCACGGCGTAGAGAATCCAGATCAATATGAAACCCAGCACGATTCCGATCAGCTGGCCTTTGGTCCAATCCCAGAACCACGAGCCCCAGCCCTGAATGTTCAGCCCATATTGCTTTTCAGTAAGGTAGGCCCAGATGTCCGATGGCAAGCCCAGCACGGCCATAGTGATTAGAAACAGCGGCGCGAACACGAGCACCTGAAGGCCCAATTTGCCCGAAAACTTTTCCGCCCAATCGCGATACCTTGGCGCCAAGCCAAAACGCAAAATAATCCACAGAACCAATAGCCCGTAGAAAAAGCTGATGAGATTGAAACGAAAATGGAACTGGCCGAGCGCGACCGCTTTCGTGTACTTTTCGGGCGGCAGCGTGTAGCCGGTGACCTTCTTTTGTTCCGGCTCGTGCGCCTGTTCCGCTACCGTTGCAGGAATTGGCAGTGCTGAGTTTTCCTGCGCCGCGGCCTGAACCTGGATTGGCGGGGCGCTGGCCATGAGTGTCGAGGGCGCCGAGATTTGGCGTGCGCCGGCCGCAGACCACATTCCCGGCAACGCGATAAATAAGAACAGTCCGATTCTCAATGCGATTTTCACTCCGCCTCCCAAGTACGAATCTTGCGTTGGCGATAGAAGTTGCGGAGAGTATGCCGAGCACCAGCTAAACACACAAGGGGTTAGTCTGGTTCCTGGCTAATGTGCCGCGGAGAAAGTCGTGCGAACTGCCGCATCGTACAGGTGCCTTTTTGGGTGCTTGGTCTGACGCATTTCGCCATGCTCACGCCATGACGGCTAAAATTAAACTATACCAGCACGTCATTGGGAGGCGCAGATGAAATCCGCAAAATTCGCCCACGCGTTGGGCCTGGGAATCCTACTGGTTCTACCGGCCGGCGCGCTCTCCGCGCAATCGTCGGGGCAATCTACGTCCGATCCCCTCGCTGCTGCCGCCAAACGCGCCCAGGACACCAAGAAAGACCAATCCAAGTCGGCGCGGGTCTGGGACAACGACACGATTCCCAAGGCAGGCCACGAAATCAGCGTAGTGGGATCGAATGATGCGGTAGCCGACGGTGCAAATCCCGCGGTGGCTCCTGATGGAACGGTAGTCGCTTCCCCGGATGGTGCCGCGGGCGCCAATCCCGCAGCCCCGGCCCCCGGCCCAGCGCCCAATCAAGCCGACCTTGACGCAAAAATTCAGGCCCAAATTAACGACGCCAAAGAAAGTATTGCCAGCATGAAAACCGATCTCGATCTCATGCAGCGGACCGAGGTCCTCGATTCGCAGATGTATTACAGCAAGCCAGATTATTCCGACGATCGCGCCGGCGCGCGTAAGCTCACCGACGAGCAGGCCAAAATCGCCGAAAAGCAGCAAGCCATCGACGAAGCCGAGAAGAAGCTGGCCGAATTGGAAACGCTGCTGAAGGCTTCGCCGCAGAATAATCCGCCAGTCACTCGCGATTGAGCTTTTTCCAAATCGAACGTCCGTCTGGTCCGCTTCGCGCGATTCTCGGTTTGCGGCTTCTCGAATATGTACCCCTACTAATAGTGGATATTTTTCTTGACTCACTAGGGCTGCTGGCGCAGAATTCCGCTCATTAACGCGCTATTTCTCGCGCGTTGCTGCTGTACGACGGAGGCTGCGATGCACACGCTGGCAGGCGGAACAGTTCAGTGCCTGAATCCCCATTGCGCGGCCCGCGGCCAGTGGCTGCGCCTTCGTGACACCCCGCAGGAATGCTGCAATCAGTGCGGTGCCCCGCTGCATAGCGTGCCACCGCCCCTGATGCCCAGGTTTCGCGCGCGCACACGTCCCGTAGGAATGTATCGTCCGGGCCCCCGGCGATAGTTAAGGCAAATCTTCGGATTTAAGAGTCGCGCGATCTTTTCAGCTCGCCGCAGATCCGCGTTCATCTGCAGCGAAATCACCCTGTCTTCCGTTGTGATTCAGCGCAAACGTACGGAGCCGAAAAAAAATGAGCGGCCGGTGGGGGTTCCGGCCGCTCGTGGGCATGGGGTGATGGAGGTGCAGGCATTCGAAGCGCTTGGGGCGGCCTCGAATACATTCATAGAGTGCCTTTTGCATGCGGCGCGGTCGATAGGCCACTCGGTTCATTTGGTCCCGGTACGAAGGTACCTCCGGCACGCTTCGCGGCACCTTCGCTGTGAAATTGCCGGGGTGCCGCCGCGGCCTCGGCACATTGAACGCAACGAGCGGCGGTGCTAGGCTCGGCCTAGCGGTGACGACCGTGCATGAGCGCGCGTGAATGTCCGCGCAACGAACGACTCCCCGCCAATGCTGTGAGCGCAACCGGAACGAAACTCGAGCGTAGGCACGCCGTGGAAGCGCAGGCTCTGGCATCGGTGCGCCAGTTGCTCGTCGAGCTGGCCGGGACGCGGGGCCTCGAAGAACTTCGAGGGAGAGGCCCCCAAGCGCACTTGGAGCGCGAACTCGGCCTGGGCAGCCTGGAACGCGTGGAATTGATGCTGCGGCTGGGCGACGCGTGCGGCGCGCGGCTGCCGGATCGAGTGGTCGCCGAAGCCGATACGGTGCAGGATTTAATTGACGCGATTCTCGTCCAGGAATTTGCCGCCGGTGCCAGCGGCGGTGGCGCCGAAGTAGCCGCCCCATCGATCGCTGCCAAATTTCCGGGGACTGCTTCTTCTTCTGGAGCTGGCGCTGCTACCGCGCCGGCGCTCGCGCGACCCGACGTTCAGGAACAGATTCAGCAGGCGACGACGCTTACCGAAATTATCCGACTGCGCGGACGCGGCGAACCCAATCGCGTCCATGTTCAGATCTACGAAGAAGATGACCAGCTCCGGACGATTACCTTCGGCGATTTGTACGAGCACGCCTCGATGGTGGCGCTCGAACTTCGGCGACGCGGCCTTCAACCTGGCCAGACCGTCGCGATTATGCTTCCCACGTGCGCGGAGTTTTTTTACACGTTCGCCGGGATTCTGCTAGCCGGCGGCATTCCCGTCCCGATTTATCCGCCGTTTCGCGCCGACCGCATCGCCGAATACGCCACTCGCCAAGCCAATATTTTGCGCAACGCCGAAACGCAATTTCTGATTACCTGGCGGCAGGCCGAAAACCTGGCCAAGCTGTTAAAGCCACGTGTGCCGAGTTTGCGCGAAGTGCTCAACGCGCAAAAATTATCCACGGCCAACCCCGCGGCCGCGGCCAACGGAGCGCCGGCGCCGACGCAATGGCGGCCGGTCGAAAACCTCTCGCATCAGGCGGGCGGCGAAGACATTGCCTTCCTGCAATACACCTCGGGATCCACCGGCGATCCCAAAGGCGTGGTGCTGACCCACGCCAACCTGCTGGCCAATATTCACGCCATCGTTTCCGGCTTGGAAATTCGACCGGACGACGCCTGCGTCTCCTGGCTGCCGCTGTACCACGACATGGGATTGATCGGCGCGTGGTTTGTTCCGCTCTTCATCGGAATCCCGTTGATCGTCATGTCGCCACTGGCGTTCCTTAGCCGGCCGGAGCGCTGGCTGCGCGCAATTCAAAAGCATCGAGCGACCATCGCTCCTGCTCCAAATTTCGCCTATGAACTTTGCATCCGGAAAATCGCGGACAAAGATTTGGAAGGACTGGATCTGAGTTGCTGGCGTGCGGCGACCAACGGCGCCGAACCAGTGCGCGCCGAAACTCTCGAGCGCTTCGCCAAACGCTTCGCGCCGCACGGTTTCAATCCCAAGGCGCTCATGGCCGTCTACGGCCTGGCCGAAGCGTCGCTCGCCATTTCCGTGCCGCGGCTTGGCGATGGCTACAAAGTGGATCGCATCGAGCGCGCGACGTTCGAATCCGAAGGCCGCGCGATTCCCGCACGCGCCGGCGATGCGGCCACGCTGGAATTCGTCAACGCCGGCAAGCCGTTGCCTTCCGTCGAGGTTCGCATTGTGGATGCGGAAGGCAACAATTTGGGCGAGCGCCAGGAAGGTCAGCTTTGGTTCCGCAGCCCCTCCGCCACAAGTGGTTACTACCGCAATCCGGAGGCGACGCGCGAATTGATGCGCGATGGAGACTGGCTGAATTCCGGTGACCTGGCGTATTGGGGCGATGGCGAGATCTACATCACCGGCCGCGCGAAAGACGTGATCATCAAGGCGGGTCGCAATTTGTATCCCCATGAAATCGAAGAGATAGCAGGCCGGGTGAAGGGCGTGCGCACCGGCTGCGTGGTCGCTTTCGGGGCGCCGGACGAACGCACCGGCACAGAACGGCTGATTGTCACCGCGGAAATTCGTGACCCGCGCAGCGCCAAGGAAATCGAAGCCGAAATTTCGCGTGCGGTCGACGAGGCACTGGGCATGCCTCCGGATGTGATTGCGTTGCTGCGGCCGCAATCCATTCCCAAAACTTCCAGCGGGAAGTTGCGCCGCAGCGATACGCGGCGCCTTTACCTCGAAGGCAAGCTCGGCAAGAAGCAGCAGTCCGCTTCGATGCAAATTGCCAAGCTGGCCGTGCGGGGCGCTGCGCCTAGCGCGTGGGCTTGGCTGAAAAGCACGGCCAGCCGAGTTCTGGAGAATTTATACGGTGTGTGCGCGCTTGCTGCATTCTCGGTCGTATTGCTCCCGTTGTGGGTTCTGGTCTCGCTCACGCGCGACCCGAAACGCGCTACGCGATTCGTCCACGCCGGCGCGCGCCGGATGCTGCGCGCGGCTGGTATTCCGATTCGCGTGCAAGGCGGCGAGATTCTCGACCAGCTCGCAAAAAGCGGGCCGTGGATTTTTGCGCCAAACCACGCTAGCTATCTCGACACCTTGGTGACGCTCGCGTGTCTGCCACCCAACGTGCGATTCGTTATGAAAGCCGAAGTGCGCGACATGCCGTTCATTAGCACGCTGGCCGCGCGCAGCGGACAATTGTCTTTTGACCGCAGCGACCCGCAAGCGCGCATCCGCCAGTCGGAGGAAGTGAACGCGGCACTGAAAAATGGCGAGTCGATTGTTATTTTTCCGGAAGGAACCTTTACGTCGATGGTTGGTATTCGTCCATTTCAGTTGGGCGCGTTCAAATCCGCCGTCGACACTCTGCGACCGATTTGCCCTGTGTCTTTGCGCGGCACTCGTGAAATTCTGCGCGACAAAACCATCCTGCCTCGCCACGGAAAAATCACCGTTACGTTCGGGCCGCTTCTTTCCCCTGATCCCGCTGCAGGTGACGATTGGCACGAAATCGTGCGCCTCCGTGATGCCGCCCGTCAGGTGATCGGCCTGAATTCCGGCGAACCGCTGTTGTAGAAAACTCTGGTTGCTCAGCCCTTTTTCGCCTCAAGGTTGATCCAGTACGAAATTCACGGTGATGAACGTTTCAACTTCGACCGCGACTCCGTTCAATAGCGTCGGCCGGTAGCGCCACTGACGGACCGCGGCGACAGCCGCTGCCTGTAGGTAAACATTGCCGTTGATTACTTCGAGTTCTCGAATTCTTCCGTCGGTGCCGATGATGGCGCGCAGCCGCACCGTTCCCGCAACGTGAAGGTTTCGCGCCATCCATGGATAAGCTGGCTGCACTTTGTAAATCAATGCCGCGGCCATCACGCCTTCGCTCATTGGCCGCGGCGCCAGGTGCGGCGGTTCGGGCTTTTTGATCTCAATGGGCATGCGATTGCCGCCAGCGTCAGTCCCCGGAATGAATGGTCCGCTCACATCGCCTCCAACCCCCAGGCCCACATCCGGAGCACCGCTGTTCGCGGTTTCGCGGCTATCGCCAGAACCAGACGGATGAGCTGGCGCTGCGGGCTGTGCGCAGAACAGGCACACTCGCGGCGCTTCATTCCTTCCCACCACGGGATGCAGGCTGCGCGGCCGCGCATACACATCGCCAACCGCTCCGCGGTAAGGTGGCAACGGCGTAACGGTCAGTGTTCCGCCCAAAATCCCCGGCGAGAGTAACGGCCAAATGAGCAGCGCCGAGACCAGCCCGACTTCAAGTCCGACGGAAGCGATCAACGCCTTGCCGCGCAGCCGTCGTTCCCGCCCGAGGGTCTCCGGATCATTCTCCAAAATGCAGCCCGACAGGCTTCCCATTTCGCTCATGCACACACCTCCGCACCGCTGCACAAACCAGCGAATAACTTTCTGGTGTTGGTCCTAAGTGCGCTACAGAGCTCGCGACCTCTTACAAGATTTAGACACCGACGAATCGAAGGGGTTCCCGCTCCGATCGCCGTGCGGAATTATCGTTTCGCGAAATTTCGGGCGACGCGCGTACACTACGAGGCTTCACGATGCCGGCCGAGCCAAAGCACGCAGTATCTCCTTCTCCGAGCTACAACATCAGCCTGCCGGTCAGCGTTAAATCAGAGTTCGGCGGTATAGTGGCTAGCTTCTATCGACCCGGCGAACAAACCCTTCTGCAACTCTCAAGCTACGTTCGGTCGTCGGGCGATCAGGTCGGCGCGCTCGTTCGTTTGCACGAGCGCATTTCCAAAGATGCTCGGACTTGGAGGGTATGGAAGGAACAACTCCATGCCGATCAAAATGTCGATCAAGCCGCGGCGGACTACCTTGACGCTGATGGAACGTTTTGGGTTCACGCCTGTCTCGTGTGGCCGCATCTGACGATTTATGTGACCCTCTCAGGCCCGGTGGCCGCCGTCGAAGACCAAAACAGCTGGGCGCGCGAAGCTCTGCGAGGCGTTCGATTGACCGTGAACTAGCCCGCGATCTCAGTTCCGCCAACGAAACGCTAACTGGTCTCGCTCTCGATACTTACGAATTTCGGCCGATTGATGGATCGATTTGGACGTGTCGTGCGTCTAAACACTAGTGATTCTTAGAATTTGTGCAGTGTTTTTGGGCAGAAGGGGGAGTCATCATGAGCAGAAATTCTTTAGAGACGATCGGCGTTCGCTACACCGCCTGGGCTGCGCTCAATCGCGATCCGCTGGAAGACCGTGTGGAGTTCACCTGTCCCCAGTGTGGCGCGAAGGGCACCAAAGCAGCTCGCCGGCCGCGCGCCGAGTATCACTTCACCGACGGATTCGTTCAGGATCTGCAGGGTGAAGCCGCGACCTGCCGGGATTGCAAAAATTCCCTGCGGGTTGCTCCGGTAGTGCTGTTGCACGACCAGGATGAGACCCGCCGCTTCAAGGCGGTTTTTGAACTGGAACCGGTTTCCAACAACTAATAACGCGTCAGTACCTCATTGCCATCGGTGAATGTCCCGAGCAATGAAAGCAAAAGGCGGAAGGAGCCGGTCTCCTTCCGCCTTTTTTTGTTTCGTCGCGAGCTACGAGCGTACCCAAGTTTCTAGGGGCGCATCACGTTGGGAATCAACTGGTGCGGACGCCGCGGCGGCTCGCCCTCGGAATCGAGAATCAAGTGATGCGCTTCCAGATCCCGGCGCACGTGATCGAAGGCTTCATCCACCGAATCCGCAAACTGCAGCATCTTGTATTCTTTTTCGTTGATCATGCCGGTGCGCACCAGGTGCCGCCAGTTCAGCACCTTGTCCCAATATTCCCGGCCATAAATCAGAATCAAGTGGTGCGAAGACAGTTTGTTGGTTTGCAGCAGCGTCAGCATTTCCCACAGCTCGTCCATGGTGCCGAAACCGCCGGGAAAAACGATCAAGGCCTTGGCCATCTGCGCGAACCACAGCTTGCGCATGAAGAAATAATGAAAATAAAAATTTAGCTCCGGCGAAATGTACGGGTTCGATGACTGCTCGTGCGGCAACTGAATGCTGAGCCCCACCGACGGCCCGCCCGCTTCCGATGCGCCGCGATTCGCCGCCTCCATAATTCCCGGCCCGCCTCCCGAACAGATCACGAAGCGCCGCGGCTCATTGCCCAGCGTCATCGCCCAGGAGGTAATCCGGTGCGATAGCTCGCGGGCTTCTTCATAGTAACGCGACATGTGCAGCAGCGAGCGCGCTGCCGTAATTTTGCTGCGCCATTCCGGCGTGCGTTTCTTCGGTGCCTTGCTCTGCAGCGCGTGTAACTGCGCCAGCGCTTTCTCCCGCGATTGCACGCGGGCTGAACCGAACATGACGATCGTGTCGCCGATATTTTCCTGGCGCAGCCGCGCCAGTGGATCCAGGTACTCTGCCAGAATCCGCAAGGGCCGGGCCGGCAGGCTCTCCATGAACGACGGATCCTGATACATCAACTTCGGGATGGGCAGCCCTTTCACTCTATTCTTCCGCCGTTTCCCAGGCTGCTTCTTCACTCGCGCGCGCTTCTTCACTTCGTCTCCTCTTCGCTTTGATCCGAACTTAACATTTTAGGAGAACTCCCGCCGAATGCCAGTGGCGCTGGGGTCTCCCTAGTGCTAGCTAAGCAACGCCTGCCTGGGCGAACGAATCAGATACAGTGCCTCGGTTCACCGCGAATGACCACGGTATGAAAAGCGCATTGCTGCACCGTTATTTTTCGGCCCGAAAAGGCGGATTCGCGCACCTGACCAGCGCAGCCATTGTCGCGCTGCTCTTCGGCCTTTCCGCCGGTGCGCCTGCAGTGCGCGGCCAGGATGCGCCCCCAGGCCCGCTGCATGCCAAACCCGGCACACAGCCGGAACCGATGCCGCCCGCCGAACAGCTCAAGCACGCTATCCGCGTGCGCGTGAACCAGGTTACGACGCCCGTGATTGTCAGCGACTCTTCCGGCGAAATGGTTTTGGATTTGAAAGAGCCGAATTTCAAGGTGTACGACAACGGAACCGAACAGAAAATCGACCACTTCGATGTGGGCGGCGATCCGCTTTCCATTGTGCTGGTCATGGAAGCCAGCTCGCACATCGCCCCGATGTTTCCGACCATGAAGCGCGCCGGAATTATTTTTACCGAGACGGTGATGGCCCAAACCTCCGAAGCAGCCGTCATCAGCTACGATAGCACTGTGGACTTGCGCGCGAAATTCACTACCGACAACGACGCCGTGCGCGACGTCATCGAACATCTCCCCATCGGGGTCGACGAATCGTTGCTCTACGACGCGATGGCACGAGGAATTGGAATGCTGAGCGAACGGCCCGCGGTACGACGGCGCGTGATGCTGGTGGTGGGCGAAGCCCAGGATTCCGGCAGCGAAGCGCGCCTGGGCGAAGTGCTGCGCCAGGCGCAGCTGGCCAACGTGACGATTTATTCGATTGGTCTGAGCACTGCGATGGCCGACCTGCGCGGCAAACCCGAGCACATCAACGAAAATCCGGATTTGCTAGCGCTGGCGATCTGGCTGGTGAAAACCGGGAAGAACGCGCTGACCACCAATTCTCTCGCCGTAGCCAGCAAAGCCACTGGCGGCTTGCATATGAATCCGATCCGGGATCGCTCGATCGAAAAAGGGATGGATGCCATCGGCGGTGAGCTGCACGCGCAGTACACCATCAGCTATCGCCCGTCTGGCGAGGATCCAGAGGGCTATCACGAAATCAAAGTAGAAGTGGACCGTAAGAACGTCACCGTGCGCGCCAGGCCGGGCTACTACATCGCGCCGACGGAATAATTCAATCAGCCGACGGGAGAGTTTCTGCTTTTCAGGACGGATCGTATTTCACTTTTCGGCTCTGCCAGCGAAGGCGAGTTAACTGCAATATCCGATATTTCTCTCCGAAGGGGAATATGGGAAGAACTACACAAATCCACCTGCGTTTGATTATGGAATTACAGCTCTCGCAGTGTTTGCCGAATCCCAATAAACGCGTGCCGAAAAGCCCCCGAAACGCGTAAGTGGCGGCCACTTGTTCCGGCGTTGTCTGGGATACGCACGAATCGCAGAATCCCGGCTGGTGATAAAACCGCTGGCAGGCAACCGAACAAAAGCGCAACTCGCCCTTGCGCTGCCCGCCGCCGAGGATCATCCCTTTGCAATTCGCGCAGTCCTCGAATCGTTTGGCCATCGAGACTCCAGAGAAAAATACCTTTGGATATCCCGCCTACTTCTTTTCTGGCTCGGGCTTTTCGCCGACTACCGCCGCCGCTTCTTCCTCTTCGAGGATCGATGCCGCGGCCGCGATGCGGTCGCCTTCGTCAAGGCGTAGCAAGCGCACGCCCTGAGTTGACCGTCCCGCTTCGCGAATCTCGCCCGAGTGTACGCGAATCACTTTGCCGTGCCCGGTGATGATCATTACGTCGGAATCTTCGCGAACCTGCAGCGCCGCGACCACCGGCCCGTTGCGGTCGGTAGATTTCAGGTTGATGACGCCTTTGCCGCCGCGCGAGGTCACGCGGTATTCCGCGAGCGGTGTGCGTTTGCCGTAGCCCTTTTCCGCCACAGTGAGCATCAGCGAAGTCAGCGAATCGCGGATCTGATCGCTTTCGAGCTCATCGAGGTTCCGCGTCGACTTCTTGTATTCCTTCTCGATGATCCCGAAATCCGGCTGCACCGCGTCCATGCTGACCACGTAATCGCCCTTCCCCAGATCCATGCCGTTCACGCCGCCGGCCGCGCGCCCCATGGAGCGCACTTCGGTTTCGCGGAACAGTATGGCCTGCCCGTCGTGGCTAGCCAGGAAAATCATCTGCATTCCGTCGGTAAGTTTGGCGCCGATCAATTCGTCGCTGCCGTCCAGATTGATGGCGATGATGCCTGACGGACGCGGATTGGAGAATTCCGCGAGCCCGGTTTTCTTCACCGTGCCGCTCTTGGTCGCGAGGAACACATAACGGTCGGCCTGCTCCAGATCGCGCGCCGGCACCACGGCGGTGAGCTTTTCGTTCTCCTGGAAACGCACCAGGTTGCCGATGGCTTTTCCGCGGGTCGCTGCCGCCGCTTCCGGAATTTCGTAAACCTTCAGCCAGTACACGCGACCCTTCGAAGTGAACAGCAGGATGTAGCTATGCGCGGACGCGGTGAAGAAGTGCTCGACGAAATCGTCGTCGCGCGTTTTGGCGCCGATGCGGCCCTTGCCGCCGCGGGATTGATGGCGGTAGGTGTCGACGGAGGTGCGCTTGACGTAGCCCGCGTGGCTAACGGTGATGGCCATTTCTTCGTCTTTGATCAGGTCTTCGAGTTTAATTTCTTCCACGCGGTCGACGATCTGGGTGCGGCGCTCGTCGCCATACTGCTTCAGGATTTCACGCAGCTCCGCCACGATCACGGCTTTCAACCGTTTCTCGCTGCCTAGAATTTCGCGGAGTTCGGCGATGTGCTCGCGAATCGCCTTCAGCTCATTAAGAATATCCTCGGTGGAAAGCCGGGTCAGGCGGTGCAGTTGCAGTTCGAGGATGGCGTCGATCTGCGCGTAGCTGAGGCCTTCGATGGCGGAAGGTATGCCGTACGTCTTGTGATTCAGCTTCACGCCAGCCAGGCTCTTGGCCTTGCCGTCTTCGCTGATCGATATCTTCTTGTCCAGAAAATAGTCGTGCAGGTTTTCGCGCGCGTTGGCGCGGCTGGCCGATCCGCGGATGATGCGGATCACTTCGTCGATGTAATCGAGCGCGATCTGGTATCCCAGCAAAATGTGTTCGCGCTCTTCGGCTTTGCGCAGCTCGTACTGCGAACGCCGGCGAACCACGTCGATACGATGCTCAACGAACAAACGCAGCAGGTCCAGGATGCCCAATTCACGGGGCTGCCCGGCAACGATCGCCAGCATGATCATGCTGAACGACTCTTCCATCTGGGTGAGCTTGAACAGCTTGTTGAGGATGATTTGGGACTCTTCGTCGCGCTTCACCTCGATGACGATCCGCATGCCCTGGCGGTCGCTCTCGTCGCGAATGTCGGCGATGCCTTCGATCTTCTTTTCGTTGATGAGCTCCGCAATGTGGGAAATCATGCGGGCTTTGTTCACCTGGTACGGAAGCTCGGTGACCACGATGTCTTCGCGGTCTTTGCCGCGCTTTTCAATCGAAGCTTTGGCCCGCATTTTGAACGAGCCGCGGCCGGTCTTGTACGCCTGTTCGATTCCGTCGCGGCCGTAGATGTATCCGGCAGTGGGAAAATCCGGGCCCGGAACAACTTTCATGATCTTCTTCAGCGTGGTTTCCGGTTCTTCGATCAGCAGGATCGCGCCTTCGACCACTTCTTTCAGGTTGTGCGGCGGAATATTCGTGGCCATGCCCACCGCGATGCCGGAAGAGCCATTGACCAGCAGGTTGGGAACGCGGGTCGGCAGAACGACCGGCTCTTTTTCGCTTTCATCGAAGTTCGGAACGAAATCGACGGTTTCCTTTTCGATGTCCGCCAGCATTTCCTCGGCGATTTTCGAAAGGCGCGCTTCGGTATAACGCATCGCCGCCGGAGGATCGCCGTCGACGGACCCGAAATTTCCCTGGCCGTCGACCAGCGGGTAACGCATGTTGAAATCTTGCGCGAGGCGGACGAGCGCGTCGTACACCGGCGTATCGCCGTGCGGATGGAATTTGCCGAGGACTTCGCCGACGATCTTGGCGCACTTGCGGTAGGACTTGGTGGACGTCAGGCCGAGTTCGTACATGCCGAAAAGAATCCGGCGGTGCACCGGCTTCAATCCGTCGCGCACGTCGGGCAGCGCGCGGCCGATGATTACGCTCATGGCGTAATCCAGGTACGATTTTTTCATTTCCGATTCGATATCAACCGGAGTAGTAATCGACTGATTCAGTTCGTCCGCCATTCGTCCCTCGTCTTAAAATTGTGAGCTGCTGATCGTTTAAAGAGTCCGTCCCGCGACGTACGCCTTCACGGTTTCGAAAGCCGTGGCGTTGTTCGAAAATCGCTGCGGGCCGAAATGCGTTTCCAGCTCACGCATGAATGCATCGCATTTCGTCTGGGTAGCGCACTCAAACGCCACGCCTTTATCGTTGTTCGGATCGTCCGTGGGAGTCGCCCGGAAATCCGAGCAACTGAGCCCACGCAGACCCGGCAAAATTTTCCACACCAGTTGAAAGTTCAACGGATTAAATGTCCAGGTTGACCACGTCAAGCGCGTTTTCTTCGATGAACTTGCGGCGCTCTTCCACGTTCTCGCCCATCAGCGTCGAGAATATCGTTTCGGCCGCCACGGCGTCTTCGAGGCGCACTTTCAGCAGCGTGCGTACTTCCGCGTTCATGGTGGTGTTCCAGAGCTGCTCGGGATTCATTTCGCCCAGACCCTTGAAACGGGTGATGGTGAAATCCTTCTTGGCGTCCTCGAGCACGTAGTTCAGCACGCCCGTGGAATCCTCTTTCACGACTTTGTCGCTGCCGTGCGCCACGGTGAACGGGCCGCGGTTCAGGTCGGCGATGGCCGAATGCAGGGTGCGCAGCCGCTTGTATTCGGGAGTCGAGGCCAGGGCCCAATTGATTTTGCGCTCAGTGCCGTTTTTCAAGACCAGTTCGTGCAGGCTGTGCTCTTCGTCGAAAATGAATTTCGCTTCGACGTCGAGTTTCGACTTTTCGATCGCCTTGGCCAGTTCCTGTAGTTTTTTCTTGTCGCCAAAGTCGGCCTTTTTGTCGAGTTCGCTTTCGGCGAGCAGCTCGACCAGCTTAGGCTCGCGCAGGCGCCGGCCAAATTTCGCAGCCACTTGATCGTATTCCTGAATATTCAGCAGGAAAGTCGTTAGGTCGCCGCCCTCGATGGCCTTCCCGTTCTTGCCCTTCACCGAGTGTTCTTCGGTGGCGCGCTTCATCACTTCGCGCGCGAATTCGCCTTCGTCGCGGATGTAGCGGTCCATTTTTCCGCGCTTCACCCGGTACAAAGGCGGCTGGGCGATATAGATGTGTCCGCGTTCGATCAGCTCGCGCATGTGCCGGAAGAAGAACGTGAGCAGCAGCGTGCGGATGTGGCTGCCGTCGACGTCCGCGTCGGTCATCAGGATTACTTTGTGGTAGCGCAGTTTGTTCGCGTCGAAATCGTCTTTGCCGATTCCGGTGCCCAGCGCCGTGATAATGCAGCGAATTTCTTCGTGCCCCAGCATCTTGTCGTAACGCGCTTTCTCGACGTTGAGAATTTTGCCCTTCAGCGGCAGGATGGCCTGATAGCGGCGATCGCGGCCGCCCTTGGCCGAGCCGCCGGCCGATTCACCCTCAACCAGGAAAATCTCGCAGCGCTCCGGATCGCGTTCCTGGCAATCCGAAAGCTTGCCCGGCAACCCACTCGAATCGAGCGCCGATTTCCGGCGAGTCAATTCGCGAGCCTTGCGGGCCGCTTCGCGCGCCCGAGCCGCGTCGATGCACTTGCCGATGATCTTGCGCGCAATGGAGGAATGCTTGTCGAAATATTCGCCAAGTTTTTCGTTGACCAGCTGCTCGACGACGCCCTTGATGTCGCTGTTCAGCTTGCCTTTGGTCTGGCCTTCAAACTGGGGCTGCGGAAGTTTTACAGAAATGACGGCGACCAGGCCTTCGCGCACGTCGTCGCCATTGATGGTGACTTCGTCCTTCTGTTCCTTGAGCATACCGAACGAATTCGCGTAGTAGTTGATGGTGCGGGTCAAAGCGGAACGAAAACCAGAAAGATGCGTGCCGCCGTCCACCGTATTGATCGTATTGGCGAAGGCGAAAACGTTTTCCGTGTAGCTGTCGTTGTACTGCAGCGCGATTTCCACTTCCACCTGATCGCGCTTCCCTTCGATGTACAGCGGCGAATCGTGCAGAACGCCTTTGCCCTTATTCAAGTGCTTGACGAACTCCGTGATGCCGCCGGTGTAGCGGAATTCCGTTTTCTTGCCGTTGCGTTCGTCATCCAGCGTGATCTTCAGCCCTTTATTCAGGAAGGCGAGTTCGCGCAGCCGCTGGGTCAGGGTGTCGTAGGTATAGGCGGTGGTGGTAAAAATCGTGGGGTCGGCGTGAAACGTAATTTTCGTGCCGGTCTTGCGCGTCTTGCCCGACGCCTTCAGCTTCGACGTGGGAATTCCTTTTTCGTAGGACTGTTCCCAAACTTCGCCATCGCGCCAGATTTCCAGTTCCAGCCAGTCGGAAAGCGCATTGACCACCGAAACACCGACGCCGTGCAGTCCGCCCGAGACTTTGTACGTGTCGCTGTCGAATTTTCCGCCGGCATGCAGCACGGTCATCACGACTTCGGCGGCGGGCTTTTTTTCCGTGGCATGCATGTCCACTGGAATGCCGCGCCCGTTGTCGATCACGGTGACGCTGTTGTCTTCGTGCACCGTTACGTTGATTTCGTCGGCGAAATTCGCCATCGCTTCGTCGACCGAATTATCAACGACTTCCCACACCAGATGGTGCAATCCCATCTCGCCCGTGGAACCGATGTACATCGCGGGGCGTTTGCGGACCGCTTCGAGTCCGCCCAAAACTTTAATCGAGGTCGCGTCGTACTTGTGCCCGGCGGCTTTTCCGCCCGCAGTTTCTTTTTCAGCCATGGGTCGTGCTTCTCCTCAGATGACACGTGCGTGTAGCCAAACTCGGGAAGGCGGTCGCGTGGATTTGCCGACACTGGCCTTGCCCATTGGTCTCGCTTGCTCGAAAAATCGCAGCATTGCTGCTCGATGATTCGACGGCGCCCGGCGGCGCCGGTGAGACTCGAAGGGTTGCGGCTCCATCCCGTCCCATTCCGAAATTTCGGTGAGACACGGCGGAGCTTTTCGTTTTCCCCCGCGGAAAGGGGGACATCCGATCCAGATTTAGCCCCGCGCATCCTGGCGCGGACACGCAAACACGAGGCTGGTTTGGGCCGAATGTAGTGCCGTTCAGGAGGATCCTTGAACACAACGATTTTACATAATCGATACTAATTGCACAAGGCCAAACTCCACGGCTGGGAGGGAATTATGTATATACAGATCAGTAGTTTACGGGGTTTATAATTCAAGAATGGAGGCCCAAATTGGGACTGTCCGACCAGCGCCAAAAGTAGTGGATTTGGTGGGCGTTTTCGCCTGATTTTGAGGGATTTGAACGACGTTTCGAGCGCGCCGTGCTCAAATGCGCATGGGCATTACGACATAACGATAGCGCGTGGCTTCATCGCCGGTGGGGCGCAACTGGCCGGCCGATTGTTCGTCCTTCAGCTCAAAGCTGATCGGCCCATCGGTGGCCGCGGCCAGAAAATCGAGCAGATATTGCGCGTTAAAACCGATCGAGATTGTGTCGCCCTTATATTCTTTCTCGATCACTTCTTTCGCTTCGCCGTATTCGGGACTCGACGACGAAAGTTCCAGGCCTTCATTCGAGAGCATGAACTTCACCGCATGCGAGCGCTGGTCCGCGAGTTGCGAAACGCGCCGGAGGGCATCTTGAAGTTCAACCCGTTCGAGCGACAGCGTCTTGTTCGCGTCGCGCGGCAACACCGCTTCGTAATTGGGAAATTGGCCCGTAAGTTTCCGGGAAGTCAGCAATCGCCGGCCGACCTGGAAAAACAGGTGGCTTTCGTCCTGCGCGAATTCGACCTGCACATCATCGCCGGCTTTTCCCACCAGCCGCTGAATCTCGGTCATGGCTTTCTTGGGAACCAGCACGCGCGTCTCGGCGGTGAATCCTTCGAACTTGTGATCCGTCTCGACCATGGCCAAGCGGTGCCCGTCGGTAGCCACCATGGCCAGCGAGCCCGGTTTCAGCACCATTAGCGCGCCATTCAGCGTGTAGCGCGACTCCTCCAGAGAAATCGCAAAGGTCGTCTTGGCGATCGCGGTCGCCAGCAGGCTTGCCGGAATCTTCACCATCGCATGCGGAAACGCCGGTAGCGCCGGAAAATTATCCTTAGACATGCCGACCAGCTTGTAATTGCGCCGGTCGCTGGTGATGTGCACCCAATGGTTTTCCTGTAGCTTGAATTTGATCTCGCCGTCTTCGGGCAGCAGCCGCAACAATTCAAAAAGTTTCTTGGCCGGAATGGTTCCCGCGCCTTCCTTCTTTACTTTGGCGTCGCACGACGTCCGGATGCTCAGCTCCAAGTCGGTCGCCGTGATGGTCAGGCGGCTGCCCTTGGCTTCGACCAACAGATTCGAAAGAATGGGGATCGTCGTCTTGCGCTCGACGACGCCTTGCGTCATCTCGAGTTCGTCCAGGAGATCCGATCGCTTTACGCTGAATTCCATCTGGGGCAATCCTCACGGTGCGTGCGTTGATTTTTGCTGCGGCTACTGTACTGCTTTTCTTTAACTACTTAAATATATAACAAACCCCGTCGCCGTCGCCGCATCTGTGGAAATCGCGCAAATCGCGTCAAGCCCAGTGTACCGAGCCAGTTGAACCCCGCGTCCCATTGTGGAAATTCGCTCCAGCCTGTGAGCAACGCAGTCAATTTACGCGCACCAAAAAAGCGACGGTAGCGATGCACAGGGAGTCCACAGGGCGATTCTCAGGTGGGGTGTAGTACTAAGGCTAAATCTAACCGAATGAGTCGAGTAGCCTGTTGATTTTTTTGTTCAAATCTTTGTCGGTGAGCCGCTGGCTCTCAATCTTGTTGATCGAGTGCAGCACGGTGGTGTGGTGTTTTCCGCCGAATTGCCGCCCGATTTCCGGCAGCGAAGCGGAGGTCAGTTGCTTGACCACGAACATGGCAACCTGGCGCGGGAAGGCGATTTGCTGGGAGTTGCTGCGCACCTTCAAATCCTGCGCGCGCAAGCCAAATACTTCCCCCACGCGCTTCTGAATCTGCTCGATGGTGACTTTCTTTTCCTGGGTGTCGATGATGTTCTTCAACACTTGCTGCGCCGTGGCCAGATTCACGGTGGCGCCGGTCAGCGACGCGTAGGCCATCAAACGCGTGAGCGCGCCTTCCAGCTCCCGAATGTTGGATTTGATCGCACGCGCGATGTATTCCGCCACATCATCGGGCAGCTGCACGCGTTCGCTCTCCGCTCTTTTTTGCAGAATGGCGATCTTGGTTTCCAGATCCGGCGGCTGAATGTCCGCGATCAAGCCCCACTCGAAACGAGAGCGTAGCCGCTCTTCGATCGAGGAAATTTCCTTGGGCGGGCAATCGGAAGAGATGACGATCTGCTTCTGTTGATCGTAGAGCGCATTGAACGTGTGGAAAAATTCTTCCTGGGTCCGCTCGCGGGTGGCGATGAATTGAATATCATCGACCATCAGCACGTCCATGTTCCGGAACCGGTCGCGGAATCCGGCCATCCGTTCAAAACGAATCGACGCGATGACTTCGTTCGTGAATTTTTCGGCGCTGATGTAGGTAAGCCGCAACGCCGGATTGCGGCGCTTGAGCGTGTGTCCAATGGCTTGCATCAAGTGCGTCTTGCCCAGTCCGACTCCGCCATACAAAAACAGCGGGTTGTAAGATTTGGAAGGCTGCTCGGCCACGGCTACCGCCGCCGCATGCGCGAATTGATTTGAAGCACCCACGATGAATGAATCAAAGGTGTAACGCGCGTTCAGTTGATTCGTCACCGCGTCGAAGTCGAGCTTCGCTTGCGGGCTAACCGGCGCGGCGACCTGCACCGGTTCCGATTCGGCGCAGACAAATTCCAAATGCGTTTGCGGTTTCCCGATTTCGGTAAGCACAGCTTGGAGGAGCTGCCCGTAAGTCTCCGTCAAGCGCTTGCAGAACAGGCGGGTCGGAACGCGAACCGTCAGGTGGTCGCCTTCGATCTTGTCCATGCGTGTCGGGCGGAACCAGGTGGCGAAGCTATGCGGATTTACGCGGCGCTCGGTGTGCTGGAGTATCTTGTCCCAAAGGTTCATCGAGCGAGTCAGCCCTTAATTGCAATTTCCACCGAAGTGGAAATGCTGTGGAAATTGCCGCCGGTCCAGCGGTTATGTCTTGGTCTGGCTTTCTAGGTCAGATGTTACGGCAACGCGCCCCCGCGTTGTGGCATGTCATGAAACATCGCGGCTTAAATTGCTGTAAAACACGCGAGGCGGGATTCTGCCTAAACGAAACGTCGGTAGCAAGAGAAAACTGTACGCGCTGCGCTCGCACTCTCCACAAATAATTCACAAGTTTTCCACAATGCATTTTGTGCTTGCAAAAAATTATTTCTTCGAGCCACAGACGAGCAAAAACATTTTAGCTGTGGCTGCGAAGAATTTGTTTTCAATTCCAAAGGTTTGGCGATGGACACGCGCGGCTATTGCGATCGTGAACCATCGGATTCCGCGGCCGCCCCCGGCGCAATCGCCGCCCCTTGCACCGACGAACCCGCAGCTCGCAGGTCCGGCCGCGCAAATTCGTACACCCCGCGCGAATCCGACCCGACGATTAATCGGTCTGCTTCCACGATGATGGCGCTCGCGCGCAACGGCGCCCCCTCGGGCGTGACGATGTAGTATTCGCCGAGATAGCCGCCGTTCTTGTCGAAATGGGCGAGCACCCGGCCAATCGCCGCCCAGATATCCCGCGACACCGGATCGACGCCCACTGCCGTGATTACCGGTTTCTCGCCCGACGGAGAGCCGAAGTGATCGAGATTCAACTTCACTGTGCCGGTAAAATTGTAGATGTCCCGCCCAAAACCTCCGTGAAAGCGCCGGTCATCGAAACGGTTGGCGCCGCCCGCCGTGGGCGCCGTCAGCACATTCGATGGTGTCGTGTCTGTGGGCTTCAGACTCGAGGCGCTAGTTTCGGAAAGATTCGGAGTGTTCTGCGGCGAAAGATCCCGCGAGAAAAATCCGCCACCGCCGATGCCGCCGGCAATGTCCCCGCCGCCGAAGCGCCCGAAACCTCCGAAGAGCCCCGCGCCACCAAGCGTTCCGCCTCCGCCATAACCACCGCCGCCTCCGCGAGTGCCGGAGCCGAACCCTGCAGCGTTGGCGTTGAAGTAAGTCAGCGCAGAATCGTCATCCGAATTAGACGGCCCGAACGGATCGTCCGCCGATGAGTCTTGACCATTGAATTGCAGATTCGCATCACTGGCGCCGACCGCACTGGATGAAGACGTTCCCGAAGAGTTGCCGTTGGCGCTCGACTTGGAGGAACGGCCTCCGAGGTGCACGTGAAGGGAATCTCCCTGATACGATCCCTGCGCCGATACCACTCCGCCGCCGGCGATTCCTCCCGGTCCGCCACCTCCCGGGCCGGTGGCCAATCCCGTTGCCAGAATGTTGTCCGCCGCCGATTGCGAGGTCGCCGGCCCTCCGCCTCCCCCGCGCGAGAACAAACCTGGCGAGAGCCCGCCGCCGAACTGCACGTCGCCCTTATTGCCGATGGTCGCCCACGTGTTGTAAGAGTCCGAAAAATTTGACTGGCTGTAATTAAATCCAAACTGAACACGATCATCCGCCGACGGGCTTAGATTTGGGGCGTAGCGGCTAGCGTCAAACCGCGCGTCGCCCCCGGCGTAGCCATACCGGTCGAACTTGCGTATCAATGGATCCGGCAGAGTGGCGAACGCGAAGTAAATAGCGCCCTCGCCATCCCCGGAAACCTTTCCAAGGTTTTGCAATTTGTTGGGGTCCACCGTGATGCCGGCGTCAGCGGGATCGCCAAAGCTGCGCACCAGTCTCCCTTCTTCATCTCGAATTTCGATCAGGCGCTTCGACCGTAAGGTCGACACGGCAAATTGATTGTTGGGCAGAGCCACCACGCCGGTAGGCGCGAACACCGCAACTTTCGCGATCAGCGCGCCCTCCGGCGAAAATATCTCAACCGCATTTGCGGCGCGGTCTGCCACAAAAACGCGGCCGTCCGGATCTAGATCGAAATCGACGGCGAATTGAATCTTGGCCGCCGTGGATTCCGCTTGCGGTATTTCCCCGACGCGTTTGCCTTCCGGACTGAAAACCAAAATTGTGTTGGCGGGAGTGGCGAGCACATAAATTCGCCCCGCAGCGTCGCGTTTCATGGCGGTCACTCCCGCGGTGATTTCTGGAAGCACGCGCCCACGCGAGGGGTATCCCGTGACCAGCCATTGCGCGTGTACCGGTAAGGTATAAAGACCGCCAAAAAATGAGAGAAGCAATACTGCGCCGCAGAAAGTGCGTATCCCCAACCCAGATAGCCGAGACATGAAAACAGTCCTCCACCCCAAAGCAGACAGGCCCATAGATACTTCTATTGCGGGCTTGCCAGCAAGAAAGTTCCAAAAAGGTTAATTGGATGTTTCTGGTTACTTTGGGGTTGGAGGTAACCACAACTTAATTGCGAACGTCACACACCCCAAGGGAGGGTGTGTTCGGCGTTGGCTCGACGGACCTAATCGGTCGGACCCGCGCGATGCCACCGGCCCTCGGCTCTTCTAATCGAGGCGGAAATTCACGCGATCGATCGATCGCGCCAGCCCGGTCGTTTCATCCACGTCAAGCTGCACCGTATTCATCTGAATGTCGTTTTCCGCGACCACGAACTTCTTCGGCATCGAATCCAGAAAGCGCTGCACGATCGGCTCTTTTTCCATGCCGATTACGGAATCGTGCGGGCCGGTCATGCCCACGTCGGTAATGTAAGCCGTGCCCTTGGGCAGAACGCGGTTGTCCGCCGTAGTGACGTGCGTGTGCGTGCCCAGTACGGCCGAAACTCGGCCGTCGAGAAACCAGCCCATCGATTGCTTCTCGGACGTCGCTTCGGCGTGCATGTCCACCACAATTACTTTTACATCCGATGGCAAGGCTGCCAACTCGCGAGCAGCGGTGCGAAACGGATCCTCGAGCGGCGCCATGAACGTGCGGCCCTGCAGATTCAGCACCGCATACGCCACGCCGTTTTTGGCCTGGCCCACGTAGTGGCCCTTACCGGGCGTGCCCTCAGGAAAATTCGCGGGGCGAATCAGCCGCGGCTCATGCGGCAGAAAATCGAAAATCTCTTTGCGATCCCAACTGTGGTTGCCGCCAGTGATTACTTCCGCGCCCGCGGCGAAGATCTCTTCCGCCAGCCGCGGCGTAATGCCGAACCCCGAAGCGGAGTTCTCCCCGTTCGCGATGCACAGGTCGATGCCGCGCTGCGTGATGATGTCCGCCAGGCGATCGTGGACAATCTTTCGGCCAGGCGACCCGACAATGTCGCCAATGAATAGTATTTTCACTTGAGCGTTGAACCTTTCGGCGGCATGCCATGCGCAGAAACACGGAGCGGTCCACTTCGCCGTGCGCAGCTAGGTCCTGAACCCCACGAATAGGTGGGTGCCCTGCGCCTGCTTTAAGGCTATCGAGCGGCCGAAACCGATCGACGTGCACAAGGGCAGGACGACGCGGACTCCCTGGGATCCAGTGTTGGTTCAAAAGACCATCGCGACGTCACCTGCGTCGCAGGCCATTCCGCACTTAATTGTAGCAGGAATTCTAGAAGCCAGCCGTCGCCGGGCCCGTGCACACCGGCACGCCCCAAGCGCGAAGCTCCTTGAGGCGCTGAGCCTAGAAGAAAAACTTGAATCCCAGCTGGGCCAACCGCGGCGGGGCCGCGCTGACCACGTTCCCAAATGTCGAGCCCAGGTCGCCGATGTTTCCGTCCACCGACAGCGGACCAAAGAACGATGCGTGGTTAAATACGTTGAAAGCCTCGAGCCGCAGCTGCAGCGTCTTCGACTCTGTGAGTTTTACATCCTTGAGCAGCGCCATATCGAAATTATTCAATCCCGGTCCATAAAAATACCGGCGCTTGGCGTCTCCCGGTGTGCCCAGGGCGTTCTGTTGGAATAGTGCAGTGTTGAAATAGGATTGCCCGTTGCGTGGATTGCCGTTCAGGTTCAGCGATCCCGGCAAGACATCCGGCTCATCGACTCCGAAATTGTTAACGCCATTCGGCGACGTTCCCAGCAAAGAATTGTCGCCGTTGTTAATCAGGGTCACCGGGAATCCGCTGCTGAAATGGGTGATACCGGATAGCGCCCAGCCCTTCGTCCAACGATTTTCGGCGCGGAACAATTTTTCGATCGGTATTTGGTAGGTGTAGCTCACTACAAAGTTGTGTTTTACGTCGAACGACGATATCGCTTTGCTCAACGCCGGATTGATCGGATTCACTTCTTCGCCCAGGCTCGAAGACTGGTCCAGCGACTTGCTGAAGGTATATCCCCCGAGAATATCGAGGCGCCGGCTGGTCCGGTGTAGGATCACTTGCAGCGAGTTGTAATTGGAATTGCCGATGGTGGCCAGATTGGTGTTGCTACCAAAGGCAAAACTGAACGGCGTGCGCGTCCCCAGAACCGTCTTATTCGCCGCGGTGGTATAAACAGTGTCCTCGCCAAAGGCTCCGCAGGTCGGTGTGTTCGGCGCGACGTCGGCCAGCGTACTCAAGCTCAGACACAGGGCCGGATCCCCCGGGTTATTCTCGATCAACACCGGCAAACGATGTGCCTGGTTGCCCACATAGTTGACGCTCAGAACTGTATTTCCTCCCAGCCCGCGCTGAAGCGACAACGTATATTCTTCCGCGTAGGGAATTCGATTGGTCGTCGGATAGGCGGGTATACCGTCGATCGGCTCAAACTGCGTGAAATCAACGTTGGGGTTGGGGTGCTTGCGCGTCGCGCCCAGTGGCGCCAGTTGGGCGGGAAACGCCTGTCCGTTGTCGAACCCAGTTGCGGCCGTGATAAAAGGCGTCGCAAAAAGCGGCGGCCCCGGGCTGGTGTAAGTCGTCCCGTACGGAGTGTTTGCGCTGGATACCCCGATCGTGAGCGCTTCGATCGCGCTGTAGAACGTCCCGAAACTCGCGCGAATACTGGTCTGTCCCAGACCCCCGACGATTTTGCTGAGCCAGAGGTCGCCGCCGACATTGGGCGAATAGGCCAAGCCGATGCGCGGCGAAAAATCCCGGTTTCCCGGCGGGGCCAAGGTTCGCGGAACTCCCGGATCGGTCGGGAACAGCATGCCTTCTGGAGCATTGGGAAACACCACCGATTGCTTGCCGGGCTCGAACACCGCGAGTTGATTGTATTTTTCGTACCACGGCTCGATCCGGTCCCAGCGCACTCCGTAGTTCAGGGTTAAATTTGATTTGATCCGCCAGCTGTCTTGCCCGTACAGGCCGAGGTATTTATTGCGGCCGTAAAAGGGCTGTAGTTGGCTCTGGTTATACTGGCTGGGAATTCCCAGCAGGAAATCCGCAAAGTCCACGCCCGTTTCGGTGCCGAAAAACAAAAACGCGCCGTTAAATTGCGCGACCGGGAACGAATTGATCTGATCCCAGTGGAATTCTCCGCCAAACTTGAGGTTGTGATTTCCGACCACTTTCGAAACATTGTCCAGGAACTGGTAGGTGTTGTTCTTTTGCAGCAGCTGGTTCGTGTTCGTTCCAAACGAAAAAGCGTTGAAGCTGACGCTCGCCACGCCTTCCACCTTAGGCGCCAGCGGATTGATTCCCGGCGTCCCCGGTCCGACCACAAATCCCTGCGATTCCAGGCTCACTCCCACGCCGCCCTGTTGCTGACCCAGATTGATGGCGTCACGCAGGTAGCTGAAGTGAAATTCGTTCAACGCCGTGGAACCGAAGGATTTCGTGTCGCCCAACTGCAACAGCTGGGCGCGTCCCACGTTCAACGCGTTAAAGCCCGGAACGCTGGCGCCGCCCTGCGCTACCGGATACGGATTGTTCTGTGAGAAATCATCGAGAAAATAGTAGGCCGAGAGCATGCCCCAGCGAGAGTTGCCATCTAGGCGAATTGCCCCTTTGTCGTCGCGCAAAAGCTGGTTGAAGGCCGAAGTGGAAAAGTTGGTGCCTGAGTTCGCTGCGGGAATGTATTGCAGCAAATTTTTCGCCGGCGCCGACCAGACACTCTGAGGGATAACCAATCCGGGGAAGACGCAGGTAGCCGTAGTACATCCCGGGAAAAAATAACGCTCGTTAGGGGTGACCGCATAACCCAGTTTGCTCGCCAACTGGCTCGCGAAGAAAGGTCCGCTGACTCTCGTGGGCACCACATTGTTATTGGCGTCGGTGGTTGTGAACGGATTCGAAGGATCTCCTGGGGGCCCCATAACTTGAGAAAAATCGCCGGAGCGTTCGGCCGCCGAGGGCACCGCAATGTTGCCGGTATCCACTCCCTGGGTCAGCCGCGTCCCTTGATAGTCGACGAAGAAAAATACTTTGTTCTTGCGGATTGGGCCGCCGAACGTTCCGCCAAACTGGTTCTGGTCAAAACTGCCCCGCGTCGGCGAAAAAAAGTTCCGCGCGTCGAGATTCGTATTTCGCAGAAACTCGAACGCGTCTCCATGGAACTCGTTGCTCCCGCTCTTGGTCACCACGTTGATCTGACCGCCGCTGAATTCTCCGTACTCGGCGTCAAAATTCGAAGTCAGGATCCGGAATTCCGCAATCGAGTCCAGATTAGGGACGATCGCCGTCCCGTTGTTTACGTCTTCCTCCGAATCGCTGCCATTCACAATGAAGCTATTCGCAAATTCCCGTTGCCCGTTGATCGACACCGTTCCTGGGTTCAGATTTCCCGAAGGAGACAACGCCGCCGCACCCACGTCCTGCACCGTCAAATTGGTAATCGCCGTCTGCGGCGCCACGCCGGGCTGCAGCGCCAGTAAATCGGTATAACTCCGCCCGTTTAGCGGTACAGCAGTCATCTGCTGGCCGGTGATCACTTCGCCCAGCTGAGTGCTCGACGTTTCCACCTGGGCGGCGTTGGCATCCACGGTGACCGTTTCGTTTTTGCCTCCGACTTCCAGCACGGCATCGATCAGCAGCGTCGAGTCCGCATCGATCACAATTCCTCTGCGTTGATACGGCTTGAACCCGCTGCTTACGATCTCCAGATCGTATTGGCCCACTTGCAGGTCGAGAAAAGCGAAAACTCCTTTGTCGTCCGTGGTGAGCGCTTGCCGGATTCCCGTCGCAGTGTTGGTTATCGATACCGTGGCCTTAGGAACTACGGAACCGCTTGCATCCTTCACGGTGCCGGAGATCCGCCCACCGACTCCTGCAAATGCCGCCAAGGGGGACCATAGACCAAGCAGAACGCACAAAAACAAGCTCGTGAAGCGGGGACCGAGACGTAACACAAGAACTCCTAGTTGCAACTGGTTATCAACTGAGGGTACGAGCCTAAGCTAGTTGAAAACCAGTGTCAACTGGAGTTTTGTAAAACTTCTGTGACTACGCCCGAGCGCTCCGATCCGGTTACACGAGTGGAAAGCGTGAGGGCAAACGCGGGAGACTGAGTTTGCCCTCAGTTTGGTTAGAAGTGGAAACCGACTTCGGCGCTCAAAGCTCGCGGCGTCACATAGTGCGTCCCGCTGAACGTCGAAAGGAAGTTATAAACCGCTTCCTTGTTGGTCACGTTGATGGCCTGCAGGCGCAGGCTCCATTTGTAACGGTCGCCGCGAAACAGATTGTCGTCGCCGACCGCCAGATCGAACAGGCTGCGACCGGCCACCCGCGGAGGATTGTGGTCGTCGTTTTCGGTACCGGGTTTGGGAATCTGCAGGTAGATCGAACCGTACTGCGATGACGGGCACGAACCCGTGGGGCTGATCGACGTTCCAGTTCGATTCGTGGCGCTGGGCGGCGTCGCGAAAACGCTGCCGCAAAACAATCCGGCTTGAAATTGCTGATCGGGTGACAATCCCAGGACGCTTACGAACCCAGGATTCTGTATCCCGGCGCAATTTCCGCCGTCGCACGGCACCGGACCCGCGACCAGCCCGCTGTCATAGCGCCAGTTGAATCCGATCCACGGCGAATTCTTCTTCGGCTGATACTGCAAATGAGCCGTCGAATTGAAATGTTCGTCGTGGTCGATGCGGAACGGCCCCACCGCGGACGGTACCGCGCCCACTCCTCCAATTTGCGGCGTGAAAAATCGAGCCGCGACGCTCGACATCACGACCAGTGCGGTGATCCCGTGGACGTTCGGCATGCTCGCGCGAATGGCATAGCCCGGAATTTTCGAATTATTCCATTCGATCGGGAAGGTGATCGGCGTGGCTCCCAGAATGCTGAAGTCGTACGCGTTGTGCGTGTACTTCCAGATGTACTCGCCGTCGACCACTAGGTATTTGCCGAACGCCTGCTGGAACCCGGCGTGAAATTCATTTCGAAAGCCGGGTTGGAGCGGAGTTGCAGTTCCTGACGCGCATCCTTCGCCCGTCTGCGCAAATAGCGCGCCCACTTCCGGGTTCAAGCAACCCAAGCTGGAAAGCACCAGATTTTCGTTGAAAGGAGTTTCAAGCGTTCGCGCGTATGACACCCGCAAAACCGTATTTGTTTGTTTGATGTTGTAGGCCACGCCCAACCGCGGCTCGGCCTGAGTCGCATGCGAAAGTCCATCGTAAATATCGCCGCGAATTCCCAGGTTGAACGACCAATTCCCCTCCGTGATGGTGTCCTGAACGTACATCGCCAGTTGCTTCACATCGGCGTGCCCGCGGAAAATCGATTCGGTGCTGGTCGCCTGGCCCGAAGGGCAGCCATCGCTGACCGGAAGTCGCGCGGTTCGCGTCAAGTCCAGGCAGCCCAGCAGCGGAACGAACGCCGCCACCGACCCTTGCCCGGTGTTTGGTTGCAACCCGCCGATGCACTGCGTGGGGCTCGTGATGCTCGGATTGGTGTTGGGAGTTAGGTCCGCGTTTAAACAAACTGCATTCAGAGTCGGATCGACGATTCCAAAAGTGTCGCCCTCGTTAAGGATGGTCTGCTCGTACGTCACGCCTGCTTTTACGTTGTGAACTCCTTTCACCCACGATACGTCGCCGCGCACGCCAGCGTTGGTGAGGTTCCTCGATTGCCCGGCTGTCTCCTGCTGCAAGTCGGACGGGCCCAGGTCGGCGAAGGGATTGCTGCTGGGATAGTAGTCGAACTGATCGCGGCGCACGAATGCGCCGAGGGTCAGCACTGTCGATGAATTGATCAAATGCGTCCAGGTTGGCGCGATGTTAAACGTTCCGATTTTCGAGCGCTGATCCGCGGGCCCGACCACGTTGCCGTCCGGATCGAGACCGCCGTTGTTCACCACGACCCCAAACCATGGTGCGGCCAATTGCGCATCGAACGAATTCGGCGTTTGAAACCAGGAACGCGTGTAGCCCAGATTCAAATGCACCGAATCGGCGGTTGAAAGCTGGTAATCGACGCGATCGAAAATGTTTTCCTCGTTGCCTTTGTCGTGCATCACTGTGAATTCCGGGCCATCCAGGAATCGCCCGCTATTCAATCCGCTGGCCGCGATGAAATTCCCCCATTTTTCGCCGCCGTAGGCGAGATCGAAACCCGTTTCCGCGGTCCCAAACGCTCCATAGGAGCCGGTAATGCTCCCGTGCGGCGTGGTCACGCCTTGGCCCGATCGCGTGGTGACCTTGATCACCAGGCTGGTCTTGTCCCCAAATTCCGCCGGAGGAGCGCCCGAAATTACTTCCAGCGACTGAATTGAATCCAAAGGAATCTGATTCGAGAATACTTTGCTCTGTTGATCGGTGATCGGTTGGCCGTCCACCGAAAACGAATTCTCCGCGTGGTCCCCGAGCCCGTGGAAAAGCCCGTTCGAATCGGCCGCAACTCCTGGAGTGGACAGCGTCACCAGCGAGCTCACCGATGAAGACGCGCTCTCCAGCGGAAGTTTTTCGAATAACGCGCGGTCCACATCTGTGTGGAACGTTGAATCGTTCTCCAGCAGGTCGGCCCCGCCTTCGACCGTCACCGTTGCCGAGCTGCCCGCGATTTGCAAGCCGATCTTCACCTCGACCGGCACCGATGACCGCACGTCGATATCCTGGGCGAACGGCGCGAAGCCCGTCGCGTTCACCGAAACGTGATAAGGATTAAATGGCACGTTAGGGAAGCTAAAATCTCCCGACGCGTCCGTGGTGGTCGAGCGTTCAAATCCGCTGACCGGATTGTGCATCGTGACTTCGGCATTGGATACCACCGCTCCCGACGGGTCGGTGACGGTTCCATGCACGTTCGACGAATTTCCGGTCTGGGCCGGACTGGCCGGCGCATCCGCCAGAATCGGCAATACCAATACCAGGAGCCAAAGAATACTGCGTACGACTCGCATAAATAGTTCTCTCCTATAAATGGCGGCCCGGAACGCCAAAGCGTCCGCCGCATGGAAGAATTTATGAATGAATGGAAAAATGCGCGCCCGCCACCAAAAACGGCGGACGCCCAAGAAAAGCAATTTATCAGGGGATTACAGCTGTACCGGAGGAGCTCGGGGAATTCGGTGAGTGCGAAGGGTCTCGCATGGTGTCGTTTTTTCGTCGGCCGCCACAAACCGCGCGACCGGCACCGGCGCCAGCAATTTCATCTGCGCCACGGGTTGCGGCACCGCGACATGGCCGACATGGCATACCTGGCAATGCTGCTCGTCTGATTCGTGACCGTGCCAGTGCCCGGCTGCCTGCATGGCAAACAGGCCCACGGAGAGGATCAGGGCCACGGCCAGCAATCGCGATGTGAGGCGTGTTCTCATCTCAAATTCGGCAAATCCTGTCACCTTGGATGCGCCCGGCGACCAACCGGTTCAGTTCAATTTCTCAGACTTGCAGTACGTCGCCCTCGCGCGCCACCAGTTCATACAGCACTGGATTCACAAAAAACCCCAAAACCAGCCGCGAAATCAAGCCGGCCACAATCACGATCGCAAACGGCTTCTGCGTATCCGACCCGATTCCGGTGGACAGCGCGGCCGGCAGCAAGCCGAGACACGCTACCAGCGCGGTCATCATGATCGGCCGCAACCTCAGCAACGACGCTTCGCGTGTTGCCGTCCGAATATCCTTATGTTCCAGCCGGAGCTTGTTGATGTACGAAACCAAAATTACGGCGGTTTCCACCGAGACACCCATCAGCGCCAGCAGACCCAGCACCGAGGAAACGCTAAACGGCGTATGGGTCAGTTTCAATGCAATCAGCGCACCCACCGGCTCGGTCATCACGACGCCCAGCGCGATCGTTATCGGGAATTTGAAATTTCCATACAACGCAAAAAGAATCATGAAAATCAGCAGGACCGCCAACGGCCCGATGATCATGATCTGGTTCTTCGCCTCCACGAACTCGCTATATTCCCCGCCCCAGCTCAACCGGTAGCCCACCGGCAAGGATTTCTCGACTTCCGTGATCGCCTTTTGCCCCTGCTCCACCGCGCTGGCCAGGTCGCGCCCTTCGATGCTGTACTGCACGCCGATATACCGCGAATTATTTTCGCGATAGATGAACGACGCCCCGCTGCCTTCCCGAATATCGGACAGCTCGCTCAGCGGAATCTGCTGCCCGGTCGGACTGCCCACCAGCAGATTTCCAATCTGCTGCGCATTTTCGCGGAATTCCGGATGCATACGCACGACCAGGTCGAATAACTTTTCGCCCTGAATCACTTGCGTCGCCGCTTGGCCGCCCACCGCCGCCTGCACCACGCCTTCCACGTCCGCCACGTTGATTCCGTACCGCGCAATCTTGTCGCGATCCACCTGCACCAGCAGGCTGGGCTGCCCCAGTTCGCGTACCACGGTCAGTTCCGTGAAGCCCGGAACTTGTGCCAGCCGCCGTTTGATTTCCAGCGCCTTATCTTGCAGCACATTCAAATCCGGCCCGTAAATCTTCACGGCCAGCGCGCTTTTCAAACCGGTGAGCGCTTCGTCCACCGCGTCTTCCGCCGGTTGGGTGTAATTAAAAATCACGCCGGGATACGCGGAGAGTTGCTTCTGAATGTCCTCGGTCAATTCCGCTTTGGTGTGAAACTTGCTCGTCTTCCAGGTCGAATCTTTGTAAGGCTGCAGTCCCACGTAAAATTCGCAATTGAAAAATCCGGTGGGGTCCGTGCCGTCATCCGGCCGCCCCAGTTCCGAACCCACATCAATCACTTGCGGATACTTCCCCAAAATCTCGCGAATCTGCGGAGCCAACTTCGCCGCTTCCTCGTACGAAATCGTGTAGGGCATCGTCGCCCGCACCCACAACGCGCCTTCATCCAGGTGTGGCATGAATTCCCCGCCGATGAAAGGAATTAGCAGGAGCGTCGCGCCAAAAATCAGCGACGCCACCGCAATGGTCAACTTCGGCCGGTCCAGGCACCACGTCAAATATCCTTCGTAGCGTTCCTTCACCCACTCGAACGCCTTGTTGCGCTTCTCGCGCACGCCGTTCTTGAACCAATACGAACACATCACCGGCACGAAGGTCAGCGTTAGAATCAGCGCCCCCACCAGCGCGACCGACATGGTATCGGCCATGGGGTGAAACAATTTTCCGGAAGGCCCGCTCAGCGCGTAAATCGGAATGTAGCCCGCGATGATCACCGCGACGGAATAGAAAATTGGCCGGTCCACGTCTCTTGCCGCAGCCAGAATCACTTCCTGCAGGTTGTATTCCTGACCCTCGCGTAAACCCAACTCGCGGTAAATGTTCTCCACCATCACCAGCGTGCCGTCGATGATGATTCCGAAATCGATCGCGCCAATCGACAGTAGATTCGCCGGCACATCCTGCGCATGTAGAAAAATGAACGCGAACAGCAGCGCCAGCGGAATCGTCAACGCCACAATCACCGCGGCGCGCACGCTGACCAAGAAGAAAATCAGCACGATCAGCACCAGGGTCATGCCGAGCACCATGTTTTCTTCCACCGTATCGATCGTCAGCTTGACCAGATCGCTGCGGTCGTAATACGGCCGAACCTTCACGTCTGGCGGCAGGATGTGGTCGTTCAGTTCCTTGGTTTTCGCTTCCACGCCCTTCAATACATTCTGGGTCTGATCGCCGCGCAGCATCATGATGACGCCTTCCACCGCATCATCATTCTTGTTGAAGCCAAACTGGCCCAGGCGCGGCGCATGCCCGATCGCTACGTCGCCCACATCACGCACATGCACCGGCACGCCGTTCTGCGAACCGATAATCACGCTGCCAATGTCCGCTTCGTCCTTGATCAATCCCAACCCGCGAACGTAATAAAATTGCCCGCCCTGCGAATAAAATCCGCCGCCAGTATTAGCGTTATTCACTGAAAGCTGCTGCAGCACCTGCGGCACCGTGATGTGGTAGCCGTAAAGCCGCGCGGGATCGAGCAGCACCTGATACTGCATGACGGTGCCGCCGAATCCGGAATCATCGGCCACTCCGCGCACCTGCTTGTACTCGCGCTCGATCACCCAGTCTTCAAAGGTTTTCAATTCCTGCGGCGAGCGGTCCGGAGATTCCAGCACGTAGCGGTAAACCAGCCCCGACGGGCTGGACAGCGGCGCGAGCGACGGCGTCACACCCGCGGGATAAGTCACTTCGCTGAGCCGCTGAAAAACAATCTGCCGCGCAAAATAATCGTTGGTGTCTTCGTCGAAGGTAAGGATCACGTCCGAGAGCCCGTACAGCGAAATCGAGCGCTGGATCTGCATCTTCGGCACGCCGTTCATTTCCACTTCGGTAGGCAGCGTGACCAGGCGTTCCACTTCTTCCGCGGCGTGCCCAGGCCACTGCGTGATCACTTCGACCATCGGCGGCGAAAGATCCGGATACGCATCCACCGGCATGCGCTGAAACGAAATCGCGCCGCCGACGGTGATGAATACCACCAGCATCAGGATCACGAATCGCTGCTTCAGCGCGAATTGGACTAAGCCGTGAATCATTTTTGAGCAGTCGCCTTGTTACTGCTGAAACGAGTTCGCAAATTGCAAAAACACTGCGCCGTTGCCCACCACTTTGTCGCCGGGCGCCAGGCCTTTGGTGACTTGCGTCTGGCCTCCCACGCTGGGCCCGATTTCCACCGAACGCCGGCCGAACTGATCGGTCCCTTCCGTTACGTAAACGAACGGCTGATTTTCGTCGTCGCGTAGGATCGCTGCGTCCGGCACCGCGATCGCGTTACGCGTGGTTCCGGCCTTCACCGTGGCTGTCACATACATATTGTTTTTCAACTTTTCGCCCGGGTTATCGACCACGATCCGCGCCTGCAGCGTTCGCGTGTTGGGATCCAGCGCCGGCGAGATGAACGAAATTTTTCCGTGGAACGCATCGGGATACGAATCAGTTTGCACGCTGACGTCGTCGCCGACTTTTACGTCGGCTAGATCGCTCTGGTATATATTGGCGAGCACCCACACCGAGCTCATATCCGAAATGATGAAAGCCTGGGTCACGCCCGCCTGCAGCAGTTGACCGGGAGCCACGTCGCGTTCCACGACTTCTCCGCCGATCGGCGCGTACAAAGGAATTTCCGAAGTCGGCGACTTCTCCAGATCTTCCGGCTTCGGGATCCCCAGAATTTTCAATCCCAGAAGTGAAGCGTTCAAATCTGCCTGCGCCTGAATCCGGTCCGACTCTGCGCTCAGCAAATCACGCTCCGCGATCGCGTGATGCTCGTACAGATCCTTGGCGCGGTCATAATTTTTAGCCGCTACCCGAAACGTGTCGCGCGCCTTCAAATACGACGCATACAGCAGCGAGTAGTCCGGGCTGCTGACTTCCAGCAACGATTGCCCCTTTTTCACGCGCTCTCCCGGCACCGCCAGCAGCCGGCTCACCGGCCCACCTACCTGCGTGATCACCGGCGTCGTATTAAACGCGTTATAGGAAACCGCTCCGGTCAGACGCAGAACCCGCGGTAGGTCCGAGGGCGCGACGGTCACCACCTGCACGTGCGACCTCTGGTCATTGGGTATCGTGAACAATCCAGGCGTCTGCCCTTTGCTTTCTTTCGATGAGAACGAGGTCATTTCGCCCGCGCGCTGATCTGCGCTGCACGCAGTCAAAGCGAGCGCCACGGCCGCGACAATTCCCAGTTGTGTTCCCCGCCGATGTCGCCTCGCGAATCCGCCCACGATTTTGATCATTGCAGGCTCCTCGTTCCCACCGCCTCGCGAAGCTGCTCTACCGCCGTCAAATACGCCGCCAGCGACTGCCGGTAAGCGAGTTGCGTTGCGCGATAACTCCGTTCCGCGTCCAGGAAATCCAGCAGGCTCGCAGCGCCGCGTTTGTAGGAATATTCGGTGATGTCGCGCGTCTTCTGCGACGCGTCGAGATACCCGCCGCGGTACAGCGCAATGATCTGATCGTTCTCGCGCACGCCTTCGTAGGCATTCAGCACGTCGCTCATGACCTGATCGCTGGCCGCGAGTTGCAGTTCCTGCGCCTGATTAATCGCGTAATTCGTTCGCGCGATTTCGCCCTGGTTGCGGTTGAAAATCGGAATCTGCAAACTGCCGAAAAAAGACGCCGTGCTTACGGCGCTCACGTGGTCGTAGTCCGCCGTCCCGGTGATGTCCACCTTTCCATTTGCTTTGGCCAATTCGTATTGGCTCTTCGCCGCCGTCACGCCCAGGACCGCCGCACGATAGTCCGGCCGGTTCTGCAAAGCCTGGGCCTGCAGGTCTTCGAGCTTCATACCGACCGGCCGGTAATCGAAATCGCCGGTGACGTCGAAATCCTCGGGCACCGTTTGGTATCCGAGCAGTTGCCGCAACCCGACCAGAGCCTGGGTCTTGGCCAATTGCGCCATCGAAACGTCGCTTTGAAATTGCAGCAATTGCAGTTTGATTTTCAGGTAATCGACTTCGCTGATGTCGCCCGCCTTGTAGCGCTCTTCGCTGATGTCGACCGTGTTCTGAAAACTTTTCATGTCCTGTAGCGCCAGATCGAGCGAAGATTCGGCCAGCTGCGTCGTCAAAAATTGCGAAGCCACATTGAAAGCCAAAGTGCGTTCGTTGTCCGTCACCGTGGCTTTGGTTTCCGCCGTGGCGTCTTCGGCGGCCTGCAAGCGGTGCTGCCGCTTCTTCCCGCGTTCGAAAAGATACGAAACGCCGACGTCAAACTGCGCGATGGTGTTGATGTAGTCCGCAGTGAATTGGCTCGGCTGGAAGATCGGCAAAAATTGCGAGTCAACCGTCAGCGTCGGATTCGGGCGCAGGTTGGCGGTGATTTCCTGCGCTTCGTTCTGTTGGATCGTCGTACGCGCTGCCTTCAAGGTATGGTTGTTCTGCAACGCCTTTTGAATGGCCTCGTCGAGCGAAATTCGCACCGAACCGTGCGCTTGCCCCGACGGAATATTCTGCGGCGACGTCTGCAGCGTACCTTGCTGCGTCGCCGGTGCCTTTTGCTGCTCCGGAGTTTGCGGCGGCAGACCCTGGGGCGAACGCGTCTCCTGCGGCGTGGATGGAGCTGGCGGCGTAGTTTGCTGCGCGGAAGCGCTCGACCCCAGGCACACGAATGCCGTTAGTAGTGCGAACGGAGCTGGTTTGATAGCCATAATCTTCAACCTCGAAAGAGAAAACGAGAGTCAGTCGGTGTGCTGTGAATCAAATCAGCACAGTTTTGGTCGGAAGAAATTAAGCGGTGGGTGGTGCGCGGGCCGGCAAACGGGGTTTGATCGGGCTTGGTGCGAATCCGGGTTCTTGCGGGGCGGAATACACGCCGATTTGTGTCAACGCCGTCGTGCTGTCCGCCGGCAGCGGTTGGTCGATGGCCTGATGGTTCAGATGGCAGATCGAACAGTTCGCATCCGTCGATCCGGCATGGTGATGCAATACGTTGCACAGCGTCATCCCCACCACGAGCAGCAACAGCAGGGCAACGGGCACGATTAGACGTCGGATTGGGCTGCGATTACGCATTCGCTAAGGCTGGATAAAACCCCTGCAATTCATCATATAAGAGATGTTCCGAAGCACCAACGGGTTGTGCCCCCGCGGTAACGGCTTAGCGCCCGACCGTCATCGACGCCAAGAATCGGCGTTCGCGCTGGCGAGTACGCCGTTCAGTTCGTCTGCTCCAGCGCTTTTTCCACCATCGAAACGCAATTTTCCACGCGCTGGCGCAACGGCCCTTCAATTTCCTGCTGCCGCTTCCGCGTCTGAAACATTTCGTCGGCGATGTTCAGCGCAGCCAGCACCGCGACTTTCAGCGAGTCGACCATGTGCGTCGACTCCGCGATCGATCGCATCTTGCCGTCGACATACGCCGCCAGGTCGTGCAGATACTCTTCGTTTCCATCGGCATTGACGTTGTAGCTTTGATCGTAAATTTGAATTTTCACAGTCCACTCCCGGCAGGGCACCGCCATTGTCGGACAATCATCCAAAGCTTGCAACGGCTGAAGGCGTGCCGCGCGCTTAGCTCGCCCGCAGCGTGGCACCCAGTTTTTGCTGCAAAGCCGCGACGATTCGCGACGAGAAATCGTTGAGCTGTGCGTCCGTAAAAGTAGCTTCCGCGCTCTGCAATGTGACGCGAATCATCAGTGAATATTTCCCCGCAGGGACTTGACCGCCCCGGAACAAATCCAGCGCTTCGATGCTCTGCAGTTCCGGGATGCCCAGCGAACGAATCGCGTCTTCGACCTGTGCGAACTGCACTCCGTCCGCCAGCACCACCGAAAAATCCCGCTCGACCGCAGGAAATCGGGGAAGTGGTTTGAAACGCAATGCCGCGGCCGCGTTTTCCAATCCGGTCAGCAAAGATTCGAGCTTTAATTCCGCGACCAAAACATTCTGCCGGAACTTGAATTCGTCGGCGATGCGTTTGGCGATTTGTCCGGCAGTGCCTATAAATTCTCGTTGACCCGTTTTATGCTTTAAATGGAGTCTCGCCGCCCGCGCGCCGCTCAACCACTGCCGGCCGCCTGATTCCCAGGTGAATCCGCCTGCCAATCCGCCGATTGTGTCCAGGTCGCCCTTCAAGTCCGCGAATTCAAAATCGCGCGCACCTTCGTAAATTGTCTTTTCGCGCGCCGAACCGGTGATACCAAGAGTTAGCACCGGCGTTTCCACCGGTTCGCCGTTGCGCAACTCATAGGTCTTGCCAATTTCGAACAGCCGTAAGTTCCGCTGGCCATGATTCAAATTCCATTCGATCGCGCGCAGCATGCTCACCGTGCCGCTCGACCGCATCACCGCCGCATCTTCCGCCAGCGGGTTGCCGATCAGCGCCGGCTCGAGGCCCTCTAACCGGAAAAGTTCGTCGCGCTTCGTATCCACAATCGGGATCTCGACGATTTCCTGGTAGCCCAGCGCCACGATTCGTTCGCACAAGCGATCCTGGGCTTCCGCGTGCGGCAACCGGTGTGCCGCTATTTTTGCCGGCGGTAGCCGCGGCGGAAACTTGTCGTAGCCATAATGGCGCGCAACTTCCTCGATCAGATCGATGCTGCGCGTCACATCCTGCCGCCAGGAAACGGCGCGGCATTCCCACACCGCGGCAATTGAACCATCGCTGCCGCGATTGGAATCCACCCGCACCGGATGAAATCCCAGCGCGCTGAGAATCTGCTCGATATCACGGTCCGGAACGTCCGCGCCCATCACCCGCAGCAATTCCTTGCGCGACAATTCGATTTTCTTTTCCGGTTCCCGATGCGGATAAATATCCACGACGCCAGCGAGAATCTCCCCGCCCGCCACCTGCTGGATCAGTTCGGCCGCGCGCCGCGAAGCGAGCTCCGTCATTTCCGGATCTGCGCCGCGCTCGAAGCGGTACGACGCTTCCGTCCGCAATCCCAGGGCTTTCGCGCTGCGTCGAATCGAAATTGGGTCAAACCAGGCGCACTCAATCAAAATGTCTTTCGTACTTAACGAAATCTCCGAATTCGCGCCGCCCATGATTCCGCCAATGCTTACCGCGCGCTGCGCGTCGGCAATCACACACATGTCCTTCGTAAGTTTGTGTTCGCCGCCATCCAGCGTTTTGATTTTTTCTCCAGGCTGTGCGCGCCGCACCACTAATTGATGTTCGGCGAGTTTGTCGAAATCGAAGGCATGCAGCGGATGCCCCAGCTCGAACATCACGTAATTCGTCACATCCACCACGTTATTGATCGATTTTTCGCCAATCGCTTCCAGTCGTTGCCGCAACCAATCCGTCGACGGCTGCACTTTTACTCCGCGAATCACTCGGGCCGTAAAGCGGCCACACAATTCCGGCGCTTCGATTTCCACTCGCGTTGCGCCCGCAGCTTTTTCGGTAATTTCCTTGAGGTTGGGGTGCAACGGCTTCAGCGGAACGCGATAAATCGCGGCGACTTCGCGCGCAATCCCCAAATGGCCCAGGCAATCCGGTCGGTTCGCGGTGATTTCCGCGTCCAGCACCGGCCCGGCGACAGTGTCGTCAATCGCATCCACCGCAATGCCCACTAGCGACAGGCGCGCGCGCAGATCTTCCGCCGACTCCTTCGCCTCGACGAACTCTTTCAGCCAGTTGTAGACGACTTTCATTTTTGCGGTGTCTCGATCTCTGGGCGGTTAAGGAAATTGCTGCAAAAATCGCACGTCGTTTTGGAACAGCAGCGGCACTTCGGTCACGCCATACTTCATCATCGCCAGCCGGTCCACGCCCATGCCAAACGCGAATCCTGAATACTTCTCAGGATCGTGGCCCACGAATGCGTACACCGCCGGATTCACCATGCCCGCGCCGAACAGCTCGATCCATCCCGACTGCTTGCACACGCGACAGCCCGACCCGCCGCACACGTGACAGGTCGCGTCCACTTCGGCGGAAGGCTCGGTGAAAGGAAAATAACTCGGACGCAGCCGCGTCTTCGTTTTAGGGCCTAGAAATTCCCGCGCGAAATATTCCACCGTCCCGCGAAAATCGCAAAAGGTGATATCCGTATCCACCGCCAGACCTTCAATTTGATGGAACATGTAACCGTGGGTGGCATCGGGATTGTCGCGTCGGTACACCTTTCCCGGAACAATGATGCGCACCGGCGGCTTCTGCTTCTCCATCGTGCGAATCTGCATCGGCGAGGTGTGGGTGCGCAGCACATGGCCGCCCCGCGCGCCTTCGATATAGAAAGTGTCCATGTTATCGCGCGCCGGATGATGCTCCGGAATATTCAGCGCTTCGAAATTGTAATAAGGTGTTTCGATCTCCGGCCCTTCCACCACGCTGAATCCAATCGCGGAAAAGATTCGGAACAGCTCGTGATAGGTCTGCCGCACCAAATGCCGAGTGCCGATCGCGCGTTCGATCCCCGGTAACGAAAGATCGATTCGCTCCCGAGCCTGCGCGGAATCTTCGGCCGCAGCTTCGATCGCTTTCTGCCGCTCCGCGATCGTCAGCTCGATGTGCCCTTTCAGCTGGTTCAATTCCTGCCCGACCACGCGTTTCAAATCCGGCGCCGCCAGCTTTAGCCAGTTGTCGGTAATCGCCGTCAGTACGCCCGCTTTCCGGCCGGTCCACTTCACGACAAAGGCTTTCCAGTTTTCGAGATCGGAGGAATGTGACGCCACTTCCTCGTCGAAGCGAAAACGCACCTCGGCGAAGCGCGAAGCAATCGCCTCGGCATTGGTCGCCTGAATTTGCGTGAGAGTTTGTGCTGTGGGATCGGTCGTCATCGGCGGATATATTCGGCCTTCAACTTCCGTACGATCGTTTTGCAGGGCGCGGCTTTAGCCACGCTATTAAACCACGAGCAATGCGGAGGGCTTTCAGGCCCTCCGCATCAGAACGCAACTATCCTTCTTCGTGATGCCGAACGACCGGCGTCTTCGTCGCGGCCGTTTTGGCCGCACCCGGTTTCGGCATGTGCTGCTTCACCAACCCGACCAACGAGGTAAATCCCTCGGCGTCATGCACCGCCATGTCCGCCAGAATCTTCCGGTCGAGATCAATTCCGCCCGCCTTCAGCCCATGAATCAATTGGCTGTAGGTGGTGCCGTTATTGCGCGCCGCAGCGCCGATGCGCTGAATCCACAGCGTGCGGTAGTCGCGCTTGCGCACGCGGCGGTCCCGGTAGGTATACCGCAGCGAACGATTGACGGCTTCCTTAGCGGAGCGGTACAGCTTTCCCTTTGTGAGGAAAAAACCCTTCGCATGTTTTAGCAGCTTTTTACGGCGGGCCCGGCGTTTGGTTCCACGTTTAACTCGAGGCATCGTTCATTCTCCTGTTGCAAATATCGAATTGAATTCGATTTCGTGCCAGGAGACAAACAGGGCGACTCGTCTGCGCAAAAACGAATTCAGGACTGCGCAAGCAGCCGACGGGTTTGTCTCACGTGGTAATTCCGTGTTCTACCCAGGCCGGAAATCCGGCGGGCCGAACTAACTGGCTGGCAGGCACCCATGACGCACTGCACAGCGCAGAAAACTTTTTAAGCCGGCTTTTACAAGCCGTACGGCAACGCCAGGCGCACGTTCTTCACGTCCGCCGGGCTGACTTGAACCTTGTTCAAAAGCCGGCGCATGCGGCGCGGCTTCTTAGTGCCCAGCAAATGGCGCTTGCCCGAACGCCACCGCATCACTTTTCCGGTGGACGTTATCTTGAAGCGCTTGGCGGCTCCCCGATGCGTCTTCGCTTTCATTTTCTTGTTCTTCTTCACGATTTCCTCTTCCGCTTCACTGCCAGCCGCTTCAAATCCCTTCGCTCACGCGAGGTAAACGGTGTGCATGCGATTTCGAATTTACAAATTTCAACTGTTCTTCGTTTTTACCAGAAAACCAGAAACCTCTTCTAAGCCTGCGCTTCCGGAGCTTTCTGCGCCGCCGGAGTCGATCCCGCGCCCTTCTTCGGCGCCAGCAAGGCCAGCAGGATATTCGCTTCCATCCGCGGCCCGAATTCGATTTGCGCGTGATCCATGATTTCTTTCATCAGGCGATCCATCTTCTTGCGGCCTACTTCCTGGTGCGCCATTTCGCGGCCGCGATGGAAAATCATCGCTTTGACTTTGTAGCCCTCGTCCAGAAACCGGATGATCTGGTTCTTGCGGACCTGATAATCGTGCTCCGCGGTCGAAGGCCGGAACTTCACTTCCTTGATGTGCGAACTCTTCTGATGCTTCTTCGCTTCGTGCGCCTTCTTGCTCTGCTCGTACAAAAATTTTCCGTAGTCCACCAGCTTGCAAACCGGCGGCACGGCGTTCGGCGAAATTTCCACCACATCCAGACCCTGTTCCCGCGCCGTCTTCATGGCGTCGAACAAAGTCATCACGCCCAGCTGCGTTCCAATGTCGTCGACGACGCGAACTTCGCGCGCTCGTATTCGTTCGTTGACCCGGAGTCCCGGAGGTCCACTGCTTCGTTCCGCGATAAAATCACCCCTCGAGCTCTAAAAAGTGTCAGTGCAGCCCGTTTCCCAGTCCTCCCCTAGGCGAAAGGCCCAAATAGGGGGACGGGTCAAAAAGTATAGCACGGCTTTTCCCGATGTCGAACCCAGATACGTATCGCCCTTGATGCCTCTAATTCTTCCCGTTTTAAGGTCGAACGCGTGTCCGAATGGCGCGAGGTATCTCCGTGCCCTCATCTTTTTCTCCGTGTACTCTGTGTTAAATCTTTGATCTTCCGCGGAATTGACACCATCACAATTCGTCAGTTACGGTAGCCTCTCTTCGATGCCCAAACGATCGACCCGCAAGGAACCGCCAGCCCGAAAACGCGCCGAAGCCATGAGCGGGGTGTTAGGCGACGCTCCGCAAGGTCCAAAATTTGTCGCGGCCTGCCTGGCCGACTACGAAATGTTAGCCAAACAAAGCTTCTCTCGTCCGGCCTGGGAATACATCAACAGCGGCTCCGCCGACGAAAACACCATGCGCTGGAATATCGAAGCGCTAACCCGCCTCCGCCTACGGCCGAACATCATGATCGACGTTTCGAAAATCGACACGCGAGTCAATCTTCTGGGCCGCGAGTTGCCGCATCCCATCCTCGTCGCCCCCACGTCTTCGCACCTGCTCGCGCATCCCGACGCCGAAATCGCCACGGTTCGCGGCGCTGGCGCAGCGCATGCCATCATGATCGCCAGCACCCTTTCGAATGTCAGCGTCGAGAAAATCCTGCAGGCCGCCATCCAGCCGGTTTGGTTTCAACTTTATTCCGACGAAGATCGCGGCAAGACCAAGGTGTTGATTCAGCGCGCCGAAGCGGCCGGATGCCAGGCCCTGTGCATCACGGTCGACCTGCCCTGGATTTACGCCCGCAACCGCGAGGCGCACATTGCCCATGAAGTCCCGCAGCTCCCGTTCCCCAACATCAATTTCACCGGCGGCCCGGCCAGCACTGGCCTGAAAACCTGGGGCTACCGAAATCTAAAGTGGTCCGACCTCGATTGGGTTCGCGGCTTTTGCAAATTGCCCATCGTTCTCAAAGGCGTCCTGAATCCGAAAGATGCCGAGTTGGCGGTGCAAAACGGCGCGGCCGGCATCGTCGTCTCGAACCACGGTGGCCGCGGGCTCGACACCGTGCCGGCCACCATCGACGCCTTGCCCGCCATCGCCGAAAAAATTGCCGGGCGAATTCCTATCTTGATGGACAGCGGAATCCGTCGCGGAACGGATGTGCTAAAAGCCCTCGCGAGCGGCGCGACCGCCGTTCTGCTCGGCCGTTCGATCCTTTATGGTCTGGGGGTTGGTGGCGCCGAAGGCGTGAAGCACGTAATCGAAATTCTGCGCGCCGAATTCGAAGCCGCCATGGCCCTCACCGGCCGAACCTCCATCAGCGCCATCGACCGCTCAGTTCTCTGGTAGGAACAAAAATTAAACAATCGCGCGCATATCAATTTCCTGCTTCAAATCCGCGCTGAATTGTTCCAGCGGCCGCGGACCCAGATCGCCCTTCGAACGATGCCGCACTGACACCGTCCCGGCTTCCGCTTCCTTGCCGCCGATCACCAGCATGTAAGGAATTTTCTGCAACTGCGCGTCGCGAATCTTGGCCTGCAGCTTTTCGTTGCGGCCGTCGAACTCCGAGCGAATCCCGGCCTCGAGCAGTTTCCGGTTAACTTCTTCGGCATACGCGTTCTGCCGCTCGGTGATCGGCAGCACAACGGTCTGCACCGGCGCCAGCCACGCCGGAAACGCGCCGGCATACAGCTCGATCAGATACGAAACCATTCGCTCCATGGTGCTGATGACGCCGCGGTGAATCATCACCGGCCGGTGTAGCTGGCCGTCCGCCCCGACGTACCCCAGATCAAACTGATTCGGAAGATGGAAATCGATCTGAATCGTGGAGTAGGTTTCCTGGTGGCCCATCACGTCCGCCAATTGAATATCGAGCTTCGGCCCGTAGAAGGCGGCCTCGCCGGGAGCTTCGGTATAGGGAAGACCGAGTGCGTTCATGGCTTCGCGCAGCATGTTCTCCGCCAGATCCCACATCGCGTCGTTTTCCACGTACTTGGTTTTGTCGGCCTTGTCGCGCAGCGAGAGGCGATAGGTGTATTGCGTAATGCCGAGGTCGCGGTAAGCCCGCTCCACCAGGCGCATCACTCCAGCGAATTCTTCCTTGATCTGTTCTGGCATGCAGAAGATGTGGGCATCGTTCAGCGTCATCACGCGAACGCGGCTCAGGCCGCTGAGTACTCCCGAACGCTCGTAGCGGTACATCGTACCGAGCTCGGCGATGCGCACCGGCAGCTCGCGATAGCTGTGTTTTTTGTTTTCGTAGACCAGAATGTGGTGCGGACAATTCATGGGTCGCAGCACCAACTGCTCGGTTTCCAGGTCCATCGGCGGAAACATGTCCTCGTGGTAATGGGCCCAGTGTCCCGAACGCTTGTAGAGTTCAACTTTTGCCAGATCCGGAGTGTACACATGCTGGTAGCCGGCCCGGCGTTCCTGTTCCAGGATGTAGTCCTCGAGAATCCGCCGTATCGTGGCGCCTTTCGGCAGCCAGAGCGGCAGGCCGGACCCGACCTGGTCGCTCACGGTGAATAGCCCGAGTTCTTTTCCCACTCGGCGATGGTCCCGGCGCTTGGCTTCCTCCAGCTTCTGCAAATACTCTTCGAGTTGCTTGGGCTCGACGAAACACGCGCCGTAAATCCGCTGCATCTGCGGATTGCCTTCTTTGCCCTTCCAATACGCGCCCGCTACGTTCATCAGCTTGAATGCCTTGATGCGCCCCGTCGAAGGAATATGTGGGCCGCGGCAAAAATCCACGAATTTTCCGGTGGTGTAGAACGACACCATCGGGTCGGTGGCCTTCTCCTCGACCAATTCACATTTGAACTGCTGCTGATTGTTGCGGTACAGCTCGAGCGCTTCCGGCTTGGGCATCAGCTTCCGCTCGTTCGGAATGTCCTTCGCCGCCAGTTCGTGCATTTTTGCTTCGATTTTTTCCAAGTCTTCCGGAGTAAACGGCTCGGGACGCACGAATTCGTAAAAGAACCCAGTCTCGGTCGGAGGTCCGATGCCCAGCTTTACTTCGGGATAGAGTTCGAGCACCGCGGCTGCGAGCAAATGCGAAGCCGAATGCCGGAACACCTGCACCGCATCCGCATCCTTGGGGGTCAGAATCGCAACTTTCGTGTTTTGCTCGAGCGGGCGCGACAGATCAATCAGCTGATCGTCGGCGCGCGCCACCAGCGCTTCCTTCGCTAAGCGCGGGGAAATCTGGTGCGCAATCTGCGCCGCCGTAGTCCCGCGCGGCACCTCGCGTACAGCGCCGTCAGGCAAAGTAATCTGAATGGTTTCCGGACTCATGGGACCCTTTCACAGCGTGTGGAAACAACTAGCTTACTGGCCACTGCTAGGGCGGTCAAGGCGAGACGCAGCTTCTAGTCCCTTATTCTAGCGACCGAATTACGGAGCGACTCGTAGTTCCACTTTTAAGCCGATGCCGCGTTTCGCGTCCAAAGGCAAGTAGCAGCCAATTATGAGCACGGCGATCAACAGGTTTTTTAGCATCACTTCCTCCGGGCCGATTCCATCATTTCCCACGCCGCATCGGGCACGTCGAGATAATCATTAAATTCACCGGCGCCACGCAGCCACAGCCCGCCGTCGATCACCACGCATTCACCATTTACGTAGTCCGCCTGCTTACTCAGCAAATACACAGCAAGGTCAGCGAGTTCGTCGTGGCGTCCAAATCGTCCCATAGGGTGATGTTTCTTGGCCTTCTCCTGCATCTCGGTCGAGGGCATCAACCGCGACCACGCGCCTTCCGTGGGAAACGGCCCCGGCGCGATCGCGTTCAGCCGGATGTGATGCTTCGCCCACTCCACTGCCAGCGAACGCGTCATCGAGAGCACTCCCGCCTTCGCGCAGGATGACGGCACCACGAATCCCGAGCCGCAATCCGCCGCGGCGTAGGTAGTGACAATGTTCAACACGTTTCCCGGCGTCTTCGCCGCGATCCATTTCCGCCCCAGTGACAATGTAAAATTAAAAGTCCCCTGCAGCACGATGCCTACGACCGCCGTAAACGCCGTCGGCGTCAATTTCTCGGTGCGCGCAATAAAATTTCCCGCCGCGTTATTCACCAGCGTATCCACCGCGCCAAATTCCTTTTCCGCCGCGTCCACCGCCTTTTCCACCGCCTCAAAATCGCGCACGTCCGCCAGCGCGTAGCCAGCCTTCGCGCCTTTCGTGCGAATCGCCCCCGCCGTTTCCTTCAACGGCTCCTCGCGCCGCGCCACTAGGAAAATATTCGCGCCCAGTTCGGCAAAACGCATGGCCATCGATCGGCCCAGCCCGGTGCCGCCACCAGTCAGCAAAATTGTGCGTCCGTTCATCAAATCGCTTTGAAACATTAAATTCCTCCAGTCGATAAAATCGCCGAGAGTCTCGGCGCCAGCCGCCGTTAACCAAAATCAAAAGCCGTAGTAACCCGCCGCGCGCTATGCTATCTAAGTTCTGCGAAATTTACGCGCGAATCAACAGCCCGGGAGCGGATTCGAATGAAATTCCTGATTGGATTGATACTCGGCATTCTCGTCGTACCCCTCTGCCTGTTCTTTTATATTCGCAGTGGTTCGGCGCCCACGGCCGCGACCGACGCCCCGATGCCTTTCGAGAAATTCATTGCCCGGGGCGGCCTGCACGCGAGAATCGACAAAGAAGCTCCGCAACGCGACGTGGCCTCCTTTACCACCGGCGATCTCGCCGCCGGCGCCGAGGTCTACCAAAAAAATTGCGCCTTCTGCCACGGCCTGCCGCAGCAACCGCCCTCCGCCGCTTCCAAGGGGATGTTCCCGCGCGCCCCGCAACTTTTCACCGCCGACGACACCGTGACCGACGATCCTCCCGGCGTGACCTACTGGAAAGTTAGAAATGGAATCCGCCTAACCGGCATGCCCAGCTTCAAGGACGCGCTCACCGACCAGCAAATCTGGCAAGTCAGCGCCTTGATGGCTCGCGCCGACAAACTTCCGCCGGACGTGCTGCTCGAGTTGAAGCCCGCGCCGCTTCCCGCGATTCTGGCTGCTCCGCAGATGGAAACGGCGCCGGTGCCAGTTACGCCCGCGAGCGACCCGGCCAAACAGAAATAAGAATCGGGAGCGCCGCGCTTCCGCGAACGAAGATCAAAACAAATTAGAAATTACTTCCCCGCGGGAAGGACTTCCTTCGGCAGCGGATTTTCCGCGTCTTCTTCCTGCCAGTAAATCGTCACCACCCACCAGCGCTTGCCGTCGTACAACAATTGAAAGCTGTTGATCCCGCGCGCGAACGGCTTCGCATCGCTCGCATCGTGCCGCGATTCGTAGGTACTGAAAATCTGCATGATGTTTCCGTACCGTTCCGACTTCCGGAAGATCTCGCGTTCCGCAAATCCGTTGTTCGAGAAATACGCATCGGCCAATTTTGCGTATTCGTCCGGGGTAATGACATCGACCTTGAAAATCCCGGAACCGTCCTTGGCGCGCTCGGCCGGAATCAGTCGCGCACCCGGAACAAACAAGGACCGGAACCGGTCCCAGTCGCGTTTCTTGGTCGGTGGCCCGGAGATTACGTCGTAAGTCGCGGCCATGATCGCATCCACCGAGGAAACGTCTGCTGGATTTGCAGCAGGAACCGCTGCGCCTTGTGTCGCTGGAGCGGTAGCGGGCGCAGCGCTTTGCGATTTCGAAGCGTCTTGCGCGGATACTGCCGATACGAAGCATCCAAATAAAACCGCAACACTCAAAACTCGAAGCACATGCGACATGAACGACCTCCCGGGCCCAGGATTGCTACGCGCGCTCAGGCCGCCGCACCCGCCACATCTTAAACCCTGCGCGGGCTGGGTTCCCTAGAAATCCACCTGAAAACGCAGCCCCGGCACTGACCGGCCGGTGCGCCTGCTTCATACGCACCCGGTCGGCATGTCCTGCCACTGGCTTCGCTCAATCCCGGTCACTCTAAATCGGGTTTACCCAGGCATCCTGATTGCTCGCTAGCGACATCTTTAGTAGTCTCTAGGATTGCGCCAAGGGCGCTGCGGTCGACCATAGACAGGGGTGTGGGATTTTGCGCGGAAACTTTAGCTTCGCTTTTTGGTTTTTGATTTTCGTTATCTTGGTCTTGCCCTCTTGTGGCTCGCAGACCATTAATTTTCCGGCACCCTTTATCAAGTCGATCTGCGTGCAAGGTCCGCAGCTGGCCTGTGCCGGTACCTCTGTGGTGCAAAACAGCCCGCAGGTAATCATCGAAGTTTTGGGCAGCGACTTTGTGCAGGGAAGTACGGTAGGCGTTTCCCAGAGCCCGACCGGCGCGCCGATCGGATTGGTGACTCTATTCGATAATCAGAACACTCTTTCCGGCACGCTTCCCTCCTCCTTACTGACCACCGCCCAAACGCTGTACTTCAGCGTCACCACCCCGCAGCCCGGCGGCGGAGTCTTTCCCCCGGCCAATCAAACTAATACTTTATTTCCGTTCGTAATTACTCCAGCCTCGAGTCCGCTGCCGCATATCACTTCTATTTCTCCCTCGAGCGCGCTGGCCGCCACTTCCGCCACGGTTACCGTTTTTGTCACCGGATCCAACTTCGTTCCCCAGTCGGTGGCCACCCTAAATGGAATGAATCTGCCGACCGCCTTCGAAAGCACGACTTCGATCCAGGCTTCCGTCGATGGCAACGATCTCATTGCGCCAGGCACGGAAGAAATCGCTATCCTGAACCCGGCTCCCGGTGGTGGCGTGTCGAATCAACTTCCGCTGAGTATTCTGAATCCTATCCCGACCATTACTTCCGTTACTCCCTCCAGCGTTCAGGCCGGAGCCGTTGCGACTATCATCGCTGTGACCGGCACGGGTTTCGTCAGCCAGTTCACCACGGTCACTCTGAACGGTGCGCCTTTGCCCACTACGGTCACCAGCACCACCGCGGCCTCCGTTTCTCTCACCATTGGCGATTTGGCGTTCGGCGGCGTGAATCAAATTGCGGTCGTCAATCCCGGTCCGGGCGGAGGCACCTCCGTCACTAAAACTTTTGCGGTGAACCCGACCCACTTGCTAGGACTTCCGATCCTAGTTGATGTGGCCGCCGACGGTTCGCAGGCTAGCAGCGGTATTTGCGGCGGCGTCTCAAACTGTCAGAACGGCACGCTCGGTTTGACTACTTCCACGGTCGGTCCCTCCACCAGCAACACCGGCCAATTCGTAGCGTTCGCCTCGGTGTCGCACAATCTGGTGCTGAGCGATACCAATCCCTCCACGGACGTCTATCTACAAAATACTTGTTTGGGCGTCGCTTCCTGTGCTCCGCTCACCAGTGTGATCAGTCTCGGCCCCAACGGAAATCCCGCCAATGGCAGCAGTTCGGAACCGACCATCAACGTGGGTGGCGATACCGCAGCTTTCACCTCCTTGGCCACCAACCTGGTCACCACCGTCCCGGTTCCCGGCGGTATGACGCAGGTTTACTGGCGTCCGATTTGCATTGCCTCTGCCACCACCGACTGCACGGCCACCACTTCGACCAGCGCCGTTCCGCAACTCATCTCCATCGCCGCTGACGGCCAGTCCGCGGGCAACGGGCCCAGTTACAATCCCGTGATCAGTCCCGACGGAGACTTTGTCGCGTTTGTTTCGCTGGCTACGAATCTCGTTTCGGACATAACTCCCAGTGGCACCATTCCCCAGATTTACGTTCGCAACACCTGCGGTATATCGACGTCCACAACCGTTAGCACCTGCATTCCGACGACTTATCTGGTTTCCGCGGCCCCCGATGGCGTCACTCAGGCCAATGGCGCGAGCTCAAATCCTTCCATTGCCGATACCGGGCTTTTTGTTTCATTTACTTCGGTAGCCACGAACCTGGGTTCTACCGCTCCCAATCCGCAGGGCGCTTCGGAAATATTCGAACGCAGTACCTGCGTCACCTCAATTGGTACCACCGGAAATACTTGCGTGCCGGTGACGACCTTGATCTCCACTCCGGATGGCACTACCCCGGCAGACGGCGCCAGCAGCGAATCGAGTATTTCGACTTGCGCCAGTACGACCGTAACCTGCAGTTCGCAGAGTATTGGCGCGAATGGCCGTTTTGTTGCTTTCGCCTCGACCGCCACGAACCTGGTGGTCGGGGTGGGAACCACCCAACAAATCTATCTGCGTGATACCTGCAGCGGCGTCGTCGTTGTGACCACCACCTGCACGCCATCGACAACGTTAGTTTCCACCGCGAACGGCACTACACCCGGTAACGGCCTCAGCGAACATCCCAGCATCAGCTCCAACGGGCAATTCGTTGCTTTTTCGTCGCTGGCTTCCAACCTGGCGAACACGACTAACGGCATCGAGAATATCTTCGTCCGCAACACTTGTTTAGGGACAGCGGTGACCTGCACCACGGGTCTGGCGCTTTCGAGCGTGTCGGGTGGTAAGAACGCGGCTCCTTCCAACGGGCAAAATCTGGTTCCGTCGATCAGCGCGGATGGTCACACCGTCAGCTTCCTGTCGTTCTCCAATAATTTGGTTCCGCGCGACACCAACGGGGTCGAGGATATTTTTCTCGGTAGCACAACCTTTTAATTTCAATTAGGTTTCGTGTTATCTCGCCAGAGGTGTGACGCATTTGCCACGCGGGATTTCTCTTCGGTGTCGTGGTCCGTGCCGATCTCCGCTCGTTCGTAAATGCGGACGGCGGCTTCCGGAACTAATTACTTGCCACGGTTTTTTTCGCAAGCGCCGCCCGCGCCGTGGTCAGCGTGAAAGTCAGAGACTCACGCGGCACGCTGGATACGAACGAGCCCACCATCCAGCCCAGCCCCGTGGGTATATCGCGACTCAGCGAAATGGCCTGACACTCCAGATACGTGCCGCCATCCTTTTCTTCGAACCGCCAGAACGTATTCAGCTTCCACACAAATCCGCGGTCGTGCCCTTCGGGTTCCAGGCGCTCATCCGATTTTCCTGGATTGTCCACTTCCTGCACCCGTGTCGCGCTTGAGCGGCTCCACGCGTGCGTCTTATCCACCACGTGGTAGTGAACTTCCTGGTCTGTATCGATCACCGTCGTGATGATTTTTTTCTGGTAGAAACGCAGCAGCACAAAATAATCGTCGCCCTCATGTTTCAAAATTTTCGACCGCACGATGTCCGGCTTAAAATATTCCACTTTGTGATTGTAGTCCTGCATGAAAGCCAGCGTTTGCGCCAGTGTCGCCCCCGGCACGAACGCCGTTCCGATCCAGTGATGGATCAGGCCTCCGGGCACCGCGATCGGTTTCCCGTCATCCAGCGTTTCCAGCTTTTCGATCACCACGCCACCGCTGCGCAACTGCGCCAGCGCCTCGGTTCGTCGCGATTCGGGCAAACGCTCGACCCAAAGGCAAGATCCGCTCTGCGCCAGTTCCGCGTCGACCTGCGCCTGCGTCAACGCAATGTACCGCGCATAATTCTGCGCGGCCTGCGCTTGCAGGTCCGCGGCGTTCAATGGCAGCACAAACAGCAGGATCGCCGCCAGAAAAACTGCCATCAGCCTTCGCGCCAATGCGTCCGATTTATCCATCACCTGTCCTATGCCCCATACGCCCGGCGAGCCAGAAATGACCACCGCCAGGCGTTACACCATATGAAGCAGGTACGCGGCCAAGAGATGTGAAGGATTCGCCGATCCATCCGAAGTTTCGTTCCCCAGCATGAGGGGTGGCTACATCTCGCTTTAGCGGGCGCTCGCCAGCGTGCTTGTAGGCGTGGCTTTAGCCACGACAAATACGATCCTGGCCTCCAACGGGCTTCAGCCCCTGAAGGTCCTTACGGCTGGAACCCGGTCATCAAATTCGGAGAGGAGCCGCGCTGGAACAGAAAGATGTTTTTGGGGAGTCTGTTGCCTGAAGAAGGCCAAATCGCGAAACCTGCCCGCTGGCGGAACTACAAGAAGGGGCGCCAGCCGCAAGGTTTTGGACGGGTTGGATAGATGCCCCGGCTCCTTTTTTTGTGGAACCGTCGTCCCCGCAATCGCAGCTTCCAACCCGCACATCCAGTTTCGCCAGATCTACGTCCGCAACCAATGGGGCATCCGGTTCAAATTTTCGGTACCGAGGTTTTAGTACCAGGTACTACGGAAATCTAAGGAAGAACAAGGCTTAGCTGCATTTCTGTCTTTACGATGGTGAATCGGCACCCAAAGCCCGCGCTTGTTGCGGTTAGTTCCCGTCTTGGCTCGGGATCAAGCGCAAGGTGACTTCCGTGGTTTTCTTTGCCTTGATCACCTCGCGTTTCGCCCATTCCGAGAAAACGCCGTTGGCATAGGCGCGCAGATCATATTGCCCTGCCGTCCAGCGCGCAAACTCGAAATGTCCGTTGACGTCGGTGTGCGTCGCGTGCGGATGCGTTCCGTACGATGTTTGAATCGTTACGCTTGCATTGGTGACCGGCTTGCCGTGTGGGTCGAGGACCGTCCCCTCGATCGTACCCACGCCGCCGTTGAACTGCGCGTGAGTCGGTACGCTGAATTGCGCCAATCCCAGAAACGCCAGGAGTGACGCAGCCAAAACGATGAAACTTCGTTTCATTCGGCACCTCATAGGGTTCCCAGGATGCAATCTTACGTGCCGGCGGAGGTGCAGCCCTAAAACGAACCTTCAAAATGTTCCCGAAACGCAACTCCTGTTCGTGTGTTCAGCGAACAAGTGGCACAAAGGTCAGGCACCCATTGCGGCGCATTCGGTGATTCTTCACGATTTCGCACCGGCATGCTCCCGGGCCCTATCGCCGCCCTCGCCACCGATCCTCAATATTTGTAATGCTTGCTCGCCGCCGCATGCTCGGCCTGTTCCATGCGCCCGGTATCCGGATTGGCCCGCCGCTCGATTGCCAGGTAATACATCAGCAGTTGCAGCGGAACCAGGTGCATGAACGCAGCCAGCCACGGCGCGCACTCCGGTACGACAAACACTTCCTCGCAAGCCAGCTCGCGATTGGCAGCCGGCACTGCAATCGCCGCCCGCAACATTTTCAAATCTCCCGCCGCCCGCAAAATCTGCCGTCCCCGATCGTCCGCCGCATCTCCGGTGAATAACCCGATCAGCGAACCGCGTGAATCGGTTTCCGAAAAAGGCCCGTGCAGGATTTCTTCCGTCTCGAATCCCTCGGCCGCGATGTAGCAGGCTTCCTTAATCTTCAGCGCCGCCTCGCTCGCGGTCGCCCAAGCCGCGCCCGAGCCAAAAATCTCAATGCGCGGAAGCTGCGCAATCAACGCCGCCCATCCCCGCGTTTGCGGGGCGAGGCCCAGCGCTTCCCGCATCAGCTCCGGTACGCGAGCGAGCTCGCCTACTCTAGCCGGCATGGCCACTTTGTTTTTTTGCTCCGCGATGCGAATCGTCATCAGCGCCAGCACCGCCAGAGCCGTCGTATAGCTCTTCGTATAGGCAAACGGAATTTCCTGCTCGCAGGTCTCGAGGTGAAAATCGGCGCCGCGTACGCCCTCACCGCTCACCTTGCCGGTAATCGCCACGGTCAAGGCGCCTGCCGCGCGCGCCATGCGCAATACGCCCACCGAAGCGGTCGTAGTGCCCGTGTGCGTGATCACCACCACTGCGTCATTCGCGCTGAAGGCGATCGGATGATGAATCAGCTCAAACGATTGCTCGACCTGCGCCAGCACGTGCCCCTGACTGAAATATCGCAGCCAGCTTTCCGCCACCCGCGCCGCGTGCAGCGAAGTTCCAATTCCCACAAAAATAATGCGTTCCTTATGCGCCACAGCCTGCGCCGCGCGCCCGATCGCTTCGCGCTGCGCCAAGACCTGTTCTACCCGGTCGGGCTGCGCCAAAATCGCTTCGTAGGCGTGATAAGGATGTTCCGTGCGTATCTCAGCCATTCGATTTCTCCCGGCTCGCGCTATATATTAGACGCGGTCGTTTTCGCCGCCGCTGATTCTAGCGGAACAGGAGCCCGAATGCCTCGTTACCTCTCCCAACATACCCTCGCCTGCCTCACCCGCCAGGGCGCCGAAGAATTGTCCAAAAAAATTTTAGGCGCGAAGTCCGTCACCGGCCGCCGCGTGCTGGTCAACATGCAGGAAGGGAAAATGCTGGCCGAGTTCGACGCCCCCAGCCGCGAAGAAATGGAAAAATGGCTAACCGCCGAAAAATTTCACTTCGATTGGCTCCTTCGCCTCGAATACGAATCCGCTACCGACGCCACCCTGCGACCCATTTCGTGAGCCTGGTGCCCAAAAACGAAGCAATTGCCATCCCTGTCATTCCGGTGTAGCCTTAACTCCAATGAAACTTCGCGTCCAGACCTGTACCCACTGTTGTTGTCTGTGTTGTACCGAAGTGTGTTCTGGCGCGGGAGGCTAAGCGACTCAGCAACAAAAAAAGCCGAAATTTCCCGACCCACCGCCAGAATTTCCAAGGCCGGTGGGTTTTTTGTTTTCACTAAAATTCTTGCGAAGCGTCTAACGCATCGCCGACTTTCGAGCGCCTAAAAAACAACAGGAGACAGCACAATGACCGATTACAAGCATCCCGAGGTTCTGGTTTCCACCGAATGGGCCGCGGCCCATCTGAACGATCCCAAAGTTCGCCTCGTTGAAGTCGACGTCGATACCACCGCTTACGACCAGGGTCATATTCCTGGCGCCGTCGGTTGGAACTGGCAATCGCAGCTCCAGGACCACGTTCGTCGCGACCTGATCGACCAAGCCACGCTCGAAAAACTACTCGGCCAATCCGGAATTTCCAACGACACCACGGTCCTGCTCTATGGCGACAACAACAACTGGTTCGCGGCCTACGCGTTGTGGCAGCTAAAGTATTACGGCCATAAGGATGTCCGCCTCATCAACGGCGGCCGCAAGAAATGGGTGGAAGAAAAGCGCTCGCTGACCACCGACCCCGTAAAGGTCACCGCGGCGACCTATCGCGCCAGCGCTCCCGATGAATCGCTGCGCGCCCGCAAAGACGAAATCTTTGCTTTCGTCGAAAAGAAAAAAGCCGCGCAACTGGTCGACGTCCGCTCTCCCGACGAATTCACCGGAAAGATCATCGCGCCTCCCGGCATGACCGAAACCGCCCAACGCGCCGGCCACATTCCCGGCGCTGCCAGCATTCCCTGGGCCCAAGCCGCCAATGAAGATGGCACTTTCAAATCGGCCGACGCCCTCAAGGCGCTCTACGACGGAAAAGGGATCGACGGAAAAGATCCCATCATCGCCTATTGCCGCATCGGCGAACGCAGCTCGCACTCCTGGTTCGTCCTCAAGTATTTGCTGGGCTACGACCATGTGAAGAACTACGACGGTTCGTGGACCGAATGGGGCAACCTGGTCGGCGCCCCCATAGAAAAAGAAGCCACCGCCGCCGCCGCGCGTAACTAGTAGCCACCAAAAACTAAAACGGGGAGCGCGTCCGCTCCCCGTTTTTACTTTAAACTTTCAACGCGACTCGCTTTCGCGTTTTACTGCGGAATCTGATTTTCCGGAACGCCATTATGCCGCGCCTCATCCTGCAGCGCGCTGACCTTGGCCTCAATGTCGTCGCGTTGCTTCTGCAGATGCACCAACTCCTCATGCCAGTCGTCGATGTGCCCGCCGCCGTAGACCCGCGTTTCCTGCACCGTGTCTCCACTCAGCACCGCTTTCAGTTGTGTAATTTTGTCGTCGATCACCGGCAACTTGGCGCGCTGCGCGGCGATCTGATCCTGATACCGTTTCGCGTTGGCGTTCTTCGCCGGGCTCGCCGGTTTTTCGCTCGACTGCGCCGGCTTCGCCGCCGGCGCTACGAAAGTGGAAATCGTCGAATTTCGATGCAGGTCGCCCATATCGTCGTTGGTCCATACCCGCTTTGTTGCCGGCGCGTTTGCGGGAGTGGTTGACGCTGGTGGCGTGGGCGACGCGGCTGAGTCGCCCGCCTGCGTAGCCGGGGGCGCTGGAGGGTTACTTTGCGCTTGCGCCAATGCCGTTCCGCAATGAACCGAAGTCAGCAAGAGCGCCGCAAGGCCGAACGAGCGAAGTGTTCTGAATTCCATACGAACCTCCGTGATGAACCGAGCGGTACAGTCCGGGACGAGTGGGCGCTTAAACGCCGTGATGGAATGAAACGAACCAACCCTTGTCTGATTTAACCCGGCCTACGGGAAAAGTTACTGCGCTCCGTAGGCCATTTTGCCCGTGGCCAACTCGTTTTGCGCGATGGCCAGGGCCTGCTTGGGCGGTCCGTCCCAGTGATACTGGCTAGCTTCAATGTACTGGTGTTCTTCGAAGGTGAACAAAAATTTCCGGGCGGTGAAGTCGTACTGGTAACGTGAGGGAAGCCATAGCCCGGGTGAAACCTCGGCCTGCTCGAGTGAAAACACTCCACCGCGGTAAAGCTTTCCCAGAATTCCCCCGCCGAACGAAACATCCTTCAGCAGATGTGCCTCGGCGCGAACCATCTGGTTGGCCTCGTGGTCGATCCAGATTTTCGCTACCACGTGCGAGATCGCTTCTTGCAGAATGGTGTGCGGATGAAAATTCGGATTCGGTTGCAGATCCAGCACGTCGCAGCGTCGTCCGTTTCTCGTTTCGATTCCGACCCAGTTCAAGGAAAAAGCCTGCGGCGACGTGTCCACTAATTCAGCCCGCTCTTGTTGCCTTTTCTGCCATTTCGCCACTGCGGTTTTCGTGCGGGGATCTTCGGTCTTCAACATCAGCGCCAGCACATCCGCCCAAGCCTGCAGTTGCTTGCGATAATCGGCTGGGTCCGCGGGTTTGCTACCGGTTCTCAGCAGGAGCTTCATCGTTCCGCTGCCCGTGGGCACCACTCGAAAAGTTCTATCCTCCAAAACGTGCGGATAGTCTCCACCCGTCTGCGAAACCTGATGCTCCACCCGCTCGTATTCGTCGAGTGCCTTGTCGTTGCGATGTTGGTTGGCGATGAGCTTTTGCGCCCGTGCTTTGATTTCCGCGTCCGACGGCGCCGCCCAATCTTTGGCTTGAATACTGTTCTGGCCGGGCGCACCCAGTCGTTGATTTGCAGGAAGCCTGCGCAGCGGGGTTCCCGCGCCTGCCGCATTTACCAGCGACGCGAAAACCAAAACTGCGAGCGTAAGCTCTTTATTCACAACAATAATTCCTCAGGCGCTTCATGCGGTGCGTTTCACAAAATCTCGTCGCCTTTCATTCTAACCGCAAACCGCACAATCCAGTCTGCCCCTCAGGTCAGGCGAACTGGTTCATTTGCGCCAGCCCACATATTTTTGACAAGGTGAACTTTTCTACGTTCCCAGCCGTCTTATAATGTACGCATCGTGAATAAGCCGCCTTTCGATCGCGCCAATTCTTACAAAATGCTCGCCTCCATGCGCGAGACGCTCTGGATTTCTCTTGACACCCTTCGCGCTCATAAACTCCGCACTTTCTTAACCTTACTCGGAGTCATCCTGGCGGTCACCACGCTGGTCGCCGTCATTTCCGTCCTGAATGGTCTGAACCTCTATATCTCCGATAAGGTTGCCAACCTGGGCGCCAACGCTTTTGTCGTCGATCGCATTGGCATCGTCACCAACTTCCAGGAATGGAACAAAGCGCGCAAACGGCCCACCCTCACCCTTGACGACCTTCAGGCACTCCGCGATGGCATGAAGCTCGCCTCGACCGTCGCCGGCGAGCAGGACACCGTCGCCGACGTGCGCTACGGGAATCTGCTCAGCGAAGACGTCAACATCATGGGCACTACGCCAACTTTCGCGCCGATTCGCGACATCGACGTTTCCAGCGGCAGGCTCCTCTCGGACATCGACGAAGAACACCGCGCCGGCGTCTGCATCATCGGCGCCGATGTCGCCAACAAACTTTTTCCCGGCGTCGATCCCATCGGCCACGAAATTCGCGCCGGCCAGGGCCAATATCAGGTCGTGGGCGTCGCCACTCCCAAGGGGACCGTTCTCGGCGAGCCGCAGGACAATTTCGTTATGATTCCGCTGGGCACCTACCGCAAGGAGTGGCTCGCGCCCCAGGATTCCGTCACCATGTTTGTGCAGGCCCAGGGTCCGGAATGGATGGATGCCGCGCAAGACGAAGCGCGCGTGATTTTGCGCTCGCGCCGCCACGTGCCTTACGAAATTGACGACAATTTCGCAATCATCGCCCCGAACTCGATCATGGGTCTTTGGAATCGCATCACCGGCAATGCCTTCGGCATTGCCATCTGGATCACTTCCATTTTTCTAGTCGTGGGCGGCGTGGTCATCATGAACATCATGCTGGCCAGCGTCACCGAGCGCACCCGCGAAATTGGCCTGCGCAAATCGCTGGGCGCTCGCCGCAGTCACATCATTCTGCAATTTCTGATGGAATCGTCGCTGCTGGCCGCGACCGGCGGATTATTGGGCGTGTTCTTCGCCATCGTCATCGCGCAATTGGTCCGCCTGCTCAGCCCCATTCCCATTTCCACTCCGATCTTCGCCATTCTCATCGCCCTCGTTCTGTCCACGGGCGTTGGATTATTTTTTGGAATTTATCCCGCGATGCGCGCGGCGAAACTTGACCCCATCGAAGCGCTGCGGGCCGAGACCTAGGAACTGCGATGCAAAGTGACTTCCGCGAAAATCTAAAACTCGCCCTCGACACCGTCCGCGCCCACAAGCTGCGCAGCTTTCTCGCCATCCTCGGCGTGATGATTGGCGTGGCACTCATCATTCTGGTAGTCGGCCTGGTCCAGGGATTCCGCTCTACGATTCAGGACGAACTCACCTCGGAAGGGATCGACACCGCCTTCGTTTCCCGCTTCGAGCAAGGCCCGAAGAACGGCCGTCATCCCAAAGATGAAAAGCTGCGCAAGCAGCTCACTCTGGAAGACGCCCTGGCCATCAAGGAACTCTGCCCGGCGGTACACGAAATCGCCGTCTCCGCGTTTCAATGGCAGCTGACCCACATCGCCCGCTACCAGGGCAACATTATTGAAGGCACTGATTTTCGCGGCACTTTTCCGGCGTACTTGACCGTGTACTCCAATGCCACCATGAAAGCCGGGCGCTTCTTTACCGAAGCGGAAAACGAGCATCGCGAAAACGTAGTGGTGATCGGCGAGAACGTGGCCAAAGCATTTTTCCCCTCGATCGAAGATTCACTGGGAAAAGAAATCCTGGTCGACGGCTCCACTTACCTGGTCGTCGGCGTGTTCGAAAAACCGTCCGGCGGTTTCGGCACGAACGACGAAGATCGCCGCACCGTCATCCCCTATTTCACTTTCATGAAGTTGTATCCAGGAAGTTTCGAAATCGCCTACCGCTTCCTCGCCTATCCCGGAAAGCTCGACGCCGCCGTGGATCAGATTAAGGAAGTCCTGCGCCGCCGCCGCAACGTGGCCTACGACCAGCCAGATAATTTCGCAATTCAAACGCAGGTGGAAGTCGTGAAGCAGTTCAACGACATCATCGGCGGTGTGGTCCTCGCCGTGGTCGTCCTCAGTTCAATCGGCTTGCTGATTGGCGGAATGGGCGTGATGAATATCATGCTGGTATCCGTCACCGAACGCACTCGCGAAATCGGTGTACGCAAAGCCATCGGCGCCCGTGGCAAAGATATCACCTGGCAATTTCTTTTCGAGGCCATGACGCTGACCGGCACGGGCGGCCTGATCGGAATTATTTTCGGCAGCGCCATCGTCATGCTGATCCCGGTTGTAAGCTCGCTGAAAGCCGTGGTCCCGGCCTGGGCCATCATCATCGGCTTCACCGTTTCCGTCGGCATCGGCCTCATTTTTGGGGTCTGGCCCGCCACCAAAGCCGCGCGCCTGAATCCGATCGAGGCTCTGCGCCACGAATAAATCGGCGCAGCTGGTTTGTGATCTGTGGTTAGTGATTTCGCTGCGGAAGCTGCTGGTCCCGCTCCATCACGATCGTACTTTCAGGATTTAATTGCGGCACTCCGTAAGCGCCCATCACGTAAGGATAACCTTCGGGGTCTTCCAACTTTCCTTCCGCGAGCCCCGCGTCGCGCAATTCCTGAATGGTGGCCGGGTAATGCCCGAATTTTTCCCAATACGTCTCCGATGTTTGGTTCAGGTTCTTCAAGTCGATGACTGCGTCCAATGACTCCAGGTGTTGCCGTGCCCGCTTCTTGATCTGCGCGTCGTCCGTGGTCGAATAGACCTCGCCCCAAATCAATTTGGAAGTTTCGAGCGAGTCGCCCTTCTGCGCCACGGCGCCGGCCATGGCCTTCATGTAAATTTGAGCGTTGGGATTTTTGCTGCCTTCCAAATAGGCTTTAGCCGCTTTCTGATAGTCCTTCAGATGAATGGAATAGATTAGTCCAAGGTCACCGTAGAGTCGCCACTGGTCGGGATTAGCGGCGATTCCTTTTTTCACCAACTCTACTGCGAGATCTGGCCGCCCCGCTCCGGCCGGTGCCGGCTCGGACAAAAAAATCGCCCCGAAGCGATAAGCCACCATCAGTTGCGGATCTAGCGTGGTGGTGATATCCAGCAAGGGTCCCAGCAACTCGAAGGTCGCGCCGCGTAAGCCGACCCGCTCCCCAAAATACTGCACGGCGCGCGTCCAATAAATATCTGCCAGCAGCGGATCGTAGCCTAGGCTGAGTTTCTTCACCATCGCGCCGGAACGCAGCATCAGCTCCGGTTTTTCATTCTGCAAAGGCGCGGCCGAGACGTCGATCCGCTGCTGCAGAAAGGTGAGCGAAATCAAAAGGGCTGGAACCGCCATCAGGGCGACGCGCACCACTCGAGTGTTGTTACCGCCGCTCATTTCAAATCGCGGCTCGAAAATATCGCCGCCGCGGACAGCAGCACCACCGCAATATACAGCGCGGCATACAGCGTGTTTTGCCAGATCAGCGCAGCCGGAATCGTTTCCTGGTGCGCCGCTGCCGCCATCACATTGAAGTTATGAAAATTCGGCAGCAGGTAATACACCGCCGTCGCCATCCACCTCGCCACCGGGCTGGCGGTCACGACCCCAATATCTCGAATGTTCGGCGCAAAAACTCCCGCGATATAGATTCCCAGCGTATACAGCGTCGAAAGCATCGGAGTGCTAAAACACGAAAAAAGCAGCGCCAGCGACGTAATCAGCGCGAGCTCCAGCAGGATGAAATAAATTGCCACCACGATCGTTCCGTCGCTGCGTTCAAATCTCCGTGTCACGTAAAACAGCGCTGCCGCCAACCCGACCATCATCAGCGCCGTGTTCACCGTGAGCGTCAGCACCAGCCCGCCGAATTTGCCCACTAGGAATTGCCACCGCTGCACCGGCTTCGCCAGCAAACTATAAAGAGTCCGCTTCTCGATTTCCTTATGCACCAGCCCCACGCCAATAAAAATCGCCATCAAAATTCCAAAAACCGAAATGGCCGTCAGCCCTAAATTGACGATGACGTCGCGTTCGATGCCGATCGAAACTCCGCCCACCAGCACCGCCGTACCCATCATCAGCAGCGCGAAGAAAATCAGGTTGTACAGCACGCGATCGCGCACCGCTTCACGAAACGTGTTGACCGCCACGATGCCCGGAATCGGGCTCATCGCGCGACCTCGACCGGCGCTACTTCTTTCGTCTGCGCCGTCTTCTTCTGCCCTGCCACCAGCTTCAAGAAATAATCCTCCAGCGAGGGTCGCAGCGGAGTCACCGACAGAATTCGCGCCTCGCAATTTCTCAATTGTTCCAGCGCTGCGTAAACTTCCGCTTCCGGCACCACGATTCGATAGCGTTCGCCGGTGTGCGTCGCGCGCTCCAACAGTTTTGGAGGCAACGCGGTTCCCGCCCGCAACTCAAATAAGATCTCCATTCCCTGAACTTCCATCGACACGATCTCACGCGGGGCTCCCACGCCCTGCAGTTTCCCGCCCACCAGCACGGCCACGCGGTCACACAGCATTTCCGCGTCGGAAAGAATGTGCGTCGAAAAGAAAATCGTCCGGCCCTGATTTTTCAGCTCGAGGATAATGTCGCGAACTTCACGCCGTCCCACCGGATCCAGTCCGGACATCGGCTCATCCAGAAAAACAACCTGTGGATCATGCAAAATGGCCTGCGCAATTCCGACCCGCTGCAGCATTCCTTTAGAGAATTTCCGTAGTTGTACGTCCGCGGATCCGGCCAAACCTACTCGCTCCAGGAATTTCTTGATTCGTTCCTCGCGCTCGGCGCCGCTGTATCCAAAGAATCTCGCAAAATAATCCAGCAGTTCCCGAGCCGTCAGATAGTCGTAAAAATAAGGCTGCTCCGGCATGTAGCCAATTTCCCGGTGCATGCCCACGTCCGCGATGGGCCGTCCACGCACCTGCGCGCTCCCGCTCGTCGGGAAAATCAAGCCCATCAAGAGTTTTAGCGTAGTGGTTTTTCCCGCGCCGTTCGGGCCCAGGAATCCAAACGCCTCGCCTTCATTCACCTCGAGCGTCAAATGATCCAGCGACCGGCGCATGGTTTTGCGCCAGAATCCGACGGCGTAGTCCTTCGTCAGTCCGTCAATTTGAATGGCCGGAGTATTCATCGCCATTCATTATCAATTTTTTCCAAGCGGAAGGGTCAGGTCAATCGTCCGTTGTTGCTTCTTTCTTAACAGTTCTGGCGACGCATAGGTATGAAGTTGTCTTGCGGGGATTGCGAGGCTGAGGTGTCATTCTCACCGATTCGCAGCCTCACATCATTGTTCGCACCGTGGACGCCGAAACTTTTTGAGGGTCGTGCTATTTTGTTTCGCTAGCCTCAAATCGAACCAGCAAACCGCCGTCCTCGCCGTAAAATTCCAGTTCATTACCCTGAATTTTCCAGGTATGCGCTTGATCGAGTGCCTGCAGGAAATCCTTTTCGATGTCCATCCCGCTCGGGCAAGCCATCATCGTCGACGCCATTGGACCGAAGTGAATGGTTTGCTTCTCGACCATGTATGTCCCGGTGATCCGGTTGCATCCGCCCGATCCCGCCACACGATGGTCCGCGGACTGCAGAAGAATATAAGGAGCACGGCGATTTTCATTCGCCACCACGTCCTTGTCATTCACTCGCGTGGCTTTCCAGGTCGTGTTCTGCAGGGGCACCTTTCCGTGCGCGTTCCCGGTTTCGGTCGCGGTCTTCTGTCGCGCCGCGTTCTTCAGCAGAATATTCACTTCTTTCCCGTTACCGCGGGTGATCACCGGATAGGTCGTATCCGAAGTAAACGCCAGTTCATCCCCAATCTTTATTGTCGCGCGCACCGCATACGCCTGGTTCTCCACAATTCGCCGCGGATCGTAGGTAATCGAAAAATGGTAAGGAGGATTTCCGGGATTCTCCATCACGGCGGTTCCCAGAGTCTCGGCCGCCGCGTCCATCTTGCTCACATCTGCCAGCGTCGCCTCGAAAACCGCATCCTTGGGCATCGCGATTCGTTCGCGGTAAGTCGCCACGCCAGTCACGACCCCCGCCGCCTCATCCGCCGGCGCATTCTGCGCCAGCGCGACCTGCGGCGATACCAAAAGCATCGCCCCGAACAGCATTCCCGTCTTCACCCAAGTCTTCATCGCGGCCCTCGCTACGTAACCGGGTTTATTTCTTTCCGCCCAGCAACGAACCTAAAATTCCCCGCACAATTTGTCTTCCCACCGAACTTCCAATTGTCCGCGCCGCGCTTTTCGCCATCGCCTCACCCAGGCTGTCTCCGCGTCGTCCGCCTTTCACTGGAGCGCCCATCCCAGGCAAATTCGTATACCAAGGCTGAGACGGAGCACCCGCCGTATTAGGCGCGGACGTCCCGGTCGCACCAATTGGTGCTGCTTGCCCGGCGCGGGCCTTCAGCATTTCGTACGCCGATTCGCGATCCACGGCGTTTTCATAGACTCCCGCCACAATCGAAGTCTTCATCAATTGTTGGCGCTGGTCCGGCGTAATCGGCCCAATCTGACTCCGCGGGGGACACACCAGCGCGCGCTCCACTACTCCCGGTGTGCCCTTCTCGTCGAGAAACGAAACCAACGCCTCGCCAACTTCCAGTTCGGTGATGCACGTCGCCACGTCCAGCTTTGGATTCGTCCGAAAAGTATCCGCCGCCGCCTTCACCGCCTTCTGATCTTTGGGCGTGAACGCCCGCAGCGCATGCTGCACCCGGTTTCCCAGCTGCCCCAGCACTTCTTCCGGAACATCCAGCGGATTTTGTGTCACGAAATACACGCCGACGCCTTTCGAACGGATCAGCCGCACAATTTGCACCACTTTGTCCTGAATAATTTTCGGCAGATCTGAAAACAGCAAGTGCGCTTCGTCGAAAAAGAAGACCAGCTTCGGTTTCTCCGGATCGCCCACTTCCGGCAGCTTTTCAAAAAGCTCCGTCAACATCCACAACAGAAACGTCGCATACAGCTTCGGCGCGCGAATCAATTTGTCCGCCGCCAGGATGTTGACCACGCCCTGCCCCTTCGAATCCGTTTGCATCAAGTCGTCAAGATTCAGCGCCGGCTCGCCGAAAAATTTCTCGCCGCCCTGCTGCTGAATCTCGATCAACCCGCGCTGGATCGCGCCGATGCTCGCCGCCGAAATATTTCCGTATTGGGTCTGGAATTCGGCCGCATGCTCGCCCACATGCTGCAGCATGGCCTGCAAGTCCTTGAAATCCAGCAGCAGCAACCCATTGTCGTCCGCGATCTTGAAGACCAGCGTCAGCACGCCGGCCTGCGTGTCGTTCAAATTCAGCAAACGGCTGAAGAGTAGCGGGCCCATCTCCGAAACCGTCGCCCGCACCGGGTGCCCTTCCTCGCCGAAGACATCCCAGAACGTCACCGGGCAACCCGCAAACGAAAAATCCGTCAGCTTCAGCTTCTTCACGCGGTCGGCAATCTTAGGATTGTCCGTCCCAGGCTGGCTGATTCCGGAAAGATCGCCTTTCACGTCGGCCGCAAACACCGGCACGCCGGCGCGGCTGAAACTTTCCGCCATCACTTGCAGCGTTACTGTCTTGCCGGTGCCGGTAGCTCCGGCCACCAGTCCGTGCCGGTTGGCCATGCCCGGCAACAAATAAAGCGGATGCGAACTTTGCGCGATCAGCAGCGGTTCAACCATTCGGAACCTCTCTTTTTTTCTGGTGACGCCAGGAATCAACCAGCTAGAACTGCTTTGCAACCCTCCGCGCCTCTAACATCTTTGTTGGTAAGCGATTTCGACGCGCAATCTATTACGGTATTAATTTTTTTCAGCGCTTCGCGCCGAAATGTTTTTGCGAACACTATCGTCACCCGGGTGTGTCGGTATAGCAACCACTACAGATAGACGCTTTCGACACCATGAGTGGAAGATTTTGCGGTTTCTCTATGAATTTTTCTTGACAACTTTTCCACATGCCCCGATACTTCGTTTCCAAGCTCGGGGGACAGTTGCTTGGCTGTTGCGTTTTTTGCGGAGCCAACGACCGCAAAGCCGGACTGAAGTTTAACCGAAAATCCAGAGGGGCAAGACCCCACTTAAGACCGCGACTCAGTTTTCTTGCGCGGCTTAGCTGGGCTTTTGTCTTTTTTTTCGGTGGGAGCCGCGATTTCGCCGCTCTTAACTTCGCCGGTGCCCCATAACTGAATTTGTCGCGCCGTAAGGTGCATTTAACCTCAATTCACGGTTCTTGGATTTGGGAGCGAAAGTGTTTGGGAGTAAAATAGTAGATCCCGCCCACTGAGGACCGCCCACAGTACGACGGCAACACTGCCTGCGCGGAGGCACACAGATGGCTGAAACAAGGACGGCAATGAACGGTATGACCGAAACAAATCAAGCAACACGTCGGGCCACGGGCCTGGAATTCCAGCGCCGCTTCACCGATGGCAAAGTTTCTCCCTTCGACAAGGTCGAATGGGAGCGCCGCACCGCACTCATAGGTAATGATAAGGGTCAGGTAATTTTCCGTCAGGAAAACGTCGAAGTCCCCAAGTCCTGGTCGATGACCGCGACGAACATCGTCGCCTCCAAATATTTCCACGGCAAGCCCAACACCGCCGAGCGCGAAACCTCCGTGCGCCAGCTGATCGGCCGCGTGGTCGACACCATCGTGCGCTGGGGTGAAGAGGGCGGCTACTTCGCCTCACCCGAATCCAAAAACATTTTCCGCGACGAACTCTCCCACTTGCTGGTCGAGCAGAAAGTCGCCTTCAACTCCCCGGTCTGGTTCAACGTCGGCGTCCAGGCCAAGCCCCAGTGCTCGGCCTGCTTCATCAACTCGGTCCAGGACAACATGGAATCGATCATGGGCCTGGCCAAAACCGAAGGCATGCTCTTCAAGTGGGGTTCCGGCACGGGCACCAACTTCTCCACGCTCCGCGGCAGCCGTGAATCACTCTCCGGTGGCGGCATCGCTTCCGGCCCGGTCAGCTTCATGAAGGGCTTCGACGCCTTTGCCGGCGTCATTAAGAGCGGCGGCAAGACTCGGCGCGCCGCCAAGATGGTCATCCTCAACGCCGAACACCCGGACATCGTCGAGTTCATCCAATGCAAGACCAAGGAAGAGCACAAGGCTCACGTCCTGATCGATCAGGGCTACGATTCCTCGATCGACGGTGAAGCCTACTCCTCCGTCTTCTTCCAGAACGCCAACCACTCGGTGCGCGTCACCGACGACTTCATGCGCGCCGTCGAAGAAGATCGCGACTGGTGGACTCGCAACGTGAACGACGGCAAGCCCTGCGAGAAGTTCAGCGCGCGCGACTTGCTGCGCGAAATGGCCGATTCTGCCTGGCGCTGCGGCGACCCCGGCATGCAGTACGACACCACCATCAATCGCTGGCACACCTGCAAGGCCACCGAGCGCATTAACGCCTCGAATCCCTGCTCAGAATACATGTTCCTCGACGACACGGCCTGCAACCTGGCGTCTTTCAACCTGCTGAAGTTCCTCGGGTCCAACGGCCAGTTCGATAGCGAAGCGTTCACTCACTCGGTAGACGTCGTCATCACCGCCCAGGAAATCCTGGTCGATAACGCCAGCTACCCGACCGAACGAATCGCGCGCAATTCGCACGACTACCGTCCGCTAGGCATTGGCTACGCCAATCTCGGCGCGTTGCTCATGTCCATGGCGCTCCCGTATGATTCCGACGGCGGCCGCGATTTCTGCGGCGCCATCACCGCGCTGATGACCGGCGAATCCTATGCCCAGTCCGCGCGCATCGCGGAACGCATGGGTCCCTTCGGCGGTTACCCGCGCAATCGTGAAGCGATGATCGACGTCATCCGCATGCACCGCGATTCGCTTCGCCCCATAAAAGAAGATAACGTTCAGCCCTCGCTGCTGCGCGCCGCCCAAAAGTCTTGGGACGACGCACTCGAGCTTGGCGAAAAATTTGGCTACAAGAACTCGCAGGTCTCCGTGCTGGCGCCCACCGGCACCATCGGCTTCATGATGGATTGCGACACCACCGGCATCGAGCCCGACCTGGCGCTGGTAAAACAAAAACGCCTCGTCGGCGGCGGCGTCATCAAGATCGTCAACAACACCGTCCCCGCGGCGTTGATGAAGCTGGGCTACGCTCCGGAAGAAGTCGCGCAAATCGTCGACTACATTGACGCCAACGCCAAAATCGAAGGCGCTCCATTCCTCAAGGAAGAGCACCTCGCGGTTTTTGATTGCTCCTTCACCCCGATCGGCGGCGGCCGTTCCATTTCCTGGAAAGGTCACCTGCGCATGATGGCCGCGGCTCAGCCGTTTCTCTCCGGCGCGATCAGCAAGACCATCAACATGCCGGAAGAATCCACCATCGAAGACATCATGCAGGCCTACATCGAATCGTGGAAGCTGGGCCTGAAGTCAGTCGCCATCTACCGCGACAATTCCAAGGGCTCCCAGCCGATGTCCGCCGCGACCAAGAAGGACGACGGCAAATCGGCCACGGCGCCGGCTGCAGTGTCCGCACCGGAAGCCGTTGCGGCAACCCCTGCCACTCCAGCCCCTGAGCAGCACGAGTTGTTCGCCCGCGGCGCTACTCGCCGCAAACTACCCAACGAACGCAGCTCCATTACTCACAAATTCTCCATCGGCGGCCACGAAGGCTACCTCACCGTCGGCAAATATGAAGACGGCGCCCCCGGCGAAATCTTTATCAAGATGGCCAAAGAAGGCTCGACGTTGTCCGGCATCATGGACGCCTTCGCTTTGTCTGTTTCGATCGCCCTGCAGTACGGCGTCCCGCCCCGCGCGCTCGTCGACAAATTCGTCAATTCGAGGTTCGAGCCTTCCGGCTACACCGGCAACCCGAAGATCCGTTACGCCAAATCGGTCGTGGATTACCTCGGACGTTGGCTCGGCGCGAAATTCATTTCGCCCGATTATCTCGACACCGACGCCAGCGAAGCGGAAGCCGCGGCCCTGGCCTCCACTCCCGCCGTCGTCGCGGCACCGTCGGATGTCGCAGCCGCAAAGCAAGCTACCGCGGGTAGAGTAGCCGAAACCGAAACATCCACGCGCCATCGTGCCACTGTCGATGACGCCCCGTCCTGCTCCGAATGCGGCATGCTCATGACGCCCAACGGCAGCTGCTACAAATGCTCCAATTGCGGCGGCACCTCCGGCTGCAGCTAAGAGCCAACGTTAAAAATAAAAAAGGGCGGGTCTTAGACCCGCCCTTTTTTATTGCCGTCATCCTGAACGCAGTGAAGGATCTCACCCTTGGTCGAAAACGCACACGCAAACACCGTAGGCGCGGCCCATCAAACGGCAATCGTCACGCCTGCGCTTTATCCGCCGCCCGCCGCATTGACTGAATCGCCGTACATCCAATCACCAAAACCGCGATCACCAGCACGCCCCACAAAAATATCTCATGCGTTTCGGTCCAGGGCCGCGGATCCACCCATCCGTTATTCACTTCCTCCGGCCCAAGTTTTCCCGGGATGGCGAGTCTCCGTTGCGCCTCATTCACGCGCTCACCGAGATCGTACTGCGCCGCGCCAACTCGCTCCTGCCCGTAAATCAGCGAATAGTTTTTACCCGGCTGCTGCTCGAAAACCACATGCAGCGGTGTCGTGTAGAGCCTCACCGACGCATCAGCCAACGGCGCATCGTTTCCATTCTCCACGGTGATGCGCCAATACCGGTCCCCTGCGCCCCCGTACGGCACCGGAACCGCGAGTTGCTCCTGCACCTTGTCGCCTTGGTGAAAGCGATAAATTTGGCCGCCCGCTAAGCTACGCCAGTCTTTTCCATCAACGCTGGTCTCCACCACCACGCCGCGCACGAATTCCGTCGGTCCTACTTCGAAATGAACCTCCGAAACAGGCAGCCCTGTTCCGCCTAAGTCCGCGCGCCACACGCTCTGTCCCTGGTGCGGCGTGCCCAAGTTCGGCGTGATCTGGGCGTCGATCGGCACTCGTTCCTCGGGCCCGACCGTTTCATGGAACACGACTGCGCCCAAAACGCGAAACTGCTTGTCCCCGTCAAAAATGCGCACCCGCAGATACCGCGCATTGTTTTCCGAGTAGTGCACTACCCGCGTGCCGTCCCGCCCATCTTTCGCAAAACGAAAAATCGGCGCGCGCTCCTGCACGATCCGCCATTTGCGAGCGTCGTCACTCGCCTCTACGCTCACCCATTCAATAAAATTCTGTTCGCCAGTCTCGATTTCCAGCGAATTGTGAAACGGCGCATCACCCTTGATCTCAATCACCGCCTGTGTGTACTCACCGGGCGTGAAACTTCGCTCGTGTACCGTTGCGGCCAGACGCTCTATTTTCTTGCCGCCATCCAGCATAAATATCGTGTACGGCGTTTCGTTCCCCTGCTCGTCGATGATCCGCAGATCCTCCAGCGACGGCTTCGACCGCAAGAAAACCTCGTCCGCAACGGTCGCCTCGACCAGCTGTGGAGCGTCCGTTGGTGCCAGTTCGATCGCCCGCGAATACCGCCAGTTTTTCCACGCTCCCGGCAGCGCCGAATACGCGAGCGCCGTCGCCGCGCACAGTGCCAGCGCAATCAGCAATGCCGCGGAGCCTCGCAAGCTGCGAACCCGCCCGATCAAGATTTGTTCTCCGCATTCCGCCCTGCCAGTTGCCGTTGGTAGTAAAACGAAATCAGCAGCAGCGCCAGCCCCAGCAGCGCAAACGAAACGATCCGGTAGAATTTCTCGAGGAACGAAAGGTCGAAAACAAAAACCTTCACAATCACCACGCCCAGCAATGTCAGCGCCTGCCAGCGCACCACCGCCAATTTCTTCAGCGCTCCCACCGCCAGCAAAACCAGCGCGTACACCAGCCACAACGACGACAACGCCAGTTCCTGGGCATGTTCCGTGTCGATTCCCAGCGACGGCATGCGCCCAAACACGTCCCAAACTTCCAAGGACAAGGCCACGATCAGCAGCACGTTCGCCGCGATCGCCGTCGCCCCGTACATCAACCCTTCCTCATGGCCGACCGCCTCGCCGGCCTTCGACGCGAAATAACAAGCCGCAAAAAAACACGCGACCGCCACACCGAACGTGAAAAAACGCTCGTTCAGCAGAAACGTATCCGCCGGAATCGAAATCGCTACCAGCCTTCCAGTTACAATCGCAAACAGCAAAAATCCCGCCCAACGCATCAACGGGAATTTTGCAGCCAGCCCGCTCCAGACCAGGATCGCGCCTTCCACCGCCCAGGCGATCGTGATCCACTTCCCGTCGCAACGGATCGGAATGGCCAGCGTCGCAAAGGTCAATGCCAGGCCACCGTAAAAAATCCTCGCGATGCGAGTATTCGCGCCCAGACCCGTCGGCAACAGTCGTTCGGCGCCCAGATGCGCCGCGGCCAGCGCCAGAATCGCGATCGTGAGGCTCCAGCGGTATTGCGGCCAGAACATTTCATGCAGCGCTACCGGGAAAGAAATTGAGTTGATTACCACAATCCCGATTTCCAGTTCGGACATCTCGCCATCGCGCCAGCTGCGAATTGCCGGAATCGCCGCAAATAGCAGAAAGAATAGCGTCGCGAACAGAATCGTGACTGCCATTTCTGGCTCAGCGTAAAAATCGCTGTACCAACCCCAGAAAAATATCATCGTGGCCGCGAATTGCACCGGCAGCAGCCATTTCCACACGCGCAACCAGGCCAGGCTCAGCACCGCCGCGCCCAGAATTAAAAGGTAGGTAAAGAGCGCGACTTCGTGATTTTCCCCAGTGCTGACGAGCAACGGTGTAATCAGGCCACCAATCTGCGCCAGCAACGCGATGCGTTCCGAATTTCTTCCCACTGCCACCACGAACGTCGCTGCCGTCACCACGATCATCAGCGCGAACGCCGTCGACTGCGAAAAAATGCCGTAGTAATGCCAGCCGGCCCACAGCGACAGATAAAGAACCGCCGCGCCTAGCGCCGCGATGCCCTCCGAAAAATATTTGTATCCCTTACTGAGCAGCCGCTGGCTCCAGGGATACAGCGCACTGCCCAGCAACAAACCAATTCCGACGCGCCCGCGCGGCCCCACCCAATCGTTGTCGAATGCGTATTTCAAAAAGAAAGTCGTTGCAAACAGCAGCGCCAGGATCCCGACGTAATTCAGCCACCGCCCGGCCACCAGCGCCTCAAAGCTCTCGTGGCTCTCGCGATCTGCGCTCGCGGAAGAGAAATGTGGAATCGCAGGCGCCGGAGGAGGCAAACGTACCGGCGGCTTTGCCGGGATCGGTGCGGGTACGAATTCAGCAGATTGCGGCACAGGAGGAATTGGATCGGGAACCGCGACTTGCGCCGCGGTAGGTTGCGGCGTCACCGCGGGTACCTGCGGAATTTGATGTGTTTCGGGCAGGAGAGTCGCCGAGCTCAGCGCCTGCTCGAGCTGCGCCACGCGCTTTTCCAACCCGTAAATTCTAGCAATCAGCTGTGGCGCTTCCTCGTCGACCTTGCGCTTTAACGTGCCCACACGAACCATGGCCCCGATGGCCAGCAGCGGGACACCAATCACAATCGCGAACGCGAGCAAACCAAAAATCACGGCGCCTGAGTTCATAGTTGGAGGGGTAACGGGTTCGACGCTAGTACATCATAGTCACTTGCGGCGAGCAATACGTTCGGCTCAAAGCCGTCGGCTAACCGACAATTCGCCGGAAATCCGGCCGTACTGGTCTAACGTCATATCAAAGGAAACGAAAGGGAACTGCGGTAGGAAAAAATAAGGGGCCCCGTCGGGCCCCTATATGCTCTACCCCTAGAATCCGGTCTCAGCGCGGTGACACCGGCCCACCCCGGGATTAGAGACAGCCACGGAACAAATTGCACGCCGAGGGCCAAGATTACGAAACTATGAACCTTCCGACTAAACTCCTTTTGTACATACACTTAGCTCGACCTTAAAGCGCAAAAATTGGGTCAGGCTCCGCCAAATATCCAATTTCTGAAAGGCTTCCGCGTTTTTTCCTATGTGGTTTGGAAGGATGATCCGCTTTTTGCAAGCTGCCGCGCACGCAGCCGCCGCCAAATCAGCCAAACCGGCGTGATGAACAGCGCGAGCCAGAACAAAATCGATAGCCCGTAATTCAGCACGAAAATCAGCAGAGCCACGATCGCGTCCAGCAGATTCTGCACGCCCGCTAGCAGTGCGTTTCGCAGCTTGGTCCCCATCGACGACTGCGACTGTAGCTTCTGGTGGTATTCCTCGCTCAGTTCCACTTGCACCGTCGCATAGCTCACCCGGTGCAGCATCAAAGCGCTCTGCCCCTGCATGCTTTCCACTTCCGCGCGCACCCGGGCCAGCTCGCGTTCCACGTCCAGCACGTCTTCCAGCCTTCCGGTACGCGCCCCGAGCAGCTCGACCAGCCGCCGCTCGGTAGCCTGCGCCACCTTCAGTCGCGCCTGCAGGTCGACGTATTCGGCGCTCACCTCCTCGTTCGATTTCGATTCTTCTTCCACGTGGCCCAGTTTCCGCAAATCCACTAACAATCCTTCCAGCTCTTTGGCCGGCACACGCAAGGCCACCGAAAGCGATCGCGAGTCTCCGCTTTGGGCCTGGGCGTCGAGCTTTTCGATGTACCCGCCACGCGCGGCGACCAGCTTTTGGACTGCCGCGTTCGCTTCGTCATAGTTTTTCGCGACGATACTGAGCGATGCCGTCTGCACTATCATCGGCCCAACCGATTCAGGCGCAGCGAGTTCGCCGCCCGACGTAGGTGGCGGTGGCGTCGGGGCAACCATAGGTTGGCTAATTGCCAGCGACGATGACAGCGCGCTTCGCTCCCTTTGCTGGGTGTATGTTTCGCGTGATTGAAGCTGGCTCTTGGATTCGTCACTCAACCACGACTTATAAGTACTTGCAGGGGCCGGTTCCCGCGAGTCTGTTGCCGCCAGTTCAGTTGGGGGATTCCGCAATCTCCCCAATTCTGAAATGCTTGCGACTCCGGCGACCACTAGCACCATCGCGAATGCCGCGCCAAACGCCCAGACTTTACGAGTCGCGACCAGTTCCCACCACCGGCTTGCGCCGCTCCATCCGGAACCCGCGGCTTTTGTCATCTCCGCCCTATTTGCCGCATTTTCGGCCAAGACCGCCGGCCCCAGATTTGCCGGCGCCGGTTCAATCTCAAAATTCAGCATCCGCCCGGAAACCAGACGGAGTTCCTTCGCCAGGCTCTGGCACTCCGCGCAATGTTCCAGATGTCCGGCCAGTGCGGCCGCCCGTGTCGGTTCCAGTTCGCCGTCCAAGTAAGCCATCACCTCTTCGGCATCGAACGCATGTCGTAGGGATCGATTCATAAATTCCTCAGTCGCCATCCTTGGCCGGCACCAACTGTTCCTTCAGCGCCATGCGCGCGCGGAACAAGCGTGAACGCACCGTGTTCACCGGTAAACGCATCAGCGCCCCAATTTCCTCGTAACTCAATTGCTCATACTCGCGCAGCATCAGAATCTCGCGCTCATCGCTCCCCAGTTGTTCCAGTGCTCCACGCACCCAGATTCCGGCGTCCGTTGTGACCGCTCCTCCGGCGCCATCGACGCGCCGGTCGAGTTTTTCGTTCTCGCTCACTTCGCGTCCCGCTTTGCGCCGTTCCGCATACACCATATGCATCGCCACTCCGTACAAATAACTTCGAAAAGTTGATCGCGGCTCATAGCGCGCCGAGTTGCGCAGCACTGCCAGAAAACACTCCTGCGCCAATTCTTCCGCCCGCGCCGCATGATCGATCCGCCGCCGGAAGAACCGGTACACCGGTTCGCGATAGCGTTCAAAAAGCTCCGCAAACGACTCCCGCGAGCCCGTCTGAAACGCCAGGATCAGTTGTTCGTCGGTATTCATCGTCGCCAAGCAGCCACTTCGATCGCCCTTACGTTCTTTGACGATTGGCCTTCACCAATGGAATGTCGCGAGGGCCCAAAAAGTTCCCGGCCTTGCGAAGATAAAGCGGATATGACTTGACCATAAATCCAAATGAAGCCCGTTCAGATTCGGGTTCGCCAGGAATTCAAAGCGCAAACGTAACGGTTATGGTTGTGTCGACCTCGACAGGCTGTCCAGCTAGTGAGGTGGGTTCGTAGCGCCAGTCTTTCACGGCGTCCATGGCTGGCTTGGCCACGCGGAAACCACTGAAAATATCTGGCATTTACGCGCCGATCGCTTCGCGCAGGCTGTTCGCCAGGGAATCGGTCCACCGTCGCACGTCATCTTCATGCTCGGCTTCGACCATCACCCGCGCCAGCGGCTCGGTACCTGAATACCGCAGCACCACCCGCCCGGATTTTCCCAGCGCATTTTCGGCCGCAACCAGTTCCCGCGAAACCGCCGGCAACGTGTCGAGCGGAGGTTTGGACTTTACCTTCACGTTCACGATCTTCTGAGGAAAAACCTTCAAGTCCGCAAGCAGTTCGTCCAGCGGCCCCGCCAGCGCAACGATCGACGCCATCTTGACCGCCGTCAACATTCCGTCACCGGTGGTGGCATCATCGAGAAACAAAATATGCCCGGATTGCTCCCCGCCCAGATTCGCGCCGATGCGCTGCATTTCTTCCAGCACATAACGGTCGCCCACCGCGGTGCGCTCCAGCTTCAGTCCCGATTTCTCCAGCGCGCGCTCCAGGCCCAGGTTCGCCATCGTGGTCCCGACAATCACGTCGCCCTTCAGCGTACCGGCCGATTTCATGTACCGGCCCGCGACCAGCAGCACTCCATCGCCATCGACCAGCCGCCCCGAAGTGCTGGCGAAAATCGCGCGATCCGCATCTCCATCAAACGCGACTCCCATCGCCGCGCCACTTTCGGCCACGCGCTTCTGCATCGCTTCGGGGTGCAGCGAACCGCACCCGGCGTTGATGTTTCGCCCGTCGGGGATGTTGCCAATCGCGATGACTTCCGCCCCCAAAGCTCGAAACAATCGCGGAGCCAGCGCGCTCGACGCGCCGTTGGCGCAATCCATCACGATTTTCATGCCAGCCAGGTTCGCGGCAGGCAGAACGGCCGCCCGCAATCCATCGAGGTAATCGTCGTCGATCTTTTCGTTGTCGCGCAGCTGCATGGCGCTTCGCTTTTCGGCCGGTTCATTCGAGGAAAGTATAAAACGTTCGATTTCCGCTTCCACCGCGTCTGGAAACTTTGTGCCGGCCGCGGAAATCAGCTTCACGCCGTTGTCGTGATAAGGATTGTGCGACGCCGAAATCACCACGCCCGCGTCGAAACCTTCGCGGCTCACCAGCCAAGCGACTCCTGGCGTAGTGACTACGCCGGCAGAAAGCGGTGCGACTCCGGCCGCCGCCAACCCACGCGCGATCCGCTCCGCAATATGCGGCCCCGATTCCCGCGTGTCGCGCCCAATTAGCACGCGAGCCTGTGCTCCCGGCGTCCGTCGCTGCGAACTCACGTATTCGCCCAGCGCCATTCCCACGCGATCAAGCGTGGCGTCGTCCAACGGAAATTCGCCGGGTAACCCCCGGATACCGTCCGTTCCAAAAAGTTGTTTGGCCATCAGTTGTTTGTCAGTGGCAGTCAGCGTTCAATTCGTTTTGTCGCGAATATCCATTCACATAATTCTATCATTCTTGCCAGCGCCAACTGTTTCAACGGCGTTCTGCTTTCTTCGCTGGTCGCGCAGCCCGCAACAGGCCGGAACGTGGTCAAACAACCAGTGTATGCCGGAGCACAGCCGTGTAGGACCAACGCGGCCTGTGTTATCGTACCGCCATGCCACTCGAGGAAGCCAAGCTCGTTTCCACCAGCTCGACCAGCGGAAGAATCATCGCGGCCGGAATCGTCATCGCCTTCTGCTATTGGGCTGCGTCCGTGCTCGTCACCCTACTGGTTGCCGTCCTGCTGGCCTACTTCCTCGACCCGGTCGTCACCTTTATGGAGGAGTGGCACATCCCGCGCGCGCTCGGTTCGCTTCTAGTCGTGCTCTTCACCATCGCCGTCATGCTTTTGCTCACCGTGTTCTTGATCGAACGTGCTGATCAATTCGGCGCCGACTGGCCGCAGTATCGAGAACCCCTGCACAAAATAGCTTCAACCGTGCAGCAGAAGATGTCGACCTTCGAGGAGCATGTTTCCGAAATTGGCCCCTCGCAGGTTCCAGTTCCCGGCCAAACCATCGTAACCGTCGAGCCGCACCCCATTCGCGCCGCGGTCATCGCCCGGCTCAGCTCGGTCTACGAAATAATCCTGGCCGCCACCTTCGTTCCGTTTCTACTTTTCTTTATGCTTGCGGCCAAACGTCAGGTCTGGCACGCCACGATGCAATTATTCCCTTCTACCCGCCGCACTGAGGTCAAAGAAACCCTGACCGACGTCACGCAAGTGCTGCGCAGCTACGTCATCGGAACCGCGCTGGTCGGCTTGGTGCTGGTCATCTCCAGTTGGATATTGTTCTGGGTCATGGGATTGGAATTTCCGTTTTTGCTCGGCCTTGTCTCTGGCCTCGCCAATCTCATCCCCTACCTCGGCGTCGTGCTTTCCTGGATTCCGCCGATGCTGATCGGCCTGAAGCAATTTCACACCGCCGGCCCGTTCATCGGAATTTTCGGAGCCCTCACCGTTCTCCATCTCGTCACCGCGAACCTTCTGATTCCGGCTCTGGTCGGTTGGCGTGTTCGCCTCAACGCTCTCGCATTGACCGTCTCAATTCTGTTCTGGGGCTGGCTGTGGGGTGGCGCAGGTTTGATCCTGGCGGTTCCCATCACCGCCGTCATCAAAGTAATCTGCGATCACAACGAGGACCTGCAACCGGTGGGCCGCTGGCTCAGCGCCTAAAACCGCTCCAGCCATCGTCTCGCAACGAAGCAACAATGCTTTTCAATTCGTTTAAGTTCTCCGCGTCCTGAAATAATCGAATCGCCGCAATTCCTGCCGCGCCGGCTTGAAAACATTCGCGCGCATTCCGCAATCCAATTCCGCCAATCGCCAGCACCGGAATTTTCACCGTCGCGCACACTTGAGCCAGTTCCGCGATCCCCACGGGTTCGCCGAAAGCCCGCTTCGACGGCGTATCGAAGACCGGACCAAAAATCAGGTAACTAGCTCCCGCAATTTCCACTTCGCGCGCCTCGCTCAGCGTATGGCACGACGCACCAATCAGGAATTCTTTAGGCGCATTTCCACCGCGGCACCAGCGCACCACCTCGCGTATCGGTGCGGACTCGCGGCCCAAATGCACGCCCGCCGCGCCCGCCGCCACGGCCACGTCCAGCCGATCGTTAACAATTAATTTCGCGGTATCTGTCGCGCGAACGATTTCCCGCACGAGCGCCAAAATTTTCTGCGGCGGCAAATCCCTTTCGCGCACCTGCACCCAATCGACCCCCGCGCCAATCGTTCCGCGGATTTTCCCGACCAGCCGCCAGTCGGTTTCATCCTCGCGCGTCGTCAGGATTTTTCGATCGGTGACATAACAAAGAATTGGCGCACCGCTACGCCTCGTGGGCAGCCCAGAAATTGGATGGTCAGGAGCGGGTAACAACGATCGGGGTCCGTCTGCGGAAAGCTTCCAGAGCGAACATGATGTTCATGACTCCCAGTCCGGAAATCATTCCGCGCAAATACGAATTTTTCAGCAATAAGGCCAGCGACGGATACTGGTACAGAAAATAATTCACGTCCCAATAGTCCGACCACGGCAACAGAATAAGCGTGACCCCTAATTCAAACCACAAGAGCAGCAATACCACGCGCAGAATCCGATTCGTCATCTAGTTTTTAATTATCGGGGATTATTGCAGGAGTGGCAACTGCCGATCCGCGTCGCCCTGGGGTCGCCACAGCAGCGAGTCATTACTGTTTCTGTAGTGTCGCGATTCGGTCGGCCACGTCGCGATAATCGATATTCGCGGCGTACACCTGGCGGAAACTGTTCAGCGCTTCGTCCGATTCTCCCGCCGATTCCAGCGCCAATCCCAAGTCATATTGCAGCGCCAATACCGATTCTTCTTCCAGGTCCGGCGTCGCCAACGCTCGTTTGTACCAGAGCGAAGCGACCATCGGCTCGCCTTTATCCATGAACGACAGCCCTAGCATGGTGGAGCAATTCATTTCGTAGCGGAATGGCTTACCCTTCTGTATCGCTTTCGCTACTTTTTGGAATTCGCCGATCGCTTCATCCAGCAATCCCATTTCGCGATACGCGATTCCCAGGTTGTAGTGAGTCTCGAGGTCTTCGTCCTCGTCGCTCATTTCTCCCAGTTCGCTGCGGAATTCCTGGAAGACTTCCGCCAATTCGTTCATGTGCTCGACCGAGTCCGCAGGACCCGCGGCCTCGACTGGTTGCGGCACGCGCGCCGTGCTCATGGGCGGTGCGGGAATCGAAGCCGCTGGCGGTACCGCGACCGACGAAGCCTTAGGCGCCGGTACGGTCTCGGCAAACACTTCCTGCAACTGCGAGTGAATCTTGTCGGGCTGCGACGCTGGTGCGGATTGATTCGAGCTGGCCTGCACGCTCTCCACCGGGGGCGCTTCCAAATCATCGAATTCCGCCGCGAGATCACTCAGGAACTCGTCGGTCGTCTTGGCTTCGCCGTTTCGCTGCGTGTGTGCCGGCTCCGGCGTCAGTTCGATTTCCAATTCAGCTTGCGGCGCTTCCACCATTTCCGGCGCCGGTTCATTCAGGAATTCCATCAGCGACGCCGGGAGCGCGTCTGCATTGACGGGCATCTCGGCTGGCGCTTCCACGATTTCAAAGGGCGCTTCCGCTTCAGGCTCCACCACGGGATCGAGTGCCGCTTCCGGGACCGGTTCCGTCAGTGGTTGCAAAACTTCCGCGGCGGGTTCGGCCGCCAAAACGTCCTCGTTCAGATCGGTCTGCGCCAAATTCGAGTCAATCTCGAAAGCCTTTACGCCCGTCGAATGATCCGACTCTTCGTCGACGATTTCCACGTCGGAGCCAAGCTCCGCTACCGCTTCGTTCGCCGCGCGCCGGATTTCCGCGATGGTTTCGTCTTCAGGAATTGCGGACACTGGCTGCGCCGCAGCGGTTTGCGTTTCGGGCTCGACAATCGGATCTAACTCCAACGGCGCGATGAGTTCCTGTGCCGCTGCGTGCGCGGGCTGTTCGTCTTGCGCTTCGCTGGAAACTGCCGCCCACTCATCGGAAAGATCCAGTTCACCGGATTCCGCCGGAGATTCTGGTTGGGAGATATGTGCCGCGCTGGCGATGACCGCATCCAACGGAATTTCCTGGGGCTCGTGCGAGACGGCGTCCAAATCGACCAGCGGAATTTCAAATTCGAGTGGCGCGGCCGCGTGGACCGGACTTGCGCTCACCGCTGCCGGAGCCGGAGCGATTTCAAACGGCGGTGGTTCGGCCGGTGGTGGTGCGGCGGGCGGCGCAGTCGTCGAAGCTGCCGCCTCATGCGGTGCCGGCACTCCCACTTGGGGGTTTGCTTCGTGCGACCAGGTGCCCGGAGCCGCTGCGGGTGCCACGGCCGGCGCTCCCGGTGTTGGCGACACCATCGCCGGCGCTGCGGGCAATTCACTCTCGCTGATCCCCGCGACCTTCGAATATCTTCGGCGCAGTTCTCCAAAACGGTCGGCGTTTACATGATCGTTGCGCTCGCGATGAATCTGTTCGAGCTGCGCCGCCAGTTCCGCTGTCCGGCGATCGTTGCCAGCGCCCAGATGAAGATCCAGCAGCCGTTCCAGGGTAGGCGTATGCCGCGGCGCGCGTTGCAGCACATTTTCGAGCAGGTGCGTCGCTTTCTGCGTCAGACCGTAACTCGAGAACAGATCGACGTCGGTCAATGCCTGGGCGATATAGCGCTGTGTATCTTCGTCCACCGTCTCTTCGACGATAGTCGGAGCCACCACCGGGGTCAGATTTACCGTCGCGTCGTCCGCCGGTTCCGGCACGGCCACTGGCTCGCTCACGATCGGCGCCGCCGGAGCAGCTTCCGTAATCGCACTCACCGCCACCGGTGCGCCACCGCTGCGTGCCCGAAGCTGATTCAGCCGCTCAACCAGCCGCTCGTCATTCTTATTTCGATCGACGAGTTCCACGAGCAATTCTTCGGCTCGCGGATAATTTTCCTGTGCCACGTAGGCGTCCGATAGCTGGCCCAGTGCAGCGTTCAGCCGAAAAGGCTCGCTGGCATGCCGGCAGAAATCAACCAGCAGTTCGAGCGGCTCAGTTTGGCCCGGCATTCTCTCGCACAGCGTCGACAACGACTTCACGAAACTGTCTTGCGCTCCCGCCTCCACCATCGGCGTGCGCAGTTCCTTCAGCAACGGCAGGGCGCTTGCCGCCTCGCCGCCTTCGATCATCGCTTCCGACACGCCGTACAGCAGCGTGAAGTGCTCCACTCCGCGCGCCAGTTGCTGCCGCGCTCGTTCCGCCGCCTGCTGGCTGTGCCCCGCGCGCAGCTCGTAATCCACCAGGAGTTCGGTTACGTCCCCGCCCGTTTGCGCCTCAGGATGATGGCCCAACGTCGCGATGGCGTCGTCAATTCGATTGGCCGCCGCCAGAGTCTTGCCTTTCAGCAGAACTGCTTCCGAATTCTTGGGATCCACTTCGATCGCGCGATCGACCAGTTTCTCTGCTTCGTCCGTCTCGCCACGCTCATAGAGCCGCTGCGCATATCCCAGGTAGGTCTGCGCCGCTTCCTGCTTTTGGCCCATCATGCTGTAAAGCTCGGCCAATCGCAGCTGCACCCGCTGGTTTTCGGGCTCGACTTCCAGCAGGCGATGCAGCACTTCGACGGCTTTCTGGGAGTGGTTCGCTTTCAGGTGGGCTTCGGCGATCTGCAGGAACAGGGGCCGCGCTTCGCTTAGTACGCCCTGCTGCACATAAAGGTCCGCTAGCCTTTCGAGCGGCGCCAGTTCGTTCGGCGCCAGCTTCGCAATCTTCTTGTAGATCGCGATCGCCTTGCTGTTGAACCCATCATTTAGATATACGTGCGCCAGGCGCTCGAAGTATTCCACTGCCTGCGGCATGTCCGACTGGCGAGCGAACAGATCGCCCACCGTCATCAGGGTGGCCTGGTCCTTGGGATCGTTGCGGAGGATGAGCTGATATTCGCCGATAGCCTGGGCCACTTTGCCCTGGTTCAGGAATTTCAGCGCATTTTCCAGCGCTTTGCTTTTGTTGAACGCCATGGATGATGTTCTTCTGCTCGTCCCCAGATGCCCGGGCAGGTGTGCACAGCCGCAGCGGCGGCTTAGACATGAAGGTTAGCACGCACGAAAAACAAGGGGCAACGCAGCGAACGAGGGGTGGTGCCAAAGGCGATAACAGTGCCTGATACGCGCCGGAAACCTTGGGGTCCAGCCGGATGGTTGGGCCAGCCCCCCCAAAGTAAGCTATTCGGTGTAAAACATCAGCAGAATCCCCAGGACGATCATTAACGCGGGCCAGACCTTCTTAAAGACTCCCTGCCACCCGCCCTCGATTTCGGAGATTCCTTTGGTCAGGGCCACGCCTCCGCCGACGATGGCGAACCCGAGGTGTTCGGACTTGATGTGCTCCATGACTTCCATGTGATGTGCGCCATGCATACCCGCGGAGTGATGGTGGAAAAGCAGCATGATCGCGCCCACCATGCCAAGGACCGGAAAGGCCCAGGCGCTCCACAGACTCTTCAATTTGCCTCGCGCCCGCTGCAATTCGACGGCTCCCAGGAACAACAAAATCAGCGCGAATACTTTATGCTGCAGGTCTTCGGGGTTATTTCGTACGGCGAACCACAGTGTCTGCGGTCCCATCGGCCAAATCTCAGTATCGCTGAACAGCGCGAGGTACACGCCGGCCAGCAGGAAGCAGGACGGCCAGACATAACGCACTCCAGGCCAGCGCTTGGCCACGCGGTCTTGGATCAGCAGAAAGAAACCTGCAACGATCACCAAAAAACCGGCCAGGTGATGGTTGAATTCGCTCTCTCGTTTGTCGGCTAGATGCTTGGCCTGCTGTGCCGGCGTTTCTTCCATCGATATTGACCCGTGGCTCATGTCCATGCCCGGCATGTCCTGCATTTCTGGACTACTCTGTGGAGTATTTTGTTGTGCAGCTAGGAAGGGGTTGAAACTTAGAAATAGGGCCAAAATAAAAAATAATACTGCCACTGAATTCAGTTTTCGCTTACGAGCCTCTTGCGACAAATCTCTGCACCTCTCCATTTTAGAATTAGAGCGGATTGCCGATGTTTGGATTTCTGGAATTTCTTAGGAAGAGCCGCTCGCGTCGCGTCGATCACCAAACATCGATCGCTGACATCATGCAGTCTAATACCCGAAAAGACTATCACAAGAAGTACCACCCGAAACGCGATTGGTGTCGCTAGCCGCTTAGCGCTTCGTCGGTCGGCGTCAGGGGCAGAGCACTCTGCGTCGCGCCGAATGCCCAGCAATTGGATTGGCGCACCGGCGCGTAAGAAAATCGGTGCAGCGGAGTCGGCCCATGCACCCGCAGCGCTTCCAGGTGCTCGGGCGTGCCGTAGCCCTTATGTTGCGCCAGACCGTACTGCGGAAACTCCCGGTCGAATTCCTGCATCCGGCGGTCGCGTTCGGTTTTCGCCAGGATGGAAGCCGCCGCGATCGAAACCGACCGCGCATCGCCGTGTACCAGTGCTTTCTGTTCGATCGGCAAATCGATCTCGATGGCGTCGAGCAGCAAATAATCGGGTAGGGGATTGAGCTGTGAAACCGCCGCGAGCATGGCCTGGCGGCTGGCTTGGTAGATATTCCACGCATCGATTCGCGTGGAATCGATTTCGGCCGTGGCCCAGGCCAACGCATGTTCGCAAATGCGCTTGGCTAGTTCTTCGCGCCGGTCTGAGCAGAGTTTCTTGGAATCGTCCAGCCCCACGATGCGGCGTCGCGGATTCAGGATTACTGCCGCAGCAACCACCGGGCCAAAGAGTGAGCCGCGTCCGGCTTCATCCAATCCGGCAATGCGTAACCAGCCGCACTGGCGCGCTTCACGTTCGTATCGCGAGGAACAAAGTCTTCCCATCGGCTGAGAATTTTAGCACACGGCACGGAAGAGAATCTTTGCGTCGACGTGTATCTTTCTCAATCTGTGGATTTCGAATCAGCAGCTCTGTCGCGCGGTCCGAACTAGTCAGCGGTTCACGGAATTAGCCAGGAAAATAAAAAAGCCCGCTTCGATTTCTCGAAGCGGGCCGATCTTCTTTAAATTTCGTTCGCGTTATTCCGCTTTCGCCGCTGCTGCAGCCTTCTTCTCGGCGGCCAGCTCGGGACGCTCAGCACGCTTCACGCGAGCAGCTTTACCGGTGAGCTTGCGCAAGTAGTTCAGCTTCGCGCGGCGTACGCGGCCGGCCTGCACGATCACGATCGAGCTGATCATCGGTGAATGCACCGGAAAAATGCGCTCGACGCCAATTCCAAAGCTCACCCGGCGGACGGTGAAGGATTCGCCCAGCAATTCGCCGCGGCGGCTCATCACGATGCCTTCAAACGGCTGGATGCGCTCTTTGTCGCCCTCGCCTTCCTTCAAACGCACGTTAATTTTCACCGTGTCGCCCGGACGGAAGTTCGGATGATCCTTGCGGAGCTGCGACTGTTGCGCCTTATGCACGATCGGATTCATGACTATTATTTCCCTGCAGACCCGCTCAGGTGGGGCCAGCTAGCAACGCACAATCCCCAATTATAGCGCAATTTCGGAGCGTAAGGTCATTTATTTTGGTGTTCAACTGGCGAGCGGGCCGAACCACGTGCCCTTCGCAGGATGCACACTCCGTGTCAGAATCAGGCCAGTGATCATCGCCCGAAACCGCGCCGTAATCGCAATTCTCTGCGGCTTAGTTGCATCGATTGCGCTGTACCTCGTGTCAGACTCCGCTACCACGCACTTACCGCGGAGTATTACGAACCTCGCGCTTTCGGCGCAGTCGCCGGGTTGGCTGACTTCGATCGTTGCTTTTGGCACTCGCGGCGGCCCGGCATGGCCGAACGGGCAGATTGGAGTTTTGATTCTGACGAACGCAGTTGTTTACGCCGCGCTGCTCTTCGGCATTCTCCAGGTGCTCGCCAGCAGAAAAGCAGATTGACGGGCATTTCGCCTTGAGATGAATTCAATCTCAGTCGTGCCTTCAGCCATTTGCAAACTTCAAGTTCACAGCAGGTCTGGTCGGTTCCGCCGAGTTTTTTCCATTGCTTTTTTCTCGCGCCACTTGCGAATCTCTTCGTGGTTTCCGCCGAGTAGAACTTCCGGAACGTCCCAACCTCGGAACGAAGGTGGCCGCGTGTAATGCGGGTAATCGAGAATCCCACGGCTCGTCGCACGCGAAGCCGAGGTCAGCGCCGGGGAATCGAAACTCTTCGCGGGTTCGCTGAACGATTCGTTCACGATCGAGTCCTCGTTACCCAGTGCTCCGGGAATAAGCCGCGTTACGGCATCGAGGATCATCGCGGCGGCGAGTTCTCCGCCCGACAGCACGAAGTCACCGATCGAGATCTCATCCGTTGCCAAGTGTTCGGCGACGCGTTCGTCTACACCTTCGTAACGCCCGCAGATCAGTACGACGCGGTCGACCTTCGCGAAACGCCGCGCGGTTTCCTGGCGGAACATCGTGCCGGATGCGGAGAGCAAAACAACCGCGGCACGCTCGGAGGGGATTGCAGATGATCCAGCGCCATCAGCGCACGAGAAGAGGGATTCCACCGCGGCGAACAGCGGCTCCGGTTTCATTACCATGCCCTCGCCGCCCCCGAAAGGGCGGTCGTCGACCGTGCGATGACGATCGTGCGTGAAGGCGCGCAAATCGTGAACGTGAGTTTCGATCAGATTCGCTTCGCGTGCGCGGCGCACGATGCCGTAATCCAACGGGCCGGTGAAGAACTCCGGGAATATGGTGATGAGATCGAAGCGCATTGGGATTTATCGTACCGCACTACGCGCAGGGTTGGTTCCTTGTAGAATCACTTGGCGTTTACGTCGAGCAAACCTTCGGGAAGGATTGCTTCGATGCGGCGCGCGACGAGGTCGACCTCCACGCAAATGTCCTGCGCCAGCGGAATCAGGATCTCGTTCTCTTTCGCGGTTCCCACGCGCCCGTCATCGAGTGCGACGACCAGCAAGGGAGTACCTAGAACATTCTCACCATTGATCTCGACGTCGCGCACTACACCAACCTTTGCCCCGGTGTTCTCCACTACTTCGCAGCCAACCAGGTCGCTGATGTAGTAGCTGCCGTCGGGTAGCTTCGCGCGCTCAGCCAGCGGGATGCGTACTTCGAAACCGACCAGCTTCTTGGCGCCGTCGACGGAGTTGCTCGTCGCGAAATGGAAGATGGCCTGGCCGCCGTGACTGTGCGAAAGCCAGCAGCGGCGCACTTCGACTGCTCGTGGAGCGGCGCCAGCTTTCCACAACGTGACCTTTTTTAATTTGGTGAGGCGTTCCGGAAAGTCGGTGAGGATATCGGCGGCGATTTCACCGCGCACGCCGTGCGGGCGGACGAGGACTGCGACGGTGACGCTTTCATCCCGGTCCGCGTGCGGTTTGGGCGTGATTGCTACTCCAGAATTTCCAGCGTAAAACGCTTCTTGAGTTTCATGCCGGCGGCGCCGAGCAAGGTGCGAATCGACTTCGCCGTGCGGCCCTGACGGCCGATCACTTTTCCCAAGTCGTCCGGGGCGACGCGCAACTCCAGCACGGTGACCTGCTCGCCTTCCACCGCGTTTACGATTACCTGTTCCGGATGATCGACCAGCGCTTTCGCGATTTCTTCGACCAGTTCCTTCATTAGGCCCCCTCAGCGACGAAAAAAAGACTCACCATGAAATTTCGCATGAACACGAAATGCGGACAATACAGTCTTTGCTGGGCTGGGAGAGTTAAGACGCGTCAGACAGGTTTGCGGTTACTGCGCAAAAAACTGCGGACGGTGTCGCTGGGCTGGGCGCCTTTGCCGATCCAATAGTCCACACGGTCGCGCTTCAGATCGATCAACGCCGGAGTCTTGAGCGGGTCGTAGGTCCCGACAATCTCGACGAAGCGGCCGTTCCGCGGACGAGTTTTCTCGGTGACAATCACGCGATAAAACGGGCGCTTCTTTTTGCCAATTCTGGCCAAACGAATCGTTAACAAAGCTTCAATCCTCCTGAATCTATTCCGCCGTTAGCAGAGCCCCTAAGTATATCGAAACCGGGCCCATTCACCAACGCCTTTCCTGCGGCCCTAAAAGGCCCGCCTAAGAGCCCTTCAGGCCGGCGAATTTGCCTAAGCCACGCATCTTGGTTTTGGCCATGGCGCCGTATTGCTTCATCATTTTCTTCATGTCCTGGTATTGCTTCAGGACCTGGTTCACTTCCTGGACCGAGGTGCCACTTCCCAGGGCAATGCGCTTGCGGCGCTTGCCATCGATCAGGTTGTGATTTTCGCGTTCCTTGGCGGTCATGGAATTGATGATGGCTTCGACCGAGCCGAGGCGCTTTTCGTCGATTTCGGGATTCTTGGGGAGATTGGCGAAGGGGCCGACCTTGGGCAGCATGCCCATGATCTGCTCGATGGAGCCCATCTTCTTGATCTGGCGCAGTTGGTCGCGAAAATCTTCCAGGGTGAAATCGTCTTCGCGCAGCTTGCGTTCCAGCTCGCGCGCCTGCTTCAGGTCGACGGTTTTTTCGACGCGCTCGATCAGGCCGAGCACGTCGCCCATGCCGAGGATGCGCGACACCACGCGCTCCGGCAGAAACGGCTCGAGCGCATCGTATTTTTCGCCGACGCCGACGAATTTCACGGGCGCGCCGGTGACTTTGCGAATCGAGAGAGCTGCGCCGCCGCGGGCGTCGCCATCCATCTTGGTAAGGACTACGCCGGTGATGCCGAGGCGTTTGTGAAATTCTCCAGCGGAGCGAACCGCGTCCTGACCGATCATGGCATCCGCCACGAAAAGCAGTTCGGAAGGGTTGAGTTCTTTTTTCAGGTCGGCGAGTTCTTTCATCAACTCGTCATCGATGTGCAGGCGGCCGGCAGTGTCGACCAGGACCACGTCGCAGGCGGACATTTTCGCTTCGCGAATGGCGCCGCGGACGATTTCGAGCGGCTTGTCGGTGCCGGTGCCCGGCCAGATGGGAGTGCCGGTGGCTTTGGCGACTTGCGCGAGCTGCTCGCGGGCCGCGGGACGGTAGACGTCGGTTGAGACGACCAGCGGACGGTGACCATGCTCGCCGAGCCACTTGCCCATTTTTCCGGTAGAAGTGGTTTTACCGGACCCTTGCAGGCCGACAATCATCCAGACCGAAGGCGGCTTGGAGGAATATTGCGGCTTGGCTTCCTTGCCGAGGAGTTCGCCGAGTTCGTCGCGGACGATTTTTACGACTTGCTGGTCGGGAGAGAGTTGCAGCAGAACTTCGGAGCCGACGGCTTTGGCGCGCACGTGCGCGACGAATTCATCGGCGACGCCGACGTTGACGTCACCCTCGAGCAGGGCTTCGCGAATTTCGGCGAGGCCGGCGTCGAGATGCTCTTCGCTGAGCTTGCCCTGGCCGCGAAGATTTTTGAAGGCGCGTTGCAGTTTGTCGGTGAGTGTTTCAAACATTATTTTTTGGGTAGCCCTATCGGTCTTTTTATCGGTCTGGGGGGAAGTGCAAATGCGTTTCCCGCGATCGATGCGAATTTCGGAAGAGCCGCGATGGTGCTGCGACGCAAATTTCATTGTAGGGGACGCGAGAAGGGGGGTCAACGCGTGAGGGGCTGGGGGTTTCTGGATTGGTCGCGTTTGCGCGGCGCCGCGACGCGGTGTGCGACGGGATTGAGATGCGTGAAATTTGCGGACCCTCTCCCCAATGCGAGATGTATGAACGAGATGCCGAATTTAAGAAGTATCCGAAGAACTGGCACGTACGAGACAAAATTCGTCAGCAGTTACAGGTTTTCCGCGATAAAGGATTACTCGAATTCCTCGGCAGCGGCACCTACCGATTGACCTAAAGACTTGAGAATGAGGGTTACGGAAACACGAATAATTCCGAACAACTCTATTTCGGGATACCGGTGATGGTGGTGGCGAGTTCGGCGTAGCGGCAGAGGGCGTTGGCTAGTTGCATTTGGCGGGGGGTTCTGCATTCGGGTTCCATTAGTTGGGGGCTGCCAACGACGATGACGGTGGACATGGCGCGGGAGGTGGCGACGTTGAGGCGATTGAGGCTGTAGAGGAATTCCATTCCGCGGGGGGCGTCTTCGGGGGAGGAGGTGGTGAGCGAGTAGATGACGACGGGGGCTTCCTGGCCCTGGAATTTGTCGACGGTGCCGATGCGGAGGCCGGGCAGCCTGGCGGACAAGTCGGCGACCTGGGCGTTGTACGGTGCGACGATCAGAATGTCTTTCTCGCGCTGGAGTGGGCGCCAATTTCCCTGCGAGTAAGACCATTGCACTTTGGGCTGCAGCAGACTCGCGACAATCTGTTCGATAGCCGCGAGTTCTTCGGGCGAGGAATTGCGATTGCCTTCGTGAGCCAGCGGAACAAACCATAAACCAGCGCCGTCGAGCCAGGGATGTCCAGTCAGGACGCGGTCGCGAGTCAGCGCCTGCGGATTCAGTTTGCCTTCGTAGAACAGCTCGGAGGTAAAGGAACAGATTTTCGGATGCAGCCTCCAGGTTTCCGGAAGAAAGAAACCCACATCGCTGGCGATGGTTTTTCCCTGGCCCAAGAGATGGCCTAACGCGGATTTTTCGGCGCCATCGGGATGCGAGCCTTGAATCGGGCGATCCAGTTGCTGCGGGTCTCCGAGTAGAACCAAATTTTTGGCGGACTGCGAAACGGCGATGGTATCGGCCAAAGACATTTGACCGGCTTCGTCAACGAACAACACGTCGACAGATTCAAACGCCGCTGCGCAAGACCACAGCCAGGAGGTGCCACCGACGACATCGACCTGGCCGTCGCGCAGGGCGTCGAAAGCTTCGTCGTTACTTTTGGCGGTGGCGATGCCGTCTTCGGATTCGCCTTCGTTTTCGCGATGCATACAGCGAATTTCTTCCGAAGCACTGCGAATGCATTTCAAGAGATTGCGAATAACTTTGTGACCGGTGGCGGTGACGCCGATTTTCTTTCCCTTTTTCACCAGGTCGCAAATCATGCGCGCGCCGGTGCGCGTCTTGCCCGACCCTGGAGGTCCTTGAATCGCGAAAGTCGAATGGTCGAGAGCCAAAACGATGCGGCTGGCCGCCGCGTCCGGCGTTTCCGACGCGCTCTGGTCGAGTTTTTCTTTTTTGAGCAGCCGCGGAGGCCGGCCCAGCAACAAATCGCGGGCAGACTGAAGCGGGCCAGGCGACTGCAGGCCATTCGCCGCGACCCATTCGCCCAAACGAAACAGCGCGCCGGCGTGTTCCTTGGTCTCGTAGACTCGAGGCCGAACGTGAACCGCGTCCGGATGGTCGGCGACGCTGGCTTTTGTTTTCTTGACCTCAACGGTGCGCGCGACGATATCGATCGACTCGACCGTGCCGAATTTTTTGTCGCGGCAGTAAAGTTCGGCTTCTGCGCGCGCGTCCGTTTCCTGGTTGGCGAAGGCGTAGAGGTCGACGGGAATTTTGCGTTCGATGCGCAGAGTCTTGACCCACTGCAGCTGGGCGAGGCCGGCCCGTTCCTCGAGTAAATCTTCGTCATCCAGGTCGGCCAGGCGAAATCTTTCCCAGAACGTGGCTTTGTTCTCGCGGCGATGCCAATCGAGGAGTTGGGCAAGCAACCAGCGGGCTTTCTGCGCTTCCGTGCGTTCAGTTTCGTCCGCCGGAATATCGGCGGTCAACTTTTCGACTAAGGCCGCGATTTTCTTTTGTCTTTCGTCGAGTTCGTCGGAGGGAGCGTCGTCGCGGTCCACGAATCGCGGGATTTCGACTCCCTGGTTTATTTGGTCGAGGCGTTGCGCTTCGAGCCAATCGCGCATCGCGAGAGTCGAAAAGCAGTCTCCGCGGTTGTAGCCCTCCATGGCGGCGCGGATGCCTTCGGGGATTAGCGGGATTTCGCGGCCGAGTTCGAGGCGGTGTTCGATGAAGCGCATGGCCAGGCGCGATTCGGCGGGTGGAATTTTGCGTTCGAAGGAGTACAACGCTTCGAGTTTCTTGAGGGAATATTCCTCGACGCCGGCGCGGAGGGCTTGTTTGAAAATCTGGTGGAGGTCGACGAGGACCCCGGCGCGCAGGACGCGGTCGAGTTCGTCTTCGCGGGTGGCGTACATCCCCATCAGGCGCTTCAGGGCACCCGGTTCGTAGGAACCGAAATGATAGACGTGCATCGCCGGGCTGATTTCTCTTTGGTGCGTGATGCGGTCGATGAGCCATTCGAAGTTCTTCTTTTCTTCGGCGCGGTGCAGGGCCCACTGCTTCTCGTAAACTGGCGCGCCCGCCGCGTCCCGAGAGGCCAGACCGGTGAGATATTGCAGGCCGTTTTCGCCGACGAAGGGATCACCTTCGAAATCGAGAAAGAGGTCGTGCGGCGTGGGTTCCGGCAACCGGCAAAATCCCATGGCTTCCACGATGGGCAGGATTCGCTCGCTGATCGGAATTTTCTGCTTGCTGCTTTCGACCTGGACGCGGGCCTGTTCGCGAACGCGCTCGAGACCTTCGCGCGAACCCTGCTCTGGCCGCTTTTTGATAGGGATGGGCATGGCGGCGAGGTTGGCTACGGTGGTGATATCCCATTTTTCCAGCTGATTTTCCTGCTGGCGGCGGATGCCGGCGACGAGCGAGAGGTGATCGTCGGTGCGGCGCCGGGTGTCGCACTCGCGAAACCAGCGGCAGACGTCGCAATGCGCGCAGGGCTCCGGGTAGGTGCCGTCGGGCGAACCATTCTTGGTGGCGTTAACGAGCTGACTTTTTACGTAGCGATAGTAGGCGGCGTAATCGTCGATGCGATGGGATTCGCCGGTGAATTCAGATCCGGGGACAACGACCCACATGAACGCCGGGATCGTGCCTTGAGCAACGTTCAGCAGTTCGGAGTAGAACGACAATTGCAGAATTGTAGTTGCCTTGGTTTCACGCGCGAGTTTGCAGTCGTAGGCTTCGTAGGAAAAATTTCCAAGGGCGCTGGGCGCGGAAACTTTGCGCAAGATATCGGGGCGGCCGAAAAACCCGGGAGTGCCCAGGGCGCCCTGGGCGATCACGTCGGCGCCACGTTGCATGGCCGCGCGGGTTTCGTTGAGGAGCGAGGCTTCGCTGCCCAATTTCGGGAGGTTCACAATTTCCAAACCCTGCTTCGCGAGGAATTTCAGGTAGGCGGCTTCGTGCGCGAGGCCCAGTTCCTGGATTACTTTCAAGTCGGGCGAGGCCCAGGCCGGAGCGGTGCGTTGGCCACGCGCCACAGTTAGTTCGAGATTGGTGAGGTGGCGGCAGGCCAGGTGATTGCTGACGTCGGTGGCGGCGAGCCGGATCTGATTGGAAATGAGTTTCATGAGAGGCGAACGCGTCCGAAACTAAATTATAGTTGTGGACGCTCTCGTGGCCAATGGTACTGCTCTTTGTCATCTGGTCAATTATTGAATCTAGTTAATGTGCGATGGAATGACTGGGCGTTGCAGAGAAATATCCGGCTTCGGGTAATGGGGATTTTCAGGGACGAGATTGCGAGTTGACGTAGAATCGAGCGCAATTGTGGCAAGAAAAGGAGTGGTGAGCTGATGCGGACTTCGATTTTGAGCGGCATGCTGATGGTTTTGATTTGTGGTGGCGCGAGGAACGCGGGGGCGCAGGTTGGTGCGGCGGCACGGACTTCTACACGAACTTCGGCGCAGGCGGATTTGGCGGCGCGGCGGAAGGCATTGAACGATTTACTGGCGAAGAGGTGGGAATACACGCTGCGGAGCAGCCCGCTCTTTGCGTCGTTCCTGGGGGACAAGCGGTGGAACGACCAGTTGGACGAATTTTCGCAGAAGTTTATCGATGACGATCTGGCGCAGACGAAGAAGGATTTGGTGCGGTTCGAAGCGATCGACACCACCGGATTTCCGGAGCAGGAGGCGCTGAACAAGACCTTGATGGTGCGGGATCTGCAGATGACGGTGGAAGGGGCGCGATTCAAGCCGTGGGAAATGCCGGTGAGCCAAAACAACGGGCCGCATATCGATTTGCCGCAACTGGTGACAATTCTTTCGTTCACGACGGTCAAGGATTACGACGATTATATTTCGCGGTTGAAGCAGATGCCGCGCTACTTCGACGAAAACGTGATTCAGATGCGCAAGGGAATGGCGGACGGGTTGATGCCGCCGCGGATTCTGCTGGATCAAGTGGTGACGCAAGCCAACCGCATTGGGACGCAGGCGCCGGAGAATACGCCGTTCGCGCAGCCGTTTACGAAATTCCCAGATGCGATTCCAGCCGCGGACCAGAAGCGTTTGCGGGAGGCGGGACTGGTGGCGATACGCGATGGAGTGCTTCCGGCGTACGTGAAATTTACGGCGTTCGTGCGCGACGAGTACGCGCCGAAAGGACGCACGGAGCCGGGAGTGTGGGCGCTGCCGGATGGCGCGGCGCTGTACGCGTTTGACGTAAAGCAGATCACGACCACCGACCTGACGCCGGAAGAAATTCATCAGATTGGATTGGCGCAGGTGAAAGAGATCGAAGCGCGAATGCTGGAGGTGGTGAACCAGCTGGGATACAAGGACCTGAAAACACTCAGCGCTTCGCTGCCGACGAATCCGGCGGTGCACGTCCATTCGCGAAAGGAAATTCTGGACCTGTATCAAAAATATGAGGACCAGATGTATTTGAAGCTGCCGTCGCTATTTGGGCGGCTGCCGAAAGCGAAACTGGTCGTGATGCCGATCGAGGAGTTTCGGGAGAAGGAAGCGTCGACGGCATATAACCCCGGAGCGCTGGATGGATCGCGGCCGGGACACATCATGGTGAACACCGGCGACTTCGAGAAAGGCACGACACTGGATGTGGAAAGCACGGCATATCACGAGGGCGTGCCGGGGCATCATTTGCAAATAACGATCGCGCAGGAGTTGCCGGAGTTGCCGCCGTTCCGGCAAAACGAGACTTACACAGCTTTTATTGAAGGTTGGGCGCTATACGCAGAGCGGCTGGGGAAAGAGGTGGGATTTTATCAGGATCCGTACAGCTACTACGGGCACCTGCAGGAGGAAATGTTGCGGGCGATCCGGCTGGTGGTGGATACCGGCTTCCATTACAAACATTGGACGCGGCAGCAGGTGGTGGATTTCTTTCACGAACATTCGGCGATCAATGAGGCCGAAGTGCAGAGCGAGACGGACCGTTACATGGCGTGGCCGGGGCAGGCGCTGGCGTACAAAATGGGACAACTGGAAATTTTGAAATTGCGGGCGTACGCGAAGGAACAGCTCGGCGACAAATTCAGTTTGAGCGCGTTTCACGATGAAGTGCTGGGGGCTGGAGCTTTGCCTTTGGGCGTGCTGTCGACGCGGATTCACGAGTGGGTGGCGGCGCAGAAGGCGGCACCCAGTTCGAAATAGCGCGAAGATCTAGCGCGCGATTATTGGGCGAGCAGCTTTTTCCAGCGGGTCCAGGCGTCGGCGTGCGCTTTTCTGCTGGCTTCGGAGGCGTCGGGAGCTTCGCCGGCGCGCATGAAACCGTGGCCGGCGCCCTCGTAGATGACCGGCTCGTAGGTTTTTCCGGCGGCTTTCATGGCGGCGACGGTGTCAGGAATCGTGACGTCGATGCGGGAGTCATTACCGGCGTAAAAACCGTAGACCAGAGCCTTGATGCGGGGGAGATCGGCGGTAGGGGGCGGCGCGCCGTAGAAAACGAAAGCGGCGAGAAGGTCGGGGCGGTTGGTGGCGAAGCGGAAAGCTTGCGTGCCGCCCCAACAGAATCCGGCGACGTAGAGTTTGCCGTTCGAGGCAGGGAGCTTCAAGCCGTAGTCGGCGGCGGCGTTCAGATCGGCGGTGACCTGGTCGGGATTCAGTTTGCTGACGGCTTCGGTGACGCCCTCGGCGAAATCCTTGGTGCGGCCGCCATTGGGGGCCATGCCGCTGAGCAGGTCGGGCGCGACGGCGATGTAACCGGCGGCGGCGACTTCGTCGGCAAGTTCCTGGGCCCAATCACTGAGGCCAAAAATTTCGTGAATGATAAGCACGACGGGACGCTTGTCTTTGGATTCGGGGTAGACGACGAGAGTCTCCACGCTGCGGCCGTTGTGTTTAATGGTGACCCACTCGCTGTGACGCGGCGATCTTACGATGCGTTCGCGGGCCCAGGGCTGGGACCATTCCTGCGCGGCGGTGGTTTGCGCGCCGATGGCAATAGCGACGACCGCGAAAATTATTGCTGCGGCAAAACGCTTCATGTGCACCTCGATAGAATTGCGACAACGATGATAGTGGCGGCGCGTTGGTCGCGACAAGAATTTTCATACCGGAATACTGTGAAGTTTCCAGCGAAGCTAGGGCGCGGTTTCGGTGGGACGGACGTTGATGTTGGCGGAGTCGATTTCGAAATGGATGAGCCATTCACTGGGGACGGCGCGGCCGTCTTGTTGGGCGGGCGCGAATTTCCAGAGTTGGGCGGCGTGCAAAGCCCGGTCGGCGAAAAATTGGCTGGGGCCGCGGGAGTCGATGGTGGCCTGGGTTACGGCGCCGGATTCGTCGACTTGGACTTTTACCGAGACGCGGACGGTGCCGCGAATGGTGTCGCGAGCGGACTGCGCGGCGTTGGGCAAAACTTGCTGCAGAACTTTTCCATGGGTGACACCAGGGGCGGCGCCGGTTGAACTGGCCGTGCGTGCGGCGGGCGGCGGCTGAACCGGCGACGCCGACTTGGCGATGGCCGGAGCAGCCGCAGGGACGGGCTGCGAATTCACCGGCTCGGATTTTGGTTTCGGCGGCGTCGTGGCCGGTGGAACGATTGAATTTGGCGGCGCCTGCATCGTCGTCACGGGCGCGGCCGAAGAGGGCGGATGGCTGGACGAGTGGTGCATGACCATGCGCGCAGCGGTGAGGATTAGAGCGAGCAGCAAAAGGACGATCATGGCGGGCAGGACGTAACGGCGCGCGTCGAAAGACGATTGCGAATTCGGCAGAATTTGTTTGGGCGCGGCGGCGGGATTCGGATTCAGGCGCGTGGCGATGTCGGCGATGCTCCAGCGCAGTTGCGGATCGCGGCGCAGGCAATGGCGCGCGATATCGGCAAATTCGGACGGAAGGCCCGAAGGAAGCGCGGGCTCGGCCTGGTTGGTTCGTTCCCAGGAGGCGAGGCGCTGGGTCAGCGCTTCGCACAGAGTCATGCCGAGCGACCAGACGTCGCCGGCCGGAGAAATTCGGCCGCCGGCGGCTTCCGGAGGATCGTAGGCGCTGGGCTTGCCGAGAGCGCCGCTGGATTCGCCGATACGGCAGAGGCCGTCGCTGGAAATTTTCAGCAGATCTTCCTCGGCCATGATGTTGGCCGGTTTTATGCGGGTGTGGACGAATCCCTTGGAGTGAATGTAAGAGAGCGCATCGACCACCGGGCCGAGAATACCGCGCGCTTCGGCGGGACCCAGCGGACGGCGGGCCAGCACCACGGCGAGATTTTCGTCGGCGTATTCGGTGACGACGTAAAGAATCGGCGTGGCGTTAAATTCGCAGCGGCCCATGGCCAGAATGCGGATCAGGTGCGGATGGGAAAGTTCCGCGGCGTGGTGCCAGCGGCCGAGCAGTCCGGCGGCTTCGGGAGAATCGGCGGCGACGAGCTTGATGGCGGCTTTGCGGACGCCGGGCGCCTGGTAGTCGGTGAGAAAAACGGCGCTGCGTTCGTTGGCGCCGACGAAATCCCCGAGACGGAATTTTCCGTCGACAGTTTGGCCCACCCATTGTTTGGCTGCCGTGGCCATCTTCAAATCCTACTCTTGGCGAGCGATTTGCGACGAATTGGTAGTGCCGCGCGCCGCGAAATCGATACGGCGTGGGGCGCGGATTCGATGAACCGGGCTGGGCCGTCGCCGGTGTAGCTATTTTGCAACAGAATTGGGCGAGTGGGGCCAGAAAGTGGCGAGCGATTGCGATGCCGTGGGCTGGATGTGTCGCACCTCCGGTGCTCGGGGATTTTCCTTGGTTGGTTTTCCCGGCCCTTACGGGCCGGGCTAACCTCTGCCGCGCCTCCGGCGCTGGGACCTGCGGACGGATCGGGTCTGAGGCTTCGCGATTGTTTGGGTGGAGTCAGCCCGAGGTCTGACGCGCCCTCAATTCCCCACCCTTCGCGAAATGCGCGAAGGATGGGCCACCCTGAAAGCCACGTTCTCCTTGACAGTCGAGGAGAGCGGTTGATATGTTCTCCTAGACGGCAAAGGAGAGACCTTGAGTAAGCAGCTGGATTTGCTGCAGGGCACGCTGGACATGTTGATTCTCAAGGCCACTTCGCTGGGGCCGCTGCATGGTTACGGAATTTTGCTGCGCATCGGGCAGATATCCAAAGACCGGCTGGAGATTCAGCAGGGGTCGTTGTATCCCGCGCTGTACCGGCTGGAACATCAAGGCTGGATCACCAGCGGATGGGGCGAATCCGAAAACAAGCGCAGGGCGAAATATTACCGGCTGACCGCCGCGGGCAAGCGGCGCTTGCAGGCGGAAACGGAAAAGTGGAACCGCATGACGGACGTGATTGCCGGAATCCTGGAGACGAGGCCGGAGGAAGTATGAGGCTGCTGAACCGGGTGCGCTCGTGGTGGCGAGGAATCTTCCAGCGCTCGCTGGTGCAAAACGAAATGGAGGCCGAGCTACAGTTCCACGTGGAGGCGCGCACCGAGGAGTTGGTGCAAAGCGGCGTGCCACGCGCGGAAGCGCTGCGGCGGGCGCGGCTGGAATTCGGAGGAATGGAAGGCGCCAAAGAGGAATGCCTGGAAGCGCGGGGCGCCAGCTGTCTGGACAATTTAATGCAGGATCTGCGTTACGGAGCGCGGACCATGATGCGCGCTCCCGGATTCACCACCATGGCGGTGCTGGCGCTGGCGCTCGGGATCGGAGCGAACACGGCGATCTTTAGCGTGGTGAATGCGGTGTTGCTGCGGCCGCTGCCATACGACCAGCCGGACAAATTAGTTCAGCTGTGGCATGTGCCGCCGCAAGCGGCTTTTCCGGGAATCGCGGAGTTTCCGGTGTCTCCGGCAAATTTTCTGGATTGGCGCAGCCAGACGCAGTCCTTCGAGGGAATGTCGGCGTACGGACGCGGGAGCTACACGTTGACCGGAAACGGCGAGCCCGAGACGTTTCGAATGATCGCCGTCACCGACGGCATGTTTTCGATTTTGCATGCCCGGCCATTACTGGGGCGCGGGTTTGTCAGCGGCGAAGACGAACCGGGACACGAGCAGGAAGTGGTGCTGAGTTACGGCGTGTGGCGCCGGCGCTTTGCCGGTAATCCGGATATCGTCGGCAAAAACATCACGCTGAATGCGCGGGCGTTCACGGTCATCGGAGTGATGGGACCGGATTTTGAGTTTCCGATTTCCACGGATCCCAGTTTGCAGGCGCAAATGTGGAAGCCATTGGCTTGGAGCGATCAGGACCGCGCGGTGCGCGACAATCACAACTACGCGGTAGTCGCGCGGCTGAAACCGGGAGTTGCGGTGAAGCAGGCGCAGAACGAACTGGACGGCATTTCCAACCGCCTGGCGCAGGAGTATCCCAGCGAAAACAGAGGATGGGGAGCGATCGCCGTTCCGCTGCGCGACGATTTGGTGGGCGACGTGCGGCCGGCGTTGCTGATTTTGCTAGGCGCGGTGGTGCTGGTGCTGCTGATTGCGTGCGCGAACGTGGCCAACCTGGTTTTGGTAAAAGCGCTGACGCGGCGCAAGGAGCAAGCGGTGCGTGTCGCCTTGGGCGCGACGCGGCGGCGGTTGCTGCAGCAGGCGCTGGCGGAAACGCTGCTGCTGGCGTTCGCCGGAGGCGCGTTGGGATTGGTGTTTGCTCACTATGGCGTGATTCTGATCGTGAAATTTCTGGCCCAGCGATTGCCGCGGTCTTCGGAAATTTCGCTGGACGGCTGGGTGCTGGCGTTTACGGCTGGGATTTCGCTGCTGGCTGGTTTTGCTGCGGGGCTGGCGCCGGCGTTCCGCGCAGCGAAAACGGATGTGAACGAGGCGCTGAAACAAGGGCTGGGGCGGGCGACATCGGATTCCGGGGGAAGTCGAACTCGGGACTTGCTTGTGGTTTCGGAGGTTGCGCTTTCGCTGATGCTGCTGATTGGCGCGGGGCTGCTGATCCGCAGTTTGTGGATGCTGCACCAAGTGAATCCGGGATTTGAAGCCGCGCAGGTGGTGACCATGGAAGTTGCGGTGCCCATCGGCAAATTCACCGAGCCGGCGCAGCAAATCGGATATTTTAACCGGGTGCTCGATCGCATCCGCACGCTGCCGGGAGTGCAAGCGGCGGGACTGATCGACAGTCTGCCGCTGACCGACAACGGCTCGATGCAGCCGATTGCGGTGGAGGGCCGGCCACCGGTGGCGATGGCCGACATGCCGGAAGTGGATGTGCGGCTGATTAGCCCCGGATATTTAGGTGCGATGCATTTGCCGCTGCTGGAGGGACGCGGCGTTGACGATAGCGACGTGGCGGGGCGGCCGGGCGCGGTGCTGATCAGCGAATCGATGGCGAAACTTTTTTGGCCGAACGAGGGTGCGATTGGGAAGCGATTGACGCTGTATTTTTTCCCGGATCAGCCGCGGGTGGTGGTGGGAATCGTGGGGGACGTGAAGCTTTATGCGGTGAACGAGACGCAGCGCAAAGCGACGCTTTATTTTCCAATGGCGCAGTTCACCGCTCCACGAGGCGAAGCTTTTCAGTCGTTCGGGATGAACTTGGCGGTGCGGACTGGCGCGGCGCCGGTCAACATGGCTTCCACTGTTGGGCTGGCGATTCATGAAGTCGATCCGGGAATTCCGGTGCAGAACGTCCACACCATGGACGAGATGATTTCCGAGTCGCTTTCGCCGCAGCGTTTCACCATGCTGTTGCTGGGAGCGTTCGCGGGGCTGGCGTTGTTGCTGGCGGTAGTGGGAATTTACAGCGTGACGAGTTATTCGGTTTCGCGGCGGACGAATGAAATGGGAATTCGGGTGGCACTCGGCGCCAGCCGCACGGATGTGCTGATGCTGGTGATACGGCATGGAATGATGCTGGCGCTGATTGGATCGGTGATCGGGATCGCGGGAGCGTTGCTGTTGTCGCGGGTGATGCGGAGCCAGCTGTTTGGTGTGCAGCCGACCGACCCCGCGACGTTTGTGGCCGGCGCATGTGGGCTGATGATTGTGGTGCTGGCGGCCAGCTACATTCCGGCGCGGCGCGCGATGCGCGTGGATCCGATGGTAGCGCTGCGGTACGAGTAGCGCCGCCGAAAGAACGCAGCCACGGCTAATCGGGAATTTTTATGCGGCCGTCATCAGCGATAAGGAAGGAGGGGTTCCAGGCGACTTCCCAGGGGAACCCGTCGGGATCGGAGAAGTATCCGGAGTAGCCGCCCCAGAAAGCGGTTTGCGCGGGTTTCAGGATTTTTGCTCCAGCGGCTTCCGCTTCGGCCAGGACAGAATCGACATCTTCACGACTCCGGGCGTTGTAAGCCAAGGAAATTCCGCTGAAACCGCGGCCGTCGTCGGCAAGGTTCGCGTCCTTGGCCAGCTCACGACGAGGATACAGGGCCAGCGCCATGCCGCCCGTCTGGAAAAATACGACGCCTTCGGCGTTGGCCATGGACCGGCGCCAACCGAGGCGCTCATAAAATTTCCGGCTGCGTTCCAGGTCTGCTACGCCGAGGGTGATGAGGCTTACGCGTTGTTCCATGGTGCGCTCCTAGCCGTTCTCGCTAGTGAACGATGAGAAGGACGGAAAATAGACCGTCATAAACAGAAACATCATCGGGACGAGAGACAGAAGCAGCCCGACCCCGCCCTCGCTTTCCTTCGGGCCGTCGAAATAACCCTCCGAATCGCGCAAAATAATCGCCTTGATTTTACCCTTGAGTAGGATGAGTTCAGCTGTAGAGACCATGTGCAGCCCTCGCGAAATGGTTGAATCGAAGGTGAAAGATTAGCACTGAGCGCTAGACAAACGTGACACCGCAGATTGGCCGACTGGAGTGCAGCGCGATTCCTTGACCGTGGTGGCAATGGTCGTCTAAACTGCTTGTTTCGTGCGGGTGCATGCTGCGTCGTATTGTGCGACGAGCGGCCGAGCCGGAGAGAGATTGCTTGCTGGAGTAAGTCCCGCGACGCCGAGAGGGCTGGTGGGAGGGCGGGCAGAAAAAATTAAGGGAGATTTTCGTTGCCGAAACGCACTTATCAGCCGCACGTGCGGCGCCGCCACAAGAAACACGGATTCCGCAAACGCATGAAGACCCAAGGTGGACGGAAAGTCCTTGCCACACGCCGCAAAAAAGGGCGCCACGCCATCACCCGCGTCTGACCTGCCGCGGCTGGACCTGCCCCGCGAAACTCGACTGGTACGGCGCGCCGAATACGACGCGGTGTATCGAGAAGGGCGGCGCCGGAGCAGCCGGGAATTCACTTTATTTGTGCGCCCCAACGGGCTGGATCTGAGCCGGTTTGGCTGGAGCATCAAGAAGGCGCTGGGCAATGCGGTGAAGCGCAACCGGATCCGGCGACGCCTGCGGGAAATATTCCGATTGCACCGGCGGGACATCGCGGGGGGATGGGACATCGTGGTGCATCCGCGGACGACGGTGGCGACGGCGGAATTTTCGGCGCTGGCGCAGGAGATGCTGAAGTTGCTGAACTTTTCGAGTGCGCCGAAAGCGGCGGAATCGCAAAAAATCCCTGCAAAGCCGGCGGAGTAGACGTGCGTCTTGCGGAATTATCTTCGGGAAAATTTGGCGCGGCGGGAGAGTGGCGGTCTGCAGACCGCCGCGACGAAAGGCGTTCTCGCGGATTCAGGAGCGCGGCGGGACAGTGGTTGCTGCTGGCGTTGGTGCAGCTCTATCGCGTTTTTCTTTCGCCATTTCTCGGCGGGGCCTGCAAATTTTATCCGTCGTGTTCGCAGTACGCGCAGGAAGCGATTGCGTTGCACGGAGCGAAGCGCGGAAGCTGGCTGGCGCTGAAGCGATTGGGGCGCTGCCGACCGTTTACCAAGGGCGGATTCGATCCGGTGCCGGATTCGAAATTGGGATACGAAGATCACGGGCATTCCAGCCGGTTAGTCACGACCAGCCGCGATCATCATGATTATTCGGACGCGGAGTGGTTGCGTAGCGTGGAAGTGGACAAGGAGTTGGTGCAGTGAACGAATTGTCGGACCAGGTGCGCGGAATTATTTTCGTCATTGTCGCGCTGATTATTTTATTCGCATTTGGACGTCTTTATAAGCCGGCGCCCGTTGCCGTTCCGCCGCAAAATAGCAGCGCACCAACATCAACGCAGCAACCGGGAGTGAATTCGGCGCCGGGCAATGCTGCGGGATTGTCGTCGAGTGCTGGCGGTAGCGCTGCGGGGATGACCGCGGCGAAACCGGTGGTGAATCCGGGAGTGGTGCAAGCCGCTGCCGAAAAAACGATTGTGGTGTCCAGCCCGCTGTACTACGTGGAGATATCGAACCGCGGCGGCGTGGTGAAAACCTGGAAGCTGAATCGCTACATGAACGACCAGACTCCGCCGCAGCCTTTGGACCTGGTGAATGACGCGGTGGCCCAACAATTTGGCTGGCCGTTTTCGTTGGTGCTGGCGGATCCGCAACTGGAAGCGAGCGCGAATACGGGGCTGTACGAAATTGAAACTCGCCAGGCATCGACGGCGGTCGACGAGAAGACGCTGAAATCGACGGCGAAATTGAAGCCGGTTGCTCCCGCTCCCGTTGCTTCGGCTGCGGACAATGAGGCCGACGCGCCGACCGAAGTCGACATGCACTGGAGTGACGGGCATCTGGACGTCACCAAGAAACTGAAATTCGATTTGAATTACGAGTTGAACGTGGAAGTGACGGCGGCGCTGGATGGAAAGCCGCTGCCGGTGGCGATTGCCTGGCGCGGGGGATTCGGCGACAAGGCGGTGTACAAAGCGGCGACGCTGGTGACCGTGTATTACAACGCAGCCGGAAAATTGAATCTGTTGCAATACAAGAAGCTGGGCGTGGAAGGGAATCAAAGTAAGCCCGCGGTGCAGTATGGGCCGCTGGCGTACGCGGGAATCGAGGACCAGTTTTTCACCGCGGCGTTTTTGCCGGACGGCAGCGATCTGTCGTTGTGGCATTGGACGCAGGATCATTCGGGCGATCCGGAAGCGCAGATGGCGGCGGGATCGACGGCCGCGGGACCAGTGAAATTGCGAGTGTACGTGGGCCCGAAAGATCTGGGACAACTTGAGGCACTGAAGCCGTCGCTTTCGGAATTGGTGAATTTCGGGTGGATGGGTCCGGTGGCGAAGCCGCTGCTCTGGGTCCTGCAAACCCTGCACAGCAAAGTGCCGAATTGGGGTTGGTGCATTGTGTTGATGACGCTGGTCATCAACATCGCGATGTTCCCGCTGAAGATGAAGAGCTGGCGTTCGATGCAGAAGATGCAGAAGGTGGCGCCGGAAATCCGGCAGATTCAGGATCGCTATAAGAAATACTCGATGAGCGATCCGCGCAAGAAAAAAATGAACGAAGAAGTGATGGCGGTATACGGGCGCGAAGGGATTAATCCGATGGGCAGTTGCCTGCCGATGCTGTTCCAGATGCCGATCTGGTGGGCGCTGTGGCGGGTGTTGAACGGGGCGATCGAGTTGCGTCATGCGCCATGGATGGGATGGATTCATGACTTATCGGCGATGGACCCGTATTATATTCTGCCCATCGGCATGACCATCATGATGTGGCTGATGACCAAAATGACGCCGCAGACCACGGTGGATCCGGCGCAACAAAAAATGATGGGACTGATGCCGCTGTTCATGGGGTTTATTTTTTTCCGGTTATCGAGCGGTTTGAACTTGTATATGTTTACCAGCAACCTGGTGGGAGTGGCGCAGCAGTATTATCTGAATAAAACGGAACCGCTTCCTTCACGCGGTAAATTCAAAAAGCCGGCGACAACCTGATGAACAACGAACGAGGCAACGAGCGAGTGAACGAAAGAAGTAACGACCGCAGGCCAGCGGGCCGGCGACCATTCACCGCGCCGCAATCGCAGCCGGAAGCGCGGCTGGACCGCGCGAATGCGCAGGTGGAACTGAAGCGCTACCTGGACCTCGCGTTGCGCGAAATGGGGCTGGCGATTTCGTACGAGGTTTCGACGCCGGCGACGATTGGCGGCGCGGCGGACGAGACGGACATCGTGGTGGCGTTCAGCGGTGATGATCAGGAATTGCTGTTGGAGCGCGACGCGGAATTGCTGCTGGCGCTGGAACACGTCGGACACCGCTGGTTGCGGCTCGATCCGCGGCTGCACGATCGGGTGCGGTTCGATTGCGCAGAGTATCGGTCGCAGCGCATTGATGAGTTGAAACTTTCGGCACGAGTGGCCGCGCAGCGCGTGCGCGAGACCAGCCAGCCATTTCGATTCAATCCGATGTCGCCGCGCGAACGGCGGTTGATACATTTGGAATTGACTGGGGCGCAGGGCGTGCGCACAGTGAGCGAAGGCGCCGGCGACCGCCGCCAACTCGTGATTTATCCTGCCAATAAGAAGTAGGCTGCTGCAGTCCAATCAACAATATTCGCTGCGGTGAACGTCCTTCAGCGGCTAAAGCCGCGTTTTTTTCACATGCTAGGTGGCACGGCTGAAGCCCTGCCCTGACGAAAGACGTTTTGTCCTTGCGAATTCCTTCGCGATCGTTAGTGCCGTCCGATCGTGAAAAGCAGATCCCTCGTTGCGCTTCGGGATGACAACGTTCGGTTTGTCGTGCAGAAATCGTTCGGTGGGTTTATTTAGACTTCTAACATGTAGCCTTGTTTGCCGACGTTGAAGCATTGCGTCGAGCCGAGGCGATCGCTCATGCCCGCAGTTTCGTGAATGTGCCCACAGAAAAGAACTGTGGGCTTTTCCTTTTCTACCCAGGTGCGGAGCGCCGAGCTGCCGGCGTGCTGGCCCGGAGCGTATTCGTCGAGTGTGGTGTCGTACGGCGGAAAATGCACGACCAGATGAAGTTGGGCGATGCCATCGAACGCGGCGAGGGCGGTGGCGATTTCGGTTTCGGAATATTCGCCGGGAGTTTTGAACGGCGTGATGTTGCTGTAGCCGAGGCCGGCCCAGTGCGAATTGCCGATGTTGCGGCGCTGACGGTGAAAATCGACGAAACCGAATTTAGCGCAAAATTCCTCGATTTGCTGGTGAGTCTCATGATTTCCGGGAAGGACCAGCAGGCGTTCGCCTAACGGTTTCAGAATTTCGCCACAATGATTCAGACCTTTGCCGAAATTGGAGAGATCGCCGGCAGCGATGTACACATCGGCCGGTCGGGCGATGATGCGTTCGAGAGAACGCAGATCGCCGTGCGTGTCGCTGAAAATTAAAACCTTCATCTCGAATTCCCCGAGGGGGCCGGCAAGATTTTTATCATCCGCCGGACGTCCATGCCATCGGCCTGCCAGCCTTCCTCGATCGGGTTTCCGGCATTGTCAAAAATGACGCGATAGGAAAATGGCGCCGGCCCTTTGGTGCGGCGGGTGATGAAACGGTTTTCATTGAAATCGACGAAATGCTGGCCGTCCGCGGCGAAGGAGCGGATGACCGGAAAACGCGCGAAGGTCCAGTAGGTCTTGACTTCCGGAAGCTGGAGAGCGCGCGCGATAAAAGCGTCGGGTGGAGAATCGGGGCGAAACCAGAATTGAGGAGCCGAGCTCGAGCGCAGATCGAAGCGTGATTGATAGACACCATCGAGTGAGCGGATGACGCCGCCCCAATCGAGCAGCGAGGGCGGCAGCGGAAGTGCGGCGATGCGTTCAACTGGGATATTGTTCGATGCGGCGAAGGCTCTGGCCCGCGCGAAAGCGGCGTGGTGCGCGAAGGTGCAGAGCAAAAGATACACGAGCGTGAAGTAGGTTCCGGCGCGACACCATTGCGGCGTGGTGATTCCGAATCCGGCGCCGCGGTACAGCGGGACAAAAAATAGTGCAGCGAGAATCAGGATGGCGACGCCGGCGATCCAGCGGTGAAACGGAAAACCCACGGCGTCGGCAATTTTCCAAACAGCGAACGCGCCAATCGAGAAGATCAGGAACATCGCGACGGCCCGTCGGGTGGCCTTTTCGCGATCTTTGAAGATCCAGGCGGCGATTTGCGGGAGCAGGACGAGCGAAGTGAAAGTGAAATCGATGATGAAGAGGATGTCCCAGGCGACGCGCTGTTGGGAAATCGGAAACCACATGCGGGTGCCGAAGGAGGTCATGGCGTCGAGAAGAATGTGGCTAGCGATGGCGACGGCATAAATGATCGTGAGCATGCCCCAGGTGGGAGGTTCGAGGTCCGTGAATCGTGGATAATTTTTTCTTAGAAACGCGACTCCGACGAGCGTGAGAAACGCGAGACCTACGGCGAAGAATGGGAGCGCGATGAACGAGTGAGTGATGGCGCGGTGGTATTTGACGATGGCCAGTGGATCCCGGGAAAAAATCTCGGCGACGACGTCAATATCGGGAAACATGGCGCCAACCGTAGCCGAAAAAACTACGACGCGAGCGGCTTTGCGGGAGAAGAATCCTTTGCCGATGAGCGCGCCCGCGATGCCGTGAGTGATCGTATCCATTAGAAGTTTTACGAAGTGGAAGTGTACACGATTGCGGAAGGGTCAGACGACTGCGAAGAGCGCGAAGACTTTCGATTAGTATTGCAAGTTACGCGTGAGCGGCGACGGAGCGGATCGGAATGACGATGGGACTGGCCGCTTGCGAGACGGAAAGCATGTGGCAGCGGCCATCGAAGAGTGCGCCCGGTTCCATGATGAGACAGGGCGTGAAAATTTCACCGGTGACGATCGCTTTGGTTTGGATTTCTACTTTGCCTTTGGCGCGGACCGTGCCGTTGAAGCGGCCGGCGATGATGACGTAGTTCCCTTCGATTTCACCTTCGACGCTGGCGTTTTCGCCGAGGATGAGCGTTTCGTGAGAAACAAGGGTGCCTTTGGTGGCGCAGTCGATTCGGAATGTTCCGGCGGATTCGAGGCGGCCTTCGAGCCGCACCCCTTGTTCGAGGAAGCCGGTCCATTCGCCCGAATCTTGCCGTTTACGGTCAAACCAACCCAGAGCCATCGAAGACTATCTCCCAGGAATTTGTATGGAACGCGATTCAGTGCGAAAAACTATTTTCGCATGAGTTGGTCGTAAAGGCGGCTCAAATCACTATCGTCGTAGTATTCAAAGATTAACTGACCGGGCTTTCCGGACTGGCGGGAATGCAGGTGGACGCGGGTTCCATATTCGCGCTGCAGCTCTTCGAGCGCGGCTTTGATGTTGGGATCCGGTGCGAAAGCAACAGACGCCACCGTACGGGCGCGAGTTCCGCGTGAAGCAAAGCGTTCCACCTGGCGGACAGTCATTCCGCCCTTGGCGATGCGGCGAGCCAGGCCGAGACGGGTCTGCGGATCTTCCACAGCGAGCAGCGCCCGGGCGTGGCCGGCGGTGAGGCGGCCCTCTTCGAGAAGTTCCTGGATGGGCGATTCGAGTTTGAGCAGACGGACCGAATTCGCGATGGTGGTGCGGTCTTTGCCGGTGCGCTCGGCGACTTGCTCCTGGGTCAGATGGAATTCGTCGATCAGGCGCTGGAAGGCATGGGCTTGCTCGATCGGATTGAGGTCTTCACGCTGGAGATTCTCGACCAGCGTCATTTCGAGTGCCAGCTCTTCGGGAACGTCGCGCAGAACCACTGGCACGGTGTGCATGCTAGCGCGTTGGGCGGCACGCCAACGTCTTTCGCCGGCGATTAACTGGAAGCGGCCGGCGACTTTACGCACAACGAGCGGTTGGACGATGCCGCTGGACTGAATCGATCGTGATAGCTCGTCGAGTGCTTCCTCACGGAAGCGCGTGCGCGGCTGATACGGGCTCGGATCGATCAGTTCGATTCCGACGTGGAGAAAGCCCTCACTCAGTGCCGGGGCTGCCGCCGTTGCCGCCGCCGTTGGCGCTCCCAGTGGGTAAGCCGCCGCTATCGGCGCCTGCTGTTGCGGCTGCGGCAGCGGTGTTGAGTCCGGCTCCCGAATCAGTGCTCCCAATCCCCTGCCTAATGCGTTTCTGGGCATTCGCGATAACCTCTTTAGCAAGTTGAATATAGCTTTCCGCACCTTTACTATGTATGTCGTAGAACATTACGGGCATGCCGTGGCTTGGGGCTTCTGCAAGCCGGACGTTGCGAGGAATGACGGTTTCAAAGACTTGAGCGCCGAAGAAGCTGCGGAGATCGGCTGCGACTTGCTTGGATAGCGTCGTGCGATCATCGTACATGGTGAGGAGGATGCCTTCGATAGCCAGGGACGGATTAATAGTTCGGCGAAGGCGCATCAGCGTGTCCAGCAGCTCCGAAACTCCCTCGAGAGCTAGATATTCGCACTGTATCGGAACCATGACGGAATCGCTGGCGGCTAGCGCATTCACGGTCAGCAGATCCAAAGATGGGGCACAGTCGATTAGGATATAGTTATATTTTGCCAGGACGCCAGAAATTACGGATTTGAGCTTGTATTCCCGGTTTTCGATGGGAACTAACTCGATCGCGGCGCCGACGAGGTTTTTATCGGATGGAATCAGGTCGAGGCCTTCGACTTGCGCATCGAGAATGATGCGATCAAGCGGCTCGTCGAGGATCAGCGATTGATAAAGCGTACGTCGGGCGGGATCCTTGGGGAAACCGAGGGCGCTGGTGGTATTTCCTTGGGGATCGCAGTCGATGATTAGAGTGCGCTGCTCAGAAGCGGCAAGTGAAGCGCCGAGATTGACGGCAGTGGTGGTCTTGCCTACTCCACCTTTTTGATTTGCGATTGCGATGACGCGAGCCACGAAGCCCCCGGATGCGCGAGCAATTTATATTTATTCTTGTGGAGATACAAGATGTTTCACGTGGAACAGCGTGATTTTTTGTTTCACGTGAAACATTTGTGGATTGTTCCACGTGGAACGTCGAGTTATTCGCGGTCTGATTGGTTTTTGGAGCCGATCAGAAGCGAACGGTTCTCTGAATCTGGAATCCTCGATAATGCACGCCAAGTCCACTCAGCGTTCCTGACAATTTTCGCTCCATCTTCGTCTCCAATCCAATAAATCACGTTTCCACTTGATTTTAGTTGGCTTGCTGACCAATCGAGGAAAGCTTGGTGCATGCCAAGGGCTCTAGATATCGCAAAATCAAACTTCTGCCCGGATATCGGGTAGGCTTCCATGCGCCCGCGGAAAATTTGGATGCGATCGAGCTTAAGCGTGCGGGCTACTTCAGCTAAAAACGTTGCCTTCTTCTGATTGCTTTCGACCAGGACACATTCCAATTCGGGAACGGCCATACTGATTGGTATGGCGGGGAAGCCGGCACCCGTACCAACGTCGGCGAGCCGACCATGCCGTATGGGCACGTCGTTCACGGCGAACATGCTCTCGCCGAAATGAAGGCGGATAATCTCGATAGGGTCGGTGATCGTCGTCAGGGCGATTTTCTGGTTCCAGCGCAGAAGCAGTTCGATATAGGCTCGAATCGCATCCCTGAGCGCTTGTGTGGTCGCGACACCATAGGGGCGCAGCGCAGCCTCGATTGTGTGATCGGTGACGGCCGTAGTCATATTACTATGTACATAGTATTATTTGATGCAGCTTCGGACGGGCTTCTTGCCGGCTCGACTAGATCGAGTGCGGCGTCGCGCCTCAAATAACGGGGCGCGAGGGTGCCGGCCACAAAATCAGCGGCAAAGTGCGCGATGATCGACGGGACTAGGCTGAGTGATATCGCGGTGGCGGCTGAAAACAAGACGCCGATCGTAAAGGTCGAGATCAGGCCACGACGACCTTGATATAAGTGGGCTAACGCAAAGAACGCGGCCGAACCGACTACGGCGACGTAGGGGGAGCCGCCCGCGAGATTCTGAAACAGGTGCTGGATGAAGCCGCGATAAATAAACTCCTCGCAGACGGCGACCGTCACGACCAGGGCGAAAAATGCCAGACGCTCGGCGCCGTCGTGAGGGAATAGCTTTTGCGCGAGTTGCGGGACGAGACCCTGGCTGGCGGCTGGCAGCGAGGCGAGCTGCTTGAGGCCGACAACTTGGTTCAACAAAATCAGGGTGGTCAAGCCAACGGTCAACGCGACCGTAATACATAGTCGGGGAAAACCCAGACTCAGTTGGCTGGCGGTAAAACCGTGAAGGGTCGCGCGCCAGAAAATAATTGCGGACGCGAGCCACTGAAACGCCATGGTGGACGCGTAAAGAGCGAGGCGCTGCTCCTTGGTGGTGGCGGGCAACTGCATCAACTGGCGAATGCGTCGCCGTCCGAGCAGCGGAACGGCGACACCGAGAAAAATCAGGATGGCCGCAAAATCCCAGTGCATGAAAAAAGATGAGAACATCTTTGGGCGAAGAGAGCAAGAGCGAGAGAGGCGCGGAGAGTTGACAGCGCAGGATAAGCCGCCGTATCGTTCTTGCGGATAAAATTTCAGATGAAAATTTTAATTCTAGGCAGCGGCGGACGCGAACACGCGATGGCGTGGAAATGCCGGCAGAGTCCGGACGCGGAGAAAATCTGGTGCGCACCGGGAAACGGCGGCATTGCGCTCGATGCGGAATGCGTGCCGGTGAATCTGAATGATGTAGTTGCTACGGCCGACCTGGCTGAAAAACTCGGAGTTGATCTGACAATTGTGGGGCCAGAGTTGCCGCTGGTGAAAGGCGTGGTAGATGAATTCGCGCTGCGGGGATTGACGATTCTGGGGCCATCGCAAAAAGCGGCGCAACTGGAAGGCAGCAAAATCTTCGCGAAGGAATTCATGGAGCGGCACAGCATTCCCACCGCCGATACCTACGGAACTTTCGAGGACAAAGAAAGCGCGTCGCAGGCGCTGCGTTCTGCTTCCGTTGAATGGCCTTTGGTGATCAAGGCCGACGGTCTTTGCGCGGGGAAAGGCGTGCTGGTGACTTCGTCGGGAAAAGAAGCCACGGAGTTTGTCGAGAAATTATTCGCGGGCGGAGAATTTGGCGACGCAGGAAAACGAGTGCTGTACGAGCAGGCGCTTGCCGGCGAGGAATTGTCGTACATCATTCTGACCGACGGCGAGAATTTTATTTCGATGGTGCCGACGCGCGATCACAAGCGAGCTTACGACAACGATCGCGGGCCGAACACCGGCGGGATGGGAACGTACTCGACCGATGAGATCCTGCCGCGAGAATTGGAACACGAAATTGTGAGCGGGATCGTCAAGCCAACCCTCGCCGGATTGCGCCAGGAAGGAATGCCCTATCGCGGATTTATTTTTTTGGGGTTGATGATTACGAAGAACGGCCCGAAGGTCTTAGAATACAATTGCCGGCTGGGCGATCCCGAAACGCAATCGATTCTGCTGCGAGCTGACTTTGATTTTGCGCGGGCGTGCATGAACGCGGCGACAGGTAAGTTGGGCGATTCGCGGGCGAGCTGGTTTCCTGGCGCGAGTGCTTGCGTGGTAATCGCTTCGGAAGGCTATCCGGGAAAGCCGATCGTAGGCCAAGAGATTCGAGGAATAGAGGAAGCGAGTAAGGTTGCGGGCGCGGCCGTGTTCCACAGTGGAACAAAACTGGATGGCAACGCCTACTTCACTACTGGCGGCCGGGTGCTGGGGGTATCGGCTCGCGGAGATTCGCTTAGTGACGCGACCAATCGGGCCTACGACGCAGCTAGTAGGATAAGAATATCTGGATCACACTACCGGCAAGATATTGGAAGAACTAAGGTTAGTCTCGGAAGGGCGGTGGACAAGGCCAATGGCTGAAGTACAACATTTATTTACGTGCCTGGTGCACCGGTTCCCGATGAAAGAAAAGAATGCCGTCGAGGCGATCGAAAATAAGGGGCTAAAGGGCTGTATTCACGGACGGCCCGACAGCCACCGACAGATACTGCTGATGGACCGAGAGACGCTGGACAAATTTGAACTGCCGCCGGGCGCCATCAAGGAAAATGTAACGGTGACCGGAATGGATTTTCAGACCCTCGGAATTGGGCAGCGGTTGAGAATCGGGGAAAGTTTGCTGGAAATTACGGCGCCGTGCAACCCGTGTCCGCGGATGGATGAGATTCGGATGGGACTGCAGGAAGAATTGCGGGGGCAGCGAGGCTGGTTGTGCCGGGTAGTCGCGAGTGGGACGATTCGAAAAGGCGATGCGGTGGTCGTAATGTCGAAAGTTGCGGCCGAAGCGAACTAGAATTGAAATCGGGAGATTACGAGTGACATCTTCGAAAAACGGAAAGCACGCGCTGGTCGGAATTTTGATGGGGTCGGATACCGATCTGCCGGTCATGAGCGAAGCGGGAAAGGTGCTCGACAAATTCGGAATCGCGTTTGAGATGGAAGTGGTGTCGGCGCACCGGACTCCGGCGCGGGCGCACGAATACGCGACGAGCGCGCAGAAACGCGGACTGAAAGTACTGATTGCGGCGGCGGGAGCGGCGGCGCATCTGGCCGGAGTGATCGCGGCGAATACCACACTGCCGGTCATCGGCGTGCCAATGGGCACGAGTTCGTTGAATGGAATGGACGCGCTGCTCTCGACGGTGCAGATGCCGGGGGGAATTCCGGTGGCAACGATGGCGATCGATAAGGCCGGCGCAGTGAATTCGGCTATTTTCGCCGCGGAGATTCTGGGACTGTCCGATCCGGCGATCGCGCAAAAGTTAGTGGAACACAAGGCCGATCTGGCGCGAGCAGTCGACGAAAAAAACGCGCGCCTGCAGGAACAACTCGCCGCGAAGAAATAATTCCTAACAATACATCCGCAGAATTCAGGTTCGATTGTGGTTCTGCGCTAATCCGAAGGCGGGCCTAACAGCGACGGCCTTTCGGCCGGTCGATCCTTTTCCGTTTCGGTGTCTTGAGGCGGAGGCGCGAGCGGCTTGGGCTCGGCTGGAGGTTTGAGGACCCACTCGAAACCTGAATCAAGATTGACGACCGCCATGGTTTGGCGGGATTTGGGGTCGGTGGTGGCGGCGAGAGCGGCGCGAAGGAACTGGGTAGCGTCCGGCACCAGGATTTTTTTGTAATCCCCCTGCAGAAAACGGTCGGCGACCTCGCGCATTTTGGGATCCGCGGCGCAGATTTTCTCGATGCGTGGGTCTTTCGCCTTTAGCAGATCGAGGAGCTGCGGCAATTTGATTTCCGGAGGATATTGAAATTCGAGCAGGGTGTGCGGTTGAGTTTTTTCCGGCGGCCAAAACTGCACGTAAACCGGGCGGGTGATTTTCGTATCGTAATACTCGAGATTGCGCATTTCCTGGGTGAGGTTGAACGATAACTCCCAGACTTCGGGGCCGTAGTTGGGAACAAATCCGACGAGGATGAGTTGGACGATCGGCTCATTGGGCGGGTAGGAAACTTTGGCGTGGAGATTGACGGCTACCCGACTGAGACGCTGTAGTAGACCCTGGCCGACGGACTCGAGATCGGTTGCTTCGGAGGTAGTTAGATCGAGCGGCTGAGTCTTATCGAGGCGCTGGTCGACGGTGCTCACCTCGCCGCGAAGATGCGGTAGTTCCCGGTCGAGGCGCGCGAATTGCTGGTCGGATGTGGGCGAAAACCAATCGACCGCGCCGAACAGGACGCCGGCGCGGCGCGAATTGAGTTCGACGGGGATCGGCGGGTGGGTCTGGGATTCGATGGGATTTTCGACCGTGGCGATGATGATGGCGTCTTTTACCACCGCGACGATGACGCGGCCGGCGGCCAGATTGGCGACGATTTCTTCGGAAGGCGGGGCGGTGACTTCCTGAGCTTGGAGAGCGGAAGGCAAAACGAAGATCCCGGCGGCAATCGCTACGAATGCGGTGAGCATGAGGTGTCGAGGGCCGTAGAAACGGGGAAAGTCGCGTTCGGCAATTCGACCAGTGCTCATTTTTTCACGGTATCACAGGTCGCGGCTGCGGCGATGGGAGTTGCATGGTGCCGAGGTTGGCGGGAACTTCAGGGGCTGAAGCCCCGCGTTCGCGTAGGAATGGATGTCGTGGCCAAAGCCACGACCTACAAACGATGCTTGGTGACATGAGTTCTAGTTCTGAGGGTCTGGTTCTAGTAAAATTCAACGGTAACAAGGCCATACGCCAAGCAAGTCCGATAATTCTTCAGCAGGATGAAAGGAGCAGTTCTGAGATCACCTACTCGTATTCGGCATAATGGACGAAAAGTTTCGGAAATCATCGAGGCGCATCACCGGTTCGTGCGCGGCGACGAGACCGGCGTGCGCGCGGATTTGTCGGGCGCGGATCTATCCGGAGCGAATTTCGAGGGCCTGAACCTGGACCTGGTTAATTTTCAGGGCGCGAATCTGGAAGGCGCGAAGCTCTATAATACGCGGCTCTCTTCGGTCGACATGAGCAAAGCGAAACTGAAGCGCGCCGATCTGCGCAAGGCGGATTTGACCGAAGCTAATTTGAGTGGCGCGGATCTGACGGAAGCGCAGGTCGGCGGCGCGGAACTGTTCCGCACGGATTTGCGGCAGGCGATTTTGCGGCGGGCCGATTTTGGCGCAGCGAATTTCCGAAGCGCGGAGATTCGCGGCGCGGATTTTTCGGGTGCTGGCCTGCGCACCGCGATATTGCGGGAGACGAACCTGGAAGGCGTGGATTTGTCGGGCCTGGATTTGAGCACGACACTCATGCCTCCGGGTTACAAAGTGGGCGGCGAGACTAAATAGTAAGAGCGACACCAGTAAGAATAGCAAGCAGACGGACCTGCCTAAAGCCGAGCGATGGCCAACCCTTCCTGTATTCTCGTCGAAGACTACAGATCATCCGGTGGATGGGTCGGTGCGGAACAGCACGCCACACGGGGCCGAGCGTACTGCGAAATGCTCGAGCGCGGGCAGATCCTTCAGTTTCGAGAACCTCCCTTCGCATTCCCCACAGTGGACCAGGAATTTTTGCGCAACCAGGAATGGGCTGAGTTGCGGATGCACAAAAACGTTTCGTACCGGCCGGGAGAAGATGTGCTGCGCGGAGTTTCCGGCGACGCGAATACGGTTGAGCGGGTCCATTCGATCATGCGCAATTACAGCGCGCGGGTGATCGAGTTCGTCGGAGATTTTCTTTCGCCCTACAAAGAGAAATGGAATCTGGACTTCGCGAGTTTCCGGCCGCTAGAAGAAGCCGGCCGAGATCTCCCGCTGCACAAACGAAACGATCTACTGCATGTGGACGCGTTTCCGAGCCGGCCGACGCAGGGCGGACGGATTTTGCGGGTGTTCACAAATTTGAATACGACGCGGCCGCGGGTGTGGAACACCACGGAGAATTTTGAAACGCTGGCTCACAAATACGCGAAGCCCGCGGGTTTGCAGCAGATTGCCGAAGACGATTCGTTCCTGACGCGCACGGTGCAGAATTTGGGCGCGAAGCTGGGAATCACGGCGGCGCGCACGCCGTACGACATGTTCATGCTGCGCTTTCACGATTACCTGAAGGAAAACACCGCACTGCAGACCAAGGGACCGAAGACCGAGATGGCGTTTCCGCCTTCGGCGACCTGGATGGTATTCACCGATTGCGTGGCGCACGCGGTGATGTCCGGGCAATACGCGATCGAGCAGACGTTTCTGATTCCGCCGAAGGCGCTGGTGGCGCCGGACGCGGCACCGTACCGAATTTTGGAAGGGCTCGCGGGAAGGCCGTTGGTCGGCTAGAACCGCGAGGCCGTGTAAATGTATGGAAGCCGGCTGAAGTTATTTTCTACGCTACAAAATCTACGGAGTCATCTTCCCTTTGCTTAGATAATCCTGCGCCGGGACGCCGAAGGCGTCGGCGACGCGATTGAAGAACGCAAACATGGCAGTGATATAGACCGCTTCGGCGATTTGATCTTCGCTCCAGCCCGCGCCGCGCAGTTTTTGCACGTCGGCATGGGTGGAACGCGGCGCGTTGTCGGTGATGAGCTCGACGTAGGTCATCAAGGCACGCTCCGCCGGAGTCAGGTCCGCTTCCTCGAGCTTCCCTTCGAGGATGGCTTCCACGCATTTATCGTTGGCTCCCTGAACCCGCAGGAAGTGGGCGTGGCTGTCGAGTCAATACGGACACCGGTTCAGAAATGAAACGTAGCTGGCGATCATTTCTTTGTGGCGGCGAACCAGGTGGCCGTGGGAAAAGTGCACGGTGTTGGAAAAATCGACCACCTGCTTCAGAAAATCCGGGCGAGCGCCGAAGCACTTGATGATTCCGGGAACCTGGGTGCGGCCGGAACCGGCGCGCCAATAGTCGTAGGCGTTGGCGGTGTCGCCTTGGGCCTCGGCATCTTCGGTGATGCGAATCTTGGTGGGTTGCGGGTTGGCGTAGTGTTCACCGAGGACGGTCGGGGGAGCCGCGATTTTTTTGCGTTTGGTTTTTCTCTTGCGGGGCGCCATTTAAACTCCAACTGAATCATATTACGTTTTTGCATTAGGCCGCTGGGCGATGACCCAATTATAAACGGGCCAGCCCGCGAGAACGACGGCAGAGCCGAGAATGGCTTCGCGCGGACTGTGGATACTGAGAAGCGCGAGCATGGCGAGGATAAGAATCAGAAAGGCTACGGGAGTGAAAGGGTAGCCGGGAGTGAGGACTACGTTTTCGGATTGGGGCGGCTGGCGGCGCAAAGGAAAGAGGGCGCTGACGGTGAGTCCGAGGAAAAATATTACCGGGAATAAAAAGTAAGCGACGATCTGATCGAAAGTACCGAGCGCCACCAGCAGGCAGGCGATCGCGGCTTGAATGGCGACGGCGCGCGCCGGAGTGCCGAAGCGGGGATGGGTCTGGGAGACGGCTTGGATGAAGAGGCCGTCCTTGGCCATGGCGTACATCACACGCGGGGCGGAAATCATGAAGGCTGCGAGACTGCCAGTGACGCACAAAATAACGATGGCCGAAAAAATGATTGCGCCGGGTGGGCCGAAAAGGACGGCACCGGCCTGGGCGACGAAGGTGGCATCGGAGCCGACTTTTTCGATGGGAACCAGATAAATGAAAACCGCGCTGATGACGATGTAGACGGTGGTGACGGCGAGGACTCCGAGTACGAGCGCGCGAGGGAGCGTGCGGCCGGGGTCGCGGACTTCGCCGGCGATCTTGGTGGCGTCCCACCAGCCACCGAAGGAAAAAAATGCGGAGACCAGGGCGGTGGCGAAAGCCGGGCCGAGAGGCAGCGCGCCGTGACGCTGGGCCACGAAGGGAACGAAATTGGACCAGGAGCCGGGGTGAAACACGAGAGCCCAGATGGTGAGGACGCCGAGCACCGCAAATTTCAGCCAGGTGAGCCAGCGGAGAACTCCGGCGCTGATGCGCGTGCTGACCATGTTCAGCCCGGCGACCGCGGCGATCACGAGGATCGCGGCGAATTTCTGGGTGAGCGGCGACCAGTGAAAAATATAGGAAGCGTACGCGGCAATTCCGGTGGCGAGCGCGGCGGTGAGGCCGGGATCGAGGACGAGGAGACTCATCCAGCCGTAGAGAAAGGCGGAACGCGCGCCGTAGGTTTCGTGAAGATAAACGTAGGAGCCGCCGGGACGGGGAAAGCGTCCGGCGAGTTCGCCGAAACAGAGCGCGCCGCTGAGAGTCATGGCGGCGACGGCGAGCCAGACGACGAGAAGCCAGAACGGAGAGCCGAGGGCTTTGGCCATGCCGGCGGGCGTGAGGAAAATTCCTACGGCGATGGCTTCGCCGGCGACGGCTGCGGCGGCGGAACCGAGACCGAGTTGGCGGCGAAGGTCATTGGAGTCGAGGGCGGACGTTTGGGTTCGTTCCGACATGTCAGAGACGCGCCGACGCGGTCCGCACGCAGGAAGGAAGGGATTTTAAGCTGGCGAAGGACACACGCGAAACGAAGGTGGGAGTTTGTGCCGCGCGCAAAGTGCGAGCATGATACCACTGCGGCGATGATACGAGAAAGCGGCGGTGTGAGACGGCCGATGCGAGGAGTGAAATATTTGAATCGTTCGCGGCTGACGGCGATCTTCGCGGTATTTTTTTTGTTCTTGCTGGCAGGGTGCGGTCCGGCGTCGGCGCCGCCACCGGAAAACCCGCGACCGGCTGAGGCGCGTCATGAAGAACCGCGGCAGGATGAAGCGCGGCGAGATGAGGCGAACCGGGACGAGCCGCGGCGGCGTGAATCGAAGTCGGAACGCAGACGACGGCGGGAAGAACGCGACGCGTCGGATTCGTCGCAGGCCTCGCAATCGGCACAGACCCATGATTTGAGCGTGGACGAAACGCAGGGCGGGCATACTTTGAGCCGGCATGTGGGACGCAGCGACGCGGCTTTGCAGGAGCGGCTGCAGCGCGAAGGAAATATTTCAGCAGCGTCGACCTACACCGATCGCGCGGCAGCGGAGGCGGTGGTGGGCCATGTGTTGGAGCATAATTCGCGCGTGGAACAGTGGGAGCAGCGCGGCGCGCGGCGGCCGAACCTGGCGCTGGATTATTATGGCGACGCCTCGCAGCCGATTGGGCGATGTATGCAGCGAGGATCGAACGCGGCCGTGCCGGCCTGGGATGCAATTGTGGTGCTGAAGGCGTCGCGCGATGGGGATGGATTTTACGTGCTGACGAGCTATCCGGAGTGTCCGCGATGAAAAAGGCTGGGGATGACGGGAAAAAAGCGGGGAGCGAGATTTCCGCGAAGCACTTCCCTGCACTGCGGGCTTTCATGCGGAGCTATTTGCACCAGGATTTCGGCGAGGAGTACGGATCGGTGGAAGAAGCGGCGCGGACTTTTGTGGACGATGCCACGGAAGCGGAAGTGGCGACGGTGTTGACGGAGTGGCGGGAGTTTTTAGGAATGACGCGAGGGAAACCGCTGGGCGAGATTAATAATTTGATGGGTTCGAAGTTGGGCAGCGCGTGGGTGGCGGGGGGTTGGGGGGATTTGGAGTCGATTACCGAGGCCTTGGAGCATCGCGACGGGAATTAGGTGAGGTGTTGCGGTGGCAATCGAAGAGAGATCCCTCGTCGGTGCGGCAGATTCGGCCGCGCCTCTGTCGGGATGACAACGAGAGGCTAAAAAACTCAACGGCAACGGCGGGCGGGTCTTAGACCCGCCCCTACACAATCGGTTTCGGTGCCGCGAAACAAATTACTTTCCGGCGGCGAATTCGGCGGAATCTTCGGGGTAGCCCGGGCCGCGCGGCGGAAACGGGCGGCGACGGGTCTCGATGCCGAGGCGCTTGATTTTCTGATTCAGGGTGGAGAGTGGAACCTGGAACCGTTCGGACGCTTCGGTTTGATTCCAGTTGGTGCGCTCCAGCATGTCCACGATGATGCGGCGTTCGACTTCTTCCAGAATTTCAAAGAGTGAGGGCGTGGAAACTTTGACATTAGGATCGCCGGAAATCGCGGGCATGAATTCCGCAAGTTGCAGGCGAACGCCGCGCACGATTTCGCGCGAACGGACGGTGTCGGGCAGCAGATCGCCATCAATGGATTCCTGATTGGAAAGAACCACGGCGCGTTCGACGGCATTTTCGAGTTCGCGGACGTTTCCGGGCCAGTCGTAGTCGATCAGGAGCTTCATCGCGCCAGTGGTGAAGCGGCGCGGCGGCTTGCCATTTTCCTCGCAATACTGCAGCAGGAAACGATCAATCAACAGCGGAATGTCTTCCTTGCGTTCGCGGAGCGGCGGCAGCTGCAGGGAGATGACATTCAGGCGATGAAATAAATCCTCGCGGAAACGGCCTTCGCGCACGAGTTTGGTGAGATCTTCGTTGGACGCCGCGAGAATGCGGACGTCGACTTTGATGGTGTCGGTGCCGCCGAGGCGCATGAATTCGCGCTCCTGGATGACGCGCAAGAGCTTGGCCTGGGTTTCCGGGCTGACCGTGGAAATTTCGTCGAAGAAAATCGTGCCCTGATCGGCGACTTCGAAGAGGCCTTTTTTGGAGGCGACGGCGCTGGTGAACGCGCCTTTGACGTGACCAAAAAGCTGCGATTCGAGCAAATCGCCGGGAATCGAACCGGTGTTGATGGGGATGAACGCCTTGTCGGCGCGGGTGGACGCGGAGTGAATGGCTTTGGCGATGACTTCTTTACCGGTGCCGCTTTCGCCGCTGATGAGCACGGTGGAGCGGGACGGTGCAACCTGGGTGACCAGATCGAACACCGCCTGCATCTTGTGGCTTTTGCCGACGATGTTCGGGAAATTGTAGCGCTGCTTCAGGGCCCGCTTGAGTTGAACGTTTTCATCGCGGAGCCGGCGGCCTTCAATGGCCACGGAAACCTGGGCGACGAGTTCGTCATTGGCCCACGGCTTGGTGATGAAATCCTGGGCGCCACCTTTGAAAGCGGCGCGAGCCATATCGATGGAGCCGTAGGCGGTGATGAGAATGATGGAAAGCTGCGGGTCGCGGAGACGAATTTCGCGCAGCAATTCCAGGCCGTTGCGATCGGGCAGGCTGACGTCGAGCAGCATGAGATCGAAGGGATTGTCTTCGAGCTTCTGCAGCCCGGCCGCGCCGGTTTCGGCCAGCGTCACTTGAAAATTTTCCGAGGTGAGAAGAGCTTCCAACCCTTCGCGGATCTCGATTTCATCATCAACCACGAGAATTGAACCTTTAGGCATGGACTGGTTTCCTGGCAACGGGGAATTCCAGGCGGAACGAAGTTCCCTTTCCTGGAGTCGAGCGCACGTCGACTTTTCCGGCGTGCTCCTTGATGATGCCGTAACTTACCGAAAGGCCGAGACCGGTGCCCCGTCCGGTGGCCTTGGTGGTGAAGAACGGATCGAAAATACGCTGCAGATTTTCGGGCGAAATGCCCGCGCCGGTATCGGTGACTTCAATGGCGACCGAACCGTTGTAAGCGAGAGTGCGAACTTCGAGCAGGCCGCCCTGCGGCATGGCGTCGCGCGCGTTCATGAACAGGTTCAAGAAGACCTGCTGCAAACGGGTGATGGAACCGAGCACCGCCGGCAATTCCGGTTTGTAATTCTTCACTACGTTCACGTGCGCGGTTTTCAGCGGATGCTGCACCAGCGCCAGGGTTTCCTCGAGGACCGAATTGATATCGACCTCGATAAGCTCGGCAGCCCCGGTGCGCGAAAAATTCAGCAGGTTATTGACGATTTCGCTGGCGCGGAAAGTTTGTTTGACGATGCGCTCGATCGTCTGCTGGCGCGGATCGTCGGCGGGAATCTGCTTGGCCAGCATCTGGATGTAGTTGGAGATGACGGCCAGCGGCGTGTTGACTTCATGGGCCACCCCGGCGGCGAGCAGGCCGAGCGAGGTCAACTTTTCGGTCTGGACGATCTGCTCCTCGAGGCGTACGCGCTGGGTGATGTCATCAAGCAGGATCAGCCGGCCAAGGCGCGAGCCGTTTTTGCCGACGAGCGGCGCGATGGAAGCGTTCACGACCACCCGGCTATTGGCGCGCGTAGCGAGATGAAATTTGTAGATTCCGGCGACGTGATCGCTTTTGGCATGTGATGTAATTTCGGAAACCAAGTCGGCTGGCAAGACATCCTGCAACCTCCGATGCAGCGCCTCGGTGCGCGGGATGCCCAGCAATCCTTCCAGCTGCGGATTCCAGGATTCGATGCGGTCCTGCAGGTCGACGGTGACCACGCCGATGTTCAGCGATTCCACGATGTTTTCGCTGAAGTCCTTCAGGCGCTCGATCTGCATGGCTTTCTGCTCAAGCGAGTGATAGAGCCGCGCGTTTTCGATGGCGATGGCCACGTAGCCGGCGATGGTGAAAAGGAGTTCGAGGTCGTCGCTGGAAAGATAATCACCGTCGACGGTCTTGCCGAGTCCCAGGACGGCGACGGCGCGCTCGTGAAAGCGACACGGAATGAAATAGTTCAGGTCCAATTCTTCGAGGGACCGGCGCACCGTGGGAGTTTCTTCGGTGGCGGCGCGGGCGGATTCGAAAAACAGGCAGCCGCGCTCGGTGGCGAGACGTTCGGCGCTGAGGAACGAGAGATCCAGCGGCCCTTCGGGGCGAACGCCCATGGAGCGCGCCAGGGTGAACGTGCCGGGATGAGCTTCATCCTCGAGAAAGATAGCCAGGCGATCGACGAGCAGGGTTTGCGAGACGCGATCGAGGACCGAGCCGACCAGCGGCTCGATGCGCACTTCATTGGTGAGCGTACGGCCGAATTCAATCAGGGTGCGGCGGTAATCGAGGCGATCGCGGTAGAAGAAGCGGTCGAGCCGGGTCTGTACGCCTTCACGCAAGGGTTCGATCAGGAACGCCGCAACGACGATGGCGATGACGCCGCCAATCGGGCCGGTCGAAAGTCCCGGGCGATGAAATAGTTCTCCGATCAGCGCGATGACGGCGAAATAAATGCCGACGACGGCGGCGGTGGCGAAAGTGTAGGCCAAGCCGCGCTTGAAAATAATGTCAACGTCCATCAAGCGGTAGCGAATGATGGCGTAACCAAAGCAGAGCGGGATGAGCGCGAGAGACAAAACCGAAAGCTTCATCCAGGGCTGCGGAACCCAGTTCACGAAAACGCGCGGAAGAATGTAGAAAAGCAGGAACGGAATGATGCCGGCAAAGGTCCCGCCGGTAACCCACTTCAACTGCTGGCGCAGGACGCCGCTGGGAGCGCGAAGGTAGCTGGCCAGGAAGATGCCGGCAGCAATCAGAAAATAAATTCCGAGATAGCTCAGGTCCAGAGTGTCGATGAAATTGCGGCTTTCGATCGAGGGCAAGAAATCGAGCGTGCCGGTGGCGATGAAGATCTGCAAAGTGAGTAAAGCAGCCGGCACGCTGTAGACCGCCAGGAGCTTGGGCCAGAGCTTGCCGCGGCGTTCGGGAAAGACCAGCGCGAAATGCAGGAAGAGCGCAGGCTGGATCAGCCAGGCGGCGGCGTTGCCCCAGTAAATAATCCAATCGAAGGAGTTCAGCTTGCCGCTGTAGTGGAAGCTGTAGAGCACGAACGAAACGAGACAGAAAATATAGAAATGGATGGCGCGCGGAGCATTCCAGCGGCGCACAAAAATGAACAAGCCGATGAAAAGATAGAGCAGCGCAGTAACCCGCAAATAATTTTCGATGGAGGACGAATTGTCCTGTGGCGCCGTTACCAAGGGAGTCTCGAAGGCGCGGCCGTCGCGGCGGAGCTGGTAGCGAATCTCCATCCAGGGAGCCACACGGTAAAGCACGCGGGTGACGTCGGTCGCGCGATGGATGCTGAAACCGCGAACGGTATCGACAATGTCACCCTGCTTGATTCCGGCTTTGGCAGCGGGAGAGTCCTTAACGATGTGCCAGGCGGTGACCCCACTGGTGGTGTCCATCCAGGTGACGCCGTCGTCGGGGAGGACGAAGCTGGAACGCTGCTGGAAGTTGAGGACCGCAAAGACCACGGCCGCCACGGTCAACAAGGCCAGAACGACCGCACCAAGCCGCATTCGGAGGCTATCGATCACTTGGAGACACCCGTGTCCTCAGCAAGAACATAGTAGCACGTCGTGTTCCAGCAAACCGGAGATCCCATATAGCGTAAATATCTTATTATGTTTTAGATACAACTATAGCTTTGCAGGTTGCTACGAGAGATTCCAATTACGGGAGGTGCTGTCCCGAATACCGTATCGCGCAGCAACTAAAACTGGAAGCTGACGCCACCTCGGAAGAAGCGATACGTGGGGACAAGTACTACCTGGCCGTCGTTTGTGGCTAGGGTGACATAACCCTGGGCGAAGATATTCCCGCAGTCGGCAACGATTTCCGCGTGCCCGGGGATGAATTGCGGCAGCTTTTGGCGCAATTGGAGGCTGAAGTACGGATCCAGATGGTAGGTGGATTGACCATAGGCGTCCTGCTGCGACACCACCGGACCATTGATCCAGCGGTAGCTGGTAATGATCTTGGTGCCAGTGCGCGGAACTTTTGCAGTGAGGCGGGCGGCAGCGCTGATGCGATATTGGGTCGCCAATTCGTTTCGCAGGGCGGCTTCCACCGGGCTTTCATTGGGCGCTAGCGCGCCGGCGTAAGCGTAAATCATGGTCATGTCGAGATTGCCGGCGAGCCGCTGCTGGTAAACCAGACGAAGGCCCATGGAACTCATGTTGCCAGCGTCATACGAAAACACGTCGGAGAAATAATCCGAAAGATAATCGGGGCCGGAAACGGCGCCATGGCCAAAAACCGCGGTGTGAGTGGACGAATCGTGAAAGACTGAAGCGGTGAGGCTCGCCGATTTCGACAAGTCATGTTCGACCGCCAATTCTTCGTGGACGTCGTTTTCGAGCACCGAGTGGCCGTCGCGGCGAAGCAGGGTGGGAAATTGGTCGAGCTGATTCACGGTGGCTTGCAGCGTGCCGGGTTCGCCCGAGGCATCCTGCCAGGTATTGGTGGTGAACATCACCGACGACTGCCAGGTGGGGCTGAGGCGGACAGCCATTTCCACGCGCGGGCGCAGCGCGGTGGTGAAGCTGGAATTGAGGCCGGCGGCCAAGGCGTCCGCGCCGTAACGAATGGTCACTTTTTCACCGAGTTGGAAGGCGGAATCGTGGGACAGCCGCATGCCGCGGTAGGCCGGACCGTTCGCGCCAAGCTGAGTCTCGCGAATCAGCAGCGTGGTGACGGCGGCGGAATCGAAATCACTCGAAGGCAGCCACTGGGTAACGAAGCCGCCGGACTGGGAGCCGCCTTCGTAGCTGAACTGACCGGCGGTTAGCATGCGGCCCAAACCGCCCAACCGGTACTCGTAGGCAAAGGCGGTCGCGGGAGAATCGGCGCCGCTGGAAACCGAACCGGGATGGTCGGAACCCGACATGAGTTCAATGCGGGCGTGATCGGAATCGTTCCCGCGGCGGTCGAAGGAAGAACTTCGAGGGCCGAGAACGACGTCGCCATCCTGCCAGCGCAGCACAGGACGAGTGGCGGCGGAAGTACGAAGAACCCAGGACCATTCGTCGGAGGAGATCTGTTGGTCGGGAGTGCGACGCAACTTATCGAAGGAACTGAAAACGGTGCCGAGCACGATTTCAAGCAGCGTGGTGTGCTGATCGTTCACCACGATGTCCGGCTCGACCACGGGCAGGAAGCCGGCCAGAGTTACCTTGATCGAATACATGCCCGAAGGCAGGGCGGCGGTGGAGAATCGGCCGCGATCATTGGTGAGGAGCTCAACGGAAGCGGAATTCAGTAGGGCAGCGGAAGTGACAATGACGGTCGCGCCCATCTGCGGCGTGCCCGCGCCGTCCATCACTACGCCGGTGATTTTTCCCGAATTGGGAGCGGCGTGCAGCGCGGAAGAAGACACACCCAGAACGAATGGGATAACCAGCGCCAAAAATGCGGCGCGATACTTCCGGACATTCACAGGCTCTTACCTCCCCTGTGGTTGCGGAGTTGCAGCGGCCCGAACGCTAAAGTTGGTGGTCGGGGTTATGGTTTTCTTGGAAAGGTTATCGGTAACGGAAACTTCCAGCTTGTAGTTTCCAGGAGACAACGAGCCGAGGGTGATGATGTTCTCGAGCGTGAGCTCTTCGCCATGCTCCGGAAGTTTGTCGGTGCCAATGTCGAACTTCAGCACTGGATCGGTGCCTTTGTCCTTGGTCACGCGATATTCCACGGAGGCGTCGGCTTTGTGGGTTTTGTCGTCGACTTTGAGATTGTAGACCTGCAGGAAAACGCCCATCTGGTCGCTGGCGCTGAAGTCGGCGTCGATGCGCGGCCGGACTTTCATGTCGCCGAGAACGAATTGGCCGAGGCCGATGTCATGGGCGGAGACCCGCTGAATCTGGTCGGCCAGGATCAAGGTGCTGGAGGAAAGACTGTCATCCTCGAAGCGCGGAACCGCAAGGCGGGTGTTGACCACGCCGACGTTGCCGTTGTTGGTGTCCTTCAGCACGATGTCCAGACGGTAGAGTCCTGGCGAAAGCGGAATCGCCTTCTGGTAAATCGACGCCGTAGCGAGCGATTGCTGGAGCGAGGCGGTGGGCACGTCGCGACGAACGGTGTCCTCAAAGGTGTTGACGATGCGGCCGCTGAGACTGGTGATGCGGCCAAACAGATTGACGTTTGCGGATTCGACGCCGTTCTTCTGGGTAAAACTCAGCTGTTTGGTGGGAATTTGAACGGTGATCGGCACCAGGACGGTGTCAGAAGTGATCCGCAGAAAATCGGTACGATACTGGAACTTAATTTGATCGCGGACCAAACGTGAAGTGACCACGGCTTCCAGGTCTTTAAATTTAACCGGAGGCGCCTGATTGATTTTCGAGTACAACTCCAGGCGGGTAAATTCGTTCAGCGTTTCCGGGGAACCGCCGCCGAGACCAGGGGCCATGTGGGTGCCGTCGGTATTGTTGAATCGATCGTTTTTGCTGGCGAGACCCATGGATTCAAGCTGGGTTAAACCTGCGCCGGGCACGTAAAGCAAGGCGTCCTTTTCGCTGGGGTCGGTGGTGAGTTTGTATTCACCGGTCATGGTCGGATCGACGAATTCGAGTTCTACGTTCTCGCCGATGCCCTCGAGATAGCGATAGCGCCAGTCTTCAAAGGGATACGTGGAGGTTTCGCCGCCGCCTTCCGAAGCCGGGCGTTCATAGCTTCCGCCAGAGGGATTGGACTGCACCTCGTCGGGAGGTCCCCACATGATGTAAATGCGGCCGCGGTCGGTTTTCCAGCCGGGTATACCGGAAGCGTAGTGCTCGTTGGTGTAGGCGATGCGGCGGTAGTGCTCTTCCTTAAAAGTGTTTTCGGCGGAATCGGGATCCGGATTGCGGCGCTGCCAGAACTGTTCGATGAACTGTTCGCGTTCCTCGTTGGTCTGCAGGTGGAGGAAGGCACTGCGCTCTTCCGCGGAGATAATATAAACCACGTCCTCGTTGAGCCACTTTTTGTACTGAGAGTCGAGTTCTTTGTAGAGATCTTTATCGCGCTGGGCGCGCTGCTTGGCGGCTTGCTTGGCGGCTTTTTTGTCGGTTTGGTCGTCCTGAGCCTGGGTTTCACCCTGCGCAGAAACGCGTGGCGCGTACAGCGAGACAACAGCTAAAGCAACGAAAAGAAACAATTTGCTGCAACGGCCCATGGTAAACACCCTCTTCCCGCGGAAGTCAAAAATTCTAACCTGTCCACTGGTACAGGTCAACGAAAAGAATCCCGGACTGGCCCCTTGGAGGGTTGGAGTCGGATGGCGGTGGCCGGGTTGCCTGTGGTGTACGACGGGTTCCTTGGATTACAATGGAGCAGCACGAATTAAGCGTGCTTTCAGATAGGCTCCAGGGTTCAACATGGCAAGTCTTCCGGGTATGGCGGGTGCGTTATCCGTAATTTCGTACCTGTCCTTCTCTTGAAAACGACGTCTAAGGCCTGGAAACATTCTGCTAGTCTCGGACGTAATCATAAGTGTGGGATGTTGTGGCCGGGAAGGGCCCCTCTTCAAAGGTAAACAGCAATGAAAACCTGGCAAAAGGTACTAATCGCGGTTGCGGTGGTCGCCGTCCTGGGCGGGATCGTCTGGTATAGCGTTTATCAGACCAACAAGGGCGTAGTCACGGTGCAGACCGGCCACGTCACGAAGGCGGATTTGACCTCGATCGTGACCGCGTCCGGCGAGGTGCGCCCCAAGAACTACACGAATGTGCTGGGTGAAGGAATCGGCAAAATCACCGAAATCGTGGTGAAAGAAGGCGATCACGTCAAGAAGGGCGACATTCTGCTGCGGCTGGAGAGCATTCAGCCTGGCGCGGATGTGCTGGCCCAGAAAGCGGCCATCGAAGGGTCCGAAGCGGGGATGCACGTGGCGGCCGCGAGCTATGATTCGGCGGTGGCGACTTTGGCGCAGCGCCAGTCCGATCTGGAGAAGGCGAAATTCGATTGGGATCGCGCGCAGCAGCTGTATCAGGAACAACTTATTTCGAAGCAGGAATACGACGCGAACAAGGCGACATATAACGGCGCAGTGGCGGCGGTGAATGCCAGCAAGGCTCAGGTGGAGCAGACCCGTGCGGCGCGCGAGCAATCCCGATTCGGGATGGATCAGTCCAACGCGGTGTTGCGGCACACGCAGGACATTTTGCGGAAGACGACCTACACCGCGCCGATCGATGGCATCGTCAGCTATATCGCCGTGCGCATTGGCGAGAACGTGGTGCCCGGCATTCAAAACGCCGAAGGCAGTTTTCTGATGACGATTTCGGACATGAGCATCGTCACCGCCGAAGTGAAAGTGGACGAGACGGACATAACCAATGTGCGGCAGGGCGATCCAGCGAACGTTACGATTGACGCGATTCCGGGAACGACTTTCAAAGGGCATGTGAGCCAGGTGGGCGACCTGGCCATTCTGCGATCCTCGGGGCTGGCCGCGACGACCCAGACGACGGCGAATACCCAAGAGGCGCGCGATTTTAAGGTAGTGGTGACGATCGACAATCCACCGGACGGGCTGCGGCCGGGATTGTCGGCTTCGGCCAAAATCGAAACGGCGCAGAAGAAAGACGTTTTGACCGTGCCCATTCAAGCCCTCGCGGTGCGCACCCAAAGCGATCTGGATGAAGCGCAAAAAGAAAAGAACAGCAGCGTGACGCTGGCGGCTCCGAAGCCGGCGGGCGACGCACGGGTGAAGAAAGACGTGCAGGGAATTTTCGTGATCCGCGGAAAGAAAGCGGAATTCATTCCGGTGCAGACCGGGATTTCCGGCGTGACCGACATTGAAGTCACCAGCGGATTGAAAGATGGTGACGAAATCGTCATCGGAAATTACAAGGCATTGCGCACACTGCGTCCCGGTGCGTCCATCAAAGTCGATAATTCCGCGCCAAAACACGACGACTCATCGAGCCAGAGTTAGGGCTTATGATAGGAATTCAGGAGCCCATGCCCATGGCCGTAGGAGACCTCGCTCTCCCACAAAGTTTCCGGCAGGATTTGATCGACGCCGGCGTCGTGATCCAGACCGAAGAATTGTGGAAGACCTACGAAATGGGTGTGGAACAGTTGCATGCGCTGCGCGGCGTGAGCATCGAGATTCACAAAGGCGAGTACGTGGCGATCATGGGGCCGTCGGGCTCCGGAAAATCCACGCTGATGAATTTGATCGGATGCCTCGATTCGCCGTCGAAGGGCAGCTACTGGTTGGCGGGCCGCTTGGTGAGCCAGTTGGACGATGACGAACTCGCTTATATCCGCAACAAGGAAATCGGATTCGTTTTTCAGACCTTCAATTTGTTGCCGCGCGCGACGGCGCTGCACAACGTGGAATTGCCGATGATTTACAACGGCACCCCGGCGGCCGAGCGTTTGGAACGCGCGAAACAGACGCTGGCCCAAGTGGATTTGAAGGACCGCATGCTACATAAGCCCAACGAACTTTCGGGTGGCCAGCGGCAGCGCGTGGCGATCGCGCGGGCGCTGGTGAATAATCCTTCGATATTGCTGGCGGACGAGCCGACCGGAAATTTGGATTCGCAGACCGGCGAAGAAATCATGGCGCTGTTTGCGCGGCTGCACGGCCAGGGAAATACGATCATTCTGGTGACGCACGAGCCGGATATTGCGGCGCACGCGCACCGGGTGATTCGATTGCGCGATGGAAAGATCGAAAGAGACGAGCGCACGCGCTAGATTTTTGGTTCCCACGCATTAATCCTTTCTTCCATTCGATTGCTGATTCGGCGTCATGCTGAGCGCAGCGAAGAATCTCATCCAGTATTGTGTCGCCGAAGCTGGCGATCGAGGTTTCGTCGTGGCGGTCCGGGCGTGGGAGCATGGATGAGATCCTTCGTTCCCTCGCTTCGCTTCGCGATGACATGTTGTTTGAATTTTGGGTGGATGCAAGACTTGCGAGCACTCTCAGAAGTGCGCCGTCGGTGCTGGAGCGTTGGGATTAATTCGAGAAGAAGTGGCGGGCCAGGAATAGGACATTCGCGGGGCGCTCGGCGAGGCGGCGCATGAACCACGGATACCAGAAGGTTCCGTAGGCGACGAGCACGCCAGAGGGGTAGCCGGCTTGGGCCAGGCGAATTTGTTCGGCGCGTTGGATGCCGTAGAGCATCTGAAATTCGACTTTGTCCTTGGGCACGCCTTGCGAGGCGGCCCATTCAATAATTTTCGCGATTAGCGCGCGGTCGTGGGTGGCGAGGACGGCGCGAACTCGGGCGCGGCGGGCTTCGGGGCTGAGCAGGCGTTGGGCGAGGTGCAGGAAATTCTCATCGACATCTTTTTTTACCGGGTACGCAATTTCGGCGGGCTCGTTGTACGCGCCTTTGACCAGACGAATGGCCGCGCCCATGGGAATCAGGCTGTCGAGATCTTTTTCGGTGCGAAATAAATAGGCCTGCAGGCAGACGCCGATATTGGCGTGAGATTTTCGCGCGCGGCGAAATAATTCCAGGGTGACGTCGACGTAAGGGCTTTGCTCCATGTCGATCCACAAAGTTTTTTCCGGCGGAGTGTGCTCGAGGAGCGTGCTGAGATTGTCGTAGCAGAATTTGGGATCGAGATCGAGGCCGAGCTGGGTGAGCTTGAGGGAAATTTCGGTGCCGAGACCCGCAGCGCGAATGCGATCGATGAGGCTGAGATAGTGTTGGGTGACAAGTTCGGCTTCGGAGCGCAGCGCGACGTTTTCACCGAGATGGGTAAAGACGGTGCGGAGCCCCTTGGTGCTGAGGCTACGGGCGGCGGTGAGAGCATCCTGCACATCTTCGCCGGGCATGAAGCGGGTGACGGTGCGGCGCATGAAACCGAAGCGCGGCGCGTGCTCCCGCATCCAAGGGCTTTGCGACGCCATCAAGATCGAGCGACGCATTAGGCCCAAGAGAATTTTCCTTTTTTTGGGTTCGCTGTGGGTTCTTGCAAGATTAAGACTTTTCCTCAGGGGCTAAGGCCCCTTGTGGCGTTTTAATGTCGAAGCTGAAGCTCCGCCCCCCCCAAATCGCCGCCCCCCAAAAATCCGGACTCATCAAGAATCCTCGACTCATCGAAAATCCCCGAGCTTTCTGAAAAATTCCGAGGCCAAGCCGAAAGTCCCAAGCTTACGTTGTGCTGAGAACTTTCATGAGCAGGTAGTAAAACTCGACGCCATCGTAGAACGAAGAGACGCGGATGCGTTCGTCGCGGCCGTGCGAGCGGTCGTCGTCGACATCCATGAATAATCCCGGCAAGCCGTAGGTCGGGAATCCGGCGGCGCGGGAAATGGCGCCGTCACTCGCGCCGGCGTCCATGACCGGAACGATGGGCACGCCCGGCCACATCTGATTCGAAACTTTTTCCAGCGCGGACATCAAATCCAGACGCAGCGGCGACGGAGGATTCGGCAAGCCACTGCCGGCCAGGCCAGCAGCGCGGGACACGACGATTTTGGGATCGTCGAGAACTTTGACGATCGTGCCTTGAATTTCGTCTGGTGAATGGCCGGGAAGAATCCGGCAATTTACATTGGCGCGAGCCATACCCGGCAGCGCGTTGTTGGCGTGGCCGCCTTCGAGCCGGGTGGCGACGCAGGTAGTGCGGATCCGCGCGTTGTAATACGGAATGGCGGAAAGGCGCGCCCAGGCCGCCGCTTCCGGAGGCGTCGAAAGAATGGCTTTCATATCGGCGCCGATCGGGCCGCCGACAATGGCGGATTCGCGCGCGAAATATTCGCGGGTGACTTCGTTGAGTTCGAAAGGAAATTGGTAGCGTTCCAGGCGGGCCAGGCCGTCAGCGAGTTGGTAGATGGCATTTTCAGAAGTGGGCAAAGAACTGTGCCCGCCCGGATTGGTGACCTTGAGATCGAAATCCTGGTAGAGCTTTTCGCTGGCCTGAATGCCGAGCAGCAGGCGCTTGCCCTTGTCGAGTTCGAAATCGCCGGCGTCGGGATTGATGATGTATTCGGCGTCGATGAGCTCGCGGTGATTTTTGATCAGCCAGTCGACGCCGTTCGATTTCCCGCCTTCTTCATCGGCGGTCAGCGCGAGGATTAAGTCGCGATTCGGTTTGAAATTTTCTTTTTTCAGGCGAATGAAAGTGGTGACGAGAAACGCGTCTCCGTCCTTGATGTCGCCGCTGCCGCGGCCGTAGAAGTAACCATCCTTTTCGATCAGCTGGAAGGGGTCCATGGACCAATCTTCGCGGCGGGCTTCGACCACGTCGAGATGGCAGATGAAGAGCAGCGGCTTTTTCGCGCCGGTGCCGTGAATGCGCGCGACCAGGTTGCCTTTGCGGTCGTTGGGGCCGAGGACCTGCACATCGCTGGCGGGAAAGCCCGCGTCGAGCAGGCGCTTGGCCATCGCGTCGGCTGCTACCGTGGTGCTGCCGACGGAGTCGGTCGTATTAATTTCGACCAGCTGCTTGAAAATGTCGCGGGCAAGCTGTTCGGTGGCGTCGTCCAGCTTCGGTTCGGATTGAGCCGAGAGAGCACGGGGGGCGGAAAGGGCGAGAACCAGACACACGAAACCTAGAAAGCGAGTCATGTAAAGCTCCAGGATGAGGGTGGCCCAAAAACAACCGAGCGTACCAGATGAGATGACGGAAGGCTAGAAGCGGTCGCCGAAAGAGGCGAGGACGAGATGGTTATAGGTAAACCGCGACGCTAAATTGCGAGAAATTCCTCGCCATCCGACCGCTGTCTGGATGAAATAATTCGCGCGAGGTGCCCGGGCCTATGGCGTCAGCAGTTTTCTCTTCGATTTCAAATCCTCCAGCAGACGATCGACTTCGGTATCACGGTCGAGGCGCGTCAGGCGCTCGGCAGTGTCGTCGTTGAGCAATTCGACTTCGGCGCTGGCCACCGATTCGGTGAGGTTGACGCGATCGCCAAGGCGGTCGAAGGCGGCGCTTTTGGATTGGTCGCCCAGGCCGGATTGCGCGCGCGCGGCTTTGGTGAGGGCGATGCTGCGGCGATGACGCGCGAGCAGCAGGTCGCGTTTCGATTTGGCTTCTTCTAGTTTTTGTTCCAGCTTGATCAGCGTGCTTTTCAATGTTTCCACCTGGGCCCGCTGGTCTTCGACTTGTTCGCGATAACTGAGCGCGAGCTTCGAGGAAGTTTGATAGCGATCGAGAGCGGCGCGAGCGAGTTCGTCCTGCGATTTATCGACGGCGAGTTCGGCCTTACGCATCCAGTCGCCGCCGGCGTCTTCGTTTTCACGAAGTTTCTTTTCGAGCATGTGCTGGTCGGCGATCGAAACGGCAACTTGGGTTTTGACCTGAAGATATTGGTTTTCCATATCGAGCATGACCTGCTTGATGAGTTTTTCGGGATCCTCGGCGCGGTCGATCATGTCGTTGAGGTTGGCGCGAATCAAAGTGCTGACACGTTCTAGCAGTCGCATGGTGAATCTCCTTAACAAATTCTGCTAACGAAGAATGCATCCCGGCGAATCGCAAAATTCGCCGGGACGCAGGTGAAGGTTTTTAGGACTTAGCCGGAGCCGGGCTCGGAGCCACCGGAATCACCGGAGGACGCGGAGCCTTGTCGCCGATCTGACGGACTTTGCCGAGCAGCTCGGACATTTGCATGCCGGAGAGCGCTTCGAAGAGCGCTGGAACCTGCGCGGCGATCTTGGTGATGTCGCCGGTAAGTTTGTAAGCGCCGGCTGCGTCGCCGTTGCCGGTGGAAACGATGGTGACTTTGTCGACCTTACTGAGCGGTTCGGCGAGGGCGCGCACCACTTCGGGCAATCCGGTGATGAGTTTGTCGAGAACGGCGGCCTGGTTGTATTCCTGGAAGGCCTCCGCCTTGACGTTCATCGCTTTCGCTTCGGACTCACCTTTCTTGAAGATGATTTCCGCTTCGGCTTCTCCTTGGGCGCGAATCGACGAAGCGCGACCTTCGGCTTCGCTGATCAGGCGTTGACGTTCGGCGTTGGCGATGGTCTCGATGCGCTGGCGCTCGATCTCCGCCGGTTTCAAGACGGTGGCGATCAGTTCGAATTCGCGGCGAGCAATTTCCGCTTGTTGAACTTTGACCTGCGCTTCGCGTTCGATCTGCATGACCTTCACGGATTCGGCGACGACTTGCTGCTGCATCACGTTGGTCTCGATCTCGTACGCTTTGTCGGCGGTGGCCTGGGCCTTCTTGGTCATTTCCAGGTAGCTCGCTTTTTTGATGTCGAGATCGCGCTCCGCTTCGGCCTGCTTCGCGAGCGAAGCGGTTTCGGCGAAGACGCGTTCCTGATCGGCTTGGGCTTTGGCAACCGCCGAAGCGCGAGTAGCTTCAGCACGCTTGATGGCGATGTCGCGTTCGGCTTCGGCAGTGGCCACTTCGGCGTCGCGGCGAATGCGCGCGATATCCGGGCGGCCCATGTTGGTGATGTATTCGTTCTTGTCGCGAACTTCCTTGATGGTGAAGCTGATCACTTCGAGCCCCATCTTGGCCATATCACTGGCGTTGGTGGAGCGCATGCGATCGGCGACCATCTCGGGTTCTTTGACGATTTGCTCGACAGTGAGCTGGCCGATGATGCCGCGCAGATGACCCTCCATCACCAGGCGGATCAGGCCTTCGCGCTGTTCGGGCCGCTTGGTCAGAAATTGTTCGGCGGCGGTGCGGATCGAAATCGGATCCGACTTTACTTTGATTTGGGCGACGGCTTCGACGGTGACCGCGACGCCCTGTTGGGTATAGAGGCTCTGCTGCGGCGCGACGTCGAAAGACATCAACTCCAGCGAGAGCTCCTTGCAGGTTTGCAGCATGGGCCAAATGATTGTGCCGCTGCCTTTGACGATGCGGGCTTCGGAACCCGTACCGTAAATAATCAGCGCTTCATGCGGACCTGCTTTGCGGTACATCTTGGCCAGGGTCATCATGATCATGATGACCGCCAGCACCAGCAGACCAGCGACGACGGGAACCAGCGGATAGCCGTGCAACATACCTACCTCCCATACATTCGGCGGGACTGTTGAGTCGAGCGTCAGTCCGCAAAGCCGTTTCTGATACCGGTTATTTATCGAGCTTTATAAATTCGTCATAACGATGCACGTAGGCGATGCCGTTCTCGTAACGCTCGGTGACAACTTCGGCGCCCTTTTCGAGGGGCTGGCCGTCGTGGGAGCGGGCGCCCGTGCTGCGGCGCACACCGCCCTGCAGGAATAGAATTTCGCCCGTGCCGTTGGCGCGAATGGGAATGGTCACGGTGCCGACCAATCCTTCGTAGCGATAGTCTTCTTCTTTTAAGTGCGAACTTTCGGCATTCATCAGCTTCACCATAAATTTGAAAACCACGAAGGCCGCGAGCAGGCCGGCCGAGATGGCGATGGCCAGCGCGATGAATGCTTCCAGCGTTGAGCGGGTCGCGAGGATGTAGCCAACGCCGCCGAACCAGGCGAGAAACGCCATGGCGCTGGAAGCGTTGAACCAGGAGACATGTGCGCCGCCACCGGAGCTGCCGCCTTTCGCAATCGCGCCGCCTTGCCCGTGGCTGCCGAAGTGAAACGGCAGATGCATCTTGAATGGAAGATGTATGTGCACGGCGCCCGCGAGAAACGAGAGAACGCTCAGCGAGAACCCAACGATGAAGCAGAGCAGATAAATATCCGACCAGGACATGCGACACCCCAAAACGCAGCTTTACTTGCCGCTGCGCGAGCTGGAATTCGAAACGGGGCCGTTTTTACCGGCGACGGTTTTTAGGCGTCGCTGACCAGACGGCCGGAGGTTGCCGGCGCGTCGGGCGGAGGAAATTCGCTGCCTTGATGCTCGTTCGGCCGAATAACTTCGGTCAGGCGCTCGGCCAATCCGGGCATCCGCAGAATCTCCGCCAGCAGCAGCATGGCGTGCCGCGAGTCTTCGTACGCCGCGACGGTGTTGAAGGCGCGGTGCAACTCTGGGTCGGACGCGAAGTGATCGGCGCCGGCATAAAGCCAGGAATCAATCTTGGCGTCCATCACGCGCAGCTCGGATTGCAGGTCCACGGTGTAACCCTCCGGATCGTCCACCAGAAAACCAGGATAGACGCGGAAGAAGCGGGCCAGAAGCTGACGCGTGGTGTGCGTCAGATGCGGGCGCGAGCCGCCCTCGATCTGCGAAAGATAGGCCTGGCTTAGAGTTTGGCCGGTTTCACGTTTCATGGCGTCGACCAGTTCATGCTGGGTTAGCGGCCTGCCGAGGCCGCGGAGCGAGCCTTCGACGGAGCGAAGAGAACGAATTTTGTCGCCAAGTTTCATGGGTGTTTGGTTCTATATTGCAATATGCAAACTATATATCGCAATATGCTATCATGTCAAGAAAAAACATATAGCCTGTTTTCAGTAGTTTGCGGGTGTCGGAGACGATTGCTTGCGGGGTGTTAGAAAGGCGGTGGCGAGAAGGGCTTATCTTTGCTGGGCGCTAAGACGAAGATGGCGTAACGATAGATCTCGACTTTGGTGAGATTGGCAACTGGAGCAGCGTCGAAAATCTGACGGAACGCGGCGTGGACCGCATGCAGACTTTCTTCCGGAAGAATGCCCAAAACTTCCCCGAAGCGGTTCTTGGCTTTCGTCATTTCGTCGAGTTCATCGGGCGTCAGCGGGCGCGTAAGAAATTCTTTCTGGGAGTAGCTCTGGTAGAACTGGTAGCGAAACTGCTTTTCATAGAGATGGACGTATGCGGCTTTCTGAGAATCCTCGGCAGTTTTGGTGCCGGCAAACGCTTTGAGATTGAAATCATCGAGCGCCTTTTGAAAATCGCGGAAATTTCCGTTGGCGCCCATCAGTGGTCCTTTTCCACTTTTCCCCAGAGCTGCCGCGAGGTGATTGGTGCGTTCTTCATAACACTTCCCGTAAGAGGCGATCGCGTGGAGAGTGGCGCCTGGTTTATCTGCCGGCATACCGGTTTTGTCGACGGAGTATGAAATCCACTCGCTCGAACTCATTTTCAGGATTTGCGTGCAGGTTTGTCCCAGGCGGTCTGGATCCGGCGCAGTCGCCGGATGTGCCGTCTTGGCCTGCGCAAAACAAGAAGGCAAGCAAATCGCCGAGAGAATGGCGGCAAACAGAAAGTTTTTCGTGGTGATCACAGATTTGGTTCCGACATTTCGAGCTTAACCAACAGCGTCGAGGTGTCCGTTGCGGCACGATAAACCATCACGATTTGGACCAGCCTGGCGCCATGGGCGAATTTAAAGACGAAGCGAAGTTTTGCACGCCCGTTTTCACCCTTGGCTCGCAGGCTCTGGAACCGCCCGCCGAATTCCTGCACCGCAGTGCAGGGTGCCACCTCCCGGAAGAAATTCTTGCCGAGGACATCGTTTGGCGCGAGTCCGGACAAAGCGGATTCACCGCGGTTGTACGCAGTGATCGTGCCATCGCCAGATAGCTGAATCGCTCCGAACGGCAGGGCGTCCAGCAATTCGGGCGGCAGATGTGAGAGATCTTCGATTGGATTACCCGACGCAGCCGCCATACAGGTTAGGCAAATGCCGTGCGAAAGGGGCGACTGCAGATTTCCCCGCTTCAGCTCTGCAGCGCACCACGCACAGATTACCGGGCCGGGATGTTCGGAAGTCATCATCGAATTACAAGAATATCACCAACACCAATGGCCCGCGCCATCGGGGAGTGCTTTGCTGAAAACAATCACAGCAGCGGAGCGAGCGCTTACGACGACTCGCCATAGCGGATTTCAAAAAGGTCGAGTTCCTGTTCGAGGCGGCGCAGAACATCGTCATTAATTTTATTTTGGTTGCGCAAGTTCAAAAGCGCCGCGCGTTGCAGGGCGCGAATGCTGCGGGTGAGCTCCTGATAGCGTTCGTATTCGCCGGCGGTGTATCCGGTTTCGGCGTGGCGCGGTCCCGGAAGCAAATTGAGATGGTGTTTCTGGATGCGAATCAATTCGTCATAGACCGGTGCGAGCTCAGCAGAATCCGTATCGCGGCCGGCTTCGAGATAGGCCAGCGCCGCGTCGATCATCGCATAACGCGCGCGCTCCTCTTCTGGATTTTCGACTTCCGCGGACGCCAGGCCAAGCTTGCGGATGAAGAACGGCAGGGACAGCCCCTGTACTACCAGCGTCACGAAAATGACGCAAAAAGTCAGGAAGATAATCACGTTGCGTTGAGGAAACGGCGAACCGTCCGCGAGAAACTTGGGCAACGATATCGCGGCGGCGAGAGCTACGACGCCGCGCATCCCGGTCCAACCGGCAATGAAAAGTTGACGAGGACCGGGCATCGCTTCGGTTTGATGTTGAATATGCACGCGCAGCCAATGCGCGGCGCGAGCACCGGGATAAATCCAGATCAAACGGAGCACGACGACCACCGCGCTGATCAGCAGCCCGGTAATCAGCAGGCGACCAAGACTCAGATCGCTAATTTGGCTGAGGATGTAAGGCAGCTGCAGGCCGATGAGAATGAAAACTACGCCGTTGAGGACGAAGCTCAGCGTGTCCCAGACGGCGGCGCTCTGCAGCCGGGCACGGGTGGAAAAAAACAACGAGCTCTGATGGCCGAAGTACATACCGCATGCGACGGTGGCGAGAACGCCGGAGGAGTGCAGGCTTTCCGCCGCGAGGTAGGCGAAATAGGGAGTGATGATGCTGACGGTGATTTCCACGGGCGCGTCGTCGATCTTCGTGAGGAGCATCGCAGCCAGTTTGGCGAGCGCGAGGCCGATTAAAACGCTGGTGCCGATCAGATAGGCGAGGAGCGTCATCCGCTCGTGCAGCGGCGGAGTATGGCCGGTGATGACGATGGCCACGGTGATTTGCAGCGCCAGCAGGCCGCTGGCGTCGTTGACCAGGCTCTCGCCTTCGATGATGCCGGTGAGCCTACTGGGTAAGCCGAGGCGCCTCCCTATGGACGTGGCGGCGATCGCGTCAGTAGTGCAAACAACGGCGCCCAGCACCAAGCCTTCGCTCCAAGTGAATTCGGGCAGGATCCAGTGCGTGGCGATGGCGACGCCGTAGACGGTGAAGCTGACCAGGCCGAGGGCAAGCAGCGAAATGCTGGAAAGGTTGTAACGAAAATCGCGCCAGGAAGTTTGATAGGCGGCAGCAAAAAGCAGGGGCGGAAGGAACAGCAGAAACACGACGTTCGGGTTCAGTTCGATGTGCGGAACGCGCGGGATCAAGCTGAGAAAAAGCCCGGCGACCATCAGCACGATGGGATAGGGCGTCTCGAAACGCTTGGCCAGGGTCGCCAGCGCCACGATGCACACCAGCAGCAGCAGGATGATGGGCTCGGAGTGCTGGATGTTCTGACCGTACATTTTTCGAGAGGATTACGATAACGCAGATGCCGGGCGGCGGCACGAAGTTCTAGAAAAGCTTGCGGTCGGGTGATTTCTTCCTGGTGCGGCGCAGGGCGCGGCCCTGGAGTATTTCGACGGTGCGATCGATGCGGCGATGAAGGGTTTCCGGGGCGCGGCATTTATCCATCATACGGAGAAGCTCCAGGCGCAGACCCGGTGGCAGATCGTTGAATTCCCGGCGGACGACGTGGTTGCGCTTCATCGCGGCTTCAAACTCCAGTGGGATGGGAAGATCACGAGGGGCGAGATCGAGTTTGAGGCTGATGCTGGCGACGTCACCGACATCGGCGTCCGCTGCTTTTCGCAAGCTGGGGTTGAATTGTAAGCGGTAACGGCTGCGGCCAGCGGGCACGAGCGTAGTGCGGGTGCTGCCCGAATTCACGGCCGCGACGACCGGGATGTGTTTCGGTTTCTTGGTTTTTCCCTGGGAGATACCTCGCTGGCCGAATTCCTTCGCCAGCTGCCCGCCGATCTCTGCGGGAACGTCAACGTAACGGAGCATCCAGATTTTGTAGATCGTGCCGCGAAACGGACTGGAGCTCATCGACACATTTTGCATCGAGAAAAGCTTCCGCAAAATAAAAAAGGCTCCGATTGCTCGGAGCCTTTTTCGTATTTTAATCCTGGCGGTGACCTACGTTCCCGCGTCGTTTCCAGCGCAGTATCATCGGCCCGGCAAGGCTTAACTTCCGTGTTCGGGATGGGAACGGGTGTG